>Ga0070733_10000003_pt1 | contig 377812 bp, 318 predicted proteins | sample Coa_R1_9_FD_66450 | JGI IMG/M metagenome (GOLD analysis project Ga0070733, IMG submission 66450) | Surface soil microbial communities from Centralia Pennsylvania, which are recovering from an underground coalmine fire - Coalmine... | ecosystem: Environmental > Terrestrial > Soil >...
GTGTTGATCGCGATGGTCGTCGCGATCGCGGCCATCACGCTGGGCCAGGCGATCTCGAACCAGTTCAACAAGGTGTCGACCTGCGTCAACAACCCGAGCTCGGCGAACTGTACGCCCGCGTAAGCGGGGTTTGACATCGCGCGCCCGTGGGATCCGGCGATATGGTCCCACGGGTCACGCGCGATGAGTGAGCTGGTCTTCAGTTTTGGTCTGGTCAACGCTCCTCCTGAGGCGGTGAGCCATGAGACAACTGAGGGCACGCGTTTTATCGTTTGTTCGTGAGGAGGAGGGCGCTACGATGATCGAGTACGCGCTACTGGCGGTCCTCATCGCAATGGTGGTCGCAATTGCGGCGATCACGCTGGGTCAAGCGATTTCGAACCAGTTCAACGCGGTCTCGACCTGCGTCAACAACCCGAGTTCGGCGAACTGTACGCCGGCGTAGTCGGGCGACCATCGGGCGCTAGAGGGATCGGGTGGGGTCCGGTCGGCGGGTCCCGCACGACGCGCGCATGTCGACATGCAAGTCCTCGGTCTTCAACTGCACGCTGGACGACATGGAGTAACACCGATGCAACGAGCTAACTACGTGTTACGGCGAGTGTGGGCCCTGCTGCGCAAGTTGCGTCATGGTGACGAAGGCGTCACGATGATCGAATACGCGTTGTTGGCGATTCTGGTGGCCATGGTGGTGGCCATCGGGGCGCTGACACTGGGCCAAGCGGTCTCCGCCGAGTTCACCAGGGCGTCGATCTGCGTCGACACCCCGACGCAGTGTAACGCGGAGTTGTCGACCGCCACCACGACGACTGGCACCACCGCGACGGGTACCACCGGCACGAGCACGAATCCCGATTTCGGATTCGGCGACAACGCCAATAACGACAACGGGACGTTCGACAACGGCACCAACGACAACGGAAGTTTCGACAACGGCACCAACGATACCGCCAACGGCGACAACGCCAATAACGACACCGGTACCAACGACGGTGGCATATTCGGCGGCACCAACGACACCGCCAACAATGACGTTGGCAGTGGCGACACCAAGACCAACGATTTCGGCAGCAACGACAACGCCTCGGGTGACGTCGGCACCGGCGATACTGCCACTAATGACTTTGGTAACAACGTGACGGGCACAAACACCGGCCCGTGACGCACCGGTAGCACCGGTTGCACCTGATCGTTGATCGGCGTCTGAAGATCCCGCAGTCTTCTCAGGCTGCGGGCGGAACCTCCCGGGCGGCGTCGTGAGCTCGGGCTGAAGCGGAGGAGTAGGATCGTGTCCAGTTGCTGTCACCTCGTCTGCATCGGGCGAGGTGAGGCCGGAGGTTCGTGAATGAACATGCGCGTTCAGACAGCGGCGGTCCGAAATCCCGCCGCTGTGCTTGTATCCGACATCGAACTCGCCGGACGGCGCCCGCTCGTCGCCGTCCACAGCGAGTCCGGTGCCGGCTGGGCGAGACAATGACGGCCGTCCATCCGTCGTTGTTCGCCGGCCCGGCGTGGAAGCTGGGTGCAGGCGCGGTGTTTTTCGGCCTCCTCGCGGCGATCTGCGTGTCCGACATCCGGACCCGGCGGATCCCCAACAAACTCGTGCTGGTCCTGACCGTCTCTGGCCTGGTCGTATCCGCGATCGGACGGTCGCCGCTGGCCGGCCTGGCGGCCGGGGTGGGAGGGATCGCCGTCGGATTGGCCATCTGGTTGCCGTCCTGGCTGTTCAAGCTGCTGGGTGCAGGTGATGTGAAGATGTATGCCGCCGCCAGTGCCTGGCTCGGCATGCGCGGGTCCCTCGAGGGGGCCGTCTTCGGGGCGTTCGCGGGCGGCCTCATGGCGCTCATCTGGATGCTCCGGTATCGCGGGATGAGGGGCTCTGCCCTTACGCTGTGGGCGGCGGGCGTACACCCGAAGTCGCTCATCCAGCCCATCGGCGATCTGTCCTCGGCCCCGGCCCTACCGTATACTGTGGCCCTCTCCGTGGGAGCAGGGATAGCCGCCTGTTTCCCCCATTTGCTTTTCTAATGCGGGGTCCGGGATGCGACGCGCTATGACACGGCCCATGACACGTTCCGCCAGAGCTGCCATCGCCAGCACGCAAGGCTCGGCGATGGTCGAATTCGCGCTGATCCTCCCATTTCTGCTGCTCATCATTTGGGGCATTATCGACATCAGCCGGGCGTTCCAGACGATCGACTCTCTCACGTCGGCCGTGCGGGAGGGGGCCCGGGCAGCCGCCGTGTACTCGAGCCGCCCGGACACGGGGACGAGTCTGGCCGCCATTCAGGCCATCGTGGCCACGGATTTTACGCCGCTGGGAGCGCCGATCTCGCCCGATAGTGTAGCGGTGACATGGGATGGAACCCAGGTCACCGTCAAGGCCGATTACCAGTTCGAGTCGTTGACGCCGCTCCTGTGGGAAATGACGATCTCCCGGACCGCGGTGATGCGGTGGGAAGACACCACCGCACCCTGAGGAATCGCCATGAGATACTCTGCTCAGAGCTTCCGCCGCGAAGCGGTCCGGCGTAGCGCCACCGCCGCTCACTCGTCAAGACCGAGAGCCTGCGTGCGACCGTCGCCGCTCCCTCTCTGGGTCGGCGCCATGCGGAGGCGCGCGCGGTGCGCTGACCGCCTCTCGGGGATGGCATAATATGGCCGAAAAACGATACACCTTCGTCTTTTTGATCGCGCTCATTGTTGCGCTGTGCGCGACTTATGGCGTCTTTCGCGCCTTCAACGCCATCCGCGCGGGCAACCACGTCGCGATGGCCGAGGTGGTGGTCGCCGACAAAGACATCCCCGAGGGGCACCTGATCGACCGGCGTGACCTGCATACCGCAGCCTGGCCAGCGGCCTCGGTTCCGGCGGGTGCGTTCACCTCGGGAGACTCGGTGGTCGGGCGTGTCACTCGGGTCTCGGTCTTCACCGGCGAGCCTATCGTGCCAGGACGCCTCGCGCCCGCCGGTACCGGAGGCGGGATCGAGGTCAAGATCACGCCAGGCAAGCGAGCCATGGCCATCCGGATCGACGAGGTGGCCGGCCTCACGGGCCTCATCCAGCCGAATGCTCGCGTCGACATCCTGGTCAACACGGTCGACCCGGCCGCCGGTGGCAAGCGAGTCGCAAAACTCTTCATGGAGAACATGCGGGTGTTGTCGGTCGGCACTCAGATCATTCGTGCCGAGAACGGGCGCGCCTTCCGGGCCGCCAGCGCGACGCTCGAGGTCACCCCAGAGGAAGCCGAGCGGTTAGCGATCGCCGTCGGCACCGGGAGCATTCAGCTCGTCCTCCGCGGCTACGGCGATCCGGACAGCGTGAGAACCCGGGGCGCAACATCGAACGACGTGCTCTCGCAGTTGCGGGCCGGTCCGACCGTTACGGTCGCTCCAGTGGTCGATCCGCCCCCCGTCCATCACCGCGCCCCGCCGGCTCGGCCCGCGCCAACGCCAGTCGCGCCAACGCCGGCGCCCACCGTCGCGGTCCGGCCATCCAGGCCGAGGCCGCCCGATTCCGTCACAGTCCAGGTCTTCCGCGCGGGCAAGGTCTCGCAACAGCACTTTCAGCGCGATTCGTCGGTGCCGGATACGGCCTCGCAATGACGCCACGCCCGGTTGGACCGCAATCTCGTGTACCACTTCCTTCAGCGCGGAGTCGACGCGTGAGGCCGATGCATGCGCTGGGGTTGATCCGCGCCGGACTGGTTGGTGCGGCCTTGCTGTTGTCCTCCGCCGCCAGCGCGCGCGCGCAGGAAGACGTGATCCTCCCGCTCGACATGTCGGTCGGCCGGTCGATGCCCATAACCCTCGGCGCCCCGATCACCAAAGTCTCGGTGGCGAATCCCGACATCGCCGACGTCCTCGTCATCAGCACGCTCGAGCTTGTGATCAATGCTCGTGCACCCGGAGAGACCGACGCCATCATCTGGCAGGAAGGGGGTATCCGGAAGCACTACCGTCTGGTGGTCAAGTCGACGGGCGAGCACAAGCAGATCGTCGTCGCCATCAAGTTCGCCGAGGTGGATCGGAACGTCCTCCGGACCATCAGCGGCTCGGCACAGTATGAGGATGCGAACAACCTGGTGGGGACGAACACCTTCTCGAGTGGCGTGACGAATCCGATCTCCATCCCGAGCGGCGAGTTCATCTCCGTGCTGACGAACTTCAACACGCAGAAGCTCCTCGGTCTCTTGCAGGCACAGGAAAACAAAGGCAAGGCGCACATGTTGGCCGAGCCGACCGTCATGGCCGGGAACAAGGAGGAAGCCAACTTCCTGGCGGGCGGCGAGGTTCCTATCCCGGTCGTGCAGGCCGGTGGAGCTGGTATCACCAGCACGGCGCCAGTGACGATCGCGTACAAGGAATACGGGGTGAAGCTGAAGTTCATCGCGGAAATTCTCAGCGACACACTGATCCAGCTCGCGCTGACGCCCGAGGTGTCCAGCCTCGACTATACGAACGCCATCACCGTGTCGGGGTTCAAGATTCCCGCCCTCAGCTCCCGCCGAGTGCAGAGCACGGTTGACGTACGCCGGGGCGAGAGCCTAATCCTTTCTGGGATGTTCGATGATGTGTGGAACCGCTCGAAGACGGGGATTCCGCTCCTCATGAATATCCCGATTCTCGGTGAGCTTTTCTCCAGCACCCAATGGCAGCACAACGAGACCGAATTGCTGATCGTCGTCACGCCGATCGTGATCGACCCGCTCTCGCCGCGCGCGCAGGATGTGTTGCGTCTGCAACCCGACACCGCGCTGCCAGCCCGGGAAGCGATGAAGCACACGCTCGCGCCGGCCAGTCCGCCGCGCACGCCGCCGCCGCGTTGATCCACCAGCGCTAATCAAGGGACCCCCGGCCATGGCCCGTCGAGCCATCATCGTCAGTGGGGCCGCGGGGTCCGACTCCACTGCGGCCGAGGTCCTGCAGCGCTTCGATTTCGCCGGCACCCAGGAGGTGCCGACTGTCGAGGAGGCTCTCACCCGCGTCCAGCGGGAGCACGTCGATCTTCTGATCGTGCCGCTCGCCGTGATGCAGGCGTCGCAGCTCGCAGCGGTCGAGCGGGCGCTGCGCCGCGCCACCTCGACATTTGCCATCGGCACGGCACCGCAATCCGATCCCGATCTCATCCTGCGCGCGATGCGATCCGGGATTCAGGAGTTTCAACTGCTGCCGCTCGAATCGCAGGAGTTCAGCGCCGTCGTCGCTCGCCTCATGCTCCGCGGCCAGTCCGATGTGCCGGCCGGATCGGTCATCGCGGTGTACAGTGGCAAGGGCGGCGTCGGCGTGACCACCGTCGCGGTCAATCTCGCGCACGCGCTCGCGAATGGAAAGCCAGAGGACGGCGTCGCGGTCGCGGACCTGGTCGCGGGGAGCGGCGATGTGCGGGTGCATCTCAATCTGACGCCCGCATATGACCGGAGCGACCTGCTCCACAAGCTCGATCGCATCGATTCCGATCTCCTGCGCTCGACACTTACAGAAGTCGATGGCGGACTCTGGGCGCTGCCCGGCACTGATGCGGCGGAGCTCAACGGGGTCCTCGATGGACCCTCGACCAGCGCCATCGTCCAGCAGATGAAGCAGGACTTCTCCTTCTCCGTGCTCGACTGCGAACATCATCTGGGGGAAGGGACCGTCGCCGCTCTCGAAGCTGCCGAGCGGATTCTGGTCCTCACCGACCTCTCCGTCGCCGCGCTCCGCAGCACGCAGCGCACGCTCCTGCTCGGCCGGCGGCTCGGCTTCGACGACGAGAAGCTGAGCGTGGTGGTCAACCGCCACCAGTCCGGCGGGGAAGTGCTGTCGGCCGTCGACGCGCAGGAAGCGCTCAAGCGCGAGATATTCTGGAAGTTCCCGAACGACTACAAGACCGCATCGGCCGCGCTCACCAAAGGGGTGCCGATCGCCCGTCACGATGCCAGCTCGAAGCTCGCCGTGAGCTATCGGCAGCTCGCCGAGAAACTCGGCGGTGGTCGCCTGGCGACGTCACGCAACGGAAGGCGTTCATCTGGTCGGACGGCAATCGCGAATTGGTTCAGCCGGACCCGTAAGAGGAGCTAATCATGGCACTGAATGACCGACTCACTGGGCGGAAGCCCCCCGTTCCCACCGACGCCGCCAACGGCGACGGTAGGAATAACGGCGTGCGCCCCCCTGTGCGGGGCGGCCCACTTCCTGGCCAGTCATTGGACGCCGCTCCATCGATGTATTCCGTCAAGCGCGATGACGAAGGCACGTTGAATCCGCTCGACCAGCTCAAGGTCGACCTGCACCGGCGGCTGATCAGCCGGCTCGACCTCGACGCGCTGGAGCGCATCAAGAGCGAAGCGGAGCTGACATCGCAGATCCGGCAGGCCGTCCTCGAGTTCATCCGCGAGGAGGCAACGCCGCTCAGCCAGCGGGAGCGCGACGAGATCGTCGAGCAGGTCATCTACGAGGTCACCGGTCTGGGCCCGATCGAGCCGCTGTTCCGGGACCGGACGATCAGCGACATCCTGGTCAACGGGGCACGCCAGATCTACGTCGAGCGGCGCGGACGGCTGACCCGGGTCAACGCGACGTTCCGCAACGACGCGCACTTGCTCGCGGTCATCGACCGCATCGTGAGCCGCGTCGGACGCCGGGTCGACGAAGCGTCACCCATGGTCGACGCCCGTCTTCCCGACGGCTCCCGCGTCAATGCCATCATCCCGCCGCTCGCGCTCGACGGACCGATCCTCTCCATCCGGCGATTCTCGACGGATCTCGCGACCAGCCAGCTCGTGCAGAATGGGACGCTGACCGCCCAGATGCTGAGCATCTTCGAATCCTGCGTCAAGGCGCGGCTCAACATCCTGATCTCCGGCGGAACCGGCGCCGGTAAGACCACGTTCATGAACGCGTTGAGTAGCTTCGTCCCGGCGCACGAGCGCATCATCACGATCGAGGATGCGGCCGAGTTGCAACTGCAGCAGGAGCACGTAGTCCGGTTGGAGACCCGGCCGCCCAACGCCGAAGGGCGGGGCGAGGTCGTGGCCCGCGACCTCGTGAAGAACGCGCTCCGTATGCGGCCGGACCGGATCATCATCGGTGAAGTTCGGTCGGGGGAGGCGCTCGACATGCTCCAGGCCATGAACACCGGCCACGAGGGATCGCTCACTACGATTCACGCGAACACGCCGCGCGACGCACTGTCACGCCTGGAGACCATGATCCTCATGGCCAATTCCAACCTCCCCAATCGGGCCATGCGCGATCAGATCTCGTCGGCTCTGCACCTCATCGTCCAGGTCGCGCGCCTGAGCGACGGGACTCGCCGGGTGACGAGCGTCACGGAGCTGACGGGGATGGAAGGCGACGTCATCACGACGCAGGAGATCTACCGCTTCGCCCGGCGCGGCATCTCGCCGGACGGGGTCGTGCTTGGACAGTTCGAGTCGACCGGGATCCGGCCCAAGTTCCTCGAACGCCTGGCAGTGGCCGGAGCGGCGTTGCCGGCCGAGATGATGGGCGCCGGCGCCTGGTAACGGAGACGCATCATGCCGATCACCGCGGTGTTAATGATTGCGATCTTCGTGGCCGTGTTCTTTCTGGTCGTCGGCACGCATCGATTCATCATCCGCCGGCGCTTGTACATGCAGGAGGAGGCCCGGTCCCGCCTCTCTCCCGTCACATCCGGGCAATCGCAGGCCGTCCTGGTGCGAGACGAGGAGCCGGCCAGCCAGTTCGCATTCCTGAATCGTGTGTTGTCCGGGACGGAGCTGGCGCCGAAGCTCGCGAGCTCGCTGCGTCAGGCGGGCGTGAACATGACGCCGGGTGTGTTTTTTCTCGCGATGGTGGTGTCCGCGCTCGTCGGTATGCTGGTTGGCAGTTACCTTGGTCCGCTCGGGACGGTCGGGGGCGGCGTGCTTGGCATCGTCGTCGCACGCGGCTGGCTCCACTGGCGCCAGCATCGGCGCATCGCGCAGTTCGATGAGCAGCTTCCGGGCGCGATCGACATGCTGGTGAGCGCCCTCAAGACCGGCTACTCGTTCCACGTCGCCACGAACTTCCTTGGGCAGGAGTTGGGTCCGCCGCTGGGTCCCGAGTTCGCCCGGATCTATGAGGAGCAGCGGCTCGGCATCGATCCGGGTACCGCGCTGCTCGGCATGCAAGACCGCATCGGCAGCGTCGACATCAAGATGTTCGTGACAGCCCTCCTCATCCAACGGAAGACCGGCGGCAATCTGAGTGAGGTGCTGACCAATACCGCCGACGTCATGCGCGAGCGGTTGACGATCCGAGGCCAGCTCGAAACGCTGACCGCCGAAGCAAAGTGGTCGGGACGATTGCTCGCGCTGCTGCCCGTGCTCGTGTTCTTCGGCCTCTCGTGGGTGGCGCCCCAGTTCATGAACACGCTCAAGGAAACGTCCGTTGGACGGATGATGCTGGCAGTCGCGGCCGGGGGCGTCGTGACTGGGTACTTCGTGATGATGAAGATCGCGAAAGTGGACTTCTGATCCGGATCGTCAATGCCCATCATTCTCGTCCTCATCGTCCTTGCAGTCGGGGCCCTGGCTACCGCGGCCATGGCCCTGGTCGCCGACATACGCCGGCGGGAGGTGCTCCGCCGGGCCGGCGGCGCGGCGGCCGCCTCCGACGATTCGTTTCGAAGCGTCCTGCTCGACGCGCGGGCCGGCGTGGAGGATACCCGGCTCGATCGCATCATCACCGTCATGGGCGGCTGGTGGAAGACCGATCCCAAGACCGAGAGCGATCTGGTACGGGCCGGCTATGACGGATCAATGGCCGCGGTCACGTGGGGAGCGGTCCGGGTGGCGAGCCTCATCGGACTCCCCATACTCGCGTTCGTTCTGGTGCCGGCGCGCAGCGCGAGCCAAATGATGCTCCTCGTAATCGCCACATGCGTGACGGCCTACATCCTGCCAACGCTCTATCTCGCGCGCGCCGTTCGCTTCCGGCAGGAGCGCATTGTCCGGTCGCTCCCCGATGTAATGGATCTGCTCGTGCTCTGCGTCGAGGCCGGGTTGGGCTTCGATGCCGCCGTGCTTCGTGTGGCGAAGGAGATGGAGAACGCTCACCCGGACATCTCCGCCGAGCTGCTGCTGGTCAATCGGAAGGTCAACGCCGGCGTCACACGCGAGGAGGCACTCCGGGCGGCCTACGCGCGGACCGGCGTCGAACAGCTCCGGATCCTGGTCCAACACATGATTCAGAGCGAGCGCCTGGGTACGAGCGTGGGCAAGGTGCTTCGTGTGTACGGCCAGACGCTCCGCGTCAAGCGCAAGCAGAACGCGGAACGCAAGGCGGCGACCGCCCCGCTCAAGATGACGATCCCCATGGCATTTCTGATATTGCCCGCGTTGTTCATCGTCATTCTCGGTCCGGCCGCTCTGCAGATGATCAAACTGTTCGGCGGCCGGACGATCGGCACGGGAACGGTCGGTGGCGCACTCGTACCGTAGCGGCCGGACAGGGGGACACATGAGCGCACGCCGAGATCGGAGAGGGGTGACTGCCGTGCTCGTGGTCATGATCACGGTGGTGTTGATGGGTATTGCCGCCTTTGCGATCGATTTGAGCCGGATGTACGCGTATCAGAGCGAGCTGCAACGTGCCGCCGACGCCGCTGCGCACGCGGGGGCGATCGAGCTGAACAAGGCGGGGTTCGACAACGCCGATTCGGTGGCCACCGCGTTCGTCGATACGAACACTGTTGAGGGCGACAGCGCGACCATCGATTCGATCGAGTTTGGCGTCTGGAACCCGACGCAACCGGATTCCACGGCCTTCACCTCGCTCTGCAAGTCGCCGTGCTCGGCGGCCGTGGCGGACTCCGCAAACGCCATGCGTGTGAGTCTCAGCGGCGGCCCGACCGACGCGATATTCGCCGAACTCATCGGACAGACGCCCTCAGCGACCGCGATCAAGGCGTCCGCCATCGCATGGCTCGCGCCGACGACCGCACGCCATGATTGCACGAAACCGCTCGCGGTGAAATACATGGCGCTCACGCACATGCTCGACAGTATCGAAGGACGAGTCGGGCTCGATACCGAGCGAGTACTCGATTCGACGGACCTGTCGACGATCCGTACGGGCGGCACTGCGCTCCAGATGTGCATCACCTTCAACGCGACCGACCAGTGCACGCCCACGACACCCGCGGCCCCCACGTTCGCCTCCAGCTATCAACCGGTGCAGCTCTATCCGCCGGCAACCGAGGGGCCGGACCCGTACCTCACGGAGCTCGAGGAGCAATGCGCAGCGACCGAGACACTCGGCCCCGGCGAGGCGATCGAGATCAACTCCACCGTCGTGACTGCGTACGTGCCGGGTGATACCCAGACCGGGTGGAGTAACTGGTGCGAATTGTATCCGGGGCTTCCCTGTCTGATGAAACTCGACATGTGGGATACGACGACCGTCACTCCGGGCACGACGGCGACGGACGGGAACACCTGCGCGGCCGGCACGTGCAAGTCGATTCACGCGATCGTGGCGTTCATCATCACCGGCATCACGGAAGCTGGCGTCGGCGGCAACACCTACCCGGCCTTCCAGGGCTATCCGACCCTCGCGGTGGATGAGGCGGCGATTTCCGATACGGCCAGCACGCTCTCGCGAGTCGTCCTCGTCCATTGACACGTGCTGATCTCGCCCGCTGGCACGCCGTCCCGCAGACGGCGGCGCGCCGGCGACTCCCGACGACTATGAACCGTACTCCATGCGACAGGCCGCGAGCGGCCCGCGTGGTGACGCCTCGGCGTCTCCCAGCCGGATGCCGGTTTGCCTCGCTCGCGATGGCCACGCTACTCGCGGTTGCCGGCTCCAGCAGCCGGCTCCAGGCCCAGTATCCCAACGTGCCGCCACCGCTCCCATGCGACGAGCGCGGGGCGCAGTGGGATGCATCGGTATTCGAGCCGATCACCTCGCGCGTGCCGCGCATCGCGATCGTCCCGTTCCGCAGCAGCCTCACTGACGACGACAGCGCGAGCACGGGGATGGCGATGGCGTTCACGCAGCATATGCTCGAACGCCTCGCGGATCTGCACGCGGTGATGTTGTGGCCGGCCAGCCCCGACATCAATCCGCCGGGCACCGCCGAGATCGTGGCGCTGGGCAGAGCGAACCACATCGCGCACGTGATGTACGGGCGCATCGACGGGGCCCAGCACGGCATTACGCTCTCCACGAAGATGTTCGAGACGGCGCGCGGCCAACTCGAGTGGAACCTCGTGCTGACCGGCTCCATGTCGGACCTCCCGGCGTTCGAGGACGTCCTCGTTCGCGGTATCGGCGAACGCCTCCGCCCTGGACGCATCTCCGCCTCCTCCATCGCCGCGCGGCCGAGCAGCACCAACCGGGTGGCCGCCTATCTCGGCTATCTGAGAGGCATGGCCGCCCTGTCCAGCGGCGCGCGCGGCGCGGCGGCGCAGGCCAACGAGGAGTTTCGGGGGGCCATCCGTCTCGACTCCGCGTATGGGGCGGCGTGGGCGGGTCTCGCGCTCAGTACCATCGCGGAGATCCAGCGCGACGGGATGGCGTCCTCGAACGCCGCGAGCGCCGCGACCGACATCGCGGTCAGTGCCATCCGCCGCGCCGTACGCCTGTCGCCGCAGTCCGCCGTCGTGTGGACAGCGAGGGGCGCCATTCTGCAACTGGTCCAGCCGCGCGACTACACGCAGGCGCTGGCGGCATACCGCAAGGCGATCGAGTTGTCACCGTGGGATGGCGACGCCCATCGCCTCCTTGGCCAGGCCCTGCTCGAGCTGGGCTCCACCGATGCGGCGATCGAACAATTCCAGCTCGCGTTGTTGGACGACCGCGGGGACCCGGCGACGCTCGTGGCCCTCGGGGTCCTTCACCTGCGCGCGCGCCGGTACCACGACGCCTGCCGTGCGCTCAATGCAGCCGTCGCGCACGAGCCGCGGTATGCCGAGGCGTATGCCGAGCGGGCACTGGCGCGGTTGCATCTCAAGGACATCCGGAGCGCGTACGGCGATGCCGAGACCGCGGTACGGCTTGGCGCGTGGCTCACCGGCACGGTGGCGCAGGTTCTGGCCGATGTCGATGCGCGGGACAGTGCGGGGGCGCGGACACGGATCGCGGCGCTCATCGCGACCCAGTCGCGAGAGGTGGCGCATCCCTCGGTATGGGAGGGCCACTATCTGGCTGAGGGGTACGCGGCGCTGGGCAAGGACGACCGGGCGCTGGAGCTGCTGAGCCACGCCGCGCCGCGTGGCGCGAGCTTATGGCTGGCGCTGCAGGACCCCGCGTTCGACCGGTTGCACGGCGAGTCGCGCTACGCGTCTCTGATCGACGATTCCCGCCCCATCAGCGGTCCCTGATTCTCGCCGCAGGAAAATCGCGGCCGTTGTATCGAACAGTTGCGACGCGCGGCCGAGGAGATTCGCGGCGGCGGTCGCACCAGCCATGTCCCGCGAGGAGCCCGCGGCGCAGGGATCTGGCGGCCCCGGTGTCACACGCACGTCCCCTGTAAACCGGTTGAAGGCGAAGAACCGGCCGTCGCGGTAAAATCCATCGACCGGCCGGAGGGTGCCGTTCAGCAGGAAGGTCGTCCGGCCGCAGGGCGTGCCGTCCAGCATGTTGCCGCCCTCGATCAGCAGCGGCGCATCGCGGATACCGGCCAGTGCCAGCAGCGTCGGCGCGAGATCGATGTGTGACGTGACGAACGGGATCCGCACCGGGCCCCCGATCACCCCAGGCGCGTAGATCAGCAGGGGGACGTTGAACGACAACTCCCCTAACTGCATCCGCTCGCCCACGGAGCCGAATTCCGCGTTCGTGCGGAGCCCATGATCGCCGGTGACGACGACGATCACGCTGTCCGCGAGCCCTCGGGCTGCAAGTGTCGCGAGAAACTCTCCCACGCAGGCGTCGAGGTCCCGGGCGATCAGCGGGATTCGCTGCGCGTTGCCAACCCCCTCCGTGCCCGGCGGTGTGCGCCACGGGTAATGGCCGAGGATAGTCGCGACGAACACGAACGCCTTTGTGCCGTGCGAGCCGGCCGCGACGATCCGGTCCGCCGCGGTGGCCAGCGATTGCCGCTCCCGCGCGACGGCCCCCGCGTATCCGTGCGCCGCCGTCGTCGCGGTATCCGCCGCGGCCGGAGTCTCGATCAGACTGGAAAACCCGAGCCCGCGCAGCAGGCGGCTGTCGTGGTGGCCGCCGTTCGATGGGTTCCAGTCGATGCGGTAGGAGTCGATGAACGACGTCTCGTATCCATGCCGCCCGAGCACCGACGCGAGACCGTCGGCGTGGAAATCCCCGTAGTCCACGATCGATCGCCCGAGCCGCGGGTACGTCCCCGACACCATGCTGTAGATCGCCCACATCGTGGCCGGCATGGTCGTGAAATGATGGTCGCTCGTGATGCCGCGCTTCCCCATTGCGAAAAACGTGGGATACGCCGGATTGCCGGTGATCGGATAGAACCGGTGAGCCGCGGTCTCCAGGCTGATGATCACGATGTGCGCCGGCCGTGGGCGGACGAGCGCCGGGGCCACCTGGGGGGCGGGGCGGGCCGAAGAATCAGGATAGACCGCCGCGTGGTATTCGGAGTCCAGGCGGGCGACCGAGGGGAGATGCATCGCAGCCGGGCGCCATGCATCCGATCCCACGAGCGACGCCATCGTCTCGCCCCAGTACCCGCGAAAGCTCTCCGGGACCGGCGCGCCGTGCGTCCGGTAGCCGACGCCCGCGACGCCAGCGGCGATCCACAGCACGGCGACCGGCGGTCCCAGAAGCAGCACGACGACGCGAGCCCGTGCGCCGGCGGCGGCAAAGCGTGCCAGCAGAAAACCCGAGAACGACCACAACGCGGCCAGCACGATCAGTAGTGCGCCCGCCATCGCGAGGAGGCGATCGCTCGGCTCCGCCAGAAGGACGAGCGGATTCTGGCGGATCCACGCGACCGCGAGCGTCAGATTGTCGCGCGCGATCAGAGCGCCCGCCGTCTCGAAGGACAGCCAGTTGGCGGCACTGACCGTGATCGCGATGAACGATGTAAGCGCGACGAGCCAGGCGAGATCGATGCGCAGCAGCAGGCCGCCGATCGCCGCGATGAGCACGATGATCAGCACCTCTGCCAGGTCGCCCTTGAAGAGGAGGAGGTACTGCACCACGCCGGGGAGGTGGCCGAAGGGGCCGGACGCCAGCGTCGCTGCCAGGCCGTCGGTCGCCACGGATCGCAGATAGCTGTACTTGAAGAACACCGTGGGGACGAGCAGGAGGACGTACCAGAGGAGCAGCCGAGCGGCGCCCGGCGACTGCAGCCACGCCGCCCAACCCGGCGCCGGGCCGCCGCCGATCGTCGCGGACGTCGTACTCTCGGGGCGCGGCAGGGGCATCACGCGGTTCGAGTCGGAGAAGGGTGCACTGGGGCGGCCGGCGCGACGTGGAGCGGTGCTCGTGCGTCTTCCGTCGCGTGCCGTGCGGGCCTAATATAGCGCCCAGGTCCGGGGTGGTCTGCCCCGAGAATGGCACGAGGTGATGCAACCCGGCCGGAATGGAGGGACATGTTCGCGCAGACATCGCTCTCACGCGGTGAACGCATCGGCGTCGCGATCATGATCGGGATCGGGGCCGCGGCGCTGTCGTATCTCACATTGCGGATGTATCCGGAGTTCGTCGCGCGCGACTACACATACTCGTGGCGGGCGGCGCAAGCGCTCCTGCACGGGCAGAACCCCTACCTCGTGATCCGGCCCACCGGGTCATACCCCTACGAGAACTACTACTACTATCCGCTGCCCGCGGCGTTCGTCACGCTGCCGCTGGTGTGGCTCCCGGTGGTCCCGAGCGCAGCGGTCTTCGTCGGCCTGAGCTCGGCCACCCTGGCATTCGTGGTCACGCGCGACGGGTTCGGCTTTCGTGGCCTGCTCGTGTTTGCCAGCGTCCCGTACCTCACGGCCGCGGTGCTCGGGCAACTCACGCCGATCATCGTCGCCGCGGCGTTTCTTCCAGCGCTTCAGTGGGTCTACGCCGCGAAGCCCACGATCGCCGCCGCCCTCTTCGTGGCTCGTCCCTCGCTCTGGGGGGCAGCGCTCTCGGTGCTCCTACTGATCGTGACTCTCATCCTGTACCCACATTGGCCGGCCGATTGGCTGCAGGCGCTCACGCATACGCCCCATCACCGGGCAGCCGTGGTGCGGCCGTTCGGGTTCCTGGCGCTGCTGGCGCTGATCCGGTGGCGGACGCCGGAAGGGCGCCTCGTCGCGGTGCTGGCCTGCGTGCCCCAGGTCTTTTTCTTCTACGATCAGCTTCCGCTGGCGCTGACCGCGCGCACGGGCCGGCAACTGCTGGTTCTGGTGTCGCTGACCTGGGTGGCGTGGGCGATCACGTGGAGCACCTGCACTCACAAGCCGGCGTGCGTCGAATTCGCCGAGCCGCTGATCCTGCCGTTCCTGTATCTTCCTGCACTTCTCATCGTATTGCGGCGGCCCAATGTAGGGCCGATTCCTCCGTGGGCCGAGCGTCTGACGCAGCGCCTTGCGTCCGGCATCCGGCCGGTGTTCCAACGGGCGGGCTGACAGATCGTGCTCGCGAGTCCTTCCTCTACTTTCTACTTTCTGTGCGGCTACTCTCTGCCTTTGACAAGGGGCAGGCCAGGGCGGAGCAGCGCAGAGAGTAGAAAGTAGAGAGTAGAAAGAAGAAAGTAGAAAGTAGAAAGTAGACTACACAGCAAACGGTGGGAGGCGTTACCTGATGCCGAACGTCGATCGAGATCTGATCCCGGACGAAACGCTCGTCTACAAGACCAACCTGCACTGGATCGTCCTGGTGGGCCCGTTCGCGCTCGCCACGATCCTGCTGGCCGCGGGGCTGGTGCTGCTGGCCCGGCCGAAGTTCCTCACCGATCCGTTCGGTGATCTTGCGGACCTGCGCCAATCACTGTTCGGCGGGCCGCCGGGACATCTCACGGGGCTGGCCATCGTGCTCATCGTAATCGGCGGCGCCGTCGCGGTGGGCGGACTCCTGCACCGCAACTCCACGGAGCTCAGCGTGACCAACCGCCGCGTGACGGTCAGGACGGGCATCGTCCTCCGTCACACCATGGAGATCCTGCTCGGCAAAGTCGAGAGCATCGAGGTGGACCAGACGATCACGGGCCGGATCCTGGGGTTCGGCAGCATCGTGGTGCGCGGCACCGGCGGCACACCCGAACCCATCCAGCTCATCGCCAACCCGCAGGAGTTCCGCAAGAACGTCCAGGAGCAGATCGACCGCCGCGGGTAAATGAGAAAGGAGAGCAGAGAAAGGAGAAAAGAGAAAAGCCCCGGCGCTTGCTACCGCGCGGCGACAACCTCCGGCAGCGGGACCGCCTCGGTGCTGTCGATGAGCGCGAGGTCGATGCGCACGACGCCGTCCTGGGCGGGCGGCAGGAATATGTTGCTGAACTTGTGGCCCCAGAGCAGCTCGGCCGCCGTGTAGGATCCGCGCGCTGACACCGTCTGGAAGAAGGTCTCGTCCGTCCCTGACAGCAGGATGAGGAACTCGGCCTCGGAGTCCAGCAGCTCCTGCGCCGAGAGTCCCCACATGGGGCTCGACTCATCGATGGGATGCACGACGGTCCACGAGAGCGAGAAGAAGATCACACGCTTCCGCTCGAGCGCCAGCTCCGTGAAGCTGCGCGTGCGCACCCCGTTGGTCGTCACGAAGCGCGCGAGGATGACAGTCGCCTCGATGCCGACGATCTCGTTCCGGCGCGCGTTGGCGATCCGGAACATGAATCCCGTGCGCCCCATGTACGGCGCGATCAGGGCCCGTGAGCTGAAGCGAATCCGCGGGATGGGGCGCGAGAAGCGCGCGAAGATGAGGCCCGTCGCGAGCGCGATGCTGATGAGGCTCACGAACGATTCGAACAGGACCAGGAAGTTCGCCCGCACGGTCTCCGGAACGATCGCGCCATATCCGATCGTGGCGAACGTCTCGACGCTGAAGAAGAACGCCTGCAGGAAGCTTCCCGAGGGGAACGCGGTGTCCGACTCGCCCAGGGCGCCGGGTCCGCAGGCCAGGAACAGGAGCGCGAACGCGAGATTGGCGAGGAGGTACACGGTGGCGAGGACGCCGAGGAACGCCGGCCACGTCATCGTGAGGAGCGAGTGGTACGGGTTGCCGATGATCCCGGCCAGGCGGCCACCGCGCCGGACGTTGAACGATCCGTCGCGGTTCATGAGCCGGACGCGGCTCTGGGCCGCGACGACCGACCCGAAACCGAGGTCCTTGGGTTCCTGTGTGACCGCCATGAGACTCAAAAGATAGAGAGGAGAGAGGCGAGAGGAGAGAGAGGAGATACGGCCGGTTCCGGGCGCCCCGCCAGCGGGTGGTGACATCCCCTCGGTACTATGTTCCCTGTATGGCCGTCCACATCGCCGGCGGAGGCCTCGCTGGAAGCGAGGCGGCGTGGCAGCTCGCGGAGCGCGGGGTGCGGGTCGTGCTCCACGAAATGCGCCCGCTGCGACAGACGCCGGCGCACCGGACCGGCCAACTGGCGGAGCTCGTGTGCTCCAACACCTTCAAGAGCACCGAGATCACCAACGCCCACGGTCTCCTCAAGGAGGAGATGCGGGCCCTGTCGTGCATGGTGCTGGCGGCAGCGGACGGCGCGCGAGTCCCGGCCGGTACCGCCCTGGCGGTGGACCGCGACCTGTTCGCGGCGGCCGTGACGGCCCGGATCGAGGGCCACCCGCTGATCGCCGTAGAGCGCGACGAAGTGACGGCGATTCCGAGCCCGGGGATCATCGCCACGGGTCCGCTCACGTCCGACACCCTCGCGGACGCGCTTCGAGAGCGGCTGGGCGCGGAGGCACTGGCGTTCTACGACGCGATTGCGCCCGTCGTGGACACCGATACGATCGAGCCCGCCAGAGTCTTCCGGGCGTCGCGATATGACAAGGAGACCTCTGGTGGAGAGGAGAACGGAGAGAGGAGAGAGGAGAGCCACGAGGCCGAGGGGGCGTACATCAACTGTCCGTTCACGCGCGAGGAGTACCATGCATTCCTCGACGCGCTCAGGACGGCGGACCTGCATCACGGGCACGAGTTCGACGAGGCGCCGTACTTTGAGGGGTGCCTGCCCGTCGAAGTGATGGCGGCGCGGGGCGATGACGTCCTGCGATTCGGGCCGCTCAAGCCGGTCGGACTCACCGACCCGAAGACCGGACGCCGCCCGTACGCGGTGGCGCAGCTCCGCCGCGAAGACCGCGCCGGGCGCATGTGGAACCTGGTCGGGTTTCAGACCCGGCTCCGCATCCCGGAGCAGCAGCGAGTCTTCCGGTTGATTCCCGGCCTGGCGCAGGCGGAGTTTCTCCGGTACGGGTCGATCCACCGGAACTCCTACGTGAATGCACCGGCCGTTCTCTCCGGCCACCTGTCCCTCCGCGACGATCCGATGGTGCTGCTGGCGGGGCAGATGACGGGAGTCGAGGGGTACACCGAGAGCGCGGCGACCGGACTCTTGGCGGGGATCAACCTCGCGCGTATGCTGGACGGCGCGCCGCCCGTCATTCCGCCGCCGACCACGATGATGGGCGCGCTGTACCGCTACCTCCGGGAGGCTGATCCGAAGCATTTCCAGCCGATGAACGCGAACTTCGGATTGCTGGACGAGCTAGCGGTTCCGATCCGCGACAAACGGCGGAAACGCGAGGCATTTGCCGGGCGCGCGATGGAGGCCATCGCCGCCTGGCGGGAGGATGCGGGCGTGGCCGCCCGCAGAAAGGAGAAAGGCGAAAGGAGAGAGGAGAGACAGACGCGAGAGGGCCGTACGAACACGAGTGGCGCGGGGAGCCCGCCATGACGGATGCCGGGCCCTTTCCGGGCGGCACCGATGCGGTCGGCGCGTTTCTCACCCATCTGCAAAAAGAGCGCGACGTCTCGCCGCACACCATCCGCGCGTACGGGCGCGATCTCGAGGAATTCACGCGCCATCTGGTGAGCTACTACGGCAACGGCAGTTGGACCTGGCAGGGCGTCGACCGGCTCGCCGTGCGCGGATTCCTCGCGCACCTCACGCGGCGCGGGATCGGAAAGCGCTCGATCGCGCGCGCCCTTTCCGCGGTGCGGAGCCTCTACCGCTTCCTGCATCTCACGGAGATCGTGGACGCCAACCCCGCGCGCGCCGTCGGCACGCCGCGTCGCGAGCGATACCTCCCCAAGTATCTTGACCGTGCACAGGCGGACGCCCTTTTCGCGGCGGCCGAATCGGCGGCGGCCAGCGGCCGCTTCGCGGCGGTCCGCAATCTGGCGATGCTGGAATTGTTCTACTCGACGGGGATCCGCCTGTCCGAGCTGCGCGGACTCAATCGCGCCGACGTCGATCTGCTGAGCCAGATGGTCAAGGTGCGCGGCAAGGGACGGAAAGAGCGGATCGTTCCGGTGGGCGACCACGCCGTCCGGGCGCTGCGCACGTACGACGGAGCGCGCGACGCCGTGATCCGGGGTGCGGCGATCCGGGGCGCCGCGTCACCGCCCGACCGGCTCGCCGTCTTTCTCAACGCCCGCGGCCAGCGGCTGAGCGTACGTGGCGTCCAGACCGTCATCACGCGAGCGCTCGCGGGGGTCGGTGAGGACGCCGGTCTCAGCGTCCACTCCCTGCGGCACACGTTCGCGACGCATCTGCTGGATGCCGGTGCCGACCTGCGCGCGGTGCAGGAGCTGCTGGGGCACGCGTCGGTCGGCACCACGCAGATCTACACGCACACGAGCGTCGACCGGCTCAAGCAGGTCTACCGCAAAGCGCATCCGCGAGCGATGTGATGGCGGACCCGGGCCAACTCGGACGGCGGCTGCAGCGCTTCAAGGGAATGGAGCGAGGGTTCAAGAACGCGGTGATCCGCGTCCTGGCGACCGTGCTGCCCGCGCCGGCGCCCCGCGCCCCGCCGGACTGGGACTCTCGACCGCACCGGGTCCTGTATCTCCGGTACGACCGCATCGGCGACATGATCCTGGCCACTGGCATCATCGAGGCGATCGTGCGAGCGCATCCCTCGGTCACGGTCGATGTCCTGGCGTCGCCCGCCAACGCCGGAGTCCTCGAGGGGAATCCGCACGTCGGACAGGTCGTGCTGTTCGAAAAGCAGCGCCCGTGGACCTACCTGCGCACGCTCCGGAAGATCCGGCGCACGCGCTACGACGCGATACTCGACGCGATGGTGCTCTCGCCGTCGCTGACCACATCGATCCTCATGCTGCTGAGCGGAGCGAGCCATCGCGTCGGCGTCGCGGGCCGGGGCAGTGAGTTCGCGCTGACCCTTCCCGTCCCCCGCGCGCGCCACGCCGTGCACTACGTCGATCACTCGGCCGCCCTCCTCTCGGCATTCGGTATCGATCCGCACTTCCGCGCACAGACCGTCACACGCGACTCGCATGCACCCGGGCCCGATCCCGCCGGCGCGATCAGGGCTCTCGACTCAGGCACGGGATCAGGCACGGGCGGTCCGCGGCCAAGTGATGCAGTGCCGCCGGGGAACCTCGACGCGCCGTCAGGCGGATGGGGCGTGTGGCGCCCGCGGCTCTATCTGACCGACGAGGAGCTGGCCGGTGGTGAGGCACAGTGGAGCGCGTCCGGCAGCGAGGAGCCCGTGCACGCCGCTGGCCCGGCACGCGGCCGCGATCACCACGCCCCTCTGCGCCTTGCCGTGAACGTCTCGGCTGGCGACCAGACGCGCTACTGGCCCGAAGACCGGTTCGTGTCAGCCATCACCTGGATCCGCCAGCGGTTCCCGGACGTGTCGCTCCTCATCATCGGATCGCCGCACGACCGGGCCAGGATGGAGCAGATTGGACTCGGCGGCGGTGTCCGGCTCGCCGCCACGCCGGGCATGCGCGCCATGATGGCAGTGGTCGCGAAGTCCGACATCGTCTTCACCGCCGACACATCCGTCACCCACGTCGCCTCGGCCTATGACAAGCCGGCGGTGGTCATGTTCCCGCGAGGCCGCGGCGCGCTCTACGGGCCGTACGGCACGGCCGGGCGGGTGGTCTCGACGCCGGCTCCAACGCTCCAATCGCTCGGGGTACCGCCGGTGCTGGCCGTGCTCGACGACGTGATAACGGCAGAACGGAGAGGGGAGATGGGAGATAGGAGAAAGGAGATAGGAGAGGGGAGATAGCCTGTTCCGGGCAGGTCAACGGGGGGCGGGGCGCCAGTGATTAGCTTTCCCGTATGACGCCACATCGCGGCGTGCCGGTCTTTTACGCGACCACGATCCTCGCCGTCCGGCGGGATGGCCAGGTCGCGCTCGGGGGCGACGGCCAGGTCACCGTCGGTGAGACAGTCATGAAGTCGAACGCGCAGAAAGTGCGGCTGCTGCGCGGCGGCAAGCTACTGGCCGGCTTTGCGGGGGCTGCGGCGGACGCCTTCACGCTGTTCGAGAAGTTCGAGGAGAAACTCGAGCGATTCCCGGGCAACATGCCCAAAGCGGCTGTCGAGCTGGCCAAGGACTGGCGAAGCGATCGCGTCCTGCGGCGGCTGGAAGCACTCCTCGCGGTCGTGGACCGTACGCACGGGTTCGTGATCTCGGGGACCGGCGACATCATCGAGCCCGACGACGGGATCCTCGCGATTGGATCAGGCGGCGCCTACGCGCTGGCGGCCGCCCGCGCACTGACAGCCAACACCACGCTCGCCCCGGCCGAGATCGTCCGGAAGGGTCTGACCATCGCCGGCGAGATCTGCATCTATACCAATGACAACATCACGGTCCTTGAGCCGACCGCATAAGGATCATGTCCTCGAAGCACACCCAGCAGGCCCTGCAGAAGCTCGCCGACCTCACGCCGCGTCAGATCGTGGCGGAGCTGAACCGCTACATCGTCGGACAAGGCGAGGCGAAGAAGTCGGTCGCCATCGCACTTCGCAACCGCTGGCGGCGCCAGCGCGCGCCTGACGCGATCCGTGAGGAGATCTCCCCGAACAACATCATCCTGATCGGCCCGACGGGCGTCGGCAAGACCGAGATCGCCCGCCGCCTCGCCAAGCTGTCGGGCGCACCGTTCATCAAAGTCGAGGCGTCGAAGTTCACGGAAGTCGGGTACGTGGGCCGCGATGTCGAGGGCATGGTCCGCGACCTCGTGGAGAGCGCGATCGACATGGTGCGGACCGAGCGCGAGTCCGAGGTCGAGGATCTGGCAAACGAGCGCGTCGACGAGCGCCTGCTGGACCTGCTGCTGCCAGCGCCCGCGACTGGGCCGAGTGCGGGACCGAATGCCGGGCCGAACGCCGGACCGAACGGCGCGGGTGCCGCCGGCGCCCCGGCGAGCGGAGCCACGAGGACGGTCGCCGCGGGAGCGGCCGCGCAGACCCCGCACGCGCCGGCGCATGCGGCGGGCGGCGTGCCGGCAGCGTCTCCATCGGCCGGCGATCGCGACACGGTGTTCGTCGTGTCACCGCGCGGGGATGTCTCGGTGGGTGCCGCCGGTACGGGTGACCGCGGCGAGGCGGCTGGGCGAGCTGGTGGAGCGGGGGGGGCGGGGGGGGTGGGGGGGGTGGGTGCGGCGACCGGCAACGACAGCGCGTCCCCGGATGCCGCGCGGTATCAGCGCACCCGCGCGAAGCTCAAGCAACTGCTGCTCGATGGCCAGCTCGAGGGGCGCGACGTGGAGGTCGAGGTCACGCACACGGGCCCGCAGATGTGGGACGTAATGTTGCCGCAGGGCGCGCCGGAGGGGATGGAGAACTTCATGGAGATGCTTCAGGAGATGAGCCCCAAGCGCAAGAAGAAGCGCTCGGTCAAGGTCTCCGAGGCTCGGCGCATCCTCATGGAGCAGGAGCTCGACAAGCTGATCGACCACGAGGATGTGACCGGCGATGCGCTGGAGCGCGTCGAGAAACTGGGGATCATCTTCCTCGACGAGATCGACAAGATTGCCGGCGAACGCGGGCCCACGGGTGGCGGCGGGCCGGACGTCTCGCGCGAGGGCGTGCAGCGCGATCTCCTACCGATCGTCGAGGGGTCGAACGTTCAGACCAAGTACGGAATGGTCAAGACGGACCACGTGCTGTTCATCGCGGCCGGCGCGTTCCACGTGTCGAAGCCCAGCGATCTGATCCCGGAGCTGCAGGGCCGGTTTCCGATTCGCGTCGAGCTCAAGCCGCTGACGGAAGAGGATTTCGTGCGGATCATGACGGAGCCCGAGAACGCACTCACCAAGCAGTACGCGGCGCTGGTCGAGGCGGAGGGCGCGACGCTGACCTTCACCGAAGACGGGATCGCCGAAGTCGCGCGCACCGCGGCCCAGGTCAACCAGCGGATGGAGAACATCGGCGCCCGGCGCCTGCACACGGTGATGACGACGCTGCTCGAAGATGTCCTCTACGAGCTGCCGGACCGGGGGACCGCGCCCATCGTCGTCAACGCGGCGCTCGTGAGCGAGCGGCTCCGGTCTGTCGTGGAGGACGAGGATCTGCGGAGGTACATCCTCTGAGCGCGCCGCTGGACACACCGCGTCATTTTCTCTCGATTCCCGACTTCACCCGCGCGGAACTGGGCGCGGTGTTCGACCTGGCAGAGCGGATGCGCCGGAAGGAGTACACGGCGAAGCCGCTGGCCGGGAAGTCGCTGGCGATGATCTTCATGAAGGCGTCGACCCGTACCCGCGTTTCGTTCGAGGTGGGGGCCTGGCAACTCGGCGGCCACGCGCTCTTCCTCTCGCCGCGCGACATCCAGCTCGGACGCGGGGAGCCGATCGCGGACACGGCGCGGGTGCTCTCCCGCTACGTGGACGGGATCATGATCCGCACGTTCGCGCAGGCCGACGTCGAAGAGCTGGCGCGCTCGGCATCGGTACCCGTGATCAACGGGCTCACCGACTTGCTCCACCCCTGCCAGGTCATGGCCGACGTGCTCACGATGGTGCAGCAATTCGGTACGTGGGAGGGGAAGAAAGTCGCGTGGATCGGCGACGGCAACAACATGGCCAATTCCTGGATCAACGCCGCGTACCGGCTCGGATTCGAGCTGTCGCTGGCCTGTCCGGAGGCGTACGAACCCGATCCGGCGGTGCTCCAGCGTGCGCAGCGTGATGGGTCGTCACGGGTCCGGGTGATGCGCGACCCGATGGAGGCGGTCGTGGACGCGCACGTCGTGACCACCGACGTCTGGGCGTCGATGGGGCAGGAGGAGGAGCAGCAGGCGCGGGCCCGTGCGTTCGCGGGGTACTCCGTCGGTGCTTCGCTCATGGCCCGCGCCGCCCGCGACGCCATCTTCCTGCACTGTCTCCCCGCCCACCGGGGCGAAGAGGTCGCGGCGTCGGTGATCGACGGGCCTCAGAGCCGGGTGTGGGACGAGGCCGAGAACCGCCTGCACGTGCAGAAGGCGCTGATGGCCATCCTGATGGGTGGCGAGTAGGGGGGTGGGGGAGGTGGGGGGGCCGTTCTCGAACGACCCCCGCTGCGCTCCTTCGCGGCCATTCGGGCGAGCGGCCAGCCTCAGAGCGTCGTGTCTTTGTCGAAACAACATGCTGTTTCACGATACAACCAATCGTACCGTCAACCCCCGAACCCTGTGATTGCCGAACACACTGCGGCACCTGATTTCACCGTGGCGACCGATGGGGGCACGCAGCTCCGGCTCTCGTCGCTTCGCGGCCGCAACGTGGTGCTGTATTTCTATCCCAAGGACGACACCCCGGGGTGTACCGTGGAGGCGTGTGAGTTACGGGACGCCTTTCCGCGGTTCTCGAAGACCAACGCCGTGATCCTGGGTGTGAGTCCGGACAGCGTAGCGTCGCACCAGAAGTTCAAGAAGAAGTTCGAGTTGCCGTTCACGCTCCTGGCGGACACGGACCATGCGATTGCCGACGCGTATGGGGTGTGGGTCGAGAAGTCGATGTATGGGAAGAAGTACATGGGGATACAGCGCTCGACCTTCGTGATCGACACGAAGGGGTCGGTGGCCAAGGTGTATCCGAAGGTGAAGCCCGAGGGTCACGCTGCGGAGGTCGAGGCGGAGCTCAGGAAGCTTGGGGGCTAGCCCCGGCGGGTGACGCGCATCACGCCAGGCCGGTGATTTGCCGCGTGTTCTCGCGCCCTATAACTCTCGTTACCCCAGCTAGTTAGGATCGTCCTCCTCACAAGCGCGCCGAGGATCGTGGCGCGTCACATTAGCTCCCTCATATGAGAGGGTGTGATGGGCGGGGTCCGGCCCGTGACAGTGGCCGAGTTCGCTTAGTCCTAGCTTGGGTCCCGTAGTAATCCAGGGGGTCTGCGGCCGCGCGGCACCCGCCGCGGGGGCGCAGCCCCTGAGCATCGGCAAGGCTTCATGCGGAACTATCGCGCCTTCACGTTGATCGAGATGGTGATTGTCGTCGCCCTGATCGCCGTGATCACGGCGATGGCGTTGCCGCAGGTGAACTACACGGCGTACCGGGTGGATTCCGGGGCCCGGGCGGTGCGCGCGGCGTTTCAGCGTGCGGAGAACTACGCCGTCAGCTCCCAGCACAACCAGCTCGTGGCGATCGACGTTCCGAATGGCGAGATCTACATCGTCGACGACGTCAACAACAACCTGGCGGCCGATCCCGGCGAGCACGTGATCGGTGTTCCGCTGCAGGATGGTGTCGTTTTCGGCACGCCGCCGACGAGCACCACGTGGGCCGGCGCGGCACTGGCTACGGGCCCGCTCAATGCGGCCTCGCTGATCAACGTTACCATCAATGGGAACCCGCTTCCGGCGTTCGTGTTCCGGAGCGACGGCGCCGCGAGCACCACGCTGCAACTGTACGTGACATCGCTGCGGCACCAGGTCAGCGACTGGCGCGGCATCAACGTGACGCAGGCGACCGGCCGGGCAGACTGGTACAAGGACCAGGCGGGGGTATGGGTGCTCGCCGGCCTGTGACCACCGCCGGCCGTGATGCCCGGCGCGGGGGCCGCCATGGGATGACGCTCATGGAGACGCTCATCGCGATCGTCATCCTGGCGAGCGTTCTCATCGGCCTTGGCGAGTTCATGGCGCAGTTCGCCCACACCACCAAAGTGTCGGCGCTGCAGCAGCGCGGCCTCGATCTCGCGACTGACCGGATCGATTCCGTGGAGCACTCGCAGACGTATGTATCGATCGATTCCATGGCTGCCGTCGAGAACATCGCCATGGATTCGACCGTGTACAAGCGGACGACCCTCGTGCAGCACATTGGCGGCGGTCCGACCGACACGATGGACTATCGCACGGTGACGGTCTCCGTGGCGCTGCCGTCGGTGCCGGCACCGGTTCGGAAGACCACGATCATCGCGGCGTTTTAAGTAGCCCGGCCGCATATGCGCGCACTGTCACGATCCTTTCGCAGCTCCGGTCATGGGCGGGCTCCTGAGCGGGCCGCGTTCACGCTCGTCGAGATCATCATTGCACTGACGCTGCTCTCCATTGTGGGCGCTGCGGCGGTGACGTTCCTCGTCAAGCAGACCCGCGCCGTGATGGTCATCTCGGGCCGCCTCGACGCGCAGCAGAACGTGAGCTTCGCGATCGACGCGCTCTCGCACGACCTCCGGATCGCGGGGGTGGGGCTCGGCAACCGCCAGCCGATGATGCTCGAGGCGACGCCCTATGCCGTGACCTTCAACGCCGACCTCGTCACCACCGACACCGCAACAGTCACGACCGCGACCTACTTCGACCCGAGTGTGCCGGAGTCGTTGACGGTCGCACTGACGCCCGCGAACAAGATCACGTACCCGCTGGGGGCGATCACGTATCCCGACAGCACCTATTTCCAGTCGAGCGGGTTGCTGAGCAACGCCGAGACGGTGTCGTACTACTTCACGCCCGACTCGACGACGTCGGTCGCGGGCGAATACCTGCTGCTCAAGCGCATCAACAACGCGACGCCGACCGTGCTGGCGCGCGCCATCGTCTTCCCGGGCGGCACCCCGGGGTTCCGGTACTTCATCCCCGGTGCGGCCATCAACTCGCGCGTCGAGCTGACCGCGCCGACACTGCCGCTCTACTACAAAGTGGGCAGCGTCGGGCCGGACACCATGCTCGCCAAGATCAGCGAGATTCGCGTGCAGCTCAAGGCGATGTACGTCGACCCGGTCGAGGGCAACGTCTTTCGCAGCGCCAACGAGAGCGTCCCGCTCCTCAATGCCGGACTCGCGCACACGCAGGGATGCCTGAGCCCCCCGCTGGCCCCCGCGACGCTGACGCAGACCGCGTCGCCGTCGGGCGACAGCGTCAGCGTGTCCTGGCCGGCGTCGGGCGATGAGATCGGCGGCAAGCATGATGTGAAGAGCTACTCCGTGTACCGCCAGGCCAGCGGATCGGGAGTCTGGAACACGCCGATCTACACGATCGCCGCGGCCGGCACGCCCACCTATGCATTCCAGGACAAAGCTGTCCCGCTCGGCCCGTCCTATACCTACGCCGTCGTCGCGCGTGACTGCACGCCGTCGCTCTCGGGGCTCACCCAGGGCGCGGGCACCGTCACGCCGCTTCCATGATCATGCGCACCCTCAGACCTACTCCCACGCAGGGACCGGATCGCGGGCTGGGCGAGCGAGTCATCGTCCGTTCATTCCTGGAGCGTACCATGTCGGAGACACGGTGGCCGGCGGTGGCCGGTGCCCGCCGCGGATCGGCGGTGTTCCTGGTGCTCATCATCACGGTGGCGCTCGCGGCGCTCGCGGGATCGGCCGTGCTGCTGGCGTCGGGCGGCTCGCTGGTTGCCGGGTATCACGACCAGGAGCACGACATGCTGTACGGCGCCCAGGCGGCGCTGCAGGCGGGCATCAGTGATCTGAACGCGAACCCCTTCGCGCTCCCGGCCTCCGGCTATACCCAGATCGCCAGCAACGCCACACTGACCGCGGCGGACGGCACGCCCGTCCCGCACATGGTCTACGACCTGTACGCCGGGCCGACGGGGTCGCCGACCCAGCAGCAGGGACGGTTCGTGACGGTCGTCGCGGTGGCCAAGGATACGGCGCGCCAGCGGCAGTTCGTGCGGTGGGTGCAGCTCAATCAGGTGAGCTTCTCGCGCTTCGCGTATTTCTCCGAGAACGAGAACGGCATCTGCTTCGGCTCGGGCGACCGGTTGAACGGTCCCGTGTTTTCGGATGACGTGATCACGACCTGCGGAGCGCCGCAGAAAGCCGACTTCATGGATTCGGTGTGGACCCCGCAGACGTTCAACAACGGGAATCCGGCGCTGGATACGCTATACGACGGGTGGACCAAGGTCGCGAAGCCGCTGACGCTGCCGAGCACGGCGAAGCTCGCCACGCTCTACACGATCGCCGCCGCGTCGAACACCGCATTCACGACGCCCAATGTCGCGGCGGATTCGACCGCCAAGGTTCTCTCGCGCGTCGAGTTCGATGCGTACACCGTCAACGGCAATCCCGACAGCACGTCGCCGGGGTCCGGGTTCGTGAAGTTCTACCAGGTGGATCTGGCCAAGCCGTTCATGCCGCCGCCGGCCGGCCCGTGGACCGCGGCGCAGCGCGACTCCGTGGGCGTCGGGTATCTCCGGTCCGGCATCACGCGCCAGCACGACTACAACAATTGCGGTGAGTGGCGCTACGTCCGCGACGACAACGGCAACCTCGAATGGGAGTTCTTCCCGCTCGCGGTCCACCGGACCGCGTGGTACCGGACGATCGTCGGAGACGCGACGGACGCCACGGTGCCACTCGCGATGCGAAACGCGAACATCGTCGACTCGACGAGGGTGGGTGGCGTCTACCCCGGGGACACGCTCAGCATCGCGGGGTTGGCTCGGAGACCGGCGCGCAACGGCAGCGCGGCGAACCCGCCGCGTTGCTACGCGGGTGGAGATCCGCACCTGGCCGCGTCGGAGCGTGATACCACGGGCGCGGCACCGGCGCGCACCGGTCCGAAGTGGGGCGCGCAGGGGTGGACCTACGGCCGCCGCGGCGGCACCGACACGACGTTCACGGGCGGCGATGTGAGCGACCCGGCTCACCCGAGCCGCATGGGTCACTGGCTGCCATGGCCGGGCCCGATGCCGGCCGCGTTCACGGCGGCGTTCAAGACGGCGCACCCGGACTGGAAGTACCTGTTCCCGATCGACACGATCTACAACCCGTCGTTCCGCGGCGTGATCGCGGTACACGGCAGCGTCGCCGTGAGCGGGACGGTGAACGGGCATATCACCTTCTATTCCGACGGCAGCGTCGGCATCGCCGACAACCTGCGTCTCACCAATGATGCGGACACGACGTGCCAGCACCTGATGGGGATCATCGCGGGCAAGGACATCCTGGCGATGGACAACGGCATCAACGCGCCGGCCGGCGATAACACCGTGCGCATTCAGATGCGCAACGGCTCGAGCGATCTGTGGGTGGAGTCGACCGTGATGGCGCTCACCTCATGGGGCGCGGAAGGACTGGTCGCCGACGCCGGCACTCTGTTCGTGCCGCTACAGCAGCCGTGCAACGGGCAGAACTTCGCACGCGGGTGCGTCCACGTGCAGGGGAGCATCCTCCAGAACACACGCCAGGGCATCAACGGCGGTAATGGCACCACGACCGGGTACGGCTACGAGAAGCAGTACAACTATGACAACTGCGCGGTCGTCAATCCGTTGCCGGACTTCCCGACCACGGGCCAGTTCACGATCAACAACTATTTCGAGAGCGACCCCACGCACTTCAACGTCGCCGCGCTGTACACCGCGCTGGCACCCTAGCGACGGCGGGCTGGTCGCGGCGCGTCCTACTACGGCCAGCTCGTCGCGAAATGCGCGAGATGTGGTGCGAGGGACAGTGTGGGGGCCGTTGCCCGAACAGGGCGACCTTCGGTTCCCGAACGGCCCCCGCTGCGTTTCACCGCTCGCTTGGTCCGCGACCCGTGGATCGTTAGGGCCAGTTCTGAGCCGCGACATAGACGGCGGCCCGGTCATGACCAGCTCCTACTACCAGCTGCGGCGCACGGCGAGGGTGATCGCGGCGTACGGCTCGTGCGGCGGCCCCGTCTGATACTCGCGCGTCCGCGTGACGGCACGATACTCGGCCTCCAGGAAGAACAGGCGCACGCCGCCACCGAACTCATACTGGCCGACCCACGGCAGTTTGGACACCGTGTACGCCGGATCGGTAGACGACCGGTCGAGTACGAGCTCGGTCCACACGTAGTCCAGCCGCGCGGCCCCCACTCCGTAGATCTGGAACCTCGGCACGCGATTGCCGGCACCATCGTTCCACGGCGCGCCCGCGCCGTATCCGATGCGTGTCTCGAGTCCCGCGGTCGCACCGGTGAGCACGTTGCCGGCCGAAACCGAGACACGCGGAATCACCGAGAGCACCGGCACGCCGCCGATCGAGGCGTTCGCGACGACGCGCGATTCCGCCGCACCGATGTCGAACTCCGGGGCGGTGGCGATCTGGTGATCCCAGCCGAGCGGCGGATAGTAGCGGATCAGACGGTGCCAGGCTTCCTGCACGTCGCCGGCGAGTGACGGGGGCCCCGTGACGCCCGCCTGGAGCGAGAGCGCGGTATTGGCGACCGGAGTGGATGCGTATGAGGTGCCACTCAGCAGAAGCTGTCCCGCGTAGGGGCGCTGCCCGGGGACCGGATTCGCATCACTGTGCCAGTCGGCCGGCGTGTACATCTCCTGTGCGAGCGTCAAGTCCGTCGAGAATCGTGGCCACGACACGCCACCCGGCATCTCCCCCGCGCATGTGCCGGGACTGGCCACCGAGCAGCGTGGTGCGTGGCTGCCGAGCAGGAGCGACCAGAGGCGCGATCCCGCGAATGACAGAGTCAGGCGGGTGCCGTTCGTGAACTCGTCGTCCGGCCGCCGGATCGGGGGCAACCAGTACGCGAGCTGGGCGTTGTCCTCCTCGACCTGCGCGCCGACGAACTGCTGTGCGTCCGCGCGCGCCATTGGAGCCGCGAGCGCGGCGACCGCCATTGCGACCGAAATTGCTACCACCGGGACGATCTGACGACCCCGTTGGTGGTGGTCCGCGAGTCCCTCATTCTGATCGCCGCCTTCGGCGGGCACAGCGGGCCAACTCTCTGTCATCGTGAGGCGTGCGGTGGACAGTGGGGCGGGTAGGCGCATCCCTATCTGGACGGGTCCGCCGCTTCCAAGTCACGAGTACGTAATGCGATGGCGTATCGGATCGGTGACGGCTGGCGCGCCGGTTCGGCGCGCGCTACCTGAAAATGCCGCGAACTGCCGGCGAGTTCCCGGGGGGGCGAGATAGGCGAAGGGAGAAAGGGGAAACGAGAAAGGAGAAGGGAGAAAGGGGAAAGGGGAAAGGAGGGAGCAAAACGTCGCGCTGGGACGGTCCCGTCGGCATCGTACATCCCGATGACATCCCAAGGCGGCCTGGCCATCCGCCAGTACATCCCGTCCGACTACGCGGAGCTGGGCCGGATGTGTGGCGCACTCTGGCCCGGGCACACCGACGCGGATCTGTCGGCGTGGCTGGCCCGGGGCGATGAGGCGGCGGTGTTTGTGGCCGAGGTGGGGCCGGGAAGGCTGTGCGGATTCGCGGAGGTGGGCGAGCGGGCGTATGCGGATTCCTGTGACACCAGTCCGGTCGGGTATCTCGAGGGCTGGTACGTGGATCCGGACGCGCGGGGCAAGTCGGTGGGACGGCGGCTCATCCGGGCGGCCGAGGACTGGGCGCGGTCGCGCGGGTATCGCGAGATGGCATCCGACACACATCTCGAGAACGTGGGATCGCAGCGTGCGCACGCGCGTCTCGGATTCGAGGAAACCGAGCGGCTGGTGCTCTTCCGAAAGAGGCTTTAGAAGACGCTTTTGCGGGATCAAAGTCGTGCGCGGTGAGACGCGCGATCTGTCGCTCCTCTTCGGGGCGCCGTACTATATCGCTTCCGTCGGGGGGCTGCCCCGGCGGTCACCTGTACCGGAGCCTCCAGTATGCCTCATCGTCTAATCGCCGCGGCGTCGCTTCCATTGTCCGTCCTGACACTCGGCTGCGTGCTCGCACTCGGCACCGCGTGCAGCAATGCAGCTCCCGGCGGCGCGGGTGCGGCGTCGGCCGCGGCACCGGCCAGCAACCCCGCCGCGGACGAGGCGGCGATCCGCACGCTGGACTCGGCGTGGAACAAGTCGGCGGCCGACAAGAACGCCGACGTGTTCGCGACATACTACGCGGCCGATGGCGTGCTGTTGGCGCCCGGTGACCCGATGGCCAAGGGTCACGACGCCATCCACACCGCAATAGCAGGTTTGGTCGCGATGCCGGGCTTCTCGCTGACGTTCGCGCCGGACCAGGTGACGGCCAAGGGCGACCTCGCGTACGAGATCGGGACCTACAAGCTGACGTTGAACGACAAGGCGGGAAAGATGCACGCATCAACAGGAAAGTACGTGGTCGTGTGGGCCCGCCAGGCGGATGGGAGCTGGAAAGTCGTGATCGACGCCCCGACCACGACGCCATAACGGCGAGAGGCTGGGCCAGATGGAAGCCGACGCACGCGCACCTCGTCCTCACGCGCGTGGGGTGACGTGACGCCGGGAGCGCCAATCGTCAGCGGACCGTCGCCAGCCATCGTGCGACGGATGCGCGAAGATCGGCGAGCGGCAGCGCACCTTGGCCGAGCACCTGGTCGTGGAATGCGCGGATATCGAATCGGGAGCCGAGCCGCTGTTTGGCGCCGGCGCGGAGGCCTAAGATTGCCTGCTGGCCGATGAGATACGACGGCGCCTGCCCGGGGAGTGCGATGTAGCGGTCGACCTCGGCGTTGACCTGATCGGGCGACGACGCCGTATGGGCGAGCATATAGGCGACCGCCTGATCGCGAGTCCATCCGAGCGCGTGGATCCCCGGATCGATCACCGCGCGCGCCGCGCGGGTCGCTTCCCCCGACATCATCCCCAGGCGTTCGAGCGGGGATGAGTAGAGTCCCATCTCATCGGCGAGACGCTCGGAGTAGAGTCCCCAGCCCTCGGAGTACCCGCTGTTGTGGAAGTACCGAGTCACGGGATGCGCGCCGGTGCGCTGCTGCGCGATCGTGATCTGGAGATGGTGGCCTGGGACCATCTCGTGGAACGCCACGTCCTCGCCGAGCGACCGGGTCTGCTGGCGCGGCTGATACGTGCGGATGAAGTACGTGCCGGGTCGCGATCCGTCGTCGGTGGCCGGATAGTACTGGCCGGGCGCGGCGTTCTTCTCGCGGAACGCGGGTACCGGCTCGATCCGCACCGGTGCCTTGGGCAGCACGCCGAACCATTGCGGCAGCGCGCGCGTGGCGCGGGCGAGCGCACTTTCCGCCTGCGCGATTATTTCCTCGCGCGAATGATACGTGTAGGCCGTATCGGTCTTGATGCGCTCGAGCAGGGCGGGGAGGTCGTGCGTCTGGAAGCTCCGGATGGCGAGCGTGTCCATCTCCGCCGTGACCGCGGCCATCCGGGCGAGGCCCAGCTCGTGCACCGCCCGCGGCGTCATGCTGAGTGACGAATACCTCGCGAGCTGCGCCCGGTAACACGCGAGCCCATCCGGGTTGGCGGAGAGGCCGATCGCCTCCCTGGCAGCCGGGAGATACGTGGTATCGAGGAACTCGCGATAGCGGCGCGCGGCGGGGAGCACTGCACTGCCCAGGAGCGAATCAAAGGACGCGCGGAAGCCAGGAGCCGAATCGCGAGTGGCGGGCGAACGGAACGGCGACTTATCGGCCGGTATCGCGAGCAGCGCGTCGAGCTGCGCGATGGTTGCCCGGACGATCAGCTTGGGCGCCGTGTAGCCGCGCTCTATGCCGGCGCGAAGATTCGCGATCTCCGTGTCCACGAACCGCGGCAGTTCTCCATAGCGCTTGAGCGCCGCCCGGCGGAGGCTGTCCGTGCCGACGGGCTGGAAGCCGGCAAGGACCGTATACCGGGTGGGCCAACCCGAGAACTGGCTGACCGGCCACAGGTCTTCGTGGCACGTGCGGAGCGCGACCGCGCTTTCCAACTGCTGGCGCAGCACGACGTACGTCGCCCACTCGGGCCGCCCCGCGAGGGTCGCCGGCGTGATGTCACGCAGGCGTCTGAGCCATCCATCCTCGCGTGCTTCCCACGCGGACCCGGCAGCGAGGCTGTTGTCCGTGATGCCTTCGTGGCGGGCTCCGGCGAGACCCTGGATCGTCTCCCACTCCGGGTTGCGGACCCGGTATGCCGCGACGTAGTCATCGGCGACCGCGGTCACGGCATCGGCTGCGGCGACGGTATCGGCCGCCGCCGAGTGGCGGGTGGCGGGCTGGCGCTGCAAGGTGGCCGCGGCAGCCGACCAGACCATCGCGCCGGCGACGACCAAAGGCGACATTCGAGCAGCAGAAACGGATTGGAACAACGGAACTCCCGGGCACTGCCTCCCGTCATTGGGAACGCGTGGTGATTCTGGACGGTGGCGCGCACGATCGCAAGCGTGTGCCGGGGCGCCGTGTGCGAGCAGCACCGCGGGTGCCGGGGGCGCGGATCGGGTGGAGGAGAAAGTAGAGAGTAGAAAGTAGAAAGTAGAAAGTTGAGAGTAGAAAACGGATCGACCAGCCGGTGGTCATGGGCGGGCTCATCTCGGGGGTGAATCGTGATGCGGATGGTGGTCGCGTGTGCGTTGTGTCTCGTGGCGGCGGGAGCGGGTGCGCAGGCGGCGCCGCGCGGGGGACTCGGATTCGCGTTCGGGACGACGGCAGCGGATGCGCCCGCGCAGGGCGCGCTGGTCACCGAGGTCTACCCTGGCACCGCCGCGGCGGCGGCCGGTGTCCGGCCCAATGATGTCGTCACCGGCGTGGACGGACACCCCCTCGACAACGGTGCGGCGCTGGCCACGTATCTCATGGGTCTTCACGGACTCCACCACGTGGTGCTGCAGGTCGTGCGGCCCGCCGCCGCCAGCTCGGCCCCGATGACTGTCACGGTGCTGTTTTCGGACACCCCGGGCGATTCGGTCGCGCCCAACGGTGTGCACTGGAGCGTCAGCATCGACGGCAACGTCCGGAACTACACCCCCGACCGCTCCATCGAGGTCTCGAGCTGGCAGCAGGCGGTCAAGCTCATCCCGCGCGACCGCGAGCACGAGTCGAGCGTCTGGTCGATCTACGACCACCCCCGAGACCACCCGTCGAGCTTCGTCATCCGTGAGACCGTGGCCGGCGGCACGCGGCTCGTGATCTCACCGGCCGCGATGTACGCCAACACCGTCGAGGACGCCCACGCCAAACTGCCGCCCGGGTCCACGATCCTGCCCAAGGACCCGCAGAACCCACCGAATCTGATCGAGGTGTGGATCGCGCCGTGACCTGGGGTAGGCCCGATTCTACCGGCCCGGTTTGGCGCGAGCCGCTTTCGCGGCGCGCTCGGCCTCGGCATATCCGGACGCAATAGCGGCCGGGCCGTACGCGTCGAACATTTTGCCGATGGCGTCGTCGCCGTGGGCGAACGCCCGATGCCACGGCGCAAGATCAATCCGTTTGGTCGCCGCATCCAATGTCAGCCCGGCGCGGACGGCCCGGCGCGTCTCGTCGCGCATCGCCGTGAGGAATCGGGTCACGAGGTCGAGGTAGGCGTAGTCGCTCTGCGGCGCGCCGTGGCCGGGAATGATGTGTGTGGCGCCGAGGGCGCGCACCGCGTGCAGCGAGGCGATCCAGTCCGTGAGGTAGGCCTCAAAGGCGAACGGCACCGGGTAGACGAGGAGATCGCCCGTCATGACCACGTGCTCTTTGGGCAGGAACACGACACCATCGCCGCGCGTGTTGCCGCGGCCGAAGCAGTAGAGATCGATCTCCCGCGAGCCATCGTAGAGCGTGATGCGGCGCGCGAACGAGATCGTCGGCAGGTGATAGGTGATCGAATCCGACTGGGGGACCATGTACCGCCGGAGCGACGCCGACACCGCCACGGCCTTGCCCCGCTCCTCCGGAGTGAACGGGCGCTTGGTGCCCGGATCGATGCCTGACGCCAGCGCACTGTCGTACGCCGCCAGGAGTGTGGTATAGAACCCTGCGACCTCCCGGTGCTTCTCCTGGTCCTCGTGCAGAATGTCGTCGCGTGTGCTGTCCGTGGCGATCAGATTGATGGGACCCGGATACGCTTCGAGGAGCGCCTGCGTGCCCCAGACGTGATCGTTGTGCCAGTGCGAGTAGGCGATCGTTCGGACCGGCTTGCTGGTGATCGTCTTGAGCATCGCGATCGTCGCGCGTGACGCGGCGGGAGTGAAGTTCGCGTCGAAGACGAAGACATCGCTGTCGTTGATCACGAACGTCTGATTGCCGTGCAGCAGCCCATCAATCGACGGCTGGTAGGCGACGTAAACGTCCGGCACGACCTGGACGAACTCGAAATGCGGCAGACCCGCGCTGTCCGGCGCCTGGGCGCGGGCCCACGATGTGGAGCCCAGGAGGAGCGCGACGCAGATCGCTGCGAGGGACCGGCGACGACTCACTGGCTGCGAACGCATAGAGCCCTTCCTCCAACTATCGGTGCGTGAGGCTACTGGGAGATGGGTGAGCACGGCATACGAACATGCACATCGTGCGCGGACAGACCGCCCAATGGAAACCATGTTTTGCCATTCGCTGACATACAACATCACATGGCGATTCGCCGCATTCGCTTCTGTTACGATCGGTAACTCCAAGCTCCCACACCGATTCCAGCCTAACCTGTCATCATGCCAATAACCCGGCGTCAATTCGTAGGCGAGGCGGCGCTGGCGATCGTCGCCCTGAAGAGGATGTCGTGGGGTCCAGGCCCTGGGGGGCGATTGACCGCGCGGCCGGGGGCCACGGTGCGAGACCCGCTCCCCCCCGGCGTGCACACGCTTTCGATTCTGGAATCGCGGACGACTGTGGTGGTAGTTCCACCGGGCCTTTCACCCGGGCGTCCCGCGCCGCTGATCCTCATGTTCCACGGCGCCACCGAGAGCAACGCCGAGTCCCTCGGCGCGCTGCAGCAGGTCGCCGAGCGCTCGGGCGCCATCCTGCTGGCGCCAAGTTCAGCGGGGACGACTTGGGACGCCATCCGGGGCGCGTTCGGGGACGACCTGGATGACATCGACCGGCAGCTCGCGCGCGTCTTCGCTCGCTGTGCCGTGGATCCGGGCCGCATTGCCTTCGCGGGATTTTCCGATGGCGCATCGTACGCGATCTCGCTCGGGCTCATCAACGGCGACCTCTGCTCGCACATCATCGGCTACTCACCCGGCTTCGTCATTCCCGGGGTGTGGCACGGGCACCCGCGCGTGTTCATCGCACACGGGACGCACGATCACATCCTGCCGATCGATGAGTGCGGCCGCCGGATCGCGTCGGACCTCACCAAGCGAGGATACTCGGTCGAGTTCGCGGAGTTCGACGGCGACCATGAGATCCGGCCGGAGATGGTCGAGCGATCGGTGGCGTGGGTAGAGGGCGGGACGGCCGCTCCCGACTCGGCCGCCGGCCGCCCGAGAAAATAGGCGCTCGGGAACAGAGAGCAGACCGCGGACGCGGCATCCGCCGGGGGCCGTTGCCGGAACAGGGCGACCTTCGGTCCTCGAATGGCCCGGACGCGACGGCCTGGCGAGCAGCGCATGCTTACCCAGTTGGCCAGACGACGAGATATTCCGTCGTCGCGCACCGAGGGGTGGCGACGCCACCCCTTTCTTCTCGTGACTCAAGCTCGCCTCAATCGATGCCGATCCTCGCATTCCTATTTGGCACGCCCCTCCGGACCGATGAGCAGGACCAGCAGCGGATCGGGGCCCTTCGTGGAATCCCCGTGCTCGGCCTCGACGCGCTCGCGTCTGCAGCCTACGGGCCGGAGGCCGCGCTCACGGTCCTGCTGGCGATCGGCGCCGGCGCGAGCCACTACATCGCACCGATCAGCGCCGTCATCATCGTGGTGCTGTTGGCGGTGTATCTGTCCTACCGCCAGACGATCGACGCCTATCCGAACGGCGGCGGATCCTATACCGTCGCCTCGGAGAACCTCGGCCGGTTTCCGGGGCTACTCGCCGCGAGTGCGCTATCCCTCGACTATATCCTCAACGTCGCCGTGGCAATCTCCGCCGGCGTGGGTGCAATCGTGTCGGCGGCGCCAGCCCTGCTGCGCTACACGCTCCCCCTCTGTCTGGCGATTCTCGCTTTCCTGACCCTTGTCAACCTGCGCGGGATCAGAGAGTCGGGGCTCGTGTTCCTCTTACCGACCTACCTGTTCGTCGCCTCGCTCGGGTTGGTGATCATCGTGGGCATCGCGCGAGCGGTGATTGCCCGCGGGCACCCGGCGCCGATCGCGCCGCTGCCGACGCCGATGCCGGCAACCGTTGCCGTCACGGGGTGGTTGCTGATGCGATCGTTCGCCAGCGGGACCACGGCCATGACGGGCGTCGAGGCCGTGAGCAATGGCGTCCCTCTGTTTCGGCCGCCCGCGTCCCGCACCGCGAATCGGACCCTGACGGCGATCATCGCCATCCTGATCGCCTTGCTCGCGGGGATCGCGTACCTCTGTCCTGCCTACGGGATCGTCGCGACCGCGCCCGGCGCGGCCGGCTATCAGAGCGTCCTTTCACAGCTCACCGGCGCGGTCTTCGGACATGGTGTGTTGTATGTCGTCACGATGTCGTCGGTCGTTGCGGTGCTGTGTCTGTCGGCCAACACCAGCTTCGCCGACTTCCCGCGACTCGGCCGAGTCCTGGCGCTCGACCGCTACCTGCCACTCCAATTCGCTCACCCGGGGCGACGCCTCGTCTACACGACCGGCATCGTCCTCCTCTGCGCGATGGCGGGTGGACTGCTCGTGATCTTTGATGGCATCACGGACCGGCTGATCCCGTTGTTTGCCGTCGGTGCGCTCCTCGCATTCACGATGTCGCAGTGGGGCATGGTGGCGCATTGGCGCCGGGTCGGCGGCCCGCATGCCCGCCGCTCGCTCGTGCTCAACGGCGCGGGCGCCGTCGCGACGTCGGCGACGGTGCTAGTGGTCGTCGTCACCAAGTTCGCTGAGGGTGCGTGGATTACGGTCCTCGTCATTCCGCTTTTCATGCTGTTCTTCCTGGCCGCGCGCCACTCGCACGAGCGCGTCGATCGCGCGATCGCGGGCGAGGGGACCGAATCGAGCCCACTGTCGTTCGCTGGCGTCGAGCCTCCGATCGTCATCGTACCGGTGCGCCGGCTGGATCGGGTGGCGCGGAAGGGGCTCCAGTTCGCGATATCGATCTCGACTGAGGTGCAGGCCGTCCTGGTGGTCACCGATGATGTGACCGCGGATGAGCAGTGCGCGCGCTCCATGTCCGCGAGTTGGCACGACCTGGTCGATGTCCCGGCGATCGGCGCCGGTCACTCGCCGGTGCCGTTCGTCACGCTTCCGTCGGCCTATCGCGAATTCATCACTCCGTTTCTGGCCTACGTGCGTGATGTCGCCGCCGCGCATCCCGACCGATACGTTGCGGTCGTCATCCCCGAGGTCGTGGAACGCCGCTGGTACGACGTCCTGTTCGCCAGCCACCGGCCGGCGGTGCTCAAAGCCGTCCTGCGGGCACGGGGTGGGCCCCGAGTCCTTGTAGTCGATGCTCCTTGGCACATCGGCGATGAGGTTGCGGGCTGCTGAATAGGACGCGTCTGCAGCATCCGGCGGGGGCCGTTCTCGAACGGCCCCCGCTGCCCTTTCCTCGGGCATCTAGGAAACGCGAATGAACTTCGGGCAGGACTAGATAAGAGATAGCCAGCTCGCATCGCCGGCCAAGAATTGGTAGGTTTCGCGAGGCGCGTCGTGAGGGGGCTGCCTGACCTGTGGGCCTTCTTTTTTTGGCGCTCAACCCGGGGGCATGATGCGCAAGGCCTGGCTATGGACTGGACTTATCGCGGGCGGCGCGGCTGCCGGATGCGCCCACACCCCGATCCAATCGGGAGCGACTCCGTCGAGCAAGAATGCTTCTCAGGTCACATCTCCCGACGCAAACGCGTCGGCCATCCTCGTGATCGACGGCGCGCTCGTGACGCCGGCGCCGACTGGGCCGGTCACCGCAAGCGCGGATTTGACGCCGCTGCTCGTGATCGACGGAGTTCCGATAGGGTCGCCGAGCCCGTAAAGACTCGCCGCGCTGGGAGTCCTTGGCCGAACGGGGCGACCTTCGGTTCTCGAACGGCCCCCGCTGCATTTTGCCGCAGCGTCCGGCGCGACATCTGGATTGGTTTGAGATGAATCCGGTGACATCGTGGGCCTGCCGCGGCGGCCGCGATAGGCGGCGAGTCGGCTGTCGCGTGCAGCCGCGCTAAGCGAAACCGCGACACCGGTCGCCTGCCAATTCGGCGGTCGGCCCGCCATATTGCGGTCACTATGCGGATCGCGGTGCTGACGGTATCGGATGCGGGGGTGCGGGGAGAGCGGGCGGACGCGTCCGGCGACGCGGTCGCGGCTTGGGCCGCGGCGCGGGGCGATGTGGTGGCGGAGCGCGCGCTTGTCGGCGACGAGTCGGCGGCGATTGCGGCGCGTCTCGTGGCGTGGTGCGACGGCGATGTCGCCGACCTCGTGATCACGACCGGGGGCACGGGGCTGGCCCCGCGGGACGTGACGCCTGAGGCGACCCGCGCGATCCTGGACCGTGAAGCGCCGGGCATTGCGGAGCGGATTCGGGCGCTCTCCCTCGAATCGTTTCCGCGGGCGGCGCTCGCGAGAGGCGTCGCCGGCGTGCGGCACCGGACCCTCGTGATCAATCTTCCCGGGTCGCCGAGTGGGGTGCGGGATGGGTTGGCGGCGATCGATCCGATCGTGGCGCATGGGGTGGACATCCTGCGCGGCGTGGCGACGGATCACACGGGTGCGGCCGCGAAGACAACGGCGACCCGGCCCAAGTCTCAGGCGAAAAAATCCGCCAAGGGCCGCCGATGAAAGTCGTCGTCATGCTGACCGACGTCGAGCCCGCGGTGCGCGTGAACGCGTTGCTCGAGCGGTCCGGCGTCTCGACCGAGGTCGTGTCGCCGCTCGATGATGTGCGCGGCACGCTCGCGCGCGTGCGGCCCGACGTGCTCGTGATGACCGGTGCGCTGCTCGATCCGCAGAACCTGGCGCTCGTGCGGGAGCAACTGTGGACCGGTGCGGCGATCGTCGGTCTCTCCGACGTCGGCGAGGAGGGCATGGTCGAGCGCCTCCGGGGGCTGGGCTACAGCGAGGTGTACATCAAGCCCATCGTGCCGGAGGAAGTGGCGGCCGGCGTGCGGCGGCTGGCGGACCGGCAGGCGCTCGCGCGCGAGACGGGATTGTACGGCGAGTCCGAGGCGATCCGCGAAGTGCTCGTCAAAGTCGAGCAGATGGCGCCGGTGTCGAGCACGGTGCTGATCGAGGGGGAGAGCGGGACGGGGAAGGAACTCGTCGCGAGAGCCATGCATCGCCTCGGTCCTCGTCGTGGACGTCCGTTCATCGCCGTCAACGTCGGCGCGCTGCCGGAGACGCTGCTCGAGAGCGAGTTGTTCGGGCACGAGAAGGGCGCGTTCACGGGGGCGGCGGAGCGGCGGATCGGGCGGTTCGAGCTGGCGGACACCGGGACGCTCTTCCTCGACGAGATCGGCGACATCCCCCGCGCGACGCAGGTGAAGCTGCTGCGGGTGCTCGAGGAGCGGCAGGTGACGCGCGTGGGCGGAACGCAGGCGATCCCGGTCGATGTGCGGGTGATCACTGCGACGAACCGTCCGCTGCGGCAGCAGGTGGAAGAGGGGACGTTCCGGCCGGATCTCTATTACCGGCTGAACGTGCTCAGCATCTATCTCCCGCCGCTGCGTGAGCGGCGCGCCGACATCCCCATCCTCGTCCGCCGGTTCATCCAGGAGTTCTCGGCGCAGCACGACCGGCCGTTCCACGGGATCAGCGCCGAGGCGTTGCAGATCCTCGTCGAGTATCCGTGGCCCGGCAACGTGCGCGAGCTGCGCAATCTCGTGGAGAGCATGGTGGTGCTGGCGCCGGGGCACGAGGTCGGGCCGGCGGACATCCCGCGAGAGATTCGTGATGCGGGCTCCCGATTCCTGCCCGTGCATGTCGGCCCGCTGGTGCGCGGGCGGGACGGCGTGGAGGGCCGGGAGATCGAGTTCATCGTGCGGAGCCTGGTCGAGCTCAAGCTGCAGGTCGAGGAGCTGCGGCGGCGGACGGAGCCTCTGGGGGCGGCGGGGGTGGCGGGGGTGGCGGGGGTGGCGGGGGGGCCGGCGTCATCTATCGGAAGCGGGTCCTATCCGGCGCTCCCGGGCGGGGCGCCAGGGCCAGGCTACGTGGCGGTAGAGGCCGCTCGAAGGCGCCCGGAGGGGCCTGGCGGGGGTCTGGACGGGCTGTCCAGGCCGGTTGGGGGTATCGAGGCTCCTGGGGCGCCGCCGCCCCCTAATGTCGTGGTGGTGAGGCCGGGGATGACCATGGCCGAGATCGAGCGGGCGGCGATCGAGGCGGCGTTGCGGGAGCTCCGGGGGAACCGGAGGAAGGCGGCCGAGATGCTGGGGATTGGGGAGCGGACGCTCTACCGGAAGCTGCAGGAGTATCACATTCTCGATACGCCTGAGGCTGTTGAGGCCGCCAGGACCGGGGCGGTGACAAACGTTCCCACAGATACTTTTGGCTGAGTTCGCAAGTCTTGATACCAATGGCGCTTTCCCACATATTCGGCCCACGTTTCCAACCTCATCGGCGGTAATCCTCTGCCCGCTGCAGTCAATTATTCATCGCTGTCGGGCGGCACTCCGATCGCCGGGAGTGTGCTGCCGATCCGCCGAGCGGAAGAGTTGCTGACGACTTTGCCGGGCGTGATGTCGGCGAAGATCGTGGCGTCTCCGAATGGTGAGGTGGACGAGATCCACGTCCTGACGACGGCCGAATATACACCGAAGCAGACCGTCCGGAACATCGAGAGCGCGCTGATCGCGCATCTCGGGATGCGGGTGGATCACCGGAAGATCTCGGTGGCGTCGTCGTCGGAGCCGGGCCGCGGGTCCGGGGCGCACGCGGCGCAGGCCGAGGCGGCGCCGAGGCATTCGGGGGCGCCGGCTGCGCAATACGCGTCGCAATACGCGGCGGAGCATGCGGCCCACGTGTCGGCGAGCGAGGATGAGTTCCGCGAGCTGGTGCGGGAGGTGGACTCGACGTTGGCGGGGGTGGTGCCCGAGGAGTTGAGCCGCCGCCGCGTGTATTTCGAGGATGTGGAGGTTCGCCGGTCGCGGGCGCGCGGGGTGTTGTGCCGCGTGACGCTCCGCCGGGGGGATTCGACGTACACGGGCGAGGCGGAGGGGGTCGAGGGGCAGCGTTCGCGTGTGGATCTCGCGGCGCGTGCGGCGCTCAAGGCGATCCAGCAGGCGGAGAACGGCGAGCGGACGCTGGCGCTCGATGGGGTGAAGCTGATCGAGGCGTTCGACCGGGAGTTCGTGTTCATCGGAGTCGCCGCGCAGTTCGGGCGCGAGCGTGCGCTCCTTACGGGGAGCTGCGAAGTACGGGAGAGCGCGGAGACCGCCGCGGTACTCGCCGCGCTGGACGCGACGAATCGCTGGATTGCGCACGGACGGTAGTCGCAGTTCGCTGTGGAGTCGCGATATAAAATCGAGGCTCGTTCGAAAGTACCTACCAGCCGCGTTCTGTTACGGACGCGGTTTTTTGCTCCTGACACGTGTCGCGGCTGGGTGGGACACTACGTGTGTCCCGATCCGCCGGTGATGATGTTAGCCACGTGTTCAACATCGTCGCAGCCGTTCTTAAGAACGCCGTCGGTTACTCTGAGTACTGGACCGTTACTCACAGAGTCTGTCGGCGGCAAAATCAACCGTATATTCGGCGCGAACTTCGACCGGTGGGTGCTCGAGCATCAGCGAAGGGAGATCGCCCGGACGAAGAAGGAGCAAACCGAACGGCTGTCCCCGGTGGCATGTCGTAGAGCGAATCGCGGACCTCAACGCGAAACCGGCTGAAGAATCGCACGTCTGGCATTGTCAGGCGTGACTTCGTGCATGGGAGGTGAGGCGAATGATGGACTTTCTGTCCAGCGCGTGGAACGCAGTTGCGAAAATTGCTGCGGCGTTGAGCGGCGGTATTGAGTGGCAATAAACGTCGTGCGGAAGGGTTCGCTGGCGACCACCCTCGAAAAGCACGCCCGGCAGCCATCGCCGGGCGTGCTTTTGTCGGTGTTCGAAATAGACCTGTTCTTCATCATAGCCAACGCCGCGATCGAGCAGCCCCACATACGTCCGATGCAGTCCAACTTCGGACGCAAGGTCTTCCTGAGATACGCCGATCTCTTCGCGGAGTCGGCGAATCACGTTGCCAGCGGCGGCGCCAATGGCGCGGCGCGGATTTCGTTTCTTGGCTCTTGGCATGGTGGAAAGATGTTACATGGCGAACCGTCAAGTAACACCGCAAACGCGATTCGGCCGGGGTTGCCGGGCTACGCCACTCCACTTGGCAGTACGAGCCCTGTCGGCTTGTTTTGCCATCGAGACGCCTGGTGTCGTTGCGCTCAACCCGAGGGACTTCGATGAAGAAAAGCCAACAGTGGGTGCAAGAAGAGATCGGTGCCCTCAAGAGACGCGCTTACGAGGCGGGGCGCTCGATTGAGGACCAGATGGAGTTGGAGCTGGCAGTGCATTGGGATTTGGCGGAGGCGGTCGAGCGAGTCTACCTGGAGGTAGCCGAGTTGGAGGTCGGGAAGGATTGGCCTTTACGAGGGTTGAGCCGGGGGTAATGCGCGTCGGCGGCGTCACGCCGATCGGCGCCGCCGATGATCTTCGGCGCGCGACAACAAGATGTCACTCGGAGAAACCCTAAGTAACATCGTGAACGGAAAACGGCCGATGCGTGGCCGAACGCGCGGACATCGAGGCCCGGGGCGGGGGTTGGCGGCGTCTTGTGGATGGTGGCATTTACTCACGACATCGCCGCGTTGCTCGGCCCGACTGCTCTCACGTCGCTACGGATCGCCTGCGGGCCGGATGCGACCATCCACACCGCTACCACCGCGAGTCAATTAGAGGCCGTCGTCCGCCAGCGTGGGGTCGCGGTCGTTGTTGTTGACCCACTCCTGGCCAGGGAGCCAGGAATTGTGCGGCGTCTAGCAGATCAGATACCGGTCGTCGCCTATGCCGATGCCAGCCCGGCAGTGATCCGCCACATCCTCCGTTTCGGTGCTGGACACATCGTATTCCGTGGCGAGTCATCGACGCAATTCTGCGAGGTGCTGAGCGACAGCCTGCTAGGTGGCTCTGTGGACGGTTTGCTCGCGCGTTTGGCGCCGTCGTTCGGTCGGCTTCCGCACAGGCTCAGAACCGCCATTGAGACCGCATTCAGGGTGTCACACGAGGTGCGCGGCGCGCGAGACTTGGCCCGGCTGTCGGGATTGCCGCCGCGCACAGTATCGCGCTTGTGTTCAGCGGCGGGGCTGGCGTCACCGCTTAGCGTGGTGCTCGCTGGGAGGGTATTCCACAGCTACACGCGCCTTCGCCTGGGTGGCGACCGAGTCGCCGACATCGCGCAGCGCATGCGGTGTGTACCAGATGCACTCACTCGCGCCTCACGGCTCGTTACCGGCTACCGGTTACGCGATCTGCGCCACGTTTCGCCGCAGGAGGTAGCCGACACGGTGGTCGCGTTCGTCACAAGCCGTCACCGCGCGACTCCGTTGTGTCGGTGTAACCGGTGCGGCCTCTGATGTAACCGACCTATTCATGGGCTAGACATCGCGCGATAGACGCGATACGTGGAGTGCCCACTCAACAGCGAGGGACACCGTATGTCAGCGACGGAAAATGGAGCCGAGAGAGACCTACACAGCCAACCCGGAGCCGAACGAGACCTACTCAGACGCGTTGCCGAAGGCGATGAGCACGCGATCGAATCGTTGTTCTCTGCGCACGCCACGGCGCTCTGGCGGATTGCGTACAGGTACCTGCACTCCGAAAACGAAGCGCGCGAAGTGGTCGAAGACGTCTACGTCGCGGTCTGGCACAGACGGGCGGCGCTTCACGTTCACGGCCCGTTCCGGGCCTATCTAACGGTCGCTGTCCGCAATCGGGCGCTCGGTGTGCTACGGAGCGATCTCCGTCGTGGCGAGCGCGACGCGCAGTGGTTGCAAGAGCGAGGCGATGGCCCCGCGCCGGTACCACCACCCACAACCGTCGATCCGATGCGAAGGAGAGTGCTGGCGCGGGTGGAGGTAGCACTTGCCGACCTACCAGAGCGTCAACGGCGCGTGTTCGAGTTGCGTGTCCGGCAGGGGAAGACCGTCGCAGAGGCGCGGGCCGCGATCGGTGCGCGCACAAACAAGGCGGTGGAGCGTTTGTACGCGCACGCCGTCGAAGGGTTGCGGGCCAAGCTGTGGAGGCGGGGGGACTCGAACCCGCGACCCGGCGCTTAACAGTCGAATGTTACGTTTGATCCTAAGCTGCCAATCACGTTGGGCATCGCTCGCGATGGGCCTATGGATTCCACAATGCTAGAAGACAAGGAAATCGACGCTCTCGAATCGGGGCACTGGGCCATCGACTGTTTTGCGATGCGCATCGAACCTCGCGGCGGTGGCCCCTCGCTGTTCAGCGACGCGGGGCGCATCGAGCAAGGCGGAAATGGGGGGCTGCGCTTCACGCTCTACGCTACGCAGGATCTCGGGATGCCACACCTGGAGGCAGCGGGTGTGTTGCGCCCCGGGCTTGGTGAGTTCGTCGGGGTCGTGGGTTACGTCCGGCTGGTTGCCCGCGACACCGAGCACCGTGAATGGGTCGGTGATGCCTGGATCGACAAGCAGCCTGCCGTTTGGTTCAACCCGCCGGCCCACACGGATCACGGGTCGGTATGGGCAGGAGAGGTTGTTGTGCTGCGCGGTCCGCGCGAGACAGTACGCCCCAGGACAGACGACCTCGCGACCTGCGTGTCTTTTATCCGGCTGAACATTCCGGCACGGCTGTCACGAGCAAGACGATTGAGTCTCCCCGCGTCGGTCGCACAGAGTCCGCCCTGGATCGTGCTGCGTTCGCGGTGCAGGGAGCCGCGTGCGATCTGCACCCCGAACCAACCAGGACGGTCCTCACCGTTTGGGGAAAGCCGCCGCTCGACGAGCGCATTCCACCGCCGATCGCGGAGGGGCTTCAGTTCGTCCTTGCCACTCCGTTGGAGTGAGCGGTGACCGGAGTGGAGGGTCGCCGGCTGACAAGCACTACGATCTACAGCGTGCCCCTCGTTGCGGGGCGTAGCGACACCGGATCGTTCAGACTCGGCATGCCCGGTCCCGATTCATCGGTCAGCCAACGAGACGACACCTGGCGGCTTCTAGAGCACTACGTGACGTACATCGCACCGGACTCTCGGCCTGACCGGCGCCACTGGTTGGCGGCACAGCTTGGGGGCGTGTTGCGATCGAGCACCAGCACGATCGAGACGCGATGATTGCACACTATGTTGCGCGTCCCCCTAATCGCTAGGCTCGCGAGTTACGAGTTGCGTATCTCTCCGTGGGAAGGGTTATTCATTGCGGCCACCTGCTAGTAGGTGCGGAGCTTTGGTACGGTCCCGGAGCTCCGCGTCACCGGGCATATGCAAAACCCCAACGATGCCGCGTTACGGACGAGCAACATCGCGTCCTGGCCCCCGCGTCAGACCGGATCACCTCTCCGCATTACGCAAACGTTCGGGGCATGGGCCGCACGCTGGGGGTTGTCATCGACTGGCCGGTCTCGATTCGCGTCGAAGACGGCCGCACGTTTGTGGTTGAGCTCCTGGCCGACGACCGTCGCCGCGTACGGGTCGATGGTACCGATGAATGGCGCACAATGGACCCGCAACTGTACGGATACGGCGTGCCGCGCGTAGGCGCGGTCGTCGGCCGCACCCTGCGCTTGTGGTGCGACACGACCGGTGAGCCCGCGATTATCGGGCCCGACGCACACAAGCGCGTGCGGTTACCCCGGAGACGCTTTGGGTTACACTGAGTCGCGCCGGCCCCGGCCGCGCTATGTTCGGCTGCCTCAGTTCGGATCATCTCTCCGAACAACCACGGATGCAGCGGGGGCGCGATGAAGGGCCACACCGTTCGATATCACGCGTTATCTACTATCTCGATCATCAGTTGCGCGACGTTGCTCGTGATTGGGTGCACGAGCCGAGGCGCGACCGGTCCCGAGGGCACGCCGGGACCAGATGGGTCAGGCGGGTCGATGGGCACGCCCGGCCAGCAAGGTCCCGCTGGGCCACAAGGACCCGCTGGGCCAGCCGGCGCTGCGGGCATGTCGGGCTACGCTCTGGTCACGCAAAGCACGACGTTCGAGACAACCACTCCCACCTCAGGCCCCTTCGCGGCATCGTGCCCAAGAGGTAAGCGAGCAATCGGCGGCGGGTACGTCGCCGCTGCGGTGAGCGGGGTTGCGTTCCCGAGCGACCTGTTTACCTACACCAACGGACCCGTCAGCGACGGCAGCGGCTGGCAGGTCGCGTTCGGCAGCGGGCACGATGGCGTGGTCGCGCTTACGATCACCGTCATTTGCGCTACGGCGACCTGAGGCGGCTCGCGACTCGACGATTACACCGACGACACACGGCCAATGCGCTTCGGATTCCGGAGACCATCGCTGACTAAGCGTCTCGCCGCTCGCACATCGTGGAAGCGGGTGGTCCGTCATTCGCTCGGATTGAAAGCGCCGCGCGGGTTTGGCTGGCTCACGAACCCGCGCCGGGCCGCCTACAATCGTGTCTACAACCGCACGACGCGCGGCTGCGCTCTGCTAGTCGCGGCGCTTGGAGTAGGTGGGGCGACGTTGCTTACCGTTCTCGCCGGGATGCGGCTACGCTGATCGGGTCCGTGTCGCGCTCTCCGGGGCCTACACGCCGGGCCGTTCTGTTTACCAACCGCGCGCCGTTCTCGTCTGTAAGTTGCACGACCAGAACCGGGCCGCACCACCAGCATCATCTGCGGTGACCTATCCCGCGCACCGCCCGGCCGCTCGCGTGACGACCGCTCCACCGCACGGCGACCACCGCACGGCGACCACCGCACGGCGACCACCACAACCGCACGATCAACGACGCCACCGCTCCTCGTAGGAGGCAAGGTATGCGGTACGCACTAGAGTTCGTTCCAGCAATCCTCTCGCTCGTCGATTTCGTCTGGCGCTTGCTGACGCGAAGGAATCGCCCCGAAGGTTGCTGACGTGAGAGGTAGGCCCGGCGCGATCTCCGCAACAGGAAGACCTGTTGCCAAGACCGCGCCGTCACCTCTATGAAAGAGCCCTGCTTTAGCGTGCCTTGCGCAACTCGCGGTCAAGCATCCGTCCGAACGCCTGCCAACTCACGTCGAGCCGTCTGAGAATCGGCGCCAACGCGGATAGCGAAGAGTTGGTACGCCCACGCTCGACTAGTCCCATGTAGGTGCGGTGCCGGCCTACCTCAACGGCGAACGCTTCCTGCGCGACTCCGGTGTCTTCGCGGAGCCGACGAATGACGCGGCCAGCAGCGGCGCGCGGGAGGCTTCGCGGCCTCTGTTTCTTCGCTCTTGCCATGGGGAAAGATGATATCGGCCGAAGACTAGTGCGTTTACTCCGCACTGCCCACTGGAGACTCGCTAGGAAGGGCGCGGCAGGCGTCTGAGTGATGCGCTGATCCAGGCCCTGTCAGGCCGTTAGCATGGTGTCCGAGCTGCCGCTCGATCCGCGACGCGACCTTATCAGCGTTAGCTCGGATGTCGTGCTCCCACACCCGAACGACGCGCCATCCCGAAAGTCTGAGCGCGCGAGTAACTCGCCTATCACGACGCCGATTCGTAAGGATCTTAGTTAACCAGAAAACCGTGTTGGTTCGTGGAATAGTCCCGTGCCGGGGGCAACCGTGCCAAAAGCAGCCGTCAACAAACACAGCGACCCGATGACGTTTAAACGCAACGTCAGGGCTTCCAGGGAGCGAACGGCCGACGCCCGCGCGGTACGGTAGCCCTTTTCTGCGGAGCGCCCTACGGAGTGCGAGTTCCGGCCCGGTGCCTGTTCGCCTCACGCGCGCCATGAGTCGACTTCGTTCCGGCGTGGTGCCCAGTCCGCTCAACCTCCGCATTGCCCGCTATTCGAGCTTCTGAAGGATGGCGTCAATCTTATCGGCTTTCGCGGACCTCTCCAGAAACTCCCCATACTGGGCTTGCGCCGCCGCGATTAGGGATTCGTACTGCTCGACGCGCGCACCGAAAGCGGCAAGCGACGCCTGCGAGTTCTTCAGGCCATCTGGACCATCTTCCTCGTAGAGAGGCATCCCAACCACGAAGACGATAGAGATATATGGGTTTGCCACTCCCTGACTGGTCAGGCATTTGTGCAATGCAGTCCTGTACTTTGCCCCTTGCTCCAGCAACTCACCGACATGGAGCCGTCTCTTTGCACGCTTCAATTCCACGATGATGTGTTCGCCCGCATTTGTCTGATATCTGATATCGACCCTACCTTTGCTTTCTTCGTCGGTGAGGTCGGGACTGAATTCCTTATAGTCCTTTTTCAGGATCTGTTCGATTCTCTCGCTGCCAGCCGCGCGTTCCCAGCCGGCATCCAGAAGCCAGAGATTGGTGAACAGGTGCTTCTGAAGCACTCGCTCCTTTTCGTTGCCGTCAACGAGATTCTCAAACTCCTTGATTACGTCAAGGCGTACTTTAACAATCTCACGGTAAAGCGACCCTTCAAGATCTGCTAACTCGGACAGCAGCGGGAGAAGTACGTCGGCTGTCAGCGGCCCTTGCGATAACAGGTGCGCTTCCTCGCGAAGTCTGAGCCGCTCAAACGCGAGCAATCCGGCGCGGAACAACTGCTTTCGTTGATCCTCATCTTCCATCTCCTGACCTTGAATAAGACCGAGAAGACGCCCCGCGTTCTTGCGCTGCGATGTAGGTAGCGTTTCCAACCACTCCCCTAACGCGGGGAGCTCCGAGATTGCCTGCTTCCCACGAGCTTCGTTTCGCAGGTCCGTCCATTTGTCTTGTATTGATACGAGAGTGTCTCGTAAGAATGTAGTTAGCGCCACGTAGCGCTCGTCGTCCTCCACGACTCGTTGGCGGTCGCTTGTAGCGATGTCCTCCTCGCCCTCAAGGTCGAGAAAATCCGCTTCGATTTGTCCGGTTAGGTAACTGACGAGAATCCGGCTGAAGTTGAGTTTGTCGAGAATGTTTTCCTGGATGAGACGCCCGCGCGCAATCACGACGATGCCGTTTAAGGAACCTGCCTCATCGTGCTTGAGCTGCTTCGGTTGGTCAGCGGCACCAAGCCACCCGCGGACCGTCCAGGTCGGGTGGTCCGGGATCGACTGAGCAGGCAGCACGAAGCGCTCAATCAGTTTTGGGCAATGCGACCCATCAATGCGCTGCTCGCCGAATTCCCACAGGAACTCGACTGCGCGGAGATCCTCTCTGTCGTCAGGTCCGACAGGTTTGCCGTTGATCGTGACAACAAAGCCGTCACCGTCCTGACCTTTGTGACCAATAACCGAAAAGCGCCGAGCGATCCGCTTGCGAAGTGATGGAATCGTAGCTGCGGTGCGTTTCTTCTTGAGATCGTGGAGGACGATCCGCGTGCCCTTCTCGGGCCCCGCAAATGTGATGGGCACCGGGAAATAGTCGCGCGCATCCTGAATTGCCTGTCTCACATCCGGAGTGGTCATCTCGAAGGCATGCTTCTCGTCGCCGCGCCGGGTGTGAATCTGGATTTTGTTCGCTATGGAAAAGAGCGCCAACTTGCCGATGCCCTTGCGCCCCATAAAGGGCCGCCCTTTTGCCGACCGCTCACCTTCCTCCGCGCGCTTGTCATAGCCGACCGACAGGAACCGGTCATTGATCTGTGTGAGACCCATACCAACACCATCGTCCTCGATCGTGATTTGTGATGGATCGATGGTAACAGTCACCGCACCCGCATCCGCGTCCCACGCATTTGCGACCGCCTCGGACAGTACCGCCGCGGCGTTGCTGTAAAGCTTGATCCCAAGGTGGTCGAGTACGCGGAGATCAAGCTTCAGCTTGTAGGGGTGGGTCGTCACTTTGAGCGCTTCCGGCGGCGCGGCTCGACCGCTGCCCGCCTAATCTCTTTACCCACGAAGTACGCGAGGCGTGGAGGGACGGCGTTTCCAATGAGGCGGCCGATTGTCTGAGCCGAAAAGCGTTTGCATGGATCGGCAAATCGATATCGCCGAGGAAACGTCTGTAGAAGCGCTGCCTCTCGCAGAGTGATCGACCGATCCTGTTCTGGATGTCCGAAGCGCCCCGTACCAAAATTGTACGCCTGAGTCGTGATCGTTGGTGACGGCGCATCCCATTCCATGCGAGCGTAAACGCTCTGGTAGGTCGCGCCTGTCGCCCTGCGATGGCATGGTGCTCGGAGCTCCTTGGGCCAATCCCTCCATGTGCCTCCCGGGCGGGAAGCGCGTAGGCGTCGCAGGTTTGTATCGTTGAGACCGCGCGCCTGGTGGAGTGGATCGTCCGTATCGGACTCCCCCGCCGAGAGGCTAGGCAAGCGGTCAATCACATCTCTGACAGTTGCAAATCTGTTCGCTTGAACGGAGCCAGTTGGGACGTGCACAGCTCCGCGCAGCGACGCGATTAGCACGAGGCGTCGCCGGTGCTGGGGTATCCCAAGTCGCGGGCAATACACCGATCGAAAGTCGATTTGATAGTTGAGTCTACGTAACTCACTCACGAAGATGTGAAACGGACGCTGCGAAGCGAGGTCGGGGACATTCTCCATGGTCACCAGATCTGGATTGAGTTCCTGAACGACTCGCCCGAACTCGCCGAGTAAACCCCACTCTCCGTCGCGCGAACTGTTCGCACGCCTCCCTCGACGAAACGAAGAAAAGGGGCGGCACGGTGCGCATCCTGCCAGAAGTCGAACAGCACCGGCCGGATACAACTTCTCAAGATCGGCACCGCTGATATCCCGTACGTCCGCCTCAATGAAGGCGGCCCCGTTGTTGGCGGTGAAGGGATACTCACATGCGGGGTCGAGATCGATGCCGGCCGCAATAGAAATGCCCGCCTTCTGCAGGCCGTGTGTCAGGCCCCCCGCCCCGCAAAAGAGGTCTACGCCGGTAATGTCTGGCTGGCGGGGTGGGTTCTTCATTTACTGTCGAAGCCTCCGGGTTTCTTGAAGACTGAAGTCAATCTAGTGCCTGCCCGATATTCTGGTTGCGGAGGCTTAGCAGCGCCAGTGATGAGCGGCGCAGTGCCGTGACTGACGGAGTTACATGGTGAATCACTCTGTTACACAGAGCACGCGCCCACGGCGAGGCCTAGTCGACAACCTCGTAGTCGACCTCACGAGGTGGCAACGCCGCCGGAACTGCGCTGTCGCCGCTGGTCGTGATACGCACGACAGGCCGGTTGTTGATCTCTTGCAGTGCCTTTAGGTGTAGCTCGCCGAGCGTGAGATTGATGCCCACATCGACCTGCTTTTGTCCGCCCCAGCTGCCGGGGCTTTGCCTCTCCGCCCGCCAAGTTCTGAACTCGACCTGCTTAACTGCCTTCGTGAGCGCTTCCCGGTTATCGGTGGGCGCCCGTCAATCAACTTCTGGGCCTGATCCACAAGGGCGTCCGCCCCGCCGGGTGGTGCCGGTGGTTGGGTGGTCGTGTGGCGCAAATGATCGATGACCAAGTGTTGCGGGGTGAATAGGTGGCGGGGTGTGTCGAGCGCTGCCTGCCGGCGTGCCGCGTCGCGGAGGATGGCGCACGCCGCCCGACGCGATGCGGTGCGAGTCTCAGCGATTCGCGCTTTGGCATCGCGTGCTAGCCGTTTCAACAGAGTAGACAGCGTCGTGCGATCGACGGTGTGGTTCACATCGAGCGCGAGCGCGTCCGCGAGCTGGCCGACCATGAAGCCCAATCGGAGCCATCGCAGCACTTAGTCGAGCTCCGACGCGTCGGCTCCGACCGTATTTTGAGGACGCGCGAGCAACGCGCGCTGACATGAGCGTTTAGGGGCCAACCGGCCATGTGGCGGGGGACTCGGGGGGTGCAGCCTGTTGTGATCGGGGCGAGTGCCCGGCGGCGTCAGCGTGGTGCTCGGGGCGGACAGCGGGGCGGAAATGAGTCGCGCGGGGGAACTGTCGGCGCGGCTGTTCGATTCCGACTCACCTAAATCTGACGGCTCCGACCGATTGGCGCGAACGATCCCCACGCGGACCGTGGGTCAGATGGCTTCACGATTTCGCGCCGCGATTTTTTCGGCGCGGTGTCCGGCTCTGGGTTTCCCGCCCGCGTAGCGCCGGATTTTTTGGGACGGCAATAGCGGTGGTCGCGGTCGATGCGGACCCGGTCGCCCGGCGCGGTAAAGGGTCCGTCGCGATGACGGGGGGGCTCCGACGACGAACCTGTAGGGGGTGCGCCGGTCGTTGCCGCCTGCTGTGCCCTATTTGTGCGAAGTGTGCCCGAACAGCAAACAACAGCGCGACACACGGTAGAAATGCCTGACGCGCTAAGTTGCCTCGCTGCCGTCGGTTGTCATATCTTGTGTCCCAGCCGGGGTGGCGGAATTGGTAGACGCAGGGGACTCAAAATCCCCCGCGAGGGCGACTCTGCTGGACGGTGTGGCGCATTGACGCAGCGTGGGGAGCGCACGGTCGCTAGGGTCCGCTTGTATGTAAAGCGGGTCGGCTGCAAATTCACGGCGAGCCCGTTCCTCGCCCCCAAAATCACCAGGGTCGGCGGACGGCGAGCCGGGCGGAGCCAGCACACCCCCGCGAGAGCGGGACCCAGCGAAGTAGACACGAACGCCCGATCTGTTCGCTGCAGATCGGGCGTTCGCCTGTCTTGGGGGCTTACGTCAGCATTGAGTTACGGTTCTCGCTTCCCGAGTGCCACGCCCCCTGCGGCCACCGGATCCCGCGTGGCGGAGCCCGCCATGACGGGGTTCGTGCCGGTCGGAACGATCCCCGCCGTCTCGACCATCAAGATCACCGCGCGCTCCGGTGCTCGCGTGCGATGCCGAACGCCCTTCGGCACGACGAATCCTTCTCGCGGCCCGAGCGAGACGACCCGGCCAGGGGTCGTGCCATCCTGCTGCGGATCCAGATCGATCAGGAATCGGCCATCGAGCACGAAAAAGAACTCGTCGTCGGCGTTGTGCTCGTGCCAATGATACTCGCCCTGCATGACGCCCAGACGAACCACCGACTCGTTGACCCGAACCAGCGTCTGGTTATACCATGCGTCGCGCACCGACGCGACGAGCCCGTCGAGCGCGAACGGCTCCAGCGGCGGAAACAGCACGTTGAGATGCGTGGCATACGGGAATGCGGACACGACCGTACCCTCCGGGCTAACGACGGGCGATGCGCAAGTTCGCGCCGATCGAGCGGTCGACGCCGGCCTCCGGCGTGCATCCACGGCACGCCACCGCGCCAGTTATTGCGCAATTCTAACAGCCACGCGGTGAATTTTGCGCGCTCGTTTCGGCCCTTCGGCGTTAGACTGGACCCGAACGTCGCGATGGGGCCGGGCGGAGCCGGCACCCCCGGGAGAACGGGACCCAGCGAAGTAGACGCGAACGCCCGATCTGTTCGCTGCAGATCGGGCGTTCGCCTACATCGGAGCTGCGTTCGCGCTACTTGCCCAGCGCCACGCCCCCTTTGGCCACCACTTCCTGCGTGGCGGTGCCGGTCGGGGCGTGGTGCGCGGCCAGCGACCCGCGAATCACCCGGAACGGCGCGTCCAGGAACAGCTCGTCCCACCGCGGGCTCGAGAGCAACAGGTCCGCGATCTTGGGGTCGAACTGCCGCCCGCGGAACTTGAAGATCTCCGACCGCACGTCCGCCGGGGTCAGCGCACGGCGATACGGGCGCGTCGAGGTCATCGCATCGATCGTGTCCGCGAACATGATGATCCGCGAGGTCAGCGGGATCCGGTCGCCCGAGAGGCCGTCGGGATAGCCGCTGCCATCCCAGTGCTCGTGATGGTGCCGGACCATCGGCACGATCTCCGAGAAGGTCGCCATCGTCGAGATCAGGTTGGCACCGTCCGGGGCATGCTCCTGCATGACCAGCCGCTCCTCGGGCGTGAGCTTGCCTTCCTTGTTCAGGATCACCGAATACTTCTCGCCGATCTTGCCGATGTCGTGCAGCAGCGCCGCGACGCTGATCTGCTCGATCTCGGTCTCCGAAAGCTTGAGGATCTCTCTCGCGATGAACACGCAGTTCCGCTGGACCCGCTGCGAGTGACCCGAGGTGTACCGGCTCTGCGCCTCCATCGACCGCACGATCAGCTCGAGGAGCTGCCGGTTCGTGCGCTCGAGCTGCGCGTTCTTCATCTGGCCCCAGCGCACGAGCAGCATCGTCGCCAGCAGGATCGCCGCCGCCATCCAGCCCTGCGCGACGTAGAGCCACGCGAACAGGAACACCAGCGGCGCCTGTACCACCGTCCCGAGTCCGATCCGCGGCAGCTCCTTGAACCACACGTGACGGAGCGGCTTCCCCTGGTGCAGCGATATCGCGATGCCGAGCAGGATGCTGTTCGAGAGGAGGAGCGCCAGCGCCGCGCCCAGCACCGGTATCGTCGCGACGTGGGTCAGATGCACGAACGTGGGTGACGGAATGTCGCTGAAGGCCTGGCCGCCGAGCGCGCGATAGGCCCCGACGGCCAGCGATACACCGATCGTCGCCTGCGCGATGTTGAACGCGCCCTTCATCAGCCGGTCCGACTTCACGCGATGGATCGTCAGCACACTCGTCGCCGCCACCGCGACCACGGTCGGCCACTGCGGCACGAGCAGCACCGCGGCCAGGTACGGCATCGAGGCGATGGTCCCGGACGCGTAATCCGCCAGCTCGTACGTGAGCCCATCGGCCGTCAGCGCGACGAGCGTGAGGACAGCGATCGTGCCCGCCTGCTGCCACGTCACGATCGGGTCGGCGCGATAGAGCGCGGCGACGCACACGCCCGCGATGGCGCAGACGGTCGAGACGAAGACAGCGGTACGGCGGTGATGTGGCACGATGAATTGCATATGGTAGAAGAGTGACCCCCTTCGCCTAGGTCAGGTCCAGATTATCCAGCCTGACAATGACCGCTGAAGCGTGTGCAGTACTTTCGACATCTCGATGCGTCACCTCCCCTTGTACTGAGTCGACGGACGTTCGCTGCGTCTCGTCGCGAAATTCAGGGTCGGCTTCGCTCGGCTCTGCTACATGCTCTCCTGCTCCTTCGCTCGACTCGGTGTTTCTTGCTGCTCCGCCCGAGAGAAGGGGGTCAAATTCGATTGTATGTCTCTGTTAGATGGTCTGTGTGTGTCGGTGCCGGTCCGGCATCCTCGTGGTCACGCGATGGTCACGCGATGGTGAAGCTTCCAGGGTGCAGCCGCCCGTGCGGCATCTCATCTCGGTGCTGAAAGAACAGGGCTGTGCCATCCCGGTGTGACAGCCCGTGGATCACGGCGTTGCATACGATCCGCAACCGCACTCTAATGGTGTCTCCGTACGATGCCACACGATCCAGGATGCGCTCGTGTCACGAGTGTGCAAGGCGCAAACGTATGTTTTGGACAGTGACATTAGCAAGTTCTAAGTCAAAATGCCCTGCGTTCCGCCGGCGACACGTTCCTGTACACCGGCACAGGGGCGCAAATCTGTCGCCGGCCAATCAGCATCGCAAGACAAAATCACGGGGGTGGGACGGTCTGTCAGAGGGAAAAACCGGCGATGAGGCGCGCGTCGCGGCTGTATGATGCGCACACCGGGGAATCCGCGTTGTGCGGTACATCACGAGCCCGGCCATGGATGAGCACATGAGCAGCTTCTGATCTGGGTCCGGGTGCGCCTGCCTGCGGGCACCCGCGACATCGCACGGACCGGGGGAAAGGCGCCGGTCAGAACCAGGTACGCGCCTTGTACGCCCGGTATTCGTCGCCGAACGCCTCCTCGAGCACCCGCGATTCCTTGCGGGCCCGGACGATCTGCATGGGGATCAGGACCACGAAGACGAGCAGCAACACGGGCCGGCCGATGTATACGAGCAACGCCGCGAGCAGCAGTCCGCCGAACACGTAGATCGGGTTGCGGATCCTGGAGTACAGGCCGCCGGTGACCAGGTGCTTCGCCTTGGCCGCCACGCTGAACGAGGCGCCGAGCTGGATGCGGGCCGCCGCGAACAGGCAGAACGCCACCACCATGACCGCGAGACTCACCGCCTGGTGCAGCGGGAGCGGGCCCGCGGGCCAGTCGCTCCTGACCACCACCGCCAGAGCGGCCGCTGCCACGACCAGCGTCACGATATTCAATGGAGTCATTCGATACCCCGGGCAACCATGCTGGCTGGATAATCCGCCAATTTCCTGAATTGACCCGCCAGGGCACGCTGTGTCCAGTAGTGCGACGCGCGGCTCTCAACCGGTTCACGCGGACGGCCGCAGGGTCCTAGATTCACCCGTCGATTTCCCGGGTCCCCATCCCAGAGGATTGCATGCTATCCGTTGTCCTTGCCATCGCCGCTGCACTGCCCGTCGCGTCGATTCTGGCGCCGGGTCCGGTGTTGCATTCCACGGCTGCCGATGCGGCGCCTGCCGATACCGCGCATCCGGCAACCCGGTTCGAGATCGTGGTGCCGCGCGCGATCCGCGCCGAGCCGGTGACGGGACGCCTGTTCATCTTCCTGGCGCGCGAGGCGACGCCCGAGCCGCGGTTACAGGCCGGTGGCATGGTGAGCGTCCCGTTCTTCGGCGAGGATGTCTCCGCCCTCGCCGCGGGCACGCCGGGCGTCGTGGACGGCCGCGCGTACGGCTATCCGTACGAAGCGCTGCAGCAGCTCCCGGCCGGCGACTACTACGTGCAGGCGATGATCAGCCCGTACACCAAGTTCGCGCGGGCCGACGGCCACACGATCTGGGCGCACATGGATGAATGGGAAGGGCAGCGGTTCAACATGGCCCCGGGCACGCTCGTGAGCGATGTCCGCCGGATGCACGTCGATCCCCGCCGCGAGAGCACGCTGCGCTTCACCATCGCGCGTGTTCTCCCCGAGGTGCAGGTCCCGCCCGACAACCAGTACGTCAAGCGCATCCGGATCCAGAGCAAGATCCTGACGCGGTGGTGGGGGCACCCGATGTATCTGGGCGCCACGGTGCTGCTGCCCAAGGGCTACGACGAGCACCCCGATGTCCACTACCCCGTGGTGTGGGAGCAGGGCCATTTCACGCTGAGCGCGCCGTTCGGCTTCACGCTCGACTCCGCGAGTGAATCACCGGAGGCGCGCCAGGAGCGGATCGAGCGCACGACCGGGCGGGAATCGCGGGCCGAGTTCAGACAGAGCTGGCTGAGTGAATCGTTTCCGCGGATGATCGCGATCCGGATCCTGCATCCGTCGCCCTACTACGATGACTCGTACGCGGTGAACTCCGCCAACAACGGCCCGTACGGCGATGCGATCATGCAGGAGCTGATCCCGTATCTCGAAGAGCACTACCGCGTGATACCGAAGCCGTATGCCCGGGTGCTGACGGGAGGATCGACGGGCGGGTGGGAGTCGCTCGCCCTCCAAGTCTGGCACCCGGATTTCTTCGGCGGAACGTGGACGTTCTATCCGGATCCGGTCGATTTCCGCCGCTACGAGCAGGTGAACGTCTACAAGGACACCAACGCGTTCATCATCCAGCGGAATCCGTGGATCACGCAGGACCGGCCATCGGAGCGGCGGTCGGATGGCCAGCCGGTGGTGCTGTTGCGCCAGGAGAACCAGCTCAACAACGCGCGCGGCAGCCATCGCCGCGGCGGTGAGAACTTCGCGATCTGGGAGGCGGTGTTCGGACCGGTGGACAAGGATGGATATCCGGCGCCGATCTGGAACGATCACACAGGCGCGATCAACGCCGATGTCGCCCGGGCGTGGCGTGATTTCGACATCCGGGACTACCTGGACCGGAACTGGACGAAGGTCGGACCGGATCTCAAGGGCAAGATCCACGTGTACTGCGGCGACATGGACAACTATTATCTCAATCTCGCGGTCTATCTCCTGCAGGACTTCCTCGAGGGGACGAAGGATCCCGCCTACGGCGGCTCGTTCCAGTACGGGCGGCCACTCAAGGGACACGGGTGGCAGCCGATGTCGGACGCGAACCTGATCCGTGAGATGGCGTCGACGATCAAGAACAATGCGCCCGCGGGCGAGCCGGTTACGGCCTGGAACTACTAGCGGTTGCCAGCGGGCGCTCGCAACCGAAACGGAGTAGACGCATGGACGCCAGCCACCACGAGGCTGAGCGGGTGCTCAATCCGTACGCATCTTTCCTCGGCGACAATGATCCGTTCCACGTGATCGTGACCACGCCGCGCACGTTGGCCGCGATCGTCGGCCGGACGAGCGAGGAGCGTCTCAATCGCTCGCCGGCACCCGGGAAGTGGAGCATCCGCGAGATCCTCTGTCACCTCGCGGACTGCGAACTCGTGTTCGGGTTTCGGTTGCGGCAGACGGTCGCCGAGGCGTCGCACGTCATACAGCCGTTCGATCAGGAGGCGTGGCAGACGCCGTACCAGTCGCTCTCAGCGCAGGACGCGCTGGCGGCGTTCACGGCGACGCGGCGATGGAATCTGCTCTTCATCGACGCGGTGCTGCCCGGGGCGCTCCCCAAGCCGGTGATCCATCCCGAGCGCGGTCCGATGACGTTCGGTACGATCATCGAGACGATGGCCGGGCATGATCTGAATCATCTCGCGCAGATCCAGGCGCTCGCGTAGCACCGACGGCCGACTCTACTTCGCGCTGTCGCCGGGAACCGGCTGCTGACGACTCCATGTCCCGGGCAGCACGCCGTTAGGATCGGCATCCGGGTCGTCCGTCTGAAAGCCGGCCTTCGCACTCGTGTCGAGCCATGTGTAGCGGGTCGCGGCCCTCATGGTCTGCGCGCTATCTAGCCACCAGTTTGTGTGCGGGTCGAGTACAATATCGGTCCAATCGAGCGCGATAGCGTGCGCTGTGTTCGCGATCCGGGCGGCTCGGCGCGTGGCGCTGTCAGTGCCGAACTGCATCGCGCGCATGAGGTCCTTGCCTTGGCGCGCCGGGAGGGCGTAGAAATGCTGCTCGCCGTAATATCGATAGTCGCCGATAGGCGGGTACGCCTGACGCAATCGGCGCTCGCCGGTCGCCTGTAGCCACGCGGTCACGGCAGTCACGCGGATCACGGTATCAGTCTGGGCAATCACCGCGTTGAACCGAGCGTCTGGCGCGTGGACATAGTAAGCGCTGGCGGAACAGAAGTGCGTCGACCACGGATGCTGCCCTGCAAATGGCTGAGGCGTGCTGACGCACTCGACCTTGCCGTCGAGTCGCCCTGCCATGCTGAAGGTGTTGTTGCGGTAGCGCACGGTGGCGGACGCCACGTCGCGGGTCATCGTCGATGGTTTCTGCTTGGAGGACAGTGCCGTCTTGGCCCACATCGCATTGACTTCGTCGACATGCCTGGCGTTCCCGGCGGCCATCGCCGGAGCAACGGGTTGCTCCCCTACATACTCGACGCCGAGAATGGAGGAGATGTATTTCAGGTAGTCCGCCGCGCTCATCGCCGTCTTCAGCGGGGCGCAACCCTCCGGTGCGGCGAAGGTGCGACCCGAATCGGCCCAACGCCACGTGAGTGTCAGCAGCTTCTCGATCTCGGCGAGCCCATCGGGGCTGAAGACGCGAAAAACCAGATCCGCCGAGCGCATGCACGGCGTACCTGGTACCAGCGCGCCTTGGAAGTGCCACCGGGCGGGATAGGTGACCGTATACGCGTCCATGTCCATGCCGGGGTCGCGGATGACCGCCGTCTGCACGGCGTCCTGCACCTGTGCGTACACGACCCCATGTACGCCGCCCTGCGCCGCCGGCGCGGCTCCGGACAGGCGCTCGGTATCCGTCGCCCGTGCGGCGCCGAGGCACACGAGAGCGACGACGGCCATGGTCAGTCCAGTGTTGCGGCGTGCACGCATGGCGGAACGGCGCAGGGCTCAGCGAGGTCCGGCGCCTCCGGCGGCTACGGGTACGGAGACCCGTCGCCGTGCGTTTGCTGGCCTCTGTTCCACGTGCCCGGCAGCACGCCGTTGGGGTTGGCGTTCGGATCGGGTGCCTGGTAGCTCTGCCTGCCGTCGGCCGAGAGCCACGTCACGGCGCTCCCGGCTGCGACCTTCGTGGCCTGGCCGGTTGCCGGGTTCCGGTAGGTCTGCTGGCCAAGAGCGTAGTCCACGTAGTCGGACGCGATGGTGTGCTGGGTATTGGCGATCTGCGCGGCGCGTGCCATGGAGGCGTCCGTACCCGCCTGCATGGTGGCCAGGAACTGGTTGTGGGCCTGCAACTGCGCCGCCTGCTGATTGGCGAAGTTCTGCTGCGATGCCGCCATCTGCGCCTGGCTCAGCGCGATGACTTGCTGCGTCTGTCGCTGCAGCGCTGCCCGCCAGGCATCGATGTATCCCGGGATGGGTTGCGCCCCGATGCGGGGCCGCTCGGCCCATAAGGCCGCGAACTGGGCCTCCGGCGCATAGAGGTAGGCGACCGTGGCCTGGCACCTGTCGGTCTCCACGGGCTGCCCGCGAAAGGTCCTCGTTCGGTTGCCGATGCACCCGATGGTCGCGGACACGCGGCCTTCCATTGGATACGTGCCGTTCTTGAAGCGGATCTTGGCCACGGCGATGTCACCCCACTGGTGCGTTAGCGCGCCGCCGTTGGCGGCTATCTGCTCGCTCTGGGCGTTCAGCCGGTCGAAAGACGCCTGATACCTTTCGGCGGCGTCCCGCGGAACCGAATCGTCGCCGACGTATTCGACTTGCAGCATCGAGGACATGTATTTCACGAAATCCTTGGCGCTCACCGTCTCGTGCACGTCCAGGCATCCCTGTTTGGGCCGCGAGCTGGCAGCATCGCTCCCCCAGCTCCAGCCGAACGGCGGCATCCGCTCGACCACGGACAGACCGTCGGGGCTGGAGACGCGGAACACGGGTGCCGAGATCGGATCGCACGGGGACCCCTGCCACAACATGGCCTGATAGTTCCACTTGGCCGGGTAGGTGATCGTGTACGCATTGACGCCGACGGCGGGATCGAACAGCACCGCTGTCTGCATGCCCTCCGGTGGCTGGCCGTTTGCGGCCGGGCCGGCCCCCTGCGACTGCGCCACCGCCGATAGGCCCAGCCATGCGACGGCGGCCACGCTCACGACTGCTCGGCCATGTGTGAACATGTTCCTCCCCTGTGGGATAGTCGCTGCTCCGGCAATCAGGATGAAGGTGCACCCAATCCGCCACTCGGCAAGGAGGCAATTGACGGCAGATCCCGGCAGGTGGTGGCGGCCCGGTTCCGGCAGCGGCCCGTATACTTCATCTATGCGGCATCCGGAGATGGATTCGGAGACTGGACTCGAGTTTCCAGGGCTCGTCCGGACGGCCCGCCTCTTCGGCCGAGCGCTCCTGCTCCGTTGCCCCAACTGCGGCGGCGGCCCGGTGCTGAAGAGCTGGTTTGCCATGCGGGTCCGCTGCGGGAAATGCGGCATCCGGCTCGAGCGCGGCGAACACGATTACTTCACCGGCTCGATGCTCTTCAACTACATCGTCGCCGGGTTGCTGCTGCTGGTGGCGCTCGCCGTGACGCTGATCGCGTCCTGGCCCAATGTGCCGTGGAACATCCTGCAGTACGGAGGACCGCTTGCGATCGTGGTCGCGGTCGTCGGGCTCTTTCCATTCTCGAAGCTCATCTGGCTAGCGTTCGACCTGATGCTCCGGCCGGTCACGCCCGCGGAGCTCGACTGGCATCGCGCGGAAGCCACCGAATGGTCGACCGAGCGGTCCGCGGCACCCCCGGAGCCCTAGAGCGGCAGTACCGGCATTCGTGTGGGGCAAGGCCGGTCGCGGCCGGCTGTGGTTCGTGCACCGATGGTTGGTGGCGAGCGACGGTGGCGCCGTTGCCCGACAGGGCGACCTACGGTTCGCGAACGGCGCCCGCTGCCCTCGACGACAGGCCTCGGTGGGACAGCAAGCACATTTACCGCGTTGTCCTGGGTGTGACGGCAAGCACGGTATTACCGGGCCGGTCGCGACCGGCCCCTACCAGGGACGAAATCGTGCGGCGCCGCCAGAGCGCTAGGGCAGCAGTGCCGGCAATCGTGTGGGGGCCGTTGCCCGACAGGGCGACCTACGGTTCGCGAACGGCCCCCGCTGCCCTCGACGACAGGCCTTCCCAACCGGCGACAAGTAAGGCGGCGCCCATCAGAGCTGCCGTCAGGTGCGCGGCAACACAACGACCTGGCAGGGGCCGATCAGCCTGAGGCGCCATATTTCGGTATGGTGCCCGTCGCGAGCGTCCCGAATGCCGATCAAGCGACTTCCGATCCGGCGGCTACAGTCGCCGGAGATCAGCAGGATGCGTCTCGTAGCAGCGCTCCTCCCGCCGCTGGGCAGTACGTCGAAGTCGCGCTCCCGCTGCCGCTCTTCCACCCATTTACCTACGTGGTGGACGCGGCGCCCAGGCACCCGCTCGTCCCGGGCACACGGGTCGTCGTCCCGTTCCGGAATCGCAAAGCGATCGGCATCTGCGTGTCGGCCGGCTCGCCGCCACCTGCGCGCGGCATCGCCAAGGCCGTCCTCGATGTCCCCGACGCCGAACCTGCGCTCGACGGGCCGATGCTCGCGCTCTGCCGCTGGATTGCGGATTATTACGCGGTGCCGCTCGGTGTCGCGCTCCGCAGCGCGCTCCCCGCCTTGCTGACGGGCGCCGCGGCACCCATCCCCGCGCGCAAGACGCATCGGATCGCCGTGCTCGCCGAGGATGAGCCGTCGCTCCTCCTCCGCGACCAGCTCTTCGCCCGTGCGCCACGCCAGCGGGAGGTCGTCGACTATCTCGCCTCCGTCGGAGGGCGCAGCCCGGCCGATCACCTCACGAGCCATCTGGGCTGCTCGTCGTCGGTCGTTCGCGCGCTCGCGGACCGCGGGCTCGTACGCTTCGTGGACGAGGTGATCGAGCGGGATCCCTTCTCGAGCCGGGACCGGTCTCCCGTCGCGGATCACACGCCCACACCCGCACAGCGCGCCGCGATCGGCGCGCTCACCGCGGCGGCGCCGGGCGACGTGTGTCTGCTGCACGGCGTCACCGGCAGCGGCAAGACGCTCGTGTACATCGAGCTGCTTCGCGAGATCGTCGATCGCCGCGGGCAATCCGCGATTGTGCTCGTCCCCGAAATCGCGCTCACCCCGCAGACCGTCGACCGGTTTCGCGCCGTGTTCGGCGACCGGGTCGCGGTGCTGCACAGCGCGCTCAGCGACGGCGAGCGGTACGACGCGTGGCTTGCGCTCCGCTCCGGCACCAAGCGGATCGCGGTCGGCGCGCGGTCGGCGATCTTCGCTCCGCTCCGCCATCTGGGCGCGATCATCGTGGATGAGGAGCACGAGGCGAGCTACAAGCAGGGAGAATCGCCGCGATACCATGCCCGGGAGGTCGCGATCGTGCGGGCGCGTCACGCCGGCGCGCTCACGGTCCTCGGAAGCGCGACGCCAAGTCTGGAGTCGTGGAGCAATGCGGCGTCGGGCAAATACCGGCTGCTGGCGCTGCCCGATCGCGTCGCCGGCGGCCGCATGCCTTCGATGGAGGTCATCGATCTGCGTCGGCGTGGCCAGACGCCGTCACCGGCGCTCGCGGTTCCCGTGCCCACGGATCAATTCGGCTCGGTGATCAGCGCGCCACTCGAATCGGCGCTTCGCGAGACGCTCGCGCGCGGCGAGCAGAGCATCGTCCTGCTCAACCGGCGCGGATACGCGTCGTTCGTGCAGTGTGAGGCGTGCGGCGATGTCGCGACCTGCCCGCACTGTTCCATCACACTCACCTACCACCGCACGCCCGAGCGGCTGGTATGCCACTACTGCCAGCATCACGAAGCGCCGCACGCGGTCTGCCGCCGGTGTCGCGGGTCCACCCTGCGCCGCCGCGGCATGGGCACGCAGCAGGTCGAACGGCTGCTGGCCGAGCGTTTCCCGGCCGCCCGGCTCGCGCGGATGGATGTCGATACCACGAGCGGGAAGTGGGCGCACGCCGAGATTCTCGACCGCGTCGGGCGCGGCGAGGTGGACATCCTGCTCGGCACGCAGATGATCGCCAAAGGCCTCGATTTCGCGAACGTCACGCTGGTCGGCGTGATCGATGCGGATGTCGGCATCAACCTGCCCGACTTCCGGGCCTCGGAGCGATGCTTCCAGCTCCTGAGCCAGGTCGCGGGACGAGCCGGCCGCGGCCCCAAGGGCGGACGGGTGTTCATCCAGACCCGGCTCCCCGGCCATCATGCCGTGCAGTGTGCGGTGGCTCACGACTACGGGCGATTCGTGGCGACCGAGCTTGCGGGCCGGGCCACGCCGCCCTATCCGCCCGTCGCCCGGCTGGCCAACATCATCTTCAGCGGCACGAGCGAATCGGCCACTGCGGCGCTCGCGGAAGACGGCTCTGCGTGGGTGCGGCGGCTCATGGAGGCGCGGGAGATTCCCGGTATTCAGGTCATCGGGCCCGCGCCCTGCCCGGTGGAGCGCATCAAGAACCGCTGGCGATGGCACGTCCTCCTCAAGAGCCGGAACGCGGGCGCGCTCACGCGGGTCGGGCAGTACTTCGTCCGGCGATTCGCCGTACCCGCCCACGACGGGCTCCGTGTGGCATTCGACCGCGATCCTGTGGCGCTCCTCTGAGGGCCCGGCCATTTTTCACGGGGTGACGACCTTCACGCACCCCGACTTCTCGGCCCCGCCCTTCGCCGGCGCCCCCGACGCCGTATTTGTCCCCGCTCCGGCGGACGGCGTGCTCCCCGACGGCTTCTTCTCGACGACCAACATGCCCACCTACGTCCGCATCGCCGGGACGTGGCGGCTGCCGCGCGAGCCGCGGATGGACGGGGCGCTCGTGCTCGATGCGGCGGGCGAGCTGTGGGTCCGCGAGGGCCGGCGCGTCCGTGCGGGCGACCGCGTCGCCGTCGGCGCGGCAGAAGATGGGAGTACGGGGATCTTCGTCTACCTGCACGCTTTCGCCGGAGACGAGGAGGCGGGCGAGTTCAAGTTCATGACCAGCGAAGTCTCCCGCGAGAAGCCGATCGACTACGCGGAGATGGCGCGGCTGCTGATCGACGAGCGGGCGCGGGGCGGCTATCCGGTCTGGGTGACGGGCCCGGCGCTGGTGCACTCGCGGGCCAGAAGCGACATGGTGTGGTTCATCCGCCATGGATTCGTGGCGGCGCTCCTGGCCGGCAATGCGGTCGCGGTCCACGACATCGAGGCGTCGATCTTCGGCACGACCCTCGGTATGAGCGGCCGCGGCGAAGCGACGTCGGGCGGTCATGGGCTGCACATGCGCGCGATCAACAAAGTCCGTGGCGCGGGGTCGATCGCCGCGGCGGTCCGGCAGGGGATCATCACGGATGGGATCATGCACGCGTGCGTCGAGCAGAACGTACCGTTCGTGCTCACGGGGTCCATCCGGGATGATGGACCGCTGCCCGATGTCATCACCGACGCCCTCGCGGGCCAGGATGCGATGAAGCGGCACACGACCCGGGCGACGATGGCGATCCTGATCGCGACCGCGCTGCACGCGATCGCCACGGGCAACATGCTCCCGGCGTTCGTGACGGAGGCCGACGGCTCGCTCCGCGAGCTGAGCACGATCTGCGTGGACTCCTCGGAGTTCGTGGTGAGCAAACTCAAGGATCGCGGCACGCACCAGGCGTTCGGCGTCGTGACCAATGCACAGGACTTCATGCACATCCTCCGGCTGTACGTGGAGCGCGAGCTCGATGCGCGCGGGATACCGGCCGACTCCGGGGCCGGCGCTTCCCCGGTCGTGGCGGTGGTGCGATGACGGGCGGCGGGATGCGACCCAGTGACGACGCGCAGGAGACGGAGGAGCGTTTCGTGCGCGCGATCGCGGAGCACGTGCCGATGGAGCGGGTGGCGGAGGTCTATCTCTTCCCGCCTCTTCGCCAGGGCCCCATCGAGAGCGGCGTGGCCGTCCTCGCGGTCATCGATCCGGTGACCGATACGACGGCCGGCGCGGAGGCCGTCGACGGCCGGCATGTGGTGTACACGGCGACCTATCGCCATACGCGCAAGGGTCCGGACCGGGGGACATGGTCGGTGGACGTGGTGGCGCAGGCGGATGCGCCGCTCGATGCGGTGGCCGCGGCGATACGGGGCGTGCATCGGCGCACGGGTGATGGCGACGGCGCGGAAGCGGACCGGATGAGCGGATCGCAGTTTCGCGCGTTGATCGCGGACGCGCCGCCGCCGGCAGAAGACGCCGGGTAGTTCGCCGCGCTAGGCGGCCGACGCCGTCTCGCTCGGACGGAGCGGCGGGCTGGGCACCGGCTCGTCCATCGCCTCGAGGGGCGGGGGAGATGGCACCCGATAAGGCAGCATGATCACGCGGTGGATATCGCGGGCATCGTCGAGGACGGCATCGTGCACGCGGAGCCATCGGGGTGCGATCAGGAAGGGTAGGGTCTGATCGCCGCCGAAGCTGCCGTGCGCGCCCACCTGGTCGTCGAAGGAGACGATCCGGTATCCGTCGAACGCGCCGATGAGCACGAGATCGCCTCCGTTCGGCTGGCGGACCAGCGATTCGATGGCGCGGATGGTGCGCTCGTCGGGGCGGTAGATCGCGAGCGGATTCACGCCCGCCGTGACATCGGTCTGTCCATCGCGGATGCGGGCGCGCCCCAGGCGGCTCTCGACGTGGACTGATTCGCCGGCGCGCGTCGCGATGAGGCCGATTCCGGGGTGGGCGAGCAGGTCGGTGTACAGGGTCACCCGCCGCGGGTCGCGCGCGAGGTCGGCGCGCTGCAGCGGCCGCGGGTCGTCGGCGAAGTACAACTGCGCGAGGCAGGAGCTGTACGTCACCACCACATTGTGGCGCGCATCCACCCGGTATTTCTCCGGCACGATGATCTCCCGGAGGCCGTAGTGGCGGCGCAGCCAGTCCCGGACGCGGCCGATTGTCCGGCGCACGTGACCGTAGGACGGAGGCGCCACGAGCGCGGCCGCGTCGAGGATCTGGGGCCCCGCGTCGGCGTACTCGCTGTCCTCGGCGAAGCTGGCCATCGCCCGGAGGGGCTCCCCGGCGCCCGTTACGGGCTCGCCGCGCAGAATCCGCTCGACGGTCGCGCCCAGCGATTCATCGTACGCGACCCGGTAGCTGATCGCGGGCGTCATGCCGTGGTCCGACAGGATCACCACGTCGTAGCCGCGGCCCGCGGCCGATCGCGTCATGCGGAGAAGCTCCGCGATGCGCGCATCGGTGCGCTTCAGATCGCCGAGCGCCTGACGGCTCCGCGGCCCGAAGTGATGTCCCAGCTCATCGTATTGCATGAACGTGCTGTAGATGATCGGGACGCCGAGGTAGAGGTCGAGCATGATCGCCATGGTCTGGAGTTCGCGCATGACGACGTTGCTGAGGATCCGGAGATACGGGAAGATCCCCTCGGCATGCGTGACCGACCCCGTAAGCTCTCCCCAGAGCCGTTCCCACTCCTCGCGCAGCCACTCGACGGCTGACTGCACCACCATGCGGATCATCCGGATGGGATGGAACGCGATGAGCAGCGCCATTCGCGTGCCGCCCAGTCGCCGGTAGACCGACATCCGCTGCCGGGTCGCGACGGTGAACGCCGCTGTCTGCGCGTCGCCGTCGAGGAGATTCACATAGCTCGAGCCCCCGGCGAGCACGCCGGGCGAAACGATCCGGTCGCGGATGTACTGCACGCCTTCCGGCGCGTTGCACGTCACGACCCGGCGGAGCGCCTTGTCGTAGAAGCGGAACGCGGGGATGCCGGCGTTCTCGCCATACAGGATCCCGGCCTGGCAGTACGGTGTCGCCGAGGGCAGTCCGCAGAACCAGCGGCGCAGATCCGTGTCGGTCTCGCGAAGCAGGCGCGCGATCGTCGGGCAGTAGCCCAACCGTATCGCCCGCCGGAGATCTCCATACGCGAGCGCGTCGATCTGCAGCGCGAGCAATCCCCGCCGGCCGTCGTGCGGGCGTTTCTCGCGCGCGAACGGGCGGTACTTGAGGCGGTAGTAGAAACGCACCAGTGGTCCGGCCCGCGGCATTTTCCGCCGCTCCACGAAGCCGGCGTCCGGGGCTACACCCACGCAGAGACCCGGGCGAGCAGCTCTCGTGGCATGACGGGTTTGAGGATCACGTCCACGCATCCCGCACTGCGGCACTTCGCCATGAGCGCACTGTCGTCATGCCCGGTGAGGGCGACCGTGGCTTGCGGCGAGGTGCCAGCGGCCGCGGTCTGCGCGAGGACATCGAACCCGTCGCCGTCGGGCAGCGTGAGGTCCAGCAGCATCAGTTGCGGCGGCTTGCCGGCGCATTCGCGGACGGCTGCCGCCACCGACGCGGCCAGCCGCGGGTGGTGGCCGGCGGCCTCGAAGATGAGCCGGAGCGCGTCGGCCGCCAGCGGATGATCCTCGACGATGAGGACATCGACGGGGATCTCGGCCCGGGGGAGCCGACCACTCGCTGATACGCTCACGCGGCGTCACGCTCGATGGCATCCATGAGTTGCTGCCGGCGGAGCAGCGCCCAATACCGCCCGCCCCTCGCGAGCAGTTCCTCATGGCGCCCCTGCTCGACCACCCTGCCGCCATCGAGCACGATGATCCACGTCGCATCGCGAATCGCGCTGATGCGGTGCGACGCGATGACGGCCGTCCGTCCCGACAAGGCGTGCCGCAGGCCGTGCAGAATCTCTGCCTCGGTGTGGGTATCGACGGCCGAAAGCGCATCGTCGAGCAGGACGATCGCCGGGCGGCGGGCGAGCGCGCGTGCGAGCGCAGCGCGCTGTTTCTGGCCGCCGGAGAGATTGATGCCCCGTTCGCCCAGCATGGTCTCGTACCCGCCGGGGAACTCGCCGACCGTCTCGTCGAGCTGGGCGACGCGGGCGGCCCAGCGCGGATCGTCCGGCTCGTTGCCGGTCGTCGGCCCGAGTCTGATCTCGGCCGTGCCGTCGCCATCGCTGTCACGGTCGGCGGATGCGGGCATCGTGGGCGCGGCATTGCGGCGTGAATCGTCGCGGCGGCCGTCGAGCCGCCCGTACTCGAGATTGGCGGCAATGGTATCGCTGAAGAGCAGACTCTCCTGAGGCACGGCGCCGATCTCGCGCCGGAGGGCGGCGATTGGCAGCTCCGGGAGCGGCACCCCGTCGATCAGGACCTGTCCTTCCTGCGGGTCGAAGAGCCGGGGGATGAGATCGACGAGCGCGGTCTTGCCGCTCCCCGTCGCGCCGACGACGCCGAGCGTGGCGCCCGCGGGGAGTTTGAACGAGACGTCGCGCAGCACCCAGCGAACCGGGTCTCCCTCGGCCGCCGGATAATGGAATCCGACGCCGCGGAACTCGATCGACCGTCCGCCCCCGCCCGCCGCCAGTGGCGGCAGCGCTCGGGGATGCGCCGGATCCTTCAGCGCAGCCTGGGCGTTGAAGATGTCGTTGAGGCGGCTCATCGACGCAGCGCCGCGCTCGAACAGATTGATCACCCACCCGAGCGCGATCAATGGCCAGGTCAGGATGCCGAGGTACAGGCCGAAGCCCACGAACTCGCCGAGGCTGATCGTGCCGCGCATTGCCAGCACGCCGCCCAGGCCGAGCACCGTGAGCGCGCCGAGCGCCGCGAGGAGCTGGAAGCCGGGATTCATCCCGCCGTACAGATACGCGAGCCGCATGTTGCGGCGGAGGTACTCGTCGTTGAGCGTCCCGAATCGCTCCAGCTCGGCGGGTTCCTGGCGGTACGCGCGCACGATGCGGGTGCCCGACAGATTCTCCTGCGCGAACGTCGTCATCGTCGAGAAGTGCGACTGCACGGCCTCGAACCGGTCGTGGATGACGCGGCCGAGGCGCACCATGATGGCGGGCAGCAGGAGCATCGGCAGGAGAGCGAGGCCGGTCAGCGAGACGCTGATCCGCAGCATGAACACGATCGCGACGATGCCGCGGGCGATCGTGCCCACGAGATACATGATCGCCGGACCGGCGGCCATCCGCACCGCGCTCAGGTCGTTGGTGAGGCGGGCCATGATGTCGCCCGTCCGGGTGCGGCCGTAGTACTCGGCGTCCAGACCCTCGAGGTGCGCGAACAGCGCATTGCGCAGATCGTATTCCACATACCGGCTCGCGCCGTTCAGGAACTCGCGCATGGCGTACTGGTGGCTGCCGCCCAGGATCGCCGTCGTGACCATGAACGCGACCAGCATGTACACCCACCCGACGGGTGCGGCCGGGATCACGACGGCGGCGGAGTGATAGAACAGCGCGATGCCGACCGGCGGCTTCATCGCATCCACCGCCTGCGCGAGGAACCAGATGACGATGGATGGCGCCATCGACGTCGACACGACGTACACCAGTCCCAGCGCGATGCGGCGCCGGTGGGGGCGGAGGTATGGCACGAGCGAGAGCAGGGATCGTATTCCAGTCATGGCTGCTCGCCGGTTCGCCGATGGTTCTCGGGCGTGGCTAGTATCCTGCCGCTCCACCGGTCGCCCGCGGATCCACGGCACCGGCGTAACCGCCGGGCACGCGCATCACGGCCGCGCAGGTGCCGGTTGCCTGTCCTTCTCCCAATGTATAGCCCATTGCCGCGAGGCTGTCGCGCACGGCCTGGGTGAGACCGTTGCGCTCGTATCGCAACTGGTCCGGAATCGCCTGGTGATGAATCCGCGGTGCCGCGAGCGCGTCCGCGAGGTCCATGTGATAGTCGATCGTGTTCAGAATCACCTCGGCCGTGCTCGTGATGATCCGCGGGCCGCCGCGGCCGCCGGTGACGAGGAACAGCTGGCCGCCGGGGTCGAGCACGATCGTGGGGGCCATGGAGCTCAGCATGCGCTTGCCCGGCGCGATCGCGTTCTGCGGGCCCTCGACGAGGCCGAACTGGTTCGGCAATCCGGGGTGCGCCGCGAAGTCGTCCATCTCGTCGTTGAGAAAGAAGCCGGCGCCACGGACGAAGACGCCCGATCCATACAGGTCGTTGAGCGTCGTGGTGGTCGCGACCGCGTTGCCATCGGCATCGACCACCGAGTAATGCGTCGTCTGCGATCCCTCGGGCACCGTGGTGGCCAGCCGGCTCGTGGGTTGCGCGTGGTCCGCCATGGTGCTCCGGACCTCGTGCGCGTACGGCTTACCCGTGAGGCGCGCCACCGGGACCTCGACGAACGCCGGGTCGCCCAGCTTGCCGTTGCGGTCGATGAACGCGCGCTGGAAGGCGTCGGTCAGCTCGTGGGCATACGCCGCCGTGCCGAACGGTGGCAGCGACGGATAGGTCTCGAGGATGTTGAGGGCCTCGATGATCGTGACACCTCCCGACGACGGCGGTGGCATCGTGTACAGCGTGTACCCGCGATAGGTCGATGCCAGCGGTACCCGCCGGACGGCGGTGTAGCGGGCGAGATCCTCGCGCGTGATGATCCCGCCGTCGTTGCGCATCTCTTCCGCGATCGCGTCGGCGATCGGCCCATGATAGAACGCGTCCGGCCCATCGCTGGCGATCAGCGCGAGCGTGCGCGCGAGGGCCGGCTGGGTGAACCGCGTGCCGGGGGCCGGCGCTTCGCCGTATGGCAGGAACACACTCGCGCCGGCGTACGGGGCGATCCGGCCGCGTGCGTGCGCGACGGACAGGGAGAACGCCGAATCAGCGACGAAGCCATCGCGCGCGAGGCGGATCGCGGGCGCCATCACCTCGCGGAGCGGAAGCCGGCCGAACGTCTTCGAGGCGGCCGCGAGTCCGGCGACGGCGCCGGGCACGCCGACCGCCAGCGGACCCACGACGCTCTCCGTCCCCGTCGTGCCATCGGAATGCGCGTACATGGTGGCCGTCGCGGCGAGTGGCGCGACCTCGCGATAGTCGAACGCCGCGCTCCGGCCATCGGCCATGCGGATCACCATGAACCCGCCACCGCCGATGTTGCCGGCTTCTGGCAGCGTGACGGCGAGCGCGAATCCCACCGCGACGGCCGCATCCACCGCGTTGCCACCTTTGCGCAGCACCTCGACACCCGCTTCACTGGCGAGCTCGCTGTTGCTCGCGATCATCGCGTGGGCGGCAATCGTCGCAGGCTTGCCCGCGGCGAAACGCCAGTCCGCCGGGAACGTGGCGGCCGCGCGGGCGGGGATGGCGCTCGCGGCTCCGCCAGCCGCGGCGTGCTGGGACGCGGGTGCGGGCGCGCCGTGGGTTGCGCTGGAGTGGCATCCCTGCGCCGCCAGTACGAGCGCGAGTCCCGCCGCGACGCACACCGCCGGCATGGCCGCGCCCGGCGAACGTGCGCTTTCCTTGCGGTGTGCATTCATCGTCCGGTAAGTTAGCCCAGACGCCGATGTCGCGACAGACGAGCCGCGCGGTGCACGCCGCCGATCTGAGTCTCACGGAGCGCCGGAACCCGCGCACGGCGGACATCGATCTCGCGAGTGCCGCCGAGATCGTGGATCTGATGGCCGCCGAAGATGCACTGGTGCCGGCCGCGGTGGCGACGCAGCGCGACGCGATCGCGCGCGCCATCGACATCGCGGTGACGACATTTCGCGAGGGCGGCCGCCTGTTCTACACCGGTGCTGGGACCTCGGGCCGCCTCGGCGTGCTCGATGCCAGCGAGTGCCCGCCGACCTTCGGCACCGATCCCGAGATGGTGCAGGGTCTCATCGCGGGAGGACCGGCGGCGCTCACTCGTGCACAGGAAGGCGCCGAGGACCGGCCGGAGGACGGGGCGCGCGATCTCGATGCACGCGGGTTGTCGGCGCGCGACTTCGTCGTCGGCATCGCCGCATCGGCAGCGACGCCGTACGTCCGGGGCGCGCTGGCGCGCGCACGCGCGGCCGGCGCACGCACCGCGCTGGTCGCGAACTCGCCCCCATCGGAGGAACTCGGACGCGACATCGACGTGGCGATCGTGCCCGTCGTGGGACCGGAAGTCGTCACGGGCTCGACCCGGCTCAAGTCGGGGACCGCGACGAAGCTCGTGCTCAACATGATCACGACCGGAGCGATGATCCGGCTGGGCAAGACCTATGGCAACCTCATGGTCGACTTGCAAGCGACCAACGCGAAGCTGCGCTCGCGCAGCGAACGGATGGTGGCCGCGGTCTGCGGCGTGAGCCGCGACGAGGCGCGAGAGCTGCTCGATGCCGCGGGCGGTGCGGTCAAAGTGGCGATCGTGATGCACGCGCTCGGCATCGGCCGTGACGAGGCAGTCCAGCGGCTGGCGGCGGCTGGCGGCAGCGTGCGCCGCGTGGTCCCCGGCCCGCCGCCATCCACCGGGTGATCCGCACGCTGGCCATTGCACGGACGGCGTCCGATCGCCGTCGCCCGGAAGGCCGCACATGACATCCCGCGCCTCCGGAGCGCCTGCGGACGTCTACATCGGCCTCATGTCCGGTACCTCGCTCGACGGCATCTCCGCAGCAGCGGTACGGTTCGCCGCGCGCGGTGCCACGTACGGCTCCGGTCCGGGCGAGCCGGAGTTGCTGGGCTTCTGCACGTATCCGTACGCGCAGCGCGACCGGCACCGGCTCGAGCGTGCGATCCACGAGGGAGCGACGACGGCCGAATGGTGCCAGCTCGGCTTCGACATGGGAGCGTGGCTGGCGGGTGCCGCGGTGGGGGTGCTGGCCGAGAGCGGCGTCGCGCGGAGCAGCGTGCGTGCGATCGGCTCGCACGGCCAGACCGTGTGGCACGAGCCCGGGCGGTCGACGTGGCAGATCGGCGAGGCGGCGGTGATCGCGGAGCGTACGGGCCTGGATGTCGTCAGTGACTTCCGCGTGCGGGATATCGCGGCGGGCGGGCAGGGCGCGCCGCTGGTTTCGATCGCCGACGTGCTGTTGTTCGCCCCGCCGGCCGGGTGGCGCGCGCTGCAGAACGTCGGCGGTATCGGCAACGTCACCGTCGTCGCGTCGGACCGGGGCCTCGCCGGCGTACGGGCTTTCGACACCGGCCCCGGCGTCGTCGTCATCGATGGCGTCGTCCGCACCCTGCGTCCGGCGCTGCCGTTCGACGTGGATGGGCAGCTTGCACGGCGGGGACAGGTGATCGCCGGCGTGGTGGACGCTCTGCTCGCCGATCCCTATTTCGCCGCGCCGCCCCCGAAGTCCACGGGCCGTGAGTTGTTCGACGACCGGTACGTCGCGGGCTTCGTCGAGCGGTGCCGCTCCGCCTCGTCCGCTGCGACGACGGAAGACATCGTGGCGACGGCCGTGTCGCTCACCGCCCGCAGCATCGCGGACGCGTACGCGCGATTCATCCCCGAACCGGTTGGAGACGTCCTGCTGTCGGGCGGCGGCGCGCGCAATCCCGCGCTCGCGGCGGCGATCGCCGAGGCGTTGGCTCCGCGCGGCGTGCGGCCATTCGCCGACGTGTATTTCGATGGGGAGGCCAAGGAAGCGGTGGCCTTTGCGCTGCTCGCCGCGCTGCACATCGAAGGCCGCGCCGGCAACGTCCCGGCCGCGACCGGCGCGAGCGGCCCGCGAATCCTCGGCAAGCTCACGCCCGCCGGGGACGCGGGCGGCGGGAGACTACCGAGGCCCGCGTGAGAGCGCGAAGATCACGATGACGAACGTCACCGCGGCGGCGCAGACGACGAGGAGATAGGGGGCGACCATCCGCCACCGGCTGGACCGTCGCACCTTGATCTCGAGCGTCGTCTCGGCGAGAGACCGCTCGGATTCGCCCGATTCCCCTGATTCCCCGGATGCCGTCCGGGGCTCGCCCGCGATCTCCACGATCCGCTCCGGCTGCGGCGGTACGCCTGGCACTCCGCCGGGGGGTGTGTCCTCGACGACCGGAAACGCCTGGTGCCCGACCTCATCGTCGTGTCCGGCGGCGGTGAGGGCGGCGCCCTCGAAGCGGGCGGCGACCACCGTGATGTTGTCCGGGCCGCCCTTGGAGTTCGCCGTGGTGATCAGCCGGGCGCAGAGCGCACGCAGGTCACGCTCCTCCGCCACCGCCTCGGCGATCTCGAAGTCGCGAACGAGACCCGACAGCCCGTCGCTGCACAGCACCAGCGTGTCACCCTTGCGGAGCTGCTGGCGCGTGATATCGACCTTGATTGCCTCTTCGGGACCCAGTGCCTGGAGGATGATATTGCGGCGCTCGCTCACCTCGGCCTCTTCGGCGGTGATCTCGCCGGCCTCGATGAGGCGCTGCATCAGCGACTGGTCCTTGGTGATCTGGCTCGCCTTGCCGTCGCGGATGAGGTAGGCGCGGCTGTCCCCGACCTGCGCGATGTAGAGCGTGTCGCCCAGCACGCCGGCGACGGTCGCAGTCGTGCCCATCCCGCGGTATTCCAGATGATCGAGCGCGTAGCGGTGGATTCGTTCGTTGGCTACGGTCGTCGCGGCCACGAGCGCCTGGGCGAAGGCAGCGGGTTCAGCCAGAGGTTCGGTGGTTTCGCGTGCGCGCAACTCCTTGAGGACGATGTCGACCGCCATCGAACTCGCGATCTCGCCAGCCGCTGCCCCGCCCATGCCGTCGGCGACCATCAAGACCGCCCCGCGCTCTCCCGGGGTGTACGTCTGCTCCCTGGAAAACGTGAGCGGCGTCGCGCTCGGAAGCTCGGCCACCACGAACGCGTCCTCGTTGTGGTCGCGCGTGCGGCCCACATCGGTGCTCGCGAAGACGCGGATGATGACAGGTGGCTGATCGCTCACTGCCGGGTCACGAGGCGGAGGGGGTGAGGTCGGGGCGGAGTCGCAACTGGGCAATGGGGGTGGCAGGACAGGACGGCACGGGAGTGAGAAACTAACCAGCATTACGTCAGTTGGAGACCTTGCAGCAGTCAGGCTGGCATGCCGGCTGGAGGGTGGGACGGCCGGTGGGCCACTGGACGGTGCCATCCGGCCATGAAGTCCCTAACCTCCGGCCGGGCCGCCCGTTAGTTTGTGCGCGATGCGACGTCCGTTTGCCGGCGCGCTCGCAGCCGCGGGTTTTTCGGTGGTGCTCGCGGCCTGCGGTACACCCCGGCCAGCGACCGCCCCGGTCCCCGCAGCCGCTGCTGCCGCGCCGGGTCCAGCCGGTGCGACCCCGGTGCTGCCGCCGATACCGCATGTGACGGGCCCGATCACCATCTCCGTGGTGTACCCGCGGCCCGGGGCGCTGATCACCTCGCGGGACTCGAATTTCATCCTCGGCTCCGTGGGCACCGGCGACGCGACCCTGACTATCAATGGCACGCCCGTGCCGGTGCGCGCCAACGGCGCGTTCCTCGCGTGGTTGCCCGTGCCCGACAGCGCGACCTCGCGATACGACCTCATGGCGGTCCAGGGGACCGACACCGTGCGGGCCATCCACCCCGTGCGGGTGCTCCCGCCGGTCTCGCTGCTGGATACGCTGGGTGATACCGTCGCGGCGTTGCCGCGCCCGTTCCCCGACAGCAACCGGTACGTCGTGATCATGTCCGCCGACACCTCGCTGAGCGACACGGACCGGACCGTGATCGCGCGGCCGGTGGCCGGCGGGACGTACAAGTGGTTCCTCTTTTCCGGAACCGTGCTGCAGGTCACCGGCCGGAGTCCGGGGTATGAGCGAGTCCGGCTGGACGAGGCGCTCGATGCATGGATTTCGCTGGGGGACGTGCGGACTGTCACGCTCCCGCCGGCGACTCGGCCGCCGCAACGGGTCGTCGGAGAAGTGCGCGTCGTGCCGGCGGCCGGATGGGAGGACGTCGTGCTGGCCGTCGGCGACCGGCCCCCATACCAGGTCGAGGAAGACGGCAATGATCTCGTGCTCACTCTGTACAGTACGCAGGCCTCGACCGGTCTGATTCACTATGTCGGCCGCCTGTCCGGCCCTCCGGGGCCGCCGGACACGCTCGTGGAGTCGGTGACGTGGTCGCAGGAGACCCGCGACCGTGCCCGCTACACGATCCATCTGTCGCAGCCGCCGTACGGCTATCTCGCGATGTGGACAAGTTCCGGATTCGTGTTACGCGTGCGCCGCCCTCCGGTCGTGGACGCGCACGCGCCGCTGGTCGGATTGACGATCGCGGTCGATGCCGGGCATCCACCGGCGGGATCCACGGGGCCGACCGGACTCTACGAGCCCGTCCCGACGCTGGCCATCGCGCAGCAAGTCGAAGCGATGCTGATCGCGCACGGCGCAGCGGTCGTGATGACGCGGACGACGCCGGATCCCGTGAATCTGAACGCGCGTCCGGTCATGGCCCGCCGGTTCAACGCCAACGCGCTGGTCTCGATCCATCTGAACGCATTGCCGGACGGGATGAACCCGTACGTGTCGCACGGCACCGGGAGTTACTTCTTCCAGCCTCACTCGGTCACGCTCGCGCGGGCCGTGCAGGCCGGGATGGTGCACGAGATGGGGCTGCGCGACCTCGGCATCCATTACGACAACCTCGCGCTGGTTCGTCCGACGTGGATGCCGTCCGTCCTGTGCGAGGGCGCGTTCATCATCATCCCGGAGCAGGAGGCGGCGCTGCGCACGACGGAGTTCCAGGCTGCGTACGCGCGAGGAGTCGTCGAGGGCTTGGAGTCGTACTTCCGGACGCTGGCCGGACCGGTGGCCGGGCCTGTGACCGCGGGTGCGCCGCCCGTAGCCCCAGATACGACGACACGAGCGACGACGACGCCTCCGGCTGCGGGACCGTAGACCGCTGAGGACGTGGAGCCCGCGGCGCGGACCAGCGTGAAAGGGCCGATGAAGCGGCGCCCATCCGCGACGGCCGCCGCGGCGGGGTTGTGCCTGCTGGCGGCATGCAGCGTCGCCGCTGCTCCCCGCCTGGGGGCGCAGGTCGATCCCAGCGTGCGCTGGGAGACGCTGCACACCGCGCACTTCCGGATCCATTTCAATCCTCAGCTCGAGGATCAGGCGCGGCGCGCCGCGAAAAATGCGGAGCGGGCGTACGCCGCCCTGGCGCGCGAACTCGTGCCGCCGCGCGGGACGATCGACATCGTGCTCGCTGACAACGTGGATCTCACCAACGGCCAGGCGACGCCCTTTCCGACGAACCGCATCATCATCTACGCCTATCCGCCGGTCGACGCGCCCACCCTCCGCTACTACGGCGACTGGAACGCGCTGATCATCCAGCACGAACTGACGCACATCTTCCATCTCGACCGGGCGCGCGGCTGGTGGCGCATCGCGCAGCGAGTCTTCGGCCGTAATCCCGTGTTCATGCCGAACCTGTACTCGCCCGCGTGGCTGACCGAAGGGCTCGCGGTGTACTACGAGTCGCGGCTCACCGGTTTCGGCCGCCTCGCGGGAACCTCGCACCGGACGCTCGCGGAAGCCGCGGCGCGCGATACGATGCTGCCGCGCCTCGACCAGCTCAGTCTCGCCGCGCCGGAGTGGCCGAACGGCGAAGGCCCCTACATCTACGGATCGCTGCTCTTCTCCTATCTCTCCTCGACCCGGGGCCCCGAGACGGTGCCCGCATTCATCGAATACTCGAGCGGCGCGACCATCCCGTACCTGCTGGACCGGACCTCGCGGGCCGCGTTCGGCATCTCGTTCGAGGATGCGTGGCGTGCGTGGCGCGACTCCGCCCTGCGGGCAGCGGCCGTCCCGGACCTGCACCCGCTGGCGATCCGCAGCATCACGCACGAGGGATACAACGCGTACTTCCCGCGCTGGACCGACAGCACGACCCTGATCTACGCGGCCGACAACGAGCGTGATCTCCCCGGGCTGTATTCAGTGACGCTCGCGGGCCGGCAGCGCCGCCTGGCGAGACGGAACGGCACGGACCCCAACGCCCCGGTCCCGAACGGGATCGTGTATTCGCAGCTCGACTACACGTCACCGTACGCGATCCGGTCGGATCTGTACCGGAGCGATGCCGGGCACGACTCGCGCCTGACGCACGGGGCGAGGTACTCCGACCCGGATGCGCGTCGCGATGGCCGCATCGTCGCCGTCTGGGGGCATCAGGCCTCGACGCAACTGGTCGTACTGCCGGCGGATGGCCGGCAGGCGGAGGCGATCACGCCGTACGCCGCCGACACCGAGTGGTCGGAGCCGCGGTGGTCGCCGGACGGCCGCGAGATCGCCGCGGTACGCTGGGAGCGCGGCGGGTACATGTCGGTCGTGGTGATGGACACGACGGGACGACCGCTCCAGACGATCCTCCGCGAGCGTGCGGTAATCGCGAGTCCCAGTTGGACACCCGACGGTCTGTCGGTGGTGTTTACCTCCGATCACTCGGGGCGAGCCGAGGTGTACCGGACGCAATTGGACACCACGCAAGTGGTGGCGACGGGCTCCGAGGCCCCGTCCGCGTCCCCCGTGATGCTGGTCGGCAGCGGAGGGGCGGAACTTTCTTATCCGGCCGTCTCGCCAGACGGGGCGCGGCTGGCGGTGACGGAGCTTCGCGGCGATGGCTATCACATCGGTGTCGCGCCGTTCGATTCGGCGACCGGATATCCGCTCGACAGCGCCGCGGCCGAAGTGCCGAACCCCGTGGTGCCTCCGGTCGCGCGCGACTCTGGCCGGATCACGCGATACTCGCCCTGGGTGGGACTCATCCCGCGGTACTGGATGCCGGTCGCGAACACCTCCGACCAGGGCTACATCCAGGTCGGTGCGTATACGTCCGCGTACGACGTGCTGCAGCGCCACAACTACTCGCTGCAGGCGCTGTACGATTTTCACGAGCCGTCGCAGATCGAGCTGGACGCGACCTACGAGTACCGCGGCCTGGGCTATCCAGTGCTGGACGCGGTGGGGCAGGAGTACTGGACGCATCAGCCTGTCGCGAACGCGGCGGGCCAGACCGTCGGGGAGCTGGTGCATCGCACGGTGACCGCGTCAGCCGAGGAGACGCTGTTGTGGCCGCGGGCTCGCACGAGCACGAGTTGGTCGGTGGGCGCCGATATCGAGGCGAGGACCTACAGCACGGATCCCGGTCCGCTCATCACGCAAATCGATCCTTTCTACTCGTCGCACCCCTACTTCCCGTCGGTGTTCACGACGATTGGCTGGTCGAATGCGGCGAGTCCCGACCTTGCGATCTCGCCGGAAGACGGTGTGGCGCTGTCCGCGACCTTACGGCAGCGGTGGCAGCAGGCGGCGTCCGCGACCACCGAGCGGAGCGTCGTGGCGGTGGCCGACGCGTATCGCGCGCTGAGTGTCTTTCCGGCATTTGCGCACGACGTCCTGGCTGCGCAGTTCGCGGTAGGGCTGGAGAACGACGGCGCGATCTCGACATTCACCGCGGGCGGCCGCAGCGGGCAGGCGGTGCAGGTCGTGCCCGGCGTCACCGTGGGGGACGAGCCCCGCGTGTTCAGTGTGCGCGGTTTTCCGCCGGGCGCGGCGAACGGCACGCGCGCGATGGCGGGATCGCTCGAGTACCGGATACCGTTGTTCGCGCCGGGGCGGGGACTGCATCTGCTGCCGTTCTTTCTCGGAAAGACGTCGCTGACCGTCTTTGGCGATGGTGCGGAGGCGTGGTGTCCGGAGCATCAGGGCGTGTTGCCGGGCGTGTGCGACGCGCAGGACGCCCAGCGCCGGCTCCTCAGCTCCGCGGGAGTGGAGCTCAACTTCGACACGGCGTTTCAGTACGACGCGTCGTACCGGGTTCGCCTCGGCATGGCGGTGCCGACGTCGAATGGCGCGGCGTATGGTGCGTCGGCGGTCGATTTCTACGTGACCTTCGGAATCCCGTTCTAGGAGGAGCCGCCGGGTCACGCGGCGACTGTGGCGCTCGTGATGCCAGGCAAGCGCACCCGGCAGCGGGGCTGGCGACGGGACCGCGGCGGACTCGGCATGCGTAGGTGCCGTCTCCGGGCGCTGGAGCATTTGGGAACCCACTAACGCGAGTGTGGATATGTTGTTAACAAGCGCCCAGTCTCCACATCGGGCGGCGTTCCGGGGCGTTGGTTTCGCGGGTGCGGCTTGTAACGGGACCACGACGATTCGGTAACGTGGATAAGACGCCGGCGGTACCGCGGTTGTGATGTTCAAAACACAACGCGTTGTCCCGTAATGGTTTATCGAACCACTGGCGCGGATACACGAGGGCGGCTAGTATCTGCGTCCGCATTGCAGAGCCGGTCGTCCCTCGCGTGGGTCAGCGCGCGAAGCCAGTGAGCGTCCTGGGCGTCTTCAGTGCGGGCTCGGCTAGGTTCCCCGTAGGGCCCGTACCATTTCTCGTTGGAGCGTCATCATGCCGTTGCCCACCACCCCGCCTGCTGGTCTCGCGTCGTTGTCGCAGAACGCTCGCACCGTGCTCGAGAAGCGATATCTGGTCAAGGACCAGACAGGGGCGCCGACGGAGCAGCCGGAGGAGATGTTCTGGAGGGTGGCGACGACCGTAGCCGATGCGGACCGGCGGTACGGTGCGAGCGACGGGGCGGTGCAGACGGTCAGCGAAGATTTCTATCGGCTCATGACCGAGCGGCGGTTCGAGCCCAACTCGCCGACGCTGATGAACGCGGGGCGGCCGCTGGGTCAGCTCAGCGCCTGTTTTGGGGCGGGGACGATGGTGAGCACGCAGGCTGGTCCCCTGCCCATCGAGCGCATCACGGTCGGGACTCCGGTTGTGACGCACCTTGGGCATTATCGCCGAGTCACCCAGACGATGCGTAGAGAGGGCGCTTTGTTCCGCGTCAAGATCGACAAGCTGCCGGAGTTGATCGTGACCGCCGAGCATCCGATGCTGACCGACCGCGGCTGGGTGGCGGCCGGGGATCTTCGCCCCGAGGCGGACTACGTGAAGATCGGCGTCGTACGAGATACGGACATCGACGCCCCCGTTGTCGATCTCGATGGTGAGCTGCGTGATGATTGGATGTATCAGGCGAATCGAGACGAGCGTGGGCGGTCGGGGCAGTTTTCGTCTCAGGTGACGCCGGTGAGGGCAGGAGTCGTGGTCGATCGAGACGTGGCATGGCTGCTTGGATTCTACGTGGCCGAAGGATCCATCTCGAAGGGCTACGATGTGCGGTTCGTGATGAGCATGGACGAAGAGGCGTATGGCCAGCGTGTTCAACGTACGCTTAACGAACGATTCGGCCTCGAATCGGTGGCGTTCACGACGCAGCGACAGACGTCCTGGCGCACGGTCCGCGTGCACTCCAAGCTCTTCGCCCGCTGGCTGGATCGGGAGTTTGGGCACGGGTTCGCGGGGAAGCGGGTCCCCGATTGGATGATGCACGCGCCGGAGGATGTGCAGGAGGCATTCCTTCGTGGTGTCGCCGACGGGGATGGCACGCCGGTCAACGCGTATCAGACACGGATTGTGATGTCGAACGAGGGGTTGGTGCGGCAGCTATTCGATGTTGCGGTGCGGTTGGGGTATTGGCCGACCCTTACCAAGTGCTCGTGGCCGGCGGGGGCTTCCACGCAGCCGTGGGGCATGGCATTTGGCCCGACGCACAACTCCGGCATGGTTCGCGACGGGTGCTACCGCGTGCGCGCGGTCGAGGCGCTCGACCAGGTTGCCGATGTGTATAATCTCGAGGTCGAGGAGGACCACACCTACGTCGCGAATCACGTGGTGGTCCACAATTGCTTCGTGTTGCCGGTGGCCGACGCTTTGACCAACGGCAAGGACGGGATTTACGACACGCTCAAGGCGATGGCGATCATCCATCAGAGCGGCGGCGGCACCGGCTTCGGGTTCTCGCGGATCCGGCCCAAGGGATCGATGGTGCGGTCGACGACGGGTGTCGCGTCCGGTCCGGTGTCGTTCATGCAGCTCTACGACGCGTCGACCGACGCGGTGAAGCAGGGCGGGACGCGCCGCGGCGCCAACATGGGGATCCTGCGGGTCGATCACCCGAACATTCTCGAGTTCATCACCTGTAAGGAAGACATCACCAAGATCACCAATTTCAACATCTCGGTCGCGGTGACGGACCTGTTCATGGCGGCCGTCAAGGCGGGCACGACGTACGAGCTCAAGGATCCGCGCAACGGCGCGGTGGTCGGTGAGCTCGACGCGAACATGGTATGGGAGAAAATGATCGAGGGCGCGTGGCGGACTGGCGAGCCCGGGTGCTTTTTCGTCGACGAGGCCAATCGCTACAACCCGGTGCCGCACCTGGGTTCGTACGAAGCCACGAATCCGTGCGGCGAGCAGCCGTTGCTACCCTACGATGTGTGCAACCTCGGCAGCATCAACGTCGGGTATTACGTCAAGGACGGCCAGATGGACTGGGCCGCCTTCCGGCGCGACATCCATCTCTCGACGCACTTCCTCGACAACATCATCGACGTCAACCGCTACCCGCTCGTCGAGATCGATACGCTCTCCAAGCGGATCCGCCGGATCGGTCTCGGCGTGATGGGATTTGCGGACGCCCTCGTGCGGCTTGGCATCGCGTACGACTCACCCGAGGGAGTCGAGTTCGGACGCAAGGTGATGGCGTTCGTGGATACGGAGGGTAAGCGTGAGAGCGAGCGGCTGGCGCACGAGCGGGGCGCGTTCCCGGAGTGGGCGCGTTCGATCTGGGGTCCGGACGAGACGTGCGCGCGCGACGCGTCCGGCAAGCGGATCCGGCCGATGCAGCTCCTTCGCAACTGCAACATCACGACCGTCGCGCCGACGGGGACGATCTCGATCATCGCGGGGTGCTCGTCCGGGCTCGAGCCGCTGTTCGCGGTCGCCTTCATGCGCAATCAGGCCGGCGTCATGATGCCCGACGTCAACGAGGACTTCGTCGATATCGCCAAGCGCGAAGGCTGGTATTCGGATGCGCTGATGGAGCGGATCGCGACCGAGGGGCGGATCGATTTCCCCGAGGTCCCGGCCAAGTGGCAGCGCGTGTTCGTCACCGCGAACGCGATCAAGCCTGAATGGCACATGCGGATGCAGGCGGCGTTCCAGGAGCACTGCGACAGTGGTATATCCAAGACGACGAACTTTGCGCACACCGCGACCGTCGCTGATGTGCGCGCGATCTACGAGCTGGCGTATCAGCTCCAGTGCAAGGGCGTGACGGTGTATCGGGACGGTTCGCGCGACAACCAGGTGCTGTCGACCGGGGCCACCGACAAGGCCAAGACGGAACGCGAGAAGACCGGGACGGCGCCCGCGGTGGCGGCCGCATCCGACAAGCGCGAGATCGGCGAGTTGCTGGGTACGCTGGCCGAGCGCGATGCGGAGATCGAGCGGCTGCGCAAAGTGGTGTTCGAGGTCGAGGCCGAGAACACGCAGCGCCGCGCCAAACGGTCCCGCCCGGACAAGCTGCGCGGGACGACGTCGCGCTACGAGACGCCGCTCGGGACGATGTTCGCGAACATCACCGAGGACGATCGCGGGCAGCCATTCGAGGTGTTCATCAACCTGGGCAAGGCGGGCGGATCAGCGATGGCCGATGCGGAAGCCATGGGCCGCCTCATCTCGCTGGCGCTCCGGTCGGGCATCCCGATGATGGAGATCCATCGCCAGTTGCGCGGGATCGCGTCCGACCGCGTCGTGGGACTTGGCCCGAAGAAGATCCTCTCCGTGCCCGATGCGATCGGGATGGCGCTCGAGGACTGGTGGCGCGACCACACGCAGGGGGTGCAGCAGGATCTCCTCTCCGAGAGCGGGCCGGCCGCGCCGGTGTCGCGTGAGGCGGCCTCTCCGGTGCCAGTCGTCTCGCCCGTGGCCCGGAGCGCGGCCGGCACACAGGCGGCACACGAAGTCTACACGCCGTCCGCGGAGTCGTTCATTGGCACGTGCCCGGACTGCGGCTCACAACTGGAGTTCGCCGAAGGCTGCGCCAAGTGCCACGTGTGCGGCTTTTCCGAGTGCGGCTAGTCCACGCGCGGCGCGACTCCGCATCATCAGAAGACCCCGCGATCGTCGCGGGGTCTTTTGCGTGTGAAACGTCGTCACTCGTGCACGGCGAGTGCTACGGATGGTCGTGCCGCCACGACCAGTACTGTTGCTGCTCGTCAGAGTTGCGCTGCCCCCAGTCCTTGTGGTCGCGATGCGTCTCCGCCTCCCACCGCGCGTAATACGGGGCCTCGTTGTCGTTCCACGTGCCAGCGTAGTAGTGATGCTGATAACAGCCGCTGACCACCGTCGGCGATGCGATGGCGCCAGCGATCATCAAGGCACTCAGTAAGCGAAATCCGGCTCGCATGGGGTTCAGTCTCCGAGTTCGTGTGATCGAAAGACCTGGCATCGAAATGCTGGCGCAGACTGGGGGCCGCCGCCACGTCGGGCCGGGCGGACCCCGCGCTCATGGCCTCGTAGGGCACTATCCGTGCCGGGCCCGCGCCCGCACGGCAAAGACGCGGCTAACGGTCGGGGCTAATGTCGGGGCTCTTTCCGGTGCCGCAGAGCACCGGCTGCAATTACGGGCTGTTGCGAACCATCGAGAACGTGACGCGGGCACCGCTCACCGGAAATCCGCCGATTACCGATCCCGAACAGTTATCGGTGGTCGCGCAGATCCCCACCAGGCTGTCCGTCGTGTACACCGGAACGTTGTCCCACACCACGGTTCCCTTGATGTGGCCGGTGCTGTCGATCACGGCCACCACGCTGTACAGCGAGTCACTGCCGCCGGGCTCGAGGCTGCCGTCGTTGAGCACGGCCACGTTATTGTAGCCTCCACAGAACCCGCCGCATCCGGCGGGTGACGTGAACGTCAACTCTGTCCAGATGCCTGCGTACATACTGATGGTCGGCGCGGTGGTCTTGCGGCAGGCCAGGGCCACGAGCGAGCAGGCGGCTACGATCGCAACGAGTCGGCGCACGAAACACGTTCTCCGGTGGTGTGAAACCTCCCCGTTCCGCGGAACGGCTGTCCAGCGGCTGCTGATACCCCGGGAACAGTATGTCGGGGCCGCCGTGCCGCTAGCGGTCAGGCCCACGCCCCGCGGATCAGCCGGACGGCCGCGGGTCCCCGGAGCCCCTTGCGGGCCGCCCCCTGCGCAATGCGCACCCGGGGGCGCCACGTCGCCGGCCCGGCGGCGCATGACCCTGCCTGGCTGTCGCGAGTCATCGCATGGGGGGCTGCTGATATATTTCGGTAGCGCACGCCCGACGACATTCCACCGCGCGAGGACGAGGGCATGGACGACAAGAAGCTGCTGGCACTGGCCAAGAAAAACGCCGCCGCGTCTCTGAAGAAGCCAAAAGTGACCCCCAAATACGACAGCACTCTGCCACCCGACCCCGAGGATGTCGAGCAGCTCAAGAAGTTCCACAACGAGATGAAGAAGCGAGAGTTCTGACGCACGTGCCCCCGCTCGGCGAGCACCAGCTCGGCGAGCACCAGTTCCGCGAGCACCATCTCACGGTACCGCGCACCGCGCGGTACTACACACTGGGCGAGCCGGGTCCGGCGACTCGCGAGATCTGGATCGTCTGCCATGGGTATGGCCAGTTGGCCCGCGACTTCGTCGCGAACTTTACGCCCGTGTCTGCCCCCGGGCGAACGATCGTGGGCCCCGAAGCGCTCTCACGCTACTACCTCGACGACACTCGCGGCGGGTCGCATGCAAGCAGCCCGGTCGGCGCGACCTGGATGACGCGCGAGGACCGGGACAGTGAGATCGCCGACCAGATCTCGTATCTCGACTCGCTCCATGCCGCGGTGGCCGCACAGGCCGCGCCGGGGGCGGCCCTGACCGTTCTCGGGTTCTCGCAGGGAGTCGCGACGGTCTGCCGGTGGCTCGATCGGGGACGGACCCGTGCGGATCGCCTGATCTGCTGGGGCGGCGCGATCCCGGACGATGTCCGGCTTGGAAAAGATTCACCGATCAGGCATCCGGCGCTCTGGCTCGTAGCCGGCTCGCGCGACATCTACGCCACCGCTGAGCGGGTCGCCCACCACGAATCAGTGCTGCGAGCGGCCGGCGTGCCGTTCACGCGGCTCACCTTCGACGGCGGACACCGGCTCGACGACGGGACGATGCGCCGCCTGGCGGACTCCGGGTGACGCCCGCCACTGCCGCCCGGAGACCATCGCGCGTTCGGAGGCGGCGACGTTTATTTCTCTCGTTGGGTATCAATCTGTCTCGCCATATTTCCGGACGATCCCATGGATGACCTTCGCTACCCGATCGGCAAGGCGGACACCAATACGCCGATGACGGCCGACCGTCGCCGGCAGGCGATCGCCGAGGTCGAAGCCGCTCCGGCGGCGCTCCGCAATGCGATCCGCGGCCTGTCGGCCGCGCAACTGGAGACGCCATACCGGCCGGGGGGTTGGACGGTGCGCCAGGTCGTGCACCACGTCCCCGACAGCCACCTCAACGCCTACATACGATTCAAGCAGGCGCTGACGGAGGAGTTTCCGACGGTCATGGCGTACGACGAGGCCAAATGGGCGAACCTCCCCGACGTCGCGGCGGCACCGATCGACGTCTCGCTCAACATCCTGGACAACATCCACGCCCGCTGGCTGACGATCCTGCGGTCCATGGGCCCGGACGATTTCGCGCGCGGCTACACGCACCCCGAATACAAACGCCGGTTCACGCTGGACCAGGCGCTTGCGCTCTACGCGTGGCACGGCCGGCACCACGTCGCGCACATCGCGGCACTGCGCGCGCGCGAAGGCTGGCACTAGCCGTGCCTTCCGGCCGGCCGCGATCCGGTCCGAACGCCCGCATCAGCGGTCCCAACGACCGGATAGGGCGCCGCTCGGCCGTCGGTCTGATCCTGCTCGCGGCGGGCGGATCCGTGCGCATGGGCCGGCCGAAGCAAGCGCTCCCGGTGAGTGCTCCGGAAGGTGGCGAAGCCGGCGCTGGGCCCGCCGAATCCCTGCTGCGCCACGCCACGCGTGTGGCGGTCGAGGCGGCGCTCCGGCCTGCCGTCGTGGTGCTGGGCGCGGATTCGGACGCGCTGGTGCCGCACATCGCGGATCTCCCGGTCCACATCCTGACGCACTCGGGGTGGCAGCGGGGCATCGGCTCATCGATCAAGGCCGGCGTGGAATGCGTGACGGCGCTCGCGCCGGCGCTCGACGCGGTCATGATCGTCGTGTGCGACCAGCCGCATCTCACGGCGGGCGTGCTGCGCCGACTTCTCCGAACCTACCGCGGGTCGGCCGCGAGCATCGTGGCGTCCGCTTACGCTGGAACGATCGGCGTGCCGGCGATCATCGACCGGTCGCTCGATGCCGAGCTGCGCGCGCTGGGCGACCGCGACAGCGCGAGGCGGATCATCAACCGCGACCCGTCTCGCACCTCCGCTGTACCGTTTCCACTGGGCGCCGTCGACATCGATACGCCGGACGCGTACGCGGCGTACCTGGACACTCGTCGTCCAGCCGAGCCGTCGCTGAGCACCTGAACCGCGGCGGAGCGGGGTGGCCCGGCCGAATGAATCAATCCGAGATGGCAGCCCGCACGTCGCTCGCCGGCCGCGACAGCAGTGCGAGCACCTCGGCCGCCGGCAACGTCGTGCGGCGTGCGACGAACACACGCAGCCATCGCGCCGACTGGTACAGCTCGTCGGAGAGTGACGGGAGATTGATCGACCCGATCAGGTTCTCGGGGGTGAGGCGTTCGATGGCGCCAGAGCGGCGCAGCACGGGGATGTCGAGCCCGAGCATCCGCGTCTTGGTGGGATAGTCGAGCAGCAGCTCGCCGCGGGCGAGCCCGGACCGCTCGGCCAGAAAATCCTCAACGGCCACCACCAGTCCCGGGTCTGTCGCGATCCACTCGGCAGCGCCGCCCGCCAACTCGGCTGCCGGCCATTCGAGTGCGCGCTTGTAGAGGCGGCGTCGCAGCAGTGCGACTTGGAGTGGTGCCGGCCCGGTGCGGCCGAGGTGCGCGAGCAGCCCTTCATCGGTGTATCCCACGATCGCATCCGCGCGCACGGCGCCAGTCGCGAGCGCGTCACTGACCAGCCGCTTGTACATCGCGGTCGCGCTCCGCACGGCGTGGTGCCAGTACACATTGCGGTACATCTGGTACTTCGCGAAGAGAAGCGACTCGAGCGCCGCCATCCCCTTCTCGACGATGCCGAGCGTGCGCACGCCGGAATCGGGGTCCGGCACCAGCACGAGCGAGTGCGTCAGACGGTCGACGTCGATCTCCCCGTACGGCACGCCGCACATGTGGGCGTCGCGCTTGAGATATTCGATCTTGTCCAGGTCGAGCGATCCGGAGATCAGGCCCTGCAGCGGGCTGGCGCTCCGGCCGCGAATCAGCTCGAAGACCTGTGCCGGTGCATCCGTGCCAAGCTCGCGCGCGAGCAGTGCCCCGACTTCGCCTTGGGTGACCAGCGGGCGGGCCAGGTCCTCATGGTGGGTGACGCCGATCTCCTCGAGCGCGTGGGAGAACGGGTAGTGGCCGACATCGTGCAGCAGGGCCGCGGCGCGCAAGATCGCGCCGGATCGCGCGTCGAACGGCGCGTCTTCGCGCTCCTCCAGGAGGGCAAGAGTCCGCCGCGCCAGATGGTACGTCCCCAGGGCGTGCTCGAAACGCGAGTGTGTGGCGCCGGGATAGACCAGGTACGCGAGACCGAGCTGGCGGACGTAGCGCAAGCGCTGCACCACGCCGGTGTCGACGAGCCGCATCGCAGAGTCGTCGACCCGGATGTTGTTCCAGAGCGGGTCGCGAATGATTTCGAAGTGCATCGCGTGGTACTCGGTCGGCGGTACCGGCCTTGGGGCCGGCCGGGTCCTGCAGGCGGGCGGGGTGCCGGCCGCCGCTACTTGCCGGTTGCGATCGTGCCGGTGTTGGAGGGAACGTGCGCCGTCGCCGACACGACGAATCGAATGTACATGCCGCTCGGTGCGTGGCCCGGCACGCCGCAGGCGATCAGGTAGTTGCCGGCCGGCGTGGCGGTGAAGTCCATCGTGTCGTTGCCGGTCTGCGGCGCGAGGCCGTCGGACAGGTGATCGGTGTAGGCGCGGGGAATCGCTGGCGTGGAGGGGCCGTTGGGAACGGGCGTCTGGTCCGCGATGATGATCGCCGAGTGCGGGATCGCATCGTCGTTGCGCACGTCGAAATGAACCTTCCATCCCAGTGGAACGGTGATCGTCTGATTGCCGCTGGAGCCACCGTTGAAGTTGAAGCCGCCCTGCGCGCTGTTGATCGCCGCGAAGAGCGCGATGGAGACGGTCTTGCCGGCCGCGTTGTACGAGACGAACTGATTGACCTTCGTGTCGCCCGGGCCGCGCGAGGTGGCCTGGGTAACGCTCGGTGCGGGATCCGCTGTCACCTGTGGTCCCCCGTGGCCGGACGCGGCGACGAGAGTCCCCGCGACGGCAGCGAGCGCCGTTCCGGCGATCAGGCGGTGCATCAGCGGTGCATCACCGGTCGTGCCGGTCAGCCCTTGGGGCCGACGTCTTTCAGGCGCGGATCGACCGAGCCGGCGAATTTCTCGAAGTTCGACCGGAACATCGCGGCGAGCTTGCGCGCCTGCGCGTCGTACGCGGCCGGGTCGCTCCACGATTCCCGGGGGCGAAGGACAGCCGCCGGGACGCCCGGCACCGACGCGGGCACGGCAAGGCCGAATATCGGGTCGGCCGAAACCGGCACCTGATCGAGCTCGCCGGCGAGCGCGGCGCGGACGATCGACCGCGTGTGCGCGAGCGACATACGCTTGCCGACTCCATAGGCGCCGCCGGTCCACCCGGTGTTGATCAGCCACACGCGCGATCCGTGCTTGGCCAGCCGCTCGCCCAGCATCGTCGCGTATTTCGACGCCGGCCAGATCAGGAACACCGCGCCGAAGCAGGCGCTGAACGTGGCCTGCGGCTCGGTGACGCCGCGCTCCGTACCCGCCACCTTGGCCGTATACCCGGAAAGGAAGTAGTACATCGCCTGTTCGGGCGTGAGCCGGGCGATCGGCGGGAGCACCCCGAACGCGTCCGCGGTCAGCAGGATGATGTTGCTCGGATGACCGGCCCGTCCGTTGGCGACGTGGTTGCCGATGTACTCGAGCGGGTACGACGCGCGCGTGTTCTCGGTGATCGACTGGTTACCGAAGTCGACGGCGTGTGTCGTGGGATCCAGCACGACGTTCTCGAGCACGGTCCCGAACATCTGGGTGGTGCGGTAGATGTCCGGCTCGCCCTCGGGCGACAGGTTGATGACCTTGGCGTAGCAGCCGCCTTCGAAATTGAAGACGCCATCGTCCGACCATCCGTGCTCGTCGTCACCGACGAGCGACCGGTTCGGGTCGGCGGACAGTGTGGTCTTGCCGGTGCCGGAGAGTCCGAAGAAGAGCGCCGTGTCGCCCGCCGGGCCGACGTTCGCCGAGCAGTGCATCGAGAGCACGCCGGTCTTGGGCATGAGGTAGTTCATGACCGAGAACATCGACTTCTTGAGCTCACCCGCGTAGCGCGTGCCGCCGATGAGAATCATGCGGCGGTCGAGGTGCACGACGATGAACGTCGACGTGCGGGTCCCGTGACGGGCCGGCTCCGCCTGAAACTCCGGCGCGTGCAGCACCGTGAAGTTCTCCTCGAACCCCGGCAGGTCGCTGGCGGGCGGGCGGATGAACATGTTCCGGACGAAGAGTGCATGCCACGCGTTGGGCGTGACGTAGCGGACGCGCAGCCGGTGCGCGGGGTCGGCGCCGGTGTAGAGATCCTCTATGAAGAGATCGGGCGCCGCTCCCAGATAGATCTGGACGTCGTGGAGCAGCACGTCGAAATGGGCGGGGTCGAGCGGCTGGTTCACCGCACCCCACTCCACGTCGCCGGCCGACGCGCCTGCGCGTACGAGGAACTTGTCCTTGGGGGACCGTCCGGTGTGCGGCGAGGTAATCGCGGCGAACGGGCCGCCGCTTGCCAGATGTCCTTCGCCGTGGCGGATCGCCGCTTCGACCAGGCTCGGGGCCAGCAGGTTCCAGTGGATCGTGCCCCGGCACTCGATGCCCTGCCGCTGTAGTCCTTGTATCGATCCGTGCTCAGCGCGGTCGCGCTGCGTCGCATCCGTCACACGCATGTCTGTCGCCATCTCCTAAGCCTAGCGATTGCGGGGGCGTGACACCAGCGGGGAGCCGCCCGCGCAGGCTACGCGACGGACGCGCGCGGCAGCACCCAAGTCCCGGTCATACCGCAAGATGGTCGCCATCGCGAGCGACCAATTCGTAGAGGACGGGCATCAGGAAAATGCTGATGAGCAGCCGGGAAAAGAGTCCACCCACGATTACCAGGGCGAACGGCCGCTGGGAGTCGGTACCGACACCCGTGGCCAGTGCCGCCGGGAGCAATCCCAGGGCGGCGACGAGCGCCGTCATCATGATCGGCCGGAGCCGGAGCATCGCCGCTTCGCGGGCCGCCTGCGTGATGGGACGCCCCTCCAGCCGCAACTCGTTCGCATACGAGATGTAGACCACGGCGGTCTGCACGGATACGCCAAAGAGCGCGAGGAACCCGATGCCGGACGAGACCGACACCGGCGTATGGGTGATCGTGAGCGCGAGCACCCCGCCGACGGTGTCGGACAGGACGACGCCGAGCAGCGTGATGAGCGGGAACTTGAAGTTGTGATACAGTGCGAACAGGACCGCGACCATGAGCAGCAGCGTGATCGGCAGCACGATCTGGAGTTGCGTGCGCGAGGAGGTGTACTCCTGGTATTCACCGCCCCACACGACGCGGTAGCCGGCGGGCAAGTGAACCTGTTTGTCGACCTGGCGCTGGGCTTCCTGGACCGCGCTCGCGAGATCGCGCCCCTCGACCGAGTACTGGATCCCGATGTAGCGCGCGTTGTCCTGCCGATAGATGAAGGCGGCGCCGTTCGAGATGGCGATGGCCGCCAGCTCGCGAAGCGGGATCTGCTGTCCGTCCGGCGTCGCGACGAGGATGTTGCCGATGGCCTCCGGCGTCTCGCGATACTGCGGCTGCAGCCGGACGATCAGGTCGAACAGCTTCTCGCCCTGCACGACCTGAGTGGCGGGCGACCCGCCCACGGCGGCCTCGATCAGCGCATTCACATCCGCGACGTTGATGCCGTACCGGGCGATCTTCTGCCGGTCGACCGCGACGGTCAGCGCCGGCTGCCCCAGCTCCTGGACGAGTGTCAACTGGGTGATGCCGGGCACCGCCTCCATGACGTGGCGGATCGCCTTGCCCTGTTCCTGCAGCACGTTCAGGTCTCCGCCGAAGATCTTGACGTCGAGAGAGCTTTTGAGCCCCGTCTCGGCCTCATCGACGGCGTCTTCCGCCGGCTGGGTGTAGTTGAACGTGATGCCGGGAAACGCTCGCAGCTTCTTGTCGATGGCGGCGATCAGCTCCTGCTTCGTGTGGTACGGTCCACGCCATTCACGGTACGGCGTCAATCCGACGTAGAACTCGGCGTTGAAGAATCCGGTGGGGTCGGTCCCATCATCCGGGCGCCCATGTTCGTCGGCGACGATCGTGACTTCCGGAAACGAGTGCAGGATCGTGCGGACCTGCGGGACGATGCGGGCGGATTCGTCGAACGAGATCGTGTAGGGCATTGTGGCCCGTACCCAGATCGCGCCCTCGTCCAGTTTCGGCATGAACTCCGCGCCGAGGCGGATCCACAGCGGAACGGTCAGGAGCAATATCGCGACGGAGGTACCGACCGTCAGCCATGGGCGATTGAGACACCACAGGAGCGCGCGCTCGTAGTGGACGCGGAGCCAATCGAATGCCGGATTGCGCCGCTCGCGCACGCCGCGCCGCAGGACGATGGCACAGAGGAGCGGAATCAGTGTCAGGGTGATGAGGAGACCGCCCAGCAGCGCGTAGATCGTCGTATCGGCCATCGGCTTGAACAGCCGGCCGGACGGACCTGCCAGGACGTAAATCGGGAGGAATCCCGTGACGATCACGGCGACCGCGTACACGATCGGCCGGTCCACTTCGGCCGCCGCGCTGGCTACGACATCGCGCACCGAGAATGATGTTCCGTTCCGCAGAGCGAGTTGTCGATGGATGTTCTCCACCATCACGACGGCGGCGTCGACGAGGATCCCGAAATCGATCGCTCCGATCGACAGGAGGTTCGCCGGGATGTGCCGGAGATCGAGGCAGATGAAGGCGAATAGCAGCGACAGAGGAATGACCGTCGCGACGATCAGACCGGCCCTCAGGTCGTACAGGAAGAACACGAGCACGACGACGACCAGCACGATCCCCCGGAGGAGATTGTCTTCGACCGTGCGCGTCGTCAGATGAATGAGATCACTGCGGTCGTAGAACGGCTCGATGTGGACATCCTTGGGCAGGATGTGCGCGTTCAATTCCGCCGTCGCCGCCTCGACGCGCTTGAGGACCGTCTGGGCCTGCTCGCCGGTGCGCATCAGGATGACGCCTTCGACGGCATCGTCCGCGCTGTCGTACCCGAATTGGCCGAGTCGTGGTGCGTAGCCGATGACGACTTGCGCGACATCCCTGACCAGGACGGGTGTGCCGTCCTTGACGGCCAGCACGATGCTGCCGATGTCCTGCGGCGTGACTACGCGGCCGAGCCCGCGCACGTAGTAGAACTGGCCACCCTCGGAGTAGAATCCGCCGCCCGCGTTGTCGTTGTTGGCGGCGAGGGATGCCGACACCTGTCCCACGGTGAGGCCCGCGCCCGCCAACTTGGTGGGATCGATCAGGACCTGGTACTGCATGGTGGGGCCGCCGAGCGGCGACAGGTCGGCGACGCCGGCGACGGCGCGATAGATCTTGGAGACATCCCAATCATCGATCGTCTTGAGGTCCATCGGGCTCCGATCGGCACTCTGCATCACGTACCGGTACACGAGTCCGGATGGCGAGGAGAGCGGCGCCATGGACGGCGTCACTCCGGTGGGCAGGGTGATGTCGGCGAACCGCTCGAAGGCCTGTGCGCGGGCGAAGTACGGATCGATCCCGTCCTGGAACGTCATGATGACGTCCGACAACCCGTACAGGGAGATCGAGCGGACGACCCGCAGATTCGGGATGCCGTTCATCGCCACTTCGACGGGGACGGTGATCAGGCGCTCGACCTCTTCTGACGCGCGGCCGGGCCACTGCGTGATGACCTCGACCATCGGCGGGGACAGGTCGGGATATGCATCGACCGGCAGCCGGCTGAATGACCAGATGCCGACTCCGATCAAGGCCACCACGGCGAGTCCTACGAGGAGTGGTTCCTCGAGGGCCGCGCGTACCAGCTTGTTAATGACCGAGACCGAGCCTGCGTCATGGGTGTGGCCCACGTCACCGGCCGGCCCCGGCGCCGGCGACGCCGCCGGCGATCCGGGCGGCATCGTCACTGGCTCTCCGCAAATTGCAGAAACAGGCTTCCTTCGGAGACGATGTGCTCGCCGCTTTGCAATCCGCTGTTGACCACGTAGTGGTCGCCGACCCGCTGGCCCAGCGTGACCTGGCGGCGGTCGTACCCGCCGTCGGGCTCGGCGATGAAGACAAACGGCAGGTTTTGGTCATCGCGGAGGACGGACGCCACCGGTACCAGCAATCCGGTGCGCGCTTTGCTCGACTGAATCGCCACGCTCACGTACATGTCGCGTTTGAGAATCTCGTGGCGGTTCTCGACGAGAACGCGGACGGCGGTCGCGCGGGTCGCGGTGTCCACGAGCGCGGCGACATAGTCGACATGGCCCACGAGCGTGTCGGGCGATGCATCGGTCGTGATCCGTGCCGATTCACCCTTGGTGACGGCGGCGAGATCCGATTCGAACACGTTCGCCATCACCCAGACGGTCGAGAGGTTCGCGATGGTGAAGCATTGCGTCTGGCCTCCCGTTATCACCTCGCCGGGATTGATGAGCTTCTCGACGACGATCCCCTCGATGGGGGAGCGAATCACACCGGGCACCGGCGGCACGGGTTGCCCCCGGCGAATCGCATCGACCGTGACCGAGTCGACACCCAGTGCGACCATCTGCTGGATCGCGGCCTCGCGGTCCGCCGCGGCGGACGTGGAATCCGACCGGGCCTGATCGAGATCCGTCCGCGCGATCGCATCGTTCTTGAAGAGCTGCTCGTCGAGGGTGGCGATACGCGCCGCGTTCTGCAACGCGGTCTGCGCCTTCTGGTACGCCGCGATCGCCTGCGCAAAATCCGGCGAGGAGACGAGCGCGAGCGGCGTCCCGGGCTCGACGTGCGTGCCCGTGTTGACGAGGATTCGCGCCACGGGTCCGGAGATCTGGGAGAGGACCGGCGTGGAGCGGTCGCCGTTGAACGCGACGGTCCCGGTCGTGATGATCGCCGGCTGAAAGGCGGACGGCGCAACGACGTACGTGTGGATCCGGGCGCGTTGGTCCTCCGTCAGCATGAAGGCCGAGGCATGCGACGGAGCGCCGGGTGCGGTAGCCGCCGCGCTGGTGGCGGTCTCTGGCGCGGGCTTGCCGGACGAGCAGGCAGCCAGAGTCCCCACGAGGAGCGCCCCGGACATCGCGCGACGCAACACAATGCGCGTGGACAGCGGATCGACTGTGGACGGCACGGCTTCAGCGAGCATGCGGAGCTCCGGTCGGGAACTGAGAGAGCGGGGCCGCGGCGGCGCGCTCGAGATCGGCCTGTGCCGCATCGGCGGCAGACAGGGCATCGGTGTACTGGCTTTCGGCGGCGACGAGCGTGCGGCGGGCATCGAGCACATCGAGAGCGGATGAGCCGCCGAGCCCGTAGCTGACGGACGCGATCCGGAACGCCTCGCGGGCGGCGGGAAGGACCTGATCGCGCAGGTAGATGAGTTGCTGCAGCGCCGTGGCCGCGGTGGCGTACGCTGCGCGGACATCCTGGTCGACGGATGCTCGCAGGTCCCGGTAGGAAGCTTCCAGCTCGCGCTCGTGATGCCGGTCCTGAGCGATCTCGCCGGCCGCGTGCTGCCAGAAGAACACAGGCAGCGGGAACGTCACGCCGTACTGCCAGACGAGATTGCGATTGGTGAAGTATTCGTCGGGCGCGCCGAAGTCTGCGGACGCTCCGAAGAAGAGATCCGGGACCCAGTATTCACGGGCCAGCGACGTCGTGGCACGCGCACCGGCCTGCTGGGCGCGCAACCCGCTCAACTCCGGCCGCCCATCGAGCGCGTGCTGCTCGATGGCCGTCAGATCGGGGAGAGGAGGCGGGACGGCCAGTGTGTCGGCGGGCGCGACGGGCGCGGGAAGTGGCCGGTCGAGCAGGCGATTGAGCGAGGAGCGGGCGTTCGCGATGTCGCGGACATTGCCGAGGAGATCGTTGTCGGCCTGTCCCAGGTCCACCTGCGCACGCACGACATCGAGCTTGGCCGCGGTGCCCGCGGCGTAGCGGGCCTCCGTCTTGCGCAGAAAATCGGCCGCGAGGGCGCGGCTCTCGGTCAGGTCGGCGTGGTGGCGGAGCGCCACCCGCAACGTGTCGTAGGTCTGCGCCGTCTGCGACGTGATCTGCTGGCGTACTGCGGTCAGGTTGTACTCCGCGGCCCGCACCCCCGCCGTTCCGATGTTGTACTGGAGCCGAAACTTGTCCGGAAAGGGGATGCTGAGTGTCGCGCCGACCGGTTTCTCCGCGGGGGTGCCGGCCTGGGTCGCGATGGATGCCGTCGTCGTTGGGTCCGGGATCGAGATGTTCTGGACCCGCTGCGCGCGCGATTCCGATGTCTGCTCGCGGGCGACCGTGATCTGCGGATTGTGGGCCATCGCCATGGCGACGGCCTGATCGCGGGTCAGCCGAAGGGTGTCGGTGAACGTGGTATCGTGGTCACGTGCGGCCCCGGCAAACGCACCAGGTGCGGCCCGCCCGCCGCTCAACTGGAGGCCGAGCGACGACGTGTCCGCGAGCGTCGGGCCAAACGTGGCCCGCATGCCCATCGGCGACTTGGCCGCTGTATCGCGAGGACCGGCGCTGTCCGGCCGGCCCGCGGATGGTGTGGGTTGCTGTGCGGGTAATGCGCCGGCGACGATCGCCAGCGCAAATGCCGCGAGGATGAAGCGCATGATCCCCCTGGAATGGATGGAGCCGAACGTCCCGCTCTCGCGGGGTCAGCTCTTCAGGGGCGGCGCTCGGGATCCGTTGGAGGGGCAGTCCCGTGACCGGGGCGGGTTGGCCGCGAGGTTCGCGGCCGCACTGCGTGGGGCGTCGTCGCAAGGCCAGGCGACCGCGGGGGGCGCCGCCTGCGCGTGCATCGTCTGCGCGGTGCAGGCGACGCACGTGGCCTCGTTGTGCGCATGGTGCAGTTGGGTTCCGGTCCGCTCGACGTGAGCAGATGCATCACGTCCGTGCCACGACTCGGCGCCGGTCGCCAGGGTCAGTGTGAGCTGGGCCACGGCCGCGACCACGCCACACAGGCGGCGCAGGCCCTGCACGCGCCGTCCCCGCCACGACCACTGGCGCGATCCAGCGGGCGACCGTCGCGGCGCGCCTGACGACTTCGAGGTCGCGACGTGGCCGGTCCTGGGGGGTAGCACGGCGCTCATTACCCGGTGGACGCTACACCGGTTCCGCCTGCAACGCCACTATCGATGGGCACGCCAAGGGGATGGCGCCCCATTACCCGGCCGCCCCGGCGTGCAACGACCTCATCCGTCGGCCGCATATGACCGGAGCCGCGTGAGCATCCGGGCGTCGGTCACCGCCGGGTCGTCCCCCTTGGGAGTTTCGATGACCTTGGGGATGGCCGCGAGACGAGGGTCAGTCATCAGCCGCCGAAACACCCCTTCTCCCAGGTATCCCTCACCGATCAGCTCGTGGCGGTCGCGGTGGGTGCCCACACCGAACTTGGAGTCGTTGAGGTGCATCATATGGAGGCGGCCGAACCCCACGACGTCACCGAACCGTGCCCACACGCCGTCGTAGTCACCGGCCAGATCGTAACCGGCCGCGAAGACGTGGCATGTGTCGGCGCAGACGCCCATGCGATCGCGGTGTGAACGCGGTACGCCCTCGACCAGGGCGGCGATCTCCTCGAACGTCGCGCCCAGACCAGTGCCGGCACCGGCGGTGGTCTCGATGAGCACCATCGCGCGTCCGGGAGCCTGTTCGAGCGCCGCCACGATCGCGTCGATGTTCCGGGCGAGGCCGCTCGCACGGTCATCCATGTAGTTGCCGGGGTGCGACACGATGTAGTCGATCCCCAGCGCCTCGCTCCGCCGGAGCTCCGCGATGAACGACGCCAGCGAGCGCGCGCGCAGGACGGGGTCAGGGGAGGCGAGATTGATCAGATAACTGTCGTGCGCGGCGATCCGCCGCACCTCGGTCGCGGCGATGCCGGCGCGGAACGCGATGCATTCATCATCGGCGCACATTCGCTCGGCCCAACGGCTCGCTTGCTTGGTGAAGATCTGCATGGCCGTGGCGCCGATGGCTTTCGCTCGCGCGGCGGCTTCGCTCACTCCGCCGGCAGCCGATATGTGGGCGCCGAGGGGACCGAGGCCAGCCGCCGGTTGTTCCGCCGGCGGGCGGGGCGCCGGATGCAGTGCGATCCCCGTCACCGGGCGGCCCCTCCGCGCAGCCAATCGAGCGGATCCACGGCGTGTCCCTGATCGCGCCGGATCTCGAAATGGAGGTGGGCCGGAAAATCGGGATCGGTGCGGCCGACCGCGCCGATCTCCTGGCCTCGCTCGACATGCGCGCCTTCCTTGACGTCCATCCGGCTCAGGGATCCGTACACCGAATAGTCACCGCCGCCGTGCTGGATGATGACCGTCTGGCCGTACGTCCCGATCGACCGTGCGACGACCACCACCCCGCTCGCCACGGCGCGCACGCCGGTGCCCATCGGCGCGCCGATTCCGATGCCGTTCCAGCGCGTCGTGGTGTTGTTGGGGTTGATCACCCGGCCGAACCGATAGAGGATCGTGCCGTCCACGGGCCAGTCGAGCTGTCCCAAGTCGCGTGTGGTCAGGGTGCTGGCGGAGGGCGCGGGAGCATTCGCGCGTGATTCTGCCCGCCGCCGCGCCTCCTCGAGCGAGCTGATGACGGATTCGAGATGGGATTCCGCGGATGCGATCTGCTTGAGCCGCGCCTGCGTGCTGGCCTGCGTTCGCCGGGCCTGGACCAGGCTGTGCGAGCGCTCTTCGGCCAGTGATTGCAGCCGCTTCTCTTCGTTCTCCTTCTCCTGACGGTTGAGCAAGACCGCCTGCTCGAGCGAGACGAGGACCATGCGCTGGCGGCCGATCTGGTTCTGCAACTGATCCACCCGGGCCACCAGCGCGCGGTCGCGGAGCGCGAGCAGGTGGAGGTACTTGTAGCGGGCGATCAGTGCGCCAAAGGAATCGGCGGTGAGCAGCGCTTGCGTCGAGTAGAGGGGGCCGCGCTTGTAGATGTCCACCAGCCGGTGCCGCAGCATCGCCCGCTTGATGGCCAGTTCATCCTGCGCACGGACCAGTCCCGCGGTCGCGGAATCGACCTCCATGCCGATGGCCACCAACTGGCCGTCGAGCGTGCGGAGCGCTCGCGCAGTGACATCGACCTGCCGGTCGAGGTTCGCCACTTCGTCGGAGAGATCGTGGACGGTCCCGCGCAGCTCGGCCATGCGCTGTTCCAGCGCGGCGCGCTCGGCGCGGATCTGCTCGAGCGCGTCACGATCGGCACGCAGTTTCGCTTCGGGCGATGGCGCCGCGGCGGGTGGGGGAGTCGCCGGCTGTTGTGCGCGCAGCCCGCTCGGGGAGGACGCGAGAGTCGCGGCGATCAGGAGCGCCATCCCGCCGCACGGGATCCGGCGGCGGACCCGCGCGATCATACGCGCCGCAGTTGGCGACCGACCGAGACGGCGCTTCCCGCGAGCCCGATGAGTGCGCCGCCCAGCACGCCGAGCGCGGCGATGCCGGGACTGAAGAACACGGTCTGGAAGCCGAGTGCGCGATCGATCAGGGCGCTGGCCAGCCCCGTGAGTGCAAGGGCCAGGAAGCCGCCGAGTACGCCCTTGAGGAATCCATCGATCAGGAACGGGAGCCGCACGAACATGTCGGTCGCGCCGACCAGACGCATGATGCCGATCTCGCGCTCGCGCGCGAGCACGGACATGCGGATCGTCGTCCCGATGATGATGACCGCCACCACCGAGAACGCGAGGCCCAGGACGACGCCGACGATCGTGGCGATCGTGCGGATCTGATACAGCTTCGCGACCCAGTCCTCGCCGTAGCGCACGTCGTCGACGAACGAGTACGCGCCGGCGCGCGCGGCGACGGTCTTCACCGACTGTGGATCGCGGAACCCGGGTTTGAGACGGATCTCGATGGACCCAGGGAGGACGCCAGGTTCGAAGACATCGGCGAACTCGCCGAGCTCGCGCCGCGCGGTGGCCAGCGCGGAGTCGGGAGACACGTAGCCGGCCTGGGCGACCTCGGGAAACTCCTCGATGTCACCGACGGCCGTGACGATGGCTTCGATCGGAGTCGCATCGGCGATGAACGCGCGGATCTCGACTCTGGACTCGACCTGGCGCAGGGCATCCCGGATGTTGACCGCGACCAGTCCGAACAGGCCAAAGGCGAACAGTGAGAAGGCGATCGTGATGACGCCGAGAGCGCTCAGGAGCGGTGCGCGGCGTACGGCGAGGAGAACTTCGCGTAGCGCGAGTTTCACCGCGGGGCTAGCCCTTCATTAATGGGCGGCTCGCACCGGCCGCCGTGCCACTGGGTGCGAGCGTTCCGCGGCCACGAACGGCATCGCGGTCTTCCGCCGCCCGGGCCGCGGCCCGCTCGGCGGCGGCCGGATCGGCCGTGTCGGAGACGACGCGGCCGTGAAGCAGGCCGATCGTCCGGTATTCCGACCGGCGCAGCAACTCGAGGTTGTGCGTGGCCATGACCACGGCGGTGCCCGCGCCGTTGATCTCACGCAGCAACTGGAAGATGCCACGCGTGGCCCGGTCGTCGAGGTTGCCGGTCGGCTCGTCCGCGATCAGCACGAACGGGTCGTTGACCAGCGCGCGGGCGATCGCGACCCGCTGCTGCTCACCGCCGGACAACTCCTTGGGGTAAGCGAGCCCCTTGGATGCGAGGCCGACCTGCGTGAGCAGGCGGCTGACCTTCGCGGGCACGGACGGCTCCGCGGCCCCGGTCACCTCGAGTGCGAACGCCACGTTGGCATGCGCGGTCCGATCGTCCAGCAGCCGGAAATCCTGGAACACGACGCCGAGCTTCCGGCGAAGCTGCGCGACATCGCCGCGGTGGAGCGTGGCGGAATTGACGCCGCTGACCCGTACCTCGCCGAGGGTCGGCCGCTCCTCCATGAAGATCAGCTTGAGCATCGTGCTCTTGCCCGATCCGCTTGGCCCGGTGAGAAATACGAACTCGCCTTTGGCTACATGGAGCGACACGTCGTCGAGGGCACGGCCGGTCCGCGGATATTCCTTCGTGACGTGAGTCAGCCGGATCATCGCACAGCCTGTTCGAGGTCGGCGACCAGATCGTCCACGTCCTCGATTCCTACGCTCAGGCGTAGAAACCCGTCGGGGATGCCGGCGCGGGACCGCTCCTCGGGAGAGAGATGGGTGTGCGACGTGTACCGGGGTTCGCTGACCAGCGAATCCACGCCGCCGAGGCTTGGTGCGTGCTGCCACACCTTGAGGCGCCGGAGCATCCGGTCAGCCGCCTTGCCACCGCCGGCGAGCTCGATCGCGAGCATCCCGCCGAATCCCTCGAGTTGCGCCTCCGCAACCTTGTAGTCGGGGTGCGACGCGAGCCCTGGATAGTGCACCCGCCGGATCTCCTTCCGTCCTTCGGCCCACGTGGCGATGCGCATCGCGTTCTCGTTGTGCCGGCGGACGCGGACATCGATCGTCTTGAGGCCCCGCTCCAGGAGCCAGCACGCGAACGGGTCCGGCGCCTGGCCCCAGACCATCATCTTCTGCCGGACCTCTTCGATATACGAGGCGGTGCCGAGGACCGCCCCGCCGAGGGCGTCGTGATGCCCGTTGAGGAACTTGGTCGTGGAGTGGATCACGACGTCCGCCCCGTGTTCGAGCGGGCGGAAATTGATGGGACTCGCAAATGTGGAATCGACGACCAGCGCCAACCCGGATTCCTGGGTCAGGAGGCTGGCCGGCCGCAGGTCGACGACCCGGCATGTCGGATTGACGGGCGACTCGAGAAAGATTGCGCGAGTCTCGCGCCGCAGCCGCTTGCGCCATCCGCGGGTCTCGGTCGGATCGACGAGCGTGACATCGATGCCGACTGCGGCGAACTCCTGAGTGAGGAGCTGGTGTGTCCCGCCATAGATCCACGCGCTCGCCAGGAGGTGATCGCCAGGCCGGAGCAAGGCGAGGAGCGCGCAGGCCGTCGCACCCATTCCACTCCCCAGTACCAGGCCTGCCTCCGCGCCCTCGAGCAGGGCCAGGCGCCGTTGGACTACCTCGGCGTTGATTCCCGTTCCGTACCGTGGATATCGCAAGCCCTCCGCGGTACCGAACTCCTGAACGAAATTGACCGACTGGTAGATCGGCGTGACGATCGGGATGTCACCGCCCTTCCCGGAGGCGGGGGGCGGCTCAACCCCTCCGTGGAGTGCGAGCGTCGAAAGGCCAATGGGCCGGCTCGTGCGAGGCATGGCGAGAGAGCGATGAGCTCGGGATGGGAGCGGTCAGGCGAAAAAGCGGCGCGGCTGGTCCGTGTCGATCTTCCGGACCCGCACTATCTCCGACGGTGCGACGCCCGCGACGTCACGGACCACGACGCTGCCGGGCGGCACCGTAGCATCAACTCGCAACACGGCGGTCTCGTGCCGCCGTGGACCCTCGATTCGGACGAGCTCACCGTCGAGCATCATCCGGATCGCGGCGTCCTGCGCGCAAAGCCGCACCTCGGGACCTCGGTCCGGATCGCCGCGCCGCGTTGCCAGGAACCCTAACACCTTGAGCGGCGGGCTGTACGTCTCAGCCATGACACCGCGGCCCCGGTGCGGGCCCTCCATCGCGGCCGCCGTGCATTATCCGGCGTGGCCGAGCGCGAGGTACTGCTCGTCGAGTCGCACGAGAAGCCGCCGTTCGGAGAGCCCAATCAGCAGACGCTCGGCCGCCGGCGCATCGGCTCCGAGCGACGCGGCGACCGTCGCCACGTCGGCGGCCCCGAGCCGGTACACGGTGTCCCACGCCCGCTGCTCGTCATCACCGACGTTGCCGATGATCTGCGCCAGCCCGTCATGCCGCTCGGACACGAGCGCGAGCCCGTAGCGGACCAGTGCAGCCTCGATCGCATCGAGGTGCCACTCCTGCATGCCGCGGAACACGAAGTACGCATCCGAGGGCGGCGCTTCACTCGCGAACCGCAGCAACAGCTTCGCCACGACTTCATCCGCGCACGAGTAGTCCAGCAGCCCGACATGCGAGAAATCGATGACGGTGAGCGTGCGGCCAGGTGTGTCGGCGAGCAGGTGCTCGATCTCCGTCCGCACCGCCGCGCCTGTCGGGCGCGTGACGAGGTTGGAGTACAGGTCGCACACGGAGCGCCGCAGGACCGAGCTCAGGTCGATGTGCCGGATCATGCTACGCCCCGGCGGCTGCCCGTGGCCGCGCGGCCGCGATCGGCGGCCCGTTCACCCGTGCGCTGTTCATCACGTTCCGGTACGCGCTCCGGAATCGTGATCTGCACCTGCGCGCCCGGGAACGGCGACAGCCCTTCGAGCAACGGTGCGTCGTCGTCCCAGGGCGGCACGATCGCAATCCGGGCAGTTCCGCTTCGCACCGAAAGCTTGCCGGACCATTTCCCCAGAAAATTCCGGGCGCCGGCCAGTCCCTGGCCTCGCCCCCGGTCGCGGAAACGGCTCACACCGCGGATCACTGCTTCCTCGAGTGCCATGCCGTCGTCCCACCGGTCGGTCAACGCGCGGCCAGGCGTGCTCTCGAGCGAGCGGCGGAAGCCGATTCCCGCATCCGACACCGCGATCTGCACGACCCGGCGTCCGCCCAGCCGCTTCTGCCACCGATAGGTCTGCACGGCGACCCATCCGCCGCGTCCGGCGTGCTCGACGACGTTCTGGCAGACCTCGGACAGGGTCATGACGAACCGGACGCTGGCCTGCGCGTCGATACTCAACTCCCGCTCGAGAATGTTCTGCGCGCGCTGCTGGATCCGGTCGACGACGTCGTGCACGTCCGCGCTCTTGGCGACTGACGTGATCTCGAGGAGTACGCTCGACTCCGCCGTCGGCCGGGCACGCGGGACCGTCCCGTGCAGTTCGAACAACTCTTCCGCGTGGCGGAAGAAGCCGGTACGGGACCAGTACGAGAGTGTCTCGTCGGATTCAGGAGGCGTCAGGGTGGGACGGACCTCGCGGGTCTGCGCGATCGTCAGCAAGCCGACGAGTCCGTACGGCGATGCCCACCGGGCATGCCGGGCATCGATGAGCACTTTCTCGTCGGGGGGAAGCGGGGCGAGCCGCTCGAGCAACTGCTCGAACGTGACGTCGTCAAGCGACTGCGGAACAGGGATGACGGTCGTCACCGAGGGCTCAATTCTCCGCGCAGGTGGTGGGCGAGACCGGTCGCGCCCCGGTGCCCTACGTTTCGCGCGGCGGCAATCACCGCAACGCGCATCGCGTCGGCTAACTTATCACCGGCGAGCAGCCGGGAGAAATAGGTCGCCCCCCACACGTCGCCACATCCGGTCGGATCACCGCTCCGATCAGGGCCAACCGCGGCGGGGACCGCTGGGATGAGCGCGGTCCGAACGGGTCCGGGCTGGGCTCCGATCGCATCGCCGCGACCGTGTGTGGATAAATCCGCCAGCGCATCGAAATCCGCCGGGGCGAAGTACACGACGCCGCGGCTCCCGAGCGTCACGCTCAGACATCGCACGCCGGCCGCGAGCGCAGTGGCGGCCAGGGCGACCGGATCCGGCGCCATCAGGTTCATCTCGTCCTCATTGACCTGAATCAAGTCTGCGCAGCGGCACCATTCCACGACCGCCGCGAGCGGCCGCGGTGTGCGCAGGCCGCTGGGCTCGACCGCCAGAAGCAGTGAATGCAGATCACAATAGATGGGGCCGCGATAGTGCTGCCGTAGCAACTGCATCGTCGGCAGGTCCATCTCCATGCCACTGATGAAGTTGACGTAGAGGGCGTCCAGGTGGTGGAGCAATGGCGTCAGGCCGATCCACGTCCACGGGGGGAGGCCACCTCTGAGCACCTCGCTCCGGCGCTCATCGCTCACATATCTGAGTTCCACGCGGTTGTTCGGATGCGGAACCTCGACCAGAGCGGCATCCGGCGCAATTCGGCGGAGGGTCCGGAGATAGTCGCGGGCGCGCGCCGCGAGGTCGGCGCCGACTTTCATCACGGGGACGATCTCCCACTCGGGCGGCAGGGCGGCATCGAGCGCACCGAGCGCGTACGTGATCCCGCCCCATTCCTCGACCGGACCGTCCCGCGGGTCGCGTCCGTATATGATGTCCCACACGAACGTCCCGAGAACGCCGAGGCGTAGCCGGCGTCCCGTGGCGTCCGGTACGCCGAACGGCTCTCCGCTGATCACCTGACGCTCCGCCTGTAGTAGCTCACTCGTGGTGGTGGGGGCCGATCCCGCCCAACGTCTGCAACATGAACGTGGCGACGGCGCCGACGACGCCGGCCGTGCCCGCCAGGGTACCACCGACGATCCGGCATGCCTCGACAGCCGGCCGGAAGGCGCGCCGTCGCACTTCCGCGCGGAGCGGCTCGAAGAGCGCATCGCCCGCGGCCGCGACGCCGCCCGCGAGGACGACCACGTCGGGATTGAAGATGTTGAGAAGGTTGGCGACCCCCGTCCCGAGGAAGCGCGCGGTCTCCCGGACAACTTCGACCGCGAGGGGATCACCCAGCGTCGCGGCGTCGTAGACGATCCGGGCCGTCATGCGCGACATGTCATCCTGAATCAGCTCACGGAGGAGCGACGCTTCGCCGCCGGCCAGGGCTTCGGTTGCACGCTGCGCAATCGCGGGGCCGGACGCGTACGCTTCGAGGCAGCCGTAGTTGCCGCACTTGCAGCGGCGGCCCGTGGGGTCGATGGTCGTGTGTCCCACCTCTCCGGCGACGTCGGACGAGCCGTGATACAGTTGGCCTTCGAGGATCAATCCTCCGCCAATACCGGTACCGATCGTCATCCCGACGACGTTGCGTCCCCCGGCGGCGGCCCCGCGCCACCATTCGCCGACCGTCGCGCAGTTGGCGTCATTGTCGAGCGTGGCGGGCAGTTTCACCCGCGCCGAGACCCGGTCGCGCAACGGGAAGTCGCGCCACCCGAGATTGGGCGTGACGATGACGATGCCCTGGGCACGATCGAGCGGTCCGGGTGCGCCAATGCCGACGCCGATGAAGTCCCGCCGCGCCGCGCCAGTCTCCGTTCCGGTCGTCGCAATGACCTCGTCGATCATCCGTCCGATGCGCTCGACGACGCTATCGGCGCCGAGCTCCGAATGCGTCGGCTCCGTTCGCACTCCGTACTCGCGGGTCCCGTCCAGTGGCATCGCGCCCACGACGATGTTCGTCCCGCCGAGGTCGACGCCGATGACGTAGCGCTGCCCGGCGCCGCGCGTCGTGCCCACCGAGCGGCCAGCGGCGGTCCGTTGCGTGGCGTTCTTCGCCCTTGCGGGGGCCTTGGCCTGGCTGTGAGCGGCCCGCTTCTCCGGATGCCTGGCGTGGCGCGATGACGTGGGCTTCTTCGAAGGCATGGTTCAATGCGAGGAAAGGGATGCGGAAATCCGGATCACGAACGAGTAGGGGCGAACGACGCATGATACAAGACCACGGGGCGGCGACGAAATACAGTCACGATCCGCCCGCTGTGGACAACTGCCGGACGATCTGCTCGACCTCGATGAAGGCCAGGTCCCGCATGCAGCGCCAGTGGCCGAGCGGGCACTGCTGCGGACCGTGTTTGTCGCAGGGGCGGCAGTCGAGTCCCGTCACGCCGGCGGTGGCGTGGCGTGGAGCCAGGGGACCGAATCCGAATGCGGGAACGGTCGGTCCGAAGATCGTGACCGTCGGCGTCCCCATCGCCGACGCCAGATGCTGTGGCGCCGAATCGTTGGTGACGATGACGGCGCACCGCCGGATGACCTCGGCGGCGGCAAGTACGCTCAGCTCACCCGTCGCGTCGATGACCGCGCCAGCAGGACTGGGCACCGCATCGCGAATCTGCGCCGCGAGCGGGCGGTCGTCGGCGCCGCCGATCACGACGATCCGTGCGGTCCGCGCGAGCGCCGCCGCCAACGCGGGATATCCTGGCCAGCGCTTCGCGCCCCACGCGCTCCCCGGCGCCAGGGCGATGAGCGGCTCGCCGCGATATCCTGCCCGTGCGAGCAGTTCTTCTGCGGCACCGACATCGGATGCGCCCGGGTAGAGGCGAGGACGAATGGCGGCGGGATGGGGCTCGGCATCCGGGCCCGCCGCCGCGAGGCGCCATAGGCGTTCGGCGTGATGCCGGTCGGACCGGTAGGGGATGGTGCGGCTGTACAGCGCCCGCGCGGGCGATGTCGCGAAGCCCACGCGCTCCGGGAATCCAGCGAGGAGTGCGAGCATCGCGCTCCGGACGGAGCTTTGCGCCAGGTATGCGATCGGCGCGTCCGATTCCGGTGCGGTGCCGCCGTTGCCGCCGGACGAGCGGGCCGGCCGAGACGACCCCGATGATGCGCGACCCAGCCCGAATCGGGACTTGAGAGTCTGTGCCGTCTGCCAGAGACCGGCGACACCTCGTGCCGCGCCACGCTTGTCATAGATGATGATCGCCCGAACCGACGGGTCGCGAGCCAGAATCGGCGCGGCGGCCGGTGTCGTGACGACATCGACCGGACCGTGCTCGGCGAGGGCCGCGAGGAGTGGTGTGGTGAGGATGACGTCGCCGAGGAAGCTCGTCTGGATGACCACAGCGGGGCGGCGGGGCGCCGCGGCCTCGGCCGGTGCAGGCCACGGTTGCGTGGCGGGAGCCGGCGGCGAGCGCAGCGCGGTCCCGGCCGAGCCGGGACCGGCCGCGGAAGCGCCGAGGGGCGCTGAGGGCCACGGCATCATAGGCACCGAGCCTGCGGGCATCGAGCCTGCGGCGGCCGCGGTCAGTCCACCTGCAACACAGCGAGGAATGCTTCCTGGGGAATCTCCACCGTTCCGACCTGTTTCATGCGCTTCTTCCCCTCCTTCTGCTTTTCGAGGAGCTTGCGCTTGCGGGTGATGTCGCCGCCGTAGCACTTCGCCAGCACGTTCTTGCGGAGCGGTTTCACCGTCGTGCGTGCGATGACCTTCGTGCCGATCGCAGCCTGGATGATGACCTCGAAGAGCTGGCGCGGGATCAGCTCCTTGAGCTTGTCCGCGACCTTGCGTCCCCATTCGTACGACTTGTCGCGGTGAATGATGACCGAAAAGGCGTCGACCGGGTCGCCGTTGATCAGCATGTCGAGTTTCACGAGGTCACTTGCCCGATAGTCCAGCATCTCGTAGTCGAGGCTCGCGTAGCCGCGGCTGATGGTCTTCAGGCGGTCGTAGAAGTCGAGAATGATCTCGGCCAGCGGGAACTCGAAGTCGAACTCGACACGCTGGGTGTCTACGTAACTCATGTTCTTGTAGATGGCGCGCCGCTCCGTGGACAGCGTCATGATCGGTCCGATGTACTCGGCCGGCGCGACGATGCGTGCCTTGACGAACGGCTCCTCGACGCGCCCGACCTCGGAAGCCGGCGGCATCTTCGAGGGATTCTCGAGGAGCACCATCACGTTGTCCGCCTTGTAGACCTGGTACTCCACGCTCGGCACCGTCGTCACCAGATCGAGGTCGAACTCCCGCTGCAGGCGCTCCTGGACGATCTCCATGTGCAGGAGCCCGAGAAAGCCGGCGCGGAACCCGAATCCGAGCGCGGTGGATGTCTCGGGCTCGTACTGCAGGGACGCATCGTTGAGCTGCAACTTCTCCAGCGCGTCCCGCAGATTTTCGTACTGGTTGGTGTCGGTCGGATAGAGGCCCGCGAAGACCATCGACCGAACCTCGCGATAGCCAGGCAACGGTTGCGCGGCGCGCCGGGTCGCGTCGAAGATCGTGTCGCCCACCCGCGTCTCCTGCACGCGGCGGACGTTGGCGACGACGTACCCGACCTCTCCGGTCTCGAGTGCCTCGGTCGGGACCTGCCGCAGGCGGTTGCAGCCGACCTCGGTCACCTCATACCGGTCCCCACCGGCGCCGAAGGTGATCTGCATGCCGGGGCGCAGGACGCCATCGACGACGCGCACCGACGGGATGGCGCCGCGGTACCGGTCGTAATAGGAGTCGAAGATGAGTGCTCGCAAAGGGCCGTCGGGGTCCCCCGACGGTGGCGGTACACGCGAGACGATCCGTTCGAGGAGCTCGGGGATCCCGATCCCCTCTTTGGCGCTGACGGCGAGGATCTCTTCGGGCGGGACGCCCAGCAGGTCGCTCAACTCCTTGCGCCGGCGGTCGGGCTCGGCGGCGGGCAGGTCGATCTTGTTGAGGATCGGGATGATCGTGAGGCCAGCGTCGAGCGCGAGGAAGAGATTCGACAGCGTCTGCGCCTGTACGCCCTGGGACGCATCGACGACGAGAATGGCGCCCTCGCAGGCGGCGAGCGACCGCGACACCTCGTAGGTGAAGTCCACATGACCCGGGGTGTCGATCAGATTGAGCTCGTACCTCTGCCCGCCGGGCGCCACATAGCTCATGCGGACGGCGTTCAGCTTGATCGTGATCCCGCGCTCCCGCTCCAGGTCGAGCGTGTCCAGGACCTGGTCCTTCATCTCCCGCTTTTCGATCGTGCCCGTCGCTTCGATCAGCCGGTCGGCGAGCGTCGACTTGCCGTGGTCGATGTGCGCGACGATGCAGAAGTTGCGGATGTGAGCCAGGCGAGTCACGATCGGCCAAATATACGGGGTGGCGTCTGGGCACGACGGTCGCCTACGTTTCCGGACTGGCATGGAAGGGACCACTCGTGCGGATCTATTCGACCCCGCGTCGCTCGCCTCGATGGGACGCATCGAGATCGTCGCGCGATGGGTGGTGGACGGCTTCCTCACCGGGCTCCATCGGTCGCCACGCAAGGGGTTCTCGGTGGAGTTCGCCGAGCATCGTCCCTACCAGCCTGGCGACGATCTTCGCTATCTGGACTGGAAGATCGCGGCGCGTGCCGACCGCTGGGTGGTCAAGCAGTTCGAGGAAGAAACGAACCTGCGGGCCGTGCTGGTGCTCGACGTCAGCCCCTCGATGGCGTGGCGCGGGGCGCCGGCCCGTCTCACGAAGCTCGCGTACGCGGAGCGGCTGACCGCGGCTCTCGCCTTGCTGCTGCTGCGCCAGCGTGACGCGGTGGGGCTCGTGTGCTTCGACGAGCGCGTACGCAGCGTGCTCCCGCCGCGTGCGCGGATGACCCAGTGGCGGCGCCTCGTGGGCGCGCTCGATCGCATGCGGGAGGGCACGGATGCCCGGCGGTCCGACGCCGGCGACGCCCTCCTGCAAGCGGCGCGTGTGGTCCGGCGTCCCGGGCTGATCGTGCTCATCTCCGACCTGCTCACCGACGTGGCGCCGGTGGACCGGGCGGTGCGCGCGCTCCGCGCGGCCGGGCACGACGTCGCGGCGCTCCACATTGTGGATCCGGCGGAGCGAGAGCTGACAGCATCGGGCGACGCGTTGTTCGTCGATCCGGAGAGCGGGCTCGCGGTGCCCGCCGCGGTCGCCGAAGTGCGCGATGCGTACCGCGCGACCGTCGCCGCGGCACTCGACGAGTGGCGGGCGACGTTTGTGCGGGGCGGGGGCCGGTACGAGACGGTGATGACCGACGCGCCGTTCGGCGCGCCCCTCCGCCGGGCGTTCGCGGCGCGACAGGACAGCGGCCGGTAGCGCGCGCGACCTATGGGATTTCTGGCACCGTTGTTCCTCGCGCTCGGCCTCGGAGCCGCCGTTCCGCTCCTCATTCACCTGCTGCGCCGGCGCACGGGAGTCCGCATCGAGTTTCCGGCGGCCCGCTACCTCGCGCGCGCGGAACAGGAGCACAGCCGGCGCCTCAAACTGCGGAACCTGCTCTTGATGATGCTGCGGGTGCTCGCGGTTACCTGTATCGCGCTCGCCGCGGCCCAGCCGGTGAGCGGCACACTGGGCCGCCTCGTGGGCGCGGGACATGCGCCAGCCGCCATCGGGATCGTGCTCGACAACTCACTCAGTACCTCGGTGATCGCCAACGGGCGTCCGGTCCTGGACCGTCTGAAGGCGATCGCGGTACGCGCGGCGCGTGGTGCGACCGTGGGCGACCGGGTTTGGCTCGTGACGGCCGACGGCCGGACCCAGGGCGGGACCGCGGCGGCCGTGGCGTCGGCGATCGTTCGCACCGAGCCACTGAGCGGCGCGGGTGACCTGCCGCGTGCCGCCGCTGCCGCCGCCGGTCTCGTGCGGTCCGCCGGCGTGGCTGACCCGGTCGTCGCGATCGTCACGGACGGACAAGCGACCGCGTGGAGCGGAATGACCGATCTCGGGGGCGTTCGCGTCGTCATCTACGCGCCGGCCGAGCCAGGTCCGGCGAACCGAGCCGTCGTTGCGGCCGCCGCGCGCCCGGCGCGATGGACGCCACGCGGCGAGGTGACCGCCACGGTGCAGGGTACCGTGCCCCCTGGCGGGAGCGACTCGACCACGTATCGCATTGGTCTGGGCGTGAGGACGCTGGCCCGCGGCACGGTGGCGGTGACCCCGATCGGTGACGAACGCACCGCGCGCGATCGCCTGGCGGCAGGCGTCGGCGCGATTTCGGTCCATGCGGCGCCCCCCGAACGCGGATGGGTCGGCGGCAGTGTCGAGATCGAAGCCGATGAGTTGCGCGGCGACGACACGCGGTATTTCGCCATGTGGATCGGCGAGCCGCCGGCGGTCGCCAGTGATTCATCCGCCGGCCCGTTCATTCGGAGTGCCGTGGACGCGCTCGTGGCGAATGACCGGGCGACCACGGGCGCGGCAGGCCAGGGATCGCGCGCCATAGCCATCGTCGCCGCGGATCATCTCACCTCGCTGCCCGCGCTCATCGTGCCGCCATCCGATCCGGTCCGCATGGGCGCCGCCAACCGCGCACTCGAGCGCTCGGGCGTGCCGTGGCGATTCGGTGGCGTACAGCGCGGCGAGGCGACCATCGACGGCATCGAGTCTGCGTCTCCGATTGGGGCAGCCGCCGACACCGGTGGGCGCGCGGCGCCGGTTACCGCATCGCTGGCGTACGCGATGGTTGCGCAGGGCAGCGCCCCGGCCGACACACTGGCGCGCTCGGCGAACAAACCCTGGGCGGTGGCGGGGCCTGGCTACGTGCTCATCGCGTCGCCGATCGACCCGGTATCGACTTCGCTGCCGCTGCGCGCGGTGTTCGTCCCGTGGATCGGTGATCTCCTTGCCCAGCGGCTGGTGGGCGCGGGCGGGGGATTGGGCGGTGCGGGCAATGGCGTGCTGGAATCCGAGCCGGGCGAGACGCTGCGTCGCCCGGCCGGCGCGGAGGAGCTGGAGGCACCGGATGGTGCGGTCCGTGTGCTGTCTGGCGCGACGATCGATGCGCCGGCCCGGCCGGGCGTGTACTTCCTCCGGCGGGCGGGCGGACGGGTCGGTGCCCTCGTCGTCAACCCGCCGCCGCGCGAATCGGATCTGACCCGGCTCGCCACGCAGACGCTCGCCACGCGGTTCCGGGGCCGGTCAGTGTTGGCCGGGACGGACGGCGAGGAGTGGGCGCGCGCTGTATTTGACGCGCACGCCGCGCGTCCGTTGGCGCGGATCTTCCTCGTGGCCGCGCTCGTGGCGCTGCTCGCCGAGAGCCTGCTCACGCGCCGTGCAGTCATGCGGTCGAGTGGCGGGATGACCGCCACCCGGCGCGCGGCGTGAGCGCGATCCGGTCCGGCGCCCAGTCCCGCGCGTGTTGGGACGCGCGTTGGGACGCGCGTCGGGACGCGCGTTCGAGCGTCCGCTAGCCCGCCGCCGTGTCGCTCCCCCTCCTGCTGGATGCCATTGAGCGCCTTCCGGCGTTCGAGCAAGTCCTCAACACTCTTCCTGGCGCCGGGGAGCGCCGCACCGTCAGCGGACTGCCGGGATCGTCGGCCGCGGTGCTGGTGGCGGCGCTCGCGCGGCGCTTGCCGGGCCGGTTTCTCGTCGTAGTGGCGCAGGGGGTGCCCGAAGCCGAACGGTGGCTCGCCGATCTGCAATCGCTGGCCGCGGACGCAACGGTCGCCCTGTACCCGCCTCGCGAAGGATTCGGGGAGGCCGAGCCGCACGCGGAGGTCGCTGGAGAACGCGTCGAGACACTCGAGCGTGTCGCGCGCGGTGGCGTGCACATCCTGCTGACGACCGCGCGCGCCGTGCTGGAGCGCACGCGGCTCCCCGGCGCCGTCCAGCGCGCGAGGTTGGAGCTTCGGGCCGGCGATTCCTGGCGTCCCGAGGATCTCGCCCGCCATCTCGAATCGGTGGGGTTCGAGCGCGTCCCGATGGTCGAAGAGGTGGCGCAGTTCAGCGTTCGCGGCGGGATCTTCGACATCTATGGATTCGGCATGGCGGATCCCGTCCGTCTGGAGTTCTGGGGCGACGAGATCTCGGAGTTGAGGCACTTCGACCTCGTGACTCAGCGATCGACTCGTGCGGGATCGGTGGCCGTCGTGCTGCCGGTCGATGGGCCGGTCACCGAATCGACGCCCACCGTGCTGGCCGACCGCGTGTCGGTCATCGACCTCTGGCCTCCGGATGCCATCGTCTTCACGCCGGCCGGCGCGCACCTGGAGCCGGAACTCCGGCGGACCTGGGATGAGGCCCAGCATCACGTCGAGCTGGCTCGCCGCCGGGGCGAGGACACCCCGCCGCGCGAAGATCTGTATCAGTCGCCCGACCGGACACTGGCCGCGCTGGCGAGCCTCGCCACGCTGGCCGCGGACGATGGCACGCAGGCGGCGGCGGATGTCGTATTCCCGCTGCGTCCGCCCGAACTGGTGGATCGCGACATCGCGCGGCTGGGACGCATCGTGCGCGACGGGATTCCCACGCTGATCCTGTGCGACAACGCGGGCCAGTGCGAGCGCCTCGACGAGCTGTTGGCCGCGCGGGGACGGGATGGCGGGCCCGGGAATGCATCGCCCGCGACGCTCGCCGTCGGCGTGCTGGACGGCGGGTTCGTCGTGCCGGCGACGGCGACCGAGGGCGGCATCCGCGTTCTCACCGACCATGAGATCTTCCGCCGCGAGCGCCGCATCCGGCGTGCACGCCGCTACGGCGGCGGCGTCTCGCTCGAGTCGGTCACGGCACTCCGGAGCGGCGACTACGTCGTGCATCTCGAGCACGGTATCGGGATCTACCGCGGCATCGAGACGATTTTCGTCAAGGAGAGCACGGTCGAGGTGGCGGTGGTCGAGTACGAGGGCGGCGACCGCCTCAACGTGCCACTGTACCGCATCGACCAGCTCGAACGGTATCGCGCTGCGGGCGATGTCTCCGCGGATGCGCCGCCACCCCGTCTCCACCGGCTCGGTGGCAAGCGGTGGGCCCAGCAGCGCGAACGCACGCGGTCCGCCATCCAGGAGATGACCGCAGAGCTGCTCGATCTCTACGCGCGGCGGCAGGTGGCGAGCCGGCCGCCGCACGCGAGTGATGCGGCGTGGCAGCGACAGCTCGAATCCTCGTTCCTGTTCGAGGATACACCCGACCAGCGCAAGGCGACGACGGACGTCAAGACGGATATGGAGCGGGTACGCCCGATGGACCGGTTGCTGGTCGGCGACGTCGGCTATGGCAAGACGGAGATCGCCGTGCGGGCCGCGTTCAAGGCCGTACAATCGGGACGCCAGGTCGCGGTCCTCGTGCCGACGACGATTCTCGCCGACCAGCACGTCCGCGTGTTCGGCGAGCGGGTCGCGGATTTTCCGATCCGCGTCGAAGTCCTCAGCCGGTTTCAGACGCCCAAGGAGCAGCAGGCGATCCTCACCGATCTCGCGGCCAAGAAGATCGATGTGATCATCGGCACACACCGGTTGCTGAGCAAGGACGTGCACTTCGGCGATCTCGGGCTGATCGTGATCGACGAGGAGCACCGGTTCGGCGTGCGGCACAAGGAGCGTCTCAAGCAACTGCGCCTCGAGATCGACGTCCTGACATTGACCGCCACGCCGATACCGCGCACGCTGCATCTGTCGCTGGCCGGTCTCCGCGACATGACGTTGATGCAGACGCCGCCGCGCGACCGGTCCCCCGTACTCACCTTCGTCGAGCCCTGGGACGATGCGCTGATCGAGGAGGGTGTGGGGCGCGAGTTGGACCGCGGCGGCCAGGTGTTCTTCGTGCACAACCGGATCGCCACGATCCAGGCGATCGCGGACCACGTCCACGGACTCGTGCCGCGCGCCCGGATCGCGATCGGGCACGGGCAGATGCGCGAACGGGATCTCGAGGACGTCATGCGGCGGTTCGTCAATGGCGAGGTGGACGTGCTCGTCTCGACGATGATCGTTGAATCCGGCCTGGACGTCCCCAACGCCAACACCATGTTCGTGAACCGGGCCGACACGCTCGGGCTGGCGCAACTGTATCAGTTGCGCGGCCGCGTGGGGCGGTCGCACCGGCGTGCATACTGCTACCTCATGGTGCCGGACGGTGTGGATGAGGAAGCCGAACGCCGGCTGCAGGTTCTCGAGCACCACACCGAGCTCGGTTCAGGATACCGGGTCGCGCTCCGGGACATGGAGTTGCGCGGCGCGGGCAACATCCTCGGGCCGGAACAGTCGGGCTATGTACAGGCCGTCGGTTTCGACCTGTATCTCCGGATGCTCGATGAGCAGGTGCGCCACCTCCAGAACGCGGCCGGCGGCGCGAAGCCGGTGCCCGCGGACGTGTCGTTCGACGTGCCGGCGTATCTCCCGGATGATTTCGTCCCATCCCAGGAAGCGAAACTCGACATCTACCGGCGCCTCACGCGGGTGACGGAAGCCGCCGAGATCGACGCCTTGAGTGCCGAAGTCCGCGACCGTTTTGGTGTGCTGCCACCAGCGGCCGAGGCGTTCTTTGCGCAGGCGTTGTTGCGGTTGGTTGGCGCGGTGCTGCGGGTTGAAGGCATCCTGGTGCGCGGGGGGGAGGCGCGTATTAGCTTTCGCGCCGATGCCGTGCCGCGGATGAAGCCTCTGTCGGCCGCTTTTCACGACGTGCAGTTCCAAATCGAAGTGCGCCGCTCTCATCCGCTCTCTCTCAAGCTCACACGCCTGGGCGGGGCGGAATTGCCCGGTGGGCTCGTCCGTGCACTCCGCAGTGTCGCTGCGGTCTGAGCCCGTCGCGCGGGGCGAATCGCTCCGCCGTTCCCTCATCCTCTGATCGATGCCACGTTCCATCGCCGCCTTTGCCCGTGCCACCAGTGCTGCCGTCCTGTCAGTGGCGGCCCTCAGCTCGTGCCGCGCTTTTTCTGAGGCCATGACCTCTCATGTCGACGTCGTGGCGACCGCCGGCTCGCAGGAGCTGTCGGCGAAGCGCCTCGGCACTCTGCTCGGCGATTCACGGCTTCCCGTGGACCACGATGTCGTCCGCCAGGTGGCGGGGGTGTGGGTCGACTATCAGCTCCTCGGCATGGCGGCGGTCGCGGACGATTCGCTCAACCAGCCGGCGACGGTCGATTCGGCGCTGTGGGTCATGATGGCCAACATGCGGGCGAAGAAGTGGTTCGACGAACTCGGGAAGACGTGGGTGGGAGCCGACTCGCTCAAGTATCCCGCCGAGTATGCGAGCGGCCAGTACCTGGCGGCGCGGCACATCCTGCTGTCTCCGCCGCGCGGCGACACGACGCCGGCGAAAGTCGATTCGGTCCGGCGGAAAGCGGTGGCGCTCCGGGCGCAGGCCACGCCGGCAAATTTCGCCGACCTCGCGCAGAAGAACAGCCAGGATCCTGGCTCTGCGCGCCGTGGCGGCGACCTCGGCGTGTTCCAGAAGGGGCAGATGGTCGCGCCGTTCGAGCAGGCGTTGCTGGCGCTCAAGCCGGGCCAGATCTCGCAGCCGGTGCACACACAGTTCGGGTGGCACATCATCTACCGTCCGACGTACGACGAGGTGAAGGCCCAGATCAGCCGCGCGGCCGGCGCGCAAGTCACGCAGAAAGCGGAGAGCCTCTACATCGCGAAGGTCGATTCATCGATCCAGTTCAAGATGGCGCCTGGCGGCACGCCGCTCGTCCGGGCCGTCGGCAAGGACCGCGAGCTGCACGTGAACGACCGGTCGCCGATCGCCACCTACAGCGGCGGCGGCGTGTTCACGGCGGCGCGCCTCGCGAAGTGGCTCACGATGTTTCCGCCCGGCGCGGGTGCGCAGCTCAACGCGGCGGCCGACAGCCAGATCCCGCTCATGGTGCGCGGTATCGTGCGCAACGAGGTCATCATCCGCCAGGCCGACAGCGCCAAAGTGACGCTGGATACATCCGAGACCAACTCGCTTCGGCACGGCTACGAGACGGTGATCACCAATGCGTGGACCCAGCTCGGGATCGATCCGCGGGCTCTGGCCGACAGTTCCAAGGTGCCCGCGCAGCGCGAAGCGATCGCGTCCGCGCACATCGAGTCGTACCTGGACAAGCTCATGAAGATGTCCGTCCGGTACGTGAATATTCCCGGGCCCGTCGATGTGGCGCTGAGGGTGAAATACGAAGGGAAGATCAACGATGCCGGCGTCGACCGCGCCTTCGCGCTGGCGAGCCAGATTCGCAAGAAGTCCGACTCCTCGTCGGCCGCGAGCCGCCCGCCATCCGCGGTCCCGCTCCCCGGCGAACCGCCGTCGCCGGGCGCCAGACCCGCGACGCCCGCCAAGCCTCCGTCAGGTCCGCCGCCCGGCACTGACACGAAACCGTAGCCATGTCCCGGGGTACCGCGTAGCATGCTGCAGTGGGCCCGAGAGGGTTGCGGGAGCCCATCCGCCGGATGGGTGAGACGGGTGTGCTGCGTGGCGGCGGTCGTGACCGCCTGTGTGGTTCCGGCGCGGATGGCGGTGGCGCAGGAGACCCAGCCGCCGCCGTCAAAGCCGCCCGCCGACAGTTCAGCTCAGACCCTGCCCGCCCCGGGCGCGCCGCGCCCCGCGGCGACAATCTCGGTGCCTGTCACGGCGGGAGTCCGGGAGACCATCAGCGCGGATAGCGTCCCGGCCATGCGGGCGCCGGTGGCCGCCGTCCCCGCGGGCACCAAAGGCGCCCCGGCGAACACGGCACCGCCGGTTCCATCGCCGCTCCCGAACGGCGGCACGCTTCCACTCGATCGCGTCGTGGCAGTTGTCGGCACCGAACCGGTTCTCTGGAGCACGGTACTGGAGCGCATCAACGTCGGGCGCGCGCAGGGGACCCTGCAGATCCCGCCCGATTCCACGGGGCAGGAGCAACTCGCCCGGAACGTGGCCAACGACCTCATCAATGAAGAGCTCCTCGTCCAGAAGGCCAAGGATCTCAAGGTCGAAGTGACCGATGAGGACGTCGCCCCAGGTGTGGACCAGCGGATGAAACAAGTCCGATCCGGCTTTCCGACGGAAGCCGATTACCGGAATGAACTCAAGCGAGCCGGATTCGGGGCGCCAGAGGAATACCGGAAGACCCTCCTCGAGACTGCCAAGCGCGCCGAGATGCAGCGCAAGGTCATCGAAAAGCTCAAGGAGGACGGCAAGTTGATCCCGGTAGGTGTCAGCGAGGCGGACATCACCAACGCCTTCAACACCAACAGGGCATCGCTCCCTCACCGGCCGGCCACCGTGACATTCCGCCAGATCGTCGTGGCACCGCATCCGAGTCCGGCGGCCAAGGCTGCCGCCAAGGCCAAAGCGGATTCGGTCCTCGCGGACTTGAAGGAACACGGTTCGAGCGCCGAGAAGTTCGCCGAAGTCGCGAAGCGCGAGTCGATGGACCAGGGAACGCGCGAGCAGGGCGGCGACCTCGGATGGAATCGCCGCGGCACGATGGTGCTCGAGTTCGACCGGTGGATGTTCGCGCTGCCTCCGGGGCAGTTGAGCCCCGTGATCGAGACCGTGTTTGGCTACCACATCATCCGCGTGGACCGCGTCAAGCCGGCCGAAGTCAAAGCGAGTCACATTCTGATTCGCTGGAAGCTCGACTCGGCGCAAGTCGAAGCGGCGCGTACGGAAGCGGACAGCGTCCTGGCGGCGTGGAAGGCGGGCGCGAACTTCGACTCCCTCGTGACGCATCACCACGATCCGAACGAGGAGAAGGGAAGCCTGCAGCCGTTCCCGCGCGACTCGCTGCCGCCGTCCTACGCGCAGGCGTTCCGCGGCATGAAGTCCGGCGACTTCGTCGGCCCGTTCCCGATCGTGGACCGCGGGACAGGCAAGGCGAAATACGTGGTCGCCCAGATCATCAACTCGACCGATGGCGGCGACTACACGGAGAGCGACCTCCGCGATCGGATTCGCGAGCAACTCGCCGACGAGCGCGCGATCGCGCGATTGCTCGACGGCTTGCGCAAAGAGACCTACGTCGCGGTCCGACTCTAAACCGGCGACCCGCAGCCTGGGCGCGACGCGTCCCCGTCTCGCGGTCACCCTTGGCGATCCTCGCGGGATCGGCCCGGAAATCGTGTTGGCGGCACTGGCCGATCCGGCCGTTCGCGCGGCGTGCGATCTCGTGGTCGTCGGTCCGTCGGGTGCCGGTGTCGAGGTGGACGAGCGCACCAGCGCGTGGTCCGCCGGCGGGAGTGCCTCCGCGGCCGGCAGGGCGAGCGGGCAAGCCGTCGAGCGCGCGGTGCAGCTCGCAATGAGCGGGGCGGTGCAGGGCGTCGTTACGGCACCCATCGACAAGGCGGCGCTGCTGGCGGCCGGCTACGACTTCCCGGGACACACGGAGATGCTGGCGTCCCTCACGGGCAGCCGCGTGGCGATGATGCTCGCCTCGGACACCCTTCGCGTCGTGCTAGCGACCACGCACGTCGCGTTGCGCGATGTTCCGCGTCTCGTGACCGAGAGCGGGATCGTGGAGACGGCGGCGATCACGCGGCGGTACCTCGAGGCATGGTTCGGGATCGCGGCCCCGCGGATCGCGCTCTGTGCGCTCAATCCCCACGCAGGCGACGGCGGCCGGTTCGGCGACGAGGACGCCAGAGTGCTGGCGCCCGCCGCCCGCGCCGCGGGGATCGCCGGTCCGTTCCCGGCCGACACGGTCTTCGTCCGGGCACTGCGCGGCGAGTTCGATGTCGTTATCGCACCGTACCACGACGTCGGGATGACCGCCATCAAGGTCGCCGCGTTCGGCCGCGCCGTGAACGTGACCCTCGGCCTGCCGTTCCCGCGGACCTCCCCGGATCATGGAACCGCGCTCGACATCGCCGGGCGCGGCGTGGCCGATCCCGGCAGTATTCTCACCGCGACCCTCATGTGCGCGCGCATCGCGGAGCGCACCGGCGCGATCGTCCACACACACTGAATGGCCCAATGCTGATTGCCTACCGAGCGCGCCGCAGTTTCGCCGCCCTGGTCACAGTAGGCGCGGTCGCCTGCTCCATCCGTCATCCAGGTGAGGTGTCGGTGCCGGTGCCGGCTGCCGCACCCGGCGGTGCGCGCGCGCAGGCGGCTCCGGCCACGACAGCCGACACGGCCGCCCGCGTCGCGCAGGAACACATCACGCTGCCGGCCGACGCCTCCGTGGTGCGCACGATCGTCGCCGAAGGAATGGAGCGGTCGCATGTGGGCGCCGACCTCGAATATCTGTCGGACGTGATCGGGCCGCGGCTGACTGGTTCGGCCGGCGTGCGGCGCGCGAACGCGTGGACCGCGCAGAAGTTTCGCGAGTACGGAGTGGACAGTGTGTGGACCGAATCGTGGCGGTTCGGGCGACCATGGGAGCGTGGCCCCCTCACGCTGGCGCTGGTGGCGCCCCATGCGCGCCAGTTGTTCGGGGCGTCGTGGGCGTGGGCCCCGGGGACAGACGGACCCGAGACCGGCGACGTGGTATACGTGGACGCGCTCACACCCGCGGAGTACGCCGCACGGTTCGCGTCGTCGGTCCGCGGAAAATGGGTCATGACGCGGCCGCCCGCCTTCGTGTGGAACCCTGACGGACCGCCGATGACCGCCGCCGACTCGGCACGAGCAGACTCGGGGCGGCGGGCGTTCGCCATGGCGAATGCGACGCCGGACCTGGCCGAGTACCGGCAATCACTTCCGTTCCGGCTGGCGAACGACGGTGCGTTGGGTCTCATCAACGACGGCGCAAAGGATTTCGGACTGCTCACCATGAGCGGATCGCCGTCGTCGCTCTTCCCGCTTCCCATGATCGTCGTGCCGCACGAGGCATTCACCCTGTTCCACCGTCTGCTGGCCGCCGGGCAGAAAGTCACGCTGCGTGCCGACATCGCCAACAGCCTGGGCGCCGATACCGTCGATGCGCAGAACACGGTGGCCGAGCTGCGCGGGACCACCAAGCCTGATGAAGTCGTGCTGGTCGGCGCACACCTCGATTCGTGGGATCTGGCGACAGGGACGACCGACAACGGCGCCGGGGCGATGGCCGTTCTCGAAGCTGCGCGTATTCTCAAGGCGTCAGGCGTTCACCCCATCCGCACGATCCGCTTCGTCCTGTTCACCGGCGAGGAGGAGGGCCTCTTCGGCTCGCAGGCCTACGCCGAGCAGCACGAGCGTCAGCTCAGTCACTACCAGGCCGTGCTCGTGATCGACAACGGGACCGGCCGCATCTCCGGTATGTCCTTACAGGGGCACGATGAGCTTCGGGACGCCTGGCGCGCGATGTTCGGGCCAGTGGAGACCCTCGGCCCGTTCACGATCCGGTCTCGCGACAAAGGCGGGACCGACCACTTGTCGTTCGTTCCCTACGGCGTGCCGGCGTTCAATTACGATCAGGAGACGCGGGGCTACAACCATACCCACCATTCGCAGTCGGACACCTACGACTACGTGGTCACGGGCGATCTCCGGCAGGCGGCCACCGTCATGGCGGTGAACGCGTACGAGTTGGCCACGATGCCCGAGTTCCTGAACCGCGGCAAGGCGACGATCGTCGTTGGTGCCGGCGTGCCCCCGGGTTCCGCCGCCACGACCCGGTAGGGGGCCGGTACGCGGGGCCGCCCCGCGCCGGATCACGCCGATCCGCCCTTAGGTGTGCTCCGCGGCTTCGCTGTCCGCAGTAAGCTCGGCGTCCGGAAGCTCCATCCCCAGCGTCTCGACGCGCCGCCCGTCCATATCCCTGACGATGAACGTGGCTCCGCCGGCAGTCACGCGGTCGCCGACCACCGGGACACGGCCGAGCGCGCCGAAGACGTAGCCGCCGATGGTCGTGTAGTCCTCTTCCGGGACCGCGAGCTCGTAGCGGCTGTTGAGCTCTCCGATGTTGGTGCTCCCGGCGACCACCAACTCTCCCTCTCGCGTCGACAGCGGCTGCGGCGCCTCGGCCTCATCATGCTCGTCAAGGATCTCGCCCACGATCTCCTCGAGCAGATCCTCCATCGTGACGATGCCGGCGGTACCGCCGTACTCGTCGAGGACGATCGCCATGTGCTCCTTGAGGCGCTTGAAGTCCCCGAGCACCGCCTCGACCTCGCGTGAGCCGGGGATGACGTGAGCGCGGCGCATGATGGACGCCGGCGTAAACGCGGCCGGGCGGTTGCGGGCGACCTGCAGGAGGTCCTTGGCCAGCAGGATCCCGACGATGCTGTCGATCGTTTCGGTGTAGACCGGGTAGCGCGAAAATCCGCCGTCCGTCACAACGGTGAGCGTCTGATCGAGTGTCGCATCGCTCGGAAGGGCCACGATATCGGTCCGGGGCGTCATGACCTCGCGCGCGTTCTTCTCGGAGAATTCGAACACGGCGTCGAGCAAGGCCGCATCGTGCTGTTCGAGCGCACCACCTTCCTGCGCCTGTTCGACGAGCAGTCGCAACTCCTCCGGGGAGTGCACGCTGTCCTCGGCCGATTGCGGCGTGGCACGTCCGGTGAGGCGGAGCACCGCCTGCGCGGAGCGATTGAGGAGGGCGGTGAACGGGGTGGTGAGCCAGGCCCAGACCATCAGCAACGGCACGAACCACCGCGCCAGCTCCTCGGGGTGCACGAGGGCGGCGCCTTTGGGTGCCAGTTCCCCGAACACCACGTGGAGGTAGGTGACCGCAGCCAGCGCGATGGCCCCTGCTATGGTAATGCGGAGGGGGAGTTCGATCGCGAAGGGCAGGGCGCCCAACGCGTCGCCGAGGACGCCGGAAAAGGCCGCCTCGGCGACCCACCCCAAGCCCAGGCTCGCCAGCGTGACCCCAAGCTGGCTGGCCGACAGCAGTGACGAGATGTTAGTTGTACCGCGGAGGGCGAGCCCGGCCAATCGATCGCCTTCGGCGGCCCGCGCTTCCAACCGAGTGCGCCGCGATCTGACTAGTGCAAACTCGGCAGCCACGAAGAACCCGTTGAACAGCACGAGCGCGACGATGGCGAGCAAACGGACGAGCACCACGACAAGCTACTAGGCATGGCCGCCTCCCACCACGGCCGCAGTCGCGACGCGCCACACGACAACCTGATGGGTATCGGCCACAGCCACAGCCATCCGGGCGGTCCGGGCCACATCCATAGCTCCGGCGAGGTACAGGCTCGGGGCCTTCGGATCGCCCTGGCGCTGACCGCGGTGTTCTTCGTCGTCGAAGTCGCGGGCGGACTGCTCGCCAACTCGCTGGCGCTCCTCGCGGACGCCGGCCACATGCTGACGGACGTCGCGGCGCTCGGGCTCTCTCTGTTCGTGGCCTGGTTCAGCCGGCAGCCGGAGACACCGAGCAAGACGTACGGCTATCTCCGCTGGGAGATTCTGGCCGCGTTCCTCAATGGAACCACGCTGCTTCTGATCTCGGCCTGGATCATCTCGGAGGCGGTCCTGCGGCTTCGCCATCCCGAACCGGTCGCCGGTGGCCTCATGCTGGCTGTGGCGGCGGCCAGTGTTGTCACGAACCTCGCGTCGGCGTGGGTGCTCCACGGCGGATCGCGGGGCAGCCTCAATCTGCGAGGCGCCTACATCCACGTGCTGGGCGACCTGCTTGGCTCCGTCGGCACGGTCGTCGCCGCGGTGCTGGTGCGCTTTACCGGGTGGCTGCCGGCCGACCCGATCGCGTCGATCGTCATGACGATCCTCATCGTTCGCGGGTCGTGGCGGCTCGTGCGCGAATCGGTGGACATCCTGCTCGAGTCCACGCCCGCGCATCTGTCCACGGGGGCGATCCGTTCGCAACTCACCGCGATCCCGGGCATCGAATCCGTCCACGATCTGCACGTGTGGACCGTGACATCGGGTGTGATCGCCATGAGCGCGCATGCGATCGTTCGCGAGCCCGAACGGCACCAGCATGTGCTCGAGCACATCCACGACGCGATGCGGCTCTTCGGGATCGATCACGTCACGATTCAGCTCGAGCGGCGCGCGATGCCGGACCGGGAAGCGAACCTGCATCCCTGAGAGGCTGCGCGGGCCGGCCTCGCCAGCCCGCTCCCGCCGCTATGCCAGCGGCGTAAGCCAGCGGCGTAAGCCAGCGGCGTAAGCCAGCGGCGCGGCCGAGGCGGCAGGACGCATAGAGCGGTGGCGGGGTGAACGGTCGCTAATACGAACTGTCTGCAGCGGTCGCTGTCCGGCCCCTCCGTTGCGCGCCTCCGGCGCCAGGCGTCCTCATGGTGATCAACCGCCCGACTGCTCATCGCTCCCGTGCCATGAACACGGACTTCCGGATCGAGAAGGACAAGCGAATCGTCTCCCTCCTGATGCTCGGCGGCGAGCAACTCAGCGGGGAGATGTTCGTGCAGCGCTACTCACGCTATCACGTGGGCAGCGAAGAAGTACCGGACGTGCTCAACTCGCCGGAGCCGTTCTTTCCGCTCGTCCGGGCCGGCGACACCCTCATGGTCGCCAAGCACCAGGTCCGGGAGATCGAGTTGGTGGACGATAGCGGGGTCGAGGCGGGAGTTGCGCCGGGCGCCAGAGCGGAAGCCGTAGAAGTCACATTGCGCGACGGTACGGTGCGGTCCGGACGGCTCTATCTCGAGATGCCGACCGACCGGCCTCGCCTGCTCGACTATCTCAACCGCTACGCGCAGCGCTTCGTGACGCTGTACAGCGCCGGCGGCATTCGTCTGATCAACCGCGAGTTGATCGAGCGCGTCCGTCCCATGGACTGAGGTCCGAAGCCGTGGCTCAGCTCGACCGTTTTCTCTCCGTGATGGTTGCCAACGGAGCCGACTCCATCCATCTGACGGAGCGCGAAGTCGCCACCCTGCAAAAGGACGGTGCTCCGCGGCCCATCACCAAGCAGCCACTCACGGCGCAGCAACTGCTGCTCCTGCTGCGCGAGATCGCGCCGCCGGATGCCGCCCAGCAAATGGCGGCTGGGGCGCCGGCGAACTTCCTGTATGCGAACACCGATGGTCAATTCGCGGTGGCCGCATCGCATGCCGATGGCCGGTGGCACGCATCGATCGGGCTGGGCGGCGGCCCGGCCGCCGCGGCGGCGCAGAGCGAGGCACCCGAAATGGATGTCGTGACGGCCGCACCAGCCCAGAATGGAGCGCCTGGCCATGTGGCACCCGCCGCTCCACCGCCCAACATTGGTTCTCCCAATGGTGCGGGCCACAGCGGGCACGCGGTCCACATCGATGACTCAGCGCCCGCGGCGCCTCCAGCGGCTGCGCGGCGCGAGAGCCGGCCCGTCGCGGCTCAGACGGCCGAAGAGCGTGCCGCGAACGCCCTTGCCATGATGGATGGGCTTCTCCGGGTGCTGGTCGAGAAGAAAGCGTCGGACCTGCATCTGCGCTGCGGCGAAACCCCACTCATGCGCATCGACGGCGAGATCGTGCGCCTGGAGGGGTACGACACCATCGAGAACGATCTCATGGAGGCGATGCTCCGTGCGATCATGCCCGGGCGCAGCCGCCAGGAGTACGCCGACACGAACGACACCGACTTCGCGTACGAGCTGGAGGGGCTGGCGCGGTTCCGGTGCAATGCCTTGCGCGAGCGCCGGGGCGCCGCCGGGGTATTCCGGGTCATCCCCACCGAAGTCGTCACCGTCGAGAAGCTTGGCATCCCGGCCGAGCTGCAACAGTTGTGTCACCTGAACAAGGGCCTGGTGCTGGTCACCGGACCGACCGGTTCGGGCAAGTCGACGACGCTCTGCGCGCTGATCGACCTCGTGAACCGGGTCCGCAAGGATCACGTGATCACGATCGAAGATCCGATCGAGTTCGTGCACCGCAACAAGCAGTGCATGATCACCCAGCGCCAGGTCGGGCAGCACACGACGTCGTTCAAGAGCGCGCTTCGGGCGGCCCTGCGAGAAGATCCGGACATCATCCTCGTCGGCGAGCTGCGCGATCTCGAAACCGTGTCGATCGCCATCGAGACAGCCGAGACCGGACACCTCGTGTTCGGGACGCTGCACACGTCGACTGCCGCGAGCACGGTGGACCGCGTCATCGATCAGTTCTCGGCCGATCGCCAGGAGCAGATCCGGGTGATGCTGTCGGAGTCGCTCAAGGCCGTCATCGCGCAGACACTCTGTGCCAAGATCGGTGGTGGCCGCGTCGCGGCCCGCGAAGTCCTGCTCTCGGTTCCGGCGATCTCGAACCTGATCCGCGAGGGGAAGACATTCCAGATTCCGTCCGTGATCCAGACCTCGCGCCGGCTCGGCATGATCACGCTGACCGATGCGCTGGTCGAGCTGGTGGACGCGAAAGTCGTCGAGCCGCGCGAAGCCTACGCCAAGGCGCTCGACAAGACCAGCATCGTAATGCAGCTCAAGAACCACGGGCACGATGTGAGCTTCGCCGAAGCCCCCGAGGGGGGCGGCGCGGCGTCTGCCAAGGCGGCGCCAGGCGCTCCGGCCGCACGGCCCGCCGCGCCCCAGCGGGCCGCAGCCAGAAAATAGGCTGGGCGTGACCGGCCGGCCGCGGCGTGTCGCCGGCCGGAAGCGTGCGGTTCACTACCCTCCGATCTTCTTCAGCTCCTCGCGCCAGGCGCGCTGCGTGGAGTCGATGGCCAGCCCGTCGCGCAACTGGATCCTGGCGGACGCCGTGTCGCCGCGCTGGAGCTCCAGCCCCACGAGGGCCGTGCGCGTCCGGGCGCCATCCGGACGGAGCGCCACCGCGCGGGTGAGGAGACCGAGCGCCCGCGAAGTGTCGCGGAGGCGAATGGCGTTCGCGGCGGCCATGTAGAGAACCGCGGCGTTATGCGGCGTCAGATCCGCGGCGATCGCGTACTCCCGCTCCGCACCGATTGCGTTCCCGGCGCGATCACGCAGCTCGGCGGTCGTGAAATGTCCCAGATAACTGGACGGTGAGCGCTCGCGAATCGCCGCAAAGGCCGCGGGTGAGTCCTTCCAGGCGCCAAGAGAGCCGACGGTACACCAGAGACCCAGCGCAGCGACGGCGCCCGCGGCAGCCACGACAAACCATTTACGGGCGGCCCACGCCCCCACGATTCCGGCGCCGGCGGCGATTGCGATCGCCACACTCGGCGAATAGAGCGTGCGATCGGCGACAACGACCCCGCTGCGCACGAGGAGGTTGGAGACCGGAGCGTAGGTCAACGCGCCGAACGCCACGACGAAGCTCCAGGGGGCTGGCTTCCGCACGTGGCGCCACAGGACGGCAATCGCCACCACCACGATGGCGGCGCCCAGCAGCACGAGCGCTGGGTCCGGGTGGAGGATGAGCGCATCGGGGGGTGAATAGTCCAGGCGCGGCGGCTGAGGGACGAGGATGAGCGACAGCGCATGCGGGACGGTCGCCAGCGCCAGCAGCAGCCCTGGCCAGCCTCTCGCGAGCTCGAACGCATAGTGGGGAGCGTCTCCGGCCAGCGTGCCCAGGATCAGCCAGCGCGCGGCCAGGAGGCATCCCACGCCGGCCGCGGCAGCGATCGCGAGACGCAGGGCCGGAGCCCGCCGGGCGCCGGGCGAGCGGCGGTCGTCAGGTAGAGGCGTCACTGCTGCCGCCCAGACGATTGCGGGTGCGACCACCCCGGTCTCCTTGCTCGCCATGGCACATGCGGCCAGCGCGAACGCGAGCCACAGGGTGAGACGTTCCCGGCCAGGCCGGGCTGTCGCGGAGTGTTCGCCGCCTGAGGGGGCGGAGCCAAGGAGGGCGAGGCCCAGCAGAGCGGCCGCGCACACCAACTCCGAGCGGCCGACGATGTTGGCGACTGCCTCGGCGTGGACCGGATGAATCGCGAACCACAGTCCCGCGGTGAGGGCGGCCGGGGCGGGCCACCATCGGAGCGCCAGCCTGGCGACCAGTGCGGAAATGCCGGCGTGCCATGCGATGTTGATGGCGTGAAACAGCAAGGGCGCGCCATGTCCGGCGGTCCACTCGAGACCGAACGACAGCGTCGTGAGGGGACGGTACAGGTGTCCCACATCGTACCAATACGGGCGACCCAGGGCGGCGACGAGAGTGGACAGGTGGTGAATCGCCGCGTCGTCCGCGATGATGACCACGTCGTCGAGCGCAAATCCGTTCCGCAGCGCCGGGAGATAGCACAGGATGGCAACGATGGCCGGGACCCAGACCACCCAGCCCGGACCCGGCCATGCCCGATGGCGACCCGCGGCCGCGGCGGGGACCGGCCCGGGCCAGCGCACGCTCATGACGGCGCGGTCATCGCGGTCCAGCCATGGTCACGGCTGCGGTGGCGCCGGTGGTGCCGGCGGTGCCGCCGGAGCGGGCGCCATGTTGCCGAGCATGGTGCGCCACATGCGCTCTCCCGGATCGAGCCGGAGTCCATCGACGAGCAGCGCGCGAGCGGCGGTGCTGTCGCCGTGGTGCAACTCGAGCATGATGAGCGCGGTGCGCGCGCGCACGAAATTGGAATCGGCGCCCACGGAGCCGGCCAGCCATCGAGCCGCGGTCGCCGTGTCGCCGGATCGGAGGGCGTCGATGGCGCCGTGGTAGAGCAGCATCGGATCGTGGGAGAAGCGGTCGATCGCGGCGCGGTAATCCTTGTGTGCCGCCGCCGTGCGTCCGGACTCGGCTTCCTGGCCAGCCAGCAAGTAGTAGCCACGATAGCTGTCGGGCGCGCGATTGCGCATCGCGGCGACGGCGGCGTGCGTGTCGTGCCACGCCGGGATGCTGGTCTCGGTGAAGAAGATCGCCACGGCGGCGACGGCACCCGCGAGCGCCAGCGGGAACCTCGCCCGTTGCTGCCACAGAGCTGCGGTGGCCACACCCATCGCGAGCGCATACGCGACACTCGGCGAATACATCGTCCGCTCCGCGATCACGACGCCGGTATGGATCACGAGGTTCGAGACGGGCGCCAGCGTGGCGGTGGCGAAGATGATGACGAACGTCCAGGGACCGGGCCGGCGCGCGTGCAGTGCGACAGCGGCAATCGCTCCGGCGACGAGGGCGATGCCGCACATAATGAGTCCGGCGTCGAGATGAGCCAGGGCGGCGTCGCTCGGCGAGTAGTCGTTGCGCGGGAGCTGCGGCGCGAGGACGAGGCCGACGGCGCGCGGCAGCGATGCGAGGGCGAGCAGCACCGCGTGGCCTGCCGATATTGCGCCGAAAGCCGGATGCGGGTCATCGCCGGCGAGTCGTCCCAGGACCGATATCCGGACCGCGAGGACGAGCACCACACCGAGCGATGCGGCCGTGGTGGCGCGCCACGCCGCCCGGCGCGCGCCGTGACGCTCGGTGTCACTGCGGCCGGCATTGCACGCGAGCCAGCTTGCGGCCCACACGACGATCGGTGCGGCGATCCCGATCTCCTTCGATGCCATGGCTGCGGCGGAGAGGATGCCGATGACGACGAGGCGTCCTGTGTGCGCCGGTGGGCGGTTCGTGGTCCCGGTCTCCGCCTCCGCCGGCGATCCAGGATCGGGCATCGTGGTGCCGCGAAGCGCGACGATCGCCACCGCCAGCAGCGCGGCCGCGCAGAGCAGCTCCGAGCGTCCCACCACGTTGGCGACCGCTTCCACGTGCACGGGATGGATCGCAAACCACACGCCGGCCGCGAGCGCGGCGACGGGGGTCCACCACTGCAGCGCCAATCGCGCGACGAGCGCAACGACCAGCGCGTTCCACAGGATGTTGGCGGCGTGGAAGGGCACCGGAGAGCCGCCGCCCCGCATCCAGTCGATGGCCAGTGAGAGCGTCGTCAGCGGCCGGTACAGATGCCCACTGGTGTACCAGTAGGGGACGCGCAGTGCAGACGCGAGTGTCGACCAGTGATGAATGCGGGTGTTGGTGACGACAATCACATCGTCGTCGTACGCGAACTGGTTCCGCAGTGACGGGATGTACACGGCGATCGCGAGGAGTGCGGGTGCGCACCAGGCCCACCAGGTGCTGGTTGGCTCGGCGCTGCTCGCGGCGGACGAGTGCGAAGGCATGGTCACGAATAACGCACGATTGACGTCTACGTCACTGGGGTCGGCTATATTTCGCGCCTATGCAAATCCGGAATGTCGCGATCATTGCGCACGTCGACCACGGCAAAACGACGCTCGTCGACAAGATGCTGCGTCAGGCCGGCGCATTCCGGGAGAATCAGGTGGTGGAAGATCGTGTCATGGATTCCAACCCGCTCGAACGGGAGCGGGGCATTACGATTCTGGCCAAGAATACGTCGGTCCGGTGGCACGGCACGAAGATCAATATCGTCGATACCCCGGGGCACGCGGATTTCGGCGGCGAGGTCGAGCGGATCCTGCGGATGGTGCACGGCGTGCTGCTGGTGGTGGACGCATTCGATGGCCCGATGCCGCAGACGCGGTTCGTGTTGCGCAAGGCGCTCGCGCTTGGCCGCACACCGATCGTCGTGATCAACAAGATCGACCGTCCCGGCGCGGATCCGATGCGCGTTCACGACGAGGTGCTCGATCTGTTCATCGAGCTGGAGGCGGATGCGGCGCAGCTCGATGCACCGGTCGTGTACGCGTCGGCGCGCGAGGGTGTGGCGACGATGGATCTCGACGTGCCCGCGACGGACCTTGCGCCGCTGTTCGACGCGATCATCGAGCACGTGCCCCCGCCGACCGGCAACGAGGCGGAGCCGTTCCAGATGCTCGTGTCCACGATCGACCATTCGCCGTATCTCGGGCGCCTCGCGATCGGCCGGATCGAGCGGGGTACGGCGCACGTGGGTGACCAGGTGGCGCTGCTGCCGCTGGATCCTACGCAGCCGTCGGAGCGCTCCCGGGTCACGAAGCTCTACATATTCGAAGGGCTCGAGCGCGTCGAAGTACCGTCGGCCGAGGCGGGGGAAATCGTCGCGCTCGCCGGGCTGGAGGGGGTCGAGATCGGCCTCACGCTGACGGACCTGGAGCACGCGGAGCGCCTCGAGGGGATCGCGGTCGAGGAGCCGACGATCTCGGTGGATTTCCTCGTGAACAATTCCCCATTCGCGGGGCGAGACGGGAAGTTCGTGACATCCCGGCAGGTGCGGGAGCGGCTTTATCGCGAACTCGAGCGAAACGTGGCGCTCCGGGTGGCGGACACCGACTCCACGGACACATGGACCGTCTCGGGCCGTGGCGAGCTGCATCTCTCGATCCTGATGGAGACCATGCGGCGGGAGGGGTATGAGTTTCAGGTCTCCCGTCCCCGGGTCATCACCAAGCGAGGTGCCGGGGGGGAGCGGCTCGAGCCCTATGAGGAGTTGTCGATCGACGTGCCCGAGGAGTTCCTGGGTGCCGTGATCGAGAAGCTGGGGGGCCGGCGGGCGGAGATGCTGGAGATGAAGAACCCGGGCCAGGGGCTGGTGCGGCTACTGTACCGGATCCCGGCTCGCGGGCTGTTCGGCTACCGGTCGGAGTTCCTGACCGATACCCGGGGTACCGGGATCCTCCACCATCGGTTCCTCGAATATGGGCCCTGGGCCGGCGCGCTGGCGGGGCGGTCCCGGGGGACCCTCGTGTCCATGGAGGGTGGCACGGTCGTCGCATTCGCATTGGCCAATCTGTCCGAGCGCGGGACCCTGTTCGTGGCGCCGGGGACGCTGGTGTATGAGGGAATGATCATCGGGGAGAGCGCCCGGCCCGGGGACATGGACGTCAATCCCACGAAGGAAAAGAAGCTGACGAACATGCGGTCCAAGGCCACCGACGATAACATCCAACTGGAGCCGCCGCGGGAGTTGACGTTGGAGGGCGCGCTAGAGTATATCGAAGATGATGAGTTGATCGAAGTCACGCCGCGGTCGATCCGGCTGCGGAAGCGGTATCTGAGCGTGAACGATCGCAAGAAACTGTCGCGGGAAGCCAAGCGAGAACGCGCGTCGCTCTGACGCGTTCACTTCACATCCCCTCCACACCAACTCATCCCTCCCATCACGGCCGGATCTTTGCGGACGTCCGGTGGTACGCACCAGGCTGAAGTGACCTCGCCGCGCTCCGCCGGGCCGAGCCTGGCGTACGGCGCCCGTCTTGCGGTCACTGGCGGTGCGTGACGGCTTCGCTACGTCCTCGATGTTTCGTGGGTTTTCTCACCATTCATTTTCTGTAACGGAGAGCTCTGCTATGTCGGACCTGTTCGACGCGCCGGCGACGGGCGCGCCACGGGCGGGTGGCGTGAGTGTCGCGGATGCGGCATCGCGGGATGTGCTGCGGGGTGAAGTGCAGGATGCGGTGCAGGGTGGAGTGCCGGGTGCAGGGGTCATGGCGGGGATGCCGGGTCGTGGGGGGGCTGGTTTCGGGCGTGGTCTGGCGGCGGTCCCGGTCGCTGGCCTGTCCGGCGGGGGTCTCGGTTGGCCCATGGGGTTGGCCCCTCAGCGTCCTGCCGATGCGGACCCCGAGGACGAAGACGCCGACGATCTGGACGACGACCTCGACGATGACGAGGACGACGAGGACGATGATCTGGACGATCTGGACGACGACGAAGACGACGAGGATGATGACGACGACTTCGATGATGACGATGAGGATCTCGACGACGACCTCGACGATGATCTCATGGACCTCGATGACGAGTACGACAACGATGATGACGACGACCGTGCGCCCGGGCGGCCGGACTACGAGAATGACTAGCGACAGACCGGGGGCGGCCCGGGCGTGACGATGTTTGGCGACCGCGTACGTGAGGCTCGGCAACGGGTACGAACCCCGGGAGGCGCGCGCCTCACGCAGGGCGACCTCGCGATCGCCGTGGGCGTCGAGCGGAACACCGTGAGCCGCTGGGAAAACAGCGGGGTGCGTCCGAAGGACCCGCACGTGGTTCGGCGTCTGGCGGCGGCGCTTCGCGTGCCGATGGAGTGGTTGTTCGAGGAGGATGCCGCGGATGTCCCCGAGTCCTGGCCCGGCACCGAGCGGGAGGTGCGTGGGGCGGCCGCGGTCAGGGAAGGGATGGCACCACGGCAACCGTACCCCGCGGGGTACGCGGCCCCGTATGGCGCGCCCGACGCCCTCGGGCAGCGGATCTCACCGATGGCGTACGCCGTCATCCACGACTACGTGGCGCGACTGGAGCAGGCGGGTCTGACGCCGGACGAAGCTGCGGAGGCGGGCCGGCTGCTGGTGCACAGCGCGTGCAACCGCCTCAGGCCGGGAGATCCCAGGACTCGGGTCCTGGACGTCGTGCTCGCCGATATCGAGGCGATGTGGTCGTTCGTCACGACGGTGCTGCGCGCGGAGGGGCGGGACATCTGACCGGAGCGACACAGAGAGGGGAAAGGAGACACTGAGGTTGGGCGGTCTGGATGGCCGCACGGTGCCAGACTGGGCGCCTCCTATGGGAGTACTACTCGTGCCAGATGCTCGCCCGCCCGCTCGGCCGCCCGGTGGCGCGGCTCACGCACCACTGCCCGCCCCTCGCGACGACGCCGCGTTATATCGGCTGCTCGTCCTGAGTGTCGCGGACTACGCGATTTTTGCGCTCGATCCCGACGGCCACGTCGTCACGTGGAACGAGGGTGCGCGGCGTCTCAAGGGGTATGAGCCGCACGAGATCATCGGCCGGCACTTCTCGGTCTTCTACCCACTCAGCGAGAAGGACAAGCCTGCCCAAGAGCTGGCACAAGCCCGCGTTCACGGACGCTTCGAGGATGAAGGGTGGCGGGTGCGGAAGGATGGGACGCTCTTCTGGGCGAACGTCATCATTACCCCGTTGTACGATGAGGCGCGTCAGGTCGTAGGGTTCGCCAAGGTCACCCGTGACCTCACGGAGCGAAAAAAAGCCCAGGAACACCTGCTCGCCTATAGCCAACAGATCGCCGCAGAGGAAGCGGCCCGGCGCGCGGCCGAGGGGCACGCGGAGGCGCTGGCGGAACTCAATCGTGCACTCGAGGAGAGCGCCAAACAGCTGGAAGAACAAGCATCAGAGCTCGAACAGCAGCACGAAGAAGCGCAATCGCTCGCTGAAGAATTGGAAGAGAGGAATGCGCAGATGCAGGCCTTGGTGGAAGAAGCGCAGGTCGCGCGAGTCGAGGCCGAATCGGCCAACCAGGCCAAGTCCGCATTTCTCGCGGTGATGAGTCATGAGTTGCGAACTCCCATCAATGCGATCATTGGCTACACCGAGCTGATCGCGGCCGAGGTCTCTGGGCCGCTCAATGATGCTCAGCGGATGCACCTCGGTCGTGTACGGACCAATGCCCGTCACCTTGTCTCCCTCATCGAGAACGTGCTGACCTTGTCTCGCGTGGAGGCGGGCAAGGAGACCGTGTACCGGGAGACCACTGATGCGTGCGCCTTAGCGCGCGAATCCGCTGATGTACTGGCGCCGGCGGCCTCGGCCAAGGGGCTGCGGTTCGTCATCGACACGCCTCGCGATCCCTGCTGGATGTCGACGGATCCGACGCGGCTGCGTCAGGTGCTGATCAACCTGCTGTCCAACGCCATCAAGTTCACCGATCAAGGTGAGGTCTCGCTCGAGGTCCGCCCGCAAGACGCCATGGTCCGGTTCACGGTGCGTGATACGGGCGAGGGCATCGCCCCCGAGATGCTGGACCGGGTCTATGACGCGTTTTGGCAGGCCAATCAGTCCCACGCGAACCGTCGGGCGGGTGCCGGCTTGGGGCTGAGTGTCGCGAAGCAAATCGTAGCTCTCCTGGGTGGCACGATTGCCGTTGACAGCGAGGTCGGCGTCGGGTCCGCGTTCTCCGTGTCTGTCCCGACCCTCGCGCCATAAGGGGGGCAAAGACAGAAAGGAGCGAGACAGAAAGGGGAAAGGAGATACTGAGGTTGGGCGGTCTGGATGGCCTGTGCGCCACGAGGCCGCTGTCTTCGGTCTCCTTTCCGCTTTCTCCCTTCTCCTTTCTGGTCTGACGCTGGGCTGACGGCGCACGGTCAGCTTCGGCGGTGTTTGCCTTCGAGAAGCTTCTCGTCTACCAGAAGAGCGTTGGGTTTGCCGCTTCGATCTGTGCAGCGACCGGTAAGTTCCCCCGTGGTTACTACTTTCTCGCTGATCAGTTGAATCGGGCAGCGGTGTCGATTGCTGCGAACATCGCGGAAGGAAATGGGCGATTCACGGCCGCCGATCGACGACATTTCTTCGTGGTCGCACGCGGCAGTGTGTGGGAGTGTGTCCCGCTCCTCGAGATTGCGGACCGCCGGCAGGTCATCGACACAAACATGCACGCGCGTCTCAGGGCGGAACTCGAGGAGATCTCGCGGATGGTGTCGGGGCTGATAAGGGGTGTTGATAAACGGGCAACCGGCGCCGCGGTGTGTCGCCAGGGCCCGTGAGGCTGTCACGCGCTGGGGCTCTGTCGACACGATTGTCGTAGCACGGCGGTTTGCATCTGCCGTAGCGAGAGGTGCGGCTCGCGACTACGGCTCCACTTCGTCCTGGCCGACCCAATAGTGCTTTTGGTCGTCGAGCACCGGGACAAGCACGTAGAGGTGGGCCAGGAGCTCGTGCAGAAACATCGTCGCTCTGAGCTCTAGCGCGTAATAATGGCTATGCCCCCAGTCGGGCTGGCTGGGATCGAGGAGGGATGGTGTGAGAGTGACCGTGTAACCGAGCGGTTCGAAGAGTTGCCGGAGCAGCGCCTCGCCCCCGCGGGATGGGACTGCAGCGATCGTGGCAACTAGTGGGAGCGCAGTGCTGGCGAGTTCCGGCCGATCCTTGCTCCGACCCGCCATCGCGGTTCCGAAGACTTCGGCAATCGCAACGCTCAGGAACGACGATGCCACATACGGCCGGTCATTGACGTACTGCTCTAGGGCTCCGCCCTCACCTCCAGGCCCCCGGCGATTTCGCACGAGCGCCACGGGATCGACGTCGAGCAGGAGCGCAACCGTGCACGATTCTACCCCCGCCACGGGATAGAACACGTGAACGGTAATCCTTTCGCGGCCTCAAACTAAGGGCGGGATCCCAGTCGCGGCCACGCTGCTTGAGCTCTACCGCCCATGCCGTTCAGCGGCCACCGGGTGGCGATTCTAATTTGAGACGGAAACCGGTTGGGAAAAACCGGCCGATGGGCTTACAGATTCAATCTCTCAGGACTGAGCCAGAGCCTCGGCAACTCTGCTGCGAAGCTCCTGTTCGCCGATCAGTCCGACCGCCCGTTCCGCGTGCGGAGTGGGATCCGGTTGACCCATGTATAAAAGGTCATAAACGCGATCCCAACGATCGTGCTGGGCTCGCGAGAGGCCGTCCGGGCAGCGCTCAACCCAAAGATGCATGAACTTCCGCCAAAAAGGCCAAAAGGACAAATCGCCTCGAATGAATCGGCGGGTCAACTCCTCGATCTCTTCGAGATACGCCTGCGTGTTCCTCATCGAAGTCGTCGGATCTCACACTCCTCATTCCCGCCAGACGCTCGTAGGACACGTTCTAAAACTGTCCCGAACACTCCCAACTGCGTTCGGTCGACGAGTACCGGCAGTTGTTCTTGCCCGGACCTACATACTGGAATTGGAGAACGTACGCTAGCCCATCCAGATGGTAATCAAGCGGGTCGGGACATCTGACCGGAGCGACGCAGAAAGGGGAAAGGAGACACTGAGGTTGGGCGGTCTGGATGGGCCGCACGAGATGGGGTGCGTGCGAACCGTAGCCTGTGACATGATCTGCTCAACGCGCTGGATCTATCCGCCCGCGCATTCTCGTAGCGTGGTCCGCGTGGTCAGAGTGCCGCGTGATCTTTCACCGCGACTTCGAGCGACCGCTTGAGCCCCAGGAATCGCTCGTCGATAGCTGCCGGGTTCTCGCCGTTGAGCGCGATCATTTGCGCGCGGGCTCCCCCGCCTCGGATCACGTCGAATGCGTTCGACTCGATGCCGTCCACGATCGCCTTTGCGACATCGTCGGCCGGTTCCAGCGTGAAACCAAGTTCCGGCCCGGCCCGGTTCGACCTCATCATCGGCGTGTCCGTGCCGCTGGGGTAGGCAGTCAACACATGCACCCCTTCGCCCTTGAGCTCGCGGCGGAGCGCTTCGCCGAAGCGAGCGAGGCCGGCTTTTGCGGCCGCATAGGTCGCGTAGAATGGCACGCCAACAAGGGCAATGCCGGACGAGACATTCACGATCATCGCCTCCCCACTGGCGCGCAGCGCGGGCAGGGCGTCGCGGGTGAGCAGAATGGGTGCGACCAGATCCACATCCAGCATGGCTTGCAAATCGGCTTCGGCTGTGTTCTCGAGGCGCCCGGCCCTCACGCCGCCGGCGTTGTTGACGAGGATGTCGAGTCCCCCGAGCGCTTCGAGCGCCTGAGTGATCGTGGTCGCGCGGCCGTCGGGCTTCGCGACGTCGGCGGCGACGCCACAGACGCGCGTATTACTGCCGTAATCACTTTGCTGCGCGTTTTGCTGCAGGTTCCGGACGGCGTTCGCGAGTGCGTCGGCGCGTCGCCCGGTGATCACGACGTTCGCGCCCTTCGCCACGAAGGCGCGCGCGAGCGCCAGGCCGATGCCGCTCGACCCGCCGGTAATGAGGATACGCTTGCCGGTGATGTTCATATCGGTTCTCCGTTCATGTATTCACGCTCGAGGTTTCAAGGTCGCGCGGCTTGATGCCGCCGCGCGGCGCAGTGCTCGCGTCGCAAGAGACCGTGGTCGTCACCTGAGACACTCCGTGGGCAGAGGCAGGTTGGAGGGACCGGCGCGCCGGTCGGGTTAGACCGCGACGCGGCCACCGTCGACTGGTACGACGGCGCCATTGAGGTAGCTGGCTCGGTCGGAGGCGAGGAAGAGAATCACCTCTGCGATCTCCTCCGGGCGGGCGGCGCGGCCGAGCGGGATGGTGGAGACGATGGCGGCGAAGCCGTCGCCCATCGCCTTGGTGCCCGGCGTCAACGTTGGTCCGGGGGAGACGGCATTGACGCGGACGCCGTGCGGCCCGTACTCGGCCGCCCACGCCTTCGTCAGGAGCGCGGTCGCCGCCTTCGAGGCGCCGTACGCCGAGAGGCCGGCCATGCCGAACTCGGCGACCATCGTGGTGACGTTGATGATCGTGCCGCTGGCGCGCGCCGCCATCCGGGGCGCAATCGCCGCCGTCAAGTAGAACGGCGCCTTGACGTTCACCGCGAACGTCTCGTCGAACGCGGACTCCGGCAACTCGTGCGTGGGTCCGCCGGGGAACACGCCGGCGTTGTTGACCAGGATGTCGACCTCGGACGCACGCGCGGCGAGCGCTCGCACGTCCTTGGGCGAGGTGAGATCGGCGCGGATGAACTCCGCCTCGCCTCCGTCCGCCGTGATCGCCTCGACCGCCTCGGCGCCGCGCTCCTCGCTGCGGCCGCTGATCAGCACCTGCGCGCCCTCGCGGGCAAGCGCCGCCGCCGCCGCTCGCCCGATCCCGGACGTTCCGCCCGTGACGAGCGCTGTCTTTCCTACTAGTTCGCCCATGTTGATTCTCCTCGATCGTGATTGGACTGTTTAGTCCACAATATGGTGTGGTCACTGGACTGTCAAGTCCAGTCGGACTACTTTTCGCTGATGCGCGAATCCAAGGTTCCGGCGACCGGCAGGGGACGGGCGACCCGGGAGAGGATCCTGCAAGCCGCCGCCGAGCTGGTGGCGGAGAAGGGCGCCGCCGGCATGAGCCTCGACGACGTCCGCGCGCGCACGGGCGCCAGCCGCAGCCAGCTGTACCACTACTTCGAGGATCGTGACGATCTCGTGCGGAAAGTCATCGACGTCACGACCAACGTGGTCATCGACGTCCAGGCTGGCCTGCTCAAGCACCTCGATTCCTGGGCCGGAATCGACCGCTGGTTTGACGCCCTCGTCGAGCTGCAGGTCGACCGCCAAGGATGCGGCGGCTGCCCGATTGGCTCGCTCGCCGGCCAGCTCGCGGAACGAGACTCAGGCGCCCGGGCGGCAATCGCCGCGGGTCTCGATCGCTGGGAAACCCATCTCCGAGATGGGCTTGCCCGGATGAAAGCGCTCGGGAAGCTACGTCACGACGCGGACCCGTCAGCGCTCGCGACCGCGACGATGGCCAGCATCCAGGGGGGCCTCCTGCTCACCCAAGTGCGCCGCGACGCGTGCCAGCTCCGCATCGCGCTCGACGCAGCGCGCGCGAACCTCCGCCTCAGTGCCAGCAGCCGGCCGAACCAGAAAGGCGACGCCAGATGACTCTGCGATTCGGACTGCTCGCCTTCGCAGTCCGATCCGCGCCTCTCGATTTTGGCCCGCTGTGCGGGCCAAAATGGGCCTGGGACGAGTTGAACGTCCGACCTCACGCTTATCAGGCGTGCGCTCTAACCACCTGAGCTACAGGCCCCGCCGAACCGGATCGAAGTGGCAACGTAATGGAGCGGGGAAGCCGGCGCAATTTGAGGCGTACACTCTCAGCGCGCAGGGGCCGAAGCAGTGTTGGTGCTGTGTACTCTACAGGGGTGCATCGGCCATACGACATATCCGGGATACTCCCGATGGTGCGGGGCTCTTGTCTTCGCTTTAGCAGACGCGCCCGCGACCGGCGCCGCTTAGGATCCTGGCAGACCGATACTGGCGGAAGCCCGTGGCATGGCTGACGTACCTGGCCGGCGTCTGACCAACGGAAGGACACGATGCCTCAACCATTTCGGCTGAACGTCAACGGCGCCGAGCACACCGTGACGGCCGAGGGCGACACGCCGCTGTTGTATGTGTTGCGCAATGATCTCGGCCTCAACGCACCGAAATTTGGATGCGGGCTGGGACAATGCGGTGCATGTACCGCTCTCCTGAACGGCGCGGCAATTCGGACCTGCCTGTTCCCAGTGTCGGGCGTGGGAAACGCATCAGTCGTCACCCTCGAAGGACTCGGGACCATCGAAAAGCCGCATGCGCTTCAACGGGCGTTCATAGCCGAGCAGGCGGCGCAGTGTGGCTATTGCATCAACGGGATGATCATGACGGCAAAGGCCTTCCTCGATCACAACCCGCACCCGACAGCGGCTGCGATTCGTCAGGCCCTCGCGGAAAATCTGTGTCGCTGCGGGACTCATGTGCGGATCGTTCGTGCGGTGCAGCGCGCTGCGAACGGGACCTGACGTGAACCCTCATTCAGGCACGCTTCCGTCTCCCCGGGACTACTCGCGTCGCGAGTTCTGCCAAGCGGCTGTAGGGGTCGTCGTGTTCTTCTCGATGAATCCCGGCCCGTTTCTCGGACACGTCGCTCCAGGACAACTTCCTCTCGATCTGGAGACCAACAAGCGTCTCGATTCATGGCTCCGGATCAATCCGGATGGAACGGTCGAAGTTTTCACCGGAAAAGTGGAGTACGGCCAGGGCGCGATTACTGCGCTTGCGCAGATCGCGGCAGACGAACTCGACGTCAACTTCGAGCGCATTCGGATGCGTCCGGCTGACACCTCTCATTCTCCCGACGAGAGTTATACCGCGGGAAGCGCCTCGATCGAGGTGGGTGGCGGCGCCCTTCGCTATGCGGCGGCCGATGCTCGCGCGACCCTCTTGGAGATGGCGGCGGCGAAGATGCGCGCCCCCACAGGCAGCCTCACGGTCGACGATGGCGTGATTACGACTTCGGCGGCGGCCGGGCGGGTCACGTACTGGGAGCTTGCCTCGAAAGGACTCCTCGCCCGCGACGTGAGGAGCGGAATTCCTCTGAAACCCAACTCGAGTCGGCACATCGTTGGAACCTCCGTCCCGAGGCTCGACATCCCCGCGAAAGTCACCGGCGGCGAAGCCTACGTGCAGGATATGCGGCTACCCGGCATGCTGTTCGGACGAGTAGTTCGGCCGCCCAGCTATGGGGCACAACTGACCGCGTTCGACGATGTATCGGCGAAGGCCATGCCTGGCGTTGTCACGGTAGTCCGTAACGGCCGGTTTCTCGGCGTCGTGGCACGACGGGAGGAGCAAGCGATCGCCGCGCGCGCCGCGTTGCAACGAGCTGCCGTGTGGACAATGCCCACGGAGCTTCCAGACGAGGCGAGCATCGCGGCCTTCTTTCGCAATTCTGCGGACGCCCAGGTAACGACGGTGAGCTCGAGATCACCGAGCGTGACCGCGCCCATGGCGGTGAGAACGCTGAGGGCCACGTATTCAAAACCCTATCTCGCTCATGCCTCGATCGGCCCGTCTTGCGCTATCGCGGCCGTCGAGGACGGCGTGCTGACGATCTGGTCACACACCCAGGGCGCTTATCCGTTGCGTACCGATATAGCTGTGGTCATGGGCCTGCCGCTCGGCAAGGTCCGCATTGTCCACGCGCAGGGTTCGGGCTGCTACGGCCATAACGGCGCCGATGATGTGGCACTCGATGCTGCTCTGCTGAGCCGCGCAGCCGGCGGGGCACCGGTGAAAGTGCAGTGGATGCGGGACGACGAATTCGCCTGGGAGCCGTTCGGCGGTGCGATGTCCATCGACGTACAGGCGAGCGTGGCAGCCGATGGATCGATCACCGACTGGCAATATGACGTATGGAGCAACTCGTTCAATATGCGCCCGGGCCAGCGTGGCGGGGTCAATCTGTTGGCCGCCTGGCACCTCGCCCAGCCGTTCCAGCACTCGCCGCCCCGCGAGATCCCGTTGCCGAGTGGCGGCGCCGATCGAAACGCCGTGCCGTATTACGACTTTCCGAGCCAGCGTATCACCGAGCATTTCTTGCCGACAATGCCGGTACGCGTGTCCGCCCACCGATCGCTCGGCGCTTTCGGCAACGTGTTCGCCGTGGAGTCATTCATGGATGAACTTGCTCATAGCGCCGGCGCCGACCCGGTCGAATTCCGGCTCCGCCACTTGACCGACGACCGCGCCAAGGCCGTCATTCGATCTGTTGCGGACCGCGCGAAGTGGCGCAGCGGGGCCAAAGGCGATGGTGCGCGGGGGCGCGGCATTGCCTTTCTGCGCTACGAAAGCACGAAAACCTACGTGGCGGTGATCGCCGACATCGTGGTCGATCGGGAGTCGAACGCCATTCGCGTCGAGCGCATCACGGCGGCCGCCGATTCCGGACTGATCATCACACCGGACGGCATATCGAACCAGCTCGAAGGGGCAATCATTCAAGGTGCGAGCTGGGCATTGAAGGAGAGGGTCCGGTTCGATCGCCAACGTGTGACATCGCGCGATTGGAACAGCTATCCGATTCTGACCTTTTCTGAGCTGCCGGAGATCGACATCGTGCTGCTCAATCGGCCGGACCTGCCACCCTTGGGCGCTGGAGAAGCGGCTTTGCCGCCGGTGCCTGCGGCCATTGCGAACGCATTTTTTCACGCGACGGGAAGGCGCCTCCGCGACCTTCCTTTCGATCGCGACCGGGTCAAGGCCGCTCTGGCATAGCGGTGGGTTGTTGTGATCGCGAGCGACCCGTCACGCTTTCCGGCAGTTTCTCGGATCGGGACTCGATACGTGGAAACACTGTTTCGGTGGGATGAATTGCTCACTATGCCTGTCACGCGGCGCACATTTGGCGCCGTGTTTGCCAGCGTGGTCGCCTCGCCCCGGCTCTCCGTTTCGCAGCCGAATGCGGCGGTGCAACGCATTGATGTCCATCACCACATGGCGTCGCCGAGCTGGCTGCAAGCCGTAAAGCAGATTGGTGCCGGCGATCCGGTGATCGCGAATTGGTCAGTCCAGAAATCGCTCGACGATATGGACAAGGGTGGCGTGGGGACCGCTGTGCTTTCCGCCAACGCTCCGCAGGTGCGGCCGCTCGCCAGAGACGCCGCGATCCGGATCGCGCGCGAATCGAACGAGTACGCAAAGCAACTCGCGACGAGCCATCCGGGCAGGTTCGGCGTCTTCGCGATGCTGCCCCTGCCGTACATCGACGAAAGTCTCAGGGAGATTGCCTATGCCCTGGACACGCTCCACGCCGAGGGCATTGGCATTCTCACGAATTATGGCGATAAGTGGCTCGGCTATCCGTACTTCGAGCCAATTTGGGATGAGCTTCACCGTCGCAAGGCGACGGTCTACACCCATCCGGCGGACGCGAATTGTTGCGTCAATCTTGTTCAGGGCGTGCAGCCGTACGCGATCGAGTGGGGGGCCGATACGACGCGCAGCATCACCAGCCTGATTTTCAGTGGCACGTCGCAGAAATACCCGGATATCAGCTGGATCTTCTCGCATGGCGGCGGTGGGCTGACCGCGTTTGCCGAACGCCTCCTGGTGCAGATGGTTACGACACCGCCGTACCAGGGCCGATTTACCCGTGAAATGATTCAGGGTGAACTGAATCGCTTCCACTATGACACGGCGCAAGTCTCAATGGCTGGAACATTGGCCGCGCTTGCCAAGCTGGTTCCGGTATCGCAGATCCTCTACGGCACCGATTTTCCGTATCGCACCGCTGCCGAGCATTCCAAGGGCGTTGATGCCGTATTCGACCAGGCCGATCGCCAGCGCGTGAATCGCGACAACGCCCTGCGCATTCTACCGCGGTTGGGCGGCGCCTGATCCCTGCGGCCGGGGGCGCGCCGAAGGCGCGCGCGCCGGCTCGCGGGTTACTGCGCAATCAACCGCCTTGCGTGCGCGCGACGTCCGCGGCGGAGATACCCTCCAGTGCAAGGCCGTACCCGACGCTTTCGTCGACCAGGCGCCGGAGTTTCTGGGTCATCGCCACACGGGTATAACTGGCGGTCAACGGAGGCAGCTTCGCGATACGATCGGCGATCTCCCGCGCGCGCTGCATCAGGCGCTCGCGGGGGACTATCTCGCTGACCACGCCCAGGGTCCGTGCCTCGTCGGCAGCGATGGCTTGTTGCGTCAGCACGAATGTTCGGCCGCGGATCGAGCCGATCACTTCGGGCCAGAGAGAATGAATTCCGTCTCCGGGCACGATTCCGAAGGCAAAGTGAGGCTTGTCCTGAAATACGGTGTCCGGCGTCGCGATGACAATATCAGCGAGCAGTATGTATTCAGAGTGGACAGTAGCAGGTCCGTTGACAGCGGCAATGACGGGGACCGGAATGTCGAGCAAGTTGGCAAGGATCTTCTTGCCCTCGCGATAGATCTTGTCGAAGCCTCTCGGTGAGAAGAAATCAAAGCCCTCAGACTCGATGTTGTCGATGAACGCCTGACCTGCACCGGTGAGAATGACTGTCCGATTCTCTGCATCCTGGCCGACTTGATGGAAGAGGTCGACGAACTCCTCGTGGGAGTGCCCGTTGAAGATCAGAGTCTCGCCGTTCGTGTGAAGCACCACTTCGAGCACGCCAGCCGGGGAACGGGCAAGCCTGGCGTGTGGGAAGCTGTCGCGGTAACTCGAGAAACTCGACATTATCCGGTCCTCCTTGTCGGGCAACGTTTCAGACGCCCACTGCCACCACGAAGGTATACGAACGCTGGGTGGCCGCGGCGGCCGTGTGTCGTCATCCTCAGTCGCGGTGGTGGTGTCAGCGCGCCGCGAAGTCTACTCTGTGCCCGGCGCGCGTGCGTCTGCAAAGGCGGAGACGCCGGTATCGGCCTTTCGGGATAGAGCGTCGCCTTGCCGTGGCTGACCGCGGAGACGTGCACCGCCAGCGCATCCCGGGCACACTCGCAGGAGCGATCGCCAGAGGCTAACGTACAAGGATGAACGGCGGCGCGTGGTTGTACCTCTCCTGTGCAAGGTGACCGGCGTCCTGGGGGCCGGGAGGAGACCCGGGTGGGTATATCAGAACCGCATGCTGTGATTCCTGATGGGCGCGGGGGCCCAGGACTAGGCGCGCGGGCAGATGCCGCGGGGCGCGGCAGCGCGGCCGGCTCGCTGCTCAGTGCCGCGAAGGGCACGCTCGAGATGATCGCCGCGGGAGCCAGCCTGCGCGACGTCCTCGCGAGTCTGTGCGAGGCGATCGACGCGCAGGACGACGCGATGATGTCGACAATCTTGCTGGCTGATCCCGACGGGCAGCGCCTATGGCCCGCGGCAGGTCCCCGAGTCCCGACGGGGTGGACCCAAGCGATCACGCCACTCGAGATCGGCCCCGACATAGGCTCCTGCGGCACGGCCGCCTTTTGCCGAGAACGCATCATCATCTCGGACATCGCGAGCGACTCTCGCTGGTCAGGTGCTCCGCCGGAAAAGTCACGACAGGTGGCGCTTGGTTACGGCTTGCGAGCCTCGTGGTCTGAGCCGCTGATCTCGAAGACCGGCGCGCTCCTTGGCACCTTCGCCATGTATTACCCGACTCCGCGACGCCCGAGCATGCGCGAGCTTCAACTGATCGAGGACGCAGGGCACATCGCCATCATAGCGATCGAAAGCGAACGCGCGCGAGCCGCACTGAAGCAGGCCCTGCTCGAGGTTCAGGCTTCAGCCGAGCGACTCCGGCGAGATGAACAGGAGCTCCGGCAGATCACGGATGCGATTCCCCAGACGATCATCGTACTGAGCGCTGACGGCGCCGCGGTCTACGCCAATCAGGCGGTGCTGGACTTCACGGGTCTGGCGATGGAGGAAGTACTCGCACCTGAGTTTCGTGCGCGGATCTTTCATCCCGAAGACGTGGCGAGGGTCGCGGACGAGCGGCGCGCGGGGTTGTCCGGCACGCTGCCCTTCGAGAACGAGCAGCGGGCCCGGCGGCATGACGGCCAGTATCGCTGGTTCCTCATCAAGTACAACCCATTCCGCGACGAGCGCGGAGCGGTCATCCGGTGGTACGCTACCGGGACCGAGATAGACGACCGCAAGCGCGCCGAGGAACGGATCCTGAGCGAGAACATTGCGCTGCGTGAGGACGCCGATCGCGCGTCGATGTTCGAAGAAATCGTCGGATCGTCCGCGCCATTGCGACGTGTCCTGTCGCAAGTCGCCCGCGTGGCGCCGACGGATTCCACCGTGCTCGTCACGGGCGAGACCGGGACCGGCAAGGAGCTCGTGGCACGTGCCATTCACAAACGCTCGAGCCGCGCCAGCCACGCGTTCATCCGAGTGAACTGTGCGGCGATTCCCGCATCACTCATCGCGTCCGAGTTGTTCGGTCACGAGAAAGGCGCGTTCACAGGAGCGCTGCAGCGGCGGCTCGGCCGATTCGAGGCCGCCGACCGCGGCACCATCTTTCTTGATGAGATCGGCGATCTTCCTGCTGAAGCCCAAACCGCGTTGCTCCGCGTGCTGCAGGAGCGCGAGGTGGAGCGGGTCGGCAGCAATCATCCGATCCCCGTCGACGTCCGCGTGATCGCCGCAACCAATCAGGATCTCGACGACGCGGTCGCGGGCGGGACATTCCGCCAGGATCTCTACTACAGGCTCGACGTCTTCCCGATCAGGGTCCCTCCGCTCCGCGAGCGAGCGGACGATGTGCCCATGCTCGTGTCCTACCTCGTCGAGCGCTATGCGAAGAGGGCGGGCAAACGCATTCGCCACATTGACAAGGCAACCATGCGACGCCTTCAGGCGTACGACTGGCCAGGCAATGTTCGCGAGCTCCAGAACGTGATCGAGCGCGCCGTCGTGCTTTGCGAAGCCGAGACGTTCTCGGTAGACGAGTCCTGGCTGGTCAGAAAGCCAGCACGTGTGGCGACACCGAGCGCTCCGCTTCGTGGCACGCTCGTGGAGCGTGAGAAAGAAATTATCGAAGCTGCCTTGGCTGGCTCGCACGGCCGAGTCTCCGGGCCATCCGGCGCCGCAGCCAAGCTCGGGATCCCGCGCCAGACATTGGATTCCAAGATCCGGACGCTCCAGATCGACAAGTACCGGTTCCGGGCGCGGTAGCGTCCCCACGCGCCGAGCGAACGACGAGCGTTCGGCATTTTCCGAAAAATCAGCACTGCATCGGTTTGGCAAGTGGCCGCCTTCCAATAGGTTAGCGGCGGTCCGTGGTTTGCCCTCGGGGGCGTCCGGACTGCGACGCGAGCCCATGACGCTCAGGATCGAAACATCGCGCGATCAGGGGACGACGGTGCACCACCTCATCGGGCGCATCGACTCGGAGAACGTCGCCGAGATCGAAGCCCAGGTGCGGGGCGACCGGGGTAGGGTGGCCCTCGATCTCGGAGAGGTGATGCTGGTGGACATGAATGCCGTGCACTTCCTGGTTGCGTGCGAGACGGAAGGGATCGAGCTCCTCCATTGTCTGCCGTACATCCGAGCGTGGATGGACAGTGAGCAGTCGAGGACAGAGTGAGAAAGACGGCACGCAACGCCGCAATCGTGACACCCCATCGGTGCGCCTGGGCGAGCGTGGATAATCCGCTGATGCTCGAATATCACGATCGTGAGTGGGGTGTCCCCGTCCATGATGACCGCAAACACTCTCGATCATCTGGGTGCTGCCGTTCCCGGCGCCCTCGTTGCCACATGACCCCAACGTCACTCTCACAGAGGAACACCCCATGACACCCACACGCGCGGCCAAACCGAGCATCGTCTTCTGCCACGGGATCTGGGCAGATGGCTCATGCTTCAGCAAAGTGATCCCCACACTTCAGGCAGATGGGCACGAAGTGATCGCCGCCCAATACGGCCTCGACACTCCCGAAGGGGACGTGGCCACGGTAAAGCGGACGCTCGGGCGGGTCAGCAGCCCGGCCATCCTTGTCGGCCACTCCTACGGAGGCAGTGTCATCACCGCGGCAGGCACTGACGACCGCGTCGCTGGACTCGTGTACATCGCCGCGCTGGCCCCCGACGCAGACGAAACATCCCAGAGCCAGCAGGAGAAGTTTCCCGTGACCGACGTGTTCAAGTACGTCGAACTCGCGGACGGGCGCTTCTGGTTGCGTCCGGAGGGCATCGAGTGCTTTGCGGGAGACCTCCCGGAACAGGAACAACTGCTTGTCTGGGCGACCCACTATGCGCCGGCTGCCGACCTGTTCAGCCGGAACGCCCCTGGAGTGGCCTGGAAGTCAAAGCCCAGTTGGTACATCGTGGCCAACAACGACCGCACGGTTCAGCCGGATCTGGAACGCTTCCTGGCGAAGCGCATGGGTGCGATCACTCACGCGATCGACAGCAGCCACGTCGCGATGCTGTCCCACCCCGGCAAGGTCATCGACGTCATCCGTGCCGCGGCACGAGCCGTCCAGGAATCCGCTACGGCTGCCGGCAAGGCTGCAAGCGGGGCTCGCAACGCCGCAATTCCGGCGTAGCCGTTCCAGGCGTCCCCCGCGACCACCGTGCGACGATCGGGACACACCGCGGGGGACGCGCCGGCTCCGGTTCTCCGCATCGCGGATGGGCGCGCAACCGATGAAGAATCACGTACACAGGAGACCAAGATGTCGTTCGCTCAGGCCAAGCCGGCACAGGCCGTAGATTCAGCGCCGAATACAACACGCGCCACTCGTCTACGCTGGGACGTGTTCGTGACGCCCGGCCTACCCATTGTCACTCGTGACGCACCCCCGGGCGTGAGCGAGACATTCTTCCAGGCGACGGCGTCAACCCTCATCTATGGTGCGCAAGACGCCGTCCTGGTGGACGCCTTCATGACGGTCAAGCAGGCCAACGCTCTGGCCGATTGGGTCACGACCAAAGGCAAGAATCTGACAACCATCTACATCACCCATGGCCACGGAGACCATTGGTTTGGGATCGGCACTCTGCTCGAGCGATTCCCGGATGCAGTCGCAGTCGCCACGCCCACGGTGGTCAAACAGATGCGCCGCAATGCGTCCCAAGAGTCTCTGGAGACAATCTGGAAGGCCGCCTTCCCAGGCCAGATTCCGGACAAGCTCGTGATCGCGGAGGAGCTCGAGGGGAATGTGATTGGCCTGGAAGGGCAAGAATTGGTCGCCGTGGCGCTTGGCCATACCGACACGGATGATACGACCTGTCTGAATGTCCCCTCCATCGGACTCGTGGTCGCGGGCGATGCCGCGTACAATGACGTTCATCTCTACCTGGCCGAGTCAACCCCGCAGTCACGACGCGAATGGATCGCTGCGCTCGACAAGATGGAGTCGCTCAATCCCCTCGCGGTCATCGCGTCACACAAGCGACCGGACAACGAGGACAACCCCAAGGTCATCGAAGAGACCAGGCAGTACATTCGCGATTTCGATCGGCTGGTGGAGCAGACGACAACCGCCCAGGCGCTCTACGACAAAATGCTGGCACTGTACCCGAACCGGGTCAATCCGGGCTGGGCGCTCTGGAGTTCGGTGCGCGCGGTCAAGCCGTGACTCGCCCTTCGCGCCGTACTGAGTGACCGAAGCGTTCCGTTGGTCTCTGGCACACTTTCGCCACGGGTAGTGTTATCCGAGCCTATTCCACTCGATCAGCGTCATCAGACGCGCTCCGATCCTCCGGCCGGCGATCCGTTTGGGCCGGCGGCTGAGACGTGGCCCGCGGCCCGGCGCAGAGGGCGACCTCGAAATGGACCTCGTGGCCGAGTAGCAGGAGGGCACCATCGGCAAGGCTATGAGAGCGCAACTCCCAGGCTTTGCGGTCCAATCCGCCACTCACGAGCCCCCGATACCAGCGGGAGTCATTCGCCGGCCCTTCCCACGCTCCGCGCTCCGCCCGCAGCGTGAATACGTGCTCCTGGCCGTGCAGCCGGAGTACTCCATCGAGCTCGTGGAGACCGGGCCCCACGGATCGTGCCCACTGCGTCTCAAACTCTATCAGCGGATGGGAAGCTGTTCCGAACAGTCCTCGAGTGCTGCGCTGGTCGATGGGCCCCTCGAACGTGATGCCCGTTGCGTCCAACTGGAAATTGGCCGTGCGGATTCCACCATTGATATCGATCACAAGCTCACCCCCACTCAGTGGGAGCGTGCCTCGAAAAACCGGCACGCCCATCGCATGCAGGTGGAATCGTGCCCCACTGTGTGCCGGGTCGACTGTATACGAGTCGCCGTCCTTGTAGTAGGATGACATTGCGTTACCGACCGCCCGGCCGAGCGTCGCGGCGAGGAATTGCCATCAGAACCCCGTGCCTACTCCCACATAGATACGTGTCCCGTCGCTCCCGTGAACCATGAGGGCGCTGCCTGCCACCGTCCGCTGGAGCCACGCGGTCCAGATGCCCCCGCCGGTTCCATTGTGCCACACCGACGCGGGATCTCCGGACGCGAATACGCGACCGATGTCGTTGAATCCGACGAGGCCCAACTCCGCCGGGACGATCAGCTTGGGATGCGCGACCGTGACCTCGAGCTGGACCGTGCCAAATGCTGATGCCTGCCCTGCAAAGCGGTCGGGGAAGTAGCCCCGCACAGTGAACGGATCGAAGACGGTCTGCGCGCCAATGTGCGCCAGGTCTTGATAGGGTGCCGTACCCCAGATCTTCTCGCCGCCCGCGCGGAGCGCCAAGGTGGGGGAAAGCGGGAGCCCCGCAGCCGTGAGGTAGGTCGATGCCACTCCGTGCAACTGGCCGTACGACTGAAACGCGGTCCACCACCCCGGAACCCCGCGCGCGCCAATGTTGACCAAGACCCCCCGTGTGGCGAGAGCCGGCGTATCCCGCGTATCGATCACGGCATCGGCGACGGCGCTGACGGAGCCGAAGGCCCCGAGCCCGTAGGGATCCGTCAACCCGAGATACGTCGCCGTCGTCCGGCCCGTGTCCCAGTAGCGGAGGTCCGGGCCCAGGGTGAGCGTCGCGTGTGGGGCGACCGCGAGGGTGAAGGCCGGAGCGAGCTCGTAGTACTGCTGGTGTGCCTCGAAGTACCGCTCCGGACGGCCGAGCGGCGTGGCGTCACCAATGCCGAAGTACCGTGTGTAGTCGGCGGTTGATGCTCGCATCCGCAGCGACCACAGGTCCTCACTCCCGGTCGGCCGCACTTGGCCGAGATAGTCGAGCAGTCCCCCCGTCGTCGCGGAGGTGAAGGCGGCGATGAGCCGCTGATGGAGTTCGAACGGGAGACGGCGGAACCCAAAGAGGCTGCAGGTGAGCACGCCTCCAACGGCCAGCCCTACGTCCGAGTTGCCGGCGGCCCAGGGATAAGCAAGGCATTGGGAGCCGTCGTCCCGCACGAGCACCTGCAAGCTGAGGGGCCCGGAGTCGTTCGGCGGGGGTGACCACCGGCGATGATCGGTATCGATCGAGTGCGCGTCGACCAGACGGAGGGGATGCCACCCGTCATAGACGTTCGTGCCCCCGGTGCCGGACTGCGACGAATCCACGAGCACGTCGCCGTCAGCCGCGGTGATGACGCGCACGAGGATGTCGTCGTGGGCGCCGCGGACGGTGATGCTGTCCGGGCCGCCGTCCAAATACAGCCGGACCTCGTTGGACTCGCGGCGGGCGAACCGGCGCTCGAAGTAGGGATCCCCGGGTTGGGCGCCGCGCAGCCGGAAGCGGATATCGACGGTGTCGGGCCGGCGGTCGATGTCGACGACGGTCGGCTCGGTGGCGGTATGGACATCGGCACCGTCGGCCATCCGCAGGTAATAGCGGCGAGCGATCTCCGGGAGCTCGGCACGTCGTTGCCGGAGGGCGTGCGCAAGCCACGCGCCGCGAATGGCCTGCTCCTCGCCCGGCATCTGAGCGACGGCCAGGCCGATCACCGAGTCGGTGAGCACGCCCTGGAGCCACCGAGCCGTCGAGTCGAACACCGGCTGCTCGACCTCCTGCAGCAGCCGTCGGTCCAGTTGCCACTCCTCAGTCATGAGCCCGAGCATTTCGCGCGTCGGCGGATGCGCGTGGTCGTACACCGTGAGCCGCGGGTCGGCGAGCCGGAGGATCGCGTTCAGAATGCCGTTATTGCGGGCGAACGCCCAGTCACGATCCAGCGGAATCGGCTCCCAGATCCGCTCGGCCTTGGAACCCCAGCGCGCCCAGCGCCACTGCGTGGGGCCTCGATCCCAATCGCCGATGTACATGTCCATGAGCCGCGCGGTGAGGTACGCGCGGGCGTCGATCCGGACTGACGCATGGGTCGCGTCCTCGAGTACCTTCGTTGTGTTCTCGACTTTCGACGCGTCGGCAAATGCATCCTCGCCGTCGGCCGTCCGCGGGCGGGGTTCCATCTCGGCCAGCATCCCGGCGAATTCCTCCCGGTAGGCGCCAAGCCGAGGGTCGTCAGGAATGACCACGAGACTCCCGGCGACGTGCAGCACGCCCGCCGCGGTCAGCAACGGCGCAACGACGAGCGCGCCCGTCGGAAAGCCGGCACTGGTTTCGTCCTGGGCCACGTCCTGCAGGATCGTGCCTTGCAACTCCTGAGGTACAACCTGACGCTTATCGACGGATCGCAGCACATACTCGATCCCGTCGGCTCCGTGCATATGGAGGGAGGTCGTTTCCAACCCGCCGCCGGGGTAGATCGGGGTGAGGCCGCCGGCATAGCGCTCGAGGTCGAGCACCGGGACACGAATCGGCGTGGTCCACACGTCACGATACCGGTCACCGACAAACCACTTGCGAGGCGCCGTCGCCCGGTACTGAGGCCCCGGTACGACCGAGACTGACTCAGGCCGATCACCCGGCGGCGGGGGCGCGGGCACGACACGTCCCGGTGCCGCAATCGCCGCAGGGCGTCGCGCGTTCTTCGGCACCTTGCCCGCCGGTTTTGGCGCGCTGGCCGCCGCGGAGTTCTGCGCGCACGCCGACTGGGCCAGCGGAGACGCGGCGAGCAGTGCAGCGAACGCCAGGATCAGGCAGCACGCGCTGGCGAATGGCCCGCGGCGCGACACGGCTACGAGAACGATGGCGAGACCGGTGCCGGCGGTCATCGTGTTCATCGTGTCACAGCCCAGTCCCGAGGCCGAAGTAGACTCGCGTGCCATCGGTGCCGTGCGCTACGGTCACGTTCGACGCAAAGGTCCGGTCGAGCCAGGCCGCCCACACCCCGCCGCCTGCACCGTCGTGCCAGACCGACGAAGGCTCACCGGGCGCGAACACGCGGCCGATGTCATCCAACCCGAGCAGTCCCACGTCGGCCGGGACGATCAGTTTGGGATGCGCGAGCGTGATCTCGAGTTGCACCGTGCCGTAGGCTGACGCGTCCCCGGTGAAGCGATCCGGGTAGTAACCGCGTACGCTGAAATCCTCGACCGTCGTCTGCGCACCGATGTGGGCCAGGTCCTGATAGGGTGCGAGTCCCCACACCTTCATGCCGCCAGCGCGGAGCACCAGCGTCGGCTCGAGTGGCCACGACGTGGCACTGAGATACCTCTTGAGCACGCCGGAGAGCTGCCCGTACGACTCGGTGGCGTTCCAGGCGTCGGGCACGCCACGCCCGCTCACATCGAGGAGCATGCCGCTCCGCGCGATGGTTGCGACGTCGCGCGTGTCGAGCCGAAAATCCAGACGACCCGCGATGGTGCCGAACGGACCGACGCCATAGGGCCGCGACGTACCGAGGACGGTGCCTGCGATGCGGCCCGTCTCCCAATACCGGAGGTCCGGACCGAGTGCCAGGGACGCTTGCCTCGAGATGCCGAACACGAATGCAGGTGCAAGCTCGTAGTACTGCTGGTGGGCCTCATAGAAGCCGAGGGTCCCAGCGAGTGGGGTCTCGTTGCCTACTCCGAAGTAGCGCGTGTACTCGCTGGTCGCAGCGCGAACCTGGAGGGCCCACTGGTTCAGGCTTTCGGTGGGGTGGAGTTGCGCGCGGTATGACAGGAGCCCCCCGCCGGTGGACGTCCCATACGCAATCTGAAGCGTCTGATGCAGCGCCGAGGGGTCCTGGCGGAAGCCAAACGCGTCGCACGTCAGGACGCCGCCCACGACCAGGCCATCGTCCGTGCTGCCGCCGAGCCAGGGTTGTGTGTGGCACCACGATCCGTCATCGAGCTCCAGCCTCTCCTTGCCCAGGGCAAGCGAATCGCTCGGGGCCGGAGCGGGCGTCCATCTCCTGTCGTCTCTCGAGATAGAGTGCGCGCCCACGAGGCGCACGAGGTGGCCCCCGTCGTAGATCGCGGTGCGACCTGCCCCGGCGCCCGACGAAACGGTGAGCACATCATCGTCACCCGCTGCGATCACGCGAACGAGCACCCCATCCCCGCGGCCACGGACGGCGATACTGTCCGGCCCACCATCGAGGTAGAGACGGATCTCATGCGTCTCACCGCGGACGAACCGGCGATCGAAGTACGGGTCCGCGGGATCCGCGTCGCGGAGCCGGAAGCGGATCTCCACTGTGTCGCGGCGGCGGTCGATGTCGACGACCGTGGGCTGGACAGTCGAGTGCACGTCGGCACTGGCGGAGATCCGCCGATAATAGTGTTCGGCGAGTGCCGGAAGACCGTTGCGCCGGCGACGGAGCGTTCGCACGAGAAACGGTCCGACGCGCTCGCGTTCGCCCTCGGGCAGGCGGGCCACGGCCGCGTCGATCACCGAGTCGGAGAGCTGGTGAACGAGCCACGCCGCCGTCGAGTCGAACACCGGCCGCTCGAGGTCCTGCAGCAAGCGGCGGTCGAAGCGCCATCCCTCGAACGCGAGCCGGACAACACTAGGGTAGTGATCGCCGAAGACGACGATCTGCGGCCAGTCCCGGCTGAGTATGTCGTTCAGGACGCCGTTGAACCGCGCAAATGCCCAGTCACGGTCGAGCGGAATCGGCTCCCACCGCCGGTCTCCCTTCTCGCCAAAACGCGCCCAGCGCCACTGGACCGTGTCGCGGTCGAAGTCACCCACGTACATGTCCATCAGCCGCGCCGTGAGAAACGCCCGGCTGTCGGCGCGGATGGAGGAGGACTGGGCCATAGCGGCTAACAGCTTGGCGCTCCCCTCCACTTTGGACGCTCCGGCGAATGTCTCTTCCCCATCGGCGGTCCGGGGCCGTGCTTCGACCTCGGCCAACATGCCGGCGAATTCCTGCCGGTAGGGTCCGAGACGCGGATCGTCGGGAATCACGAACAGTGAGGGCTCGAGGTGCAGGACTCCGGCGGCCTCCAGCAGAGGAGCGACCACCAGGGCTCCTGTCGGGAGGGCCGAGCTGATCTCGTCGTGCTCGAGGTCTTCGACGATGGTCTGCCGGAGATTGGCCGGTACCCACGGGCGCTTGTCGATCGAGCGCAGGACATACTCGATCCCATCGGCACCTCGCATGTGCAGCGACACCGTTTCTTCCCCGCCGCCGTGGTACAGGGGCGTGAGTCCGCCCGCGAACCGCTCCAGGTCCATGACCCGCACCCGGATCGGTGTCGTCCACACGGCGCGATAGCGCGCGCCACCGAACAGCCGACGGATGCCGCTCGCGCGGTATTCCGGCCCTGGTACGACCGTGACCGACTCGGGCGCGGCCGCCGTCGGGGGCGGGGGCGCCGGAACGGCCCGCCCGGGCGCTGGTGCTGACGCGGGTCCGCGCGGCTTGGCGAGCTTGTGCGGCTTGAGCACGGGGCGGGAATCGGCGGGCTGCGTTGTGTCGGCCGCAGCCTGCGCGGAGACCCGGATGCCCGCGCATACGGTTGTCACGAGGCCGATCGCCCACATGACACCCAGCCATCCCGCCCGACACGATGGCCGGTGTGTGCTCACGGCCACTCCTGCGTGTATGCATCGCGCGCGGTAGCGGACGCGTCGACGACGCGCACTGACAGCCGGACCCCCGTGTCTCCCACGAAATCGAGCCGCATGTAGCCGCTCTCATGTGCCTCGAATCGCGTCCCGCGAATCGGCTCTACAAGGTCAAGGTGATGGAATGTGCCAGCGCCGGAGACGAGGAAAAGCGGTGCGTGATCCCGGCTGATGACCTGGAGGGCGTGATCGTGGCCGGTCGCGAAGGCAAAGGGAGGAGTGGACGCGAACACGCTGTCCAGAGCGGCGCGCAGGACCCGATACTTCGCCCCAGAGAAATCCTGGGCGTCGCGAATCAGGCGACGCGCGAGCGCCGACGGCAGGCTGCGGAAGGGATCGGTCCAGCGCACCGGCTCCCCGTGCACGCCGCCGGAGACCACCGGATGGTGCGCACCGACGATGACCCGGCGAGTGCCAGCGCCGGCAATGTCGTGCCGCAGCTGGTCAAGCACTTCCTCCGCGGTGGCCGCTGGGCAGCCATCGGTCGGCTTCGGCCCCGACGCGAGCCACCACTCACTGTCGAGGAGCACGAGCCGCACGCGAGCGCCCACGTCGACGACCGCCGGCCCGGGGCATCCGTTCGCGGGGAGCATCGAGGCACCGGCCACACCAGCGCCGGGGCTCAGGTCGCCGCCGGCGTGATCGATGTAGGCGCCTTCGCGCCGAATCGCAGCCCATCCGTCGGCGTGGCCAGCGTCCCAGTCATGATTACCCGGCACAAAGATCACGCGAGCGCCGCTCGCTTCCTGGACGTGGAGCTGGGCGTTGATACGCTGCACGGCTTGGGCACGGCCCCGGTCGAGCGTGTCGGGGAGGCCTCGGGGATAGATGTTGTCGCCCAGGAACACGACGACGCGGTGTTGCGCGTGAGCTGCGCTTGCCTCGCGCGTGAGCGCGATCAGCACCGGATCACCAGCCGGCGCGGGCGCTCCGGCATCGCCGATCAGGAAGAGCGTCACGTCCGTGTCGCTCACGGCGCTCCGCCGGAGCGGGAGCGGGGCAGCCGTCGGGCCCGCGGGTGCGGGCGCAACAAACGCGGCGGGCGGCGCCGCGCACAGGCCGATGATGCCCGTCGCGGATACCAGTCGGCGGACGGCCGATATACGCATGATTCAATGTCCCGGGGCAGACTGCGCCACGGCTGTCCGCGCCGCGGTCGCCGATGCGTCGTCCCGCGCCCCGTCGGGGCTTGGAACGACGGAGGCGGGAACAGTTGGGACCGAGGGCCGCTCATTCGCGTTAGCCAGGCTCGCGGTGATGCCATCATGAGCGCCCGCTTCGTGAATGGCGGAAGCCAGTGCTGCGGGACTCACGTGCTTCCGCATATGGACGGAGTACGTCAGTGACGCCGAGCCGTCGGACTCGGTGGCCGCGTCCTGAAGTACCCACGACTTCGTGCGGTCCCCGAGCAACGGCTCTACGAGGCGCCGGGCTGCATCCTTCTGCGGCGCGTGGACGGCAATGAAGGCGTGGTGGTCCTCACCGGCCGCACTCAACATGCCGGGGGCGGTCGCTTCGGACGCGGTCCCCTCGCCGTATTCGTGTTTGTCGTGTTTGTGCGGCTCCAGCGGGGGCAGCACGGCCTCTGGGTGCTTGCGTGCCACGTACCGGCGAGTGGCCCACAAGAGCAGCATCGCGGCGCAGAAGAAGAGCGCGAGTACCGCGCCGATGTCGAGCGCGGCGGCACCGGCCGCGACGCCGATGGCGACGGCGAGGAAGATGTAGGCCGCGTCGTTGGTCTCCCTGAGTGCGCTCCGGAATCGCACCGTGGTGACCACGCCCGCGAGACTGAGCGCCACCGCCAGGCTGCCCTGGATCACGGTGACGATCCCCGCCACGGCGACGGGGAGAATGAAGAGGCTCTCGGCGAGCGACGGGTCGAACCGGCCGTTCGGAGTCGTCAGCCGGTAGACCACCAGCGGTGGTAGGGCGAGCAGCAGCGCGCCGGTGAGCGCGATCAGCGTCGCCATCGCCACTTGCGGCCGCCAGGTGAGCCCGGTCATCCCGGGCCGAACAGTGCCATTGGTGAGCGCGGCCACGGCCTCGCGCGCGGCGTGCCGGCGCCCCCCGGTGCTCCCGTCCTGAAGGAGTTGGGAGAACGACTGGGTGCTGGGCGCGCTATCCGGTGTTTGCGCCATGACGCGGTGCTGCGGGAGCGCCACGAGCATGGTGAGGCCGATCGCGCGACCGAGACGCCACGCCTGTCTCGACAGCCCTCGCCAGCGCCGCTGGTCAGACGCGACCCACGCGCCACCAATCCAGTGGCCGGCGACGTTAGTAGTGGGCCGTTCATTGGGCATGCGGACGACCGAGAGTTCCGGACGTGCCGAACGTGTCTTCAAGAAACTGGACGTAGTGAACTTTTCCGTCCCTGACCTTCGCCAGGATCGAGAACGGTGACGTGATCTCCTGGCCGGACTGGCGCCCGCGATAAGTGAATGAACCGAACATCGCGACCGTATCGCCCTGTTCCATGACGTCGCGGACCTGGAACGCCTTTGTCTCCCACGCCCGCCCAATCCCTTCGAAGGCCCGGACGATGGCTTCGGGCCCTTTGTTCGTGCCGGTCCAAGGCAGATACCGCTTGAGCTCCGGGTTGTCTTCATTGAGCGACACGTAGGTCACGTCGGGGCTCGTCACGTTTCGCACATTCGCCAGGTCGACCGGGTTAGCGAGCAGCGTCTGAACGACTTGAGTGGATGAAAGCGGCACGGTCTCTCTCCTCTCTCGGGTGCGTGCATGGCCTCCGTGCGAAGTGTACGCCGCCCCCCCGGTTACGCGCGTCTGGCGAACCGGAGAACTCGCAATCCGACTTTTGGAATAGAGCCGAGGCTCAGTCGATCCGGACGAGACCTCGTCGCACTGCCGTGGCGATCGCTTCGGTGCGGCTCGTGACATCAAGCTTGCTGAACACGTGCGTGATGTGAATCTTGACCGTGCCGTCGCTGATGCCGAGCGCGTCAGCGATCTCTCTGTTGGACTTGCCGGCGGCCAGCTGCCGGAGCACTCCCATCTCGCGTGCAGTGAGCCGGATGTTGGTCACGCCCGCCACCAGCTTTGCGGCGACGCTCGGCGACACCCAGGTGCGACCCGCGTGCACGGCGCGGATACAGGCGACCAGGTCTTGGGGCGACACGTCCTTGACGAGATAGGCCTTCGCGCCGGCGCGCAGCGCGCGTTCGATATCGGTGTCGGTATCGTACGTCGTCAAGATGACGATGACGGCGCCCGGAAACTGTCCCCGGATCCGCTCGACCACTTGCACGCCTTCCAGCTTCGGCATGCGGAGATCGATCAGTGCCACGTCCGGCTGGGAGCGCGCGAAGAGCTCGACCGCTTCTACTCCGTCCCGCGCTTGCTCCACGACGCTGATCCCTGGCTCCCCGTTCAAGATCTGCGCGACGCCATTGCGAGCAATCGCGTGGTCGTCAGCCAGCATCACCCGAATCGCGCCGATCGCGTCACTCATTCGGCCACACCACCACGATTTCGGTCCCGGCGCCAGGCTCCGTGACCAGCGTCAACGCCGCGCCGATCCGGTTGGCCCGTTCGTACATGCCGACCAAGCCGTAGCGGCCGTCACGGGGCTGATCCGGATCGAAACCCTGTCCGTCGTCGCTCACGGCGAGGCGCACGGAGCCCCGATCGAGGTAGGCTAGCTCGACTTCGATACGCATGCCTCGGCTGTGCGTGGCCGCGTTCGTCAACGCCTCTCGCACGATCGCGAGCAACTCCTCCTCCACCGATCGTTCGAGCGCGTGTGGCACACCCGTCACGCGCACGTCGAGGCAGCCACCGTAATAGCGTCGCACGAGATCGGCGGCTTCCTGCACCGCGCGGGAAAGGCCGTGCGGTGTCGTCGGAGGGCGCAACATCCCGACCGACCGTCTCGCTTGAACGAGCCCCTCGACCGCCAGTTGCCGCACGGTTTCCAGCGGCTCGCGGGCCGACGCCCATGCCGGCCCAAGCTTGGACTCGGCGTGTTGCAGTTGCATCACGATCAGTGCGAGCGCCTGTGCCAGCGTGTCATGGATGTCACGGGCCAGCCGGTTGCGCTCCTCGGCAACGGCCGCAGTCTTCACCCACTCAGCGAGGCGTGCGTTCTGAAACGCGGCCGCGGCATGATTGGCAGCCACGGAAAAGAGTAACTGTTCAATCTCGCTGGGAAATGCGGTCCGATTACACGCCCCGGCGACCAGGCCGCCCTCGGCATTGACGCCAATGGGAATGACAACGCCCGTGCACGCCTCCAGGGCGCCAAGATCAGGACTGATCGCCTTACACGAGAACCGGCCGGCAAAGCCAGGGTGGTTTTGTAGCCATTCGGGGAATTCTTTCCACGTGTACCCCCGCATTACCTCAATTGCATTGCCACCTTTGGGGTCGCACAACCGCACGAAGGCGAAATCAAGCTGCAGCGATCCGACCAGCACATCAGCGAGCCCGGCGGCAATTGTCGGCGGTTCTCTTCCCACCCACGCTGCGGGGATTGTTGAAAGTGCCACCAGCTCGCGGAGCGCGCCTCGCAGCGTGACACTATCAGTATTCGATTCCGTGGACATTTAGTGCGCCATGCCCGCCCCCTTGAGAGCCGAGCGTCGCTCACGCAACTCACGGAGAAACTGATCCGGAGGACTGAAGAACGGGTTCTCCTGAAGAATGCCGCCGATGATCACGACTGGGTGCGTCCGCAAGATGTCCAGGAGCACCGTTGCGCCAAATTTGGACAGATCGTACGTGCAGATGACGGGATCTTTGTACTTGGCAAGAACATAGTTGAGGCGAGCCTCGTATTCGACCAGGTTGTTCACGCCTGATTCATCGTGCAGTGCCCAATCCATATGATGTCCCACCAGTCTCGTGAGCGCGTAGCCCGCCGCTGCCCCCGACTGGATCAGTTGTTCGACTTCGGCCAGCATGGCGTTCTGGTCGAACTGGTGGTCGCGAACGTATGCATCGGACCACGGCAGCACCTCCAGCCGGCCAGCGGCCAAGGCCTGCTGCACATCGATACCCGCTTCCGCGAGCCGTTTCAGGTGCTCTTGCCGTTTCGCTGGATCCACCACGTGGGTCGCCTTTTCGCCCCGGTCGAGGCCATCCTTCACGAACGAACTCAGCACCCGGTGCTCCTCGTCGATGCTATTGAAGAACGCGCAAACATGCCGGTGGCTTCCCAGAGTGCCCCCGGCACACTGCATTGAATCATTCATATGTCACCTGGCTGGAGACATGCCACCTTGAGCGCCAGAGGCTTGGCGCTTCACGGGAAACCCCATCCGCCGAACCCTCTGACGAAAGTACTACTCTTGGCCTATGGCCGCGATGTCCGAATTGGAGATTGCCCGCTTGGGTATCTTGCGCCAAGCACTGCGCTCTGGCGTCGCACATATTTGTTTCTTGCGGCCGTCGCGGGGTAGATAGTGGCGCCGATCCCGCTGGTGCTCCGCACTTCGATGGGATCGCAACCGATCCAGAACGCGAGTGGGGCCTATGATCGCTTGTGGTTATCCGTTCGCCCGGGGCACCCGTCCAGATCTGTTCCGCGTTTTGACGGAGCGCGAGCCGGCGGCGACTGGAGCATAGCCATGACCAAGCGTCCACTGCGGTCCCTTGTCGTGCTCCCGGATGACTCTGCAAAACCTCTCCTCGAGGCGATTGCGGCGGCGAAGGCGACCGTCCGCGTCAAGATGTTTGAACTGTCCGATCCCTCCGCGGTCGAAGCCCTCATCGGGGCCCGCCAACGAGGTGTATCGGTGCGAATCATGGTCGACCCGACGCGAGCGCGGCGCCATCGCGAGCGGATGGCCGCCCGCCGGCGCCTTCGGCGCGCTGGCATCGACGTGCTATCCAGCAATCCCCACTTCAGCGCGACTCACGAAAAGTCGCTCGTCGTCGATGAGGGGACCGCGTTCGTGCAGTCGTGCAATTGGGAGACGGAGTACTTCACCCACACGCGCGACTTCGCGATCCGAACCACGAATCGCGACGAGGTGGCGGCAATCATCAAGTGTTTCGAGGCCGATTGGCGACGGCGGCGCTTCCAACCCGATGAGCCATCTAGTCTGATCTGGTGTCCATGGGAGGGGCGCGAGCGCTTCGCCCATTTCATCGACCGCGCCGAGGAATTCCTTATCATCCAGAACGACCGCTTTCAGGACCCCATTATCGTCGAGCATGTGGTGCGGGCCAGGTCGCGTGGCGTCAAGGTGCACGTGCTCACGAGGCCCGTGCATTCGCTCAGCGAGGAGAACATGGCCGAAGGGGTCAGTGCCCTGCAAATGATGCACGATGTCGGTGTCAAGATTCACAAACTCGAGCACCTGAAGCTGCATGCGAAAATGATGCTGGCGGACGATCACACGGCGATCGTCGGATCGATCAACATCAGCGTGGGGAGCTTCGACAAACGTCGGGAATTGGCGATCGAGCTCACCGATGCCGCCATCGTGGATCGGCTTCGACGGGTGCATCATCGAGACTGGAGGCGCTCAAAGGCGCTCGATTTGAGCGACAAGGGCCTGGCTGCTGACATCGAACGCCACCACCTCGAGGATAACGTGGTCGCGCGCTGGCGATCCCTCGCCCAGGATCAACACTGAAGGGATCGCCACCGCTCTGCGGTGCAGATTCGTGCGGATCGACTGACTCGCGGCACTATCCAAAAAGGCCGATATCGGCGTCTCCGGCTTTGCAGACGCGCGCGCATCTGGCACAGGCTACACTTCGCGGCGCATTCACACCACCACCGCGAATGAGGAGGACGAGCCGTGTCTGCCGTAGCCGCTCCACTGTCGTACACCGGTCTCCCCGCGCTGCTCACTCCCGAAGACAGCGCGCTGCTGCTCATCGACCACCAGGGCGCCCAACTCGCGAATCTGCACAGCAACGAGCCGCAGCTCGTCGTGAACAACGCCATCGCGCTGGCCAAGACCGCGAAACTGTTCGGCGTTCCCACGGTCCTCACGACAGTCGTTGCGGCGCGCAGCGGGAACATCATCAAGGGCATTCACGACGTCTGGCCTGACCAGCAGCCGATCGACCGCACGTTCATCAACGCCTGGCAGGACACGCGGTTTGCGAACGCGGTCAAGAAAACCGGGCGCAAGAAATTGGTCATGGCGGGGCTGTGGACAGAAGTCTGCGTCGCGATGCCGGCGCTCCAGGCACAGGGCGAGGGCTACGACGTCTATGTCGTCTCGGATGCCTCGGGCGGGGTGTCCGCCGAGGCGCACGCCGTGGCGATGGACCGGATGATTCAAGCCGGCATCAAGCCGGTCACGTGGCTCGCCGTGCTCTGCGAATGGCAGCGCGACTGGGCAGCACGCCAGGACAAGCAAGCCGAGTTAGTAGGTATTCTCATCGACCACGGTGGCAGCTCCGGCGCGGCCTTCGCGTGGGGCCTGCAACTGCTGGCCAGCGCCGCAAAAGCCTAGCTCTGGAGCAACCGATCATGCCTATACTGACCGCCGAGGAAAGCCGCAACGAGCAAGTCATCCGGACGTTGTACTCGCTCGCTGACGCGAAATCGAAAGACACGCCGCGGTTCGTCTCCATGTTCGGGGATGGCGGGTACTTCAACGACGTCGCGGCGGGCAAGAAGTACTTTGGCGCTGACATCGGGTATACGGTCGATGTCTACGCGACGGCATTTCCCGACATGCACCGGGAGCTGTACCACATGTATTTCCGCGACGATGTCGTGGTGGTCGAGCTCTCACTCAACGGCACGCACAAGGGCGATCTGGTGCTGCCCAAGGGCACCATCCCGCCAACGGGGCGAACCATGCGCGCGCCCTGCTGCGATGTCTTCCATGTCAAAGACGGGAAAGTGCTGGGGTTCGACTGTTATGTGGCCGTTCCCATTCTGCTCGAACAGCTCGGCGTGTTCCTCAACCTCCAAGCGGCCTTCCGTAAGTAGCCAGAGAGAGCGGTGTCATGACACCTGCCGGTCAGGACAATGATGTCTCGCAGGACGTCGTCTACCACCTGCTGTTTCTCAATGGGGTGGCCGGCAGGACACCGACCGCCGACGTGCTGGCGCGCCACGCGGCGCACCTCGCGGATCTCGACCGTCAGGGGAAGCTCGTGCTCGCCGGCCCATTCCTCGGCCGATTTGGCGGCTTGATCGTGTTGCGGACCGCGAGTCATGCCGAGGCGAAACGCATCGCCGACGAGGACCCGATGATCCGCGCGGGCGTCCAATCCTACGACCTTCTCGCGTGGGCACAGGCCGAGCGCCGCAACAACTATCAACCGAACCTGGGGCGAGTAGCGGACCCATGAGCACACCACCGATCAAAATCGGATACTGCCTCTCGCTGACCGGGGCCCTGGCTTCGAACGGCCGCACGGCGCGGGTGGCCCATCAAATGTGGGAAGCGGATGTCAACCGGCGAGGCGGGCTCCTCGGGCGACCGGTGCAGATGATCTGCATCGACGACGAGACGAATCCGAAGCTCGTTCCGGCCATCTACAAACGATTGCTCGATGACGAGAAGGCCGATCTCGTCATCGGGGGCTACGGCGACAACTCGGTCTCCCCGGCGATGCCGCTGATCATCGAGCGGAAGCGGTATCTCATTGCGCTGATGGCGCTCGCGGTGAACGCGACCCTTGCCTACGAGAACTACTTCGTGATGATTCCAACCGGGCCGCACCCGACGGACGCTCTCACGGAAGGCTTCTTCAGGCTCGCCGCCGAACAGTCGCCAAAGCCCGCATCGATGGCGATTCTCGCCGCGGACGCTCCGTTTTCCGTGGGACCGGTTGCGGGGGCGAAGAAGCATGCGGACGAGTTGGGTGTTCGCGTGGTGTCAGAAACCAGGTATCCGCTCAGCACCGCTGACTTCGAGCCGCTCATTCGGCCGCTCGAGCCGGTCAAACCCGACATCCTGTTTCTCTGCTCGTATTTGAACGACTCGGTCGGCCTGCTTCGCGCAATCGATGCGGCCGGCCTCGAGCCGGGGATCGTGGGCGGGGCCATGATCGGCCCGCAGAACGGCTCAGTGAAGATCGAGCTCGGGCCTCTCCTCAACGGCGTGGTGAACTATGAGTATTGGCTTCCGGTGCCGGCGATGATGTACCCCGGCGTCGCGCAGGTGATCGCCAATTATCAGTCACGCGCAGCGGCCGCGGGATCGGATCCGCTCGGGTACTATGTGGTGCCGCAGGCCTACGCCCAGATGCAGATCGTCGAGCAGGCCGTCAGTGGCACGGGTTCCCTCGACGACGCACGGCTCGCGCGGTTCACGCGAGAGCACTCGTTCAAGACCGTCGTTGGCGATGTGCAGTTCGGTCCTGGCGGCGGATGGGCGGAACCTCGTGTCCTTCATGTGCAGTACCAGAACATCAAGGGGCGCGACATAGGGGAATTCAGAGACGCGCGAACGCAGCCCGTGGTATGGCCGCCTGGCCTTGCATCGGGTTCTCTGATCTATCCCTACGCAAGAGCAACACTGCGGGTCTGACGCGAATCATCTGAGCGTTGAACACGCGTCCCACGAGACGGGGTCACGAAGCCAATAGGGCCTTCAGGTGGGCTGCTGGCAGCCCCGACCGGATGAGAGCATGTAGGCCGAAGGTACGGGTAAAAAATCGCCAACACGACAAATGGTCGCCGGATGTCGACGGGTCTACAATTCAGCCCGTCCGGGCGATGGCGATTGCGTTCGCCTGACCCAGCGGCTGTCCGAGAAACTGTCGCGCACGCGCGGAGGATGCCGTCGGCAGGAGGGTCACTATGAATCGCAACGAGCTGCAAGAAGTGGTCACCCCGGCACAGTCCATTCTCGTCAGCACGCGCCCGGGCGAGCAGTCGGCCGGCGCTCCCGGTAGCTCCGGGTTGTCCATCGACATTGTGGTCAACCGCCAGCGCCGGCAACTGGACGTCGATCCGCGTGCGTCACTTCTCGACCTTGTGCGCGACCATCTGCATCTCATGGGGACAAAAAAAGGGTGCGACCATGGACAGTGCGGCGCGTGTACCGTTCACCTCGATGGCCGGCGCGTCGTGTCCTGTCTGATGCTCGCCCTCCAGGCCGATGGCCGTGAGGTGACAACCATAGAGGGGCTCGCAGGCCCGAACGGCTCCCTGCACGTGATGCAGCAGGCCTTCATCGACCACGATGCCCTTCAGTGCGGTTATTGCACGCCCGGCCAGATCATGTCAGCGGTGGCGTGCGTTCGGGAAGGCCACGCGAACTCGGTGGCCGGCATCCGCGAGTACATGAGCGGTAATCTGTGCCGCTGCGGCGCCTATGTCGGCATTGTCGCTGCCATACAGGATGCGGCTCCGCGAATGCAAGGCGCCGAACCATGAGATCATTCGCCTACGCGCGGCCCTTGACCGTGATGGCGGCCGTTCAGGCGTTGGCCGATGCCAGTCCGCACGCCCGCATCATTGCGGGTGGCACGACGCTGTATGACCTGATGAAGCTGAACATAGAAGCGCCGCAGGCGCTGGTCGACGTCAGCCGGCTCGGTGAGCTCACGACATTCGATACGTCGGGCACACGCGAGCTCGTGTTCGGCGCGATGGCGCGCATGAGTGACATTGCCGCCGATCGGACACTCCAGACCGACTATCCTGCCCTCGCTGAGTCGCTCTGGCTGGCCGCGTCGCCGCAAGTGCGCAACATGGCGACGGTGGGTGGGAATCTGCTCCAACGCACGCGATGCGCCTACTTTCGCGGTGGCGCGCCGTACCCCTGCAACAAACGACAGCCTGGCAGCGGGTGCGCGGCCATTGGCGGGCTGGATCGCAGTCACGCGATTCTGGGGACCAGCACATCCTGCGTTGCGGTCTATCCGGGTGACTGGGCCGTGGCACTCGCCGCCTTTGATGCACAACTGGATACGGTGAGTCCGCGTGGTGAGCGCACTATTCCCATCGACGAGTTACATCGAGAACCAGGCGAGACGCCGCACCTCGAGACGATACTGAAGCCCGACGAGTTGATTGTACGCATTCGCGTGCCCGTCACCGTGGCTGGGCGGGCGTCCACCTACCACAAGATCCGGGATCGTGCCTCGTACGCGTTCGCGCTCGCCTCCGCGGCTGTTGCGTTACGCGTTGATGGCGACACGGTTCGGGAAGCGCGAATCGCGCTTGGTGGTGTGGCGACACGTCCTTGGCGGGCGCGCGACGCCGAGCGCGCGTTGATGGGCGGGGCGCTCACGGAAGGGAGCGCTCGCGCGGCCGGTGAGCTGGCGTTCACGGCGGCGCGAACCGGCCAGTACAACAGATTCAAGGTCGAGCTGGGCGCGCGCACGATCGCCGAGGCGCTCATGATCGCAAAGGGGAGGGCGAAGACCTCATGACGGGGCCCGGCCCATTCCCTGATGTCGCCCGTGTCGACGCGCGTGACAAAGTGCGTGGAATGACGCCATACGGCGCCGACAACCACCCCCCTAATCTGGCGCACGCGATGCTGGTGACGGCCCAGATTGGAAAAGGTCGCCTGGTCAAGGTCGACACCGATGCGGCCCGTGCGGTCGCGGGCGTTCAACTCGTCCTGACGCACCAGGACACCGAGGGCCTTAAAGCGGACGGCTATCTCTTCGCCAACGGCCGATCGTTCCAGAGCGTCCAACCGATGATCGGCACCGCAATCGCGTACCGTGGCCAGCCGATCGCGCTCGTCGTCGCGGATTCCCTGGAGGCGGCGATCGAGGGCGCTGAGCAAGTCAGCGCGGAGTACGTGACAGCGCCGTTCAGTGTCACGCTCGACAGCGAAGGCACGGAGATACTGGCGCAGGCTGACTTGCCTCTCCCCAAGCCGGCGTTTGCCGACAAGAACGTGGGGGACGCCGACGCGGCGCTCGCGGCCGCTCCGGTCACGGTCGACGCAGTCTACGACAGTGCGCCACAGCACCAGAATCCGATCGAATTGATTGCCACGGTGGCATCATGGGACGGTGACGAGCTGACAGTCTATGAGAGCACGCAGCACGTCGAAGGTATTCGTCAGGGGCTTGCCTTCGAGCTCGGCATATCGCCCGACAAGGTCCGGGTGATCTCGCCCTTCTGCGGCGGTAGCTTTGGTCAGAAGAACGCCATGCATGCGCAGACCGTGCTCGTCGCGCTGGCGGCACGGACGCTCGGACGTCCGGTCAAACTCGTCGTTCCGCGGTCGCAGCTCTTCCACAACACGAGCTTTCGCCCGCCCACTCGGCACCGCGTCCGGCTCGGCGCGGACCGAGCGGGCAAGATCGTCGCGGCGGTGCACGAGATCGATCAGCAAACCTCCCGACACGATCTCTTCCCGTCGATGGCCACGGACACGAGCGCGCGACTCCACGGGATTCCCAACTTCCGATCGCGGGAGCGGCTCCGGCGCACCGATGTGCAGACGCCCGGCTTCATGCGCGCGCCGTGGGAGCACGCCGCAGCGTTTGCCTTCGAGTCGGCCATCGACGAGCTCGCGTATGCGCTCGACCGGGATCCGGTCGAGCTCCGATTGGCGAATGAGCTGCCGTACGATGTGGTCACGGGCAAACCGTTCTCGTCGCGCCACCTGTCGGAGTGCTTGCGCCGTGGGGCGGAGCTTTTTGGGTGGGCCCGCCGCAGAATGGCGCCGCGGTCCATGCGAGAGACGGATGGTACGCTGGTGGGCTGGGGAGTGGCGACCGGCGCCTATCCCAGCGTGATCAGTCCGAGCATCGCCCAGCTTCGCGTCACCGACGACGGTGGTATTGTCCTCAACGTCGGTGTGCAAGAAATGGGGCAGGGGGCGCGCAATGCCGTCGCGGCGGCCGTCGCGGATGTACTGAAGGTGCGCGCCGACCAGGTCACGACCTTGCTCGGCGATACGAAAGGGCCGCCTCCGCATCTCACGGCAGGCTCATGGGGAACCGCGACGGCCGTCCCGGCAGCGCGCCAGGCGGCGATCGATATGCGCGAAGCGCTTCGGAAGCTCCAACCGGAGGCGTCGAACGGCGCAACGCCAGCCGGTATTCTCCGTCACGCCAAGCGGCCATTCCTCGAGGTCGAGGCGCGACATCAGGCACCGGGCGCTCCTGATGCGGTCTTCGACCGGATGAAACAAGGCTTGCTGGCGTACGTCGGCCCGGAATTCCCGGAATTCGTGTCGTTCAGCTTCATAGCCCATTTCGTTGAGGTTCACGTCGAGCCGGCTACATGCCGCGTGCGGGTGCCTCGGGTAGTAACGGTCGCTGACTGTGGCCGGGTCGTCAGTCCCCGCACCGCGGCAAGTCAGCTCCGGGGCGGCGTGGTCTGGGGAATCGGCGGCGCGTTGCGCGAGGCAAGCGAGGTCGACCCGCGCTATGGCGGATTCCTGAATGCCGACCTCGCCGAGTATCTCGTCCCGGTGAACGCGGACATCGGCGACATCCAGGTCGATTTTGTCGACAAGCCAGATCCGATGCTGAACAACGCTGGTGTGAAAGGGCTCGGTGAGGTGGCCAACGTGGGACCGGCCGCGGCCGTGGCCAACGCAGTGTACCACGCGACCGGACGGCGAGTGCGACATCTGCCAATCCGGATCGAAGACCTCCTCTGATCATGGTCATCGACACCCACCACCACCTACTGCCGGATTTCTTCTGGCGTGAGACGGACAACGCCCAGGCGCCTGTAGGCGGGATTGCGCCCCTCACGTGGTCGAAAGAGGCGTCGCTTTCGTTCATGGACGACGCGGGGATCGACGTTGCCGTCATGTCGTTGAGCACCCCGGGCGTGCACACCGGAGACAGCAAGAAAGCCCGGTCGTTGGCCCGTCGATGTAACGACTTCGGGGCCGAGCTCGTTCAGGGACGACCCGATCGGTTCGGGCTATTTGCATGCATCCCGCTGCCGGATATCGATGCCTCTCTGGAGGAGATATCGTACGCGGACGACATTCTCGCAGTCGATGGGTTTGTGGTGTTCACGAACTCGAACGGGGTGTACCTCGGCGACGCCGTTCTGGAGCCCGTCTTCGAAGAGCTGGAGCGCCGCAAGACTGTCGTGTTCGTGCATCCGAACCCATCACCTGACCCGGTGGCTCACTCATTCGGGCTTCCCGACAACCTGCTCGACTTCCCGACCGACACAAATCGCGCCGTCACGGAAATGCACTACACGAATCGGTTCGCGCGCACCCCGGCCGTGAAGTACATCTTCTCTCACGCCGGAGGGTCGGTCCCGTATCTGGCCGCGCGCTTCGCGATCATCGATGAGATGGGGTTTATCAAGGGCGGTGAGCAGCGGGGTAGTGCGGCGGACATGTTTCGCCGGCACTACTGGGACACGGCGCTTGCTGCCAGCGATCCCGTGCTCCGCATGCTGCGGGATGTAGCAGGAATTGATCACGTGCTGCACGGCACGGATTTCCCGTACCTGCGCCGAGACCTGGCCGCAACAGCGGGGCAGCGGATCCTGCAGAGCACTGCGTTGAATGACCTCGAGAGCCGCGCCATTCTCGGAGGGAACGCGGCACGGCTGTTGCCGCGTTTGGCGACGCGCCGCGGCGAATAGGCTTTCGCGGAATGAATCGAGCCCGGCCAACGCGTCCTCGAGCGTTACTGGACGACGATGATACCGTGTTGCCCGACCTCAGCATGCACCAGACACCAGTACTCGAACCGTCCCGGCTTCGTGAACGTGAGACTGAATGACGATGGGAGTTTCCCCGGGTTGCCCGGCGGGAACAGCAGACCGGAGTTCACGTAGCCCGTGCCGTCGTATTGAGTCGTGTTCGTGGGAGTGAGCGCCTTCGGGTTGAGCAGCACCTTGGGTGGGCCGCTCGACTGGGGCTCCGGCACCGCCAACTGCGGTGGCTTCTCTCCGCTCGTAAACGTCACCGTGTGGATCTCGAACGTGTCACGCATCGCCCACGTCACCGTTGAGCCGCGCGGAACGACCAGCGGCTCTCGAGTGAAGCGGAGCACGGAGTAGCGCTGCTGGCTGTTCCCGACGAGCGGCACCACGAAGGTCGTGCCGTTGCGCTCGGCCTCGAGGCCAGCAAAGCGCGCCTGCCCCGCTGCCAGCGTTGCCGCCTGCTCCGCGCGTCCCCGCTTCAATGCAGCAGCGGGCGTGCCGGTCACCTTGTCGGTCACGATCACCATCCCGCGCATGCCGGGGTGTATGGTGCACACGTACGGGTATCGCCCGGGCTTCGTGAACGTGAGCGTGTAGGACAGCCGGCCGTCGGGCCCTGGCACCCCAGAGTTGTGATAGCCTGTGCCATCGTAGCTCTGGCCGCCGACGGGAAACAGCATCTGCGGATTCCAGTACGTCTTGTCCCCCTCTGGAACGGCGAACGGCGGCGCCGCACCGCCGCTCAGGAAGGCGACGTTGTGAAACCCCTCAAAGGTCCAGGTGACAGCGTCGCCTACACCGATCTCGATGGCCTGGGGAAAGAAGGCGTTGGCGTAGATACTGGTGTCAGCGGTGGCCCCCCCCACGATCACCGTCCAGTCGGTGCTCGATGCCGCGCGCGCGGGCGTCGTCGAGGCGAGGAGGGCGCTGAGAAGATACGTCAACCATGCCATGGGACTCTCCGCTACTGGATGAGGGTGGATGCCGTCCGGCGGCCGTCAGCGCGAGTCTGAGTCAGACCCCGCGAAGAGTACCCTGTGCCAGGCGCGCGCGCGTCTGCAAAGGCGGAGACGTCGATGTCGGCCTTTTGGGATAGTGCCGCGAGTCAGTCGATCCGCACGAGTCCCCGCCGCAGGGCCGTGGCGATCGCTTCCGTGCGGCTCGTCACGCCGAGCTTGGCGAACAAGTGCGTGACGTGGATCTTCACCGTGCCGTCACTGATGCCGAGCGCATCGCCGATCTCGCGATTGGAGTTACCGGCAGCCAAGAGACGGAGGACCGCGAGCTCGCGCCGGGTGAGACGCACGTTCGTCACATGCGCCACCAGTTTGGCGGCGACCGTTGGCGACACCCACGTGCGTCCGGCGTGCACGGCGCGGACGCAGTCCACCAGGTCCTGGGGTGACACGTCCTTGACCAGAAAGGCCTTGGCTCCTGCACGCAGCGCGCGCTCGATATCGTTGTCGGTATCGTACGTCGTCAGGATGACGATCGCCGCGTCGGGGAACCGCTCCCGAATCTGCTCCACAACCTGTACGCCTTCCAGCTTCGGCATGCGGAGATCGACGAGCGCCACATCCGGGCGGTCGCGCGCGAAGAGCTCTACGGCTTCGGCGCCGTCCACAGCCTCTGCGACCACGCTGATCCCTCGCTCCTCGTTGAGGATCTGCGCGACGCCGTTGCGAACGATCGCATGATCGTCGGCGAGCAAGACTCGAATCGAACCATGGGCTTCAATCATTGGGCCACACCGCCACGATTTCGGTGCCCGCGCCAGGCTCGGAGGCCAGCGTCAGTGCCGCACCGATCCGGCTGGCGCGCTCGGACATCCCGACCAGGCCGTACCGTCCGTTCCGGGGTTGCTCGGGATCGAAGCCGACGCCGTCGTCGGTGACGGCCACACGCACGCTGCGCTGGTCCGGGTACGCCACCTCGACGTCGATGCGACTCGCCTGGCTGTGCCTGGCCGCGTTCGTCAGCGCCTCACGCGCGATCGCGAACAATTCCTCCTCCACGGATCGCTCCAGAGCGTGCGACACTCCAGTCACGCGCACCTCGAGGGGGCCGCGATAATACCCGCGTACGAGATCGGCGACTTCCTGCACTGCCTGGGCAAGTCCGTGCGGGGTCACCGGAGGGCGCAGCATGCTGACCGACCGCCTGGCCTCGGCGAGCCCCTCGACCGCCAGTTGCCGCACCGTGTCGAGCGGCTCACGTGCACACGCCCACGCCGGCCCCAGCTTGGACTCCGCGCGCTGCAGCTGCATCACGATCAGCGCAAGCGCCTGCGCGAGCGTGTCGTGGATGTCGCGCGCCAGCCGGTTGCGCTCTTCGGCGATGGCCGTGGACTTGACCGATTCAGTGATCCGCTCACTCTGCAACGCGAGCGTGAGCTGATGCATGTAGGCGCCGCAGAGCTCTCGGACGAGTGGCCAGCGTTCCTCCGTAAACGATCGGAATCCCAACGTCAAGAAGCCGATGGTGGCGCCGTGCAGGATCAACGGCAGGAGCGCAGCAAAACGATCGCCTGTCCGCTGTGTAAATGCGCATACGTGCGCCGATGCGTCCCGCAACTCCGGCGGGCGAGCGCTCGGCGTCTCCCAGTCGACCCAGAATCCGGTGCGGGCCTCGCGCAAAAGGCGCCACGCCGCCGGCAAGAGGACAAATGGTTGCGTGAGCGCCGTTGCCGCTGGCGCCGCCAGATCGACGGCTTCGCCGTCGATGTAGACCGCGATGCGGCGGAGGGTGTCCGTCACCTCATCGAACAGCGACACGCTACCGTTGGCCGCACCTGATGCCCGAATTACCTCCTGGAGGATTTGACTCGTAAACCTCGGCAAGTCCTCGAAGGACGTGAGCATCTCGATCGACGCACTCAGTGCCGCATTCGCCTTCGCCAGCTCCGCGGCGCGTTCCTCGGCGGCCTTTGCCTGCGCGCGGATCACTGCCGCCTCGCGCGATGCATCGGCCAGCCACGCCAGTTCGAGCACGAGTGCCGCGTACCGGGTCAACGTTCGAGTCGCGAGGATTCGCTCTGCAGGTATCTCCACCGACAAGCGATAGACCAGGACGAGGAGGCCGACGATCGTGTCCCCACGCCGCAGCGCCAGGCCCGCACTGTTCATGGGCCCGTGGGAGCGTGCGAGCTCCGCCAGTGTGGGGCGGACCCCGCAATCGTTGTACGCGAAAAACGTGTCCGTCGCACCGAGAATGTCCTTCCAATGTGGAAACTTCTCGGCCGGCATCACCTCCTGCTTCCGAGCCAACCGCTCGTTGTTCGCCATATCAAGGACCAGTCCATCCAGCACGTACGACTGAAGCACCAAGTTGCGCGTGGCCGGCTCGTAGCGGAGAAGCGCCCCGCCGTCGGCCCCTGCGACCTCGATGATTGATGTCAGCACCTCGCTCACGAGCAACCGGACGTCCGACAGATTCGTCAGACGCTCGAGAGAGCGTTGCAGCACGGCGCTTGCCGCCGACAGCTGCGCCGCCTCCTCACTCGTGCCGCCAATCAGGCCGATACGGCCGGGGTCGGCCGTTGGGGCAGATGAATGGACGGACGGCCGGGTCTGCAGGGTGTGGCTCCGGCTCGGTTTCATCGTCTCGGCGCAGGGCTCAATGAAAAATACACTCCGATATAATGCTCATTCGCGCCGGAGAAGGCATCGGCCGAATCGGCCAACCAAAACCACTACTCTTGGCATAGGTCGCCTTTTCGGATGTCCTGGGATGCCGACTGTCGTGTCTACCTGGAGCGCCGGGCGCACGAGCCCGGCGGAGCTGGATTACGCGATCACAGGCCAAGAGTGGTTTCGGGCGGGCCGTTCGTAGGTCCGACTGGGTGAGAAAACATAGGCCGAAGGTACAGACAAAAAATCATCAACGCGACAAATGGTTGCCAGACCTGGACGGTTCTACAATTCGGCCGTCCGGGCAGACAACACGGGAGAAAAACCATGCCGGCTTCACCCACTCAACTCGTCGAGGGCATCTTCGGTACCTCCGGAACCGCGGGGCGTCCCCATGCGCGATAAGCAGACGCATTATGACTACATCGTGGTCGGAGCAGGTCCGGCCGGCTCGGTCCTGGCGGCTGAACTCTCCGCCTCCGGTGCTACGGTACTCATCGTCGAGTCCGGGGGGGGCGACGGGGCCCCAACCATCACGAACCCCAGCATCTGGTTCACCAATGTCGGCGGGCCCCTGGACTACAATCTGCCGATCACCCCGACGCCCCGATTGAATAATCGGAAGCTCACCCTGGCTCTCGGGCATGTCCTCGGCGGCGGCAGCAGCATCAATGCCATGTGTTGGACTCGCGGGATGCCACTGGACTACGACGGGTGGGCGAAGAACGGAGCGAAGGGTTGGGCCTTCGCCGACGTCCTCCCGGTCTTCAAACAACAAGAGGATTGGGAGGCCGGCGCCAACGACTGGCGCGGCGCCGGCGGGCCGATTCACATCCGCCGGCCCGGGGATCCTCATCCCACAGCGCCCGCGTTCATAGACGCTGCGCGGGAGATGGGCATGCCCATCCTGGACGACATGAACGGACCCATGCGTCCGGGCGCCGGCTACATCAACATGAACATCGCCGCCGATGGAACTCGCGTCAGTGCCGCCCGTGCCTTTCTGCACCCGGCGTTGTCGAGACCGAACTTGACGCTGCTGCTCAACACCAACGTCGTCAGACTGAACTTCGACGGTACTCGGTGTGTCGGTGTCAAGGCAATCGCGGACGGCGCCGTCAAGGACATTGCAGCGGACAAGGAAGTGATCCTTGCTGCCGGATCGATCGGGAGCCCGAAGCTGCTGATGCTTTCCGGTATCGGCGATGCGACCACACTCCGCGGCCTTGGAATCGACGTCGTCGAGAACCTGCCTGGAGTCGGCCAAAACCTGCAGGACCACGTGCTCGTGTCCGGTGTCGTATTCCAGTACAAGGGCAGGATGCCGGATCGGCCCGCCGACAGCAACGCAGTCGAGGCAGAGGCCTACTTGTCGACCGGTCCCTCCGGTAACACCGACATCGACACTGTCCTTGTGCTTGAACAACTGCCGGCGCTGACACCCGAAGCGGCGGCGCGCTTTGGCGCTCCTCCGGCCGACGCATTCACCATCGCGCCCGCTCTGGTGCAACCGACGAGCCGAGGGTCGGTCCGCTTGGCCAGCGACCACTTTCAGGATGCTGCGGTGATCGATGGCAACTATCTGGCGTCGGATAATGATTTAGCGGCGATCGTTCAGGCCATCGAGGCCGCGCGTGAACTCGGGCACCAGCATGCCTTTGACAGTGTGCGCGAGCGCGAAATCGTTCCGGGGCCCACGGCGACCGCCGACGAAATCCGAGAACTTGCCCGGCTTGCCGCGGCGAGTTTTGGACACCCAGTGGGTACGTGCAAGATCGGCGTGGACCCGCTCGCGGTTGTCGACCCCGACCTGCGCGTGCACGGTATTGTGGGGCTGCGCGTGGCAGATGCGTCCGTGATGCCGCGGATCATTCGGGGACCGGGGACAAACGCGGCGAGCCATATGATTGGGGGCCGAGCATCCCAGCTGGTGCTGGGTTGAAACGCGGATCGCAGGAGGTACGGACAATGCAAACTCAAGTGCGCAGTGACACGGCGGCGAAAGCACCCTGGCTGGCGGTCCATCCGCTCAGCCGGGAGGATTCCCGCGCGGCGACCGGTCTGCGAGCTAGCGTCGCAGCAGTGAAAGGCAAGGTCGAAGGAACGGCGGGTCGCGGTCCGTTCGACGCCATCATGGAGCAAGTTGCAGCTCCCCCGGGCGTGACCTTTGAAGCCGATACCATCGGAGGGATCTCCGGCTGGTGGGCGAAGCCGTCGCGGTCACAGAAGGGCGCGGCAATCGTTCACGCACATGGCGGCTGGTTCAACTTGGGAACCGCTCGCGCATATCGCAATTTCATCGGCCACATCGCGTCGAGCGCCGGAGCCGATGCTTTCATACCAGATTACCGGCTCGCCCCCGAGCATCGCTTCCCTGCTGCGGTCAGAGACGTCGAAGCGTGCTATCGTGGACTGGTTGATAGAGGGATCAACAGAATCGCCGTGACCGGCGACTCAGCGGGAGGCGATCTGGCGCTTGTGCTACTATCGATTGCCACCGCGCAAGCGGCCAACGGCGGCATCGCTCCCGTAGGCGCCGTCGCAATGTCGCCGGTGACCGACCTCGCGCTGACGGGTGAGAGCTTCGAGACGCGAGCGGAAGCGGATCCGTATTTCACCAAGTCCCAGGTTGCCGGGCTGGTCGCCTCCTATCTGGGTGAGACCGATCCGAAGAATCCTCTGGCGTCCCCTCTGTACGGTGATCTGCGCGGCCTGCCTCCAATCCGGGTTCATGTTGGAGACGACGAGCTGTTGCTCGACGACTCGCGCCGCTACGTGGAGCAGGCCGTCGCGGCGGGGGTCGACGCCGAGCTGGACGTCTGGATGGGAATGCCCCACGGATTCGTCGCCAATGTCGGCATATTCGACGCCGCTCGACTGGCACTCAACGCAATCGGAGCCTTTCTGACCGAGCGGCTGCGGTAACCCGCTCTGATCGGCCTGGCCTTGTGCAACCGTGTCACCATTCGCGGGGTTGGCATGTCATGCGCATACTCATAATTGGTGCGAGCGGCACGATTGGCCGGGCGATTGTCTCGGCTCTCACGGGCCGGCACGATCTCGTCCTCGCGAGCAAGGACGAAGCACCTGAGCAGGTGGACATCAGCGACCCCGCATCGATCCGCGCGCTATACGCTCGGGTCGGGCGCGTCGACGCCGTGGTCAGCGCGGCGGGACAGGCAGCGTTCAAGCCGCTGGCTGACCTCACGGATGCCGATTTTTCCCTCAGCCTGAACAACAAGCTGATGGGACAGGTGAACCTCGTGCGGTTCGGTATTGCCTCGGTCGCCGACGGGGGCTCGTTCACCCTCACGGCGGGCCTGATGGCTCGGGAGCCAGCGCGGAACGCGGCCGCCGTCAGTTTGGTCAACGCGGGGCTCGAGGGCTTCGGGCGCTCGGCCGCGCTCGAGTTGCCGCGGGGGCAGCGCATCAACGTCGTGAGCCCGCCGTCGCTATCCGAGACACTGCGGGCTCGCGGACAGGATCCGGGTGCCGGACTACCTGCGGCTGCTGTGGCGCGGGCCTACGTGGCGAGCGTGGAAGGGAAGCAGACTGGCACGGTGCTTGATCCGCGTGCATAGCGCTGCCCCCGCGACTGCAGGGGTCCCAAAAGTAGGGAATGTGGCCACGGCCGCGCCCAGGTAAATTGTGTGGGATTGACCTTCAGAGGGCCTCCATGGCTGACGACGTGTCCCGCCCGCCCGGCTCATTCCCCGAGATCTACCTCGACCTCGCGTGGAATCTCGCGGCCAGCACCCGCATCATGCACCTCAAGCTCCCAGCGCTCATCGCGGCGGCGTCAGATCCAGAGCTCGTGGCGATCCTCGGGGATTGCATGGCGTTGACGGGCCATCACGACGGCGCCCTCAATGCGATCGTGTCGCGCATCGATCGGCCCGCACGTTTCCACGCGGCGGAGCTCGAAACTCTACTCGGCACCTCCGAACGCGAACTGAGTGGCTGGCCGCGGGGCGACGCGCGTGATCTCGCGATCGCCAATGTGGTTCGGAGCGCGGTGTACATGGCGATTCCAACCTGTGAGCTGGCGGCGAATCTCGCCACGCTGCTCGAATACCGACACGACGTTGCGGCGTTGAGCCGCCTCCGCGAGGACATCGCCGTGACGGACTCCCGACTCCAGGCGGTGATTCGAACGCAGCTCGCAGCACACCGGCTCGCGCGAGCGACATCGGAGGCTGTAAAGAGCGACCTGAACGCCGCGCGCTGAAGCCGTCACTCGGCGCGAATCGCCTCGGTCAGTCGGCCAAGTCGCGCAAAAGGGCGGGCGTCAGCATCCACTGGAGGCGTCCTGAACCAGCACTGGCCCGTCCCTTGAATTCGACCAGACACGCCCCGCCCTTCCGAAACTCGACTCCTGCGGCTGCTGTCCCCGTCAACAACCACGTAGTGAGTTCGCCGAGTTGCGGCTCGTGGCCGACGATGGCGACTCTCGTGGCCGCGAGGTGGTGCTTGAGCCACGACAGCACGTCGCCGACAGGTATCTCCGGCGCCAATACCGGCACCGTCGTGACCTCGATGTCGTGAAAGGCGCGGGAGACAATTTTTGCCGTCTGCTCTGCTCGGCGCAATGGGCTTGAGCCCAGCACGTCGAGCGCTGGAACGGCACGGTGGAGTCCACGAGCCAGTCGCTCCATCTTCCAGCGACCGTGCTTCGTCAGCGGGCGCTCCGAATCCGGTTTCCCCGTGTCCGCAAACTCGGCCGCGTCCTCGGCAATGCCGTGCCGAATGAGGATAAGCTGCATCGATCGCCTCCCGATGCCTCCGGGGCTGAGCCCGATCGAACGGGCGCTGAAGGAGGTGCTCAAGCTGCGACCGCCAGTCCAGGATGTCTAGGTCTGGCGCCTCGGGATGCGCAGGTTGTTACGATTGACGACAACGAGAAAGAGGAGAGAGCATGGCGGGATCGCCTTCTCTCTCCTCTTTCTCTTGTAACTCTACTTCGAATTCGAGCCCGATCTCGTTTCGTTATCTCCCGTCAGTGACTAGGGGCACTGCGGGGCGATATTGCCGCTCCGCGCGTCGCTCTCGCCCAGCGGTATCGCGATCACGGACGTCTGGAAATCCTTGGAGACGCCCGCAAGGTGAGCCGCAGTGCCGTCCGGGCCACTAGTGGCGGACCAGGTCGTGTCGCGGGACTTGACCAGGTTGAGATCGCGCAGCGCGTCCAGCCGGTCGCCCAGGGCCTCGGTCATCGTCGAAACCCGCTGCTCGGCCAGAACAAAGTTGCGCGCGTCGACGTAGTCCGCCGCCACGACGGCGGGGGGCAGTCCGCCGACGTTGGTGCGTACCCCGTTGGCCAGTGCGATCGCGGTCGCAAAGTTCCCCAGGCCGAGATTCGCACGGGCAAGCAGGAACTGCAGCTCGACGTTGCGAACCAGCGGAATCGGCTCGCTGCCGCTGATGTTATTGACGTAATGCCACGTCGACCCGATATGGGCACCAACTGAGGTCGGTCCACTCCCTGGGCCGAACTTCGCGGTGAATCGCAGGTCGGTCGTGTCGATGTCGTTGAGGGCGTCGAAGAGTACCCAGATCGCCGCCGCATTGGTGTTGATCGGGTTCTGCACGTCGTTCGACGTGGTGCTGAAATCGTGGAACACGCCGAGGTCGTTGGCCGCCACTGCTTCCGAGGACGACAGCGCCGCGCTGAAGATTGGCGCCGCGCCCTGGATGTCCGTGACGGCCGAGTCGAGCTGCGCCAGGTTCGGCGTGCCGACGGACAGCGTGTCGGCCGGCCGGCCGGTCGAGTAGGCGTACTCAATGCGCGCCTTGCCGCGGAGCGCCCGCGTGAGGCCGAGGAACGCCCCGGCATTGGTACTCACCAACTTGAACCCGGGCGGCATGTTGACCGGGAACGTCGCTGACGCGCCGGCGACGGTCAGGCTGTCGGCGGCCGAATCGAGCATCGCGACAATCTGCGCCCAGACGTCCCGGTTGCAGAGGATCGGAGCAGGCGTCGCGCTGGCGGTCCGCCCCACTTCATTGATAGGCACCCCCAGGGTGTCCCGCGTCTGGGCGATATACATGTAGTACATCGCTTTCAGCGTCTCCATCAAACCGAACAGCGATTCCTGCTGTGCGGCGGGCATCGGGCCCGAGCCCGTTGCCGTCGTCACGACGATCGCGCTGATGTTGCCGATGACGGTGTCGACGCCCTTGACGGCGTTGAAGTAGAAGTCCCACACCGACGGCCCCATGAAGACGTCGCCGGGGCCCGCGAACGACTCGCCGGTCACGACCGACACGAACCGCTGTTCCGACGCCGTGAAGTACGCGGTGTTTCGCGCCATCCCGTCCGTGAACAGGTTGAAGTTACCGATGTCCGTGCGGACACCGTCGAACGCACCGGTTACTTCGCTCTGCAGCGAGGCGGCGGTGTGCGGAAATCCATTCAGGGCGTTGTAGTTCGGAACCGTCGGGTTGCTGCAGGCCGCGACGGCCGTCGCAGCGACCGCCGCGAGCGACAGTGCGGCGTGCCGCGGACCGAGCCGTCGGGTGCGCGAACCCGAGCCGGAGGTCGAACGCGGACCTGATAAATGGCGATGTGAGGTCATTTTAGAGGCCCAGATCGACGGAGAGGAAGAAGCTGCGGGTCGGCGGATACGGCGTGACGTCCTGCCCCCGGCCGACCAGCTGGTTGCTGAAGTTGCTGACATCGGGGTCCAGTCCGGGATACTTGGTCCAGGTCACCAGGTTGCGGCCGGATGCACTCAGGGCTGCGGTGTGAACGACGCCACGTCCGAGGCGTTCCAGGAAGTTGCCTGGTATGTCATACCGCAGGGTAAGCTCGCGCAGCTTCAGATAATCCCCGTTGTAGAGGTACGGCGTGAGGCCCTGCGACTCGGCGATCGTTCGCGCGTTGGTACCCGCCGTGTCCTCGAGATTGTGCGCCCCGTCGAAATACTGCTCGGTGAGGTCCGAGACCTTGAACCCGCGGCGCATGTCGAGGAAGGTGTGCAAGTGGAAGCGGCCGTAGTTGAAGTCGTTGGTGAATCCCACGGTGAACGCGGGGTTCGCGTCGCCGAGCGCCACCAGCGTCGGGACGCCGTTTCTCATCACGTCTCCCCAGAACGCGGACGGCGAGGCACCGGCCTCGATCTGGTATCCGCCGAACGGGCTGAAGCCGAAGGCGGTGAAGCCCGGCGTGAATGTGGGGACAGGGATGTTGTTCACCACCGCCTGGTTGCGGGCGAAGTTTTCCCCCGTTACCCAGGTGAACTTGCCGATCGTGATCGGCGTCGCTGCGACCTGCAGCTCGAGACCCTGGTTCGTGATCTCGCCGCCGTTGATCCATTGCTCGTCGTAGCCCAGCGAGGGGAGCGCCTGGGCCTGCAGCAGGAGGTTTGTGATTCGCTTCTGGTAGCCCGTGGCGTTGAACGTCAGCTTGCCCTTGAAGAGGGTGACGTCAAATCCGCCCTCGAAATCGGTGTTCGTCTCCGGGGTAATGCCGGGGTCACCGGCCACCAGGCCCTCCTTGACGCCGAGGCTGCCCGAATATCCACGCAACGAGTCGGCGTTGAACTTCACGCCGTAGTTCGGCACGGTCCCGGAGACGCCATACGCGCCACGCAGCTTGATCTCGTCGACGCCCGAGAACGGGTTGGGGAAGCGGTAGGACACCGACGCCTTGGGGTACGAGTAGTAGCGGTTCACGCCACCGTCGTTCGTGCTCGCTTCGGAGTTGATACCGCCGGTCAGGGCCAACCGTTCGTTGAACATGACGAGCTGTTCCTGCCCGTAGAAGCCCTGGTTAATCGTGTTCTGCTGGTTGTAGAAACTGGTCTGCACGACGCCGTACTGCTGGTTGGCGAGGCCGCTGACCAGGTTCTGTGAGACGATGTCCGGCAGGAAGAGCGCGTTCTCATCGTGCGTCAGACCGACCGACGACGTCGCCTGCACGCCGTGGATGCCGGTGAAGACGTGCACGATGCTGAACGAGTAGTTCGACAACTGGTTCGTCGCCGATTGGTAGGTCGACGTGCCGGCGAAGGCGCTCAGCGGCGACGTCTCGACCTGCAGGGAGGGCGGCGCGTAGAACTGGTCCTTCTGGACGGCGTAGTCGGCACCGGCCTGGAAAATGAACTCGAGGCTCTGTGCCCGGGTCGTGATCGGCTTGAAGTCGACGTTGCCACCGGCGGTGATGCGGTTGACGTTCTCCGGCGTCAGGATTTGTTTCGCATCGGCGAAGGCGTTCGCCACCCCGTACGGGTTGATGACGTACGAGCCGTTTGCGTTCTGCCTGGCCATGTCGAAGTACGACGGCGTGTACGAGATGTTGTCATACCCGGCGATCCCCAGGTTGTCGTTGCCGTTGACACCGCGGCGGGCCAGCGACGCCGAGTAGGCGACGTTGGCGGACGCCGTGAGCGTCGGCGCGACATGCTGGACGATGTTGGTACGGATCGATTGCTTCTGATAGCCGGTGTTGATCTGCGCGCCGTTGTCGTACTTGTCCAGGCCGGACAGGAAGTACTCGGTCGACGGGAGCGCGCCACTGATGCTGAGGTCCGTCTCGTAGGACGGGCCCGTCTGGCCGTACAGCTCGTGCTGGAAGTCGCAGAAGCCGCCGCACGCGTTGTAGTTCTGCGTCACCTCGGCTGCGGTGAGAGGGGCGCCGCGGCTGACGTTGTCGGTCAGGGCCTCGGCCAGCGAGAACCGGCGCACGGGCAACGAGTTGCTCACATCGTACGATCCCAGACGCTGGGTGAAGCTGTAGACCGGCTTTCCCGAGGCACCGTGCTTCGTCGTAATCAGGATCACGCCGGCCGCGCCCTTGCTGCCGTAGATGGCCGACGCCGCGGAGCCCTCGAGAAACTGCATCGACTCGATGTCCTCCGGATTGATGTCGGCGATACGGTTCGTCTGCTGGTCCTGCGGGGACGGGCCGTTGCCCGACGTGTTGCCGGCGGCACCGGACACCGAGTTGAGGCCTGACGGGATCGACGCGTTGCTCATGATCACACCGTCGATCACATACAGCGGCTGGCCAGCCGCGGTCGCGTAGATCGAGGTGGTGCCGCGGACCTGGACCTGCAACCCGCCACCGGGGGCTCCCGAGTTGTCGCTGATCAGTGCGCCCGGGACCTTGCCCTCGAGCGCGTTCTCGATCGTCGGCGTCGGAACCGAAGTGATCGCCCCGGACATGATCACCGGGTCCTGGGTCGCCGCGTTCTTGGACGAGATCTGCGTCCCGACGCCGGTGATCACCTGCTGATCGAGCTGCAGCACGTCGCGCAGCAGGTCCACGGTCACGTCAGTACTGGCGTCGGCCACCTTGACGGTGGACGACCGGTATCCGATGCGCCGCACCGACAGGCTCGCACCGGCCGGCACGCGAAGGGTGAACGTGCCGCTGTCGGACGTGATGGTGCCGATCGTCGTGCCCGTCAGGATCACCTGGGCGGCGGCGAGCGGCTGGTGGTCAGCCGAATCGACGATTCGGCCCGTGATCCGGCGGGTCGTGTTTTGCGCCGACGCCTGTACTGCGACGATGAGCGTCAGCAAAGGCACGGCAGCGCCAATGAACCAGCGAGCTCTCACTGCTCTCCTCCATTGGGGACATGGACGCACGGGCTGCGTCGGTGGGCGGCATGCGGCGGCACCGGTGGTGCCTTGACGCCCCGGTGCCGCCGATCGGCCAACAGCGTGTGACGGCGCCGCGCTCACGCGCGCGCCTCGTATCGCGGGCGTTACAGTAGAGATACGTTGGCGCTTATGCTTGCATCAGCGCGCGCGTTCTTGAACGGGACTGACCTGTCCGATTCCGGACAGTATGGGGGCGAAAGCACTGCGGCGACGGCATCGCGGCGACGACATCGCGGCTGCGTCGCTCAGCTCAGCGACCGCCGGTATTCGGACGGCGTAATGCCGAATCCTCGCTTGAACTCGCGAGAGAAATGTGCCTGGTCCGCGAAGCCGGCGGACAAGGCCACATCCACCAGCGCCCGGCAGCCCCGCACCTGTTGCCGCGCCCAGTTGAGCCGGCGGAGCCGGGCGTAGGCGCCCGGCGTGCATCCGAAAGCGGACCGGAAGCTGCGCGCGAAGTACGCCGGGTGCACCCCCGCGCCGACCGCAAGCTCCCGAATGGTCGGCGGTGACGTGAAGTTCGCGTCGAGGTGCTCGGCCGCGCGCGCCACCCAGGGCGGGGGCATCCGCAGGCCGCGCCCACGATCGGTGCGCAAAGCCTCGGCCGTCAGCACGAGGAGGATGCCCTCAACGACCAGTGCCGACGTCACATCCCACGACTGTGCTTCCCGCCGGAGCTGCAGCGCCAGCCCCGAGACCAGCTCCCCGCTCAACGTCACCCACTCGGGATCGCGGCTGGCACCGAGCCGCCCCGCGCACCAGTCGCGCCCGAGCTGGACGATGAAGCAGCGGGCGCCGCGTCCGCCGATCTCGTCCCGGTGATTGATGCCGGGTGGGTTGAAGATGACCGTCCCGGGCGCACAGGGACGCGCCCGTCCGTGTGCGTACTCGGTGAGCGACCCGCTCAGGACGAAGAAGAAGTACGGCAATTCGTGCGTATGCCGCGCCAATCGCGCGCGCGGCGCATACCGCGCCTCGACGAACTGAAGGTCGTGCGTCTGCCGCACGATTTCGGCGTGGCCGTGAAACTCCCCATCCCCCGAGCGTTCGGCCATGGTTCTCCGGACAGATCCAAGGCTCCCCGGCCGATCACCGGCTGCGGCATCCGCCAGCGGTTCTCGCCGAGTGCGGCGGAACACCGCGATCGTGACAGGGTGAACCTACACAGCCCGCGAAAAAACAAAAATAAAAAAAAGATAAAGATTGAACCCGTTGCACTCGTGACGGTCGCCACGACGGGCACCGGTACAAACCGTACCCGCGTTCGGGTGGCCCGACAAAACGAAACGCATCCCAGTTTTCGGGACACGGTCCCTTGCTCGCGGAGCCCGGGTCTGCTTACGTCTCCCAGTCATCGCATTCACCACAACCCGAGAGCCACGTGGCCGAACATCGGATCGAACGGGGACAGGTCCATTACAAGTGGGATAACGCGCAGCGGCCGGTGGTTGAAATCGCGTCGGGCGACGTCGTGCACTGCGAGACCGACGAGGTCACCGACGGGCAGGTGCGCCCCGGCGCTCCCGCGTCGGCGCTCGGCACCATCGATTTCTCGCGCCTCTATCCTCTCGCTGGACCGGTCTTCGTCCGCGGCGCCGAGCCGGGCGACACTCTGCAGATCGATATCCTGAGTCTCGAAACCCTGGACTGGGGCTGGGCGGGGTTGATCCCAGGGCTGGGCTTGCTCCCCGAGGATTTCCCGGATCCGTACCTCCGTCACTTCGATTTGTCGAACGGCCGCGATACTGCGATCCGCGACGACATCCGGATCCCGATCGCGCCGTTTTGCGGCACGATGGGCGTGGCGACGGACGAGCCCGGCCAGCACGATGTGCTCCCGCCCACGAAAGGCGGCGGCAACATCGATACGAGGCATCTCGTCGCGGGATCGACGCTCTACCTGCCGGTATTCGTCCGGGGCGCGCTGTTCTCGGCCGGCGACTGCCACGCCGCGCAGGGCGACGGCGAGGTCTGCGTCACCGGGATCGAATCGCCGATGCGCTTCAGCCTTCGCTTCACGGTGATCAAGGGCGGCGGCATGCGCCCCTGGCGGTATCACTTCCGCACCGCACCCGGCTCGCTGCAGCCGCGGTCGGACCGCCTGGGCTACTACGCGGCGAGCGCGCTGGGTCCCGATCTCATGACCAACGCGAAGAACGCGGTTCGCGAGCTGATCGCGTGGCTCGGCTCCGAACACGGACTGGCTCCGGCCGATGCCTACGTCCTGTGCAGCCTCGCGGCGGATCTCAAGATCTCGCAGATCGTCGATCAGCCCAACTGGGGCGTCTCCGCCTACCTGCCACTGTCGCTGTTCCGGCAGTAGCTCCGCGTCGGGCGCGTGACGCTATCGCTGGCGGCCGCTGGAGATCGTGACGACCGTGATGGCCGCGGCGGCCGCGCAGAGACCGGCGCTGATCCACGCGGCCCGCTCGAACCCGGCGGTAAACGCGGGTCCGGTGAGTCGTTCGAGCCCACCAAGGCCCGCGGCGAGTGGCAATGCCGCAGTGGCGATGAGACCTGCGAGACGGGCGACCGCGTTGTTGACGCCCGACGCAATGCCGGCGTCTCGCTGGTCGAGCGCGCCCAGCACGGCCGTGGTGAGCGGGGCCACGAACGCCGACATCCCGAGGCCGAAGACCGTGGCGGCAGGAAACACGGTCGTCAGATATGACGCTCCCGGCTCGACTCGCGTGAAGAGGACCATCCCCGCCGCGGTCACGAGAGCGCCGCCGGCCATCGGCAATCGCGGGCCGATCCGGGCGCTCAGGCGGCCGGCCGCTGGTGATAGCGCGAGCATGAGGATGTTCGCCGGCAGCAGCGAGGCCCCTGCGGCGAGAGCGCTATAGCCAAGGTTGGCCTGGAGCTGCGGCATGAGCAGAAACAGCAGGGCGTTCAGGGCCGCGTAGACCAGCACCGTGATGACGTTCGCTCCGGTAAACTGGCGGGACCGAAACACTGCAAGCGGCAGCAGGGGCTGCGCTCCGCGCCGGGCGACGCGGTCCTCGACGACCACGAACGCGCCGAGGAGGATCACACCCCCGAGGCCAGCGGCCAGCACGGTCGGACTCCCGAATCCGCGATGCGGCCCGTCGATGAGCGCCCCGATGGTTCCGCCAAGGCCGAGGGTGACCAGGATCGCCCCGGTGTAATCCACATGGCCGGCCGCCGGGCCGGCCGCCGGGCTTGCAATGGCATCTCGCGCCGGTGTGCCGGCTGGTGACGCCGCCAATGTGGTCTCATGCCGCGCGATGATCCCGGCGGCTGCCAACGCGAGAACGACGACTCCGGCGAACACCCAGCGCCACGATGCCGCATCCACGATCCAACCGCCGAGCAGTGGGCCCACTGCCGTGGATACGGCGGACCACGCGGACCACAGGCCGATGGCCTCGCCGCGCTCATCGCCCTGAAAGGCGGATTCGAGCATCGCGAGGCTATTCGGCACTACCAGCGCTCCGGCGGCGCCTTGAACGACCCGAAGCAGGACGAGGGAGACGATGCCCGGAGCGACCGCGCAGCCGGCGGATGTCACGGCGAACGCCACGCACCCTGCCGCAAATACCGCGGGGCGCCGAAAGCGATCTCCGAGCGCGCCTCCCAGGAGCATGAGCGCGGTGAGCGTCAGCAGGTAGCCGTTGAGGACCCATTGGAGTCCTTCGACGCCGAGGCCGAAGTCCCGGGCGATGGCGGGCAGCGCGACGTTGACCGTCGTGCCTTCGAGAAACACCGCCCCTGAGGCGACGATCGATGCCGTGACAATCCACCGGCCGCGCGCCGAGTGCAGCCCGCGCGCTTGCCCGGGTGCCGTCCCCCGATTCTGCCGGCGTTCCTGCGCTGTCATGAGCGAATACTATCGCCAGAGACCAGCAAGGCAGGGCATGCCACACCTCCTGAACCCTGTGGAATCGTCCCCCGACACCCCCTCGAAAAGGGCCCGTTTCGCGTCTCGGTTCGGGGCCAGGACGCCGGACTGGGGGAGGGGCGGGAATCGGGTGACCATTGCTTATGTTACGACGTCGATGTATTTGTAGTGACGTCGTTGTATCCCCCCCTTGCCGCCAATCGGTGTTCCCCCACACTCGATGCACCTGGAGATCGTGATATGAGCCGCCGGAATCCTGTCTGGTCGTTCGCTTCTGCTTCCGTCGTGGGTGTCGCCGCACTCGTCGCGGCTGGGTGCTCCCACAAACAGCCCGCGGCTCCCCCCCCGGCACCGGCGGCCGCGCCGGCACCCGCGCAGGCGCCCGGTCCAAATCAGGACTCGCTCGCCGCCGCGCAGCGGCGGGCCGCGGAGCTCGCCCGCGCGAACGCCCTGGCCGCTGCCCGGGCCGCGCTCACGGCGCCCGTGTACTTCGACTTCGAGAAAGCGGAGCTGACCGCACAGGCGACGGCTGCCCTCGACGCGAAGATTCCGGTCCTGAACGCCAGTGCGGGAGTGCGCATCCGCATCGCGGGTAACTGTGACGCTCGCGGCTCCGACGAGTACAATCTCGCGCTCGGCCAGCGGCGTGCCGCGGCGGCGAAGCGGTACCTGTCCGACCACGGCGTGGATGCCAGCCGGATCGACATCATTAGCTATGGACGGGAGCGCCCTGCTGTCGAGGGGGACACCGAGGAGGCGTACGCGAAGAACCGTCGCGACGAGTTCGAGATCACCGCGGGCGCCGACAACATCAAGCCGGCGTAGTTACCGGCCTGTTGGGGCGGACGTGGCCAGGATGGGCCACGTCCGCCGCCAGGAAACGCGCCGAGTGCCCGTGGCCATGCCGCGACTCCGCAGCGACAGGTCCCGCGAGACCATCGAAGCCGCCGTGCTCCAGCGCTTGCGCGCGCTCGTGGGCGGGCTGGGCCAGTCCGCGCGGGCCATCGAGGAGCGCACGGGCGTCACCAACGCCCAACTGTTCCTCCTGCAGCATTTGGCGGCGGGCGACGGGTCGTCGGTCCGCGACCTCGCCGCGCACGCCCATACAGGCCAAAGCGCCGTCTCGGCCATCGTCGGCCGGCTCGTTACCCGCCGTCTGGTGCGCCGCGCGCGCTCGGCGGTGGACGGCCGCAGCGTCGTGCTGACACTGACCGAATCGGGCCGAGCACTGGTTCGCCGGGCGCCGGAGCCGCCAACCACGCGCCTGCTGCGTGCGATCGCCGAACTCGACGCCCGCGAGCTTCGCGCGCTCGTGCGCGGATTGGCCGGGCTGAGCCGATCGATGCGGCTGCCGGATCAGCCCAGTGCGATGCTGTTCGAGGATCCCGCGCAGCGGCGCGCGGCCCGGCGCGCGGCCCGCCACTCCACGTAACCTCGGGCTATTTGCCGGCCGCTTCTCGGCCGGCCGCTTCTCGGGCAGCCGCTTTTCGGCGCTCCGCGCGCCGGGGAACGCTGCGCCACCCAACGCCCGAGAGATCCGATTTCACGCGCGAGTCGTAGTGCGTGCGGAAGCGGTCATCTACGCTGGCATCGCCGCCTCGCGCGAGGTGCGACCGTAGTTCGATCGCGGCGCCCCGGTGCGCTGTGATCAGACCGCTCTCTCGTGATCCATCCACCTCGCTCGCAGGTCGTTCGTCCCGTTTCTGGAGGCGGCAATGTCAGACCGCAGACCGTTGTTCGCACCGCCGCACGTGCTGGCGGCCGCACTGGTGGTGGCAGGGCTTTTCGCCGGGGGTCTGATCGCCCGCCGGGCGATGGCGTCAGACCACCAGGACAGCCCCGAAGTGGAGCTCAATCCGGCGTCCGACATGACCGACTTCTACGCGTTCCCCGGCGCTACCGCGGGCAACATCGTGTTGGTGATGGACAGTTGGGCATTCCTCACGCCGGCAAACACGCCGTCGGTCTCGTTCGATCCCAATCTCCTGTATCAGTTCAAAGTCGAGAACACCGGTGCCCCGATCGAGAATCTTGTTTTCCAGGTGACCTTTCAAGGCACGGGCTCCAGCCAGACCGTGCAGGTCAGAGGTCCCGTCGCGCCGCCCGTGGTCGGTGCCATGCAGAACAGGGTGTCCTCAGCCGCTCCGATCATCACGGGCCCGGTCAACAAGGTGCTCACGGGCGGCGGGATTCAGTTCTTCGCCGGGCCGCGGAGCGATCCGTTCTTCATCGATCTCGAGCAGTTCTTCCGGATCCTCCCCGACCGCAAGCCGGTGACCGGACCGCTCTCGCAGCTGCCTGCGACGCCCACCGCGAGCGGGTTCCGCAACCCGGGCATCGACTACGTCGCCGGGCACAACGTCCTGTCGATCGTGATGGAGCTGCCGACGACCATGCTCACATCCGGCGGCAATGCAAAGATCGGTCTCTGGGGCACTATCAGCCGCTGACGAGCGCGCCCGATACGACTTCTATCCGAGGACTCATCACATGCTGTCCCGCTCTTCTCAGACTGCCCGTCGCCGGCTGGCCGCCGCCACGATGGCGGCGGTTACCGCCGTCGCCGCCTGCACGACCACCAGCGCGACCGCTCCCAGCGCCACGCGCGCCTACGATCAATTGCAGCGCCTCGGCAACCCGCTGGTCAGCGAGGTCTTCCTCGCCAAACGCAGCCACCCGACCCATGGCTCGATCGGGCCTGCGCAGGACACGATCATCGAGCCCGAGTTCAAGAATTTCGTGGCCACGGTTGCCGGACGTGACACGATCGTCCAGAACACGTTGGCCGCCGTCCTGCTCCCCGACATGCTCATCGTCGACACCAGCAAGAACCCGAGCACCGCAGGGTGGTTGAGCTGGGCGCTCGCCGATGGTTACGGCGGCCGGAAACTCACCGACGACGTCGTGGCGGCGGGGCTCGACGCGATCTTCGGCACGCTGATCGAGTCGGCGGGCAATTCATGTCCGCAGTTGTGCAACGACAACGTCCCCGCACACACGGACTACCAGGCGGCATTTCCCTATCTGGGCAACCCTAACTAGGTGCGCTCATTGAGCGGTCTACCATGAGCGGTCTACCATGAGCCGGCCATCCACAGTCGTACTCGCCGTCCTGGTGACGGCCGGCGCCTCGCTCGCCGCCGGTGGGCGCGTCGCGTATGCTCGGCTGCGAGCCCCGGGGACGACGATCGGCAGGTCGATGCCGAGCCGGCCGGTGCTGCCCGAGGCGGCGATACGCGACTCGGACATCGTGTTCTACGAGAGACGGGCCCGCCGCGATCCCACCGGCGCCATGGATCTGGCGCGCGTGGCCCAGCTCTATCTGCAGCGGGCTCGGGAGACTGGGCGGTACGAAGACGTCCTGCGTGCCGAGGCGGACGCCCGACAGTCACTCGCCAATCGTGCGGTGCACAATGCGTCGGCGTCGCAAGTGCTGGCATCGGCGCTTGTTTCCGAGCATCGCTTCGCCGAGGCCCTCGACGTGCAGCGTGGGCTGGCGGAATCCGACCCCACGCATCTCTCCTATCGGGCGGCTTTGGGCGAAGTAGAGTTCGAGCTGGGGCGCTACGATGAGGCACGCGCCACCTTCGACAGTTTACGGGGCCACAAGGGCGAGTTGGCGGTCACCTCGCGCCTGGCGCGGTGGGAGGAAATCGAAGGTCGCACCGGGGACGCGCGCCATCTGCTGCACCTGGCGCTCGACGAAGCGGGTCGGCGCCCCGACCTGCCGCGCGAACAGGTCGCGTGGTTCTGGCTGCGGCTCGGCGACCTGGAGTTTCGGGCCGGGCACCCCGATGTCGCCAGCTACGCCTATGCCAATGGACTCGTCGCGCATCCCGGCGACTACCGCCTCCTCGCGGCCGAGTCGCACCTCGACGCCGTGCGCCACGACTGGCGCGGCGCGGTCGACGCCGGTGAGCGCGCCATCATGACCAATCTCGACCCGGCGACGTTGGGCACCATCAGCGACGCCTTTGCCGCCCTGGGCGACACGGCACAAGCAGCCGAGTATGCGCGCGTGATGGAAATCGCCGTATCCAAACAGCCCGGCGCGTATCACCGGGCGTGGAGCCTGTTCCTGCTGGATCATGGCCGCAGGGTGTCCGAGGTGCTCGCCAAGGCACGCGCCGAACTCGCGACGCGCCAGGACATCTATGGCTACGACGTGTTGGCGTGGGCACTCTACAAGAGCGGGCGCGCGGCGGATGCGGAGACCGCCATGGCGCGCGCACTGAGCCAAGGCACGCAGGACGGCATGCTGTTCTATCACGCGGGTATGATCGCCCGCGCCGCCGGGCGGACAGCGCTGGCGCGGTCGTACCTCGAACGCGCCTTGCAGGTCAATCCGTACTTTCAGCCCATGCAGCCGGACAGCGCCCGTAAAGCGCTGGCCGAGCTGCCGCAGACATCGCACTCATGACCTGCAGCCCGGTGTCCCGGTGAGCGAGCTGCTGACATTCGTGCATCTGGGCTTCCGGCACATCGTGGATGTGGGCGCCGCCGATCACATCCTGTTCCTGCTGGCGCTGGCGGCGATCTACCGGCCCCGCGACTGGCGGGATGCGCTGTGGGTCGTGAGTGCGTTCACCGTGGGGCACTCCATCACGCTGGCGCTGGCCGTGACCGGAGTGGTGACGCTGCCGTCGTCGCTGATCGAATTCCTGATCCCCATCACCATCCTGATCACGGGCATCGAGAACATCGCGGTCCGCGATCGGGCGACCGCACTCTGGGGCGGCCGCTACCGGCCGCTATTCGCGGGCGTCTTCGGCCTCGTGCATGGCGCCGGCTTCGCGAATTACCTCAAGAGCATGTTCGTCGACCACCTCGCGCTGCCCCTCTTCGGGTTCAACGTCGGCATCGAGCTGGGGCAGATCTTCGTTCTCGGCTGGGCATTTCTGGTCCTGTGGGGCATCGACCGGATGCTGGTGAGCATTCGCCTGCCCATCCGCACGGCGTCGCCGTTGCGGCTGCGTGTTGTTGCGATCTCCGCGCTGGTCACCGCGGTCGCAGCGAGTTGGGCCGTGCAGCGAAGTCCGTTCTTCACGGCGTGGTGAGCGGTGGTCGCGGGTGATGGGTGATCACCGGTGGGCGCGCCGGCTGCGGCCCCTCGCCGGACGCGCCGCGTGCTGCGGGATTGCGTTCGTATTGGGGGCGGCCCCCGGTGCGTCCGGGGGACGACTGCATCCCTTGCACACCACGATCACCACGATCACGTATGACGCGGCGTCCCATCAGGCGACAGTCACCGTGCGCGTGTTCGCCAACGATCTCGACACCGCCATCACGCGTCGAGCACACGGGCGTTTCCTGGCCAGCGTCCGGACATCCGATTCGAGCAGCTTTGCCTATCTCGCCTCCGTGTTCACGGCGGTCGGGCCAGACGGCCACGCACTCCCGATGCAGTGGTGCGGGTCACGCCTGACGGGCGATCTGTTATGGGCGTGCCTGCGCGTGACGACGCCTGGCGGGCTGTCCGGTGTGCGGATCCGCAACCAGGCGCTGATCGAGCTTTTCGACGATCAGGTCAATGTGGTGATGGCCGAATACGGCGGGCGGCGCGAAAGTCTGCTGTTCATCAAAGGCGACGCGGCCAAGCCACTGCCGTAAAGAGGCGAGCCATGCCTGATGGTCAACGGCTGGCCCGCGGAATGACAGTGATCGTGAGGGTCATCGTGATGGTTATGGCAACCGCCGGCCGGGGTGCGGCGGCGCAGGCTCTCGCGCGGGATACCGCCCCGCCACCGTGGCAGCCTGACACCGCCACGCGTCGGAAGGCGGCGGCGACGCTCGACACGGTGGTCACCCAGGGGCGCGTGACGAGCCAAGTGGGGACCGCGACGACCGCCAATCAGGGAACGGTTGGTGCAGCCGACCTGGCACTCCGTCCGCTGTTGCGCCCAGCCGAAGTGGTGGAAAACGTTCCCGGAGTGATCGTCACCCAACATAGCGGGAGCGGCAAGGCCAACCAGTACTTCTTGCGCGGATTCAATCTGGACCACGGTACCGATCTCGCGCTCAGCGTCGACGACGTCCCGGTCAACATGCCCAGCCACGCGCACGGGCAAGGGTATTCAGATCTGAACTTCGTCATCCCGGAGCTGATCGAGGGGGTCGATTTCAAGAAGGGGCCGTATTACGCAGACGCCGGCGATTTCGGGTCGGCAGGGTCCTTCAACATCCGCTACTACGATTCCCTGCCGGGCGCGGTGGCGAGACTCGAAGGCGGGCAAGTGGGGTACGGTCGCGCGATAGTGGCCAACAACGCCCGGGTGGGCGACGGTAACCTGATCTACTCGGCGGAATTCGAGCAGGACGACGGGCCCTGGGACATCGGCGACAACGAGCGCAAGTACGACGGTGTGCTACGCTACTCACAGGGGGACTCGCAACACGGCTTCTCGGTGACGGGGATGGCGTACCACAACCAGTGGCGAGCGACCGACCAGGTGCCGGATCGGGCCATCGCGGCCGGTCTCATCGACCGGTATGGCGAGATCGATACGACCGACGGAGGCAATACGAGCCGCTACGCGCTCAATGGCGCCTGGCACTCGATTGGAGCGCATTCGATGTCCCACGCGGATGCCTACGCCGAGCACTATAACCTCGATCTCTTCTCCAACTTCACCTACTTCCTGTTCGATCCCGTGCGCGGCGATCAGATCGAGCAACACGACAACCGATCGCTCTTCGGCGGTCAGGCGACCCACACGATTTTCGGCACGCTTGCGGGCCGTCCGAGCCAAAACACCGTCGGCATTCAGGTCCGTAACGACGACATCGAGAACGGTCTGTATCACACGGAGGCCCGCATCCGGCTGAACCCGGTCACGGTCAACGACATTGGAGAAACCAACGTGGGGCCGTTCGCGGAGAACCGGACATCGTGGACACACTGGCTTCGCACCGTCGTTGGATTGCGAGGCGACTACTTCTGGTTCGCCGTTCACAACGACACGGGCGGCACGTCGGCCAACGTGGCTTCGGGCCTGCTCAGTCCAAAGGCCAGTGTGGTCTTCGGCCCGTGGGCGGCGACGGAGTTTTACATCAATGGTGGCTACGGGTACCACAGCAACGATGCCCGCGGCATCGTCTCGCCGACGGCGCCGGCGACGCCCCTGCCACGCAGCGAGGGCGCGGAAGCCGGCGTGCGGACGGTGCGGATACCGGGCCTTCAGACCTCGGTCACCTTCTGGCTGCTCGATCTGAGATCAGAGCTGGTCTGGGACGCCGACGTCGGGGGCAGTGAGCCCAGCGGCCCCACGCGCCGATATGGGATCGAGTTTGCCAACTACTATTTGCCGCTCCGATGGCTTGCGATCGACGCCGACTACGCGTGGTCGCACGCCCGCTACACTGACCATGAGGCGGCGGGTAACTACGTACCCGAAGCGCTTGCGGCGACCTTCGATGGCGGCGTCGCTGTGCACGATCTGTCCGCGCCCCTTGCGCGCCTGGAGGCGGGGTTACGCCTCCGCTACTTCGGCCCGCGAGCGCTCACTCAGAACGACAGCGTGTCCTCGAAGGCCACCACGCTCGTGTATGCCGATGTCGGGTATGCAGTCGCGGACCACTGGATCGCGGGTGTCAATGTTTTCAACCTGCTCAACACCTACGCGAGCGACATCGACTACTACTACGTGTCTCGCCTGCCCGGGGAGCCGGCCGCGGGTGTGGCGGACATCCACACGCATCCCGCGGAGCCCCGTGAGTTCCGCGCCACGATTACCTACCGCTGGTGATCAGGCCGGTGGCGGCGCCGGCACGCCCCATCGAGGTTACGCTGGCGGCGGGCTCACACCGGCGCGCTCGAGAAAGTGCCGGATCTGCATGACTTCGTCGACGTTGTTCAGGTCCTTACGCCGCGGGCGATGAAGGACCGCCTCTTGGTCGTTGATACGTGCAGTCAGCCTGCCATCAGGTCGTTCGTCGACGGTACCGAGCGCCGACAGCAACCGGACGACTTGGCGCCAATCAAGGTTGTGAGAAACGGGATGCTGGAAGATCGTGCGGAGGGTGGTCTCGTGCTTGCCGTTCAGGTGGGGCGTGGGCATGTCGGCCTCAGGCGAGAGCGGTGGAATCGAGGTATGGCGATGTCCCGGCGAATGGCACTCTTTGCGCTGCACTAACGGCACCCGTGAACGGCTCGTCGCCGGCGCGAGCGTGACGGTCCAGAACAATCGTCGCAAACGCCGTTCCCGGGCGCAGGCCACCCGGCAAAAGACTCTCCGGGTACGAGTCCTCCGGATGCGACTCTGGATCCGGCTCTGCTCTATGGTATGCGGCCCGGTGGTGAATCAGCTGGCGTGGTCCTTATGAGCATCTGGCGAAGGACGATGATCGACCGGCCACAAGGGACGAAAATGGCACTCAGCATGATCGCAAGGTGGAACACGGCGAGCAAGAGCCGATCCAGCCTTACCGCTCATCAGGCTAGTCCGCGGCCGCCAGGTCATCGGGCGGATTCCGGAGGCACCGAGGCCGGCATGAACTGCACGGAACCGTCGGTGCCCCGATTCACCGTCCCTGCGAATACTCCAAGCAAGTCCCGGTTCCACCAGCGGCCAGTCCGCCGCCGGGTCGCAGCATCGGTGAACCAGTACCGCCAGAGTACGGTGCGGACGGCGCGTGGCGGAGACGTCGCGAACGGATTCCCGGCGAAGAGTGCCAGCACTTGCGGGTCGTCTTGCAGGAGACGGGCCTCCGTTGTGACGACCCACGGGCTCTCGTACCATGGACCGGGCGACGCGAACCAGAGATTCCATTCGAATCGTGGCTGATAGGGAGCGTAGAGCCCCGGCGCAGCGAACGGATCCTGTGGCTTGTAGCGGAACGGATACGCGACCCAGACGCTGTCGTCCCGCGTCCCCTGGAACTCGATCTCGTATTCGGCCGTCGTCATCACGGCGAACAAGCCGTACGAGTTGGCAAAACGAAACGCCTCGGCATACCGCGCCGGCGCGGTCATCGCATCGGGCAGCTTGTCGGCGAGGAAGGACGAAGCCGAGAGGTAGACCGTCGCGAGGAGAACGACGGTGCTTGTGGGGCCGATCCAGCGACCGTACCCGCCGGGCCGAACCACTCTGGCCAGCCGCGGCTCGGCGGCTGGCGGTTGCGCAGCAGTTGCCGCGACCCTACGCCGCGGGTGCCAAACGCGCCGGGCGAGTCCGGTGAGCGCCAGGTCGTCAACCAGGAATACGCCGAGGGCGAGCACGAGATAGTTGAGAAACGCGTAGTTCGCGGTCGCGATGATCCCGATCTGAAAGGCGGTCAGCGCGACGGCGACCGCGATCCGGGGCCGCCGGGGAGCCAGGAGTACCCAGGGTGTCACCAGCTCCGCGAACAGCGTGAGGAACGCGGTCGCGGCGTGGACCGAGTGCGGGAGTTGCTGCGCGTACCATCCGACCCAGGAGGGCAGCGGGCTGTTCTCGTAGTAGTGATCCATCGCCGTAAGCGTGCGCCACTGGGGATCGCGGAACCACAGTTTGACCACGCCTGACCCGAAGTAGATCGAGAACCACTCCCATCGCAGCAGCCACACGCTCGCCCACGATGGTGGCGACCACTCACCCAACCCCGGCCGCAAGCCGCGCGGCGCGAGCAGCACGGCCGCGACCCCCGCCTGAAGCAGCATCCCGTCGGACTGATACGACGAGAACGTCTGGAGCGCGACGACACAGGACAGGAAGAGAACCGTGCACACCGCCGCCGTCACGCGCGGCCACACGTTGATCGCGAGCAGCGCCGCCGCCACCAATCCCGCGCCCACGACCACCATGAGCGCCCCGTCGGTCGCCGACCACCAGAAGAGCGTCGGCGCGGTCCAGATGCGGGTCGTCCGCGGGATGGCGGCGGCGAGCGCGGCGAGATAGGCATCCGCAGGTTCGATCCCTGCCGGACCGATCAGGCCGCGGATCTGGAAGTGCAACGAGTAGAACGCCGATCCGAAGATGACTCCGAGCGCGCGGAGAAAAAGCCATCGCGGCCAGAGCATGCCGAAGGCCGGAGCCGTCAGGCGCCAGGGCGAAACAGGCTCCCGTAATCCAGTAGCACTCGGAATGGATCGGGCCCTCGTGGCGACCGGTCCCATCGTCTGCGGCATGGCGGCGCCGACCGGTGGCGCGCGTACGCGCTGGAACAATGTGATGCGTGTGCGGGTTGGCGACAGACTCACCCATCCCCCCAATGGTGGGACCGCGATTACGATTCCTCAATGCCTCCAACGGAGTCCGCGACAGCCGGGTCCCCGGTGGCCGCTGGGGTGGCGAATCCAGCGCCACTGGCGGTCTCCGTCGGGCTGACCGTCAACGGACGGTTGCACCGGCTCGACCTGGACCCCCGCACGTCGCTGCTCGACGCGTTGCGTGAGCACCTGCACATGACGGGGACAAAGAAGGGGTGCAATCAGGGCGCCTGCGGAGCATGCACAGTGCTGGTGGACGGCCGGCGAATCAACTCGTGTCTCACGCTTGCTGTGATGCAACAGGGCACCCGGATCACGACCATCGAGGGGCTCGCGGATGGCGACACGCTCCACCCGCTGCAGGCGGCGTTCATCGAGCACGACGCGTTCCAGTGCGGGTACTGCACGCCTGGGCAGATCATCTCCGGGGTCGCGTGCATCGCGGAGGGGCACGCTGGCTCGCTGGATGAGATCCGTGCGTGGATGAGTGGCAACATCTGCCGGTGCGGGGCGTATCCCGGCATCGTGGCCGCCGTCGATCAGGCGGCGCGCGCGGGCTGACGGTGCATCCCTTTTCCTACGTCGCGGTGGACAACGAACCGGCGGCGATCGACGGCGCCGCGGCAGGTGGGCGATATGTCGCTGGCGGAACCACGCTCATCGATCTCATGCGGGAGGAAGTCGAGCAGCCGCAGCGGCTGATCGACATCAATGGTCTGCCGCTTCGGGCCGTCCGGCTGCAGGACGACGCGCTCGTCATCGGCGCGCTGGCCCGGATGTCCGACGTCGCGGCGCATCCGGCCGTCCTCGGCTCGCAGCCTCTGATCGCCGAAGCGTTGATAGAAGGTGCGTCGCCGCAGATCCGCAACATGGCGTCGATCGGAGGCAACCTGCTCCAGCGCGTGCGGTGCCCGTACTTCCGGACGCTGGATGCTCCGTGCAACAAGCGAACGCCCGGCTCCGGATGCTCGGCCATCGACGGCGTCAACACCGGCCATGCGCTCTTCGGGACGAGTGCGCACTGCGTGGCCACTCACCCGTCGGACCTGGCCGTCGCGTTGGTCGCGCTCGATGCGACGGTCGCGCTGCGGGGCCCGGCCGGGGAGCGGCGGATATCTGTCGAGGATCTGTACCGGCTTCCGGGTGAGACTCCGCATCTGGAGCACGCCCTCGAGCGCGGCGAGTTGATCGTGGAAGTCCACGTACCGCACGGACGGTACGGGCGGCGCGCGCGATACCTCAAGGTCCGCGATCGGGCGTCCTATGAGTTCGCCGTGGTCTCCGTGGCGGCCGCGCTGTACCTGAGTGGGGGCATCGTCCGCGCCGCGCGACTGGCCGCGGGCGGCGTGGGGACCAGACCATGGCGGTTCCGCGTTTCCGAGGAGGCGCTGGTGGGACAATCACCCGGCCAACCGGCCTGGGAGGCAGCCGCCGGTCTCGCGATCGCCGGTGCACGTCCGCTGTCCGGCAACGCCTTCAAGGTCGAATTGCTGCGCCGCACGATAATACGCGCCCTCGAGATGGCCGCCAGCGGCCCGGAGGGCGGTGTCTGATGGCGCCGTCGATTGGTACCGCGCTGTCGCGTGTCGACGGACGGAGCAAGGTGACGGGCGCGGCCCGCTACGCGGCCGAGTTCAACCAACCCGGCCAGGTGTACGCCGTGATGGTTTCGAGCTCGGCTGGATTGGGCCGGATCGTGGCGATCGACGCGAGCGCCGCGACGCGGCTTGGCGGCGTGATCGCGATCCTCACGCACCACAACGCACCGCGCCTGCCGTATCACGACCACCGCGGGTTCGTCGATCCGGCCGCGGGCGAGCGACTCCATGTCCTCCAGGACGATCAGATCAGATTTTTTGGCCAGCCGGTCGCCGTAGCGATCGCAACGACGCTGGATGCCGCGGAGCACGCCGCGGCCGCCGTCCGCGTCAGCTATGCAGCCGAGTCGCCGGCGACGCGCATGGACGCGCCGGGCGCATCGGCGATCGTACCGGAGGCGGCGAGGAAGGGAAGCGGGCGAATTCTCGCCGACAGCATCCGCGGCGACCCCGCAGCAGTTGCAGCGGACGCGATCCGGGTCGATGCGAGCTATGTCATCGCGCGGGAGCATCACAATCCGATGGAGCCACACGCGGCGGTGGCGTCATGGGATGGCGATCATCTGACGCTCTGGAGCAAGAGCCAGTTTGTGGTGAACGAAGCCGCCGAGATCGCGGCGATATTCGGGCTGCCGGAGAGTCACGTGCTCGTGGTGTGCCCGTTCATCGGTGGCGCGTTCGGGACATCACTTCGGACATGGCCGCACGTGACCGTGGCGGCGCTCGCCGCGCGCCATGTCGGCCGGCCGGTCAAGCTCGTTCTGTCGCGCCGCCAGATGTTCTATACGACTGGATACCGGCCGCGCACCGTGCAGCGCGTAACCCTGGCAGCAGGGTCCGATGGACGGCTTTCGGCGCTGGTCCACGACGTGACCGCCGAGACGTCGCGCTACGAGGAGCATATCGAGGCCGTCACCACGCCGTCGACGTATCTCTATGCGTGCCCGAACGTGCGGACCAGCTACCGGCTGGTACCGGTCGATAGCAGCACGCCCACGTACATGCGAGGGCCGGGCGAAGCGAGCGGCGTCCTGGCGCTGGAATGCGCGATGGACGAACTGGCCGTTGCACTCGGCCTGGACCCGATCGAGCTGCGGCGTCGCAACGAACCGGCGGTGAATGAGCAGAGCGGCCTCCCGTTCTCCTCACGCTCGATGTGCGAGTGTTATACGCTCGGTGCCGAGCGGTTCGGGTGGGCACAGCGAGATGCGCGTCCTCGCTCGATGCGGGATGGGCGGATGCTTATCGGGTGGGGCATGTCGGCGGCGACCTATCCGGCATCGCGGGGGCTGGCGAAGGCGCGGGTGCGGATCCTGGCCGACGGAACGGCCGAAGTGGAGGCTGCCGCCAGTGACATGGGGCCCGGCACGTACACCTCCATGACGCAGGTCGCCGCCGACACGCTCGGTCTCGCCCCGGCGGACGTACGCTTCTCTCTCGGGCGGTCGGATTTTCCGGCGACACCACCCCACGGCGGATCGATGACCATGGCGTCGGTCGGATCGGCCGTGCAGGCCGCGTGTCTCGTGGCACGCGGACAGGCCGGCGGGACCAACTATCGCGACATCATCGCCCGCCGGGGCGGCGTCCCGATCGTTGCCGAGGCGTCGAGCGCGCGCGGGGAAGAGCAGCGGCAGTATTCCATGCACGCGTTCGGCGCCGTGTTCGTGGAAGTGGCGGTCGATCCGGATCTGTGCGTGGTGCGGGTGCGGCGCGCGTCCGGGGCGTATGCGGCGGGCCGGATCATCAACCCGCGGCTGGCCCGCAGCCAGTGCATTGGTGGAATGGTCGGCGGCATCGGGATGGCGCTCCTGGAGCAGACCGTCGTCGATGCACGGGACGGGCGGACCGTCAACGCATCGCTCGCGGATTATCTCGTGCCGGTCAATCTGGATGTCGCCTCGCTCGATGTCGCGTTCGTCGAGGAGTCGGATCCGCACGTGAATCCGCTGGGTGTGAAGGGGCTGGGCGAGATCGCGATCGTGGGGACGGCGCCGGCGATCGCCAACGCCGTCTTTCACGCCACCGGCCGGCGTGTCCGCGACTTTCCCATCCGCATAGAGGCTCTGCTCGCCACATGAACGTCGTCATCTTCGGTGCAACGGGGATGGTCGGGTCCGGCGTCCTGCTGGAGTGCCTGGAGGATGCGCGCATCGCTTCGGTGCTGGTCGCCGGCCGGCGCCCGGTGGGCATCACGGCGCCCAAGCTGCGGGAGATCCTGGTCGAGAACTTCGCGGACCTTGGGCCGATCCAATCCGAGTTCGCCACGTGCGGCGCGTGTTTTTTCTGCCTTGGCGTCTCGTCGGCCGGGATGAGCGAGGAACGGTACCGGCAGGTGACGTACGACCTGACACTCGGGGTGGCCGGGACGATGGTGGCGGCGAACCCGGCGATGACGTTCTGCTACGTGTCCGGGGCGGGAACGGACAGCACGGAGCGGGGGAGCCGGATGTGGGCGCGGGTCAAGGGGCAGACCGAGAACGCCCTCCTGCGGCTACCGTTCAAGGCGGCGTATATGTTCCGGCCCGGCTTCATCTTGCCGCTCAAGGGCGTCCGGTCCAAGACGGCGATCTATCAGGCCATGTATAGCGTGCTGGCGCCGCTGTATCCGCTGTTGCGGCGGCTGGCGCCGCGGTTCACGACGACAACCGTGAACGTGGGGCGCGCGATGATCGTGGTAGCGCTCAGCGGGTACGACCGGCCGATCATCGAGTCGCCGGAGATCGAGCAATTGGCGAAGGAGCGTGCGCGATGATCGGAGCGTCGGTGAGCGTGGGAGATCTGGTGCGTGGCAACTGGCTCTGGTTCGTATGGGCGGCGATCGCCGTGTGCGTCGTGGTGGGGTACATCGTCGTCCGGCGGCGCTTGCATCGGGTCGAAGCGGCAGGCAACGCCGCGTCGGCGGAGGGACGGGCGCGGCACGCGGCAGAGCACGCGCGGAAGCGCCGGGGCGGCGTCGAGTAAAGTGTCCCGGGAATCGGGACTGCCTCTCACTCTGGCAGTGGCGGATCGCCCCCGAGCAACGCGGCCATCGCAGCGCGAGCCGCTAGCGCCGCGTAGTTCCGGGTGCCATAATGGCGCCGCACGCCGGGGCCGCCGGCGTGCGCTCGTATCCGTTGCTTCAGTATGGGAGAGAGTCACATGGATCGCCTAGTCCGCCGCCTGGCCGTTGCCGCGGCGGGGGTCGTGGCCGCCGCGCAGCCGGTGGCCGCGCAGCAGCGCCTGCTCGACTCCGCGGGCATCGCCCAGCGGTTCGCCGTCGAGAAGGAGCTGGAGTCGGTCGCCGTGATCGACCGGAAGGTGATGGTGCCGATGCGCGATGGCGTGCGCCTGGCCACCGACATCTACCGTCCGAAAAGCGCGTCGGGACCGGTGCCGATCATCTTCGTTCGGACGCCGTACAACTTCAATTTCTGGGATGTCCGCAACAACGCGCCGAGTGACATGACCTCGATCCTCGATGCGGTCAAGCGCGGGTATGCGTACGTCGGCCAGAACGAGCGCGGGCACTTCTTCTCTGAAGGCAACTACGACATTCTGGGGCCGCCGACCACCGACGGCTACGACATGATCAAGTGGGTGAGCTCGCAGTCGTGGGCGAACGGGAAGGTCGGGCTCATCGGGTGCTCATCGACCGCCGAATGGCAGATGGCGGTCGCCGCCATGTCACCGCCGGGGCTGGCGACGATCATTCCCGAGAGCTTCGGCGCGGGCGTAGGCCGGGTCAAGCCTTACTACGAGCAGGGCAACTGGTACCGCGGCGGCGCGGTGCAGATGCTGTTCATCGACTGGCTCTACGGTGAGCAGAATCAGGTCCGTCCGCAGTTCGCGGCGAATACGTCGCAGGACGACCTGGTTCGCGAGTCCCGGATGTTCGACCTGGCGGCCCAGATGCCGCACGTGGACTGGCTGGAGGCATTCAAGCACCTGCCGGAGCAGGACATCATGAAGGCCGTCGACGCGCCGCGCGGCATCTTCGCCGACTCGATGCCGGTGGCCACTGGCGGGCGCATGATCCAGCGGACGCCGGACGATTCGGCGTGGTACCGGGGCGGGTTGTACCACGACAACACCACGATCAACATGCCGGGCCTGTACTTCATGACCTGGTACGACGTCTCAGTCGGTCCCAACCTGGCGCTGTTCAACCACGTGCGGCAGACGTCCACCTCGAAGGATCAGTACGCGATCATCGCGCCCACACTGCACTGCCAGTACAAGCGGGCGACCGAGAACACGGTCGTCGGCGAGCGGAGCGTGGGCGATGCGCGCTACGACTACGACGCCCTCACCTACGGGTGGTTCGACCATTTCCTGAAGGGCGACAAGAACGGGCTGCTGGACACGCTGCCGCATGTTCGCTACTTCACGATGGGTTCCAACACCTGGCAGTCGTCCGACACCTGGCCGCCCCGTGGCGCGGAGCCGCTCTCGTTCTACCTGGCCAGCGACGGCAAGGCGAACACCATGTCCGGCGACGGCGTGCTGACGCCCAAGGCTCCCGGCTCGGACAAGCCGGACGGCTTCACGTACGATCCGCTCAACCCCGTCCCATCGTACGGCGGCAACGTCTGCTGCCAGCCCGGACTCGCCGGCGGCGCGATGGACCAGCGCAAGATGGAAGTGCGGCCCGACATCCTCGTCTACACCACGCCTGCGCTCAAGGAAGGCATGGAGGTCAGCGGGCCGATCACCGTCACACTCTATGTGTCGTCGGACCGAAAGGATACGGACTTCACCGTCAAGGTGATCGACGTCGGCCCCGACGGCGCGGCATACAACCTGGACGAGACGATCCAGCGGGTCCGCTACCGCGACGGATACGACAAGCAGGTGTGGATGGAGCCGGGCAAGGTGTACAAGGTGGTGCTCAGTCCGATGAACACGAGCAACTACTTCGCGGCTGGCCACCGCATCCGGCTGGAAGTGTCGAGCAGTAACTTCCCACGCTTCGACCGGAACCTGAACACCGGCGGTCACAACTACGACGAGACGCAGACCCTGGTGGCGCACAACGCGATTCACCACTCGAAGCAGTACCCGTCGGGTGTGACCATCACCGTCGTCAAGCATAAGCCGGGGCAGGTGGCGACGGCGGGTGCGGGGCAGTAACCAGATGATCAGGCACGCGCTGGCCGGAATGCTGCTCGCCGTGGGGCCGGCCATTGCCGGTCCCACGGCGGCTGCACAGGCCGCAGCCGCCGGCAATGACACCGCCGATGTGCACTTCATGCAGGGCATGATCATGCACCACGCTCAGGCCATCCAGATGGTCAACCTGATCGCGGACCGTTCGGCCGACCCGAAAATGCCGCTACTCGGGCAACGGATCGCCATCTCGCAACGAGACGAGATCCGGATGATGCAGACGTGGCTTCGGGACCATCACGAGATGGCGCCTGATTCGCTGGGCCACATGGCCATGCCGGGAATGGCGATGGGGGACATGCTGATGCCCGGCATGCTGACACCGGCGCAAATGTCGGCGCTGGCCGCGGCCAAAGGTCCGGCATTCGACCGTATGTTCCTCGAAGGCATGATCCGCCATCACGAGGGGGCACTCGTGATGGTCAAGCAATTGTTAGCCACGAACGGCGCGGCGCAGACATCGGAGATCTTCCAGTTCGCATCGAATGTCGATGCGGATCAGCGCGCCGAGATCAGGCGAATGCAGGCGCTGCTGGATGCCATGCCCGCGAGCGGGAGCAAGCCGTGACCACGGCGGGCCTCGGGAAGCGACCACCGTACCACCACATGACCGGCACGACTACCTCCATGCAATGCAACGGGAGATCTGAATCCATGATCGGACGCACACCCACACGCGCAGCGATGGCGCGAACATGGTCGCTGTCACTCGCGGCGGGACTGATCGCGACCGCGGCGGCCGTGACCGCCGCCGGGGCCCAGGCCACGAATGCGAAGGCCGACCCCCGCGTCGGCCTCAAGGCGGGCTGGAAGGATGCCGGTGAAGCGGCGAGTGGCATGGCGCTCATCGGCCACGGCCAGAAGCCGGAAGGCTTCTACAACCCGGACAATCTGGGCGACTTCGCCTACCTGGATTCGGACCTCGCGTTCAGCGGGCATTACGTCTTCCAGGGCAACTTCCACGGCCTGCAGATCTGGGACGTGTCCGATCCCACGCATCCCTCACTGCGCACGACGATGGTGTGCCCCGGTGGCCAGGGCGACCCGTCGATCTACGGCAACCTGATGTTCATGTCAGTCGAGGAGACCCGCGGCCGCGTCGATTGCGGCACGCAGGGCGTCAAGGACACCGTCAGCGCCGAGCGGTTCCGCGGCGTTCGCATCTTCGACGTCTCCGACATCGATCACCCGAAGAAGATCGTGGACGTCCAGACATGCCGAGGATCGCACACGCACACGCTGGTTCCCGATCCCAAGGACGCGGGTATCCTCTGGGTTTATGTATCCGGTACCAGCACGGTCCGGCCCGGCGCAGAGCTCGCGGGCTGTTCGGGCGCCGAGCCTGAGACGGATCCGAACACCTCGCTGTTCCGTATCGAGGTCATCCGGGTGCCGCTCGCGTCGCCGCAGGATGCCAAGGTGGTCAGCTCGCCGCGCATCTTCGCCGACGCCAAGACCGGCGCGGTCGATGGGCTCGCCAAGGAAATGAACCCGAAGGACACGGTGCACAGCACGGCCCGCACCGACCAGTGCCACGACATCACCGCCTATCCCGCGATCGGTCTCGCGGCCGGCGCCTGCTCGGGGAACGGGATCCTGCTCGACATCCGCAACCCGTCCCAGCCCAAGCGCATCGCCGAGGTGAGCGATCCGAATTTCGCCTACTGGCACTCGGCGACGTTCAGCAACGACGGCAAGAAAGTGCTCTTCACGGATGAGTGGGGCGGCGGTGTCGCACCGCGCTGCCGGGCGACAGACCCCATCAAGTGGGGCGCGGACGCGATCTACACGATCGGTTCCGATGACAAGATGCAGTTGGGCGGCTTCTTCAAGATGCCGGCCCCGCAGACCGAAACGGAGAACTGCGTGGCGCACAACGGGTCGCTGATTCCGATCCCGGGACGCGATGTCATGGCCCAGGGCTGGTATCAGGGTGGTGTGTCGGTGTTCGACTTCACCGATGCGGCGCACCCGAAGGAGATCGCGTTCTTCGATCGCGGTCCGATGGACTCGGCCAAGCTGTACATCGCGGGCTTCTGGAACGCCTACTGGTTCAATGGGCATATCTATGGATCCGAGATCGGCCGCGGGCTCGACATCTTCGATCTGAAGGCGAGCGAGAACCTCTCGCAGAACGAGATCGATGCGGCGAAGCTCGTGCACTTCGACGTGTCCAATCCGTCGGACCAGCCGAAGCTGGTATGGCCGCCGGCATTCGTCGTCGCGCGCGCGTATCTCGACCAGCTCGTGCGCATGCACGGTGTGGACGAGGCGCAGTCGGCCTCGATCGCGCACGATCTCGACGCGGCCGAGCAGTTGAGCGGGAAGCCGCAGAAGGCGGCCCTCACGAAACTGGCATCACGGCTGGATCACGATGCGGCCAAGTCGGCGGATCCCGTCCGGGTTCGCGCGATGGCGGCGACGGTCAAGGCACTGGCGAACGCGTAGCGCCGGCCGGGCGCGATCAGAGGCCCTGTGCGGGGGCGACGCGAGTCGCCATCATCAGGCCCAGTGAAGGAGACGTATACCGGGGCGGGGCGCCGCGCCGGTCTGCGTCATCGCGGTTTCGTGCCAGCCAGCAGGGCCACACATGCCCAGTGCCGGATCGGATAGTCGCGGCGGCGGCGCTCAGGCCGGCGCGCGCCACGCGATCGTAGTCGGCTCAGGTCCCAACGGACTGTCGGCTGCCATCGAGATGGCGCGCGCCGGCTGGTCGGTCGTCGTGCGCGAGGCGGCCGATGTGCCCGGGGGCGGAGTCCGATCGGCGGCGTTGACCCTGCCGGGTTATCTACACGACATGGGATCGGCCGTGCACCCGTTCGCGGTGTCCTCCCCGTTCTTTCGGAGCGTCCCGCTGGCGGCTCACGGCGTGGAGTGGATCCAACCGCCCGTGGCGATGGCGCAGGTGATGGACGACGGTCCGCCGGTGCTCCTCTACCGCGACCTCCAGCAGACCGCCGACGGACTGGATGGCCGAGACGGCCGGCGATACCGCGCGATGATGGAGCCGTTCGCGGAACACTGGGTGCCATTCTGCGACGACCTGCTGGCGCCGACCGCGCCCGTGCGGTTGCCGCGCCATCCGGTGCTCATGGCGCGCTTCGCGCGCTACGGGCTCCCGCCCGCGCTCACGATCGCCAACACGTCGTTCAGCGGCGCGCGTACGCGGGCGCTGTTCGGAGGACTCGCCGCCCACAGCATCCTGCCGCTGACATGGGCCGGGTCGGCGGCGTTCGGTGTGGTGCTGGGTGCGGCCGCGCACGCCGTCGGTTGGCCGATCCCGCGCGGCGGAAGTGGGACGATCTCGCGGGCCCTCGTATCGTATCTCGAATCGATCGGCGGGACGGTCGTGACCGGCGCGCGGGTGCGGTCGCTGACCGAGCTGCCGCCGACCGATGTTCTGATGCTCGATCTGACGCCGCGCCAGGTCGTCGCTGTCGCGGCCGGCCGCCTGGGCGAGCGCGAGCGCGGCGCGCTCTCGCGGTTCCGCTACGGACCGGGCGCGTTCAAGGTGGATTGGGCGCTTTCGGGGCCGATTCCGTGGCGCGACCCGATGGTCGCGCAGGCGGCCACCGTGCACGTGAGCGGCTCGCTCGCCGAGATGGTCGTGTCAGAAGCGGCCGCGTGGCACGGGACGCACGCCGACCGGCCGTTCGTGCTGGTCGTGCAGCCGTCGCTGTTCGATCCGGCACGGGCGCCGGCGGGGTGCCACACGGCATGGGGCTACTGCCACGTCCCGAACGGATCGGACACCGACATGGTGCCTCGCATCGAAGCGCAGATCGAGCGCTTCGCGCCTGGGTTCCGCGACGTGATTGCCGCGCGCTCCGTGATGTCCCCCGCGGGGCTCGAAGCCTACGACGCCAATCTCGTGGGCGGCGACCTCGGTGGCGGCGCCAATACGCTCGGCCAGATCATGTTCCGGCCCGTCCCGCGCCGCGTGCCCTACGCGACCGGCGTCCCGGGCATGTTCATCTGCTCGGCGTCCACCCCGCCTGGCGGCGCCGTACACGGGATGTGCGGCTACCACGCGGCGCGGGCCGCGTTGGCCGCCGCGGGCGACGCCTCGTAGTCGGCGCCAGCCGGAGCGCGGGCCCGATCCCATCGCCGGTCAGGCCGGCCGGGTCGCTACCGCGTGCCGGATGAGCCGCAGCGTCTCGTCTCGCTCGGCGCCGTGCAGCACGAGGCGCGGTGGCCGCACACGCTCGTGCCCCCGTCCGATCTCCTGCTGCACCAGCTTGATGTGCTGCACGAACTTGGGGACCGTGTCGAGGCGGAGCAGCGGGAGGAACCACGCATAGAGCGCGGCCGCCTTCGCGCGGCGGCCCGACATCGCCAGCTCGAGCAGGCGGACCGACTCCGCCGGGAACGCGTTCACCAGCCCCGCGATCCATCCCACCGCACCGACGCCCACGCTCTCCACGATCGCGTCGTCCATGCCGGCCAGAATCCGCAAGCGGTCGCCGACCATCGCCTGGATCCCGGACACGCGGCGGACATCGCCACTCGATTCCTTGACCGCGTGCAGGTTGGCGTGGCTCGCCGCCAGCTCGCCGATCTCGTCGGGCGTGATGTCGGTGCCGTAGGCGATCGGATTGTTGTAGAGCATGCAGGACAGAGGCGTCGCCTCCAGCACGGCGCTCAGATGCGCCCGGGTTTCCCGGCGGTCGCCGCGATAGACGTACGGCGGCAATACCATGAGACCGTCGGCGCCCGCGGCCGCGAAATCTCGCGCCAGCGCAACCCCATCCGGAGTGGCGTACGCAGAGACCCCGGCCACGACTGGGACCCGGCCGCGCGCCACACGAACGCAGGTGCGGACGATGTCCACTTTTTCCAGCGTCGTCAGCGCAGGGGCCTCGCCGAGGGAGCCAAGCGTGATGATGCCGGTGCAGCCGGCGCCGATGAGCCAATCGACGTGCTGGCCGAGCGCCGCCGGGTCCACCGCCAGCGTCTCATCGAAAGGTGTCGTGATCGCGGGCATGACGCCGCGCCAGTCATTGGCCCGCATCAGGCGGCAGCCTCGGGAATGCCCCATCGAAACGGATCGTCGGGCGGGAATCGCAGCACAGTTTCTCCAGTAATCCAGGCGCGTCCCTGAACGAAAGGGACGATGTCGTCGCCGCGCCGGGCCAGCCACCCGGTGAACACCGTCCCCGTGATGCTCTCCTGTCGCCACCGTGCGCCGATCGCGAGCTGTCCCCGGGCATGCCGGACGGCCATCGCGGCCGACGTTCCGGTGCCGCAGGGCGAGCGATCGTAGGCGCTGCCCGGACACAGGACGAAGTTCCTCGCATCCGCATCGGCTCGCGCGGCCGGACCGACGATCTCGACATGATCGATGATCGCCCCCTCCGTCCCGTGGATGCCCGCGGCACTCAGCGCGTCGCGAATCGCGGTGGCTCGCTGTATCAGCCGTCCTGCGTGGGACAGGTCGAGCGGGATCGCCGCCGAGTCAGTGCGAGACGATGTATCGGTGTCCAGATGAACCTCCGCACCGTGCGTCAGGAAAAACCAGTTCCCGCCCCACGCCACGTCACCGGCCACCCATCCGGCCCCGGGGACACGGACCCGGACATCCAGGGCGTGGACGCGGGCCGGCACGTTCTCGATCGCGACCGAACCGTCATCCTCCAGCGTCGCTTCGACCGTGCCCACGGGGGTATCGATGCGAACGCGGCGGTCATTGACGCCCCCCAGGTGCGCGAGAGTGTGGACCAATCCGATCGTTCCGTGCCCGCACATCCCCAGGAGGCCGGCATCGTTGAAGAACACGACCCCGCACACCGATCCGCGTTCGACAGGAGGCGTGACGAGCGCCCCGACGGCGATCCCGCTCCCGCGGGGCTCGCCGATGACCGCGCGCCGGAGGTGACCGAAGCGCAGGCTGACATCGCGCTGGCGTTCGGCCATCGTCCGGCCGTGGAGAGCCGGCCACCCATCCAGAATCACGCGGGTCGGTTCGCCCTCGGTGTGCGAGTCGACGACCGACAGGCTTACGTCCGTCTCGGACTGCTCTCGTGTCACGGCGTGCCGATGCCGTAGAGGGAGCCAGCGTTGGTCCGGAGGACCATCCGCGCAATCTCTTGTGCCCGCTCCCGGGTGATGTCTCCATCGCGCATCATTGCCGTGAGGGCGTTCGCCAGTGCGCGGCGGCCCGTGCGTGCGGACACCCAGCCCTCGTCGGCCCAGCCGACCGGATCGTCGTTATGGTCGGCGAAAGCATCGCTGCCATACAACACCTTCTCAGGATACTCCTCGAGCCACTCGCGCAGCACGCCGGCCAGCGTATGCGGCGACAGTACCCCGGTCATCAGCGAGAAATCGGCATAGACGTTGGGTTTACCGATCATCGCGAGCGTCTCACCCACGAACGGCCAGCCACCGTGAAGCAGCACGAACGTCGTGTGCCGCAGGGCCGGATCGTTGAACACATCCTCGAGCTGCATCGGGCGGCTTCCGCTCACCCGGTAGAATCCGCCCGCGAGGTACATGCAGTGGATGTGGACGGGCAGTCCCAGCCGGCCAGCCTCGCGGGCGATCGTGCGGAACAGATAGTCCTGGAGCAGCCGGTATTCGGCGTGCGCCGGCAGTCCACCATGCACGTAGCGCGCATAGACGGCGGCCGCGGCCGCCGCGGGCGGGTTGCCGAAGTCGAGGGGCCGGAGATACGCGGCTTCGAATTTCACCGCGACGGCTCCATCACGCTTCATCCGCTCGAGCGTCGGCGTCACGATGGACGACACATAGCCGTCGAGCGTCGGTGGCAGGGAGGACTGCGATAGCGCGGTGAGATATCGGCGCAATAGCCGCTCTTCACGCGGGTACAGTGGCCGCGTATCGGGGGTCGCTGCCGCTTCGCGCGCGGTGTTGAGCGGCAACAGCAGCGCGTCGACGAACGCGACCCAGCGGAACCTCGGTGGCCCGAGCCCGCGGCCCATCGCGACCCGGTTGGCGAGCATGACATCGGTCCCCATCTGGTCGAGCGCCCACTCGGCAGCGCGGTCGCCGCGATCGCGGGCAACTCCCGCCTTCAGCTCGAGAAGTGTCTTGATGTGCGCGGCGCTCGTGTCGTCGAACGGGTAACCGTAGAGTGCATGCCACGCGGCGATATTGGCGGGGTTGTCTCCGCGCAGGCCGGCGGGAAGGGGAAACGCCGGAATGGCGCCCAGCGGCAGGGCATCGTAGTCGGTGTCGGGCGCGCCGCCCGGCACGACCGGCAACAGCGGGTGCGCGTGATTGTCGATCGCCTTGATCGCGGCGATATACGACATCAGGCCGGAATCAACCGGGGACTGCGCCCGGAGTACCGGGGTCGCGACGGCCGCGATCGCGATGAGCAAGCCAAGCGGTCGAACCATGCGGAGTCCTCGTGCATCGGTGGTGGGCGAACGAACCGCCCCGCAACTGTTCATCATTGCGGGTGCGAACGAGCGTCGCAAGCGCGTGGGCGAAACGGCAGCGGCACGCCGCATCAGCATTGCGCCACCGCACGGGCAGCGGCAACCGCCGCGACCAGCGACCGTGCGTGGCCCGCGACCGTTGCCGCGTCATCGCCAGGCCGGTACAGCGACGAGCCGACGCCGACTGCGCTCGCCCCGGCGGCCAGCCATGGCCCGAGGTTGCGTGCATCGATGCCGCCCACGGGCACAACGTGCGCACTCGCGGGCAACACCGCGCGCAGGGCCTTGAGCACGCGGGGACTGGCCGCTTCGGCTGGAAACATCTTGAGCGCGTGCGCACCCGCGTCCAGCATCGCAAACGCCTCGGCGGGCGTGAAGAAACCGGGCATCGCATACAGGCCCGCGTCCCGCGCAGCCCGCACGATCGCGGGATCCGCGTGCGGGGTGACGATCAGCCGGCCTCCGGCCTGCGCGATCTCATCGACCTGCGCCGTGCGCATGACCGTGCCCGCGCCGATCAGCATGCGTTCGCCGAAGCGCGCATGGAGCCGGCGGATGCTGCCGAGCGGGTCTGGCGAGTTCATCGGGACCTCCGCGATCACCATGCCCGATGCGTCCAGTGCCCCGACGATCGCCTCCGACTCGCCGGGCTGCACGCCCCGCAGGACGGCCACGATAGGGCAGCGCCGGAACCACGATATCAGTTCCATGCGGCCTGCTCCCCGATCATCGCGAGTCCTGGCGCCGCGGCGTCCGGATCTGCGAGGCGCGCGGTGCCGCCGCACGCCACGATTGCTCGCACATAGAGCGCGGACAGGGCAGGCGAGCCGATCACCGATACCGTGCCGGCCGACTGCAGTGCTGCACGCACCTCGTGTCCGATCATGAGTCCCGACAGGTACAGTCCGGCCTCCGCGTCCGCCATCAAGCCCGCGAGCCCGAGCGACCGCACGCCGAAGAGGTGGTGGAGCAAGCCTCCGGACTCGGCGGACCGCGCTACGCCGGCGTCGAACACGTCGTCACAGGGCTGCGCATCCCGGTCGCGAATCTGGCGGGACAAGATCGTGTGGTCGCGAATCGCGGCGAACGCTTCACCGGTCATGTAGGTCGCGAATGCGACGATGCGCCCCTCCGCCATCGTGGCCCACTTGCTGTGGCTGCCCGGGAGGCACGCCACGCCGGTGCCGATGTCCGTTCCCATGATCTGTGTCTCTTCGCCTCGCATGAACTCGGGGATGCCGTCGGCATCGGTAGTCGCGATGCCGGGGACGATCCGCACGGCCGCGCCGTCGAACGGCACGGTGGTGAGGGCGGCTGCGAGATCGGCAATCCCGGCGGGGCACGCGACTGTCCTGGATTCCCTCCATCCCTGGCGGCTGCCGATCATTCCCGAGAGCAACACGCGGTCCTCACCGTCCGCCAGCCATTGGCCGACGCACTCGCGCAGCGTCTGCTCGAAGCGGCCGTCCGGCACCGTGAGGATGCCGGCCGGCTGCTCGCGGCGATCGGACACCCGCCCGCCGTGCAGGCGGTAGGCCCGCATGCTGCTGATTCCCCAGTCCACGCCGATCATGCGGACCGGCTATCGGGCCGGCTTGGCTGGTGCCACCGCGACGCAGTCGATCTCGACCTGAATGCTCTTCAACTGGCAGCCGATCGTCGTGCGTGCCGGTGGTTCCTTGGGAAAGAACTCACGGTAAATCGCGTCGTATTCGGCGAAGCGCGTCACGTCGCTCAGGTAGGTGTTCACCTTCACGACGTCGGCCAGACTGGCGCCGGTCCCGCGGAGCACGAACTGCAGATTCTCCAGCGTCTGGCGGACCTGCGCGGCGAACGCATCGGGAACAGCCCCGGTCCCGGGGTGTGCGGGTCCCTGGCCCGCGACATAGATGAATCCATTTGCAACGACCGCGTGCGAATAACAGCCGCCCGGACGAGCGGCACCTTCCACCATGATGGCCTGACGCATTATCGTCGTGTCTCCCGTGGTTGAAGCCAAACCCAAATATGGAGTCCCATGCAGCTCGCTGCCCGCAGGGCCGAGCGATGAACGACCGCCCGTCATCGCTGGCGCGCGTTCTCAGTTTGCGGGACCTGATCGCGATCGTATTGGGGACGGTCATCGGCTCGGGGGTTTTCATTATCCCCGGGACCGTGCTGCGCGAAGTTGGAGCGAGCGTCGCTGTCGCGCTCACGGTCTGGGTCATCGGAGGCGTCCTGTCACTGCTGGGCGCGCTCACCTACGGAGAGCTGGGCGCGATGCAGCCGGAGGCCGGCGGGCTGTACGTATACATCCGGGACGCGTTCGGGCCGTTGCCCGCGTTCCTGTACGGGTGGACGCTGTTCTTCGTGATCGGGAGCGGATCGGTCGCGACGCTAGCGGTCGCCTCCACGCTCTACCTTGGCAAATTGGTCCCGCTCAACGGACTCGCGACCCACGTTGTTCCGCTGGTGGTGATCGTGGTCTGCGCCCTCCTCAACGTGCGCGGCACCCGCCAGAGCGTCACCGTGACGACGTGGATGACCGTGACCAAGATCGTGGCGATCGCCGGCATGACGGTCGGGCTGCTCGTGGTCGGCCGCGCACCCGGCGCCGTCGTTCCGGCCGCGCCTCCGCCGATGACCGGTCTGGCGGTGTTTTCCGCGGCGGGATTGGCGATGATCGCGACGCTCTGGGCTTACGAGGGCTGGCAGTACGTCACCTTCTCGGCCGGCGAAGCCAAAGATCCGCAGCGGACCTTTCCGCGCGGCATCGTCATCGGCACCGCAGGTGTCGTTGCGCTGTATTTGCTTGCCAACATCGCCTATATCCGGGTGCTGGGCGGAACCGGTGTCGCACAGTCCGATCGCGTCGCCGCGGACGCCGTCGGCGCGGCGTTTGGCGAAACCGCCGGCCGCGCGATCGCGATCGTGGCGGAAATCGCGGTGCTCAGCGCGCTGAACAGCGTGATACTCACCGCGCCGCGTGTGTTCTACGCCATGGCCCGCGACGGAGTCTTCTTCCGGCGCCTCGCCGAAGTCCATCCGCGTTTCGGCACACCGGCTTTCGCGATCCTGACCAGTGCGGCATGGGCGATGGTGCTGGCAGCGACCGGGACCTACGAGCAACTGCTCACGTACGTCATCTTCAGCGGCTGGATCTTCTACGGACTCGGTGCCCTCGGCGTGTTCTGGTACCGCCGGCATCGGCCCGGCGTCGCGCGTCCATTCCGCGTACCTGGCTATCCGGTCACACCCGGGCTGTTCGTTCTGTCGGCATTCGCGCTGGTGATCAACACGATGTTCGGGCAACCGCTCAGGGCGGCGATCGGACTCGGGATTGTGCTCCTCGGGGCTCCGGCGTTCTACATGTGGCGCCGGCGTTCGCCGCCCGGCGGCGGTGGCGTGACCGGTTCGGCCGCGGCGGCGGATCGAGCCTAAGCGCCGGCGTTCGGCCGGTGAGCCGGTCAGCTGCCGACGAGCGAGATCGTGTCGGGGAGGTTCGGGACCACGCACAGAAACTCGAAGGCCTCTCCCGGGTGCGCCCGATACCAGTGCGGCGTGCCCGCTGCGATGTACACGATGTCGCCCCGTCCGACCTCGCGCGTCTCGGCGCCGATCCCGATCGTCGCGCGTCCGGCCAACACGTACTGCTCATGCTCGACGGTGTTGGTGTGTGCCGGCATCCCGCCACCGGGTTCGATGACGAAACGCCGCATCGCGAAGTGAGGGCCTTCCTCGGGGCCGATCAGGACTTGGCGGGTGGTGCCCGTGCCGGCCGAAACGGGTTCGGCGATCACGTCATCGACACGTTTGACAGACATGCGATCCTCGCTGTGATAGGAGGGTCGGGGCGACCGTGCCGCCGGCCGGCACTGTCAGTTCGCGGTTGATGAACCTGCCAGTAAACATAGACGCGCTCCCGATGGGCGCACACGGTCCGGATGCCAGGGTGCGCCGGCAGATGATCAGCCCGGCTATATTTCCGCCGCTATTTTTCGTGTCGCCCGCCGCACGAGGCGGTGTGCCACATCACGCAGCCTGAGAAAATCCCGCGTGCTCATCCTGACAACTGCGCTCGCCTGCCTGTGCGCGGGAGCGGTCCCCCCACCCGACCGGGACAAGGGACGGTCGCATCACGCGGCGGCCGCCCACGATTCGGCTGCGATTCCGCCCCCCGCGACCAAGACCGGTTGTGCGGAGTTCGACGTGCGCCTCGGGCGGCAGGGCGTCACGGTCACGCCGATCGCGGGTGCGGCGTGCGGGGCCGTTCAGGTCGCGATCGCGGGGACGCCGGCATTCGATACGGCCCGGCGGGTGGTGCAGTTGCCGGTGGCGTTGCACAACACCGAGATCCTGCAACTGCATGCACCGGCCGCGGTGCTGGCGCGTCCTGGCAGTCTCGCGATCACGGCCGGTACGCCGGCGGGCGGCGCCCTCCGGTACGCGGCCGTCGACAGCATCGCGGGCGATTCCCTGCGGGCGGGCCGCCCCGATGCGCATTGGGTGTTCGACCAGTCGCTTGGCGCCCCATCCGCACCGCCGGTCGTGGCCTCGGATGGTGCGACCGTGGTTCCCCCCGGGGGGATGTCGGGTCCGCGCATGGTCGGTGTGGCGGTTCCGCGCGCGGTGACGGGATTCCGCGTCACGCTGTACAGCGCCGGCACGAACGTCTTCACCGTTCCAGTCCCGGCGCCCGACCAGGTCCCGCTCGAGGAACTTGAAGACTCTCGAGCGCCGGACAACATCGTGACGAACGATCCCCGGATACCGGGCCGGGTCGTCCGGAACAAACTCTGGGTTCTGTTTCGCGACAGCGCTTCCGCGGAGCAGCGCCAGGCGGCGGTCGATCTCGTGCAGGGCGTTGTGATCGGCGGGCGGCAAATCGGCCCGAGTCCGTATTACTACCTTCGCATTCCGGCAAATCCCGACAGCGGGGGCGGACCGCTCGCAGCCGTGATCAGGACACTCGCGGCGCTGCCGCAGGTCCAGCACGTCATGCCGGACTTCGTGACGGGGCCCGCGGTTCCCAGGTAAGAAGCGTGCCCGCAGCCACGCGGGTGTTAGCGCATCACCAGCGTGCGATAGTTGACGACGAGCGGGCCGTCATGGCCGCTGCGCGTCTCGGGCCACACGCCAAGGATCCAGCCGGCGCCGAGCGAGAGGCGGACGCCCCGAGTCGGCAGTTCGGTCAGCAGATCCCCGGCCTGCGCCAGCCGGCCAATCGGAATTCTGGCCAGCAGCGAGCCCACGGACGGTCCGTAAATCACGGGCAGCGTCGAGCGGACAATTTGCTCGAACTTCTCCGGGCGGCGTGTCCGCGCCCCCGGCGTATCGAAGTGCAGCGTCACGCTGTCACCTCTTCGCACCGCGACGAGGCTGTCCGGCAACACCGTCGTGCCCTGACTCACGATCGGCTGGAGCGGTGGTACCGGCGCGCGGGCAGCCGGCGCCAGGATCGACGGCGAGACCGACGCGACGACCGGCGCATGCGTTACGGGCGTGCGAGCATCCGACGACACCAGCGTCAGATGCGATGCGCTGGGACCTCTCGACTGCACGATCATCACCGCTGATGCCGTGTTGCGAATCCAGGCCGGCGGGCGCCAGCCCGTGAAAGCTCTCATCCCCGACACACCAGCCATCGCAACGACGGCCAGGCCGAGTACGATGCTGCCGGCGCGAGCAAAGAAGCGATGATGGCGCGCCCGGGTCGCGAGCCTCGCTTCGCGGCGGCAATAGAGACACGCGGCGGTGCCAGGCCGGCGTTCGTGGGTGCAGGAGACGTCGAGAGTCGGCGACATGGGCGAGCCCGAAGCGTGAGTCAGTACGGTGCTGAGAACCGTTTACGAGCGATGCTGCGTCGAACCAGCGTCGTGCATCCTGCAGCGAAGCGGCGTCCGGGACAAACGGGGCCGGTGCATCCCGCTGACGAACGACGCCGTCGTGCGGCAACGGCCGCACGTGCTCTGACAGGCGATTTTTTATGGAAGAGTCCGCCAAAAGTTTGGACTGGTCTCGCCAGCCGGCTCAGATAAGTTGCAGCTATGACCGGGCGAAAGGGCGGGCAGGAAGGTAAGGGTGTCGATCGTCAGACCGGTGCCCAGAGTGGCACTCCGTCCAGCGCGGCGCTGGGCTTCCAGCTCGGCGGGGTCAGACTCGAGATTGACGGCCGCACTGCGCACGACTGCGACGACACCTGGGACGCGAACTGGCTGTCGGTGACCGCCACATGCACCGCAATGGGTGCGGAGGTGGTCGTCCCCGCGGCTGTGATGACCAGTTGGGGGGTCGAGCGGTTCTGCGGCGGCCTGGAGGGTCTAATCCGGACCGGGGTGGGGTCCGCTTACCTCACCACTGAGTCCCCCAACCTGACGATGCGGGTCGAGTCGCAGTCGCCAGAGACCCCGATCACCGTCCGGGCCGAGCTGACGCCCGACAGCTCGGGGCAGGGGCACTGGTTCGCGTTCGTGGTGAGCCCGGCAGAGCTGCGTGCGGCAATCGGCCGATGCCAGGAGATTCTGGCGGCGCACCCGGCAAACCAGGTGGCTGGGTAGCAATCGTCTCTGACTGGCTTCAGGGACTGACCGCCTGAGTGGACATCGCGTTTCATCGGCCGGTTGAGTCTGGCATCAGGAAAGTCGCTGCGCCACAGCGATTTACCCGTGATGCCGAACTAGCGATGCCGGGTTCTCCCGGCGGCCCCACATTCGCAAAGGTTGGTGGTGCCGGTGCCGGGGCGGGAGACGCGGAAGCTGTGGCGGCAACCCGTCTTCGCAAGTGTGTCAGATCGTTGTGGATTTGTGATGGCGCCGCGGCACCGGCGTCCCTCACCCGGCTCCGCTCTGCAAACAGCGACGCGGGTGGCCGGGATCGCCGCGGGGCCGGATCCGCGATATACTTGCCTCGCATGGCACAACCAGCGACCCAGCGCGACACGCAGGTGCCGGACCGACGAGGGCTTCCCGTCGTGGTCGCTCTGGCGACTTTCATCGTCGTGGTGAGCGGACTTGTGGGAATCGTGGCCGTCTTGGGCGTCGAGCACGACATGTGGACGATGGCGACGACCTGGGTCCTGTTACGCGTCAGCGAGGGGTTGGCGGGTGTCGGTCTGGCCTTTTCGCTGCTGGCCGCCGCGCTGACGCGTCCCCCGCTTGGCTACCGAGGATTCATTGCGTCGGTCGCGTCCGCGATAACCGCCGGGTGCATCATATGGCTGATCCTCTGGTGGCACGCGAGGGTCCCGCCGGTCCGGTAGAAGGGAGCGCGGACAAGGGAGTTAAGACGCGGGCCGATAGCGGAATTCCAAACCTGGATACCGGCGCCGGGCCGAAGAAGCCGGCCGCCTCCCGGGTACCGGATCAGCGTGTCGGGGCGGGCGTCGTCGTCGTGGCTGGCTGCCATCGTTCGCCGGGCGCGTAGGCGCCGATACCGGCACCAGCGCCCCCCGCGATGACGAAACCGGCGATGGCGAATTTCGGCGCGTTCCGATTGGCCATGTTGCCGAGGATCACGCCCGCCACCGCGCCGCCCAGGGCGCCGATGATGCCGCCTCTCAGTGCACCAGCCGAGCGCGATCCGGTCTGAGGGCCGGCACTAACCTCGATTCGCGACACAGAGGGCCATGCCAGCTCGACCGGCGTGGCGACCGCCTCGGCAGCGAGCGTGATGCTGTCCCGCGCGATCCGTCCGACTCGGCCGATCACGGGCACCGACACGTCGCTCGCGACGCGTTCCCAAAGGCGAACCCGCGTCCCCACCGCGACGGGGCCGAGCACGGGGGTGGTGTCGCTCTGTGCCGCGGCGTTACCAGCCACCATCGCGAGACCGCTCGCGATCGCGACGACGAGATGTGCGACGCGGCGCGCCACACTCGGGGCATCAGATGTGCAATGTCGGTACTGCATCACGCGATGCTCTCTCTGGGCGGAGGCCGGCTCCGGCGTGTAACCGATCGTCTCAGCAGTCGCTCATGTATCGACGCTCGACCACGGAAAATTATACGGCGGAGCGCTGATCGTCGCGTCCGCGGGCGACGGTGCGAGCATCAAGGGTATCCGAGCCGGGTCCGCGCGGCCATCCAGCCGAGTCGCTGATTGCCGTCGGAGCCGCCCGATCGGCGAGCCCGTATCCGGTGTACTATTAGGCCCGTTTGCTCCATTTCAAATCCATCTCCGCTCTCTCCCTTCGGCGCGTTCATGACATTCACGTATTGCACCTTCGCGTTCCGGACACTCACATACCGCGCGCTCATTGCCGCCACACTCTGCGTGGCGCTCCCTGCCACTGTCCGCGCGCAGGACCAGAAGATGGCGGATCCCGGAGCGACGCGGTCAGGCCCTGCATTCGACGCGACGGGGGTCGGCGACACGTCGGTATTCGCGCCATTGCCGATGCCACCGGGCACCGAGTTCCGGTCCGCTTCGGGGATGCCGGGGCCGCACTACTGGCAGAACCGCGCCGATTACGACATCAAGGCGACGCTCGACACGGCGGCCAAGACGCTGGCCGGCCAGTTGCGCCTGCATTACACGAATCATTCGCCGGACACGCTGCATTTCGTCTGGTTCCAGGTCGAACAGAACGCCTTCGAGGACAGCTCGCTCAACGCGTACGTGTTCCCCGAGCAGTCGCGGTTCGGCGCGCGCGGGTTCGAAGGCGGCGACGTGATCGACCATTTCGATCTCGTGCGCGGGGCGGCGACTCGCGTCGCGTTGACCACCCGTGTCGAAGGCACGGAACTCAAGGCCGACCTTCCCCAGGGGCTCGCGCCGGGCGCATCCGCGACATTCGACATCGCGTGGCACTTCAAGGTGCCGGAGCACGGTGCGGACCGCATGGGGCGGGATGGCGCGCTGTACGAGCTCGCGCAGTGGTATCCGCGAGTCGCGGTCTACGATGATCTCCGCGGATGGAACACGGAGCCCTATCTCGGCCAGGGCGAGTTCTACCTGGAGTACGGGGACTTCACGTACGCGGTCACGGTGCCCGCCGGCTACATCGTCGCCGGCACCGGATCGCTGGAGAATGGCGCCGAGGTGCTCACGGTGGCGGAGCGGTCGCGCCTCGCCAAGGCGGCGACGTCGGCGACACCGGTCGCGATCACGACGCCCGACGAGTTGTCCAGCGGTGCGGCCCGCCCGCGGCCGGCCGGCACGTTGACCTGGCGGTTTCACGCGCACAACGTGCGTGACGTGGCGTGGGCGACGGCGCCCAACTACCAGTGGGATGCGAGCTCGTGGCACGGCATCCTCGCGCAAGCGTACTATCGTCCAAGCGCGGCGCCGATATGGAAAGACGCCGCGGACATGGCCCGCATGTCGATCGAGGAATACTCGACGCGCTGGTTTCCCTACCCGTATCCGCAGATCACCGCAGTCGAGGGCCCCATCAGCGGCATGGAGTATCCGATGCTCGCGATGGAGGATCGCAACGACGACGAGTACCAGTTGTACTCCGTGGTCACCCACGAGATCGGACACAACTGGTTCCCCATGATCGTCGGCTCGAACGAGCGAATCCACTTCTGGCAGGACGAAGGGCTCAACACGTTCATCAATCTGTTCTCGGAGGCTCGCCGCTATCCCGCACGCGGCGACGAGATGGCTCGGGCGGCCGAAGAGCGTGCGCTGGAACAGAAGGCGGAGTCAATCGGAGTGGACATCCCCATCGAGCTGCAGGCCGACCGTGTGCCGCCGCAGCTCCTCGGCCTCAATTCGTACGACAAGCCGTCGGTCGGCCTGCAGCTCCTGCGCGAGGAGATCCTGGGGCACGCCGCATTCGACGACGCATTCAAGAGCTACATCCAGCGATGGGCGTACAAGCACCCCGCGCCCGCTGATTTCTTCCGCACGATGGAGGATGTGAGCGGGCACCGCCTCGACTGGTTCTGGCGCGAGTTCTGGCTGAACAACTACCACTTCGACCAGGCCATCGACACCGTCGTCGTCCGGCACCACGGGGACACCGACTACGTGGTCGTCCGCTACGCGAACCGGGCTCGCGGCGTGCTCCCCATCCGTGCGCGATTCACATTCGGCGACGGGACGACCGAAGACTTCCGCTATCCCGCCGAAGTGTGGAGCACGAACACGACGCGGTATCTGCGGCGGTACACGTTCATCGGGAAGCACGTTGCGCGGATCGAGCTCGATCCCGATCACCAGCTCATCGACATCGACCGTTCGAACAACGTGTGGACGGCGCCTCCGGTGTCATGAGGGTTCGACCAGCAGGGCGCGCGCGAGCGCGGGTCCGATCGCATGATCGGCCGCGCGGCCAGGATCGCCGACCCGGATGGACAGAGGCCCCTCGAAGGGCGCGCGTGCCAGGACGACCACCAGCGCGCCAGGCGTGAGCCCCAGCTCCGCGAGATAGCGGAGCCGGGCAGGGTCGTCGTCACTGACGCAGACCAGGCGTGCGCGCTGGCCGAGCGGCAGGTCCGCGATCGATGCGTAGCGCCGGTCGTTGACCGTACCGTCGCGGCTCGGAATCGGAGCGCCGTGCGGGTCCACCGTCGGCTCGTCGAGCGCGGTGGCCATCCTGTCCACGAGTTCATCGCTCGCCGCGTGCTCGAGCCGTTCGGCCTCATCGTGCACGGCGTCCCATGGATATCCCAGCACACGGGCGAGAAACGTCTCGATCACGCGATGCCGGCGGAGCGTGCGGAGCGCGACGCGCTGGCCGGCCTGCGTCAGACGGACGCCCCGATAGGGCTCGTGCTTCAGCAACCGCTGATCCGCGAGGCGCCGCACCATCCCCGTGACCGATGCGGGGGCGATCGCCAACCGGTGAGCGATGTCCGTGGTGGTCGCGGTGCCGGTCGCGCGCTCCAGCTCGTAGATGGTCTTGAGATAATCTTCGACCGGACCGGTGTAGGTCGGTTCCGGCGCGTCGTCGGGCCGGACGGCGGTCTGTGACGGTGTCATCACGGCTCACTCCCCATCAGAAAGTCAGCGGCCTCACGCGCCTGGACGGGCCAGCAGCACGAGGAGCCACGCGTTGAGAACGGCGATGAAGCCGGCAGCGGCCCAGCTCAGCCAGGCGAGCCACCGTGCATTGGCAAACTCTCCCATCTTCGCCCGATCCGATGTGAACTGGACCAGTGGGACGACAGCGAACGAGAGCTGCAGGCTAAGGATCACCTGGCTCAGGATCAACAGCTTGGCGGTGCCGGACTCTCCATAGAGCACGGCGATTACGCCGGCCGGAATGATGGCGAGGCCGCGGGTGATGAGGCGGCGGAGCCAGGGTCGCAGGCGGATGCTGAGAAATCCTTCCATGACGATCTGGCCGGCGAGAGTGCCGGTGAGCGTCGAGTTCTGCCCCGACGCGAGCAGCGCCAGTGCGAACACCACGCTGGCGCCGCTGGCACCCAGCAACGGCGTGAGGAGCTTGTACGCGTCCTGGATCTCGGCGACGCCCGAGTGGCCGGAGGAATGAAACGTGGCGCCGGCGACGACGAGAATCGCGGCATTGACGAAGAACGCGAGCGTGAGCGCGACCGTCGAATCGAGGACGGCATAGCGAACCGCCTCGTGCTTGCCGGAGGGCGTCTCCTCGTAGCGCCGCGTCTGGACGATCGAGGAGTGGAGATAGAGGTTGTGGGGCATCACCGTGGCCCCGAGGATCGAGATCGCGATATAGAGCATCGCCGAATCGGTCAGGATCGCGGGTGCCGGGACGAAGCCGCGCGCAACCGCGCCGGCATCGGGGTGGGCCAGCACCAGCTCGAACAGAAACGCGAGGGCGATGGTGGCGATCAGCGTGATGACGACGATTTCGAGGCGCCGGTAGCCCCGGTTCTGGAGATAGAGCACGACGAGCACGTCGAGCGCGGTGATGCCAACGCCGATCGGGATCGGGATGTGGAACAGGAGGTTGAGAGCGATGGCCGACCCGATCACCTCCGCGAGATCGCAAGCGGTGATGGCGATTTCGGCGATCAGCCAGAGTGCGATCCCGACGCGCCGGGAGTAGTGGTCACGGCAGGCCTGCGCGAGGTCCCGGCCTGTCGCGATGCCGAGCTTCGCCGCCAGGGCCTGCAGGAGCACCGCCAGGAGGTTCGACACGAGGATGACGCTGAGCAGCGAATAGCCGAACCGCGCGCCGCCGGCGAGATCCGTGGCCCAGTTGCCCGGATCCATGTAGCCCACCGCAACCAGATATCCGGGTCCCGCGAACGCCAGCGCCTTGCGCCACCACGACCCTTCGACGACGACCGTGCGATACGACTCGACGAGCGTCGGGGTGAGGCGGGCGCGATTCCAGCCCGAGGGGACCGCCGGGGCGGCACCGGCACCGGAATCATTGATTAGTTCGGGTATACTCCGGATCGGCTCCACACGTAGATGATAATTAGTTTAGGCTAAATCGCCACCGCGTGGTCCCCGGGTCGCTCGCTGGCTTAGTCCCTACCCCAGTCCCTGGTACGGTGGCCGAAGAGGGTGGTGACTCGGCCCCGGCAAGTGGCCATATTGGATTGCCGTGAAACAGGATGGGATTGCGGCCAGCACAGCCGCGGACGCCGGGTCCGCCAAGGGCGAAGTCGCCAGGTATCGGGCGTTCTTCGTGACACTTGGCTCGGTGCCCGAAGGGGCAGCCGAGTGGCGTGCCGCCTTTGCCGGGCTCGTCACGCTCCGCTACATCGACGCCTGGGCCGAGTCCGGCTTCTCCGGCTCCAGTCTCGACGCCGAGAGAGAAGCTGTTGAGTCGGCCATCCGCGCCGTGCCAAGCGACATGCCGGAACACCGGTTGCTGCACCAGTTAGTCCACGCATCCCTCCGCGAGCCTGAAGGCAGCCTGACCAGCGTGGCGCCGCTGCTGATGGCCTACGGCCGGTCCTTGCACCAGCGGTCCACATGGGCGTTGGCAGTGGCGGTGTATGCGCGGGTTCGGGCCGCAGGGGCACCGGGTACTGGCACTCGTCATGACGAGCTGCTCGGGGCTGTCGCGGCCCTGCGCAGCGGCGCGTGCCAGCGGAAGTTGGGTGATGCGAAGGCTGCCGAAGCAGAGTATCGCTCCGCGCTGTCGATCGCCCGCAAGTGGGACGATGAGTACATCGCGCTCCGCGCCCGGACCGGCCTCGCCGATGTCGAGGCGGATCGCGGTAATCTTCCAGAGGCGGATCTGCAACTCTCCAAGGTGATCGCCGACGCGGTGTCGGAGCGCACGCGCGAAGTGCGCGGCCTGGCGTGGCATGACCGCGCGCATATCGCCCATCGACGCGGCAGGGTCGCGGAGGCCGTCGACTATGCCTACGAAGCGTGGTCAGCCATCGACGATCCGGTCGCGCGCGAGCGGGTGCTTGGCGACCTCGCGGCCATCGCACTCGCGGCAGGCTATCGCGAAACGGCCCGCGACGCGAACCTGGTGCTGGCGGCCACCGCGCGTCAGCCTTTGACCAACTGGGTGGCGACCATCAACCTGATGGAGATCGCCGCGCTGGATCGCCGCGAGGTCGACTTTACGCGGCTGCGCCGCAGCCTCACCGGAGTGGCGTTGGGGCCGGGCCTTCAGGCAGAATATCTGTACTACGGCGCGCTTGGTGATCTCGCATTTCAGCGCCGCTCCGCGGCAATCGAGGCATTGCGCCGCGTGGTTGAGATTGCCGAGCGACACCAGCTTGGCGAGGTCCTCTTCCGCGCGGAAGCCGCGCTCAAGCGAGCCTGCGACGAGACCTACGAGCCGCGAACGGAGCCGGCCGTCGCCATCCCCGAGCGCCTGGCGCACGTCTGTGCAGCGCTGTCGAACGCCCGGACGCTGGCGACGATCGCGGACTGATCGGACGATAAGCCAACGGGCCCGTGTCCGAATTTCGCGATCGGGCCCGCAGCTTACTGCAAGCTTACAGCGTTCAGCAGGTATCCGAGCCAGTGGTCACACCACACCGGGCCCCAGTGCCTGGCGCGGCGGGTGAGCTGATGGTTGCATCACGAATTGCGCCGGCCGTCGATGGGGCGGTGGGAGCAGCGCAGGCGGCGAGGGCGCCGAGCAACGTTGCGATCAGCATCAGGGAGCGGCGGGAAGTCGGGGTCATAAGCACACCTCGGAATTGGAAAAGGGCACAGCGTCTTCGACGACGGCCGAATGATCGCCGCCGCCAAACGGGGTGCCTTCGGTGGAACGGAAGCCTGAGGTGGCGAAACGGAAGGCAGTCTCTCGAGCGCAGCCTGGAGCGCGATTCGCTGCGCGCCGGCCACGGGAGGTGGCTCATGGCGGTCTGGGGCGATAAATGCTGATCGCGGCTCGTCTGGAGCGCTCGCTGCTGGCGCGCCTGAGCTCGGCCACGGCGGGGTGTCATGCGATTCTCGACCTCCCGACGTGGCATGTACTGCGTGGCGAGGTCCGCCGCCGGCCGATCGATGTCGTGATCGCCGATCCGGCGGCGCGCTGCGCGGACGCGGGGGATGGGCTGGCCGCACTGCAGACCATCCGCGATTTCGCCTCGGTGCTGGTGTACACGACCGTCTCGTCGGAGACGAGCCGCGCGATACTCGCCCTCGGCGATTCGGGCGTCCACGACTTCGTGTTTGCCGGCTTCGACGACGCGCCGGACCGAATGCGGCTTCGCGTCGAGGACATCGCGGCGCGCGCAGCGGACGAGCCGGTGCTGGCCCAGATCCTGGATGCGGTCGCCCAGGCGGGCGCGCCGCCCAGCATCGGCGAGTCCGTCCGAGAACTGTTTCGTGCGACATGGCGATTCCGCACCGCGCAGGATCTGGCGGCGGCCGCCGGCCTTTCACGCCAGCACACGAATGTGTGGCTGCACCGCGCGGGCCTCGCACCCTGCTGCACGATCGTCACGGCCGTGCGCGTGTTGCGCGGCTTCCAGTACGCGCGGATTGGTGGCCTGACCGTGGCGGACGTGGCGGCGCGGCTGCGCTATCCCGATCCCGAGGTCTTCACGAACAACGTGCGCGCCATCACCGGCGCCCCCTTGTCCGAGTGGCGGCGCCAAGGCGTCGACCGATTCGTGGCTCGTGTGCGCATCCGCCTCGGGCTCCCAGCGCCGCCGCAACTCGCGCTAGTGCACGCGTCGGGACGCGAACAACTCCGCGACGCGGGGTGACGGCTCGCGCCGCGGACCTCGAGCCCGCGGCCTACGACGACACTAGAACGTCACATGAAGCGGCAGCGCCAGACGGAGACCGTCTGATGCGGCGATCACCGTCGGCAATTCCAGCGTGACCGGACCCACATGAGGCAGCAGCGCGGTGTTCGTGGCTCCGCGACCGGCGTCCCCGGCATCATCCAGCCCGGCGCCGCGCCCGTGTGCGACGACCGCGGCTTCGATGGCGCCGAGCAGGGTCACGCCGCCGGCCACGGCGACGCCGAGAGCGAGGTTCTGACGCTGTGTTTGGGTGTACGTGCCCGGGTACGTCCCGCCGAATGGTCCCGTAAACGTCGTGTCGCGCGTAATCGTGCGTGTCTGGAGCGCGAGGACCACACCACCGGCCGCGCCTGCGAGGACGACGATGCCGAGGACTGGCTGCCGGGTGTAGAACTGGCCGCCACTGGGGAGGAGCCCGAGGAAGAACGCCGTGGTCGCGCTGGGGACTCCGCGCCGCATCTGCTGCATCCTCGCACGGACGGCCGCGGCGTCTGACGCGTTCGGCTCGAGTTGCAGGTAGCGGGAATAGTCGTGCATCGCGGCTGCTTCGTCGCCATCCTGGTCGTGGGCGAGGCCTCCGTCGTATGCCGCGGCCGACAGCGCGGGAGCGGCGGTGTTCACACTGTCGAATTGGTCCGCGGCTGTGCCGAAGCTCCGCCCATCGTAGCTGGCGACGGCCAGATTGAACCGGGTAACCACCGCGGTGCTGTGCGCGAGGGTACCTCCCGGCAGGAGCTTCGCGATGCGGTCGCCGATCTGGGCCGCGTCCGTCGCGTTGGGGGCGAGCGCCAGGTAGCGGCAGTACTCCCGCACTGCGGCGTCACGCTCCTGCAGATCTTCGTGCTCGCGGGCCAGCCGGTAAGCGAGACTGGCATCACGCGGATCGAGCGTCGCCGCCTGCCTGAACTGATCGCGTGCCGCGCGGTGGTCGCCCTCGATCGATGACTCCTGCGCCAGCGTGGCGAGCCGGTTCGCCTCCTCGATCACCTGCTGGGCGGTCGGCGGCGGGACCGGGATCACCGGGCACGCGATGCTGATGGGGTTCAGCTTCGGACGCTTGAGCGGCAGCTCCTGGCCACGCAGGCAAGACGGAACGAGAGCCGCGATCATCGCGGCCAGGACGATGCCGGACCCCACACGGCCCCTGCGAGCGAGAGTGTTCATGGACCCACAGTGAGGGAAATGCTGTTGGTCGCGCTGGCGTTGTCGACGGCGGTGACCGTGATCGTGACGGGACTCGTGTTTGTGCTGACCGCAGTAAACGTGACCGGCGTGGCCGCCGTGACGGTGGCCGACAGGCCGTTGTTGACTTTGACGGTGCTGGAATCCCCCGACGTCCATGTCACCATCCGGAATGCACTGACGTCCGTGCCGAAGGCGTCCGTAACCATCGCATTGTCAGTCGTCGAGTTCGTGCCCGATAGGGAGAGTGCCGACGATCCCGGCGTACCCGGCGTGACGGTGCTCGAGTGGCCGAACACGACCACGGTACCCGAACCGGATTGGCCGCCGCTTGTCGCGGTAATGGTCGCGGAGCCGTCCGCGCTGTTCGTGGCGGTGACCAGGCCGCTGGCATTTACCGTGGCGACGCCACCACTCATGGGCGACCACGTGACTGCCGCACCCGGTATATAGCCGCTCGAGCTGAACACCGAGTCGATGAGTTGCACGGTGTTGCCCGGCGCGGATGCGAAGATTGTGTCCAGCGCGGGCGCGACGTGCACCGCCGTCACCGCTGCTGTTACAACGGTCGTGTTGGTGCCGGTCTTGCCGCCACTTGTGGCCGTGATCGTGGCGGTGCCCACCCCCTCCGCAATCACAACGCCGCTCGACGTGACTTGCGCAACGCTCGGGGACGTGGTGTTCCATGTGACAGTGGGGTTCGCGACCACGTTGCCGAGGCTGTCGCGAACGGTGTCAGCGAGTTGGAGCTGGCCGCCCACCATCAGGGTGTCGGTGGCCGGCGTGATGGTCACCGAAGCAATCGGCACCGGGTTGATCTGCAGCGTCGCGCTGCCGGCCACCCCGCTGATGGTGGCGAAGATGACGACGGCGCCAGGTTGCAGCGTGTTGACGCTGCCGGCCGCATTGACCGTCGCGACCGCGTTGTTGCTCGAACGCCACGTCACGGGGCGGCCAGTCAGGACGTTGCCCGACGAGTCGAACGCGGTGGCCGTCAGGGTCTCCTGATGGCCCACCGTGATCGTGTCCTGGGGCGCCGCCACGTGGACGGAATCGACCGGCACCGCCGACACGATGATCGTCGCCGTCCCGTTCTTGGCTCCGCTGGTCCCGGTGATCGTCGCCGTGCCTGCTCCGGGTCCGGCGAGAATCTGCGCGCTCGTCGTCGTGCTGCTGGAGATGCTCGCGATGCCGGTATTGCTCGACCCGAACGTCACCGTCGCGCCGCTGACCGGATTGCCATTCACATCGGTCACCGTTGCAGTGATCTGCTGCGTCTGTCCCACGTGCAACTGCGAGACATTCGGCGACAGCACGACCGAGTTCACCGGCGCCGGACTCACCGTCGCGACAACGCTGTCCTGGACTCCTTCACTGGTCGCCACGATCTCGGAGGTGCCCGGGCTCACGCCGGTGACGAGTCCCGCGATCGAGTCCACGGTCGCGACAGCGGGGGTGCGCGACTTCCACCGCACGACGCGCCCCGGGAGGACATCGCCCGCCGAGTCGAACGTCGTGGCGGTGAGCTGCGTGGTCTGGGTGACGACGACCGCGGGATTCGCGGGCGTGATGGTGATGGAGCGGACCGGAATCTGGGAGACGATGATCGCGGCGCTGGCGCTCTTCCCGCCCGCGGTGGCGGTGATGGTTGCCGTGCCGATATGACGGCCGGTCACCAGGCCGTTGCCGTCCACCGAGGCCGTGCTGGCGCTGTCGCTGCTCCACGTGACCGTCTGTCCGGTCAATACGTTGCCCGACTGGTCCTTGACCGTATCGGAGAGCTGGAGCGTCGTGGCGACGCGAATCGTGGCGTGCGCCGGGGTGACGATGATCGAGCCCACCGGCTTGGGAGTCACGATGACGTTCGCAAATGCCGACTTACCCTGGGCGCTCGCCGCGACCTGCAATCTCCCGACGGCGACGCCGGTCACCACGCCGCCCTGAGTCACCGTGGCCAGCGAATCGACGTTGCTCGACCAGAAGAAGGTCAGCCCCGGGACGGTGTGACCCTGCGCGTCCTGCCCCGTGGCGGTGAAGGTCTGCGTGGCCCCGACGGCCACCGAGGCACTGTCCGGTGCGATGACGATCGTGCTGAGCGGCCCCGCGGGCCCAGTCGTCTTGTCGGTGCTGTGGCAGCCGGTCACGAGGCCGGCGGCCAACAGCACCGCTCCCGCCATCGATCCGCGTGTCGACATCATCGGGCTCCTATGACCGGTGTGGGTTCTGACCGGTCGCCTGTCGTCCCGTCGCCGAGCTGGCCGTCGCTATTGTTGCCCCAGCAGTACACCGTGCCGCTCGTCGAGGTGGCGCACGTATGGGCCCCGCTGGCGTGGATCGCGACGAACGCCTGTCCGCCACGCACTTTGACTGGCATCGGGCGATCCGTGGTGGTCCCATCGCCCAGTTGGCCGTAACTGTTGCGTCCCCAGCAGTCAGCTTGGCCCGCGGCGGTCAGTGCGCAACTGTGCACGCCCCCGGCGGTGATGTCCGTGTACACGACCGTGCCCGAGATCTTGGTGGGCACCGAGTGATCGCGTCCATCGTCCGTGCCAAGTTGACCGGCCATGTTCCGCCCCCAGCAGTATGCCTGCCCGATTGTCGAAAGTGCGCAGGTGTGCGAACCGCCGGCAGCGATGGCACGAAACAGACCACCGCCGCTGACGGGGGTCGGGACGGCCCGGACGATGGTGGTGCCATCGCCTAGCTGCCCTGAAGCGTTCTGTCCCCAGCAAAACGCCTGGCCCACCGTATCCAGTGCGCACGAATGATTCCACCCCACGGCCAGGGTAACAAAACGGGCCGTGCTCTCTACCCGTACGGGCGTGGCATGGTCCTGCGTGCTCCCGTCGCCGACTTGGCCGTAGAGATTCCGGCCCCAGCACCAGATCTCCCCCCCGGTGGTCAGGCCGCAGGAGTGGGTGGTCCCGATCGCGACCATGCGGAAGGTGTGGGCCCCGGCCACCCGCGTCGGCGTCAGGTGCCCGCTGCCGCTCGAATCGCCGGCCTGGCCATTCCCGAGTTGGCCATAGGTATTGTCGCCCCAACAATAGGCCGCGCCATTCTTCGCGACGGCGCAGGTGTGCGCAATGCCGGCCGCCACCTGGCTGTAGGCGACGTCGGCCGGGACCCGCGTCGGCGACGGCTCGCGCGCCGTGGTCCCGATACCGAGCTGCCCCCGATCGTCGCCTCCCCAGCACGAGAGCACTCCCTCGCCGTTCAGCGCGCACGTGTGAGTGCCGCCGGCCACGACGGCGGGCGGTGCGGGCGCATGGATCGGCTCCGGCGGCGGTGGCGGCCCGACCGCACTGTCGCGCGGCGGCCCGGGGGTCCGCGTCACGGACCCGGAAGCCACGACCGGTGGCGGCTTGCGGGCGGCAGCCTTCGCCAGCGAATCTCGCATCGCGATCAACGAATCCCGGGCCACGGCGACCCGGAGCGCCGCGGACGAATCCGCGCTGGACGTCGCGGCGGCCGCCGCGCTGTCGGCAGCCTCGCGAGCCGCGGCGGCGCTCTTCCGGGTCTCGGAATCCCGCATGCTCTGGAACTCGATCTCCTGCACGCGCCGCAGACTGTCGTCCGTCTCCCGGTGCCCGAGGCCCGTGGCGCGGGCGATGAATTCGGGATGCGTCACCATCGCGGCGGCGACCGCCGCGATGAGCACCGACGGGATGATCAGCGCCGCCAACCGTCGTCCAGGCGGCCGCGATGGTGGCTGAAAGGACGGAATCGAGCGACGCGGCGTGCTCTCGGGATCGCGCCGATACTGCATCGTGTTGAGCGGCGTCGTCGCGGCGGGGGTGAGACTCCGCACGGGGGTGGACGTTACGACGCGTTGCGGGCCGGGCGTCGCGGTTCCGGACGGCGTCCCAGGGGCCGGAGCGTCGGGCACCCATTCGTCGTCGGTGAGCGCGTCGAGAAACGTCGCCGCGCTCGGCCACCGCTCGTCGCGCTCTTTGGCCAACGCACGCTCGATCGCCACGCGGAGCCGGATCGGCGTGTCCGGCCGGACTTCGTTGAGCGGCGGGAGCTGCTCGAACTTCTGGCGGTACATGACGTCGGAGATCCCTTCTTCGAGCCAGCCGCGGGGACCAGCGAGCATCTCGTATCCGATCAAGCCGAGCCCGAAGACGTCACTGCGCCCATCCAGCTCACCGCCGTCGATCTGCTCGGGCGACATGTAAGCCGGGGTGCCGACGATCATGTCGGTCGTCGCCTGCTGGCGGCCCTCCTCGGGCGACAGCGCGATGCCGAAATCCGACAGCAGTGCGCGTCCGGTATCGTCGTTCAGGAAGATGTTGTCGGGCTTGATGTCGCGGTGGATGACGCCGCGCGCGTGAGCATACGCCAGCGCGGCCGCGATGTCGCTCAGCACCGCCTCGGCGCGTTCGGGCGCGAAGACTCCATCTTCGCGCAGCGCACGCTCGAGCGTGCGGCCCGGCACGTACTGCATCACGAGCGCGAGTCCCAGTGTCGACAGGCGCCGGACGGCGTACATCGCGACGACGTTCGGATGCTGTAACTGCGCAACGGTGCGCGCCTCGGCGAGCTGGCGGGCGACCATTTGCTCGTCGGCGCCGGCGGCCGCGTGAATCACTTTGATCGCGACTTGCCGCCCGAGTTGCCGGTCGCGCGCGAGATACACCACGGCCATCCCGCCGCGTCCCAGCTCGCCGAGTATTTCGTAGTCTGATTCGAGCTCGCGGATCTCGACGAGCGCGGCGTCCTGCGACACGGCCTACCGCTCCCGGTAGCGGAAGACCACCTCCCCCATCTCGATCTGGTCCCCGTCGCGGAGCACGCGGTGCCCGTGTGCGGAGTCGAGTGCCTGCCCGTTGATGAGGACCGGGTTGGTCTGCGAGAGGTTCGTGAGCTTCCACCGGCCATCGACGTACTGCATCCGTGCGTGCTGGCGGCTGACGGTCTGCGACCGCAGTTGGACATGGCGGTACGGTGGCCCGGTGACGCGTCCGAAGGTGATCTCCGGCACTTCACCCCACGTGCGCACGAACCGGATATCGCGGCCCGGCGATTCTCCGTCGACCACCTCGAGGCGGCCCGGCAGAAACTGCAGCGTGCCGTCCATCGGCGGGATCTCGTGCACGACTTTGTCCGTCGCTGCCGCGCCATTGCCCCGCGCGGGCGGACTGGCCGAGGGCGGCGCGCTACTCGCGAGGGCGGCCGCAGATCCGTTGCCGCCCGGCGGTGTGCCGTAGCGGGGTCCGCCGCCCGAGGAGTAGCCGAGGGCCATGTTGGCGCGGTTGGGCGCACCGGTGAGGCCCGCTCCCACTGGGGCGGTCGGCCCCTCGAGCACACTGCGGAGCGGCATGCGGGGCGCCTCGCTCCCGCGCCGCTGCACCGGAATCAACAGCGGTGGCGGCTCGTTGGGCTCGAGTTCGCGGGCGGCCCGCCACCTGAAAATCAGTCGCACCACGGCGAACACCACCGCTACCAGAAGAAAAATGGCAGCGGCAGCGAACAGGACGGGGTTCGCTAAGATCGGCGCAAGCTGAAGGGACAACATACGGATCGCGGAAAACGCGGTCAGGGGCCGTGATAGGGCATTAGACCGCGCCTATCGATAGGATGATCCTTTTGGTAGAAAGAAACGCTCCAGCCCGCGCGGAGCAATCCACGTACTGGGGACCACCGCACGGACGCGTGTAAACATATGGCGTTACAGCCGTTCGCGCTCGACAGCTTCACGGCGCGAGACCCGTGCCCACGGCCTGGCCCGCCGACGTCGCGTCGTTGGAGCCGGCCCGAGGTCAAAACGGAAGTTTGGTCTTCGGCTTTTGCGGTGTGCTTTTCGTCGCCTCATCGATCGAGCGCGTCGCAGCGTCCACATTCACCGTCGGCACGGGCAGAGCTGTCACCCCCGCGTCGGCGGCTTTCGACGCCGGCGCCGGCTCGGCCGCCGCGTTCTGATGGCCGGACTTCGCCGACGCCGGGGTCACCGATGCCTGAATGGTCGTGTGCTGGCCGGCGGGCGATGGATTGGCTACCGTCGTCGCGGACCCTCGTGCGCTGCCACTTGCGCCCTGACCGGCTGCGCCCGACGGCGCGGCGGAGTTTGCGGGCACCTCCGCTCCAGGAGCGGGCGACGACGCCACAGCCGGCGCGGTGGCCGACGGCTCCCCGAACAGCCCGCCAAGCATGTCGCGCCCGATGGTAAGCAGCAGGACGGCCGCGATCGCGATCACCGCGGCAACCGCGATTGCTATCTTCTTGCCGCGTCCAGGGTTGACGACTTTGACCGGCTGGGCCAGGTCTGCTGCGGCGCGATCCGCCGACAGATGGAAAGCCCGCTTCCGGGTTGCCATCTCGCTGATTTCCGAGTGGCGCGGCGGCGACTGTGTAGGCGACGCGGACCCCGACGGAGTCGGCGAGACGCTCAACTCGATGTCCTGGGTCCGGGACGCCGAAGACCCCGACACCCGGCCGGCTTCAGCCGGAGGTGGAGCCGAACCAACCGGCGTGAGCGGTGCCGGCATTTCACCCGATGCGCGGCTCACGGGCGCCGATACGCGGCTCACAGGCGCCGATATGCGGCTCGCCGGCGCCGATACGCGGCTCACAGGCGCCGATATGCGATTCGCCGGCGCCGAGACCCGCGCCGCGGGCGACAGCGGCGGCAGGACGGTCGTGCCGGGGTTCGACAGGCGCGCCCGTTCGGGGCTCGTCATGACGGTCGGCGCCAGCGGCCCGTGGATCACGTTCGCGGTGGCGCCGCTCGACCGCCGCGGTGCGTTGTTCCCCGGCGATGACACGCGCATTTGAGCACCGCTTGCCGGCTCGGCCACCTTGGGTGGCGCGAGCTGCCGGAGTTCCTGCACCCGGGTCCGTATTGGGGCTATGGAGGGGTGGTCTGGACCCTGCGCCACTTCGCGAATGGCCAGCGACCGTTCGCGCATCTCCAGCTCGTCGGCGAGACGGCCCTGTGCCGCACACGCGTCAGCGAGGCCGTCGAGGGTTGCGGCGATCGTGGTGTCGTTGGGCGGCAGTGTGCGCTCACGAACGGCGAGCACGCGGCGCCAGATTCGCTCGGCGGCGTCCGGCTGCGACATCGACTGGCGCAATTTCGCGAGCGTGACCAGCACGGCGGCGACTTCAGGATGCTCGGGGCCGAGTGGCCGCTTCATCGCCAGTAACTGCGTCAACATCGGCTCAGCGCGCGAATAGTCGCCGCGCTTGACGTACAGGCGCACCAGGTTGTTGAGGTTGACCGCGAGATCGGCCTGGCTGGCTTCGACCCGCTTGATCGTGACCGCCATCGCCCGCTGCAGCAGCGGCTCCGCATCGTCGAGCGCCCCGCGCGCGACGTATAGCGCGGCGAGGTTGTTGATGCTGCTGATCACGGTCGGGTGCTCCCCGCCGAGCGCATGCTCTCTCAACTCCAGCGCGCGCCGGAAGCAGTCCTCCGCTTGGGCGTAGTCCTTCTGCTGGTACTTGAGTTGGCCCAGGCTGCTCAGGCTCGACGCCATCTGGAGGGGATCGCCACCCGGCTGCTCCGCTTCCGCGATAGCTCCCCGGAATGCCTGCTCAGCGCCGGCCGCGTCTCCCTCTGCAAAACGGCGACGACCCGCCTCGTGGTATTGCTCCCACGTCATTGGCCGGGCTTCGATGTCGGGAACCGTCGTCGCGGTCATTCCATGCCTCCTTATCGGGGAGGACGCCCGGGACACAGTGGTGTAACCGCGACCGCGGCGGGGAACCGGGGTGCCTGGCCGGGGTCAGCCCGGCCGGGCCCGCTCTCGAACGGATGTGGATTGTCATGACCGGCCGGCGGGCGTGTTGCGCGGCAAGAAGGCGCCTTTGCCGCGGTTGGCTCGCCTCAACGGCTATTCGGCGCGCAACATCTCGAGCGGGGTCGACGCGAAGGCCGACCGGCTGCCCGCCACGCCGATGACGATCGTGAGCAGTGCACTGGCGAGCGCGATGAGGAGCGCCGGTGTGACATCGGGCACGAACGGAGTCTCGAAGATGAAGTGCACGAGAAGCCACGCCCCGCCAACCGAAAGAATCGTCCCCGCGATGCTGGCCAGCAGTCCCAGCATTGCATACTCGGCTACCATGATGCGTGTGACCTGCGTGCGTGACGCGCCCAGCGTCTTGAGCAACACGCTCTCCCGGATGCGGTCGCGGCGCGTGGCGGCCACCGCGCTGAACAGCACCGGAATACCCATCAACAGGCAGAAGACCGTGAGAAACCGGATCGCGAGTGTGATCTTGCGCAGAATCCCGTTCACCGTGTCGCGAATGAGCGAGAGATCGACGCTCGAGATGTTGGGGTATCGGGCTCCGATCTCCCGCTGAAGGCTTGCCGTCGCCGCCGCGCCGGGGACGTCGGCGAGGAACACGTATTGTTTCGGCGCGTGCTCGAGTACACTGTCGGGAAACACCGCGAAGAAGTTGGGCTCGAAGCGTGCCCAGTCCACCTCGCGCAGGCTGGTGATTCGGCTCTCGACGGGGACGCCCTGCACGTCCCAGGTCACGCGATCGCCGATCGTGACGCCGAGTTCCTTCGCGACTTCCGCCTCGAACGACACGGGCGCGATAGAGTCGGATCCGGCGCGATGGCCGGTCCAGTGCCCGGCCACGATACGCTCGGACGATACCAGCGTGTCGCGATACGTCGACCGGTACTCGCGGCGAAGTGCCCACCCCGCGCGCCGCGGCACGCCGGACCGGCGGCGCTCGCGGCGCGGCGTTGGTCCGGCGGATCGGTTATCGGTCGTATCGCTATCCGCCGGCTCCGTGCTGGCGACCGACACAGGTGTTCCGTTGATCGAGGCGATGCGCATCGTCACGATCGGCGTCTGCTCGACGATCTGGTACCCACCCGCGCGAATGATCGAGTCCGTGGCCCGCGCCTGGTCATCCTGGACATCGAAGAACAGCAGATTCGCGCGCGACGACGCGGTCGTCGCCGCGAACTCGTGCAGAAGCGCCGACTGCACCAGCGCGAGCGCCGAGATGAGGAAGACACCGAAGCCAAGCGCCAGCACGACCGCGCGGGTCTGGTTCGCGGGCCGATGCAGATTGGCGATTCCCTGGCGGACCACGTAGGGCCAGCGAGCTCGCGGCAGCCGCCGGGCGAGCGCCGCCAGCGCGCCGGCCGCGACCCAGAGGATCCCGAGCACGACGCCGATTCCACCAGCCGTGGCGATACCCATGCGTGGCGTCGGAGCGCGCACGACGGCGATCGCAAGAACCGTCGCCGCGATGGCAGCTCCGGCCGCCCACACGGCGGGATCGCGGCGGCGGGCAGCGCCGCCCGCGGCCGCGGTTTCGACATGCCGGCGGAGCGCCTGGAGCGGAGACACGCGCCGCAGGGCGAGCAGCGGCCGGATCGCGAAGAGCAGCGCGATCCACAGTCCGGTGACAAGCCCGATGAGCATCGCGCGCGGAACGATCTCGATGGATACGCCGATGGGGAGGAAGTCGCGGACCGCGCCGGGCAGCGCGAGCTGGATGCCGGCACCCAGGAGGACGCCGATCGCGGCGCCAACCAGGCCCATCGCGGCTGCCTGTGTCAAATAGATGGCGAGCACCTGGCGTCCTGTAGCGCCGAGGCACCGGAGAATGGCCGCCGCCTCGATCTTGCGCGCGACGAACGCGGTGATTCCGCTGGCGACGCCGATCCCGCCCAGCAGCAGTGCCACCACGCCCAGGACGCCGAGAAAGTCGGTCAGCCGTTTGATGCCATTGGTGAGATTGGCTTCGGCATCCGCGACCGTCTGGATGCGAACGCGCTGAGCCGCCAATCCGCGCCGCTCGCGTGCGAGCCAGCGCGCGGGGACCAGTCGCGTGCCGGACTGGAGAGCGATCAGCGTCTTGTAGTCGGCGCGTCCTCCGGCGACGAGGAGCCGTGTCGCGGCGAGGTCCCGGTCCGGGATGAAGACCCGCGGGCCGATCGCTGCGGCGATTCCGGCATCCCCGGGGACGGCACGGATCGTCCCCACGATCTCGAATCGGGTGTAGCCGAGCGTCAGCGAGTCGCCGATCCGCGCGTCGAGCGTGGCGAGAAGTGACGGGTCGACGACGGCGCGGTCGCCGGCGCGCAGCGCGGACCACGCGCCGGCGGGGTCCGTCTCTACTTGGCCAACGAGCGGATAGGCGTCACTGACCGCCCGGATCTGTGCGAGTCGTGTCCGGCCGGAGCGGTGCACGGCTGCCATCGACGGGAACGTCGTGACGTGCGCTTCGTGCGCTCCCGTGTGCTCGAGCGAGTCGGCGAGTAGCGCCGCGGACGCCGCGAGGGGCTGGCGGGAGAGCAGGGCGAGGTCGCCGCCGAGCAGCGAACGAGAGCTGTCCGCGACCGATGCCAGGACGTTGGCGGAGAACGAATCGATCGCGACGAGCGCGCCGATGCCGAGCGATACAGACGACATGTAGAGGAGCAGCCGGCTCCGCATCGTCCGGCTCTCTCGCCACGTGAGCCGGGCGAGAGACCGCCACGGGCGAGACGCGGTCACGCGGTCCGCCGTCATGCGGTCCGCGGTCATGCCGTCCGCCGTCATACGGTCGCGGTTGGAACGGGCTGCGGTGACGCAGCCAGGCCGTTCGGTGCGGAGTCGGAGACGAGGCGGCCGTCGCCGAGGCGGATGATGCGGCTGGCGCGCGCGGCGAGGGCGAGGTCGTGTGTGACCAGCACGACCGTCGATCCGGATTCGCGGTTGAGAGATTCGAGGAGGCCGATCACGAGGGCGCCGCTCGCGGCATCGAGGTTGCCGGTGGGCTCGTCCGCGAACAGCACGCGGGGGTGATTGGCGAATGCGCGAGCGATGGCGACCCGTTGCTGTTCGCCGCCGGAGAGTTGGGCGGGGAAGTGACTGGCGCGGGCGGCGAGGCCGACGCGGGCGAGCGCGTCGCTGGCGGCGGATTCCGCGCGCGGGTCGCCGCGGAGCTCGAGGGGGACGGCGACGTTTTCGAGCGCCGTGAGTGTCGGCAGGAGCTGAAAACTCTGAAACACGAACCCCACTTTTTCGGCGCGAAGTCGTGCGCGCGCATCTTCGGTGAGGGTCGACAGATCCGTGCCGTCGAGAATCGTGGTTCCGCGGGTCGGCGTGTCGAGACCCGCGAGGAGGCCGAGGAGTGTGGTCTTGCCGCTGCCGGACGGACCGACGACCGCGACGTAGGCGCCATCCGCGATGTCGAAGGAGATCGCATCGAGTGCCGAGAGGACAGTCTCACCACTATGGTATTGCTTGGTCAGGTTGCGGGCGGCGAGCATTCGTTACCGAATATCGGGTGACGGAGACGTGAAGGGGCGCGGGGGGCCGGGGGGGGCGGGGGGGCGGGCGCGGATGGAGAACCGAGCGAGGGCGTGGTTGGGGCGGTGGCCGAATGGGGCGATCGGGCGTGCGGGGGTCGCGGCGGTGCTCGTCGCGGGCGCGAGCGCCTGCGGCGGCGGCACACCGGCTCGCGCGCACGACCCCCAAAGTACCGCGGGTGACGGCGCCGTGCGGCCGGCTGCGGCTCAGCGCCTCGTGTTGATCGAGGGCACGAGTTTGACGGCTGGGCTGGGCCTCGATCCCGATGAGTCGTATCCCGCGCTCTTGCAGCAGAAGATCGATTCGGCCGGATTGCCGTTCACCGTGAAGAATGCGGGGCTGAGCGGCGAGACGTCGGCCGGAGCAGTTCGCCGGGTGGACTGGCTGCTTCGCGGGGCGGTCGACGTGTTCGTCCTGGAGAGTGGGGCAAATGATGGGCTGCGTGGACTGGACGTGGATTCGCTGCGGGCCAACATCGTGGCAACCGTCCGCCGAGTGAAGCAGGCGCGTCCCGCGGCCCGGATCTGTCTCGTGCAGATGGAAGCGCCTCCCAACATGGGTCCGTCGTATGCGCGGTCGTTCCACGACGTGTATCCGGAGGTGGCGCGATCGGAACGGGTGACGCTGCTGCCCTTTCTGCTGGACGGGGTGGCGGGCCGGCCGGAGTTGAACCAGGCCGACGGCATGCATCCGAACATGCGGGGGGAGCGCATCGTTGCCGGGAACATGTGGCGGGCGCTCGAACCAGTGCTGCGGACGGTGGCCGCGGCGCGTGCTGCCTCGTAGCGCAAAGCCACGAACTCCTGCCCCGGCAGGTTGACCATCCCCGAATGATGGGGTAAAATACGAGGCTGTATCCGTTTAGCCGTTTCACTCCCCTGCAAACAAGGTTCCGACTATGGCCATGCCGGCGACGCAAATCCGGCGCGGGATGGTGTTGGTGTTCGAGGGCGATCCCTGTCGCGTGATCGAGTTCCGTCACCACACGCCCGGCAATCTGCGGGCGATGGTGCAGGCCAAGCTGAAGAACTTGCGCAGCGGGTCGAGTTTCGAGCACCGGTTCCGCGCCGCGGATTCGGTCGAGCGTGCGTCGATGGAGACGCAGGATCTCGAGTTTCTGTATTCGGGTGGTGGGACGTACCACTTCATGAATACGGACAACTACGACCAGATCGAGATGGACGATGAGGCGCTGGGTGACAGCGCGCAGTGGATGCAGCCGGGTATGCGGATCCAGGCCGAGTATTACAACGGGCGGCCGATCGGGATTCAGCTTCCGAACTCACTGGTGCTCGAAGTGACGGACACGGCGCCGGTGATGAGGAGCGCGACCAAGACGGCGTCCACGAAGCCGGCCAAGCTGGAGAACGGCGTGAGCGTCAACGTGCCTGAGTTCATCAGCACGGGGGAGAAAGTCCGAGTCAATCCAGCGACCGGGGAGTACGTCGACCGCGCGAAGTGACCTGGGCTGCACGCTGGCGTTGCATCCTGACATCGCACGTCACCGTTTGCTGTTAGTCTACTTTCTACTTTCTGTACGGCTACTCTCTGCCTTCAACGAGGCCAACGGCAGAAAGTAGCAGCGCAGAAAGTAGAAAGTAGACAAAGAACTCGCGATCGCGCGTCCACGGCGGCAGGTGATGCCGAGCGTCGATCGAGATCTGATCCTCCGTGGGCAGCGATGAGTCTGTCGGGAACCGTGCACGTGCGGCGTGATTGATTCGAGCGTGGGGCGGAATTATGATGGGTGGGCTCCGGCGTGGACTCGCACGTCCCGGCTTTCCCTGGTGACTGTAGCTCAATTGGTTAGAGCACCGGACTGTGGCTCCGGGGGTTGTGGGTTCAATTCCCATCAGTCACCCTGATCGCGGAAGTAGGTCCGTAGCTCAATTGGTAGAGCACCGGTCTCCAAAACCGGCGGTTGGGGGTTCAAGTCCCTCCGGGCCTGTACGGAGCTCGATCGGTGGGCGGGTGATCGGCGGGCTTGTGCGTCTGGCTGGGTGGACGGGTAGGTGGTTCAGGCGTTCGTCGTGGGGATCCGCGGGCGGTATCGTCTAGGGGACTAGGACGGAGCCCTCTCAAGGCTCAAACACGGGTTCGAATCCCGTTACCGCTATGTTGGGAGTCGGGAACGAGCGCCTGGGGTGTACGGCCCCATCGTCTATCGGTCAGGACGTCACCCTTTCAAGGTGGAGAGACGGGTTCGATTCCCGTTGGGGCTACTGCAGGAGAGCCAGCGCGCGTTCGTGCAGGACGAATGAAGTGGACGAGGGCAGTGGCCGCAGGCTGGCCGAAAAAAGGGGACTGTAGCTCAGCTGGTTAGAGTGCCGGTCTGTCACACCGGAGGTCGCGGGTTCGAGCCCCGTCAGTCCCGTAGCAGGCAAGCGTGCGTACCACCTAAGTGATTGATCGGCGCGCGCCAAAACGGCCACCCTGCTGCGGTGGCCGTTTGCATTGAATTGCCCCCGCGCATGGCCGTCCGTGACCCCCTGCGCCGGCTCGATGCCGGCGCCGCTACAGCTTCATCCGGCCGGCGATCGACTCGAAGCGTGGGTCGCCTCGCATCGGATCGAGCATTGGATTGACGCGCAGATACACCAGCCACCCGCGGCGCTCCGTGTAGGCCTGCTCGGTGTCGGCAATCGCCTCGTCGAGCATCCCGAGGCCCAGATGGAGCGTCGCGCGCGCCACGGCCGAGACGTAACCGCGGCGGCTGCGGGCCTCGAGCTCGCGGAGCATCCGCGTGGCCTCGTCGCGCCGCCCGGCGCGCGCCAGAACGTAACCAAGTGCCGCATCCGTGTACGTCCCGTGCACCGGAACATCCGCACCCTCGCGGAGCACCTGCTCGGAGGCCGCGTAGTCGCCCTGCTGCGCCAACGCGAGTCCCAGGATCCGATATGTCTCGTCGGCGGTCGGGTTGAGGGCGATGGTCCGCTCGAGGTGATACACCGCGCGCTCGTATCGGCGGGAGTAGTAATACATCCAGCCGAGGCTCCGGCGCGCGGACACCGATCCGGAATCCAGCTCCAATGCCGTATGCGACTCGACCAGGGCGTCGTCGAAGCGTCCCTGCGACACCAGCAGAAACGCAAACCATTGGTGCGCGGGCGCGTAGTCGGGGTCCAGCTCGATGGCCCGCCGGAACTCCACGTCCGCCCCCGCCCAGTCCCAATCATAGATGAACTTCGTCCACGCCAACGACGCATGGGCGTCCGCGAGTCGGTCGTCGAGCGCGATCGCCTGCTCCGCATACGCGCGCGCCCGCGCGAACCCCTCGTCGACCGGAACATCGCGATAGTCGACGTGCAGCGCGTAGGAGTCCGCGAGACCGGTATACGCCGCCGCATATCGCGGGTCTTCGGCGATGGCCTGCTCGAAATACTTGATCCCGTCGGTCACGCCGGTAGGAGTCCGCGAATTCCAGGCGTACCGACCCCGCAAGTAGAGACCATAGGCCTTGACGTTGGCGGTGTGACGGCCCACCGCCGCACCGGCCAGCTCACCCAACGATGTGGCCCGCACTCTCGTCACGATCGTCTGCGCGATTTCGTCCTGCATGGCGAAGACGTCCGCCAGCGTCCGATCGTACCGGTGCGACCAGAGCACCTGGCCGTCGCCGGTATCGGTGAGCTGCACGGTGATGCGAAGCCGGTTGCCCTCCTTGCGCACCGTTCCCTCGAGCACCACGGCGACACCGAGCACCGCGCCGGCGGCGCGCACGTCGGGCAGCTTGCCCTTGAGCGCAAAGACAGAGGTCCGGGACACCACGTGGAGCCCCTCGACCTTGGCGAGCGCGTCGATCAGCTCATCGGTGATGCCATCACTCAAGTATTCGTTGTCCGGATTCCGGCTCGCATTGACGAACGGGAGCACGGCAATGGACCGCGATCGTGCCCCTGAGACACTGCCGCCCCCACTCGGCTGCGATTCGCCGAATGCCACCACGAAATCCGCGACGGAGGCGAATCGGTGAGCCGGATCCTTGGCCAGCGCCCGCGCGAGGGCTGCTTCCATGCCGGCGCCCACCTCGGGCCGGAGGACCCGAATCGGTCGTGGTGTCTCGGTGACGTGCTTTGCCATCAGCGCCCGCGCCCCCGACGCGCGAAACGGCGGCTCCCCGGCCAGCATCTCGTATACCACGCATGCCAGGCTGTAGATGTCGCTGCGGCGGTCGAGGTCCGTCTCGCCGCTCGCCTGTTCTGGGCTCATGTACGCCGGGGTGCCGACCGCGACGCCGCTGTCCGTCAGCGGCTCGGCCGCGTCCTCGCAGCCAACGTTGGCCACCCCAAAATCCCCGAGGACCGCGTGTCCGTCGACGAACAGCACGTTGGCCGGCTTGATGTCGCGGTGCACGAACCCGCTGCGGTGGACGTAGTCGAGTCCCGAGCCAATCTCGCGCACAAACCGGCGTACATCGCGGACCGGAAGTTTGCCGTCGCGGTCGAGCCGGTCGCGGAGGGAGCCACCGGTGATGTACGGAGCGACGTAGTACAGCAAGCCGCCGGCATCTCCGGAGTCGATGAGGGAGACGACGTGCGGGTGCACCAGCCGGGCGACGATCGTGATCTCCCGCAAGAACCGCTCGGCTCCGAGGGAAGCCGCGACGCCCGGGGTCAGCACCTTGATCGCCACCTGGCGATCGTGCTTGAGGTCTCGGGCGAGGTACACCGTCGCCATCCCGCCGCGTCCGAGCTCGCGCTCGATCACATAGCGCGCCTGCAGTGCCTGCTCCAGTTGCTTCCGTAACGCGGACCTCGCCACCTACTCGCTCCCGTGCGTCCCGAACCGAAACATGAGGCTGGGGTGCGCGCCCGCCAACCGGTGCGGCATACTCGCCGTCCCGGGGACGAGGCGTGGCCGGCGCGCGGTGGCGCTTCGTCCGCACGGCGACGCGGCACTGGGCGCGCCAGGCTTCTCGAATCGGGGGGGCGCCGTTACGTTTGCGGATGCTGACAGAGCCGCGTGGCCGGTAGACGCTCCGATCCTCAAGCCCTGTCAGTGCGCAGGTTGCACGCACGTGCACGTCGCCGTCAGAGCCCTGGTGGTGAAATTGGTAGACACGCCATCTTGAGGGGGTGGTGCCGCAAGGCGTCGCGGTTCGAGTCCGCGCCAGGGCATGTCCAGAGGGCCGCCACCCGCGCGGCCCTTGGTGTCAGGAGGGTAGCCTGGGCGTGCAGTTCCTCGCCACAGTAGCTCAGTGGTAGAGCACCCGATTCGTAATCGGGCGGTCAAGGGTTCAAGTCCCTTCTGTGGCTCTGAAAGCCAGTGGAATGTGGTTAGGGTTTGGGAATGCCCGCTCGCGGGGAATTGCACCATCGCCGCACCATCGCCGGCTGCGAGGTGCTCCCACCCGCTATCCACTAACCCAAACCACTGCGTTGCTACCTTGGCAACCGGTCTCGGTAGCCGCGGCTGACCGATAGGTCCGTCCCGTCGGTCAGCACGACGCGGTATTCTCCCGGCGCGACGGTGCGAAGCTCCTGCACCCGGTCCAGGTTGACGATCGCCGACCGGTGTACGCGAGCGAACTGCGCCGGGTCGAGCTGCGACTCCAGAATGCCCAGCCCCGAGCGGATCACGTACTGCTGGCGGCCGACGTGCAGGTGCAGATAATTCCCATCGGCTTCGATCCAGTCGATGCTCGCGGACTTCACGAAGATCGTACGGCGGCCGATCTGCACGGCCACCCGCTCGAGGTACTTCGACCGCCCGCGCAGCGAGGCGAGCACTTCCCGGAGATCGTTGCCGATGGCCGCGCCGCGATCCACGCTGAGCGCGGTCCGTGCGCGGTCGAGCGCCCGCGACAACCGTGTCTGGTCGAACGGCTTGAGCAGATAGTCCGCCGCGTCGGCGTCGAACGCGCGCACCGCATGCTCGGCGTGCGCGGTCACGAAGATCAGCACCGGCGCCGGCGCGACGGACAGCGCCTCGAGGAGCTGGAAGCCATCGACCTCCGGCATCTGGATGTCCAGAAAGACCACATCGGGCTTGGTCGTCCGCATCGCTTCGATGGCGACGGCTGCGTCCTCGCACTCCGCGAGGACCTCCACGTCCTCGTGTTTCGCGAGCATCGCGCGCAGGCGGCGCAACGCCAGGGGCTCGTCGTCGACCAGCACCACACGCATGGCGGTCATTTCCGGCGCCCGGACTGGGGCCGCGGGACGGTCGTGGTGCAGATCACGGTGCAGATCATGGTGCCCGTCACAACGCACATCATGCCGCCGGCTCCGCGGCGTCTGCCGCCGGGCGGATCCCCGGACTCGGCGAGTGCCGGATGAGTGCCGGGCGCGCATCTCCGGCGACGTGGCGATAGGGCACGGTGGCCCTCACCAGCGTGCCGCCCGACGGCTGCGGGCTCAACTCGAGACGGTAGTAGTCGCCGAACATGGCGGCGAGCCGCGCGCGGGTGTTGCCGATCCCGGTGCCTTCCCGCATCTCGCCCGGCGGCGGCAGGCCCGCGCCGTCGTCCTGCACGGACAGGACGAGCCAATCCGCGCGGCGCTGGCAACTGATGTCGAGACGGCCGGGCCCGCGCCGTGGGGCGAGGCCGTGCGTGAGCGCGTTCTCGACCAGAGGTTGCAGGACCAAGGGCGGAACGGCCGCGGACACCACGTCGGGATCCACGTCGACGTGAATCGTGAGCCGCGGACCGAACCGCATTTGCTGGATGTCGAGATACATGGCCATGCGCTCCAACTCGTCCGCGAGCGAGATCTCGGCCGGGTGGCCCACGCCGAGCGTGAGCCGGAGCAGATCACTGAGACGGATGAGCATCGCTTCAGCCGTCTCGGGCTCGTCCCGGACGAGCGCCGCGATGCCATTGAGCGTGTTGAACAGGAAGTGCGGCTGCAACTCGACGGTGAGCGCGTGCAAACGCGCTTCCGCCAGCGACAGTTCCAGCGCGGAGGCCACGCGCTGCTCGTGGCGCACGGCGTGCACCCGGAGTAGCACCGCGTAGGCGAGCGCCACCATCAACATCGTGGTGACGTTGGTCTCGAACTCGTAGCCGAAGTTGAGCAGCGGCGACGTGCGGGCGAAGACGCCGAGGTCACTGAATCCGCCGCCGGCGATGAGAACGCCGCAGAAGGCGGCGGCCTGCAGCGCCATCGCCGCGCCGGCGACGGCGCTGCGAGCCAGCAGATTCCGGCCTATGGTTCCTCGCCGCAGCGGAGTCCGGTCGAACGCCGCGAAGATGAGCGGGACCAGCAGCATCCAGAGGGCGCCGTCGAGCGCGGCCAGCACGATCGCGTGCGAGACCGCCAGCGGGACGCCCGCTGCGCGGTTCGACGTGAGGATCGGCCGCAGCGACGCCAGCTCGTAGACGAGCTGCAGTCCCGCGACCATTCCCCATTCTCCTCGCGACATATCGGGAAGCACGGGGCGCACGGTTGGCGTGCCTGGCGGCTCGAGCAAACGGATCCCTGACACGACTCTCAGATGGGAGATTGTGAATACCGCGTCACGCGCCCGGCGCGTAGCCGTCGGTGTTTGCAATATGAGGCAGCGGATCGTGCGCTGTCACGAGCAGAGTTCCGGACGCCGCTAAACGCGGTATCGGCTCGCCGATTGGCGAGATGAACGCCCACTTCCGCGGGTTGGGCGCTCTCCCCGGCCGAGCGCCTCGCACCTATGATGCACGCGGGTGTAGGTGACGCGTTTTCGTACGGTGTGCGGGTGTGGGTGATGTTGCTGGTATTGGTTGCCAGGTATTGGTACAAGCGGGGCTTTGCCTGGTACTACGGGCGCTGTTAGTGGCCGCGTGTGCACGACGGGCTGGCGTGTGAGTGAGGCGAGAGACGTCGTGTGAGGGCGATCATGTGGGGGGGTGTGGTGACGTTCACCGATCTCGCGTTCGACGCTACGAGCATCGTGTGGAGGATCACGCATCACTATCACGCGGTGCCGGAGTCGATGGCCCGTCCGGCGAGGAGCGTGCTGGCGGCGCTCGAAGAGCAGGTGGATCGGCCGGTCGCGTTCGTGGCTTCCGGTGGGGGGGCAGTGGCATTGCACTCAGGAGGCGTGCCATTCGGCGCCGGACCCGCCGCGCGCGTACTTGCGCAAGCAAGCGCGCGGCTCTCCCCACCAAGCCGGCTCATCGTGATCACTCCGCCGGATGACGGGCCGCCGCTGGCGGCAATCCTGCTGCTGCCGTGGTCCCCGGACTCGGCTGTCATCCCGGTGGGCGAGTTGGCCGCGCTCGCGAGCATTGTCGGGCTGCGGTCGGCGGCAGGGTGGGTCGACCCGGCGCTCATCCGAATGGCCTGGGACGGTCGTCCCGCCGCGGTCACGAGTCTGTTGCCCGGATCCACGAGCGACGTCAACGACGTGGACACGATCCACGAGTGCATACTCGGCTTGGCGGCCGAGGGACTCGGATGGCAGCAGACGCGGCGCCCTGCTGTGGCGTCGTCGCGACGCACATGGCGCGCGCTCGCACATCTGGCAATCGGGCAAACTCAGCCATAATATTTCGAGAGGCGGGGTAGTACCTGTCACCGGCGAATACGGCGTCGGGGACCGGCTGTACCATGGCCAACTTTCTGCACCAGCCTCGCGGGGCAGGGTTGGCAATCCTCTCGGCGGGAGGTCCTGTGCGACTGCGTTCAGTGGCGGTGCTCGTGGCGGCGGTGCTCGTGGCGGCGGTGCTCCCGGTTCTCGCGCAGGCTCAGGGGCAGGCGCCGCCACCCCAGCCGGCTCACGCATCGCTCAGCATTCCGCAGAACGTTCTGCGAACGCGCGCGAGAGAGCATCTCGACCGGGCCGCCGCGTTCGTCGCGATGGCGCGTGAGGCACCGGCCGCGGCGACGGACCCGGCCAGTGCGCATCGCGCGTCCGCATTGGCGCACGAGTCGGCCACGGCGTATCGGTCGGCGCTGGCGGAGTTCGCCAAGGGCGCCTACCAGAAAGTGTCGAGCCCCTCACTGCGCTCGATCGGTCTCGCCCAGGAGGCCATCGCGTCGGCGTCGGCTGCCGCGGCAGCCACTACAAATGCCAGTACGACTGCCGGTGCAAACAGCTCGACCGTTGTCGAGAGCGTGTCCGGCGGTGATGTCGTGCTCGGCGCATCGGCCGATGTCAGACCCGACGGCTCGCCGGCGCCGGTCGTCCGTACGCGCTATCACGGCCCCGGCGAGGAGGCGCCGCCGCGTCCAGCGAACTGGCGGGTGCTCGGAGCCGTGCCCTTCGGAACCGAACCGGTGCACGGAATCCAGCCCAATGGAGTGGCGGGACTCAATGGCTACGCGACACCGGCGCCGTTTGGCGTCGTCTCGCCGGTACAGCAGCCGCCGTTCCAGCCGGCGGGGTGATACGCGCCGCACGGCCGGCGCACTCAGCGACATGCCAGACGCGCTCCGTCTGCGTGCGCGAGCGCGCGGCCTTGTCGGGTCTCGGGCCGGCGATAAGTTACGGCCGTACGCGGGCGTAATTCAGTTGGTAGAATGCCAGCTTCCCAAGCTGGACGTCGCCGGTTCGAGTCCGGTCGCCCGCTCTGACTGAGATAGGACAGAAGCGAGACGTTGATACCGAACGATTTCTGGACGCCGATTGCGGAGACGCGGTCGGCGTCTTTGCGTTGGTTCCGGATGCAGGCGCGCCTGGTGCCAACCTCCGGCGAAGACTACGATTGGCGTGCGCTCGTGCATCGCAAGGAGGTTGGCCCGTGTATCTGCCCGAAGCGTACCCGGTGGCGCTCCTGTTCATGCTCACCAGCATGATGTGCTGGGGATCATGGGCCAACACGATGAAGCTCGCACCGGGCTGGCGATTCCAACTGTACTACTGGGACTACGCCCTGGGCGTTCTGTTCACGAGCCTCCTGTGGGGCCTCACGCTCGGGTCACTCCATGCCGGCCCATCGAATTTCCTGCTGTCGATCACCGGAGCCCGATCCGCGAACATCCTTTACGTGCTGCTGGCTGGCGCGATCTTCAACATCGCGAACCTCCTCTTGGTCGCAGCCATCGAACTGGCAGGGCTGGCTGTTGCGTTCCCGATTGGCATCGGCCTCGCGCTCGTGGTCGGCGTCCTGCTGAACTACGTCCTCTCGCCGCGCGGCAATGCCACGCTGCTCTTCGGTGGCGTCGGCCTCATCGTGCTGGCGATCATCCTCGATGCCATGGCCTACCGCCGCAAGGAGACCGCCCACCCGCAACTCAGTGCCAAGGCGATCGTCATCTGCCTTGCGTGCGGCGCCCTCATGGGACTCTTCTACCCCTTCGTCACCCGCGCCAGTTCGGGCGACGGCGCCCTCGGTCCGTATGCCGCGTCGGTCGTGTTTGCGGTCGGCCTCCTTCTCTGCGCGATACCCGTCAACTATCTCATGATGCGCCACCCGCTCGCAGCCGGCGGGCCACTGACCATGCGCGACTACGCCCGCGGCACACCGCGGTGGCATATCGCTGGACTGATCGGGGGGCTCATCTGGAGCACGGGAACGGTATTCAACTTCGTCGCGGCCCACGCCCACATCGTCGGACCCGCGATCTCGTACGCGATCGGCCAGGGCGCGACGCTCGTCTCGGCAGCGTGGGGCGTGTTCGTGTGGCACGAGTTTGCCGGCGCCCCGCCGGCGGCGCGCCGACTGCTCGCCTGGATGTTCCCGTGCTTCATTGCGGGCTTGGCCCTGGTGGCCATCGCGCCGATCGTCGGGCAACCGGCCGCTCCCTGATGCGCCCGATCCTCGTTGTGGGCAGCGTGAACATGGACGTGGTATGTGCAGTCGATCGCATCCCGGTCCCAGGTCAGACCGTCATGGGCCAGGACGTCCACTTCTTCCACGGCGGCAAAGGCGCCAACCAGGCGATGGGAATCGCTCGGCTGGGTCACCCGGTCCGGATGGTCGGCCGCGTGGGAGACGACAGCACCGGCACCCGACTCCGCGCGGCACTCCGCGCTGGCGGCGTCGGCGTGCGACACATCGCCACCACGCCGCGCATGCCGTCGGGGCTTGCGCTGATCGTCACCGACCGCCGCGGCGAGAACAGCATTGTCGTGAGTCCCGGCGCGAACGCCCGGCTGACCCCGCGCGACGTCCAGCCGCTCGCCACACTCCTCCGCTCATGCGCGATGGTGCTGCTCCAGCTCGAGATCCCCCTCGAGACGGTCGACCGCGTCACACTCCTTGCGCAACGGGCCGGCGTGCCGGTCATGCTCGACCCGGCTCCGGCGCGTGACCTGCCACCGCGTCTCCTCCGCCGCATCACGTGGCTCACGCCGAACGAATCGGAGGCCGCATACCTGTGCGGCGCACACGCCACGATGCCGGTGAGGCGCGCCAGCGCCGCTGCCTACGCCATGGCGTTGCGAGCGCGAGGTTGCGGCACAGTGATCGTCACGCTGGGCCGCCGCGGGTCCTGCGTTGCCGCCCCCGATGGCGGGAGCTACACCGTCCCCGCCTTTCGCGTGCGGTCGGTCGACTCGACTGCGGCTGGCGATGCCTTCAACGCCGGCCTCGCCGTCGCCCTCGCGCGCGGCGACCCCTTGGCCGACGCGGTCCGCTACGGCTCCGCCGTGGCCGCCGTCTCGGTTACCCGACGCGGTGCACAGCCCTCGATGCCGACGGCCAGCGACGTGCGGCAATTGCTGCGCTCAACCGTAGCAGTGGCCTCGGCTGTGGGGCGGCGGTGGCGTCAAACTTGAAGATCCCAGGCGAAATCGTGACTACCTCGCGGAAGGTGCAAACCATCGGCGCCGAGATGGCGGCCGCCGTCATCGATCGATTCGGGCCCCCGTCGGTCCTGCACCTGGGCCGGGTTCCCGTGCCAGAGCCCGGTCCGACTGAAGTTCTGATCGCACTCCACGCCGCCGGCGTCGGCAGTTGGGACGAGTCCATACGGGACGGTTCGTGGAAAGAAGGCCGGACTCGATTCCCGCTCGTGATCGGGACCGACGGTGCCGGCGTGGTCGTGGCGAAGGGGTCGCGTGTCAAACGCTTCCGGATGGGCGATCACGTGTACGGCGCATCGGTCGATAACACCAGGGGCGGGTACTACGCGCAATACGTCGCCGTGAGCGAGGCACACGTCGCGCGGGTGCCGCGGCGGCTCGACTTCCTTCAGGCCGCAGCCGTCGCGTTTCCGGGGCTGACCGCGTTACGGGGAGTGAACGACATCCTCAGCGTCCGCCGTGGCGAGACAGTGCTGATCTTCGGCGCATCCGGCGCGGTTGGCACGCTGGCCGTTCAATTCGCGAAGCATCGCGGCGCGCGCGTGATCGCGACTGGATCGGGACGATCAGCGCAATTAGCCCTCAGGCGGCTGGGCGCAACCGCAGTGGTCGATGCGCGAGATCCAATGGTGACTGACGCGCTGTGGAAGGTCGCCCCGGACGGAATCGACGCGGTGCTCGCGCTTGCCGGCGGCAACGACCTGGAGCGATGTCTGGCGGTCGTGCCACGGGGCGGACGGGTGGCCTATCCCAACGGCATCGAGCCGGAGCCGCGCCGGAGGCGCGGGATTCGCTTCCGCAGCTATGATGCCCGTAACAGCGCGCGAGAGCTCACGCGTCTCGCGCGGGCAGTGGATGCGATGCGCCTGCGAGTCCCGATCGCTGCGATCTATCCGCTCGCGCGCGCGGCCGACGCGCATCGACGCCAGCACGAACGCCCGATTGGGCGCATCGTATTACGATTTCGTCGAACGCCGGACTAGGCATTCTGCGCTCGGCCAGGGCCACATCGTTCCGCCCCTGCGATGCACCGGCGCGGACACTAAACGCCGTGACGAACCCTGAGGAGGGTTATCGCCGTGAAGATCAAGCTCACCAGCATCTACGTGAATGACCAAGAGAAGGCTCTGCGCTTCTACACCGACGTTCTCGGCTTCGTGAAGAAGGCCGACTTCTCCAACGGCCCGTACAGGTGGCTGACAGTTGCCTCACCCGAGGAGCCGGACGGCACGCAGTTGCAACTGGCCCTCAACGACAACCCGGCCGCCCGGACCTACCAGCAGGCACGGTTCGAACAAGGCCAGCCAGCGGCCATGTTCTACGTCGACGACGTCCAACGGGAGTACGATCGTGTCAAACCACTGGGCGCGCAGTTCACCATGCCGCCGACCAAGGTGACCGGCTCGACCATCGCCATGCTGAACGATACCTGCGGCAATTTGGTCCAGATCGTGGCCCTCGACCGTTGGCAGGGCTGATCAACTCGGCCTGCCATCGGCCCCATGCTCGTTCGCCCCTTCGACCCGTCTACTTGAGCCCCACCATCCCGCGCACCGATGTCGTCAGCGCGGCCACGTCGTACCCGATGCCGCGGCGAAACACGAGCGTCACGTTGCGAATCGAAGGGTGGCTCGCAACATCACCGTCCACGACCACGAGATCCGCCTGCTTGCCAGACGCGATCGTGCCCACCCGGTCGCCGATCCCCAGCACCTTGGCCCCGTTCGACGTCATGATCTGCACCGCTTGCTCCGGCGTGAATCCCGCTTCGTTGAGCAATTCGAAGTTGCGCTGGTCGCCGTAACCCGCGATCTCCGTCAGGCAGCACGGGTCGGACCCGGCAGCCAACAGCCCACCCGCTTTCACGAACGCCCGCTCGAACGCCATCGCCTTGCCGAACGCCACACGCTCGGCATGATCGTTCTTGTGCTGCGCCGTGTCGTACCACGCCCGCACGACAGTCGCGGCCGCCGGCGCCAATGCCTCGTACAGCCGCGGGTCCAGCGGGATCCGGCTGGGCGAACCCAACTCGAACACCGCCAGCGTCGAAGTCATCGCCACGTGGTGTGACACCATGTCGGCGATCGTGCGCCGCACATCAGGCCCATCGATGTCGAGATTGTCGTACTGCGCCGAATCGCTCGCGACGGGGCAAACGTCAGGCTGCTTGCCCGGCCAGAACTCGGTATCCGTCAGCAGCCCGTGCTCGAGATTGTCGATCCCCATGTCCACGGCCTCCCTGAACCCGACCGAGCAGAGATGCGCCGTCACCTTCATCCCGTGCCGGTGCGCTTCATCGATCGCCGCACGGAGCTCATCCCGCGTGATCTGCGTGTACGCCTTGAACCAGGGCACGCCTTCCTCGGACCAGTACCGCACCAGACGCCTCGCATCATCCGGACTGCCCAACTCGTGCATCCAGCTCACGCTGCTGTTCCGGCCCTGGACGTACGGGCCCGACACGATGATGTCGGGCCCGACGATCGTGCCCCGCTCGATCGCGGCCCGGACGTTCATCTCCTGATATGGATCGAGACTCCCCGTCGTGCGGATCGTCGTCACCCCAGCCGCCAGAAACAGGCGCGGATAACTGGTGAGCATCGATCGCGTGCCTGCCACCGACGACCCGTAGTACATATGGTCGTGGAGGCCGACGATGCCCGGGATCACCGTATGGCCGGGCAGATCCAGGACCCGCGCGCCTCCAGGTACCGTGGCCGTCCCGCTGGGCCCGACGGACTGAATCTTCCCTTGCTCGATCACCACGGTCTGATCGGCGCGGGCCGCCGCCCCCGTGCCGTCGATGACGGTGACATGCTCGAGTGCCACGACTGCCGTATCGATCGACACGAAGGGCGAGCGCGCGTGCGGCGCCGCAGCAGGGGACTGCGCCCGGGCGCCGGTCGCCCCCCATGCGAACCCCGCCAGGGCGATCGTGGCCAGAACCGCCCAGCTATGACGCAGCACGTATCTCACGCGACCTCCTCCTGGGTTTGACCGAAAGCACCATCATCATCTTGGAGCCCCGGTGCTCGGCGATGTGACAGTGTAGCATCCACCGCCCGGGGTTGGACAAGTCGAACAACAGGTCCGTGACCTGGCCCGCGGGAATGAGCGCCGTATCCTTCCACGCGAGATACGGGTTCGGCACGCCGTTGCGCGAGAGAACGAGCATCCGCTGCCCGTGCAGATGGATCGGATGATCCATCGCGTGAGGGCCAACGGGATCGTTATAGATCCGGACTTTGACGACGTCGCCCTGCTGGAAGTGCCACGCGATGTCCATGTTCTCCTTGCCCGTCGCCGAATCCCGGAGCACCCACGCGACGTCATTGGACGTCGCCATCGCGTTCATTGCTCCCATCCCATCGTTCCATTCGACGGGCACCGACGCCCCGCCGAGCATCGCGTTCATGCTGGACGGCAAATGAACGACACGCATCGCCAGCGTCAGGATCTGGTCCGCCGGCCTCGCGAACAAGGGCCGGTACCGCACCATCTCGGCGCTCATCGCGTCGTCCCGACGCAGCACCGCAAAATCGGCGGCGTAATCCGGTGAGGCGGCGGCGTGTCCCACTCGCACCACGGCGACCGTGTCGGTCTCCGGGCGGATCGCGCCTGTCAGATGGTCGAGCGCCTGTACGCGATTCGTCACCGCGACCAGGCCAGTATCGGCAAATCGCACATCCACGACGTACCGCTCGGCCGGCGCGATCACGACGCTGTTGGCCCACACCTGTCGCACGAACGCCCCGGCCCCCGCCGACACGACCTTTACCCGGCCTTCGCCGAAGGCGAGGTTCAACACGCGGGCGTTCGAGACGTTCGTCAGGTAGTAACGGACAACCGCGCCGCGCCGCACGGAATCCCGATACCCGGCCGCACCGTTGGCCAGCATGACGTTGCCGAACCGCCCCATCAGCACGTGCGTCGGCCCGGTAGCGCCGAATGGAACCGGTGCACTATCGGCGAGCAGCATGTCTCCCACCGCCAGGATCCGCTCGGCGTTGACCCGCAGCGCGGGTGAAGTCCTGGGCCGCACGATGATGTTGCCGTAGAGACCGAGCGGCTGCTGAATGTCTTCACGCTCGTGCGAGTGGTACCAGAAAATCCCCGCGTCGGGGAATCGCACCTGGTATGTGAAGGTCCCGCCGGGCGGGACGGCGTTCTGCGAGATCCCGACGACGCCGTCGGACGCGCTGTCCAGGCGGATGCCGTGCCAGTGGATCGCCGAGGGCAGGTCCGTCGCGTTGTGGAACCGCACGACGACGTGCGTCCCCTGACTCACGTCGATCAGCGGGCCGGGAATCTGGCCGTTGTACGCGTACGCCGTAAATGTCCGTCCCGCAACGGTGCGGCGCACGAGCATCGCGGTGAGTGAGAGTGTGTCACCGGATTGGAGGTGCGCGACCTCGCGAGGCCGCGCGGGCCGGAGGGTGGTGGCGCCGATAGCGGCAGGCAGGAACGGTGGGATGTCCGGCATCATATCGCCCGGAGCGCCGTTGGCCATGCCTGGCATCCCCATCGCCGGCATCGGTGCCATCATCGTTGCCGCGAGAAACGGCGACACGGCGTCGCGATGCGCGAGCAGGCGGCTGCCAGGCGATGTGCCACGAAATACCAGCGGCCCCGTTCGGGTCCGCGACGCCGCCGATCGCTCGGCACTGACGAGTATGCGGAACTGATCCCGGGTGGTCTCGCCGAGGACGGTCCGTCCGCCGCTGACCGGACCAAGCTTGACGGCGCTGTCCAGATCCATCGTCGTCATCCACGCGATGTACGCGGCGGGTGTGGCAGTGCCCTGTGGCGCGTGCCGTGGAAGCCCTGCGATCGAGATGACGATCCGGTACCGCGCCTTGCCGTCTCGTGTGACGGCGACATCGAATGGCGATGGCACGGGGGTGAGTTCCAGCACTGCCCGCGCGCCTGGATACTCGGGCGTCGGTATCAGTTCGGCGCAGTAGTTGACGCTACTGGAGCACATTCCGGCCAACGGCGTACTGCCGCCACCGTATGCGGTGACCGCAAGGCAGAATGCGCTGGCGGATCGCCAGGCGCCCCCGAAGGTCAACCTTCCGCCTCCGCTACGATTTCAGGACCGGCTCGATAGCGTACGTAGTAGAACACCGGGATGCCCGCCAGGACGACGCCGATGACGGCGAGCGTCGGCCAGCGGCTCGCGGGGTCCGCTATGGCGCTGCCCAGCACGCCCGCCGCCGTCAGAACGAAGAGCGCTGGCACGACCGGATACCCCGGCAGCCGGAACGACGGACGATAACCGGCCCGGCGGCGCAGCGGAAACACAGCGCCCACGGCGAGCGCATAGAAGGGCACGATGGCGAGAATGAATGTGTCGGCCAGTTGCTCGAATGTGCGCGCCAGTACGAAAGCGACTCCGAGGAGCGCCGCGAGCGCGATCGCCACGTACGGAGTCTGGTAGCGCGGGTGCACGGCGGCCACCGGACGGAAGAGCAGGCCGTCGTCCGCCATCGCGAAGAAGATACGCGGACACGTGAGGAGCGATCCATTGAGGGTGCTCACGGTCGCGATGACGACCGCGACGCCGACGACCGCCACACCCCAATGGCCGACCAACCGGTCGGCGACATCCGCCGCGACGAGCCTGGACGCCGAGATCTGGCTGATCGGCAGCACGGCGAGGTAGGCCATGTTGGCGGCGCAGTAGATGCCGAGGACCGCGAGTGTGCCGCCGATCAGCGCGCGCGGCAGCGTGCGGTCGGGCGCGACGACCTCGCCGGCGACGAAGCTGAGATCCGCCCATCCGTCGTACGCCCAGAGCACTGCCACGAGCGCCAATCCGACCGCGCTCGGGCTGATCGCCGCCGCATGCGTGGCGGCCGCCGTGTGCGCCAGGGCGGGCGCGAGCCAGACGGCTCCGAGCGCGATCAGCAGCAGTGCGCCGGCCTTCACCACCGTCGCGACTTCGAGCAGCAGCGCACTCGATCGGACACCGGCGATGTTGACGGCGGCCAGCACGACGATAGCGACCGCCGCGACCTGGTGCACGATCGTATCGTAGGGTGCGATCCGCGGGTCGTAGCCCAGCGTGCGAAGCGTGTATTCGGCGAACGTCGTCGCCACCGCTCCCAGCGCCGCCGCACGAATGATGACCACCTCGGCCCATCCGAACAGAAAGGCCGGCAGCCGGCCCCAGCCTTCCCGAACGATCACGTAGATGCCGCCGGTCCGCGGTAGTGCCGTCGTGATCTCCGCCAGAGTGAGTGCGCCGCAGAGAGCGAGCAGGCCGCCCGCCACCCACACACTCATAAGCGCAGCCGCCGTCGGGACTCGGCTCGCGATGGCGGCGGGCGAGCGGAAGATACCCGACCCGATCATCGACCCGACCACGACGGCAAGCGCCCCCGGCAGAGTCAGACGTCGCGGCAACGAGACTCCGTTCCCCCGAGGCATGACCGTCAGGCGAGAAGGCCGGCCTGGCCGCCCGTGTGCCAGAACAGCACCGTCTCGGTGTCGCGGAAGCGGCCGCCGCGCACCCCGGCGATCAGTGCGGCCAGAGCCTTGGCCGTGTATGCGTGATCGACAAACAGGGCCTCGGTGCGTGCGACGAGGCGCTGCGCTTCGCGGGACGCCGGGCTGGCCACGCCGTATCCGCCGCCGATGAACCCATCGTCCACCACGATCGGCCCCGCGTCCGCGAACGCTTCGCCATCGAGACCGAGGAGAGCTCCGGCACCGGCGATGATGCTCCGGATCTTCGACTGGATCGACGCAGCCGGGTCGTCCGCGCTCACTCCGATGACACGGGTCGACAGGCCGTACAGGGTGCACCCGGCGACAATGCCCGCCTGTGTTCCGCCGGACGACGAGGCATGAACGATCACATCGGGGACCCTACCCTGCGCGATGAGCTCGCCGATGGCTCTCGCGAAGCCAAGCGCGCCGAGTGGCGTGGACGTTCCGAGAGGCACCTCGAACGGAGCGCGCCCATCGTGCCGCAAGCGCTCCAACGCGGCGCGCATCGCCGGCTCACGCTCGTCGCGCGTCGCGATGTACTCGATGTCGGCGCCTAGCAGATCGTTGAGGAGGGCGTTGCCGGTGAGTCTCTCCGGGCGCTGGCCGTTGGCGATGATGAGGCAGCGGAGTCCGAGCCACACCGCCGTGGCGGCGGTTGCGCGCGCGTGATTCGACTGGATCCCGCCGACCGTGACGAGGGTGTCGGCACCAGCCGCCACCGCGGCGGCTCCCGCGAGCTCGAGCTTGCGGACCTTGTTGCCCCCGAAGCCGAAGGGGATCGCGTCGTCCCGCTTGACGATGAGCCGCGGTCCGCCTCCGAGCGCGGCCCGCAGCCTCGGCATCTCCATTACGGGCGTCGGGCCATCGAGCAACGCGACTGACGGGATGCGTGCCAGCCGTGCGCGCGCCTCCGCGTAGTCCGGGGCGCCGCCGCCTGCCGCAGGGCCAGTCATGCTGCCCGCCGGTTGCACCGGCGCAGCCGGACCATCTCGAGGACTCGTGGCATTCAGGCGAATGCTAGAGAGTGCGCGCATCCGTCGCCAGCGCGGCGAGCGCCGGTGGAGACGCGCCGCTAGCCGCCCTGCGCCGGCTCGAGCGATTCGTCCCAGTTTGTGAGTGATGCTCCAGTGGGCGCGAGCACCGTGTGGATCGACTCCAGCGGATAGGCGAACAGCGGGTATTGATCGGCATCCGCGAACAGCGTGGCGAAATCCTCGGGGCCGAAGGCCCGCGCAAGCCGCTCGGCGTATGTCGTGCGCAGGAGTCTGACGTAGAACTCGGCGTCGTAGTCGCGCGGATCCGCCGCCGCCCCCATATCGTCGCCGGGCGCGACGAGGCCGCTCACCAGCCCGGCCTCGCCGTTGCGTTTCCGGTAGACGCGGATCCGGTCGCCGGACTCCCACTGCTCCCGGCCCGCAGCCAGGAGTGCCTCGTACGGCAGCTCGCGCCGGGTGGCCCGTGCGGTCTGGTATGCCTCCGGCGACTTTGTGAGGCGCACCAGCGACGAGACGTCATGAGTGGGCAGCGTTCGATTGCGCAGCGCGTCGATCGTCGCCAGGTATATCTCGCGGACACCGGCAGTATCGCCGAGCAAGGCGCGCCGGATGGCACGCCGGAGAAACGCCTCGCCAAACGGCTCCGCACGGCTCGACCGGAATGCGACGCCACGAAGGAGCAGGGTGCCGTCGTAGCCCAGGAGCGCGTAGTTCTTCGGCTCGTGCGACAGCATCGCCGCGTAGCGGCCCTCGAACTCGAGCTGCACGAGACGTGGAAGCAGCATAGCAACTTCACCGACGACCCGTCGCTCGTCCGCCTCCGTCCAATTCTCCGGCACCGCGAAATAGACGCCGTCGGTGTCCGCCTCGATCAGCGTGACGCCGCGTGCCGCGAGTTCGCGGCACATGAGAGCGAGCACCTCGCGCCCTCGGCGGGTCACCTCGTTGGCGGCGTGGACGTCCGCGAACCGGGTGAGGCCGCCCGCGGCCATGTAACCGTAGGCGGAGTTGACCACGATCTTGAGGGCGGCCGACGTCGCCTCTTCTGTGTGCTGCTCCGCGGACCCGGGCGCCGCCGTGCGAGCGTTGGCTTTGGCCAGTAGACGGCGCTCGACGAGACGGTCCACGAGTGCGAGCAGCACGCCCAACCGGTCTCGCGCCGGCCCAATGCGATACACCCGCATCAATGAGGGATAGAGACTCGCGACGTCGGCCTTGACCACCCGGTGCGCGGCGCCCGACGCGAACAGGTGCAGGGCCGCTCCGCTGTGCGGCGTGCCGTCGCCCTGTTCGTGGGCAGGAAGCGCCGCGCCGGCCCGCAGATAGGCCCGCACGAGCAACGGGTCGATGACACCGGTCGCCGGGCCCGCATCGGCGAGCCGCTCGTAGCGCCGCGGCACCATGCGCGCCAGGGCATACGCCGCGCCGCCGAGCATCCGGGACAGGGCGGCGACTTCCTCCACGTCATCGGTGGCGTACCGGCGAACGCGATCCGGTTCAGCGCGATAGGTGGTGTAGATCTCGCTCCCCGGGATGTAGACGCGCCCGGCGCGCGCGATGCCCAGATGCTTCGCGACGGCCTTGAGGCCGTGCCCGGGCAGCTCACGTGTCGAGAAGTCGTAGCGGCGGACCGCGTCGAGCGTATCGATCAACTCACGGCCCGGCGCGACGAAGCGGACGCGCCGTTGCCGGGAACCCGGATCGCTCCAATCCGGCCGGTCGCTCTCGGACACGCCGTGGCGCGCCGCGCGCATGCGCAGTCCCGGGCCGCCAGCCCGTCCGAGTGAGATGGGAACACCGAGAATACGGGCACGGCGGTCGAGGAAGGGGAGATCGAAGCCGTGAAGGTTGTGGTTCTCGATCACATCGGGATCCGCGTCGCCGACACGCGCCACCAGCGTCCGGATGAGATCCGCTTCGCCGGCGTCACCGTCATCCCGTGCCTCGAGCACTGCAGTCTCGCCCGTGTGATAGCGGATCGAGACCATGAAGATCCGGTCGCGGCGCGCGTCGAGGCCCGTTGTCTCCAGGTCGAACTGCAGGCGATGCACCTGGTCGAACGCCAGATCCTGAAAGTACGTGCGGCCGGTGGCGACGAGGTATTGCTCCTCAGGCGGCAGCGCGAGCACCGTGCCTGGTTCGAGCCGTTGCAACTGGCTGAGATGGCGCAGTGGTGTCTGCAGGCGTCGTGACGCGCCATCCAGCAGCGCGGCCACGAGCCTCCGCCCATCGCGCGCGCTCACGAAATGCCGCAATGCGCCGGAGCCGGACAGCTCGCGGTGCCGAACCAACGGATCATTGCGGTGGCGGGGCGCGTCGTCCGGGGCGAGCCGTGCGCCGAGGAGAGCGAGATCGCGGAGATGCGCGACGAGGAGCCAGGGGCGAAACCGCTCCTCCTCACGCACCAGCGCGTCCGTCTCGGCGAGACGGCGCCAGACCGACGCCCTCCCGTCCTGGGAGGCGTAGACCGAGACGATGCCGGGAGTGGGGTCCCATCCCCACAACCATTCGTCTCGCACCAAGTCGGTCGCGGATGTCATTCGGCGATCAGTCGCAAGGAGCGTATAATATGGTCGCGCCGGCGGTGACGATCGCCCGTGCTCCATCGTGCCAATTCCCAAACGGATTCATCAGTCGCATGCCGACCGGAAGTACGAGACAGGCGCTTGACGGTTTCCGCGTCGTATCACTCGCCGCGCACCTTCCCGGACCGTTGGCGGTCCGGCAGCTCATGGCGTTCGGTGCGGGCGTCGTGAAGATCGAGCCGCCGGGCGGCGATCCATTCGCGGCATACCATCCGTCGTGGTACGAGGCTCTGGCCGAGGGGCAGCGCGTCGTACGCCTCGATCTCAAGGATGCGAAGAGCCGGCCGGCGTTCGAGGAGTTCCTGGATGGAGCCGACCTCTTGCTCACATCATCCAGGCCGTCGTCGCTCGATCGGCTCGGACTCGGTTGGGCGCGCGTGCACGAGCGGTTTCCCCGGCTGTGCTACGTCGCGATCGTGGGGTCGGCGTCTCCCGATGCCAACCGTCCGGGGCACGATCTGACCTACCAGGCGGCGGCGGGACTCGTGGCACCTCCGCACATGCCTGCTGTTCTGCTGGCGGATTTCGCCGGCGCGGAGCGGTCGGTCAGTGCGAGTCTCGCTCTCCTGATGGCGCGGGAACGCGGTGGCGGCGCGGGCTACGCCGAAGTCTCGCTGGCCGAGGTGGCCGGCCAGTTCAATGAGCCCGTTCGGCGCGGCGTCACGACGCCGGGATCGCTGTTTGGCGGCGGTCTGCCAGGCTATGGCCTCTATCGCGCTCGCGACGGGTGGATGGCGGTCGCCGCGCTCGAACCGAACAGTTGGTCCGCGATGCGCCGCGCCGCGGGGCTGGCCAGTAGTCCGGCTCCATCCAATTTCCCGAATGGCGACCCGCAACGGGACCGCGATGCGCTCGAATCGCATTTCCTTGGCAACACGATGGACTATTGGGAAGTCTGGGCCGTCCAGCACGACCTGCCGATCGTCGCCGTCCGCTCGCCTGGTGCGGGCGCCGGGTGAGCGGGCATTCGCCCGGCCCGCCAAGCGCCGGAACGGATCGTGCGTCGATCGGACCAAGCACCTAGTCAGCTCGCGATCACTCGCGACATTCGCTTCGAGGTCCGTCATGGCTGCGCTGTGGAAGGGATCCATCTCGTTTGGCCTCGTCAACATTCCCGTCCAGCTCTTTCCGGCGGTGCGCACCGGCAAGGGCGCCGTGCATTTCCGGCAACTGCGCAAGAAGGACCTGGCCCCGATCCGCTATGAGCGCGTGTCGAGCGCCGACGATGCGGTCGTCCCGTGGAGTGACATTGTCAAAGGCTACGAATATGCGAAGAACAAGTTCGTCGTCCTGACGGCCGCGGAGCTCAAGGCCGCTGCGCCGGAAGCCTCGAAGACGATCGACATCCTCGACTTCGTCAAGGAAGCGAGCATCGATCCGCGATACTTTGACACCCCGTATTATTTCCGTCCTGACCGGAACGGCGAGAAGGCCTACGCGCTCCTGCGGGATGCGATTCGCGAGTCCGGTCTCGTGGGGATCGCGAAGTTCACGCTTCGCCAGAAGGAGCATCTGGCGGGGATCAAGCCGATGGGTGATGCGCTGATGCTGGAGATGATGCGGTTCGCGCACGAACTCGTGGACGTGTCCGATATCGAGTTTCCGAAGGCGCAGCGCGCGAAAGTCACACCGCAGGAGATGCGCATGGCGCGCCAGCTCATCGAATCGCTGGCTGCGGAATGGAATCCGGAGAAGTACACGGATGACTACTATCGCCACCTGACGGCGATGATACAGGCGAAGCTCAAAGGCAAGAAGATCACGGCGGCGCCCGAGGGGGTGTCCCCCGAGCCGAAAGTGCTCGACCTCATGAGCAGGCTGAAGGAGAGTCTCGCGCGGCAGCCGAAATCCAGGGCGAGAAGGGCAACTGGCAGGACGAAGCGAGCGGCCCGAAAACCGGCGGCCCGCCGTTCGGCTTAGCCGCCGGTGGCGACGCCGAAGCAGCGGTCCGCTGCGGGGCGCGGCGCGCCGGCTCGCATCCCGGAGATCCATCCGATGCTCGCCAGCGTCGCGAGCGAGATGCCACGCGGTGCGGGGTGGGTGTTCGAGCCCAAATACGACGGCATCCGGATCCTGGCCGTGGTGAATGGGGCGGGCGTCCGGCTCCTCTCGCGAAACGCGATCGACAGGACCGGCGATTTTCCGGAGGTGGCCGGCGCGGTGCGTGCGCTCGCGAAGCAGTCACACCTCGATTCACTGGTGCTCGACGGAGAGTTGGTCGCGCGTACGGCCGGCGGGATCGGGCGCTTCTCGGATCTGCAGCAGCGTGGCAAGGCGATCACGGAGATGCGGCGGGCGGATCGGGCGGTGACGCGGAAGGCTGGCACAAAGGTCGTGAGTGCCCGGCGGGCGGCCTCGGGCACCGGCGTCACCCTGATGGTGTTCGACCTGCTCGTTGCCGGAAGGGAAGTGTTGCTGCGGACTCCGTGGCGCGCCCGGCACGATGATCTCGGGCGGCTCTGGCGCCGGGCGCGTTTTCGGAGCGTGTATCTCCAGCGGGTGGTGACCGCCACCGACGGGGCCCGGCTGCTCGAGCGCGCCCGCGCCGAGGGGTGGGAAGGCGTGATCGCGAAGGACGCGGGCAGCCTGTACGAATCCGGCCGCCGATCTCAGGCCTGGCGCAAGCTCAAGCTGGAGCACTCCCAGGAGTTCGTGATTGGCGGATACACGGACCCGCGCCGGTCGCGGGAATATCTGGGTGCGCTGTTACTGGGATTTTATCGCGGACACCGGCTCGTGTACGCGGGCCTCTGCGGCGGCGGCTTCACACAGGACGCGTTGCGGCGTGTCTCGGCCAAGCTGCGTGCGCTCGAGGTTGCCCGGTCGCCTTTCGATGGTGCGGTGCCGCGCACACACGAACCCGCGCACTGGGTGAAGCCCGTGCTCGTTGCGCAGGTCCGTTTCACCGAGTGGACCACAGATGGCAAGCTGCGGCACCCGGTATATCTTGGGCTGCGTGATGACAAGCCGCCGGTAGCCGTGCACCGCGAAGCGGAGAGCCTGCAGAAACCCGGCGCGCCTGCGCCGGCCGAGCGGACGGGGAAGGCGAAGCGCCCGGCGCGCGCCCGAGCCGGCGACCGCGGCGGACAGCGGCTCATCGAACAGCTCAGCGCGATCGAGCACGAAGCGGGGGGCGCGGGCAATCTCGTCGTCGGAGATGAGACGACACTCGCCCTCTCGCACCTCGACAAGGTGTTTTTTCCGAAGACCCGCAGCGCACGGGCGTACACGAAAGGCGATGTGATGCGCTACTACGTGCAGATGGCGCCCGGGCTGCTGCCCGCCATCGCCGACCATCCGCTCGTGCTGCGGCGGTTTCCCAACGGCATCACGGGGCCGAGCTTCTACCAGCACCGGGCCCCAGAGCACGTGCCCCGCGGCGTCCGCACCGCGGATGTCGAAGCAGGCGGCAACGTCATCCGTCACCTCATCGGCGGGGACCTGGCCACGGTTCTATACGCGATCCAGCTGGGCGCGATTTCGATCGATCCCTGGCATTCGCGCGTCGGCCACGTCGCGACCCCCGACTATGCGATTATCGATCTCGACCCGGGGAAGACGGCGTCTTTCCCCCGCGTCATCGACGTGGCCCGCCGGGTCAAGGAGGTCCTCGATGAACTCGGCCTGCACGGAGTTGCGAAGACATCCGGGATGACCGGCATCCACATCATGCTCCCGCTGGCACCGGGGACGAGCGAGGATGCGGCGCGGCTGGCGGCGCAGGTCGTCGCGACGACCGTGGCGGACCGGTATCCCGCGGGCGCCACCGTCACACGGGGCGTTCGCGAGCGGGGAGCGCGCCAGGTGTACGTGGACTATCTGCAGAACATCCGGGGCAAGACGGTGGCGGGGGTGTTCGCGGCGCGAGCGCACCCACTCGCGCAGGTTTCGATGCCCCTGAGGTGGGAGGAGGTGACCGATGGCCTGTCGCCGGCCGCGTTCACGATCGAAACGGCACCGGCAGAGCTGAGCGGGCGGCGCGCACTGTGGGTGGCGGCGATGCGCCGGGGCAACGACCTGCGCGCCATGGTCAAATCACACGCGGCCGGGCGGTCCCCTTGATCGTTGCTCTCGTCGTGGCAGCGGCCCTCGGACTCTCCGCCGGGCTGCGCACCATGACACCCGCGGCCGCCATCCTGCTCGCCCGGCATCATGTCGTCGCGGGCGCCGTCGTAAGCCTGCTCGCGGCATGTGAGTGGGTGATCGACCTCCTGCCGGCGACGCCGGCGCGAACCAAGCCGGGCCCGCTGATCGCGCGAGTTGCGAGCGGTGCGTTCGCCGGCTGGTTGGCCGGGGGCGGATCGGAAACGGCGAGGCTTGCGGGTGCCATCGTCGGCGCCTGTGCGGCTGCGGCCGGCACCTTCGCGGGCTATCGGACGCGCATGTGGGCCATTGACCAGTACGGTGCACTTCGAGCCGCGCTGGTCGAAGATCTCGTGGCTCTCGCCCTGGCGAGTCTCGCATTCCTTCTTTGACCCCCCGCAGGGGGGCTTAGCGGGGAGTCTCATTTTCCTGTTCTTGCGGGGGGAGATGGCGCAGCCCTATCCTTTCCCGGCTTCTGTACGGAAGCGTTCCAAACAAGCTGGGGTATCAGAGATCCACCTGCGGCTCGCTCGCCGTTACAGGCGGTCCGTCGCGCTTAGCGCGGCGTACCGTCTTCTAACCGGGTTAGAACGTATGGATCGCCGGTGCGGGCCGGTCGCCAACAATGGCGCCCCGCAGGGCTCGGTTGGCCCGGATCACGGCGAACACCCGATAAGGATGAGCGAAATATGGATTCACGATCGAACGCGGTAGCGAGCCCAGCTTTGGCCGTGCCGGAGAGCGCGGCCGTGCCAGGCGGCCTGCCGCGCGGCAACGTGAAATTCGCGCGGGCCACGCCCGATCATGCGATGCACGAGATGAAGGCGCGCGTCGCGAAATACTTCGAGACACACGAGCTCTCCTCCAAGGCCAACGCCGGCATGGTCGTCAAGACCGTGCTGCTGCTCGCGATCACGTTCGTACCCTACGGGCTCATCCTGACCAACCGGTTCGCGCGCTGGGAGATGCTGCTGCTGGCCCTGGCGATGGGCGTGGGGATGGCCGGCATCGGGTTCGGTATCGCGCACGACGCGCTGCACGGCGCTTACTCGGCGAACTCCCGGGTCAACGCGTTGCTCGGGATGTCGCTCGACGTCCTCGGGGCGAGCAGCTACATGTGGAAGATCACGCACAACATCGTGCACCACACGTATACGAACATCGAAGGCGTCGACGAGGACCTCGCCGTGTCACCGCTTCTGCGGCTGTCGCCCAACTGCGAGCGGCTGTGGTTTCACCGGTTCCAGCATCTCTACGCCTTCGCCCTCTACGGCTTCACGACGCTGTTCTGGGTGTTCATCAAGGATTACCAGCAGTTGCTGAAGGCGGAGCTCGGTCCGTATCGCGACAAGCGGCACGACCGGATGCAGGTCGGCGTTCTCGTGGGCACGAAGCTCGGCTACTACGCATACGCGCTCGTGATCCCGATGCTCGTGCTGCAGATCCCGTGGTGGCAGATACTGATCGGCTTCTTCGTGATGCATTTCGCCGCCGGCGCCATCCTCGGCATCGTCTTCCAGTTGGCGCACGTCGTGGAGTCCACCGACTACCCGGCACCGAACGTCGAGGGCCTGATCGCGCAGGAGTGGTGGCTGCACGAGATGCAGACCACGGCGAATTTCGGCCCGAAGAATCGCCTCCTGTCGTGGTACGTCGGGGGACTCAACTTTCAGGTCGAGCATCATCTCTTCCCCCGGGTCTGCAGCGTCCACTACCCGGCGATCAGCGGCATCGTGAAAGAGGTCGCCGTGCAGTACGGCCTGCCGTACAACGCGTATCCCACGCTCCGTGCGGCGATCGCGTCGCACTACCGCACCCTGCGGCAGTTCGGGTCGAGGCGGCCGGCGCGCGCGCTCGCGTAGCATTGCGGCACCGGGCGCTCGCGTAGCACCCCGCCACCGGGTATCAACTACCGGGAATGTGCGCGGTGTCGTAGCGTTCACGACCGGCAGGCGATGCGCCCAGCCCACGAGGCCGGGCATCTCACATCGTAGTGCTTTCCGAGGACGACTATGTCTGAGCGCCAGTCATCCGGTTCCGCCAACTCCAGCACCGGCGCCCCCGCTGCCGCCTCGGCCCCCGGCGGGCAGGAGCCGGAACTCGCATCGCCCACGCCACTCTCGCGGCGCGATTTCGCCGCCCTCGGAGGGGCTGCCGCGCTCGGGGCGTTCATACCGCGGCCGATCGCCCGAGAGACGTGGCGTCCCGGCCAAGGACCGCCGCCTGCCCATGACGCGGATGCGCCAGAGCCACTTCCGTCATTCCGTTACGCGTTGGAGGCGCAGACGGGGCGCGTGTACGCGGCGGGGACCGCGAAAGAATCCACGGTCAAGCAGATGCCCGGCGCGGAAGGCCTCGCTGGCGTCTCGATGCGCCTTCAGCCTGGTGCGATCCGCGAGTTGCATTGGCACGCCCTGGCGGCGGAATGGGCGTTCGTGCTGACGGGGCGCTGCCAGACGACGACATTCGATCCCGAAGGCCGGAGCGAAGTCAATGACTTCGGCCCTGGCGACGTGTGGTATTTCCCCCGCGGCTACGCGCACTCGATTCAGGGGCTGGGTCCGGGCGAGTGTCACTTCGTCCTCATTTTCGACAACGGCCACTTCTCCGAGTACGGGACATTCAGCGTCACGGACTGGACGTCGCTGACACCCCCGCACGTGCTGGCGCAGAACTTCGGGCTGCCCGAAGCGACGTTCGCCAAGATCCCCAAAGGGGAACTGTACATCGGGCCGGGCAAGGTCCCGGCGATGGACGCGACAGCCCGTCCAGACGGGTCGGCACACGATGCGCCGCAGACCCACAAGTTCCGGCTCCTGGCGCAGGCCCCGCGCGAATCACCGGGCGGGACGATCCGGATCGTGTCATCCGTCGAATTCCCCATCTCCGCCGGTATGACCGGTGCGTACCTCACGATCGCGCCCGGCGGACTGCGCACGATGCACTGGCACCCCAATGCCGACGAATGGCAATACTACGTCGCGGGCCGCGCCCGGCTGACAGTGTTCGGATCGAGCGGGCGAGCGCGCACCGAAGAGGTGAGCGCAGGCGACGCGACGTATATCCCGCGCGGCTACGGACACCACATCGAGAACGTCGGCGCGGACGAGTGCCAGATCGTCGCCGGATTCAACAGCGGGTTCTATCAGGAGGTTGGGCTGACCGCCTGGATGCACAACGTTCCCCCGGCATTGCTGGCCGACAATCTGGGTATCGACGAGGAGCAGGCGCGTCACATGGAGCGGGCTGCCGTGCCGATCGCCGCCCGATCATGACCGTGCCCAGGCAGACCAGAGTACCGGCCCGGAAATCGTCCGCGTCGTTACATTGCTGATCGCACTGCGTGTGTAGCCGTCTCAGAGTCGAGGACCGGGACTCGTGATTTCTCTCTCCAATGCCAGTCCAATGCTCGCGGCGCCCTCGACGGCGACGACCGGGCGTGATCACGAGGGCATGGGAGCGACCGGCCGCCACCGGGCACTGCAGTGGGCGGTCGTGGATGTCGTGTTCTGGGCCGCTCTGACGTTTCTGTTCGCCGGCCAATATTGGGTCTTTTCCGGCCTCAATGGCCACCGCGTTCCCTTTACCGCGACGCTTCTCGACCAGCTTGGCATGTGGGTGCCGTGCGCCGTGCTCGCTCCGCTGGTCGCGCTTCTGACGGTGCGCGTGCGGTTCGGGGAGGGCCGTCGTCTCCGCGCAACCGCGGCGCACGTGTGCGCGGCGGTTGCCTTCGCGGTGCTGGGCGGGGCCGCGATGGGGGTGCTCGACTGGCTGACGCCCGGCCAGGCCGGCCCGACGCCGCTGGCGGGAGCCGTCGGGCGCGGCATCGTGGGCGGGTTTACCGGATACCTGCTCGTGTATGCGTTGATCGTCGCCGCCGTGCAGGCCCTCGCGTATGGCCGCGAATCACGGGAGCGGCAGGTGGCCGCCGCGCGTCTCCAGAGCCAGCTCGCCGACGCACGTGTCCATGCGCTGACGACCCAACTCCAACCGCACTTCCTCTTCAACACACTCAACGCGGTTTCGGCGCTCGTCCGAAGCAATCCCGCGCAAGCCGAACGCACGATCGGCCGCCTCAGCGATCTCTTGCGGTACACGCTGGCCAGTGTCACCGATGCGTGGAGCACGGTGCGTGATGAGGCGAGGTTCCTCGGCAAGTACGTCGAGATTCAGCAAGCACGATTCGGAGATCGTCTCGGCGTCAACCTGGATATCGACCCCGATGCCGAAGACGGCCTCGTTCCCAGATTGTTGCTGCAGCCATTGGTCGAAAACGCGATTCGTCATGGCATAGCGCCGCGGGCCGCGGCCGGCCACATCGACGTTCGTGTGTGGCGTGATGCGGACCACCTTCGCATGGTGGTCCGCGACGATGGCGCCGGACTCTTGCCGAGCGGGATCCGCGAAGGGATCGGCCTGACCGCGACCCGGGCGCGGTTGCGGGAGGCGTACTCGGACGGGTATGAGTTCACGCTCTCCCCGCGGGACGGCGGGGGCGCCATCGCGGTCGTGACGGTACCCTATCGTTCCGCTTCGGTGCGGCTCGTGGGCGGCGATCGGCGTGCGAACGAGACGGTGGCTGCCGCGGCGATGGCCTACCGAGAGACGCAGCCGGTCTGATGTGCTATTCGAGGCTCGGCTCGTAGGGTTCGTCGACGGGCGGGTGCAACTGCTCGCCGCGGTTGAGGAGTCGCGCGCAGGTGTTCCACCGGAGGATGGCTTCGTCATTTCCTGCCGGCCGCATCCCCTCGGCGATCTCGTAGTGGCGCATGGCCTCTTCGAGCCACTGCGCTGCGACATGATGGGCGCGCGGGCCCCCGCGCCCTAACTGCGCCTTGGCGCGCCGCTCGCAGATGATGCCGGCGTAGTAGTGCCGCTTGTATTCATCCTTGAGTCGCGGCAGCACCTCCCGCGCGCGAGTCACGCTCTCGACGAGCCCGTCGCGCATCTGATCGGTGATCGCCAGGACCAGCATCACGAGCGCCTGCTGGTTGTCCGGATCCACCTCCAGCACGTCGAGGCAGATGCTCTCGGCGGCCGACGAGTCGTTGAGCAGCCGGTAGCGCTCCGCCTTGAGGAGCGCGGCCGGCACGCCGGCCCGGGTGATCGGCTTGAGGGAATACATCCGGTTCGCCCGTTATCCGCGATGCGCCCGCGAAAAGAGCTTCACCAGTTTCCCCAGCGGGTCGTAGAACTCGTCCACCACGCGCTCCTTGAGCGGAATGATCGCGTTGTCGGTGATCGTGATACTCTCCGGGCAAACGCTGGTGCAGCATTTCGTGATGTTGCAGAATCCGATCCCGTAGTCGCGCTTGAGCGCGGGGATCCGGTCCGCCACGTCGAGCGGGTGCATCTCGAGCGCCGCCGTATAGACGAAAAACCGCGGACCGATGAATTCCGTTTCTTCGTGGTGCTCACGGATGACGTGGCAGACATCCTGGCAGAGGAAGCATTCGATGCACTTCCGGAACTCCTGCACGCGATCGACGTCCGATTGCTGGATGCGCCAGGTGCCATCCGGGGCATCGGGTGGCCGCGGCGTGAACTGCGTAATCTTCTCCTTCACCCGATAGTTCCACGACACGTCGGTGACGAGATCCTTGACCGGCGGGAAGGCGCGCATCGGCTCGACGGTCACGGGCTTGTCGAGCGACAGATCGCTCAACCGCGTCATGCACATCAATCGTGGCTTGCCGTTGATCTCGGCCGAGCACGACCCGCACTTCCCAGCCTTGCAATTCCAGCGTACCGCGAGGTCGTTCGCCTGTTCGGCCTGAATCTGATGGATCGCGTCGAGCACGACCATCCCCGGGGCGGTGTCCGTCGTGTAGTCGCGGAACGCGCCCCCGGCCGCGTCGCCACGCCAGACCCGGAACGTCGCCGGCCGCTGGCCGGATTCCGCCGGTGCGGCCTGCGCGCCGGCGGCGCGGGGCGTGCCGCCGGAGGAAGTCCCGATCGCAGGTGTCGTCACGGTGTCACGGATCCGTGGTGAGTCGTCGGCCGTGGGCTCCGGAGCCGGTGGGTCACGCGCATGGTCGTCATCCGCCCTCGGCGATCACTTGCTTGAGTGCATCAGGCATCGGCCGGATCGGTTCGCGGCTCAGCTCCATGCGGCCGGCCGGCCCTTTGCGCAGCGTGATGTTGAACGTCGCGGACCCGGGGTCCTTGTCCGGGAAGTCGTCGCGAAAGTGACCGCCGCGACTCTCGCGGCGCTCGATCGCCGAGCGTGTGATCGCTTCGGCCACGGTGAGGAGGTTGCCGAGGTCCAGCGCGGTATGCCATCCCGGATTGTACTCGCGATTGCCCACGACCGCGACCTGGGCGGCACGCGCCGAGAGCGCGGAGATCTGGCTCAGAGCCTTGGCCATTTCCTCCTCTCGGCGGACGATGCCGACCAGCTCCTGCATCGTGTCCTGCAGCGCATGCTGGATCTGGTACGGACCTTCACCGGTCGTGCGGGAGAACGGCTCGAGCGCCTGCTGGGCAGCCTCGTTGGCCTGCCCCAGATCCGGAGCGACCGGAGCGTGCGCCTGCGCGAATTGCGCGGCGTACGTTCCCGCGCGTTGGCCGAACACGAGCAGGTCCGACAGGGAATTGCCGCCGAGCCGGTTGGCACCATGCAGGCCGGCCGCGCATTCCCCGGCCGCAAAGAGCCCCGGCACCGTGGACATCTGGGTGTCGCCGTCCACGTGGATGCCGCCCATGATATAGTGCGTCGTCGGCCCGACTTCCATCGGTTCCGTCGTGATGTCGATGTCGGCGAGTTGTTTGAACTGGTGATACATGCTCGGCAGTTTTTTCTTGATGTGTTCCGCCGCGTTCGGGAGCCGCTCCTTGATCCACGCGATGTCGAGATAGACACCGCCGTGCGGGCTGCCTCGTCCCTCGCGGACTTCGCGGGTGATGCTGCGGGCCACGTGGTCACGCGTGAGCAGCTCGGGCGGCCGGCGCGCGTTCTTGTCGCCCTGCGTATAGCGCCAGCCTTCGTCGGCATCGGCGGCGGTCTGCGCGCGATAGTTCTCGGGGATGTCGTCGAACATGAAGCGGCGGCCCTCTCGGTTGGTGAGCACGCCTCCTTCGCCGCGGACGCCTTCGGTCACGAGGATGCCGCGTACACTCGGCGGCCACACCATGCCGGTCGGATGGAATTGCACGAACTCCATGTCCTGCAGCACCGCGCCAGCGTGGTAGGCCAGTGACTGGCCGTCCCCGGTGTACTCCCAGCTATTGCTGGTGATGCGGAACGCGCGGCCGATGCCGCCGGTCGCGAGCACGACGGCCCCGGCAGCGAACACGCGGAAGCGGCCGCGCTCCCGATCGTAGGCGAGTGCACCCGCCACCCGCTCACCGTCGGTGAGCAGCGTGAGCACCGTCCATTCCATATGGACGTCGATGCCATGATGGATGCCGTGATCCTGGAGCGTACGAATCATCTCCAGACCGGTGCGATCACCGACATGGGCGAGCCGAGGGTACCGGTGTCCTCCGAAGTTGCGCTGCAGGATCCGGCCGTCCGGCGTCCGGTCGAACAGCGCGCCCCATGCCTCGAGCTCGCGGACGCGGGCCGGCGCCTCCTTGGCGTGCAGCTCCGCCATGCGCCAGTTGTTGATGTACTGGCCACCCCGCATCGTGTCGGCGAAGTGGACCTTCCAGTCGTCACGGTCATCGACGTTCCCCATGGCGGCGGCGATGCCGCCCTCGGCCATGACCGTGTGTGCCTTGCCAAGCAGCGACTTGCACACGAGGCCGACGGACACGCCGTCCGCGGCGGCCGCGATCGCGGCGCGGAGGCCCGCGCCTCCGGCGCCCACGACGAGGACGTCGTGGCGGACAGTTTCGAAATCAGCCACGGAGCGTAGAAATCCTCAGAGAAGCCGCCAGTCGTGCCAGATGCCCATCGAGCACATGCGAACGTAGATGTCGGCGAAAGCCACGCCGAACAAACTCATCCAGGCCCACCGCATGTGCCACCGGTTGAAACAGCTCACACACGCGTAGGCCTGGCGGCGAACGGGCCGGCCGGCGAGGCGGTCGAGGTATCCGCCGGCGATGTGGCGCAGCGAGTGGCACCCAAACGTATAGCAGGAGAGCAGGACAACATTGAGTGCGAGCACCAGCGTGCCGAGACCGACGCCGAATCGCGTCACTCCGCTCGCCGGATCGGTGAACCACAGCGCATCCCACACATCGTGGGCGAGAATGATGAGAAAGAGCAGGGCGATGTAGAGGAAGTAGCGGTGGACGTTCTGCAGGATGAGCGGGAACGACTGCTCACCGAGATACGAATGGCGGGGCTCCCGCACCGTGCACGCTGGCGGGTCGGCCCACAGCGCTTTGTAGTAGGCACCCCGATAGTAGTAGCACGTCACCCGGAAGAGTCCGGGAAACGGCAGGATCAGAAGCGCCGGGGAGAACGGCAGCCACCCGGGCCACCAACCAGGCTTCGGACCGAGCAGCGCGTGTCCCGAGTCTCCGAAAATCTCCGGAGAATAGAACGGGGAGAGATAGGGCCCGTACCGATAGTGGCTGTTCTGCAATGCGGCCCACGTGGCGTAGATCACGAACGACAAGAGCACGATCCCAACGACGACGGGCTGCACCCACCATGCATCGCGCCGCATGGTCAGACCCTGCGGCCGCTCGAAAACCGGAAGTTGCGCGTGCGCCATCACCATCCTCTCGAAGCATGATCACAGAAATTGCCGCGCGAAGTTACGCCGCGTGTCCACACGACGCCAGGTCGCGCGGCATCGCGCCGCTGCCTCTCTACGTCGGAAGCTCGGGCACCCGGTGCTCCTCATCGAGGCGCAGCTCGCCCGAGCTGTCGTCGTAGGAGAGAAGCTCCGCATACCGCCCCCAGTCGATCACGGTCTCGAACTGCCGGCGGGCTTCCTCGCTGCTGAAAGAGTGCTCGAGATCGTCGAGTACTCGCTCCGCTTCCAGCGTGTGCGTCGGACTGGTTTCGAGCTCGCGCACGACGTAGCGGAGCAGCGAGATCTGCTCGAGCGCAATCTGCCGGAACAGCGCCTTCTCCGCGTCGAGATCGGCATCCGCGAACCGCTGGCCGACCGGTGTCAGCAGGACATGCCGGTTCTGGAGGTCGACGAGGCCCAGCAGGTCGGTTGCCTCGACGAGCGCCATGAGATCGTCGGCGCGCATCTGGAGATCGCGGGACAACTCGTGCACGTTGCCGCGGCCGCCGACCGTGGCGAGATACTGCACGAAACCCGTCAGATCGTCGATGCTGACATCCGGCAGCGTCTGGTAACGCCGGGCGCGCGACCCGCCCGTCTTGGGCTCGGTCCCGCGGGCGGTCATCGACCGCTGCTGCACGAGCTCCGCGGCGTCGAGCTCGGGGTTGGTCATGATCTGATAGATCGTCTCCACGAGCTGCGCATGCGCGCTGTTCTTCGCGCGGCGATCGGCCTGCGGAAGACCTTTCAACTCCACGCGGATGTGGCCCGGGTTGGCCCCGAACACGAGGATCCGGTCGGCCAGCGCGACCGCCTCCTCGATGTTGTGCGTGACGATCAGCACGGCGCGCGTCGGAATCGAATGCTCAGCCCACAGGTCCAGGAGCTCCTGCCGGAGATTTTCACCGGTGAGGACGTCGAGCGCGGAGAAGGGTTCGTCCATGAACAGGATCTCGGGGTGCACTACCAGCGCTCGCGCAAAGCCCACGCGCTGCTTCATCCCGCCGGACAGCTCCTTCGGGAACGCCTCCTCGTACCCCGCCAGCCCAATCATGTCGATCGCCTGCTCGGCCCGCGCGCGGCGCTCCGCCGGCGAGAGATCGGTGGCGAGCAGCCCCAACTCGACGTTGTCCAGTACGGTGAGCCAGGGAAACAGCGCAAAGCTCTGGAACACGATCGCCACCTGGGCGTTCGGCCCGTCCAGCCGTTCGCCGTGGACCAGCACGCGGCCCTCCGACGGCGGCATGAGGCCTGCCAGGATCCGCAACAGCGTCGATTTGCCGGACCCGGATGGGCCGAGCAGCGCCACGAACTCGCCGTCACGGAGCTCGACGGTGACCATCTCCAGCACCGGCGAGCGGTCGTCGCCGTAGTACTTCTTCACGTCTTCGGCGGCGAGCAGCACCTCGCCGGCGTGCGACGGCGCGGGAAGAGTCGTGATGGTGGCCACGGATCACATCTCCACGAGAGGGCGGGGAACGAGGCCGCAGCGCATTGGCTCAGTCCAGCCGGAAGCGCGCCTCAGCTAAAGTATACAGGCGCCGCCAGACAAGGCGGTTGCCGGTGATGACGATCGCGGCCATCACGAGCGTGCCTGCCAGCAGCAGCGGGAAGTCCCCGCGGTCCGCCGAGTCGGCGATCAGCGCGCCAAGGCCCAGTGTCATGACCTTGTGGCCCTTGTAGCTGACGTACTCGGACACGATGCTCGCGTTCCACGCGCCGCCCGTCGCCGTGATCATGCCCGTCACCAGGTACGGGAAAATCCCCGGCAGGATCAGAGTTCGCCACCGCCGCCATCCGGTGACCTGGTACACGACCGCGGCTTCGCGGAGGTCGGACGGTATCGACATGGCGCCTGCGATCACGTTGAACAGCACGTACCATTGCGTACCGAGGAGCATCAGCAGAACCGAGGCGATGTTGAGGCCGCCGGGGATGGACAGCAGGACGACGAACAGGATCGGAAACACGGTGTTCGCCGGGACGGATGCGGCAACCTGCACGAGCGGCTGCGCCCGATACGACCACTTCGGGTTGAAACCGATGGCGACGCCGGCGGGGATCGTCCACGCCGCGGCGATCGCGAGCGCGATCACCGTGCGTGTGAGCGTGGCTCCAGCGCTGAGCCACACGTGCGCCCATTGCCCGCCGGGCAGCCCCGCGAGTTCCTGGATTGTCGCCACGACACCCCAGAGGACGAGTGCGACGCCCACACCGATCAATCCCCATCGGGCGGCCTTGCGCCCGCCGCGCCGGTACGTGGCAGGCAACGTGAATCGCCGAGTCCTGGCGGCCGCGTTTCCGAACGTGCGATCGAGCCACAGCCAGACCGGCCGCCAGACGTGGAGATTCATCCACTCGATGAGCGCCGATCCCTGGAGCAGCTCCACGACCCGGGAGGATGGAGCGTCGGCGGCCCCGGATTGCTCGAACTTGAACCGATCCGACCAGACGACCAGCGGGCGCCACAAGAACTGATCGAGCAGGACGATGACGCCGATCAGCATCGCCAGGCCGAAGAGTGTCGCGGACAGGTCTCCGGCGTCGGCTGCCGCCTGCAGGTAGGATCCGAGTCCCGGGAGACGGAGATTCTTGAGCGGGAACTGCTCGGAGGCCGTGAGCACGAACCAGCCACCGGCCCAGCTCATCATGCTGTTCGCGATGAGGGAGATGGCGCCGAAGGGCAGCTCCAGCCGGGTGAACCGGCGCCACGGGCTGAGCTGGTAGACGGTGGACGCCTCGCTCAACTCCCGCGGGATCGTGAGCAGGGACTGGTGGAAGCTGAACGCCATGTTCCAGGCCTGGCTCGTGAAAATGAGCAGAATGGCGGCAAGCTCCAGCCCGACCGTGCGGCCGGGAATCAGCGCGGCCATGCCCAGCACGACGGCGGGCATGAATGACAGGATCGGAATGCTCTGGAGGATGTCGAGCAGCGGAATCATCACGCGTTCGGCCGATCGGCTGGCGACCGCGATCTTGGCGTACGCCAGGCTGAACACCAGCGAGATCACGTACGCGATCGACATGCGGAGCGTCGAGTACGCGGCATAGAGCGGCAGATGGATCGCGCCGAGGTCGATCTGCGTGCCCGGTTCCAGCGGTGCGGACCAGCGGGTGGCGGTCCGCATGAGCCCGTACGTGAACCCGCCGAGGATCGCGAATATCGCGACGTCGACCCAACGGGACGTTGTACGGGGAGGGACCGGCGCGAGTCGGCCGTCCGCCGTCCGGACCGGGATGATAGGCTGAGCCATACGCGCCGGAAAGTATAGCCATTGGCGGCTGCGCGAGCCCGGTGTGGCGCGGTCGTTGCTGAGTCGACACCTTACTGGATGAGCTTTCTTCGATGGCCAGCCGCGCGCCGTTTTCTAGCCGTCCTTTAGCCGGAGTCTACGATGACTGCTGAATTGTGGAGCGATGCCATTCCTCCCTGGGCTTCCCGGATTGCTCGTCTGGGCGGGACGAGTGCGCTGGCGGCGGGCGTCTGCATGTTCGTGGGTGCGTGCGCGTCTAGTGGGAAGCACCCGGGGTCCGACCAGGATGTCCACCCCGTCGCGATCGAGATCGACAACAATCTGACCGTCCCGACGGAGCTCATGATCTACGTCGACCAGAGCGGGATCCGCCAGGCGCTGGGATCCGTTCCCGGCGGAAAGGACAAGACGTTCAAATTCACACCCGCCAGCTTTGGACAGCCGTACCGGCTGCTCGGCGTCGCGCAGTTGCAGCCGTATCCGTTCCGGTCGCAACAGTTCACGATCAACGGGCCGGAGACGGGAACTGTTCTCTGGAACCTCCAGGCCAACATTCTGTCGTTCTACGATGTGCTGGACGCCACCAACGTGGCGCCTGCCGATACCACAAAGACCAAGGCGCCTGCCGATACCACCAAGCCGGCACCGGCCAAACCGTAGTCACCCTGACGCCTGGCGTGTTCCCGGCTGAAGGCTGGGCGCCGCCGCCGCGTCGCCCGGTCGTGTTGCCGGGTGGGCGCATGTGGTATTTTGGCCCATGGTCCGCGACGTCCCGGGGGCAGTTGCTCCGTCCACTGCGCCCTCTCGTCCGTCGACCGTTCTGATCATCGACGACGAGCCACAGATCCGGCGCGTCGTGCGGACGGCGCTGGAGGGGGAAGCCACCGTGCTCCTCGAGGCTGGGACGGGGGCCGGGGGTGTCGCGTTGGCCTCCGCGGAACGGCCCGATCTGATCATTCTTGATCTGGGGCTGCCGGACGCCGACGGGCAGGCGATCTGCCGGGCGCTCCGCGAGCGCTCGCGCGCGCCGATCATCGTGCTGACGGCGCGCCACGGTGAAGCCGAGAAGATCGCACTCTTCGATGCCGGCGCCGACGACTACGTCACGAAGCCGTTCAGCTCCGATGAACTGAGGGCCCGCGTCCGCGCGCACCTGCGCCGGGCGTCGGGCATGCTGCGCCCGGAGGCCGGCGGCGCGATCACGGCAGGCGACGTGCTCATCGACTTTTCGGTGCCCGCGGTGGCCAAGGGGGACGCGGACGTGCATCTGACGCGCACCGAATGGGATCTCCTGCGGGCGCTGGCGGCGAACGAAGGGCGGACGATGACGCATGCGCAGCTCTTTCGGGCCGTCTGGGGCAGCGGGTCGGGCGATGCGCAGCAGTATCTGCGCGTGTATGTCCGCAACCTCCGCCAGAAGCTGGAGCGCGACCCCGTCCGTCCCCGGCTGATCGTGACCGAACCCGGCGTCGGGTATCGTTTCGTGCGGACGCCCCGCCCGTAGAGACCGCGCGCCACTGCGGATGCCGGCATCGGGTGGTAGCCAGACGCCTCGCACGTCCAGGTCACCGGTGCAGGACGGGGGCGCCGCCGTGAGCGCGCTCGACGTACCGGCGCCCAAGTCCGCCGGGCCGGGTGCGGTCATCGGCTGGACGGTGGTGCTCGTCGTGGTCACACTGGGGATGCTGGCCGTCCGGGCGCGACTCAACGAGGCCCACGTCGCGTTGCTCTTCCTGCTGGTCATCCTCGGGGCGAGCGCGCACGTCGGCCGCGCATTGGGCCTCGCCCTCGCGACGGCGGCGTTCCTGTTGTTCGACTGGTTCTTCCTGCCGCCGTACGGGACGCTGGTCATCACGAACCCGCTGAACTGGCTCGTGCTGATCGTGTTCTTCGCGACGAGCGCCGTCGCCGCGCAGCTACTCTACCGGGCGCGTGCGGAAGCAGACGCGGCGCGCGCCCGGACCGTGGAGATCGACCGGCTCGCGGTGCTCGGGGCGGAGACGCTCAATGCGGGGCGGGCCGAGGAGGCGTTGCTGGCGGTCGCATCGGTGATTCGCGGGACGGTGGGCGTCGACTGGTGCGATGTGTACATGCGGGAGCCTGGGGCCGGCCGGGTTGTGCTCGCGGCGCGGTCGGCCGGCGGACCACTCGACGGTCCGGCCGTCGTGGCCGAGGGGCAGCTCGTGCATTGGGTCGCCGAGCACGGCACCGAGGCCAGCATACTGATGGACGGGACGTCGCGTGTGGCATCCTCCGTCCGCGGGTTGCCCGAAGATCCGGAGGCGAGTCTCACACCTCCGAACGGGCGGCGAGCGCTGCCCGAGATCTTGCGCGTGATGTTTCTGCCGCTTCAGGTGCGGGACAGGATCGTCGGCGTGCTGGCGATCGGGGCAGAGGATGGACTCGATCTTCGCGCCTCCCAGCGCCGCGTGCTCCGCGCGCTCTCGTATTACGCGGCCCTGGGCGTCGAGCGCGTGCGCCTCGTCCGCGATGCCGAGCACGCGGAGGCGCTGCGCCAGGCCGACCAACTCAAGGACGCGGTGCTCGCATCGGTGTCCCACGATCTCCGCACGCCCCTCACCACGATCAAGGCACTTGCCAACGCGATCGCGCAATCCGGCGACGAACGGGCGGCGACCATCGAGGAAGAGGCAGATCGCCTGAATGGACTGGTCGAGAACCTGCTCGATCTGTCGCGTATCCAGGCCGGCGAGCACCGGCACGAGCCGGTGGCGAATGAAGCCGAAGACCTCGTTGGCGCCGCGCTACAGCGTGTGAGCGGACGGACGGCGGGCCGCGACGTGATCGTCACGGTCAGCACCGACGGGGACGTGCCGATCGTGGGCCGTTTCGATTTCTCGGATACGCTCCGTGTGCTGGTCAATCTCCTCGAGAACGCGCACAAGTTCTCGCCACTCTCCAGCCCGATCGATCTGGGCGTGCGCCGTGATGGGCCGTGGGTGGTGTTTGCGGTGGCCGATCGCGGGCGCGGCGTTCCCGCTGCGGAGACAGACCGGATCTTTCAGCCGTTCTACCGTCCCGCGGACTCCCCGCCCGACACCGGCGGCGCCGGACTGGGACTGTCGATCGCGCGAAGCCTTGCCGTGGCCCAGGGCGGCTCCGTGACGTATGAGCCTCGAGACGGCGGGGGAAGTGTCTTCACGCTTCGCGTGCCGGCACTCGACCTATCGAGTCTCGAGACGGGCGGCTGAACCCGGGGGTGTAAGCCCCTGACCGCGCCGTGAACCCCGCCCGAAGGGGGTTGGCGTGGGGTTTTTACGAAATATTCACGGCGATCGGGCTGACCTTTCATGCGGTCTTTATGGAACGGTCCGTAGCCTCCATGCACCGAACATTCGTGATGCGCCGGTGCGCGCCAGCGGACGTTCATGTCATTCGCTAGGGGAGGAGCCCGGTGCTCGACGTCATCTACATCGCCGCCACGATCGCGTTCTTCGCGCTCATGCTGGCCTTCGTGCATGGTCTCGATACCCTGGGTCGTGATCCGGCCCTGCAAGACAAGGAGCAGTCGTGAGCGCCGATACGTTGATTGGCGGCGTGGCGTCGGTTCTCACGCTCATCTATCTCGTCTACACCCTCCTCCGCCCGGAAAAGTTCTGACGTGACCGTGAGCGGGTGGGTGCAGATCCTGTTGTTCTCCATGGTCCTGCTGGCCCTGACGAAGCCGGCCGGCCTGTACCTCGTGCGCGTGTTCGACGGCACGTGGCAATGGCTCGGCCCTGTCGAGCGGTGGCTGTACCGTCTCGCGGGCGTGTCGCCCGCCGAAGACCAGCATTGGACGCGCTATACCGCGGCGCTGTTGTGGTTCAGCGCGGTGGGCATGCTCATCACCTACGCTGTCTTGCGGCTGCAGCATGGCCTGCCGCTCAATCCCGAACATCTCGCGAACGTCGTTGACCGGCAAGCGTTCGAGACCGCGGCCTCCTTCACGACCAACACCAACTGGCAGTCGTACGCGGGCGAGACGACGATGTCGTACCTCTCGCAGATGACGCAACTGGCGTATCACAACTTCGCGTCGGCGGCGGTCGGCACGGCGGCGGCGGTGGCCCTCATCCGTGGCCTCGCGCGCCGGTCAGCCGGCCGGATTGGCAACTTCTACGCCGACGTGGTGCGGGGGACGCTCTACGTATTCCTCCCACTGTCGTTCATCCTCGCCTTGCTGTTCGTGCAGCAGGGCGTGATCCAGAACTTCCACCCCTACGTGCACCTGACCACGCTCGAGGGCGTGCGCCAGACGCTGCCGATGGGTCCCGTCGCGAGCCAGGAGGCGATCAAGCAGCTCGGAACCAATGGCGGCGGTTTCTTCAACGTGAACTCGGCGCATCCGTTCGAGAATCCGACGCCCTGGTCGAACTTCCTCCAGATGGTGGCGATCTTCCTGATCCCCGCCGGCCTGGTCTACATGTTCGGGCGGATGGTGAACAACAGCCGCCACGCGTGGGCCGTGTGGACGGCGATGTTCGTGTTGTTCATCGGCGGAGTCACCACTGCGTATTGGGCCGAGGCGCGCGGAAACCCGATCCATGCGATGCGTGGGATCGATGTCCGGGCGTCATCTACCAATCCGGGCGGGAACATGGAAGGGAAAGAGGTGCGATTCGGCATCGCCGGCTCCGCCCTCTTCGCGACCGTGACGACTGACGCATCGTGCGGCGCGGTCAACGCCATGCACGACTCGTTCACACCGATCGGCGGCATGGTTCCTCTCGTCAACATACAACTGGGCGAGCTGGTGTTCGGGGGCGTTGGCGCAGGTCTCTACGCGATGCTGGTCGAGGTCATCCTCGCTGTCTTCATCGCCGGTCTGATGGTGGGGCGCACGCCGGAGTACCTCGGCAAGCGCATCGAGAGCCGGGAAATCCGGATGGTCATGATCTACGTGCTCGTCTACGCCTTCGTCGTGCTCAGCTTTTCGGCCCTGGCCGTCGCGACGCCGGCCGGATTGGCGGGCCTGAACAACGCTGGTCCCCATGGATTCTCGGAGATCCTCTACGCGTTCAGTTCCACCGTGGCGAACAACGGCAGCGCGTTCGCCGGGCTGACTGGGGGGACCTACTTCTACAACACGCTCTTCGCAATCGCGATGCTGTTCGGCCGGTTCGCGATGAAGATCCCGGTGCTGGCGCTTGCCGGTTTCCTCTCGGAGCGGAAGACGTCGCCCGAAACGGTGGGAACCTTTCCGGTCACATCGCCGCTCTTCGTCGCGCTGCTGCTCGGCGTCATCCTGATCGTCACGGCGCTCACGTTCTTCCCGGCGCTCGCGCTGGGACCCGTCGTCGAGCACCTGTTGATGCAGGCCGGTCACCTCTTCTAGGCGCCTCGTCTCCATGGCCGCGACCCCTCGTCCGCTCTTCGACCCGCCGATCGTCCGCCGGGCGGTGAGCGACTCGTTCATCAAGCTCGCGCCGCGCCACATGGTGCGAAATCCGGTGATGTTCGTGGTCCTCATCGGCAGCGTGCTCACCACGCTGGTGCTGGTTCGCGATGCGACCGGCGGACGGGGCCACCTCGGATTCACGCTCCAGATCGCGCTCTGGCTGTGGTTCACGGTCCTGTTCGCGAATTTCGCCGAAGCGATGGCGGAAGGACGAGGTAAGGCGCAGGCGGACGCCCTTCGCAAGTCGCGCACGCAGGCACAGGCGAAGCGCATTCCCGCGGCCGGCCGCAAGCACGACGTCGAGGTGGTTGCAGCCTCGACGCTCCGCCGCGGGGATCTGGTGCTCTGCATGCCGGGCGACGTGATACCGGGTGACGGCGACGTGATTGAGGGGGTGGCGTCGGTCGACGAATCGGCGATCACCGGCGAGTCCGCGCCCGTGATTCGGGAATCCGGCGGCGACCGCTCGGCCGTCACGGGCGGGACGCGCGTGCTCTCCGACTACCTGGTCACTCGCATCACGGCGAACCCTGGCGAGACGTTCCTCGATCGCATGATCGCGTTGGTCGAGGGTGCCGAGCGTCAGAAGACACCCAATGAGATCGCCCTGACCATTCTCCTCTCGGGCCTGACCATCGTGTTTCTGCTGGCGGTCGTGACGCTGCAGCCATTCGCGACGTACAGCGGTACGTCGATCGGGATTCCCGTGCTCGTCGCGCTCCTCGTCTGCCTCATCCCGACGACGATCGGCGGCTTGCTGTCGGCAATCGGCATCGCGGGAATGGACCGCGTGATCCAGCAGAACGTGATCGCCATGAGTGGCCGTTCCGTCGAGGCCGCCGGAGATGTGAATACGCTCCTGCTCGACAAGACCGGCACGATCACCCTCGGCAACCGGCAGGCGGTCGAGATGGTGCCGATGCCCGGCGTCACCCCGGACCGGCTGGCCGACCGGGCACAGCTTGCGTCCCTGGCCGACGAGACGCCGGAGGGCCGTAGCATCGTCGTGCTCGCCAAGGAGAAGTTCGGACTGCGTGGCCGGTCGCTGACCGACGGGCAGGGCGGGACGGCGGATGCGTCAGCCACGGGCTCGGACGTGCAGTTCGTCCCCTTCAGCGCGACGACGCGGATGAGCGGCGTGAACCTCGCCGGCGGCGGGGAACTGCGGAAAGGCGCGGGCGACATGGTATCGCGTTGGGTGCGCGAACATGACGGTGTCATTCCGCCGGATCTGCGGTCGGTCGTCGATCGCATCGCGCGCGAGGGCGGGACGCCGCTCGTCGTGGCGGAGCGCGGAGCGGGACCCGCGTGCGTTCTGGGTGTGATCTACCTCAAGGACATCGTGAAGGGAGGCATGCGGGAGCGGTTCGACCGGCTCCGCGCCATGGGCATCCGCACGGTAATGATCACGGGCGACAACCCGCTCACCGCGGCCGCCATCGCGCAGGAGGCGGGTGTCGACGATTTCCTGGCCGAAGCCAAGCCCGAGGACAAGATGGCGCTGATCCGGCGGGAACAGGCCGGCGGCCGGCTCGTGGCCATGACCGGGGACGGGACCAACGACGCCCCGGCGCTGGCGCAGGCCGATGTGGGTGTCGCGATGAACACCGGGACACAGGCGGCCAAGGAAGCCGGCAACATGATCGACCTCGATTCCAACCCGACGAAGCTGATCGAGATCGTGGAGATCGGGAAGCAACTGCTCATGACGCGCGGCTCGCTGACGACGTTCTCGATCGCCAACGACGTCGCGAAGTATTTCGCGATCATTCCGGCGATGTTCGTGGCCACGTTTCCCGTGCTGCAGGCGTTGAACATCATGCGGCTGCATTCGCCCGAGTCGGCCATTCTCTCGGCCGTGATCTTCAACGCGCTGATCATCATCGCACTGATCCCGCTGGCCCTGCGCGGTGTGCGGTACCGCCCGATGGGCGCCGCGTCGATTCTGCGCCGCAACCTGATCGTCTACGGCGTCGGCGGCGTGATCGTCCCGTTCGTCTTCATCAAGCTGATCGACGTGCTGCTCGTCGCCGTTCATCTCGCGACCTGACCGCTCCCACATGCTGCGCAACCAGCTTCGTCCCGCGCTCGTCATGACGCTCCTGCTGATGGTCATCACGGGCATCGTCTATCCAGGCGCGGTCGCCGCCGTGGCGCACGTATTGTTCCCTCGGCAGGCCGGTGGCTCGCTCGTGCTCGGCGACGACGGGCGGGTCGTCGGCAGCGCGCTCATCGGGCAGGCGTTCACGGGACCCTCGTATTTCCACTCGCGTCCATCCGCTGCCGGGTCGGGATACGTCGGCGATTCGTCGAATGCCACGAACAAGGGGCCGACGGACCGGAAGCTCGCCGACACGCTGATCGCGCAGGCGGTGGACAGCGTGGTCGCGGCCGATGGCGCGGTGCGAGGGCAGGTCCCGTCCGACATGGTGACGGCCTCCGCGTCGGGACTCGATCCGGATATCTCGCCGGCGAACGCCGAGTTGCAGGTCGCGCGCGTGGCGCGGGCGCGGCACGCCGAACCCGACCGGATTCGGGCGCTGGTGGCTGCGCACACCGCGGGGCGGCAGTTCGGGCTCTTCGGCGAGCCCCGAGTCAAAGTGTTGCTTCTCAATCTGGCTGTGGACTCGGCGTTCCCCCTTCCGGCCGCACCGCCGGCCGCGCACTGACTCACCCACCGGACGCCGTGCGGCTCGTGACCACGGCGTGTGAACGACCCCGCTCACCCCTGGAGATCGTGTATGCATAGGATATGTCGTATCGGCGGCACCGCGCTCGCGTTGTCTCTGGCTGTGTCCCGGCTCGGCGCACAAAGCGGTACCGACTCGTCGGCGGCCCACGCTGGCGACACGACCTCATCGGCGGGCCGGACGGGACACAAGGCGCCGAAACCGGACCCATTCGCCTTTGCTGACTTCACCTGGCTGACCGGCAACAGCCGTGAGAAGAGCCCGCTGCTCGACACGAAGTATTTCACGGGGGAATTCCGCTCCGACGTGAACTTCATCGCCGACTTTGACAATCCCAAGGACCACACCCTGGACGGAGCCGCGGAGGCCGGCCGGACGGGCGAGGTACAGGTCCAGCAACTCGGCATCGGCGGAGACTTCCACTATGACAACGTGCGCGGGCGACTGATGACGCAGTTCGGCATGTACTCGGAGCTGACCCCGCGTGACGATGCCAGTCCCGCCCGCGGCCAATGGAATCTCGCGGATGCGTATCGGTACATCTCGGAGGCGTACGGGGGGTACCACTTCAACGCCTGGAACGGCATCAACGTCGATGCCGGGATCTTCCTCTCGTATATCGGGCTGTTCAGCTACTATAACTACGACAACTGGGCGTATCAGCCTTCGTACGTGTCGGCCAACACGCCCTGGTTCTTCAACGGCATCCGGATTCAGACGTTTCCCAGCGACAAGCTCAAGATCGAATACTGGATCATCAACGGCTGGCAATCGTATGCCAGTTTCAATGACGCGCCGGGGCTGGGCACGCAGATTCTGTGGCGGCCCACCGGCTCGTTCGAGCTCATCACCAACGACTACTGGGGCTACGACACCCCGAATACGCCAACCCGCGCGCGGGTGCACAGCGACAACAGCGTGGAGGTCAAGTACCTGGACCATCCGGCATCGTTCTTCGACAAGTCGGCTTTTTCGGTGACGCTGGATGCCGGCTGTGAATCAGGCGGAGGCGTGCAGTGCGCCACAGGGACCACCGCGCGGCCGGCGCAATATTTCCTCGGCTACATGGTCTACGACCGCCTGTGGTTCCACAAAGACCTGTTCGGCCTGACCTTCGGCAACGGCGCGATCACGAATCCCGGCCGGTACCTGGTCCTCCTGCCTCCGATCAACGGCGCTACGGCGACCTCCGGCACGCCCTATTTCTCCACCAGTCCCGGAACCAATTTCAATGCCTGGGATACGTCGATAACCTTCGATTACATGCCGAGCGAGTACATCACATTTCGCGGCGAGTTCAACCACCGCGAAGCCAATGTCCCGTATTTCGTCGGGCCGGGTGGTATCACTCCATCAGGCGGCAACACGGGTCCGGCTGGATCATTCGTCCAGGGCTTTACCCCGGATCTGCGAAAGACGGAGACGCGCTTCAACTTCGCCATGATGGTCAAGATGTGACGAACAACGCGAGTTTCCTCGAGGTCCTGACCCCGCGCGAACGGGGGAAGCTCAAACTGTACATCGGATCGTTTGCGGGGGTCGGGAAAACCTACCGGATGCTGACCGAGGCGCACGAGCTCCGGCGGCGCGGGGTCGACATCGTGGTCGGGTTCGTGGAATCCCACGGCCGCGCGGAGACCGAGGCACAGCTCGGCGACCTCGAGGTAATTCCGCGGCGGCGACTCGAATACCGTGGTGTGTCGCTGGAAGAGATGGATGTGGAGGCAGTGATCGCACGGCGTCCCGAAGTGGCGATCGTTGACGAGCTGGCCCACACCAACGTCCCGGGAGTCTCTCACCGGAAGCGGTGGGAGGACGTGATGCAGCTCATCGACGATGGCATCAACGTCATCTCCGCCGTCAACGTTCAGCACCTGGAATCGCTCAACGACGTGGTTGCGACTACCCTCGGCATCACGGTGCGCGAAACGGTGCCCGACTGGGTGCTGGCCATCGCCGACCAGGTCGTGAACATCGACATATCCGCCGAGGACCTGCGGCAGCGGCTCGCGGAAGGGAAGATCTACCGGCCGGAGAAAGTGCCGGCCGCGCTGGCGAACTTCTTCACTGAGGAGAACCTCACCACGCTCCGTGAGCTCGCGTTGCGGGAGGTGGCGAGCTCCGTGGACCGGACGCGCGAGGAGATCGTGCGCCGTGACGCGGGACCGGTCGTCGCGCCTAAGACCGTCGATCGGATCGGTGTCGCGCTCGCGAGTAATCCCCCGTATACCGCCATCCTGCTGCGCAAGGCGAGCCGCATCGCGGGCCGTCTCAACTCGGACTGGTATTGCGTGTACGTCCAGACGCCGGAGGAGAGCGCCGAGCGCATCGACTCGACGGTGCAGCGGAAACTGGTCGACAACATCCAGCTCGCGCAAGCGATGGGCGCCGAGGTCGTCAAGCTGGTCGGTACCGACATTGCTGGCGAGTTGCGGCGGTTCGCGCAAGAGCGCGGCGTGACGCTGCTGATCGCGGGGCAAAGCCGGCGTTCCCGCTGGCACCGGTGGCGCCACGGATCGGTTGTCGAGCGGCTCACCCACAATAGTGAAGGGCTCGATGTCCTGGTCGTCGGCCTGCCCACGCGCGCGGAGATGAATCGCGCAGGCACACCGGCGCCGCCATGACCGTCAGCCAGCGGCTCTACCTCGCGGTGGTGCCGGCGATCGTCGGCGTGTTCGCCGTGGCGGGGCTGGCCTATTGGGGCCAGTACGACCGCCAGGCGCCAACCGTGCTCGTGGTCGTCGGCGTGATCGCGTCGGTGGGATCGCTCGTGGTGGCCTGGCGCAACACGCGGTACGTGGCGACGCGGGTCACCCGGCTGGCCGCACCGGGCCCGGGGATGCGCGACGACGAGCTGGATGCGATCGAGCAGGAAGTCGACAGGCTCCGGCGAGCAGTAGCAGGGGCCGAAGCCGCACAGGCCGGAGCCCAGCAGCGGGCGGACGCGTCGGTGCAGGAATACGGCACGCTCGTCTCCGACGCCGCGATGGCGGCCGCCCGGCAGCTCGACGAGATCCGGATGCCCCTCCACATCCTCCTGGAGAACCGGTTCGGAGATCTCAACGACAACCAGGAGGAGATGCTGGCCGCGGCGCGGACGGCCGCCGACGACGCGCAAGCGTCGCTGGAGCGGCTGCGGCAAGTCGCCGACATCGACCGCGGCACACTTCGTATGCGCGCGGAGCGGGTGCGGCTCACCGACCTCGTGGCCGCGCTGCTGCCCGGACTGGCGGCGGAAGGAGCGCGCGGCTCGGTGGCGGTGAGTGCGGACCTGTCGCCCTGGCTGCCCGCCATCAGCGGAGACAGGGCGCGCCTCGGGCAAGCCCTGTCGCTGCTGGTGACGGATGCTATTCGCCGTACGCCTGCCGGCGACGCCGTGCGGATTACCGGTGGCGAGACTAACCCCTCGGATCGCGCCGGCGCGGCCGCTGCGGCCGCTGCACCGGGGGCTGCGGCGATGGTTCATCTCACCATCAGCCACGGCGCGCTTGCCGGACGCATGACCGATATCGCGCTGGCCGATCGCCTCATCACTGCGCTCGGGGGACGCGTGCAGCACGGTGACGAGCGAACCGTGATTTCGGTGCCCGCCGCACCCAGTGGCCCCGGTTCTGCTATTGGGCTGGAGAGTGGTTCAACTCCTATCAATGCGGCGGGCCGGAGCAGCGTCACGCCCTAAGGGCGTTGGTAAGGCCGTTGGTCAGGCTGGCGGTGACGCTGGCGCGGGCCGCGCCGGGGGGCGATTCTCCCGAACGTGACCGAGCTGCGCGCCGCGCCTCCAGACGACCGAGACCCGCCACCGAAGAGAGGCAAGGCGGGCCGCCGCGACGTGTCCGCTGCGGCCCGTGGGCGTTCAGGACACCGGCGCTCGCTCGCTGGCAGGCTGCGGAGCATTGGACACACGCTGGGCCCGGGATTGATCACCGGGGCGGCGGACGATGACCCGTCCGGGATCTCCACCTATTCCCAGGCTGGCGCAGCATACGGATACGGGCTGCTGTGGACCGCTCTCGTCACGTGGCCGCTCATGATCGCCGTACAGCTGATGTGCGCCCGCATCGGCACCGTGGCGCGCGCGGGGCTCGCAAGTGTCCTCCGGGATCACTATTCCGCCCGGCTACTCTGGTTTGCCTGCAGCCTGCTCCTGGTCGCCAATACCGTGAACATCGCGGCCGATCTCGGCGGCATGGGCGCGGCGGCCGCACTGCTGACAGGCGTCCCATCGCGGATCTTCGTGCCGGTCTTCGCCGCGCTGGTGCTGGGGTTGCTCGTCTTCGCGTCGTACGCGGTGATGACGCGTCTCCTCAAGTGGCTGACGTGGTCGCTGTTCGCCTATGTCGTCGCGGCATTCCTGGCGCATCCGCACCTGTCTGACGTCATACGCGGAACACTGCTGCCGCAGTCTCTGACGCAGAAGGGAGTCCTGCTGACGATCGTGGCGCTGCTGGGTACCACCATCTCCCCGTATCTGTTCTTCTGGCAGGCCGCGCAGAACGCCGAGGAAGACGAGCATCTCACGGCCCACATGGGTGACCGGCCGCGGCGCACGGTGGTACGCGAGCTTCGCGGCGTGCGGGCAGATGTGATCGTTGGCATGACCCTGTCGAACGGCATCATGTACTTCATCATTCTCACCGCCGGCGCCACACTGCATCAGGCCGGGCTGACCGATGTCCAGACGGCGCAGGAAGCGGCACAGGCGCTCCGGCCGATCTCCGGGGCGCTGTCATCCGTGCTCTTTGCCGCCGGGATCGTCGGCACCGGCATGCTGGGCGTTCCGGTACTCGCCGGGTCCGCGGCATATGCCGTGGCCGAGGCTCGCGGGTGGGCACGTGGGATGGACCTCCACGTGCGGGCGGCACCGCATTTCTATACGCTGATCGGTGTCGCCACCGTGCTCGGGACGCTCCTCGATTTCACCCATCTCAACCCGATCCGCATGCTGTTCTGGTCGGCGGTGATCAACGGTCTGCTCGCGCCGCCGCTCATCGTGATCGTGATCCTGGTGTGCAACAACGCCGCGGTGATGGGTGAGCATCGAAACGGCTGGGTACTCAACCTGTTCGGCGGCATGACCGCGCTCCTGATGAGCGCCGCGGCGGTCGCCCTGGTGGCGACGTGGCTATGAGGCCCCAGCGATTACCTCGCGATAGCTCGCGTCGAGGCGGTCGAGCTCACGCTCCCAACTGAGCGCCTCGGCGGTCGCGCGCGCGCCAGCGCCGAGGCGGCACGTCTGTGCGCGGTTGCTGGCGATCGTCACCATGGCCGCCGCCATCGCCTGCACGTCGGTGGCGGACACGGCGAGCCCGTTCACGTCATGGTGCAAGTGGTCGGCGACCCCGCCCGCCGGCACCGCGATGACTGGCAACCCGCTCGCCATGGCTTCCAGGACCACGAGGCCAAGCGTCTCGGTCAGGGACCCAAACACAAACGCGTCGCTGCTCGCATAGAGCACAGGCAGCTCGGCGCGGCGATCGAGGTAGCCCAGGAAGATCGTCCCGGGCGGGGCGGCCGCGCGAAGCGCCGGCTCCTGGGGTCCGGCGCCAGCGATCACGAGCCGCGTGGAGTCGCGCGGCAACCGGCTTTGCGCGATCGTATACGCGCGGATGATGTGCTCCACTCGCTTCTCGGCGGCAAGCCGTCCGACGTAGACGAACGTGAAGCGGCCGCCGATGCCGAGCCGTTCGCGCCATTCGGCGCAGCGATTCCGCGGGTGATACGCTGCGATGTCGACGCCACGACCCCAGACTTCGACGTCACCGGCGCCGTTCCGGAGGAGGTCCTCGCGCGCCGGATGCGAGGGCGTGTACGTGCGCCGGCTGCGCCGGTGGAATCGCGCGATGTAGCGCGAGATCGGGCCCCGCATCCACGGGATGCCGTACGCGGCGGCGTACCGCGCGAAATCCGTATGGTACGATGACACGAGGGGCAATCCGGCGCGGCTTCCGGCCATCTGGCCGAGTCGTCCGAGCATGAACTCCGTCTCGCTGTGGACGAGATGCGGCTGGAATCGCCGCACGAGGCGCGCGATGGCCGTGTAGGACGGCGCGGCGAGTCTGACGTCGGGATAGCGGGGCATCGCCACGCTGGCCACGCATTCCAGCACCGACTCGCCGCCGGTTCCGGCTTCGGTGAACACGCTCGCGGAGGCCGCGGGATAGCGCGGCGCGACGACCGCGCATTCCCACCCCCGGCTCTGGAGGCCCGCCACCGAGATGGCGGTGACGACGGAGACGCCGTTGACCTGCGGCGGGTATGTGTCTGAGCAGAACAGGATGCGCATTCGCGTCGTGCAGAAATGTGTACGCGCCCGGTGCCGCCCCAGCCGTCGTCGCCGAACCGTGCGGCAAGCGTTACGTGGACGTCACACAACGGCGTGCTCGCCGTGGCGTTGGTCTCGTCTATTGTGCGTGTGCACGCGACGGCTGCACGGGCACCGCGGTGACGTGTAGCGCGACGCGACAATGTCCGTCCATCACCCCGGAGTCGCCATGAATGGATCGGCCGCGATCGACCGCGTCGTGCTGGTGGTGCTCGATGGCCTGCGTCCCGATGCCGTGGACGCGTTCCGGCTGGATCACGTCGCGGAGCTCGCCGGCCGCGGCGCGACGACCTTCAACGCGCGGACCGTCACGCCGAGCGTCACCGCCGCCGCCATGGCATCGCTCTTCACGGGGCTCGCTCCCGCCCGGCACGGCGTCGTCAGCGACCGGTTCCACGTGCCGCGGCGGCGGGGCCCCGTCGACCCGCTGCCGCGGGTCCTCACCGCCGCGGGACTGCCGTCGTCGGCGTTCGTCGGATCGCTCCCCGCACTCTACGCCGGTCTGGCGCGGCAGATCGCCCGGCACATTGGCCTGGGGCGAGCCGTGTGTTCGGGCGAGACCGCGCGCGCGATCGTCGCGAGCGCCAGGCCCACGCTCGTGCAGCAGGAGCACGGCTTGATCGTGCTGCACTGGCCGGATGCCGACCGCGCCGGACACGAACATGGGTGGATGTCGCGGCCGTACGAAGCGGGTGCGCGCGCCATGGATCAGGCGCTGGGAGACCTGCTCGGCATCGTGTCACGCACCGGAGAGGACAACACCCTGATCATTGCGCTCGCGGACCACGGTGGTGGCGGCGCGGTCGCGAACGATCACGACAGCGTGCATCCCGCGGACCAGACGATTCCGATCATCCTGGCTGGAGCGGGCGTGGAAACCGGCGTACTTGCCGGACCAGTGAGTCTCCTCGACGTGCCGCCGACCGTGCTGTGGGCACTCGGCGTGACCTGTCCGCCGTCGTACGAGGGACGCGTTCTCACTGAGGCGTTCGCGACCGCCGAGCCGCGCGTCGTAGTTGCGGCCTAGCGGGGGAGCCCCCAGGCGCGTCCGCAAGCCGGCCCGAACGGCGGTTACAGAATCGTTGCCTGGCTGCTGTCACATCGGATCCGCTGGCGGGTATCCATAAGCACATGGGGACATCGATCCTCGAGCGCCTGGACGCTCAAGACCGCGCGCTGTTTGCCCGCTGGACCATCGAGCGGCCGGCCGATGTTCGCCGTATCTGGGTCGCGTGCACCCACCTCGGCGGGCTTCGGTGCATTGCCGTCCTGGCGGGGGTTCCGCTGTTGGCAGGCGGCCCGTTGCGGACGGTGGCGCTTCACGCGGTGATGTGCATCGCGATCTCGCACGCCATCGTGCAACTCCTCAAGCGGAACGTCCTGCGGGCGCGGCCGGCGGATCGCGCCGCATCGCTGGTGGCCGTGCCGGATGAGTTCTCGTTTCCCTCCGGTCACGCGACCTCCGCGATGGCGATTGCGGTGGTGTACGCGGCGGCCTATCCCGCCTGTGCGTTGCCGCTGGTGGTCGTGGCCGCGGCCGTGGGGTTCTCGCGCGTCAGACTCGGCGTGCACTACCCGGGCGACGTGCTGGCCGGCCAGGTGATCGCGATCGTCACTGACGTGGTGATCCTCAGCCTGATCTGAGCGTTAGCGGCCTCGGACGGGGGTCGCGCGGGTGGCCTGAGGGCTTCGCCAGCGGGTTGTCCAATGAGCGCCCGGCGGCCCTACTGGCGTAGCAGGTGTGGAATTGCCGGTCCAGACACGCTTTGGGCGGTTCCGGGGCGTTGCGTTGGCCGCGGGTCGGTCGTGTTGCTCCGTACCCCCTGATCACCCTGACCGGCATCACGCTAGAGCACCACTCGCATTGAAGCTCATGGCCTCTGTCACGCCGTCCCCCAACGATCCCCTTTCGCCATCGGCTCTTTCGCCGTTGCAGCTCAAACGGGAACGGCTGCGGTTCACCAATTTCCGCTTCGTACGCACACCCTCGGGGTTGTGTACCGCCGAAGTCGAGCTGGAGTGGCTTGACGGCGTCACGGTCGTCGGCAAGGCCAGCGGCCAGTCGAGCCCCATGGGCGACCTCCGCATCGCCGCCGAAGCTGCCTTGCGCGCCCTGGAAAGCTTTTCCGGCGGTGCAATCGAATTCGAGCTGGCGGGGGTCAAAGCACTGCGCGCGTTCGATGCGAACATCGTGATCGTGGCGCTGGGCCTGCGAAAGGGCGAGGGTCCGCAGCGCCTGCTGGGGAGCTATCTTGCCGAGCGCGATCCGGTACGGGCCGCGGTCATCTCCGTATTGAACGCGACGAACCGCCTCCTGGGCAATTTCATCGCCACACGGTGATCCTGTTGGGCGATGGGCGCTCGTGAGGATCCACCCGACAGCATGCGGGGTACCCCGGGCCATGGATCGCGACGCACGATGCACTCCTGTGCGTAAGACCTGGTATGGCAGCGCGCGATACGCGCGCCCCCAGTTCCGCGGTGCCGGCACGTTGGCGCGCTGGCTGATCCTGTTCGGTGCGTTGCTGCTCTCCGCCTGTCATCACCATGCACCGCCATCCGTCGCCCTGAGGCCGGTGCCGGCTCCCGGCGTCCCGCCGGCAACGGCCTCTCCCGATACGCTCGCCGCGACGCCCGCTGCGCCCGACACGACCGTGACGCATTCGGAAGTCACCCAGCAGGCACTGCGAGTGTTCGGCGATTCCGTCGGCGGCGCACAGGCCGCTGGCGGCTCGGGCGACAGCACCGCGGCTAGCGGGGACCCCGCGTCAGGTCCCACCTGGGACATCGACGTGCGGTCTTATGCGACGCAGGCGCGGGTGTCACACTTCGTCTCGCTCTTCAGTGGGGGGGCCCGCGACGTCTTCACACAGTGGGTCCAGCGAGGCACCCGCTACGAGCCGCTGATCCGGGGCAAGCTGCGGCAGGCGGGACTGCCCGAAGACATGGCGTATCTGCCGATCATCGAGAGCGGCTATTCGCCAAACGCGTATTCCTCAGCCGCGGCCGTCGGGATGTGGCAGCTCATGACGTCCACCGCGCGCGGCGCGGGACTCCGTGTCGACTGGTGGGTGGATGAGCGGCGCGATCCGGTCCGCTCGACGGATGCCGCGATCCGGTTCCTGCGATACCTGAAAGATCAATTCGGGTCGATCTATCTCGCCGCGGCCGCGTATGACGGTGGTCCCGGGCGGATCTCGCGCGGCCTGGCGCGCTACGCGGGCGACTTCGAAGGGACGACGGGCGATGATCTGTTCTTCGCGCTCGCCGACAAGAAGTACCTGCGGGGCGAAACCAAGGATTACGTGCCGCAGTTGATTGCGGCGGCACTCGTGGCCAAGGAGCCGGCCCGCTACGGCCTGCACATCGAGCCGATGGAGACGTACGCGTATGACTCGGTGCGTGTGGGTCCGGCCACGCCGCTGGCCGCGATCGCGAAGGCATCCGATGCGCCGCTCGCCACGATCGCCGATCTCAACCCGTTCATCCTGCGCGGCGTGACGCCGCCCAAGGACTCCTTCACCGTCCGCGTACCGGTCGGAGCGGCGGCGGCATTCGACAGCAACTTCACCGTCTTGTCCGAGCGGGATCGCACCGCCTTCACGCGGGTCACCACCCGCAAGGGTGATGGCTTCGGCTCGATCGCCGAGCGCTCGGGCGTCAGTGTGCGTCACCTCAAATGGTACAATCCGGGCGTCCACCCTCTGAAGAGCGGCCGGCTGCCGGCCGGTGACGTGGTGCTTGTCCCGTCGGCCGCGGTCGCCGCCGCAGCGCTCGATGTCCCGGATCCCTCGATCGAACGGTACGGGAGTGGTCGCGGCATCCACATCGTGAAGCGCGGGGAATCCCTCGGCCGCATCGCGATGCACTATCACACCACTGTCGCCACGCTCATGCGGCTGAACGGCCTCCGCAAGAGCATCATTCTTCCGGGACAGGCGCTCGTGGTATCGGGCTCCGCGATGCCTGTGCACAAGCACCCGGTGGTGCACAAGGATTAGCGTCGCGGCCGGCACCGGGCGTCTTGCCAGCGCGATCTTCGCCGCGCAATGGTTCGCGGGACGACCCGAGGATGACGTGGGGAATGACACGAGGGCCGGCTTCTGCTGAAGCCGGCCCTCGTGTTGCCGGTGACTGCTTCCGGGTACTTCCTAGTTGATCACGCCCGAACCCTTGTATCCCTTCGTGACTTCCCGCTCGTAGCCGTTCGAGGGGTCGCGGCCCTGAGCGACCGACATGTCAACTGCACCTTCGCCGCGGTTGTACACAAGCAGTGCGAGATTGAGGTCGCCGTGATTCTCGCGCACGAGCGAGCGGAGATACCGGAACCCGACGCGGAGATTGGTTTCCCGCTTGTACAGACCATCGTGACTGATTCCCGGCACGAAGAATTGCGCCGTAGCCGGCATCATCTGCGTGAGGCCGAGCGCGCCGGCGGAGCTGGTCGCGTGTTCGTTGAAGTCGCTCTCGGCCTTGACCAGCCGGAATCCGAGTTCCGGCTCGATGCCTTCGGCGATCGCGATGTCGTAGACCGACGCCGAGAGATCGGCGCCGATATGGTACTGGCTGGAATAGTGAACGATGGCATTGAGCCGCTCGAGCTGCGCGTTGGCGAGATCGAGCTGGCCCTTCGTGGCTTCCAATTCGTCCTTGAGATGCTGGGATCCGAAGCCGAACAGCGTTCCGGACGAGGCATCCGACATGGCGCGGCCGGCGGCCTGGGCCTCCGGCGTGTTGCGAGCCGCGACGAGGACCGCGACGATCGCGGCCACGCCAACGGCTGCTGCCATCTGCCTCACGCGGGCGCGGTGACGTTCATGCTGCCCACGTCGTTCGTATGCGCTGTGCACCATATGATGGTCCCTCGTTCCCGCTGAAAGGTTCGTAGCGTCAGACGGGCTACCCTCACCCGGGTGGTGCCCACGGACCGTCGGATCCGGTGTTGCGGGTACAAAAGGCAACCGCCGTGCCATGGTTGACCCCCTCATTTCCGAACCCAATGACCGCTCCGGCCGCCCCGCTTCTCCTCGAGGCAAATGTCCGAAATGACCATGCCCTTATCTAGCGCCTTGGCCATGTCGTAAACGGTGATAAGCGTCACTGCCACGGCGGTCAAAGCCTCCATTTCGACCCCTGTCTTTCCGACAGTCCGCGCCACGGCTTCGGCGCGAAGCCCCGGAATTGTAGAGTCCGGTACCACAGTCACTTGCAGGTCTGTCAGAGCCACCGGGTGACAGAGCGGAACGAGGTCCGCCGTCCGCTTTCCTGCCAAGATGCCTGCCACGCGAGCCACCGCAATGACGTCACCTTTTTTGACAGTGTTTTCGACGACCGCGCGGAGCGTTCCCGGCGTCATGCGGATGATACCTGTCGCGCGGGCGAGACGCTCGGTGTCGTCTTTGCCGCTCACGTCCACCATCCGTGCGGCCCCGCCGGGGCCCACATGCGAGAGGCGCCGGGGCGGTCCCGCCGAGGCCTTTCCGGGTCTGGCGCGGTCGCCCGGACGCCGGGGCTCGCTCATCCGCGGCGCGGAGGCGGCATGCGAAGCGTCCGGAGCAGACCTGCGGCGACCAGCTGCGGGTTGACGTTGCCATCCGCACGCGACTGGGCCTCGGCGACCGCCGCGACCGCCGCGCTTGCGGCCCGTGCACCCTGGTCATCCATCTGCTCGGCCGCGGTCCGCGCCCGCGCGGTCATTTGCTCCGTCAGGGCGTCGAGGACATCGGAGAACGCACCCCGGGCACCGGCCGCGCCTTGCTGGAGGGCGAGCCGGTAGCGCGCGGATGCGCGCGCGGACTGCGCGGCCTCGATGAGGGCGCTCGCCCGATCGCTCGCGGCGCCCCGCGAGTCCCCGAGGAGCGTGCCTGGCGCGCCACGCGCCCGCCGTATCCGGTCCGCGTCGCTCGCCGCCGGCCCCGCGGCATCGAGCGCCGCTCGCACCTGCGGATGGCGAAGCCAATCGGCAACGTCCGCCGCGTCGAGTGGCGACACGCGAATGGCGGCGACGCGCGACCGCACCGTGGGGAGCAGTGCGCCCGGTTCACTCGAGGTCAGAATGATCGTCGTGTCTGCAGGCGGCTCCTCGAGCAGCTTGAGCAACGCATTGGCGGCGGCGTCGGCGCCCTCCTGAGCCACCATCCGCTCCGCATCACCAATCACCAGCACCTTCCGGGGGCTGACCGCGGGCGTCAGCGCCGCGTCGTGCGCGAGCGCGCGGATGGTCGACACGTAAATGGCTTCCGTGCCGTCGGCGGGCCCGTACAGGAGGCCGTTCCGCATCCGCTCCGCGATGGCGTCCGCATACTCGCGGGCCACCTCGGCGGCGCCGATGTCGGGATCCTTCGGCCGCGGCCGTGGGAACACCCATCGCAGATCCGGGTGGGCAACCTCGGCGGCGTAGCGGCACGACATGCACTCTCCGCAGGCGGCCAGCTCGCCTGTGTCGTCGCGAATCGCAGGGTTGGTGCAGAGAAGCGTCTCGGCCAGCCAGAGGGCGAGGCGCTGCTTCCCGATGCCGCGGGGCCCGTGGAGCAGCAGGCTCGCGGGCAGGGAGCCGCGCCCCGCGGCCGCCGCCAAACGCGCGCGCAGCGCCGCGTGACCGATCAGAGGAACCCGTTTACCGGCCGGCACGACGAAATATGGGTCCGGATGTACCAGATCGTGAGGGCCGCGGCGGCTCGCCGCAGCGCTAGATTGCTCATCGTGACGTTCCCCGGCGCATCACCGCGTACGAATGGCGAGCCACCCGCGCTCCACGATCGGGCGCGGGACAACCTGCAGTTCATCCGCGAGACGATGGAACGCGCCGGTGCGTTCACGGCGATTTCGGGGCTGGGCATGATGGTGATGGGCGTGCTGGCGACGATCGCGGCCTGGGTCGCGGCCCGGCAGCCGGAACGACAGGCGTGGCTCGGTACGTGGCTGACTGCGGCGGGACTCAGTGCGGCCGTATCGCTCTGGGCGATCGTCCGGAAAGCGAGAGCGACGGGCACGCCGCTGTTGTCGGGACCTGCGCGCAAGCTGCTGCTGGGATTCTCTCCGCCCATGCTGGTGGGGGCGCTGCTGACGGTCGCGCTGTTTCGCGCGGGGCTCGACGGTCTCCTGCCGGGAATGTGGTTGCTCCTGTACGGCACGGCGGTCATTTGCGGAGGCACGTACTCGGTGCCGATCGTCCCGGTGATGGGCCTCTGCTTCGTGGCGCTCGGTGCCGTCGCGGTGCTTGCACCCGGCGCGTGGGGAGGGCGGGAGTTGGCGGTGGGATTCGGTGGCTTCCATCTTGTATTTGGTGCGGCGATCGCGCGGAGGTACGGTGGCTAAGGCTTCGGCGGTTCCGAAGGATCGCGGGCGCGGTGCGGACGAGGACCGATCGGTCCGGCGGACGGGTGGACGGGCCGCCGGCGTCTCCGCGGCGCTCGACCGGCTTATCCATGAACGGCTCAGACTGGGCATCGTCAGCGCCCTGGCGGTCAACAGCACGCTCAGCTTCAACGAGCTGAAACAGCTCATGCACGCCACGGACGGTAACCTCAGCGTCCACGCGCGCAAACTGGAGGAGGCGGGGTATATCGCCTGTGCCAAGAGCTTTTCGGGACGGGTGCCGCGGACCGAATACCGGCTGACGGCGGCCGGCCGGCGAGCCCTGGAGCGTTACCTCGACCATATGGAAGCACTCATTCAGGTGACGCGAGAGCGATAGGACGCGGCTCCTTTTTTTTTCGGAAAAACTTCATGGCGCAAAGTACTTCACCTTCTCCTCCTCTCTCGCAGGGCACCGGTCTGCACGTCGCCATCATTATGGATGGCAACGGCCGGTGGGCCGCCGCACGCGGGCGCCCCCGCGCGATGGGGCATGCAGCGGGCGTGACGGCCTTGCGTCGCATCGCCGAGGCGGCACCCCTCCACGGCATCACCACGCTGACCGTGTACGCCTTCTCGGCCGACAACTGGAATCGCCCGCGATCGGAAGTAGCGGCACTGATGACACTGCTGCGTCGCAGCTTGGCGACCGAGGTCGACCGGTGCGTCCGCAACGACGTCCGGTTGTCGATTGTCGGGCGCCGCGACCGCCTGCCCAATCCACTGGTTCGCGCGATCGAGTCGGCCGAGGAGGCGACAGCCTCAGGCCGGCGGCTGTGGCTGCGAGTGGCGGTCGACTACTCGGCGCGTGATTCGATGGCCCGCGCGGCCGCATGCTGGTCGCAGCCCCTGCCTCCGACACGTGAAGAGTTTGCCGCGATCCTCGCGGCGGTCGATGCGTCGCCGGTCGCTCCTGATGTCGATCTGTTGATTCGTACCGGCGGTGAGCAGCGGCTCAGCGACTTCCTGCTCTGGGAGAGCGCCTATGCCGAACTCTATTTCACGCCGCGCATGTGGCCGGATTTCGATGCCGCGGATCTGGGGCGCGCCGTGGCCGAGTACCGGCGGCGCGACCGGCGGTTCGGCGCGCTTCCACAGGCGGCCGCAGGCTGAGTCCCTGCCGGACGGCGTGAGACCCGGCGGGAGCTGCTAGCCGGCGCTCCGGAGCCGGCGCGCCGCATCGAGCACCGCGGCGCGTGCGTGTTCGGCCGTGTCGGCGACGGCAGCCACATGCCCCATCTTGCGCGCGGGCCGCGGATCGCGCTTCCCGTACAGGTGAATCCGCGTTCCTGGGACGGCCAGGGCAGCAGCGAAGTCCGGCGGCCGCCCACCAGCCCACGCATCACCCAGCACATTCGCGATCGCGGCCGGCCGCAGGATGCTGGTATCGCCGAGCGGCAGGTCGCAGATGGCCCGCACGAGCTGCTCGAACTGGCTGGTGGCGCAGCCCTCGATCGTGTGGTGAAAGCTGTTGTGCGGCCGGGGCGCGAGCTCGTTGACGAGCAGGCGCCCGTCACGCAGCACGAACATCTCGACGGCGAGCAGGCCGACGACGCCGAGCGCGCTGGCGATGGCCACCCCCATCTCGGTGGCGCGCGCGGTGATCGTGGCGCCGATGGGCGCCGGAATGACCGACCACGCCAGCTGGCCGGCCTCGTGATGGTTCAACGCCACTGGGAACACCGCTCGATCGCCGTTGAGCCGGCGCGCGACCATCACCGAGATCTCCACCTCGAGATCGAGCGCGCGCTCGATGACGCAGCGGGTCGCGCGGAGCGCCTGCCATGCCGCCTCGCATTCGTCCGGCCGCGAGACGCGAATCTGGCCGCGCCCATCATAGCCGCCCGTGGATGCTTTGATGTAGCACGGCCCCCACGCAGCGACTGCTGCTTCACACTCGCCGGCCGACCCGGCGATCCGGTAGTCGCCGACCGGAAATCCCTGTGAGACGAGCCAGTCTTTCTGCCGCGCGCGGTGCTGCACGATGGCGAGTGTGGCGGCGCCGGGATGCGTGGGGGCGTGGCGTGCCGCGGCCTCGAGACTTTCGATGCCGACCCGCTCGATCTCGATCGTCACGACATCGCTGGCGCGCGCGAGGCGCGCCGCGGCATCGGCGTCGTCCCATCCGGCGACGATGGTCTCCGTTGCCAGCGCGGACGCCGGGCAGTCGGGCTCGGGGTCGAGCACGCGCACGTCATAGCCCATGTCGCGTGCGGCGAGCGCGGTCATCCGGCCGAGCTGTCCTCCGCCGAGGAAGCCGATCGTGGCTCCGGGGAGGATCGATCTCTGACTCACGCGCCCACCCCGATCAGTGCCCGCACGCGGTGCGCACGCGCGTGTGTTGCGGCGTCACTTCTTGCCGGGCGGCGGCAGAATTTGCGCGAGCACCTCGTCACGCCGGCCAGCGCGCCATGCGCGGAGCCGCTCGCCCAGTGACGGGTCGTGCAACGCCAGAATCTCAGCCGCGAGAACCGCGGCATTCGCCGCTCCGGGCGCGCCGATCGCCAGCGTCCCGACCGGCACGCCCTTCGGCATCTGCACGATCGAAAGCAGCGAGTCGAGACCGTTGAGCGACGTGGCTGGTACCGGGACACCGAGGACGGGCAGCAAGGTCTTCGCCGCCAGCATGCCCGGCAGATGGGCGGCCCCGCCGGCGCCAGCGATGAGGACCTGCAGTCCGCGGCCGGCCGCCGCTTCCGCATACTCGAACAGCCAGTCCGGCGTGCGGTGCGCGGAGACGACGCGTGTTTCGAACGGCACTTCGAACTCGCGGAGCAACTCGCACGTGCTACTGAGGCACTGGTAGTCGCTCTGGCTCCCCATGACCACGCCGACGCGTGGCGTGGTTCCAGTACTCGAACCGGCCCGCTTCCGGGGTGGGGTCACGGGGCGCTGGCCGGCCGGCATGGGTGGACGTGCGGCAACGATTCGGACCGGCGCTGAGAGCGCGGAAGAGAATGGCTACGAATTGTCACGAGGCGCCAGCTCCCGAGGAGGGACTCGAACCCCCGACCCGGCGGTTAACAGCCGCCTGCTCTACCAACTGAGCTACTCGGGAAGAATCAACAAAGTTAGGATCGGCAGGAAGACGGGTCAAGCAAGCCCGCGGGCACTTCGTCCGCCGCGACCGGAGGCCGCGAATGCGCTCACCGTCTGACGGCCCGGCCCTGGCGCGCCGCCAGTTGCCCGTGGCGCAGCAGCCGGCGGAGCGTCCCGCAGGACGGTGCGTAACCAGCGTCCCGTGTGGGAGGCCTCGACCTCCGCGACTTCCTCGGGGCGCCCCATCGCGACGACCCGCCCGCCTTCGTCGCCCGCTTCGGGGCCAAGGTCGATTACCCAGTCGGCCAGCTTGATGACGTCGAGGTTGTGCTCGATCACGACGAGCGTGTGTCCCTGCTCCAGCAGCCGGTCGAAGACTTCGGCGAGCTTGCGGATGTCATCGAGGTGCAATCCGGTGGTTGGTTCATCCATCACGTAGAGTTTCCTGCCTGCGCCGCGTCCGGACAGCGCCAATTCGCGCGCGATCTTGATGCGCTGCGCCTCGCCGCCGGAGAGGGTCGTCGCGGGCTGGCCGAGGCGGAGATAGCCCAGCCCGACCCGCTGCAATTGCCACAGGGACGCGGCGAGCCGCTCCTCCGTGGGGAAATACCGCACCGCCTCATCCACCGTCAGCTCGAGGATCTGCGCGATGTTCTTCCCATGCACCGTGACCTCGAGCACCTCCGGCTTGTACCGTGTGCCCCCACAGATCTCGCAGGGCACGAAGACGTCGGCCATGAACACCATCTCGACTTCGAGATACCCGGCGCCTTCGCACGCCTCGCATCGTCCGCCGGGGACATTGAAACTGAATGAGCCGCTCGAATATTTCCGCTCGCGTGCCAACGGCCTGGCCGCGAAGATCCGCCGGATCTCGTCGAACGCCTTGATATACGTCACGGGATTCGAGCGCGGGGAGCGGCCGATCGGGGCCTGATCGATCAAGACGACATCGTCGATCGCGTCGACGCCAGTCAGCTTCTCATATCCGCCGACACGTTCGCCGAGGTGCCGTTTGGCCGTGTGCTCGCCGCGGAGCCGGGTTTCGAGCGCGTGGTACAGGACATCGTGCACGAGCGTGCTCTTTCCGGAGCCCGAGACGCCCGTCACGGCGGTGAACGCACCGATCGGGATCCGGATGTCGGCATCGCGGAGATTGTGCTCACGCGCGCCGGTGAGCGTCAGCCATCGTGGTCCGACGCGGCGCCGTTCGGCCGGCAGTGGGATCTGCCGTGCACCGGTCAGATACTGGCCGGTCAGCGGGCTTTCGGCGGCCCGGGCCACCGGTCCCGCGAAGACGACCGTGCCGCCGTTCGTGCCGCTGCCGGGTCCAAGCTCGACCATGAAGTCCGCGCGGCGGATCGCTTCGGGATCGTGCTCGACCACCAGCACCGTGTTGCCGGCGTCGCGGAGGCGAGTGAGCAGGCGCAGCAGCCGGTCCATGTCGCGCGCGTGGAGTCCGATCGACGGCTCGTCGAGCACGTAGAGTGTGTCGACGAGATGGGAGCCGAGTGAGTTCGCGAGCGTGATGCGCTGCGCTTCGCCGCCGGACAGTGTGCGGGCCCCGCGGTTGAGGGACAGGTAGGTGAGTCCCACGTCGCACATGAACTGCACGCGCCCGCGCGCCTCGGCTACGACGTGGTCGGCGACCTGCTGCTCGAACGGTGACAGCGCGAGCGTATCGAGCCACGTGAGGAGCCGCTCCGCCGGTAGATCCGAGACGTCCGCAATCGTGCGTCCGGCGACCCGGACCTGCAGCGCTTCGGGGCGCAGCTTCGCGCCATGGCAGGCGGGGCACGTCTGGGCCGACTGGTATTGCCGCAGGAATACGCGGATGTACTGCTTGTAGCGCTTGGCCTCGAGCCGTTTCAGGAAGGGCAGAATACCGGTGTAGCTGCCATTTTTCGCACTCGTCTTGGCGTTGAGGAGCCGGTCACGCTGCGCGGTCGTGAGCGATTCCCACGGAGCGTCGGCCGGAATGCCCTCGCGGCGCGCGAAGTCGGCCAGCGTCCTTCGCTGCTTGTCGTAGCGCGGCTTGGTCCAGGGGTCGATCGCGCCATCCTTCAACGATCGGTCGGGATAGGGAACGATCATCTCCTCGGTGTATTCGAGGACCGCTCCGAATCCGTTGCAGGTGGGACAGGCGCCACGCGGGTTGTTGAACGAGAACAGTTGCGGGCTCGGCGCAGGCGCGACGGTCCCATCGTACGGACATTCAAAACGCTCGGTAAACCGGAGACGCGTGACCGGCGGATCATCTTCAGGACTACCACGTTCAGCACTACCACGTTCAGCACTACCACGTTCAGCACTACCACGCTCAGCACTGCCACGGACGCGCATCGCTTCGGTGAGCAGGATGACGCAGTCGCGATCCCCCTCGCGGAACGCCGTGGCCACCGCATCGGTCAGGCGGCCGGCGACCTCGGGGCCTGCGACCAGGCGGTCGATCACCACCAGGGCGCCGGGTGCATCGGCGAGGTCGATCCCCGCGGCAGCCAGCTCGTCGAGCTGGTACGTGACGCCGCCGGCGTTCACCCGCACGAAACCTTGCGCCCGCAGGTTGTCGGCCGCGACGTCGTGCGTGACCTCGGAGGACACGCGGAGCGGGAACGCGACGGCGAACCGGGTGCCCGCGGGGAGCCCGAGGACCGTATCGGTGACCGACTGGACCGTGTCGGGACGCATCTCGCGCCCGCAGACCGGACACATCGTGTGTCCGGCCCGGGCCCAGAGGAGGCGGAGATAGTCGTAGATCTCGGTCGCGGTGCCGACGGTAGACCGGGACGTCTTGGTCGGGTTTTTCTGCTCGATGGCCACGGCGGGCGACAGGCCGTCGATACTGTCCACGTCCGGCTTCTCGACGCGCTCGAGAAACTGCCGTGCGTAAGCCGACAGCGACTCGACGTACCGCCGCTGGCCCTCGGCGTAGATCGTGTCGAAAGCGAGGGAGGACTTTCCGGAGCCGGATGGACCGGTGATGACCGTAAACATCCGGCGCGGAATCTCGAGATCGATGTTCCGGAGGTTGTGTTGCCGCGCGCCGCGGATGATGAGGCGGTCTTTCACGTCTCAAAGTTAACGCAGCCCCGAACAAAAGCCGACCCGCGCGAATGGCTACGTGCTGGCCGTACGGGCTCCTATAGGCGTCGCAGCAGCCTGCCGACGAGGAGGATGACGATGGCGCCCAGCGTCGCCAGCGCGAGTGATCGCGGCTCGAATCGCTCAGCGGTCACCGAGCCCCAACCCACCGTCGTGCCGATCAGCCCGCCGATGAACGCACCGACGATGCCCAGCAGAATCGTCACGATGCATCCGGATGGATCGCGACCCGGCATGAGATACTTGGCGAGCGCGCCCGCCAGGAGCCCGAGAATGACCCAGTGCAGCCACTGTGGCACGCCACCTCCTTTGGCCTGGCTCGCCTCGCGCCGATGATCGGCGCCACGCGCGCCGGGTCTCCGGCGGGGGAGGATGCTGCACCGGGATACGCGCGGTCAACCCGGATTCAATATCTGGGTGCTGGTTGTTCTCCGAAGGCAGTGAGCCCACCCGGTGCTCCGCTGGTGTGTGCGTCCGGTTTGCCGGTGTGTGAGGCGTTGACAGGCGGTGACATTGGGGGCCATATGTCACGGTTCGCCGGCCGCGCCGCCCTGGCGCGCGCATCCTCTTGATCGACGGAGCATGACATGCCAGGAATCGCCAGAGTCGGAGCCGCTGTGGGACTCATGTGCGCGTTGGGGGCCTGCCAACCGAAGCACGACGCAGCGAATGCGGGCGACTCCGTCGCGGTGGCGGCGGCCCCCGCTGCGGCACCGGTGATCGTGACCGTCCATGCCCGCGACTTCGCGTATGACGCGCCGGACCAAATCGCGGCCGGGATGACAACCTTCCATCTGGTGAACGACGGCCCCGGGGTGCACCACCTCGTTCTCATCCGCCTGGACAGCGCGAAAACGGCAGCAGATCTCCAGGCCGCGATAAAGAACCCCGGCCCGCTTCCTGGCTGGGCAGTGCTCTCTGGCGGGCCGAACGCAGCGGAGCCGAAGGGGGAATCGACCGCGACCGTCGATCTGGCCCCTGGCAATTACGTGATGCTCTGCTTCGTCGACATACCGAACGGCGTGCCGCATTTCGCCAAAGGCATGGTCCGCCCGCTGACCGTGACGGCTGCGACGACGGCCAGCGCAGCCGCGCCCGCTACCGATGCCGTTGTGTCGTTGTCCGACTACACCTTCGCGCTATCGCAGCCGCTGACGGCCGGGCGGCACACTATCAAGGTCGAGACGGCGCCGGGCCAGCCGCACGAGCTCGTGCTCGTCCAGCTGGATCCGGGGAAGACGGAGAAGGACCTGCTCGCGTGGATGCCGAAGGAGCAGGGTCCGCCACCGGGCCATGTGGTTGGGGGCGCGTCCCCATCGACGTCAGGGTCCCCGGTCTACGTGTCCGTTGATCTCGTGCCAGGCAAGTACCTGCTGATCTGCTTCCTGCCGGACGGCAAGGACGGCAAGCCTCATTTCATGCACGGGATGATGAAGACCGTCGATATCGCGTGAAGTGGGCGCCGCGCGAGAGCGGCGTGGCGCGAAACGTGAAGTGACGGGAGAGAACGACGACGCCCTCAGGCGTCGGACTGCCACGCCTTCGACTGGCGGGCGGTCACCCAGTCACGTGCGAACGTGGGCGGGGTGGTGCCGGCCGCCACGCGAGTCGCGTACTGTACGATGCCGGCGAAGAGCGCTTGGCTTTCGGTATTGGCCTCGATCTCGACGTCGAGCAGAACATCGCCCTCGCCGTTTACGGCTCGGTAGCGCCAGTGCACGTGCGAGTGGTCAGCGCGAGGGAAGGGGATCGGGCTCATAACAGACCCAATGTAGGATCACGGATGGCGACCGCATGGTTCGAGGATGATTTCAGCCGCCGCCCGATCGAGCACATAAAAGATGACAACTGAGCAAGTCCGACACCCTCATTCTTGCAGTCCCGGTTTTTGGCCCGGTCGCAGCGTGCGTCCATCGCGCTGCCGAGCGGACTCAACAGCCACGACATTCGGCGCTGCGGGTACCTGCCTCCGATATACGTGACCCCGGCCCCCCCCGACGCCATCCGGGCCGCACTCGCGGCCGCCGCCACAACCCGGAACTACGAAAGCCGCGAACTCCGCGACGCGGTGTCGCAATTTGCCGCCGACCTCCATGCCGGCGGTGTCCCCCCGGAACGGGTGCTGATCGTCGTCAAGCAGCTTGCCGATGAAAGCTCGCTCACGGGAGTGAGCGACTGGTGGCGGTCGGTTGTCACTGACCGCCTCGTACGTTGGGCCGTCGAAGGCTACTACCGCATCGATCTGGGCGGACCTCCGACGGATGGGGGACCCCCCCTCTAACGCACCGCGCGCATGGCGGCGTCGCACGATTGACCCTCCGGCGCGCGGCGGGTTAGCCTTCGCCGACGATGGCGGATCCAGCGCGCGACGGCGGCATTCACGACGAAGACGCACTCGGCAAGGCGTACGACGGCCGGCTCATACGGCGGCTCGCGGCGTACGTCCGTCCGTATTGGCCGCTCGTCGCGGGGGCGATTGCATGCCTCTTCGCGGAAGGCGCTTCGCAGCTCGTCGGTCCGATCCTCACAGAGCGTGTGATCGACGTGGCGGTGCCGTACCACGACACGGCGCTCATCCGGAACGCGGTCCTGCTATTCGTCCTCACGCTCATCGTCCAATTCGCCTGCGCATACGGCGAGACGATTCTGACGAGTCTGCTCGGCCAACGCGTGATGCGGGACCTGAGGCTCCAGATGTTCGCGCATCTGGAGCGGCTGCCGATCGCGTTTTTCGACCGGAACCCGGTCGGCCGCCTCGTCACACGCGTCACGGCCGACATCGAGGCCCTCAACGAACTGTTCACGGCCGGCGTCGTGTCCGGCCTCGGCGATCTGTTCACGCTCGTCGCGATCGCGGTGCTGATGCTCGCGGTCGATTGGCGCCTCGCGGTCGCGTCGTTCGGGGTGATTCCATTCGTCTACCTGACGTCGCACATCTTTCGCATCAAGGTCCGCCAGGCCTACCGCGACATCCGCATCCGGCTTGCCCGGATCAACGCGTTCCTGCAGGAACGCCTCACCGGCATGCGCATCGTCCAGCTCTTCGGACGAGAGCGCAGCGAGGCCGCCCGGTTCGATGGATACAACCGCGGACACCTCGATGCGCATCTGCGGTCGATCACCGTGTACGCGCTCTATTTCCCGGCGATCGAAATCCTGACGTCGGTGGCGATGGCCAGCCTGATCGTGGGCGCCGTTGGCCGGGTGCACGCCACGACGCTCAAGATCGGCGTGGTGGCGGAATTCTTCCAATTGGTGCGCCGTTTCTTCCAGCCGCTGCAGGACCTCTCCGACAAATACAACACGCTCCAGCAGGCGATGGCCTCCTCGGAGCGGATCTTCAGACTGCTCGACGAGCCGGCCGGCGAGGCCGCCGACCCGCTGCCGCTGCCGGTCCGCGGCCGGGCGGCGCTCACCCAGGCTTCCCGGCCCGCCCCGGAGCAGAGCGCCCTGCGAGTTGCCGCTGCACCGGCCGCGTCCAACGCATCCGGTGTGACGATCGCGTTTGAGGATGTGTGGTTCGCCTACGACCTCGCGCACATGGCCGGCACGGCACAGCCGGCGAGGGAGCCGGAATGGGTGCTCAAGGGTGTGACGTTCCGCGCCGTTCCGGGCGAGACCGTGGCCATCGTCGGTCACACGGGGGCCGGCAAGACGACCGTGGTAAGCCTGCTGATGCGATTCTACGACCCGCAACGGGGCCGGATCACACTGGACGGCGTCGATATCCGGCAGATACCGGTGAGCGTATTGCGCGCGAAGATCGGCTACGTCCAGCAGGACATCTTCCTGTTCGCCGGTGATGTCGCCACCAACATCCGGCTTTCCAGCCCGCTCACGGATGCGGAGGTGGAGCGTGCCGCCGACCGTGTGGGCGCCGGCCGGATCATCCGCCGGCTTCCAAATGGCTACCACTACCAGCTCGGGGAGCGCGGTGCGTCGATCAGCGTCGGCGAGCGCCAGTTGCTGTCGTTCGCGCGGGCGATCGCCGCGGATCCGGCCCTGCTCATCCTCGACGAAGCGACGAGTGCGGTCGACAGCGAGATCGAAGCGGAAATACAGGCGGCGCTGGCGGAACTCATGCGGGGACGGACCACGATCGCGATCGCGCATCGGCTGACCACGATTCTCGATGCCGATGAGATTCTCGTGATGCAGCACGGCGAGATCCGCGAGCGTGGCACGCATCGTGACCTCCTGGTGCGAGGCGGTCTGTACGAGCGTCTGTACCGGCTGCAGGTCGGCGAGGCGCCGGCAGCGGTGTAGCGTGCGGCTCGCGCGCGCGTCGGGGCGGTCGTTCCTTGCCAGCCCCAGTGGGCGTCCGTACCTTTGCCGCTTTCCTCGGCCTGGCGTCATGCCGTATCTCCAGCTCAACGACAAACAGGTGCAACTCAGAGTCGGCGAGACACGCATCGGTGCCGGACCTGAGGTGGATTTCCGCCTGCCTGGACCGCTGAATTCGGCGAATCCGTCGGTGCTGGCCATCGCCGAGGTCGGGCGCGGTACTCATGTGGCCATCCGGCGAGCGGCTCCTGATGCAATCGTGCGTGTCAACGGTGTTCTCCTCGGTGCGGAACCGACGCCGCTCATTCATGGGGACAAAATCGAGATCGGTGGCGCGGAACTGTATTTCGGCGACGACAAGCGTGGGGGGAGCACGCAGTTCATCCCGAGCATCAACGTCCCCGACTTCGACCGTCTCCGCGGACCCCCGCCGGCACGGGCGACGGCCGCCACGGGCGGCCGCGTGATCTCCCTGGTGGACGGCCGCGAGTACATGGTGCCCCCGGCAGGTCTCGTCTTCGGGCGCGATGCCGGGTGCGACGTGGTGATCCCGTCGTCCGATGTGTCCCGGCGGCATGCCGAGATCATCGCGGGCGACACCGGTTACGTGGTGACCGACACCAGCACGAACGGCCTGTTCGTGAACGGCGACCGCGTCGAAGGCATGCAGATTCTGGGACGCGGTGATGTGCTGCGGATCGGGCCGGACGAGTTTCGCTTCTACGCGGATGTCGCGGCTCCGGCAATCGCGGACGCGGTGGCCGCCCGTGTCGGGGCGGTGCCAGCTACCCGGAGCGCCGGCCCGGCCGGCCAGGCCGCCGCGCCAGCGGCAGCCGCGGTGGGAGCAGCCGCGGTGGGAGCAGCCGCGGTGGGAGCAGCCCCCGCCCCAGCGGCACCCGCGGTCTCCCCCGGCACGCCGGCGGCCCCGGCGCCGGCCAAGGCGGATGGTGACCAGCGTGTCGTCGAGCCGCCGCCGGTTGCGGATGCCGCTCTCCCGGCCGGCGAGCCGGTCGCAGCCGAAGCAGCGCCCCAACCCCCGATCGCTGTCCCTCGCCTCAACCTCGCGGCATCATCCCCGTCGCGTCCTCCGATCGCGACGCTCGAAGTCATCGGCGGGGGTCTCCTGAGGGGCCAGCGCTATTCCGTCACGACGGTTGTCGCGCATCTTGGACGCGGGGAGCACAACGACATCGTCGTCGCCGAGGAGAGCGTCTCCGATTCGCATGCCAAGTTGCAGCGGCGGGACGGCGTGTGGTACGTCACGGATTTGCGCTCGACCAACGGCACCTACGTGGGTGGTAAGCGCATCGATGCGGAGGAGCGGTTGGACCATATGGCGGATCTGCGTCTCGGCGGGGTCAAACTCACCTTCGCGGTGACGCCGTCCGAGGCCCCCACACTGCCTCGCGGCGCGACGCGGGAGTTCGCCGGGATCCACCCGGCGGATGACTCGCGCGTGCCGGCGCAGGCGGGCACTGGTGGCGGTGCGGGTGAACCCCGCACGGATCCGCCGGTCCGCACGTCCCGCACGGCCGCCCCCGTGACGCGCGGGGGATCGCGATGGCTCTGGCTGGTACTTGCCATTGTCATCGCGGCGGCGGCCGTCGTCTATCTCCTCCAGGGTCGCTAGTGCATCTGACGTACGCATCTCGGAGCGATGTCGGTATGGTCCGCTCCGGCAACGAGGATAGCCTTTTCGCCGACGCGACTCCGTATCGCGGTGTCTTCATGGTGGCGGACGGGATGGGAGGGCATGCGGCGGGCGAGATCGCCAGCGAGATGGCGGTCGCGATCGTGACACGGGATCTCTCGCCGGTGCACAACATCGCGAGCCCCGAGGGCGAGGAGGCGCTCAAACGCGCACTGCGTGAGGCCAACCGGGCGATCTTCGAGCGCACGCTCGCCGAAGTCGACAAGCAGGGTATGGGCACCACGGCATCGGTCCTGATGCTGAGTGGCGGACGCTACCTGATCGGCCAGATCGGCGACTCGCGCATCTACCGGGTCCGCAACGGCGTGCTCACGCAACTGACGAAGGACCATTCGTACGTGCAGGAACAGGTCGATGCGGGATATCTCACGCCCGAGCAGGCGCGGTATCATCCCTACAGCAACGTCATCACGCGATGCGTCGGCGCCAGCCGCGAGGTCGAGGCCGACACCTATTCGGGCGAGGTGCAGGCCAACGACATCTTCCTCGTGGCGAGCGATGGTCTGACGGGCATGCTCGACGACGCGCGGCTGCAGCAGGTGCTGTCGTCCCGTGCCTCGCCGGGCCGCTTGGTCGATTCACTGATCAACGAAGCGAACGGGCGGGGTGGGCTGGACAACATCACGGCGGTCGTCGTGCAGGTGCTGTCGACCGAGGATCCCCGGCTCGATGCGCCGACGGCAGAGAACCCGGCGTTCGGTGGCGGTGCCAGCCCCGGGGCGGCGGGACGTCCGTAGATACGAACGCCGCGTCCGGCACGTCGCCTTTCAACCGGCATATGGACGACGGAACCGTCGGCGAGCTGTCCGAGCGCTACCTCGGCAACATCCTCTACGCCCTCGAGCGGGCGGCGATGGCGCTCGATGGCGAGGGCAAGGCCGAAGACGCCGCGTTCTACCGCGGGATCGCGCGGGTACTCGCCGAGGCCCGGGGCCGCGCGATGCGCAGGCCGGAGCCGGGGGCCGCGCCCCCGCGCCCGTGAATGGTCAGGCGGAGCGCGCGGCGAGCAGGGCGGCGCGAAGTTCCTGGCCGATTGTCATCGGGTCGAATGGCTTGGTGAGACAGGCGACCGCACCAACACTCAACGCGCGCCGCGCTTCGTCACGCTGCGTTTTCGCGGTGAGGAAGAGCACGGGTACGTGGGCCGTCGCGGGGTTCGCCTTGAGGATGCGGCAGGTCTCGTATCCATCGAGCCCCGGCATCATGCCGTCGAGGAGGATCGCGTCGAATGCGCCCGCAGCCGCGCGCGCGATGGCCTCGTGTCCCGAGTCCACCATCTCGACCTCCATTTCCGGGTCGAGACTGAGGGCCAGTCGGAGAATGGCCCGGATGTCTGGCTCATCGTCGGCGCAAAGCAGCCGCATGGCACGTTCGGAAAGGGTGAAGGACCGCGTTCTCGCGATCCGGACGCCGGCCGAAACACGACGAACCCGGGCGCGGCCGGCAACCGGAGGACCGGCCGTCCCGTTTTTTCGGCGCCCAGGGGCACGCCGGCTAGCGTGCGCGGCGGCGGATATCCTGCCCGAGCGCATGAGGCGGTGATGTCGTTCTCGGGCGACGAGAAGCTGCGGCTGCTGCGCGAACGCTACCGGGCATCCGCCGGCCGGATCGTGGAGGGATTTCGCGGCATCGCGGCGCAGCTCTCCGGGGCACCCTCTGATGACACCGTGCTCGACGGATTGCGGCGCGAGCTTCATCGTGTCCACGGGACCGCGGGGAGCTATGGCTACACGGCGGTCAGCGACCTGGCGGCCGCACTGGAAGAGCGTGTCGCCGGCTGGATGGCGGATCCCACGCTCGAGGCTGGCCAGCGCGCGACACTCGTGACGGAATTCGCGGAGTGTATCGAAACCGCGTTCAAATCGTGACTGTCCCGTGTCGCCGGAGGACCGCGACGCGCGGCCGGCCCGCGCTCGCCGTACCGGCACCCGCGCTGCGGGTGTAATTTCCGGCATGCCCAACTCCCCGACCTCCTCGCGGCTGGTCCAGCTTCACGACAGCGGCCAGTCTCTCTGGCTCGACTTCATCGATCGTACGATCCTCCGCAATGGGGATCTCGCGCGCCGGATCCGGGATGACGCGCTCACGGGAATGACGTCCAATCCCACGATCTTCGAGAAAGCGCTCGCCGAGGGAACGGCATACGATGCGCAGCTCGCCATCGCGGGCACGGAGCCGGGCATCACCCCCCAGGCCCTCTTCGAACTCGTGGAGACCGACGATGTGCGCGCGGCGTGTGGCGCATTCCGGCCGGTCTACGATGCCACGCGGGGGGCCGATGGATTCGTATCCATCGAAGTGTCGCCGGGCGTCGCCGGCGACGCGACGCATACGATCGAGGAGGCGCGCCGGCTGTGGGCGACGGTGGATTGCCCCAACGTCATGATCAAGGTGCCCGGGACCGTCGAGGGTGCTCGTGCCGTGCGCGAGCTGACGGCCGCCGGCATCAACGTGAACATCACGCTGCTGTTCGCGGTGGAGGCCCATGCCCGTGTCATCGAGGCGTTTCTCGCTGGTCTCGAGGACCGCGTCCGTGCCGGACTCCCGGTCGATCACCTGGCCTCGGTCGCCAGTTTCTTCGTGAGCCGCGTCGATACGGAAGTCGACAAGCGTCTCGACGCCCTCGCGGCGCAGCGCGACGATGCCGGCCGCGCGCGCCTCGCCGCGTTGAAGGGGAAGGCCGCGATCGCGAATGCCAAGCTTGCGTACCGCCTGTTTCAGCAGCAGTTCGCCGGTCCGCGATGGACCGCCCTCGCCAACCGCGGTGCGCGCGTCCAGCGGCCGCTGTGGGCCAGCACGAGCACCAAGAACCCGGCGTACCGCGACGTGATGTACGTCGAGCAACTCATCGGACCGTACACCGTCAACACGCTTCCGCCGGCGACGATCGAAGCATTCCGGGACCACGGGATCGTCGCGCGGACAGTGGACGCCGATGTCGCGGGCGCCGAAGCCGTCCTGCGCGACCTGGCGGCGGCTGGCGTCTCCCTGGCCTCGGTCACCGATCAACTGCTGGCCGATGGGATCGCGAGCTTCCGCAAGTCGTACGAATCCGTGCTCGCAGGGCTCGACCGCAAAGCGCACGCACTCGCGTAGCCGGCTCGCGAGCGAGCGGTGGACGCCATGAGCCGGCCCGCGGCTGACGCGGCACCGGCCGGGGAGCGTACATCCTCGGTGCAGCCGCGGGCCAAGATCGTATGCACGCTGGGACCGGCCAGCGCGACCGACGACGTCGTCGCGGGCCTGGTCGATGCCGGCATGGATGTGGCCCGCATCAACTTTTCCCATGGCACCCACACCGAGCAGGCGGCCACCATCGGGCGGGTGCGCTCGGCGGCGGCGGCGCGCGGGCGGCCGATTGCGATTCTGGGCGACCTGCAGGGTCCCCGCATTCGTATCGGCGAGCTGGCCGCGCCCCTCACGCTCGCGACCGGGCAGGATCTGGTGCTCGTGCCCCAAACATCAGCCGGTCCCGGCGATGTGCCGATCACATACGAAGCACTCGCGGCCGATGTGCACGCGGGTGACCGGATCCTGATCAACGACGGCCTGCTGGAAGTCATGGTGCTGGAGGTCGCGCCGCCGCGCGTGGTGACGCGCGTCGTCCACGGGGGACCGCTGCTGAGTCACAAGGGACTCAACCTCCCGGGGATTCGCGTGAGCGCGCCGGCGATCACGGACAAGGATGCGGCCGACATCGCGTTCGCCATCACGCACGAGCTGGACTACCTGGCCCTCAGCTTCGTCCGCCGCGCGGCGGACCTGGCGGAACTCCGGACGCGGTTGCCGAGCGACCTGCTCATCATCGCCAAGATCGAGAAGGACGCCGCGCTCAAGCACATCGAGGAGATCCTGCGAGCGTCCGACGGCGTCATGGTCGCGCGCGGCGACCTGGGCGTGGAACTGCCCTTCGAGGAAGTGCCGATCGCCCAGAAGCGGATCATCCGGCTCGCCAACCAGCTCGGCCGGCCCGTCATCACCGCGACACAGATGCTCGAATCGATGGTCGATCATCCGCGCCCCACGCGCGCCGAGGCCAGCGATGTCGCCAACGCGATTCTCGACGGAACGGACGCGGTGATGCTCTCAGCCGAGACGGCCGCGGGCGCCTACCCGCGGTTGGCCGTCGACGCCATGCGCCGCATCATCACGGAGATCGAGGCGCATCCGAGTGCGGGATCGCGCGAGGAACTTCGGCCGCGGCGCGCCGACCGGGGACGGGTGCTGGCGACGGAAGAGGCGATCGCGGCGGCGACCGTGGCCGCGGCCCGCATGCTGGCGACCCCGCTCGTCATCGTGATCACCAAGAGCGGGTTCACGGCTCGCATCATCGCGTCCCACCGCCCGGGCGTTCCGATCCTTGCGCTCACCGACCAACCGAGGACGTACCGCCAGCTTGCGCTCGTCTGGGGCGTCATCCCACATCTGATCGAGCACGTCGCGAGTTACGAGGCGGCGATCCCGCTCGCCAGGGCGGCCGCCGTCGCGCACAGCCTCGCGCAGGCGGGCGACCGCGTGCTGGTGACCGCGGGCGTGCCGTTCGATGTGCCGGGCAGCACCAATCTTCTCAAGGTGGAGCAGATCTGAAGCTCACGTTCCTGGGTACCGGCACCAGCTTTGGCGTCCCGCAGATCGGATGCCAGTGCCGGGTGTGCCGATCCCCCGACCCACGGGACAAGCGCACGCGGGTGGGGGCTGTGGTGGAGACGGATCACGGGACGCGATTGCTGATCGATACGCCGCCCGAGTTGCGGGTACAACTGATCGCGAACGGCATCGACCGCGTCGATGCCGTGCTGTTCACCCACGATCACGCCGATCACACGCACGGACTCGACGACGTTCGCGCGATGTCGGTCCGCCGCGACGGGCCGTTGCCGATGTACGGATCCGCGGCGACACTGGCGGGGCTCGCCCGCAAGTTTCCGTACGTCTTCGATGAATCGATGCGCCCGATGCCGGGCACGTCGAAACCGGAGGGCCGCGCCATCGTGCTGACAGCAGGCGAGCCCGTGCAGATCGGCGACGCGACCGTGCTGCCGGTGGCGCTTCCGCACGGCCACGTGACGGTGTTCGCGTACCGGATCGGGCCACTGGCGTACGTAACCGATGCCAAGCAGATCCCCGAGGAGGCACGACCCGCATTGTCCGGCGCCAAAGTCCTTGTGATCAATGCGCTGTTTCGTACCGAGCACCCGACGCATCTGAGCGTGCAGGAGGCGATCCGGGCGGCCCAGTCGCTGGGTGCGGAGCGGACATATCTCACGCATCTCACTCACGACAATTTCCACGCCGATCTGGAGGCCGAACTGCCGCGTGGGGTCTCCCCCGCGTTCGACGGGTTGACCGTCCGGGTCGACTGAGGCAGGCGCCGGGCGCTTTCGCTGTCCGTCCGATCCGGCAAGCAGTTTGCTCAGGAGGAGGCGAAGGCGATCGGCGCTGGTCGGCCGGATCATCGGCGGGTAGATTCGAACCCTGGCCGGGAATGGAGCCGGCGGGGGGCGGGAGAGTCTCTCAAGTCGTTGCAATACAACACGTTCTGATACTCACATCGTACGTCGCGGGCGCCCTGCGGGGCACCGCATTCACCGATCACCCACGACGGCATCTCATGGCGACTCTCGCGGTTCAATATGCCCATCCATTCGATGACGCAGTCGTGGTCGGCGACGGCCAGGTCCACGTGGTTCGCGAGGCCGCCCTAGCGACCGAGCGCATGGACCGGCTGGTGCTGGATGCCGTCTTCGGGGATGCCGCGACCCGGGCGGCCGCGCGCTGGCTGATCTGGGAGGTGGGGCAGGCCGTTGGCGTTTGCCCCTCGTCGATCCATGCGCTCTACATGGCGCGGGGGAAGGGTCTGGTCCACGGGTTCACCGTGCCCGCGATCAATGTGCGCGGCATGGCGTACGATACCGCGCGATCGGTATTCCGGACGGCGAACCGCCTGCATGCTGGCGCGTTCATCTGCGAGATCGCTCGGTCCGAGATCGGGTACACGGATCAGCGTCCGGCCGAATACACGGCCGTCATCCTGGCGGCCGCGCTGCGTGAGGGGTTCCGCGGGCCGGTGTTCATTCAGGGCGATCATTTCCAGGTCAACGCGAAGAAGTACGCGGCCGACCCGGCTCCCGAGGTGAACGCGGTCAAGCAACTTGCGCGCGAGGCGATCGCCGCCGGGTTCTTCAATATCGACGTCGACACGTCGACGCTCGTGGACCTCAAGCGCGACACGCTGGCCGAACAGCAACGGTTGAACTACGAGACTGCAGCGGATATCGCGGCCTATGTCCGCTCCCACGAGCCGAAAGGGGTCACGATTTCAATCGGCGGCGAGATCGGCGAGGTGGGAACGAAGAACAGCACGGTGGAGGAGCTGCGAGCGTACATGGATGGACTCAACGCCGCGCTGGCGGCGCGCGGGCCGGCGGGCGTGGTGGGACTCTCCAAGATCAGCGTCCAGTCGGGGACGTCGCACGGCGGTGTCGTGCTCCCCGACGGTTCGATCGCCGACGTCAAACTCGACCTGCCGACCCTCGAAAACCTCTCGCGTGTGGCGCGAGACGAGTACGGGCTCGCCGGTGCCGTGCAGCACGGCGCCTCGACGCTCCCGGATGCGGCGTTCCACAATTTCCCGCGGACCGAGACGGCGGAGATTCACCTCGCGACGAATTTCCAGAACATGCTGTTCGACCATCTCCCGGACGAGCTGCGCGAGGAGATCTACGCGTGGTTGCGCGTCCACGCGATCGAGGAGCGCAAGCCCACCGATACCGACGAGCAATTCATCTACAAGACGCGCAAGAAGGCCCTCGGCCCGTTCAAGCGCGCGATGTGGGATCTCCCCGCCAGCACAAAAGCGACGCTGGCGGCGGCCTACGATGCGAAGTTCGGCTTCCTCTTCGCGCAGCTCGCGGTGGGTGGCACGGCACCGATGGTCGCCCAGCATGTGCTGAGTCCATCCGTGCACCGGCCGGCGCCGGGGACGGCGGGCGCCACCGACCTCAGCGCCGCGCCCGACGACACCGAGCTCAGTGACTGATCGTGACTGAGCCGGCCGGGAAGATGGGCCCGCTGGAGGGAGCCGGGGCCGGCGGCCGCGGGCGATCGGACGCCGACCAGGAGACGGCGCACGATGTACGCAATGCGCTGAACGGGATTCTGCTCAATCTCGAAGCCCTGCGCACGGTGCTTGCCCGTGGGGACCACAATCCGGGCGCCGCGAGCCAGTTCCTCGACGCAGCGACCCGGCAGAGCGAGGCGCTTGCCACCATCGTGAGCCGGTGGCTGGCCGATCATCCCCTCAATCGCACCCCCAATTCGCCCAACTCCGCCGGTACGGCCACCACAGCGGCGGGCGCCTCGGCCGCGGCCGCCAGCGCCGGTCCCGCGAAGGGGCGATCCGCGGCAGCGACCCTGGAGAAGCCCCGTTACATTCATGACTTGCCCACTGTTACGCCTATGGCGCTTCCCCGGATCCTGATTGCCGATGACGAGCCCGCGATTGCAGCGGGGTTGAGCGCCGTGCTCGCGGGTCTCGAGTACGAAGTCGAGATGGTGCAGGACGGCAAGCAGGCGATCGAGCGCTTGTCAGCCGAGCGATTCGGACTGGTGCTCGCGGATCTCAAGATGCCGAAGCTCGACGGGCTTGCGCTGCTCAAGGAGATGCAGCAGCGCGAGATCCCGACGGAGTGCATCATCATTACGGGCCAGGCGTCGGTCGGATCGGCGGTCGCCGCGATGCAGAACGGCGCGTACGACTACATCGAGAAGCCGCTCAACGCCGAAAAGCTCGAGCGTCTCAAGGCCCTGATAACCAAGGCGCTCGACAAGTACGCCGTCCGCGAGCGGAACCGCGAGTTGTCATCGCGCCTCGAGGGACTGACTCGATACGCGGAGCTGACCGGCTCATCCGAGGCCATGCGCGAGGTGTACCGCGTGATCGATGCGGTGGCCCCTTCCACCGCCAGTGTTCTCATTCTCGGCGAATCGGGAACAGGCAAGGAGCTGGTCGCGCGGGCGCTGCACACGCGGAGCGAGCGAGCAAAGGGACCGTTTTTCGCATTGAACTGCGCGGCGCTGCCCAAGGAAATACTCGAGAACGAGCTGTTCGGGCACGAGAAAGGCGCGTTCACCGGATCGACGAACGAGAAGCCGGGCGCCTTCGAGATGGCGAGCGGCGGGACGCTCTTTCTCGACGAAGTCGCGGAGATGCCGCCCGAGATCCAGGTCAAGCTCCTCCGCGCGCTCGAGTCGCGCGTGGTCCGCCGCCTGGGGGGCAAGAAAGAGATTGCGGTGGACATCCGCGTCGTCGCGGCTACCAATCGCGATCTCCAACTGGCGCTGTCCGAGGGTGAGCTGCGGGACGATCTCTACTACCGGCTGGCCGTCGTCGAGCTGTATCTGCCGCCGCTGCGGGAACGGGCGGGCGATGTCAACCTGCTGGCCAACGAGTTTCTCGCGCGATTCGCCGAGGAGAACCACAAGCCGGTCACCGGCTTCGACGATGCGGCGATGGAGTGGATACTGACCTACTCCTGGCCTGGCAACGTTCGTGATCTCAAGAACGCCGTCGAGCGGGCGGTCGTACTGGCCACTGGCTCGGTCATCACGCGCGCGGAAATCATGCCGCGCCATCAGAGAGTGCCGTCGACTGTCGACGCGCCGTCCGCCATGAGTGTTTCGGTCGGCACGTCATTGAGCGCCGTGCGCCGAGAGTTGGCTCTGCGGACGCTCGCGTCGACGGGGGGAGACATCGTGCGTGCCGCCTCGTCACTCGGGATCTCGGCGGCGGAGTTGCGCTCGGAAGTGGCCTCGTTGCTGCGGGACGACACTGGTACCCGGGTGATCGATGAGTCCGGGGCGAGGGTGGACGATGCGGGCCAGGGAGCCCTCCTGGCCTCGTCCGGCGTCGCCCCTGAGCGGACCGCGCGGCCGGTGAACGGGAAGGGAGCGGGGAAAAAACTGACCGCCAAGCGGTCCCGCTGACGGCCGGCGGCGTTGAGACCAGCATGAAGGCCCGAATGAGGGCCCGCCTGACGGCATGGTGGATCGCGGAGAGCGGCGCTGGCGCGCCGCGGGGGGGAGTGGTATGAGTCGGAACATGATGGATGACGGCGAGCCGTACGTCGTGGTCGAAGGGCGGTCGAGCGATCTCGGACCGTTCCTGCTCGGGGCGGCGCTCGGCGCCGGCCTGGCACTCCTGCTCGCGCCGCAGTCGGGTGCGGAGACGCGCGAGGCACTCCGGGAGCGCGTACAATCGGCGCGAGACCGGGCACAGGTCGCGGCCGAGGGGGTCGCGGAGCGTGTGTCGGGGGGTCTGGCGGATGCCCGCGAGGAACTGGAGCGTCGCATCGAATCGGCCCGCGCGGCGGTCTCGGTGAGGACCCGGCAGCTCGCGGACGCGGTCGCGGCCGGACGTGCCGCCGCTCGCGATGCGCGAACGGAGATGCGCGACCGGTTGGCCGACACCAAGGCCGATCACCGGTCGCGGTCGCGGACTGCGGAGCGCGCGCCCGACACCACCGAGGGGTAGCGACGTCCGGCACGGCCGTTCAGCCCGACCGGTCGGCCGTGCCGCCTGAGGCGGACGCGGGCCACGCGGGCACCGGCGCCCCTGGCCACGCAACAGGGGCACGCCGGGGCGGGACGCTGATGCGGGCGATCCGCGAAGCGGTGTGGGGCCGGCAATCCGCACTGCATGACTATGCCGGGCGCGTCTGGGACAACAGCGGCGAAGACAACATTTTCTTCCTGGCCAGCGGCATCGCGTTCAACATCCTGCTCGCGGCCGTTCCGTTTTTCCTGCTCCTGATCAGCGGCCTGGGGTATGTCCTCAACCTGTCTCCGGCGGCGTCACTGGCCAACGTCTCCGATCTCGTCGAGCGCCTCCTGCCCTCGGAATCCGGCGCCGGCCGGGCACTCATCAACGGCCTGCTCAACGACATCATTCATGCACGCGGTCGAGTCGGATTGTACGGGGCCATCGGGTTCGTCTGGTTCTCGACACGACTGTTTGGCTCGCTGCGGAGCGTGCTGGCGAGCGTATTCGACATCGATCGCGACCGCGGGATCGTGGAGGGCAAGCTCTTCGACGTGCGCGTGACGATCATGGCGACGCTCCTCGTGGTGGCGTATACCGCGCTCAGCGCGTACATGGCGATCGCGACGACGCGCGGGGCCGAAGTGCTCTCGGCGGTGGGCGTGCAGTCGCAGACGATGGGCACGCTCACGTACACCGCCGGCCGCGTGCTCGCCTTCACCGTGATCGGCCTGATGTTCTTCGCGCTGTACAAGTATCTCCCGAACCGGCACATCCGGATGTCCACGGCGCTCGTGTCGGCGACGGTGGCGGCCGTGCTCTTCGAGCTGGCCAAGGCCGCCTTTCGTGCCTACATCCGGCATTTCAACCCGGCATCGCTCTACACGGGGACGTTGGCGGCATTCGCGATCGTAATCGTGTGGGTGTATTACGCGGCGTTGGTTTTCGTCCTGGGCGGCGAGGTGGGGCAGGTCTACGAGTTGCGACGGGTCCGGCGCTTGCAGCAGCTTCACGCGCCCTGAGGCGCGCCGACACGCCGGCCGGCGCGGCTCCGCCGGTGCTGCACTCCCGGCGGTTGTACCAGCGGGAACGGGGCGGTAACTTGCTGATGCTCCAGGTCCCGAAGGGCGTCAGCCCACTAATCCCGTCAGGACCCCGCAGGTAGCAGCGGCATGTGGTGTCTTTCGTTGCTTCGTCAGGCCTGGAGTATCGCGCGGGCGGAAGGCGTTCCCGGATCGCTCCGGGGACGACAAGCCCGCGCTTTTCATCCCCCCCCGGCTCGTGCCGTGACCACTGCGTGACCACTGTCTGATGCCGCTCGCCCTCGCTCGTAAATACCGCCCCAAGTCTTTCGCCGCCGTGGCGGTCCAGACTCACGTCTCGGCCACGCTCAAGGGGGCGATCGCGCGCGGCCGTGTCGCGCACGGGTACCTCTTCTGCGGCCCACGGGGTACCGGCAAGACGACCCTCGCCAGGGTGCTCGCGATGGCACTCAACTGCGAGCGGCGCGCCGAGCGGATGGATGGCGAGCCGTGCGGCGAATGCGCGTCGTGCCGGCGCGTGTGGAGCGGCTCGGTGAGTCTCGACGTGGTGGAGATCGATGCCGCATCCAATCGCGGCGTTGACGATGCGCGCGAGTTGCGAGAGCGTGCCATGTATGCGCCGTCCGGCGATACGCAGTACAAGGTCTACATCGTGGACGAAGCGCACATGCTGACGCGCGAGGCTTGGAACGCGCTCCTCAAAGTGCTCGAGGAGCCGCCGCCGCGTGTCGTGTTCGTCTTCGCGACGACGGAGCCGCAGAAGATCGCGCAATCGGCCGCGCCGGTGCTGAGCCGGCTGCAGCGGTTCGATCTCAAGCGGATCGGACTGTCGGACATCCGCGACCGGCTGCGCGATGTGCTGGCGCAGGAAGGTGTGCCGGCGGACGACGACGCGCTCGCCATGATCGCGCGCGCCGCCGATGGCTCGATGCGGGATGCACTGAGCCTGGCCGATCAGGTCCTGGCACTCGGCGACGTCGCCGCGGTGACGGCCGATCGCGTGCGCGACGCGCTGGGTCTCGTCCCTGAAGATACATACCTCGAGTTCCTCGCGTTGCTGGCCGAGCGCCGCGCGCGCGACGTATTCCCGGCGGTGGAGCGGCTGGCCGACGCGGGGATCGACTTCGGGACGTTTCTCGCCGGACTGACTGACCTGATCCGGTCGCAACTGGCCGTGGTGCTGGGCGGCGATGGGCACGACCTTTCGGAGCGGGCGCGCGCGGTCGTCGTGTCGTACAAGGACACGTGGGCGGCTGGTGATCTGCTCCGCATGCTCAACGCGATCACGGAGCTGGAGCCGCGGTTCCGGAAGAGTTCTCAGCAGCAGCTACTGCTGGAGACGCTGCTGGTCCGGTGTGCGTTGCTGGACCGCGCGGTGTCGCTCGAAGAGGTACTGCGTGAGCTCGATGCACCGGGCGGGGCGGCGGGTGCGCCACCGCTGGCCGGGACACCAGTGCCGGCTGGTCGTGAAACCCGGACGGCCGCACGCGGTGCTGGGTCCGATGCCGCGTCAAGCGCCGTGTCCGGTGTTGCCCGGGAGGCCGCCGGCGCGCGTCCGCATCCGGATGTCGCCGTACCCGTGCGCGTCGCCCGTGAACCGGCCCCCCCAGCGGCCCCCGCTGGGGGGCCGGCCACCAAGCTCGATGCCGAAGGGCTCGCCGCGCGGTGGCCCGCCATCATCGAGCGCGTCCGGCGGAACCGCCAGTCGTCGATTCTCGCGGCCGCGCTTCAGCAATCGGAGCCGGAACTCGGAACGGATGCCGCGTCGGTCACCGTCCGGCTGGCGGAGCGCAATGAGATTCTGTTGCGAGCCATCGAGACGGGCCGCTCGGACCTGCTCAACGCCGTCCGGAGCGAATGGCCGGCGGTGGTACGCGTCGATGTCGCACTGCCCGGCGGCGGCGCGGCCTCGGGCCCTCCCAAGCGGCTGACGGCGGAGGCGGTCAAGGCTGAGCAGGTGGCATCCCTCCGCCGGCGCGACCCCGTGCTCGGTGCGGCGATCGACGCGCTGGACCTGGAGTTGCTGGACTGACGCGCACCGCCGCGAGCCGCCCGCGCCGTTAGATTCCTTCCCATGGCGGACTTCATGAAGATCCTCCAGCAGGCGCAGCAGATGCAGGGGCGCCTGCAGGAGATCCAGGACCAACTGCAGCAGCAGACCGTGACCGGCAGTGCCGGTGGCGGAATGGTCATGGTCGAAGCTGACGGCAAGGGCCAGGTGCGGCGGGTCAAGCTCGATCCGAGCGTGGTGTCGGCGAGCGACGTGGAGATGCTGGAGGATCTGATCCAGGTCGCGGTGGCCGAGGCGCAGAAGAAGGCGGCTGCGCTCGCGCAGGAGGAGATGGGGAAGCTGACCGGCGGTCTCCCTCTGCCGTTCAAGCTCCCGTTCTGACCGCCGGGGGAGTACGTGCAGGCGCCTCCGGTCGCTCCGCTTCCGCGTTTGGTCTCACGTTTGCCCGTTCCGCGATGATCTGTTGCGAGGGACACTGACGTGTCCGCAATCGATGAGCTCTCGGCGGAATTCGCCAAGTTGCCGGGCATCGGGCGCAAGACCGCACTTCGGCTGACCTATTATCTCCTTAAGCGCCCGCCGGAACAGGGGCGCCGGCTAGCCGCGGCGTTGGTGACGGTTGCCGACCGCGTACGGACCTGCGAGCAGTGTTACAACCTGACCGAGGATCCCGTGTGCTCGATCTGCCGGGACGGGCGCCGCGAGCCTTCTCTCATCTGCGCAGTCGAAGAAGCGGCTGACATCGGTGCCATCGAACGGGCGGGCGAGTTCCGCGGGGTCTACCACGTGCTGGGCGGGCGCCTGTCGCCGCTCGACGGGGTGGGGCCCGACGACCTGACCGTTTCGCAGCTCGTGGCCCGGGTCGCCGCGGGGGCGGTCCGGGAAGTCATTCTCGCGACCAACCCGAGCCTGGAAGGCGAGGCCACCGCGCTCTATGTCCAGCGGCAGTTGGCGGGCTATCCGCTGACCGTTTCGCGCATTGCGCGGGGCATACCCGTCGGCGGTGACCTTGAGTACGCGGACGGCGTCACTATCGCGCAGGCACTATCGGCTCGCCGGGAGATGCGATGACCCGGTCGAGGTGGGAGCGGTGGGGGGTAGTCGTCGGGCCACGGCACCGCGACGGCAACGGCGCCATTGACGCCGGACGCCTCATGGCGCTGGGGTTTTTGAGTGGCGTGGTGGTGGGGGTCGTCGTCTGGAGCCGGCAGCAACACCGTCACCGGCGCGACCTGTTCAGCCGCCATCCGCTCCGGCGTCTGGCTGCCTTGGGGTATCTGAGCGGCCAGCCGTCAGCAACGACGGCGCATCTCCTGCGTGACTACATCCGGTGGGAAGCGCGGTCCGTCCTCCGGCGGCGTGGCAAGCAGGTGCTGCGGCACGTGGAGGCATCACTCGACTAGGTAGGGCACATGGCGGTCAGTGCGGCGAGCTGGTCCTTCACAGAAGACGACTACGGTGCCATCACCCAATCGCTGCAGCGTTTCCTGTATGAGAGCAACGCGCGCTGCGCCCTGCTCGTCGACCGGACGGGGCAACTGGTTACCACGGTGGGTGAGCCGCCGACATTCGACCCGACGGCGTTCGCCACGCTGACGGCCGCCGACTTCAGTGCCAACGACCAACTCGCTCGCCTCATCGGCGAGAGCGACTTCAACACCCTCTTCCACCAGGGCGAAAGGGAGTCGATGTATCTGGCGGACGTCGCGCGCCGGGTCATCCTCGTCGTTCTCTTCGACAACCGCACGACGCTGGGACTCGTCCGCCTCAAGATGAAGCTCGCTGTCGAGGACCTCACGAAACTCTTCCACCAGGTGTTCACGCGCGGAAGCGCCAACGGGGCTGCCGCACTGCCCAATCTCTTGGCGGGCGCGGAAGATGAGATCGACCGACTGTTCCAGTAGACCGGGTAAGGGGAGAGCACAGTCGTGTCGATGATCAATTACGCGTCCCGGGAAATCAACTGCAAGATCGTGTATTACGGGCCCGGGCTCGGCGGCAAGACGTCCAATCTCGAGCACATCTACGGCAAGGTGCAGCCCGACACGCGCGGGAAGCTCATCTCGCTGGCGACGGAGACGGAGCGCACGCTGTTCTTCGACTTCCTCCCGGTTGATCTCGGGACGATCCGCGGGTTCAAGACGCGGTTCCACCTCTACACCGTCCCCGGACAGGTCTATTACAACGCGAGCCGCAAGCTGATTCTCAAGGGCGTCGACGGCATCGTGTTCGTCGCGGATTCGCAACTGGACCGGATGGAGGCGAATCAGGAGGCGATGCAGAACCTGTACGACAACATGGCAGAGTACGGATACGATCTCCGTCACATGCCGTTCATCGTGCAGTACAACAAGCGCGACCTGCCGAACGCCGCGTCGGTCGGTGACTTGCAGGCGTCACTCAACCCGGGCTGGGAAGTCGAAGACCCCGCCAAGTTCCGCGTGATGCCCGACACATCGCATCCGGGCGAAAACCTCGTGGATCAGATTCCGACCGGCGAGTGGGTCGAGCGCGCGCCGTACTTCGAGGCGGTCGCGGTCACCGGTGACGGCGTGTTCGACACCCTCAAGGCCGTCAGCAAGATGGTGCTCAAGTCGCTGGCGTAGCTTTGGTGGCCGGCCCCGCGGCGGCCACCAATCGCTCGACGCTCCGCTAGATTTCGCGCATGGCCGGGTGCGCGCTGTGAACCTGCCGAACTCGATCACCGCGGTGCGGATCGTGATGGCCCCGGGGATCGCGGTGCTGGCGCTCGCGCCGGAGTGGCCGCTGCGGCTCCTCGCGTTCGCGCTCTTCGTCGGCGTCGCGGCCACGGACTACGTCGACGGCAAGCTGGCCCGCGACCGCAACCTCGTCACGAACCTCGGCCGCCTGCTCGATCCGTTGGCGGACAAGGTGCTGCTCGTATCCACGCTGCTCCCCGTCTACATCCTCCAGGGCAGCGGACTGGATGGCACCTCGGCATCGGCCGCATTCGCCGTGCTCCCCGCCGCATGGCGCGAGCCGGCCCCCTTCGTGACGCCGGTGGGCACGTTCGGTCTTCCGCTCTGGATTCTGGTGACGATCCTCGGGCGTGAGGTCTTCATGACGGTATTCCGGCAAGCGGCGGCCTGGCGCGGCGTCGTGATTTCCGCCATCGGATCCGCGAAGCTCAAAACCGGGTTTCAATGGACCTGGATCGGAACCGCTTTCTTCTGGTTCGCCGCGGTGCGGGCAGCCTCGGAATACGGATGGCTCGACGCGCCCGCGTGGCGGCCCATTGCGCAGTTCATCGGGATCGTCGGCGTCGTGACCATGGCTGGTGCGGTGACGCTCACGCTCTACTCACTCGCCCAGTACCTGCTCCGCTACGGCGGCCTGTTTGCGCATCGAGCTGATCACAATAGGGGATGAACTCCTCCTCGGCTTTACGATCGACACCAACGGTGCCCACCTGGCACGTGAGCTTGGTGCCGTCGGAGTCGAGATCGCACGCCGCACGTCTGTCGGGGACCGCGCGGACGACATCGCGGCTGCCGTGGGCGACGCCATCCGCCGTACGGGCGCCGTCATCACGACCGGCGGCCTTGGTCCTACCAGCGACGACCTGACCAAGCCAGCCATCGCCGCGCTGTTCGGCCGGCCGATGCGCTTCGACCCCGTCATCTACGCCGGTCTCGAAGCGATGTGGGCGGCGCGACCCCAGTGGGGCCCGATGCCGGCGGCGAATCGCCAGCAGGCCTATGTCCCGGAAGGAGCGACGATCCTCGAGAACCGGCACGGCAGCGCCCCCGGCATCTGGCTCGAGGATGACACCGGACGCTGGGTCGCCATGCTTCCCGGCGTGCCTCGCGAGATGCGTGGCATGCTGGCAGATCATCTCGTGCCCCGGCTGACCCGTCTCGTGGCCAGCGCGCCTGGAGGCGATGTCGTCGTGCGGTCGCGGACTCTTCGAACGGTCGGCATTGGAGAGTCGGCGTTGGCCGGCCTGCTGGGTGACCTCGCTGATGGCGCCGGGGGACTTCCGCTGGCCTACCTGCCGGGGACGGAGGGTGTCGATCTTCGTCTCACCGCCCGAGGTCTGCCGGCGGCGGAAGCGGATGAGCGGCTTGGCGGCGCGGTGGCGCTACTGCGCGCGCGCATCGGCCGCTTCGTCTACGGGGAGGGATCCGACGATCTCGCGGCGTTGGTCCTCGCGGCGTGCCGCGAACGTCACTTGACCATCGCTGTAGGGGAGAGCTGCACCGGCGGCGTCCTCGGCGCGCGCCTCACCGCTGTCCCGGGTTCGAGCGATGTGTTTCTCGGCGGTGTCATCGCGTACGACAACAGTGTCAAGGAATCACTGCTCGATGTGCCGAGCGCCGAGATCCGGGCCGAGGGATCTGTCAGTGAGCCCGTGGCCCGCGCGCTGGCGCTCGGGGCCCGCGCGCGGATCGGAGCCGACGTCGGCATCGGCGTGACCGGCGTTGCTGGCCCGGGTGGAGGCACGCCAGAGAAGCCGGTCGGGACCGTATGGATCGCGGTGGCTGGTCCGGGGGCCGCCGCTCCCGTGGCGGTTCAGACCCGTCGCACCATGCTGGTCGGCGACCGGGGAGAAATCCGGCAGCGGGCCGCCCAGATCGGGCTGGACATGGTCCGGCAGGCGGTCACCACCACCCCAGCATAGACAACTTCAGCCAGCGACTGCCGTTGCGGCAGGTCGCTGGGGCATGGCCGTTGCACGCGGTCACCGGGGGACTGAGATTTCGCTTCCACCCCGTCCAGCCGGATACTCAATGCATCGCCGAGACAAGCACACGGACAAGAGAGCCGAACCGCTGCCAACCACCGCAGGCCCGCCCCTGGGCGCCGCGGGGGCCGAGGATGCCTATGCCCGCGGGGCAATGGCCGACGCTGCGGATCCGCCTGGCCTCGAAGCCCCGGTGATGCCTGCGGCGGCATCTGCCGGGCCGGATTCCCAGGCGTCGCCTGAACTCCAGGAGCAGCGCGAGAAATACCTGCGCCTGGCGGCGGAGTACGACAACTACAGGAAGCGGACGATGCGCGAGCGCCAGGAGGCGGCTGCGCGCGGCCAGGCGGAGATGGTGAGGCATCTCATCGACCCGCTCGACGACCTGTCGCGGTTCGCGCACCTCGATGCGGCGACCGTCGATGCCGCGACGGTCGTACACGGCGCGGAGCTGGTCGAGCGCAAACTCCGGAAAGTGCTCGCCACGGCCGGGCTGGAAGTGATCGACCCGGTCGATCAGGCGTTCGATCCCGCGCTGCACGAAGCGATTGCGACCGAGCCCGCGCTGAGTCCCGAGGACGATCACGTGGTGGCGCGAGTCTATCAACCAGGCTACGTGTTTGCCGGGCAGCTCCTCCGTCCCGCGCGCGTCGTCGTCAAACAGTGGAACGGGTGACCGCGGACAACTAGCGAACCGCGTGCGTTAATTTCCCACCATGGCGCAAACGAAGGACTTCTACGCGGTCCTCGGTGTGTCGGCTACGGCCGCGCAAGACGAGATCAAGAAGCAATACCGCAAGCTGGCCAAGCGATATCACCCGGACGCGAACGCGAGTGATCCCAAGGCCGCCGAGCGCTTCAAGGAAGTCTCGGAAGCGTATACCGTGCTGGGAGATCCTGAAAAGCGTAAGCAGTACGACGAGATGCGGCGTCTGGGCGCCTTCAGTGGATTCGGTGGCGGCTCGCCGTTCGCCGCTGGACGCCCCGGCGCGGCTGGCGCGCGGCGTGGGGCCCGCCCTGGGCCTTCTCCCGGGCCAGGGGCCGGTGGGCAAACCGGAGGGAATTTCCGTTTCGAGGATTTTGATGTCGGCGGACTCGGAGGCCTCGGAGATCTGTTCAGCTCCATGTTTGGAAACGGCGCGCAGGCGGGCCGCGCGGCCGGCCCTGAACGAGGGCAATCGGTCGAGACGACGCTGGATGTCCCATTCCGGACAGCGGCCCTCGGCGGAAAGGTGCCGATCGAGCTCGAGGTCACGGAGCAGTGTCCGACCTGCCATGGGAATGGCGGTGCGCCGGGCGCCACGTTCAAGACGTGTCCCGAATGCAACGGCCGCGGCGTCGTGTCGCTCGGCCAGGGCGGATTCGCCGTCACGCGCACGTGTCCGGTCTGTCTGGGCCGCGGGCGGGTCCCGTCACAGCGGTGTCCCACGTGCAACGGTGTCGGCGAAGTGCGGAGCCGCAAGAAGCTGCTGATCACCGTGCCGGCCGGCGCTGACACCGGCAGCAAGGTGCGGCTCCGAGGCCAGGGCGGCAAAGGCGCCGACGGGGGCGCCGCCGGGGACATCGTGATCGACTTTCAGGTGCAGCCGGACCGCTTCTTCCGCCGCGACGGCCTCGATGTACTGGCGACGGTGCCACTCAACATCGCGCAGGCGACGCTCGGATCCCGGATCAGCGTCCGGACGATCGCCGGGAAGAAGGTCGCCATCCGGATCCCGCCGGGCACCGCGTCCGGCAAACGCTTCCGGGTCCCGGGGCAGGGCATCGAGAAAGAGGGCCGGCGGGGCGACATGATCGTCGAGGTCTCGATCAACGTGCCGTCGGCGCTCACCGAGGAGCAGGAGAAGATGATGCGGGAGTTCGCGAACGCGGGCGGAATGAAGTACTGACTACTGCCGCTCGATGACGCCGCCTCCGAGCACCTCGTCGCGCGTGTAGAAGACCACGGACTGGCCCGGCGCAATCGCAGCGACCGGCGTGTCCAGCGCAAGCTCGATCTCTCCACCGCGTCCACCATTGGCCTCGCCGGTCATTTCCAGACGCGCGATGGTCGCGGGCACCGCCGGTGCACGATGGCGGACCTGCACCTCGACCGGTGAGCCGGCGCGCGGCGGGACTCGGGCGAGCCAGTTCACCTCGCGTGCCACCACCGATCTCCCGAACAAGGCCTCGCGCGGGCCAATCACGACGGCGCGGTCGTCGGGCCGGATCGCGAGGACGTAGAGCGGCCGGGACGAGCCGCCGGGCAGTCCCCGGCGCTGGCCGACCGTGTAGCGGACGAATCCGCCGTGCTCTCCCACCACGTCGCCACCGGTCGTGACGAACGGGCCTGGCGCGAGCGCCGGGGCACCGGCGCCCAGCCGGCGCGAAACGACCGCCGCGTGATCGCCGTCAGGGACGAAGCAGATATCCTGGCTCTCGATCTTGTCCGCGACCACGTCGAGGCCGAGCGCTCGCGCCCGGGCGCGCGTCTCGGCCTTGGTGAGATCACCGACCGGCAGGAGGAGGCGCGCGACCACCGCGCGGTCGATTCCCCACAGGAAATAACTCTGATCCTTGTGCGAGTCCCGTCCGCGCCGCATCACGCCGGCTTCGGCGCGCGCGTAGTGGCCCGTCGCGATCCACGGTGCGTCGAGCGCGTCCGCCTTGGCGACGAGATCCCGGAACTTCGTGAACGTGTTGCACCGGACGCATGGAATCGGCGTGCGCCCCCGAGCGTACTCGGCGACGAAGTCGTCGACGACATCGCGTCCGAACGTTCGCTCCATGTTCAACACATAGTGCGGGATCCCGAGCTGCTCGCACACGCGGCGAGCATCATTGATCGACTCCAGGGAGCAGCAGGGGCGGTCCGGAACGTCGTCTCCATGGCAGAACAGCTTCATCGTCACACCGATGACGTCGAAGCCGCGTTCGACTAGCACGGCGGCGGCGACGGACGAATCGACACCGCCCGACATCGCCGCGAGGACCCGCGGCCGGGTCACGCGCGCGATCCGGTCAGCCGGCGCGCCTTCTCGGCGAGCGCGGGGAAGAGCTCGGCGACGCGTCCCACGTGCTCGTCCGTCGTGAGGACGCCGAGGCTCATGCGAACTGCGGCGCTCGCGACATCGGGCGAGACGCCGATCGCCGCCAGGACATGCGATGGCGATACACTCCCACTCTGGCATGCCGATCCGGATGACGCGGCGACGCCGGCCAGATCGAGCGCCATGAGCATCGACTCGCTGTCCGTGCCCGGCACCGACACGTTGAGGATGTGCGGCGCGCGCTGTCCGCGTCGGCCGTGCACGACGACGTCGGGGATCCGCGCGACAAGCGCAGCCTCGAGTGCATCACGCAGCCGGCGAAGACGTGCAGATTCGGCATCGCGTTCGGCGACCGCCATCTCCGCCGCACAGGCGAAACCGACGACAAACGCGACATTTTCGGTGCCCGGGCGCCGGCCGGCATCCTGCGAACCGCCGTGCAGCAAGGGTTCGAGTGGCGTGCCACGGCGGATGTACAAGGCGCCGATGCCCTTGGGCGCGCCGATCTTGTGCCCCGACACGGTGAGCAGGTCGAACGGCTGCCGGCTCGCGTCGATGGCGATCTTGCCGAACGCCTGTACGGCGTCCGTGTGGAAGGTCACGCCCTGCCCGTGGGCTTCATCCGCCAGAACCGGGATATCCTGGACCGTGCCGATCTCGTTGTTGACCCACATCACGGAGCACACCGCCACGTCGTCGCGTACGAGGTCGCGGAACGACGCCGGCTCCACAGTTCCGCTGGCGTCCACCGCGAGCCAGCGCTCCTCGGCGCCTTCGGCCGCCGCCTGATGCACGGCGCCAAGAATGGCTTTGTGCTCGATGCCCGATGTGACGACGGCGCGCCGGCCGTGCTGGCGCGCCGTTCTCCAGGCGCCGAGGATGGCGAAATTGTCGCCTTCCGTTCCACATGACGTGAAACAGATCTCATCGGTGCGGGCGCCGAGACAGGCCGCGACCCGCTCTCGCGCTTCGTCCAGCGACGCCCGTGCCTCACGCCCCCACCGGTGCAGACTCGACGGGTTGCCGAAGCGCGGGCCGAAGAACGGCGTCATGGCCGCCACAACCTCCGCGCGCACCGGCGTCGTCGCGGCATGGTCGAGATAAACGGCGGGCGGCATACCTGAATATATCCCGCCGAATATGTTCGGGCGACGGCGTGGCGTGCGAGGGCCGCCAGTAGCGGTCAACGCCGTCGTGCGGACGGTTGCCCCGGCCCTCGCCGCTCGCTAGACTCGCGGTCCACATGCCAAATCACGCGATGCCGGCGTTCAATCCGCGCCTGACTGGGCTGTCGTGCTTCTCCTGCGGCACCGTGCACGACCACCGCATCGTCCAGGGCGTGTGCCGCGTCTGCGGCCTGCCGCTGCGGGTCGACTACGATATTTCCGCCGGCGATCTCCCGCTCTCCAAGCTGCCGCCACGCGTGGCGTCGCTCTGGCGGTATCGCGAGGTGCTCCCGATCGCGACCGGCGAGGTCACGCTCGGTGAGGGATGGACTCCGCTGGTCCCGGCCGGCGACGGCGTGTGGATCAAGGACGAAGCGCGAAACCCCACTGGGTCGTTCAAGGCGCGCGGGATGACGGCTGCCGTGTCGGCCGCGGTGGCGCTCGGAGCGCGCGCGGTGGTCGCGCCGTCCGCCGGCAACGCTGCGGGCGCGCTCGCCGCGTACGGCGCGGCGGCGCACCTGCCCGTGACGGTGGTGATGCCCGAAGACACCCCGCGCGGTTGCATCGAGGAGTGCCGTCTCTATGGCGCGACGGTGCATCTCGTGCCCGGCACGATCGCGGACGCGGGCCGCTGGCTGCATGAGAATGGGCCGCCGGACGCCGTCGATGTGTCGACGCTCAAGGAGCCCTACCGGATCGAGGGCAAGAAGACGATGGCCTACGAGTTGTACGAGCAGCTCGGCGGAGAATTGCCCGACGTGATCGTGTATCCGACCGGCGGCGGTACCGGACTCGTTGGGATGTGGAAGGCGTTCGGTGAGATGCGCGCGCTCGGCTGGCTCGATGACGGCGCACCGCTCCCGCGCATGGTGTCGGTCCAGGCAGCGGGGTGTGCACCGGTCGTTCGCGGCTTCGAGTCCGGCGCGGAGCGGACGGAGCCCTGGGCCAATGCGACCACGCACGCATACGGACTGCGCGTGCCGTCGCCGATCGGGGGTTTTCTCTGCCTGCGCGCGATACGCGAGACAGGCGGGACGGCGTGCGCGGTGCCCGAATCCGAGATCGGGCCGGCCGTCCGGCGCGTCGCTGCCGCGACCGGCGTCGATGTTTGCCCGGAGGCGGGCGCGGCGTGGGTCGCCCTCGAGGGATTGCGGTCTCGCGGCTGGATCCGCCCGTCCGATCGCGTGGTGCTGTTCAATACCGGAACGGGGCTGAAGTACCGATAATCAGCCGCCGGCCACGGACAGACGCGCGGCGCCGTTCCGGGGGGCGAGCCGGTCCTTGAGCCGGAGGAATCGCGATTCGTAGAGATGGTAACTGACATACGCGAGCGCGATCGATCCGGCGGCGCCCCCGATTGCGGACCCCCACTGCGAGTCTTCGAGCATCGGCACGTGGCGGACGATCCACCAGATCACGATCGGGTGGTAGACGTAGAGGCCGTAGCTGTACCGGCCTGCGGCGCGCAGCGGGGCCGCTTCGAGGAATCGCGACCGGGTGGTCGCCGCGGTCAGGACGAGACCGGCGAACATCCAGTCCAGCGCCGTATACCCGATGGTCATCATGCCGGGATCCACGAATCGCACGGATGGCCGAAACAGAATGAGCGCGCAGACCACCACCGCGCCGGATAGAGCCGCCGGAATCACCCACCGTCGCGTGGCGCTCACGCCGGCCGGTCCCCGAAGACCGAGGGCGAGGATGGCGCCGACGGCGAGGGCGTCGAGACGGCAAGGGAAGAGAGCATATGCGGCTTCAGGCGTGTCGCTTGCGGTGACCACGGCGATGCGGAGCAGCAGCGCGCCGGCCGCCACGGCGCCCGCAATGCCGAGCAACGAGCGTCTCGAGCATCGCCAGACAATCAGCGGCCACACCAGGTAGAACTGCTCTTCGATCGACAGCGTCCAGAAATGCGTCAGGAACGTGAACGCCGGTGGATGGTTCAGTGCGATGCGCCAGTCACAGAGGTACGTCCAGTACCACACCTGCTCGTGAGCGAGGGCGAGATCATCGAGGCGGTGCGCCCATCCGAAGGCTGGCCGGAGGACGAATACCGCGACCAGTACCCCGTAGTAGAGTGGCAGAATGCGGAGCGCGCGCCGGATGTAGAACGATCGCGCGCGGTCTGGCTCGAGCCGCGAATCCCAGAGGATGCCGGTGATCAGATAGCCAGACAGGACGAAAAACAGGTCGACGCCCGACCACCCGAGTGCGGTGAGCGGTGCGCGCCAGAGGTGAAACGACATCACGAGGATGATGGCGATACCGCGAGTCCCATCGAGCGCCGGGACATGTCGTCCGGTTGCGACTACCGTGGCCGAGGCCCACGCGGACACATCATTACTGTCGGAGGGATTGATCGGCGCACCGCCCACGACCGGCGGGAGCCGCGAGCTGGTGGCTTCGCCACGCGCGGCGCTCACACTCCGCCGGAGAGATTTGCGAGCGGGTGTCACGCCCGCGTCCGCGTGGCCGAAGCGGTTTGCGCTATCTTGTGGCGCATGCACGCGACGCGCGCGCTGATCCGCACGATGGCCATGATCCTCCTCGCAGGCACGATCATGCTCGGCGCCGGTGCCGTCGCGCACCCGGTGCTTCCCGCCGATCCCGAGGCGCAGCTCGGCGTCATGGCGGCGACTCCGTACTGGCGTGCCATCCACCACCTCATGATCGCGGGATCCGGTCTCGTCATCGGCGGCATCTGGGTTCGATTATACATCGATCGGTCCCGTCTTACCGGGCTGCTCGTGCTAGCGCTCGCCGTCGTGGCCGTGGGGCTGGCGTTCAACGCGTGGAACGTGGAGTTCATGGCAGGCACCGGCGCCACGGATGCCGCCCGCTTCGCGTCGGGTGACATGAGTGTCGTTCCATCGTTCGCGTCGCGCCACATCACCTCTCTCGACGCAGCCAGACTCGGCAACGCGCTGGTGGTGCTTGGATGTCTGCCCTTGGGTTGGGTGGAGTGGCGGGATCCAGGCCGTCCGGTCTGGATCGCCGTGCTCGCTTGGGTAGCGAGCCTGTGCGGTATCGTAGGCGTCACCGTGTTCGATCCCGGCAGCCGGGGCGCGCTGGCGGCTGTGGCGTTCGTTTCACTCTGGGCGGCTGCGACAGCCGTGCTCGCCTTGCGTGTCACCGATGGCACGGGCAGCCGGGCCGGCTAGGACCGAGATCTCGATCCGCTTGGCGGCGGGACTGCCGGCGCGGCGCGCCGGAGCGCTCTCGGACGGTCGCGATCAGTACGTCGAGACGTCGAGCGCGGCCACATCATCGGCCCGCATCGTTTCCTGCGTGATGAACGGCTCTCCATAGCGGCGCCGGATGAGCGATCCGTAGTGGGCGGCCTGATGACGTACCACCTCGAGCAGCGGATCCCCGTTCGGATAGACTTCTCCCGCTTGAGTCGCGTGCGTGAACTGCGATCCGTAGCACGCCACCGCCTCGAGCTTCTTCTCGAAGACGTCACTGATGTCGACCACGAACGTCGGCTTCGCCCAGTCCTCGCGGAACGAGACGCAATAAATGACCTTGAACGGCCGGTGGCGCGGCACGTCGGGCGCCACCTTCGCCAGGCCTGCGACGAAGCATGCGTCGCGCACGAGTTCCGACGTCACGCGATGATCGGGATGCCGCCCATTCGGCGCCGGCGCGATCACCACTCGGGGGGTGAATCGCCGGATCGCGCGCGCCACCTGTGCGCGGGTCTCGGGCGTGTTGGTGATACCGGCATCGGGGAGTCCGAGATTCTCGCGCGCGGCGAGCCCCAGCACGGCGGCAGCGGCGGCCGCCTCGGCTTCGCGGATCGCGGCATTCCCCCGGGTCCCCATCTCCCCACCGGTGAGATCCAGCACGGCCGTGCGCCGGCCGAATTGCACCGCGCGGAGGAGGGCTCCGCCGCAAGTGAGCTCCACATCGTCGCGGTGTGCGGCGATGGCCAGGACATCCACGGGAACGTACGCCATGAGCGGTAAATGCACGGCCGGCCGATCCGCGTCAATGGCCGCCGGTACACCTGTGCCGTGAGCTGGCCTGGGGTCGCTATTCGTATCGCAGCGCGGCCACGGGGTCGAGCCGTGCGGCCCGGTACGCAGGATAGATCCCGAACAGGATGCCCGTGATCACACTGCTCGCGAGGGCCGCTACGATGGCCAGCGGCGGGACGGACGCTGCGACTGGAGTCGCCGCCCGAACGACGAGCGCGATCGCCCAGCCCACGAGCAATCCGATCACGGAGCCGATGCCGGTCAGTGTCACCGACTCCACCAGGAACTGCCAGAGGATCGTCCATTTCGTCGCGCCGAGCGCCTTGCGCACACCGATCTCCCGCGTGCGCTCCGTGACGCTGATCATCATGATCGCGACGACGCCCACGCCACCCACCATGAGGCCGACCGCCGACAGGACGAAGGTCACGAGGAAGATCACGCCGAAGAACTTGTTGTAGACCTCGAACAGCTTGTCCTGGGTCAGAATGAAAAAGTTGCTCTCCTTGGAGGGACGGAGGCCACGGGCACCGCGAAGGGTGGCGGTGACATCGTCGATGGCCTCTTCGCGGCCCACGCCATCCCGGGGCTTGATGATCAACTGGGCATCTCCCTCGCGCGCCGTGAAATGACGCAGGAGAGTCTGCACGGGCAGGATCGCCAATGCCCGTTCACCGCCGAAGAAGAAGCTGGGGTGGTAGTGATAGAGCCCGATGATCTCGTACGGGCTGTTGTTGATCAAGACGCTCTTGCCGACCGGATCGCCGAAGGGGAACAGCCGCTCGGCCATCTTGTCGTTGATGATCACGACGTGAGCGCCGCTGGCGTTTTCCCGCATCGTGAAGGAGCGGCCAGGGCTGATGTCCCCGCCGTCGGTGTTCGTCCATCCGGGTGAAAACCCCTGAATCTGCGCCGCGGAGAGTGTCCGGTCCGCGTACTTGAAGGAGCCCGCGAAATCGATTTCGGTCGTGACGCCGGCGAGGGACGGCAGGCGGCCGAGCATGGCGGCTTCGCCGAGCCGGATCGGCGGGTTGTGGATCCAGGGGCAGGTCTCGTCGGTACCGTCGCAGGCATTGAAATCGACCGGATACCGCTCGACGAAGAACGTCGTGGCGCCCGCCGCTTCGATATCCCGGGCGACACTGACGTTGATGCCATGAATGGCGGCCGCCATCGCGACGACGACGAAGACGCCGACCGCAATGCCCAGAATCGTGAGCGCCGCCCGCACCTTGTTGGTGCGGAGCGCGTCGATCGCGATCGCGACTCCCTCGAAGAGCGCGGAGATCCGTGCCGCGGCAGACACGATCACTCCTGGCGGAGTGCCGCGATGGGGTCGAGCCGGGCGGCCCGTGTCGCGGGGTACACGCCGGACACGATGCCGATGACCGTGCCGAGGCCGACGGACAGCCAGACCGACCAGGGAGCGATGCTGACGGGCATCGGCGTGACCTTGGTCACGACCTGCGCGACGATGATGCCAAGGCCGACACCGGTCGCCGCACCGAGCGTGCTCAGCGTCGCGGCCTCGAACAGAAATTGCACGAGGATGTCGCCGCGCCGCGCTCCCAGCGATTTCCGGATGCCGATCTCGCGGGTGCGTTCCGCGACCGCGACCAGCATGATGTTCATGATCACGATCGCGCCGACGACCAGGCCAATGGCGGGAAGGACGATGGCGGCAATCACCAGGTATTTCTGGATCGACTGCCACGTCGCCAGCGCTGCCGCGGGAGTATTCAGGGAGAAGTTGTCGGACTGGCTCGGATGCAGCTTGTGCCGGACCCTCATGATCTGGCGCATCTGCTCCTGGACATCGGTCAGGATCTGATCGTCGGGCGCCTGCACCACGATCGCGTCGATGACGCCGCGATCCCGGTTGAGGAGGCGGTGTATCGGGGCGCGATACGGCGCGATGATGAACTTGTCGAGCGAGAACCCCAGCGTGCTGCCCTGCTTCTCCGCGACACCAACGACTTCGTACGGCACGCCCGCCACTCGGAGCGAGCGGCCGATCGGATCGACGGTCGGGAAGAAGTGATTTTTGACGTCCTGCCCGATGACCACGACCAGCGAGCCCGATTCCAGCTCCTGGTTCGTGAACTCACGTCCGCTCACCACGCCGAGTGATTTGATCGTGAAGTAGTCGCCGGTGACGGCGAACGTGAGCACCTTTCGCGGACGGGCGAACGGAGATTCGATCGTAATCTGATCTTCGCTCATCATGTACCACCGCGTTGATGGCGGCAGGCCATCGACGACGGGGTGCAGATCCTCTTCGGTGAGCCGGGGCCGGCGCCGCCAGTCCGCGATCATGGCATCGTCCACGTCGCCGAGATTGAAATCCGGACGCGTGCGAAGCTCGACGGTGTGGACAGCCATGATCTTGCCCACGAGGTCGTGCTCCATGTAGTTGCCCATGCCCTCGACGACGGACACGACGGCGATCAGGAACATCACGCCGATCGTCACGCCGAGCAGCGTGAAGAAGCTCTTCAGTTTCTGGACACGGATCTGCTCGAGCGCCATCCGGAGCGCTTCGAAGATCGGCACGCGATTATCCGGCTGCCGGCCGGGGATCGCCGCGGCCATCACGGCGGCTCGGATCGCCATCCGCATACCGGTCGTCGCTGGCGACGAGACCGTCGCGCAGCACGATGACGCGCCGGGCGTGGGCCGCGATCTCCGCCTCGTGGGTGACCATGATGACGGTCTGCCCTTGTTCCGCAAGCTCGCCGAAGACCCGCATGATCTCCTCCGACGTCCCCGAGTCGAGGTTTCCCGTGGGTTCGTCAGCCAGCAGGATCGACGGCCGGTTGACAAGCGCGCGCGCGATCGCCACGCGCTGGCGTTGGCCGCCGGATAGCTCGTTGGGCCGGTGGAGCATGCGCTCGCCGAGCTGCACGCGCTCGAGGGCTTCCCGCGCCCGGGTGCGCCGCTCGGACGCACTCACGCCCGCGTATACGAGCGGGAGCTCGACGTTGTGGAGCGCGGTCGCGCGGGGCAGGAGGTTGAAGGTCTGGAACACGAACCCGATCTCGCGGTTGCGAATCCGGGCCAGCTCGTTGTCCGTCATCTTCGAGACCTGGTGGCCATTCAGCCAGTACTCGCCCTGGCTCGGCGTATCGAGGCACCCGATCAGGTTCATCAGCGTGGATTTCCCCGAGCCCGAGGGACCCATGATCGCGACGTACTCGTTGCGCCGGATCGCGAGGTCGACGCCGCGAAGGGCGCGGACGGTTTCGCCGCCCATGTCGTAGAGACGTGTGAGGCCCCGCGCCACGATCACCCACTCGCGCGACGGGACGGCACCCGCCTGCGCGATGACGGCGCGGCGTTCGGCGGTGGTGCCGAGTCCAGCGACCTCCGCGTCGGGCATCACCAGCGTGTCCAGGCTCACGACTTGGTCTGGCCGGCGGTCGTGCTGTCTGCTTTAGCCTGGCGCACGAGCGCGCTGTCCTTGAGCTCGCGAATGGCCTGATACGTCCCGCCCACGATCCGCTCGTTCTCCCTGAGGCCGCTCACGACCTCGAAGTACTTGTCCCCGGCAATGCCGACCTTCACCGGCCGGAACGTCACCCGGTCGTTGGGTCCGACGACGAAGACGCCTTCGACGTCGCGCTTTCCGACCTCCTTGACCGGAGCGGCCCGGCCGAGCGTCACCGCCGAATCTCCGCCTGGCAGTTTCTCGTTCTCCCGGACGGTCAAGGCGATGATGGGAATCGTCAGGACGTGGCTCCGCGTATCGGTGATGACCTTCGCGGTCGCCGAGAAATCCGGGCGTGAGTCGAACGGCGGGTTGAGAAGCTGGATCGTGACCTCGTAGTCGACGGCCTGGTCTGTGGAGGTCGGGTTGGCCGCCGCGCCCGGGGCCTTCATCGAGCTGTTCGCGATCTTGGTCACCCGCCCGCGGAACGTCGTGTCCGGAAACGCATCGAACTGCACCATCGCCGAGTCGCCGACCTGGATGTGCGCGACGTCGGTCTCGTCCACCTTGACCTTCGTTTCGAGCACGCTCATGTCGCTGATCGTGAGCAGCGTGGCGGCATCCTTGTTCAGCGTTCCCTGGATAGCGGTTTCCCCCTGCTCGACGGCGAGCCGTGTGACCTTGCCGCTCATGGGGGCACGGATGGTCGTCTTACTCAGACTGCTCTCGTCGTCCCGGAGCGCGGCGGCCGCCTGTTCCACCTGAAACTGCGCGGCCTCGCTTGTCGCGCGGTCCACGTCCAGCGTCGTCCGGAGCTGCTCCAACTGTTCATCGGAGACGAGTTCGGCGTTCGTCCTCTTCATCTGCGCGGACCGCTGGTACGTCCGGTCGGCCTGGTCCTGGTTGGCTTTGGCCTGCAGCAACTGCGCGCGGGCGGCGGACAGCGCGGCCTGCGATCGCTCGACCGCCGCCTGATACGTCGCCGGATCGATCTGCACCAGGAGCTGCCCCTTGGTCACCGTCTGTCCTTCCTTGACGGCGAGGGTTATGATGCGCCCCGAGATGTCGGCGCTCATGTCGACCTTGGTGTGCGGCTCGACCTGGCCACTCGCCGTGACCGACGCCACGAGATCGCGGTGGACGACGGGCTCGATCCGGACCTCCGCTCGCTTCGGCGCTCGCGTTGCCGCGATGACGGCGCCCGCGATGACGACGACGAGGGTGATGCCCCCGGCAATGGACCATTTGGCACGTCGAGTCATAGAAGATCCTGTGTCCGGCATAGAGTGCTGGCGGCTCGGGAGGACGGTGCCGGTGGCATCGTCACCGGTTAGCGGAGGGGACGTCCCACCGCGTTCTCGAGCGCGGCGAAAGCTTTGTGATAGTCGTACACGGCCCCGATGCGATCGTTCTCCGCGCGTTCATACGCCGCCCGGGCATCGGTGACATCGACGAAGGTCGCGGCACCGACCTTGTACCGCTCCTCCGCCAGATAGAGAGCGTCGCGCGCGGCGGCCGAGTTCTGTTCCTGGATCTGGACCGTCCGGACGGACGTCGTGAGCGTGAAGTACGCGCTGGTCACATCGGCGGTGAGCTGCAACTCCCCGGCGCGCTGGTTGTAGCGCGCGTCGTCGTGATCCACCTCCGCCTGCTCGACGGTCCGCTCGCGCTGGAATCCATCGAAGACGGGAAGCGAAAACGTTGCCGTGATCTGGCGCGGCGTATTCGTGAAGCTGAAAGGGAACACCCGGTTGCTGGCCCGCAACTGGGCGGCTTGCGCGGGCGTCAGCGTCGTCGGGCCGCATGTCCGGGCCGGCATGTGTTCGGCCTGCGCGAGCGAGTCGATCGACAGGCACGGCCCGTTCTCGGCCTGCAGCTCCAACTGTGTCTGATTGACGAGGAAATTCTGGTCCGTGTACTCATAGGTATAGCCACCGATTCCCGTGCTGAGTTGGAACGTCGGCGTGTAGAGTCCGGCGGCCCGGTGGACGCTCACCGACGCGGCATGCTCGCGGGCGCGGAGCGCGTTGACCTGGGGATTGTCGCGGCGGGCGATCGCCAGCACGCTGTCCACCGTGAAGCCGGGTGGCGCGACCACATACGCGTCGATGAGCCGGACGCCGGGCGGCTGCGGAACACCGAGCTGCTGAAAGAGGCGCAGCTTGTCGATGTCGACCTGGTTGTGTGCCTGGAGCGCTTGGACCTGTTGCTGGCCCAGCGCGACTTCGGCCCGGCGCTGGTCGAGCGGCGTGGCACTGCCCACCGTCACGCGTGCCCGTGCGAGATTCGCCTGCGCGGTCGCGTCTACCACCAGCGTGTCCTGCAAGGCCGCCCGGGCCTGGTCTTCGAGGATCGTGACGTACTGCACCGCGACATTGCCCGTCAGCGTGGCGGACGCGCCGGTGACGTCGGCGTCGGCGGCACGTTGCGTGGCGCGGGCCACCGAGGGGGTCAGCAGCGTCGCCGCGCTGAGTTGATATGTCAGTCCGAGCGCCCACTGCGACTGGATGGCATCCGAACCCGATCCCAGCGCGCTACCGCTGAAGAACACCTGGCCGGCCTGCTGATAGCCGCCGATCAGTTGTGCCGTTGCTTGCGGCAGGAGCTGGCCCCACGCGGCCCGCGTCGCGGCGCCCGCACTGCGGCGCGCGGCGATCGTCTGCAGGAACGTCGGATTGTTTCGCTGCGCGAGGCTTTGCGCCTGGGCCAGAGTCAGGATCGGCCCTGCGGAGTCGGCGCCCACTGGGTGGTTCGCCGCAACGGAACCTGGAACGGCGGGGGCCGGGGTTTGTCCGGCGAGCGGTGCGGCGAAGGCGCCTCCCAAGGCGCACGCTCCGAAAACGCCCGCTGCGCTGAGTAGTGTCCGAGATCGCATCCTGAATTGGTCCAAGGGAAGACGTCCCGCGTTGCCGGTCGCGTCTGGTCGCCCTACGCGGCAACTGGAGACTGGGTTTCAAACCTTCGCCGGCGGGCGCCGGGAAGGGCCCAACTGAGGATGGGCCTGCCTCCGCCCAGGTGACGAGGCGCGCGAGCTATTGCGGCGCGTCGTCGCGCGTCGCAACCACATCGCGCGCGGGGATGGCGACTTTCAGGATCCGTCCGAGCGCATCGGCCCAGACTTCCCGGTCGACCGATGGGGCCGTGAGCCGCAGCCGCGTCGCGTCCAACAGGTGGCCACCCACCATGACCGAGTCGTCGCCAACCACCGTGATCCGGTCCACCGACTCCGACGACCCGTGGGGAACCACGGCCCGGATCGCCTCGGAGAATCCAGGCGTGGGACTCCGCCCGCTCATCACGCTGCGCGCGATCAGGTAGTACTGATTGTATACATCATCGTCGAGAAGTCTCGCGCCGTCGGCGACGCGAAACTCGGTCGCGGATTCGCCGTGCGGCGTTTGCGTGCGCTGGCTCGCGTGCCCCCGCACGATCTGCAGCGTGAGAAGCTCCTGGCGGCGCTCGGCGGATCGCACCTCTACCTGATAGCGCAGCGGCGCGCCCGCTGAATCCGTGACGAGCGTCGGCGTGAGACGCCGGTCGGCATACACCGCGATGCCGCTCAGGATATATCCGTTGTCGGGATCAGGCACGCGGCGGATCGTGAACTCCTCCCGGCCGATCTTCGCCGTGCCGTGCACGATGGTGAAGCTGCCCGCATCGACAGCCTGCGCCGCCTGTCCCGCCATCGCGGCCGGGATGGCGGCTGGGCTGGCGGCCGCGATCACCGGCCACACCAGGCATCCGAGACGCCGCGTCACGCCAGGCACGCCTCACGCCTCTCGTGCCATGCGATCATCGGAGCAATGTCATCAGTTGGGCGTGCCGGACGCGGCGACGATCCGGTGGGCGATACGGGCGCGGATATGGTCGTACAGCGCGGCACCGCTGGCGGCCGTGGCCCCGACGGCCGCCGGGCTTCGCTGGACATCCCGGTTCGCGCGCGGCCATCCCCACGTGCCCGGTCGCCGGTTCGTCGTGTCCGGGGTATACTGTTCGGCCAGACGCATGTCGACGAGATGGGGAGCGAGGTACAACATGAGCGAAGTGTCCGCTTCACCCCCGCAGAGCCACCCGTCTGGACCGGCGATGAGACCCGTCACGTTGGCAGCGCACGCATCGACGACCCGGACCCGCGCCGCCGCCGTCATCACCGTGGCGAGTGCTTCGCGGTGCGCATCGTCGCCGTTGGCGGTGAGCAGGATGAACTCCCGGATGCCCGCATGCTCCCATGACGAGAGCAGGTCATTGAGCAACAGGTGAAGGGTCTTCTTGCGCACCGACCCGGAACGGGGATGGCCGCGCGCCGCATCGGCACTGACCCCGTACTCCACCGTGGGTGCCCGGAGCATGCCGAATTCGGCGGACAGATCGTCGGCCAGGCGTTCGACGAGCAGGGTATCGCACCCGATCGGCAGATGAGGCCCATGAGGATCGCAGGTCCCGATTGGCACGATGAGGCGCGGATCGGCGGCGATGGCTGCCTTGATGCGATCAGGCGCGAGATCCTTTAGACGCTGCGGAGTCGTCATTCCCAATCGTGTAGAAGTCCCACCTGATTCGCCCCGCCGCGCCGAGCCATCGCTGCCGAGACGGGTGCCGCTGCTCCGTCCGGTGCGCCGGCCGCGCCGCCAGCAGCCACCGCGTTCACTCTGGTGGTCCGCCAGCGCCGCGTGCGCACTGCTGGCCGCTGCCGGATGGCTTCAGACGCCCGCCGTACCTTACCTCGTCGTCTGTGTGGCCGCTACCGTGGCAGCCGCGTGGATCGGGCGCCGGCAGCGGACGCTCGGGCCGGTGGTCGCCGTGCTCGCACTGGTTACGTTCTGTGCGCTCGCGACCATGGGCCAGGTCGCGCTCGATCGCGTTGTCCGTTCGTGGGACGACACGGTCGCGGCGATCACTCGGCACAGTGCCGCGGTGATGCACGACGAACTGACGGCGCTCGCGTCCGATTTGCGCAACAGCGCGACGAAGGCCCTCGACGCACCAGCCGACCCCGCCGACGCGTTCGCATGGCTGGCGCCGCTCGCGCGCGGCGACGGTGAGCGGAGCATCGTGCTGTCGCGCGATGGCCGCCCCGTAGCGTGGAGCGGGACCCTGCGGACAGTGCCAGACACGAGCGGCGCACCATTCGCAGTGGTACGGACGCCCTTCTATGTCGCCCTGCAGGCCACGGTCCAGCGGGGTACCGCCCGGGCGGTCGCCGTGGCACTGCTGCATGCCGAACCGCCCGCCGACCGGCTCTCGCGCCCGCTGGACGAGACGATCGCGGAGCGCACCGGTGTCGACGGATTCGCGCTGATGCCACCCTCCGCGGGCGCGCCGCCGATCGCCGACAACACGCCGGCCGCATTCGAGCCCGCAGGGGTCCCTCTCGCGACCGTGCGGCCGATCCCGCCGCAACTCGAAGAGGCGGCCGAGCGCGTGACGGAGCAAGCCCAGAACACCGGCGCGCTGGCGTTCGCGGTGGCGCTGGTGGGATTCCTCGTCGCGGAATGGCGTCCGCGCCGGGCGGCGCCAGGCCGCCGGTTGGTCGCGCTCGCGGTCCCGCTCGCGGCGCTCGCGATCGTTCCGCTCAACGCATTCTCCAACACCAGCCGGCTGGTCGACCCGACGTATTTCTTCTCGCCGGTCGGGGGCCCGTACACGGCGAGCATCGGTGCGCTGGGCGCGACCAGCGCGATCGCGCTGCTGGCCGCGTTCGCTGCGGCGCGGGCCCGGGCCCGGCTCCGTCCCCGATTGCTGGCCGTAGCCATCGCGCTCGTGGCGAGCCTCGGCGCGCCCTTCGCCGTCGCGTATGTTGCCGGCGGCATCACGCCTCCAGGTGCCGCGGTCCCGCTCACGCTCTGGGTCGGCTGGCAGATTGCGCTCGCGCTGGGTGCGGCCGCTCTGCTCGTTGGCGCATCGGTCGCGGTCCGGAGTGCGCTGGCGGAGCGGCAGGGTCTCTGGCCGGTCGTCGCCGTCGTCATCGCCGGCGCGGCCGCGGTCCTCGGACCGATCCTCTGGGTTGCACCAGGCGGATGGCCCGCGTGGTACGCGATCCCGTGGTGCCTGGCAGGCGCGGCGGCCGCCTTTGCGCGCGGCTCCCGCTGGAGGGTGTTCCTGTCCGCCCTCGTCGCGGCGCTGGGGTCCGCGGTGGTCGTGTGGGGCACAACGGCGCAGAAACGAATCGTGCTCGCCGAACGCGACCTCGCCGGACTCGCGGTCCCGGATCCCAATGCGGTGGCGCTCCTCGATCGCTTCGGGACCGAGCTCGCGTCGGCTCCGCCTCCGGTCAGCCGCGCCGACCTCCTGCATCGCTACGCGCGTTCCGACCTCGCGGCCGCCGACTACCCGGTGCGCCTCGCCGTCCGCGCGGCCGGTGGCGGACCGGACGTCACGCTGGAACTGGCCCGGTTCGACACCGACACCGGATTGGTGGCGGCGATCGCGAGTGAGGCGCTCGTGGGGCGCGCGGTCGTCTTGTCCGAGGCCGCGGGCTCACCCGGCGTGCAGCTCGTCCTCGCCGTGCCCGCGGCGAACGGCAGCGTGACGACGGTCGTCGTGGCCCCGCAGACGCGCCTGATCGCCGCCAACTCCTTCGCACCGCTGCTCGGCCTCGCTCCCGATCCCGGGCTGTCGCCACCCTACACGATCTCGCTGCTCGAGGTGGTTCCCGAGCGGCGCACCGCGGCCAGTGCGCCACAAGGCGATCTGCTGGGAGTCGATAGTGCAGTCGGCCGCGGGGCCGATTCCGTCGCGGTCCAGGCGGCGGCCTCCGGGTTTGCGGGCCCGCTGGCCCGGTACAAAGGCGTGCCAGTGCGCTGGACGCGCGCCGGGAGCGCGCTGCACGGCGATTGGCTCGTGCCGACGAGCGCGGGGCCGGCGCGTGCGCATGTGGAGGTCGAGCTGCGGCCGTTCGATGCGCTCGTCCAGCGCGCGGTCCTGCTCGTGGTGCTGGATCTGCTGGCTGCCAGCCTGCTGTGGGCTGTCAGCGTCGCCGGTGATGGCGTGCTGGCGCGATGGATGATGGGCCACGCCCGGCGCTGGTCGCGGAGCTATCGCACGCAGCTCACGATCGTGCTCTTCGGTTTCTTCGTCGTCCCGGCGGTGATGTTCGCGGCGTGGTCCTACCGGCGGCTGCGATCGGACGATGCCGAGGAGCGGGCGCTGCTCGTGTGGCAGACGCTTCGCGGTGTTGCTTCGGGAGGTCTCGACGATCTCTCCACCGACGCCGCGCTGGTCGGGACGCCGATTCTGCTCTACGACGACGGCGCGCTCCGTTCGACGAGCGATTCGCTCTATGATGCGCTCGCGCCGCTCGGCCGGTTCCTGCGTCCGGACCTCGAGCTGGGCCTCGGTCTCGGCAACGAGGTGCGGGCCAGCCGCGCGGCCGAACTTGGCGGCGGCCGCGTCTTGATCGGCTACCGGGCCGTCGATGCCGCCGGTGGCGATCGCGTCGTCCTCGCCGCTCCGGCCCGCGGCGACGAAGCGGGTCTCGACACGCGCCGCGATGACCTCGGGATTCTCGTGCTGTTCACCACGGTCCTCGGAGCGGCCGCCGCGCTGGGGTTGAGCGGACTCGCCGCGCGGCGCTTCGCGCGCCCGATCGATGCCCTCCGCCGCGCGGCGCTCGCCATGGCGGTCGGTGACCGCGAACCGGATCTCGCGGGGGATCCGCCGGTCGAGTTCGTGCCCGTATTCGCCGCGTTCAGGAGAATGGCCGCCGATTTCGGAGAGAGCCAGCGCGTGCTCGCGTGGGGCGAAATGGCTCGGCAGGTCGCGCACGAAATCAAGAACCCGCTGACCCCGATCCGCCTCGGCATCCAGCATCTCCAGCGGGCCAGGGCGGCGCGCCGGGCCGACTTCGATCGCATCCTCGACCAGAACGCGGGACGCATTCTCGCGGAGATCGACCGGCTCGATCAGATCGCGCGGGCGTTCAGCCGCTACGGCTCCGCGCCGGACGAGCGGGCGCCGGCCGAGCCGACGGACATCGTACACGTGGTGCAAGATGTCGTCGAACTCGAACGCCTCGGTGCAGGGGGCGGTGTGACGTGGGGGCTCACCGGCGCCGACGATGCCGTCGTGGCGCTCGCGCGCGCCGATGACCTGCGTGAGGTGCTGCTCAACGTGCTCGAGAACGCTCGCCTGGCGCGTGCGCGGCAGGTGTCGGTGCACGTCGCGGTCGAGCGTGGGGCATCCGACCGTCCCCACGCGACGCCCGGACGCGATGGCGCGGGACGCGCGATCATCACCGTGGACGACGACGGTGAAGGCATCGGCGCCGATGTCCTGCCCCGTATATTCGAGCCGCATTTCTCCACGCGGACGAGTGGCAGCGGGTTGGGGCTGGCCCTCAGCCGCCGCATCGTCGACGGGTGGGGCGGTACGATTGTAGTGGAAAGCGACCCCGGGACCGGTACGCGAGTCACGATTGTATTAGCGTTGTCTGTCGCATGAGCGGCATCAACGTGACGACGCGCGAGCTGCCGGCGCATCTGGCCGGGTGGCAGCTCCCGAACGACTGGAGTTGGGGCTCGACCGGCGTGACCGGCGAGTTCCGGCACGCCCAGGAAGTGGTCGATGCGCTGGGCCGGTCGCTGGCGCTCGTCACGGCGCCCAACCCGGATCACTATGCGTGGCTGGCGGCGGAGGCCCGGCAGCTCGCGCACCGGAGCCATCCGTCGGTACCGACCACGTACCACTATTGGTCGGTCGCGCGCGAGACGCGCCGCGGACCCGGATATCTACGCCGATGGATCGAGGGTGAGACGATCGCCGCGCGAGTCGCCCGCCTCGGTCCCAACGAAGTGCCGTATGTCGTGCAGGTGCTGCGCGCGGCGGGATCGGCGCTCGCGTATATCCACGACAGCGGCGGCGTCCACGGCGCGCTCTCGCCACAGACCGTGTGGGTCACGCCCACGCGCCGGTTGTGGCTCCTCGGCTGGCAGTGGGCCGTACCCCGCGAAGCCATCCCGGCGGGGCTCGCGCCCGACCGGCGCTGGACGCCCGCGCCCCCGGAGAGCTCCGACGGCCGGTGGATGCCGGATGTCCGCAGCGATCAGTGGCAGCTCGCCGCCGTGTGCTTCATGCTGCTCACGGGCGAGCTGCCACCCGCGCAAGACGTACCGCCCGTCCGATGGGTGCGCCCCGAGTGTCCGCAGGGATTGGCAACGGTGCTGGACCGCGCGCTGTTGGCGGCGCCTGATTCACGGTTCGCGTCCGTGGGCGCGCTGCTCCGCACGCTCGAGCGGGTCTCCGCGCCGCCACGGTCGGGACAGGCCCTGGGCGATGTCGAGGATGGCAGCGGCGCGCCAGAGGGGAGCGAGCAGCGCCTGCGCTGGGCCCTCGGCGATGACTACGAAGTGCTGTCACCGCTCGGCACCGGGACGTTCGGCTCGGTGTGGCGCGTCCGGGATCTGTCGCTGGAGCGGGAGGTCGCGCTCAAGATGCTGCATCCGCGCGTCGCGCGAGACGATGCCGCGGTCTCCCGTTTTCGGCGGGAAGCGCAGCTTGCGGCGCAGCTCGCCCACCCGGCGATCGTTCCCGTCTACGATTGGGACCGGCGCGGCGATGTCGCATGGTACACCATGGAGCTGGCCGAGGGTGGGTCGGTAGCCGATCTGATCGCACGCAGCGGACCGCGGCCGATCGCCGAGATCGCGCCGCAGGTGGATCTCGTGCTCGACGGTCTGAGTGCGGCGCATGGGAGCGGGATCGTCCACCGCGACCTCAAGCCGGAGAACATCCTGATTGATCGCTATCGCCGGTGGCGTATGAGTGATTTCGGTATCGCGTACATTCCGGGCGAGACGCCCGGTGGGCCAACCGGCACACCGGCGTTTGCGGCGCCCGAGCAGTTGCTGGGGGAACAGCAGGGGTCGAGCGTGGACTGCTTCGCGATCGCTGCCATCGTCGCGTTCGTGCTGTCGGGGCGCCCGCCGTTCGGCGACGGGGATGCGAGAGCGATCCTGGCCCGGCAACTGGCCGGCGGACTGGACCTCGATGAGTTCCACGAAGCGCTGGAGCCGTGGTTGCGCCGCGGACTGGCCATCACGCCCGAGAGCCGGTTCGCCGACGCGGCCGCCATGCAACGCGCTTGGCGCGCAACGGTGAAAACCGTGTCACGCGCTGAACGGCGTGCCGGGTGGTGGCGCCGGCTGGTATTTGGCGCCCCGGCCCCGGGGGCCGGGCGCTCCGCGCCGGCGGTGGTCGCGCGCGGAACGTAGCGGGATTTTTCGATGTCTCGCGATCCGCGCCGGCGTTACGACATCGCGGCGAAGCGATCCAGCGTGGCGCGTTCTTCCTCGGTGAGGCTCCTCGTTCCGAGGGTCTGCGCCTTGTCCAGGAGCCGGACGATCTCGTCCCGGTTGACCGAATGCAGATCGTCGATGCGGATCGAGCGCCACCGGCGCAGGTTGTCGGCATCACCGAGCAGTGCAGGGGGCCGGGGGGCGGCGATCTTCCTCTTCCAACTCCTCGCCGGCGACCGGAACTGCATCACCTTGAGATAGAGGAACCCCGAGATCAAACCGCCCAGATGCGCGAAGTGCGCGATGCCCGCGCCGCCGATCCCACCCACGCCGGCCACGTCCATGACCACGTACGCCGCTACCAGGAGCCAGACCTGTACGGGGATAACGCCCCAGATCAGAAACCGCTCGCGCGGCCAGTACATCGCGTACGCCAGCGTCACGCCCATGATCGCGCCCGATGCCCCCAATGTCGGCGCCTGCGGCGGTGCAAAGGAGAACAGCGCGCCGCCGATCCCGCTCAGGAGATACATGGCGATGAAATTGCCACTGCCGATACGCTCCTCGACGCGGGGACCGAATATCCAGAGCGCGAACATGTTGAACGCGATATGCCAGATGCTGTTGGGGTCGTGCAGAAACATGTAGGTGACGAGCGTCCACGGACGCTCGAGGACGAGCGGCGGACGGAGCAGGAACTCCTGCGTCACCGAGGGAACGACTTGCTGTACGAGGTACACGAAGACATTGGCGGCAATGAGCCGGCGAACCCATGGCGTCATGTGTATACGTTCGCCTGGCGCGGCGCGCCGGGCCAGTGGCGGCACGTTACACAGGCCGCAGGCATCCCTCGCACGGTGACTGCTGACGGCGGGATGACGCCGTCGCGCGAGCGTCAGGCGCATGCTCGCTGCTGTCCGGTCGGCCGCGGTTCTGGGGATCGACGCCTACGACGTCACGGTCGAAGTGGATGCGGCCCTCGGTCTTCCGCAGTGGACGATCGTCGGCCTCGCCGCGGGGGCGGTCAAGGAGAGCCGCGAGCGCGTCCACTCGGCCATCGTCAATGCCGGGTTCACGCTTCCGCCGCGACGAGTGACCGTCAATCTCGCCCCTGCCGACACACCGAAAAGCGGGTCTGCGTTCGATCTGCCGATCGCGCTGGCGCTGCTCATGGCGACCGGACAGCTCGCGCGGTCCGCGGCCGACGGCCTGACGGTCGTGGGCGAGTTGGGGCTGGACGGATCGATCCGGCCGATCCGGGGGGCGTTGCCGCTTGCACGGCATGCGGCGCGAACCCCTGGGGAGACGCTCGTGCTGCCGCCGGCCAACATCACGGAGGCATCACTCGTGACGACGGTGCGGCTCGCAGCGCTCCCGGAGCTGGGACCGCTGGTGCGGGCGCTGCGAGACCAACTCCTGCCCGCGGCGGAGACGCCGCGTCCGCCAAACCGCGCCCGCGTGGCGGACAGCGTGGATTTCGCCGACGTGGCCGGACAGGCGGGCGCCAAGCGTGCACTCGAGGTGGCGGCGGCGGGTGGCCACAATGTCTTGCTCATCGGGCCGCCCGGCGCGGGCAAGACGATGCTCGCGCGACGTCTGCCGACAATTCTTCCTGTACTGAGCGAGACCGAAACGCTGGACGTGATCGCGGTTCATTCGGTCGCCGGTGTGCTCGCGAGCGATGACCCGCTGCCGCCGCCTCGCCCGTTCCGCTCGCCCCATCACACGGTGTCGGCCGCCGGGCTGCTTGGCGGGGGTAGCGCACCGCGGCCCGGCGAGGTGAGTCTCGCACATCACGGCGTACTGTTTCTCGATGAGTTGCTGGAGTTCCCGCGGTCGTTGCTCGATGCACTACGGCAACCGCTCGAGGACGGCCGCGTCGTCATCGCGCGTGCGCGCCGTTCGGTGACATTCCCCGCGCGATTCACCCTCATCGCGGCGACGAACCCGTGCCCCTGCGGCCAAGCTGGCGATCCGCGCGGCGCCTGCCGCTGTACGCCCGCCGTGGTCGCGCGATATCAGTCCCGTCTCTCCGGCCCCCTGGCCGATCGCATCGACGTGCATGTTGCGGTCGGCGCGGTGCCGCTCCGCTCGCTCGATCCCGCAGCGCCGGGTGACTCGTCCGCCACCATGCGCGGGCGCGTGGATGCCGCGCGCGGGATCCAGCACAAGCGCTACGATGCGATGCGCAGTGGCCATGGCATCACGTGCAACGCGCACGCGCCGGGACGCTGGCTACAGGCCGAGACGCCCGTCGCGCCGCGCGCGCGTGAGTTGCTTGTCGCCGCCGCCGAGCGCCTCGCGCTGTCCGCGCGCGGCTATCATCGCGTGCTCAAGGTCGCTCGCACTATCGCGGATCTCGAGGGCGATGACATGGTGGGGGTGCCGGCCGTGGCCGAAGCGCTCCGATACCGCCCGGCTGAGTGCGGTGCTGTGACTCTCGCAGGCCGGCGGGGAGCGGACGGGGCTGGCGCCATATGATGTCCCTCGGCGATCATTCATTTTTACGGGACGTCTGTGGCTGACACTGTCATTGAAGTCTGCTCGGCGGGACCGGATTCGCTCGGAAGAGAGGCGCAACTCGTCCAGTGGCTGCGCGGCCGAGGGTCCGTGCTCGTGGGCTACAGCGGCGGAGTGGATTCCGCGTATCTGGCGGCCGTTGCGCTTCGGAGCCTGGGCCCCGGCCGCGTGCTCGCGGTCATTGGACGGAGCGCATCCTATCCGATGGAGCAGTGGGCCACGGCGCGGGCGGTGGCAGCGCAGTTGTCGCTGCCGCTCCTCGAAATCGACACCGGCGAACTGGACGATCCCCGCTACGCGGCCAATCCGTCAAACCGGTGCTACTTCTGCAAGAGCACGCTCTGGGAGCGTCTTGTTCCGGTCGCGCGTGCACGCGGTCTCGCATCGGTGATCGACGGGACGAACGCTGACGATGTCGGAGACTACCGGCCGGGCGCGCGTGCCGCGCAGGAGCACGGGGTGGAGTCTCCGCTGGCGGTTGCCGGAATGTCAAAGGCCGACATTCGCGAACGATCGCGCGCGCTCGGCCTGCCGACGTGGGCGCAGCCCTCGTCTCCCTGCCTGTCGTCCCGCATTCCATATGGATCGCCGGTCACGGTGGAACGGCTGCGCCGGATAGAAGCGGCCGAGCGTGCGCTCCGCGACCTGGGTGTCACGGGCGATCTGCGGGTTCGGGACCACGGCGACCTTGCCCGCATCGAACTCCGGCCGCAGGCGATCGGGTATTGGTCGGCGGTGGATCGCCGCGCCCGGCTGGCGGCTGCGGTTCGAGGCGCTGGCTACGAGCATGTGGCGCTCGACCTCGCCGGGTTCCGATCCGGATCACTCAACGTCCTGGCGGGCGTGCATGCCGGGTGACATGGCGGCACTGTTCGCCTCCGATCTCGCGGAAGCTGGCCTGGCGTGCCGCGTCGAGGCGAGGGAACGGCTGGCTATCGTGCACCCGGAGCCCGGGCACCACCTGGACGTGGCCGACGACACGGCCCGCCGCCATGTAGTGGGGCTCGGACGCAAGCGCGGGTTCACCCACGTGGCGATCGCGCTCGCCGAGGCCGGGGGATAGGGACATGGGCTGCCTGCGCCGCCTGGGTTGCCTGGTCCTCCTCGCGGTGTTGGCGGGCGGGGCGTTGTGGATAACCGGCGACCGCTGGCGCCCGCTCCTCCCGGACTGGGTGCCCGGCACCGACGAGGCTCGCGCGATCGCCGCCGATACCGGCTGGGCTCTGGTAACGCCCGTCGGAGCCACCCGCGCCGAGCACGCGCTGGCGGCCCTCCGCGACCGGTCGGCCAAGATATACACCTGGGTGAGTCCAGCCGACTTCGCGGGGTATGTGTTGATGGATCTGTCCGGCCGCTTGCCGCCCGAAGGCGACAGCACCGAGGCGATCGTCATCGCGAGCCAACTCCGGGTGCGGACGTCGCTCGATATCCGTGCGCTGGGTGGCCAGCATGTCTGGGAGACCGTTTTTGACGTCATCGGCACGCGGGCGCCGCTCGTCCTTGCGGGAACGTTCGACATCGTTCGTCCGGGTATAGCCGAGTTTCGCGTCCAGGAGCTATCGATTCACGGGGTACGAGTGCCAGGCCCAATGATTCCACGGTTGCTGCGTAGAGTGGACAGTGGGCTGCATCCGGTCGGGATGGCCGCCAACGCACTGTTGGTGAACGTCCCGGCCTATGTGGCCGACATCCGGGCTTCAAGCGGCAAAATCCTCATCTACAAGAGCGAACCGTGAAATCACATCCCAGTACTGGCCTTCAGCGTGCTCGCCCTCTAGCGGTCCGGGTCTCGTGACCGCCCTCGCGTCCTGGCAGGCCAGCTTCTTTCGGGTGCGCCCGTGAGCCGCCGCGTCCTGGTGGTCGATGATGAGCCGGGGATCCGTGCGGCGCTCGGCCAACTGCTCGAATACGAAGGCTACGAGGTCCGCACCGCAAAAGATGCGGCGGATGGGATCGCGCAGGTCGGGAATTGGCACCCGCACCTGGTGTTCCTGGATGTCAAAATGGCCGGGATGGATGGACTCGAGGCACTCAAGCGCATCAAGGAGTCCGACCGGTCGGTGACCGTGGTCATGATCAGCGGGCACGCGACAATTCAGACCGCGGTCGAGGCCACGCAGCTCGGGGCATACGACATCCTCGAGAAGCCGCTCGATACCGACCGCATCCTGGTCACGCTCCGCAACGCGCTGGAGCACGTCGAACTGTTCGAGGAGAACAGCCGGCTTCGTGAGACCATCGAGTCTCGCTTCGAGATCGTCGGGAAGTCCTACGTGATCCGGGCGTTGATCGACAAGATCGAGCGAGTCGCGGCCACGCCGGCCCGTGTGCTCATCACCGGTGAGAACGGGACCGGCAAGGAGCTGGTCGCCCGCGCCATTCACCGGCAGTCCTCGCGCCGCGACCGGCCGTTCGTGGAAGTGAACTGCGCGGCAATCCCCGGCGAGTTGATCGAGAGCGAGTTGTTCGGCCATATGCGCGGCTCGTTCACCGGCGCGGTGAGCGACCGGGCCGGGAAGTTCGAGCAGGCCAACGGTGGCACGCTCTTTCTGGACGAGGTGGGAGACATGAGCCCCGCGGCGCAGGCCAAGGTGCTTCGTGTGCTGCAGGACGGTGTGGTGACGCGGATCGGAGGCATGAAACCGATCTCGGTGGACGTGCGGGTCCTGGCGGCCACCAACAAGGCGCTGGATGCCGAGATCGCCGCGGGCCGGTTTCGCGAAGACCTGTACTACCGCCTCAACGTGGTGCCGCTCGCCGTGCCACCTCTCCGTGAACGGCGCGAAGACATCTCGCAACTGGTGGCGTATTTCATCGGGATGATCGGGGAACGTGACGGGGTCGGGGCGAAGGGGATTGCGTCGGAGGCCGTTGATGCGCTCGCGGCACTGGAATGGCCCGGAAACGTGCGGGAGCTCCGGAATACCATAGAACGGCTGCTGATTCTGGCGTCAGGGCCGAAGATCACCGTTCAGGACGTTGACCGGCTGGCGGGCCGCCGGCCCGCGGATGACGGTGCCGGGATCGGGTCCCTCGCCGAGTGCGCTACATTTGAAGAGTTCAAGGCGCAGGCGGAGCGCGCCTTCCTGCTCAGCAAACTGCGTGCGTTCGACTGGAATGTGTCCGAGACCGCGCGCGCACTCGACATGCCCCGCTCCAACCTCTATAAGAAGATCGAACGCTATGGGCTCACCCGCGAAAGTTGACCGTCCGCGCAACGCGAAGAGTGATGGCAGGGGCGCCGGCAGGAACGCTGCGAAGGCTCCCGAGAGGGCTGCTGCGAAAAGCAATGCGAAGGGCAATGCGAAGAACAATGCGAAGAACAGCACGAAGGACGACACGAAGAGCGATGCGAGGAAGGCTGCCCCGAGCAGCGTGCGCGTCTTTCAGAATTTCATAGCCGGCCGCTGGGTCCCCGCATCGGGCGGCTCAACGTTCGATGACGTGAATCCCGCGGACACGACGGACATCGTCGGCCGGTTTCCCCGGTCTGGTCCGGCCGACGTGGATGCGGCGGTCCGGTCCGCGCAGCGGGGCTTCGAGCGATGGAGGCGGACGCCGGCGCCCGCCCGTGGAGACGTGCTTCGCCGGGTCGGTGAGATTCTCGTCGCCCGCAAGGAAGAGATCGCGAACCTGATGACGCGGGAGATGGGCAAGCCCCTCGCCGAGACGCGGGGCGATGTGCAGGAAGGGATCGATACGGCATTTTACGCGGCGACGATGGGCCGCCAGTTGTTCGGCCGGACCGTGCCGAGTGAGCTGCGCGCCAAATGGGCGATGAGCTACCGGCGCCCGGTGGGAGTCTGCGGCATCATCACGCCGTTCAATTTCCCGCTGGCGATTCCGACGTGGAAAATGTTCCCGGCGCTCGTCTGCGGGAATGCGTGCGTGTTCAAGCCGGCCGAGGATGTGCCGCACACCGGGACCGTGTTCGTCGAGATTCTGCTCGAGGCGGGATTGCCGCCGGACGTCATCCAGCTCGTGCACGGGGACGGGGAGGCCGGCGCCGCGATCGTGGCACACCCGGGGATTCCCCTCGTGTCGTTCACCGGCTCCACGGACACCGGCAGCCGGATCGGCGAGGTGTGCGGCCGGATGCACAAGCGGCTGTCCCTCGAGATGGGCGGCAAGAACGCACAGATCGTCCTCAATGACGCAGATCTCGATCTGGCTCTCGAGGGCGTGCTGTGGGGGGCGTTCGGCACCACGGGGCAGCGCTGCACCGCGACGTCGCGTCTCGTGCTCCAGCGCGGCATTCACGACACCGTGCTGGCGCGGCTCGCGGATCGGGTGCACGCCCTCCGCCTCGGCGATGGCCGGAAGCCGGGGACCGATGTCGGGCCGCTGATCCACGAGGCGTCGCGCGACAAGGTCGAGGAATACATCGCCATTGGCCGCACCCAGGGTGCGCGGCTCGTCACGGGCGGGAAACGCGCCACGGGCGGCGCCCTGGACAAGGGGTGGTTCTTTCAGCCGACGATCTTCGAGGGCGTCACGCCGGGGAGCCGGCTGGAGCAGGAGGAGATCTTCGGACCGGTCCTGTCAGTGATCCGCGTCGACACCGTCGATGAAGCGTTCGCCGTGAACAATGACGTGCGATACGGCTTGTCGTCGTCCGTGTACACCCGCGACGTCTCGCTGGCGTTCCGGGCGCTGGCGGAACTTGACAACGGCATCACGTATATCAATGCCCCGACGATCGGCGCCGAGGCGCACCTGCCATTCGGCGGCGTGAAGCAGACGGGGAACGGCCACCGTGAGGGCGGCTGGGAAGTGTACGACTTCTATACCGAGACCAAGGTCGGTTACGTGGACTATTCCGGGACCCTGCAGCGCGCCCAGATCGACAACTACCTCGGGACGCCGGACTGACGCCCATGCTGTCGCGGGCGTGGCGATTCGCAGCGATGTGGAGGGCGCCGCACGAGGCTCGTGCGCGCCTTGCGGGAGTCTGTGAGGCCGGATTAATTGCGCCCATGAGGGCTCCGTGACCGACGGCGCGCTGGCGGGCGTCACCCCGACGCCCGGCCAGGCGGCGTTCTCCGAGGAGCGGAGGCAGGTCGCGCTCCATCGCGCGAATCGCCGCGGATTCCGGTGGCGAATGATCAGGGACTGGGCGCAATCGTTCCTGATCGCCCTCGGGCTGTTCTTCGTGTTGCGCGCCTTCTTCATCGAAGGGATCCGGATTCCAACGGGCAGCATGGAGCAGACGCTACTCGTCGGCGACTTTCTGCTCGTCAACAAGCTGGCGTATGGCGCCGAGGTTCCGTTCACCGCGCACCGGCTACCCGCGCTCGAGCACCCACAGCGCCGTGACGTGATCCTGTTCCGGCCGCCGAAGGACCCGAGCACGTACTATATCAAGCGTGTGGTGGGCACCCCGGGCGATACCGTCGCCATGAAGGACGGGGTGCTGTCGGTGGATGGCGCGCCGCAAGCGGAGCCGTACGTCGTGCACATGCACCCCGCGAGCGAGACGGCGGATATCCAATTCCGGTGGCAGCGGCAGTTCCTCGTGCGCTCGGCCGCGGCAGCAAGAAGCTACGATCCAACAAGTAACAACTGGGGCCCGCTGGTCGTCCCAGAGAGAAGCTACTTCGTGCTGGGTGACAACCGCGACAACTCTTCCGACAGCCGGTATTGGGGCTTCGTCCCGGCGTCGTCGATCGAAGGCCGGCCGATTTTCGTGTATTACAGCTACGCACCTGACTCGGCGAGCCGGTTGCCGCAGTTGACGCGGGTGCGATGGCATCGGATCGGGGAACGAGTCGAGTAGCACGTGGAGAGCACGGGACTCCCGGTACGGAAACCCGCTCACCAAGGAGCAGTTGGCGGAATGGCGGCGGCGAAACACAGGAAGACTGCGTACGAAGAGGGATCGCTGGACCAATACCTCCGCGATATCAGCGCGTACCCGCTGATCACGCGGGAGGATGAGATCGAGTTGGCGCAGCGGATCCGGGTGAACGATCAGGAAGCCCTGGACAAGCTCGTCCGGTCGAACCTCCGCTTCGTCGTGTCGGTCGCCAAGAAATACCAGAACCAGGGCGTCGCCCTGTCGGACTTGATCAACGAGGGCAACCTCGGCCTGATCCGCGCCGCCCACAAATTCGACGAGACGAAGGGGATCAAGTTCATCTCGTATGCCGTGTGGTGGATCCGGCAGGCGATCCTCCAGGCGCTCGCGGAGCAGTCGCGGATCGTCCGGGTCCCACTCAATCGCGCCGGCACGCTCCACCGGATCGGCAAACGCGCCAGCAGCCTGCTCCAGGAGCTGGGCCGCGAGCCCACGCACGAAGAGATCGCCGAGGGCATGGACATCACGGAGGAAGAGGTCGCGAAGACGATGTCGATCTCGCAGACCCACCTTTCGCTCGACGCGCCGCTGACGCCCGGCGAAGACAATCGCCTGCTCGACTACCTCGCGGACACGATCAATCCGACGCCCGACGAGCAGACGTTCGAGAAGGCCCTGACCGAGACAGTGGAGGAAGCCCTCGCCGGTCTCAAGGAGCGCGAGTCCAAGATCCTCCGGCTCTACTTCGGGCTCGACGGCGAGGAGCCCATGACCCTCGAGCAGATCGGCTCCCTCATGGGGATCACGCGCGAGCGCGTCCGGCAGATCAAGGAAAAGGCGCTCTCCCGGCTGCGGCACGTGAGCCGGGCCCGCGCGTTGGAGTCCTACCTCGGCTGACGCGTGCCCGCCGCCAGCACGTTCGATGTGACGACCGGCGTCGATCTCCAGGAGGTCGACAACGCGGTCAACCAGGCGCAGAAGGAAATCGCGCAGCGCTACGACTTCAAAGGGACGAAGGTGAGCCTCGAGTTCACCCGCGCGACGAATACCCTGGTGCTGGTGGCCGACGATGACTTCCGGATGCGCGCGCTCTTCGACGTGCTGCAGCAGAAGCTCATCAAGCGCGGCGTCTCGGTGAAGAATCTCACGATCGGCGAGATCAAGCCGGCAGGCGGCGACACCGTGCGCCGCGAGATCACGCTCAAGACGGCCCTGGACGGCGATACCGCGAAGAAGGTCGTCGCCGCGATCAAGGATGCGAAAATGAAGAAAGTGCAGGCCTCCATTCAGGGCGAGCAGGTGCGCGTGACGTCCCCGTCCCGCGATGACCTCCAGGACGTGATCACGCTGCTCCGGGGCCAGGACTTCGGCGTCGAGCTCAAGTTCGGGAACTATCGGTGATCGCGCGGTAGTCCCCGGGGGCGCTCGCCGAGCTGGCTCGTGTTGAGCCGGTCTGCGGCCGCGGCTAGCTTATCCCCTGTGGCGCACGTACCGAGTCTTCCGTCAGTGACCGTGGGTGTCGTCACACTGGGATGCGACAAGAACACCGTCGATACTGAGCGCTACCGCGCCGAGCTGGCGGCGAACGGCGCGTCCCTGACCCGCGATCTGTCGGCAGCCGACGTCATCATCGTCAACACCTGCGGCTTCATAGACGCGGCAAAGAAGGAATCGATCGACGCCCTGGTGAGCGCAGGCACCTATAAGGAGAACGGCTCCTGCCGCGCGGTCGTGGCCGTGGGCTGCATGGTGGAGCGTCACCGGGCGGAGCTGGAAGAGGTGCTCCCGGAGGTGGATCTCTTCCTCGGCACCTCGGATGCCGGGCAACTGGTCTCGTCGCTCGCCGATCGGGGGTGGCTCGCTCCGTCGGTCGTCGCCGTCCACCCGGGAATGCGCGTGTATGACGGTGACCTGCCCCACGTCCGGTACCTCAAGATCAGCGAAGGGTGCGATCACGGCTGCGCGTTCTGCGCGATTCCCCTGATGCGCGGCCGGCATCGGTCGTTTGCGCTCGCGGATGTCGTGCGCGAAGCACAGTTGCTCGAATTGCAGGGCGCCCGCGAGATCAACCTGGTTGCGCAGGACCTGGCGCACTACGGACGTGACCGGCGTGACGGTACTGGATTGCCCGACGTGCTTGGCGCCCTGGTGGCCGAGACGTCGGTGCCCTGGATCCGGTTGCTGTATCTGTATTCGGCCGGCCTCACGGACCGGACGCTCGATCTGCTCGCTCGCGAGCCGCGGCTGGTCAAATACCTCGACATGCCGATCCAGCATGGTTCGGATCCCGTGCTGCAGCGCATGCGGCGCCCGGAGCGCGCGGCCTCGATCCGCATGACGGTCGAGCGCGTGCGCTGCGTGATACCCGACGTGGCGTTGCGCACGACGTGCATCGTCGGCTTCCCGGGCGAGACCGAAGACGACTTTCAGCGACTGCTCAATCTCCTCGAAGAGACGCAATTCGAGCGCGTCGGGTTCTTCACGTACTCGGCGCAGGCGGGCACCCGGGCGAACGAGATGGTGGATGACGTCCCGGACGCCGTCAAGTTCGAGCGGATTGAACGGGCGACCGAGCATCAGCGCCTGATCACCGGCGACCGATATGAGACTCGGGTCGGTACGGTCGCGCACGCGATCGTCGACCGGCCGGCCGGCCGTCCGGATGCCGAGGTGCCATGGGCAAATGGCGGCGCGCGCTCGCGGCTCAGTTGGCAGGCGGACGACATCGATGGCATCACATACCTGAATCACGACCTGCCGCCGGGAACGATCGCCGAGGTCTGTGTGGACGGCGTTGTGGACGACTACGACTTTCGGGCGACCGTCCGCCGCGTCGTGTCGCAATCGGTGGCTGGCGTCGCGCTCGCTGGCCCGGGCTCCGAGGCGGCTCGCCGGAGCCGCCGCCACCTTCCGCTCGCCACGACTGCCGCCGCCCCGGGGGACACCTCTCCGAGTTCGGTGGGGAGCTTCGGGCGGTGACGTCGACGCCGGCGGTGAGCGGCAGCCGCACCGCCGTACCGGATGCGGTCGGCCCTAGGTCGGCGGCGATCATGGAGCGGGCGCGCGCCCTGTTCCCGGGCGGTGTGAACTCGCCAGTTCGCGCTTACGGCGCGGTGGGCGGCGAACCGTTCGTCGTGGAACGCGGTGAAGGCGCCCGAATCTGGGATGCCGATGGCCGGGAGTACATCGATTACGTGCTCTCGTGGGGACCATTGGTACTCGGCCACGCCCCGCCCGTCGTCCTCGACGCGCTGCGGGAGACGATGCAGCGGGGAACGAGCTTCGGAATGCCGTCGGAGCTCGAGGTCCAGCTCGGCGAAGCCATTCGCGCTCGGATGCCACACCTGGAGATGCTCAGATTCGTCTCGAGCGGAACGGAAGCGACGATGAGCCTCCTCCGGCTCGCCCGCGCGTACACCGGCCGCGATCGGGTGCTCAAATTCGACGGGTGCTACCACGGACATGCCGACTCGTTTCTGGTACGCGCTGGTTCGGGCGTCGCCACGCTTGGCATCCCCGGCTCGCCAGGGATTCCGCGAGAGTTGGCCGCGCTTACCCTTACCGCTCCGCTCAACGACCTCGGAGCCACCGCGGAGACGGCCCGGAAGTTCGGCGGGGAACTGGCGGCGATCATCGTCGAGCCGGTCGTGGGCAACGCCGGCTTCATCGCGCCGGACCGGGATTTTCTCCCCGGGCTGCGGGCGCTCGCCGACGAGACGGGCGCGCTCCTCATTTTCGATGAAGTCATGACCGGCTATCGGATCGCGCTGGGCGGCGCCCACGAACGATTTGGCGTGACGCCTGACCTCACTGCACTGGGGAAGGTCATTGGCGGAGGGCTGCCGGTCGCGGCGTACGGGGGAAGGCGGGATCTGATGGAACGCGTCGCACCCAGCGGGCCGGTGTATCAGGCCGGCACGCTGTCGGGCAATCCGCTCGCGATGGCAGCAGGGCTCGCGACGCTTCGCTCGCTCACCCCAGTGCTGCACGACCGTATCTCGGTCCGCGCGGGCGAGCTGGTTGAGGGCCTGCGGCAGGTCGCCGGGCGACACGGTGTCCCGTTTTCGGCGGATCATGCCGGCTCCATGTGGGGATTCAGCTTCCGGGACCGGCCGCCGCGCTCCTTCGCCGACGCGCAACAGGCAGACATCGGGCTCTTTCGCCGAGTCTTCCACGCCGCACGTGCCCGCGGGCTCTCCTTCGCGCCGTCGGCCTACGAGGCGGCGTTCATGTCCGCAGCGCACGGTACCCGCGAAGTCGCGGAAACACTCGAACGGTTTGACGACGCATTGCGCGCGGCCATTGCCGCGTAGGCGCCGCGGGCGCGTGTCCGGTGCAGGCACGTGGGATGTCCGCGTGCTGCGGGCCGTCCGTCATGGTGTCGTGGCTCCGGCGACGTTTCTCGCGATCGCGGCAAACTGCACGGCCGCGCCGCCGCCCCAGCCGAATCCCTCCCTCCGGCGGTCGGTGTCGGGTGGAGACATCGCTGGACGCCGGCGCCACCAGCCGGGCACGCCGCGGGTCGTAGGCATCGTCCTCTCGTCGTCGGCGCCATCAGGCACGCTCTCGGCGACCGGGGAGTGGCACCTTTACGCGGCTGGAGACCGCCTATTGGTGCGGGGGACCGGCCGCGGCTCGTGGACGATCGCGCGCCGCGGCTCGAAGGTGCGGGTGTCCAGTCGCGACGGACTCGCAGCGACCCGCGAGGGGACGCTGGTGGCCCAGCCGGCTGCACCCGAAACCTTGCTCACATGGAACGGCAGGCCGTACCGCGGCGCGCTGGAGCTCACCGCCACCTCGAACGGCCTCCTCGTGGTCAACCGGTTGCCCGTCGAGGATTACGTGCGCGGCGTCGTCTCCCAGGAGCTTGGGCCCGTTGGTCCGGCGGACAGTGCAGCGGTCCAGGCACAAGCCGTAGCGGCCCGCAGCTATGCGTACACGCGGCTGAACGATCCTGACATCCCCGCCGGCGGCCGCCGGTACGACCTTGTCGCCACCGTCACCGACCAGGTGTATGGCGGAGTCGCAGGGGAAACGGCCGTAGGCAACGCCGCCGTCGCCAGTACGTCGGGCATCGTCATCACCTACGGCGGCCGGGTAGTAAATGCACCGTATCACGCGTCGTGCGGCGGGACGACGGCCGAACCGGAGGATGTGTGGCGGGCACCGTCGCAGCCCTACCTGCAGCGCGTCAGCGACCAGATTCCTGGTACGGACCGCTATTACTGCGAAGGCTCGGCGGAGTTCCGGTGGGCTCGCACGTATACCCGCGCGGAATTGAATTCCGCCCTCGAGCACAATCTGCGTACGTATGCCGTCTCTGGTAGCGCCGGCTCGAGTGGCGATGGCAACGGCGGAGAACCCGGCGGCTCGGGCGCCTCGGGCCCCATCGGAGCGGTGCAGTCGGTGGCGGTTGATGCGCTGACGCCGGGAGGCCGGGTGGCGTGGATCACGGTCACGACCGATCGGTCGACGTATCGCGTTCGCGGCAACGATATCCGATTCGTCTTCCGGCTGCCGCGTGGCGAGATTCTCAAGAGCACGTATTTTTTGATCGACGACGAACCCATGCAGGACGGACGGTTGGCGTCGCTCACACTCCGTGGCCGCGGCAACGGACACGGAGTCGGCATGTGCCAGTGGGGAGCGATCGGACGCGCCCGCGCGGGACAGGATTTCCAGACCATCCTGGGGACTTACTATCCGGGGACGACACTTGCGCACGAGGACTAGCAGGACCGCCGGCCGCCGGGCGCGGTACGCGGCAGCGGGAGGGGCGTCATGACCGATCCGGTGCGCGTCGCGCTGCTCGGCGCCGGGGCCATAGCACAGCTCGCGTACCTGCCAGTTCTGGGCAAGATGCGCGGAGTCGAGCTGGTCGCGATCTGTGACAGCGATGGCGCCAAGGCCCGCGCGCTGGCGGACCGGCTGGGCATCCCGGATGTCTTTACCGACATCGACGACCTGCTCGAGTCCGACGAGTCCGACGCGTTGGATGCCGTAGTGGTCGCGACACCGACGCACCTGCACGAGCCCCACGTACTGAGCGTGCTCGCCCGCAAGAAGCACGTGCTGTGCGAGCGGCCGCTGGCGCTCACCGTGCGCGGTGTCGAGCGCATACTGTCCGCGGCCACCAGGGCCGACCGCAAGGTGGTCGTCGCAAACAACCACAGGTTCCGGAGCGATGTCCAGGCGCTCGACCGGTTTCTCCACGGTGGTGAGCTCGGGCGCGTGGCCGGCATCCGGGCCGGCGCGTATCACACGAGCCGGCCGACCGAGGGGTGGCGATCGCGCCGCGCAGAGGCGGGAGGCGGGGTATTCCTCGAACATGGATTGCTGCTGCTCGATCTCGCTCTGTGGCTGGCCGACTTTCCAGAACCGGAGCGCGTATCCGCCCAGATGGATCGCGGACGAGGCGCGTCGGCGGTCGAGGACAGCATGCTGGTGCACCTGCAGTGCGCTCCGGCGCTGAGCTGCTCTTTCGACATCTCGTGGTCGTACGTGGGCGAGGAGGACCGGTGGTGGTTCGAGGTCCTCGCCTCGCGGGGCAGCGCACGCTTGTCTCCCCTCCGCGTCGTCAAGTCGCTCAACGGCAAGCCCACGGATGTCTCGCCTACCGGCGCGGCCGCGCGTGACAGCGTCTTCATCCAATCGTATCGCGCCGAGCTGGCACATTTCATCGCGCTGCTCCGCGGGGAGAGCAAGTACGAAGCGCCTGCGGACCAGGTGGCGGTCACGCGGGTCCTCGAGGCGGTGTACCGATCCGCCGAAGATGGGAAAGAGATCAAGCTCTGACCGGGACACCGTGACAGGCACACTCGCCGGGCCCCGGAGTTCTCCCGCGGACACCACTCCTGCAGAAACGCCTGGCCGAAGCCGAACCGGTTTCTGGCGAAGCCTTCGCCCCTCGTGGCGGGAGTTGTTCGGGGCGATCGCCGGAGGCCTGCTCTTTGCCGCGGCGTTTCCACCTGTTCCCGCCGCGCTGTTCATCTTCGTGTGTCTCGTTCCATTGTCCGTCGGCATCGCGCGCGCGGCCGATCGCGGGGCACCGCCGTCGGTGCCGGTCCGTCTCGGCGTCTGGTTCGCGGTCGTGGGGTTCGGGCTCGCGCTTTACTGGATCGCCGTGGCGTTGTCACTGTTCACGCCGCTCGCATTCCTCGCGTACATCGCCACCATCATCGGCATGGCGGCGCTCGTGGCTCTGACCACGACGTCGATGTTCGTCGCCCGGCGCGTCTCGCGCTGGCCGCTCGCGGTGCTGCTGCCTGCAGCCTGGGTCAGCCTGGAGCTCCTGCTCGCGTATTTCTCCGACTTGGCGTTCCCCTGGTTTCCGCTCGGCCTGGCGTTGGCCCGGCATCCGGCGTGGGCGCAGGCGGCGGACCTGAGCGGGGTTCACGGGTTGAGCGTCTGGATCGCGGCGACCAACGGACTGCTGGCCGACGCGTGGCTGGCTGCGGTGCCCGCGAGCGGAGCCGGACACAAATCGGGAGGATGGCGCACCGCGATACGACGGCGCGGCGTGATCGTGCCGGTCGTGATCCTCGCGGTGATGGCCGCAGCCGTCCGCGGGTATGGCGCGTGGCGTCTGCATACGGTGGTCCTGCAGCCACTGGCGCGCATCGGAATCGTACAGCCGGACATCTCGGAGGACGAGAAAATGCAGCGGGCCATGCAGGGACGGTTCATCGTCCCGCTGGCCGCGATGACGCGCCAGGAGGAGGCCAAAGACCACCCGGCACTGATGCTCTGGCCGGAGACTGCGCTCCCCGATTTTCTGACCCATCGCCCGGATTGGGTCGACTCGCTGCGCGCGCTCGCGCGGGACGCATCGACGCCGATTCTGTTCGGCATGCTCGACTTTACGATCACCGGACCGGGCCCCGACGACTGGCAGTACTACAACGCGGCGGCGCTCGTGGACAGCGCAGGCCGGCTCGGCACGGAGCCCACGTATCACAAGAGATACTTGGTGCCCATCGTCGAGCGCGTGCCCTTCCTCAACCCGCGGTGGTTTTCGGGGATGCAGTATTTCGGAGGATTTGGCAGAGGAACCTCAGCACAACCCTTCGCGCTGCCGTTCGGCAAGGTTGGAGTGCTGATCTGCTACGAATCGATCTTTCCCCAGCAGTCCCGGGCATATCGCCGGGCGGGCGCGGACGTGATCGTCAACCTCACGAACGACGCGTGGTTCGGCCAAGGTACCGCGCCATACCAGCATGAGTCGCATCTCCGCCTGAGAGCGATCGAGACGCGGGTCGGCATCGTCCGCGCGGCGAATACGGGCATCTCGGAGTACATCGATCCGCTCGGCCGTCCGTTTGGCGCGCTTCCGCTGTTCGTAGCCGGAACCGCGACCTACGCGGCGCAGACGACGACCCTGCGATCCCCCTACGTCGTGATCGGCGACTGGGCGGCGGCCGCGTGCGTGCTGACGATACTGGGGCTCGTCGGTTGGGACATCGTTTCCCGCCGTACCAGGCGCTGACTGCGGAACCCGCCGGCCGCATCGTGGGGCATGACCACGGCGCCGCGACCCCGTGGAGGTCCTTCAGGCGGCCAGGGTCAATCCTTCCGCTGCCGCCACGACACACAGCGAGCCACCGCGACGTGCCGCCATCGTCCGGCATTCATCGGTTCGGCGGTCGACTTCGTCGTCGGTCCGTTCGGGCTTGTGGTGAAATAACACGAGCGTCTCGACCTCGGATTCGAGTGCCAGCTCCACCGCGTCCTCGTACGTGGAGTGGCCCCACCCGTGGTGATGCGCGTACTCCTCGGCCGTGAACATCGCGTCGTGCACGAGGACGCGCGCGCCATGGACGAACCGCACGAGGTCGCGGCGCCAGGTTGATCCAGCCGGGTAGGGTGCCGGAGCGCGCAGCTCATTATCCGAGATGTAGACCAGACCGCGTCCCGGGCCATTCGGTGCGGCGGTTCTGTGGCGCGGGGTGCCGCTCTCTGGCCCCGCCGCGTGACTGGCGAACCGGAACGCCAATGCGCCACCCGGATGCTGCACGGGCATCACGCTGACGTCGTAGTTGCCGGGAGTACTCCGGCCCTCGGCCAGCTCACGGAACTCGATCGAGGCGGCGAGCTCCTCGAACGTGACGGGGAATACCACCGGCGACATCTGGTCTCGGACCACGCGGCCGATGCTGGACTCCATGGCCTTCGAGCCCCAGATCGTGAACTGGTTACCAGGGTGAAAAATCGGAGCGAAGAACGGCAGGCCCTGGATGTGGTCCCAGTGGGCGTGCGTGAGGAAGATGTCGCCGCGAATCGGGGCGCCGTTCGCGCCGTTCATCAGTGAGCGCCCCAGCTCCCGGATGCCAGTGCCCGCATCGAGCACGATGAGCCAACCGTCGGGCGTGCGCAGCTCCAGGCACGGTGTGTTGCCGCCGTAGCGCACGGTATCGCGGCCGGGGCTTGGGATCGATCCGCGCGTACCCCAGAAGTGCACGCGGAAGGTCATGCTGGAGGGCTGCCTGTGGTCACAACTCAACCTCGCATGCCCGCGCCAGAGGCGAAGCGCGTTCGGTCACGACCCCCGTGTGATGGGGATCACAAACCCGGGATCGGGCCCTCCGCCCGGGGTGCTCCCCGTTCGTGCGTGAGCCCGTGCCGACAACCCCGCACGGTCGCGGATGGTGATGCGCCGCCGGTGGACGCTGATCAGCCCCGCGTCCTGGAATTCTCGCATCGTTCGCGAGACCGTCTCGCGACTGGCGCCGATCATCTGTGCGATGACCTGATGGGTGAGTGGCTTGTCGATGGTGTCGGTGCCACCCTCTTCGCCGACGTCCATCAGGAGCTGGGCGATCCGGCCGGGCACGTCGAGCAGAACCAATCCCCCGATCTTTCCATCGGCGCGTCGCAACCGTCGCGACAGTTCGGCTAACAACGCCCAGGCGACCGCTGGCGTCGCCTCGACCCGCCGGCGGAAATCATCACGCCTGAGGACCAGCAGCGTGGAATCTTCCATGGCGATCACGTGAGCGGAGCGGGGCTGGTCATCGATCAGCGACAGCTCGCCGAAATGCTCGCTGACGCCGAGAACGCCCAGGATGACCTCTCGCCCGTCTTCGGCCACCAGCACCACCTTGACGCGGCCGGCGCGCACGATGAACAGTGAGTCCCCGGGGTCATCCTCGAAGAGGATGACGCTGCCTTTGGGGTATTGTTTTTCCCGCGTGACCTCGGCAAACCGGCGCAGCTCCTCGGGAGCGATCCGGCTGAGCAGGGGAACAGTGGCCAGGAAATCGGAAGTATCCATGTCAGCCCCAGTGCGGGTGGGCCCGGCGGGAGCACCGGTGGATGGCCATGGCCAGTATCATATCGCCCGCGGGGACCGTGCGCCTGCCCTCGGGGCCGGGGTGCCGGTGGCAAAGCCCGGCTCTGGCCATGTTATATTCACTGTTTGCCACAATGTGATGACTGAGAGGACCTGCTCATGAAAGCCGATATTCATCCAGAGTATGCTACGGCGACGGTTAACTGCGCGTGCGGTAACACCTTCGAGACGCGCTCGACCCAGGCCGAGATCCATACCGATATCTGCTCCGCCTGCCACCCGTTCTTCACCGGCAAGCAGAAGCTCGTAGACACCGCGGGGCGCATCGAGCGCTTCCGGCAGAAGTACGGTAAGCAGGCCTGAGCCTCCGCGATCGCCTCTCGGAGGCGCTCGCCCGGGCGGCTGAGGTCGAGCGCGAGCTTTCGGACCCCAGGACGCTCAAGGATCCGAAACGACTCGCGGCGCTCGGGCGCGAGCACCAGCGGTTGCTCAAAGTGGTCGATGCGGCCCGGCGGCTCGAACGGACGGAATCCGAGCTGGCCGGCGCGCAGGAGTTGGCACACGCTGACGATGCGGAGATGGCCGCCGAGGCCCGGGCGGAAATGGCGAGACTCGCCGCGGTGCGGGACGGCATCCTCGCCGAGCTCAAACCTCTCCTCGTGCCCGACGATCCTCTCAACGATCGCCCGGCGATCATGGAGATTCGCGCGGGGACCGGTGGCGATGAGGCAGCCCTGTTCGCCGCGGACCTCGAGCGCATGTACAGTCGCTTCGCGGAACGTCATCGGTGGCGCCTCGAGCTGATATCCCGATCGGAGGGATCGCTCGGCGGCATCAAGGAAGTCGTCATGAAGGTGGATGGTCCGGGTTCATATGGGGCGCTCCGCTGGGAGTCGGGCGTGCACCGCGTCCAGCGCGTCCCGGTGACCGAGGCCCAGGGCCGCATCCACACCTCCGCCGCCACCGTCGCGGTGTTGCCGGAGGCGGAAGACGTCGACGTCACTATCGACGACAAGGATCTCCAGATCGACGTGTACCGCTCATCGGGTCCGGGCGGGCAGAGCGTCAATACGACCGATTCGGCGGTCCGCATCACGCACAAGCCGAGCGGCATCGTGGTGACGCAGCAGGACCAGAAGTCACAGCTACAGAACAAGCTCAAGGCCATGGAAGTCCTGCGATCACGAATCCTGGACGCCCGCATCGCCGAGCAGGAAGCGGATCGCGCGCGGATGCGCCGGACGCAGGTCGGTACCGGGGACCGCTCCGCCAAGATCCGGACGTATAATTTCCCGGACAACCGTGTGACTGATCACAGGATCGGGCTGCAGCGGCACGATCTCCCCCGCGTGCTCGACGGACATATCGAGCCATTCATCGAGGCCCTGCAACTGGCCGATGTCGAAGAGCGCCTCGGTGGGTAAGCCTCACGCGGCCCCTGGCGCCGGCGTGATCGCGCGCATGGCAAGCCCCGCCGCGCCGGCGCCGCGTGCCAGCGGCGCCCCGGCAGACGGCGATCTCACGATCGGCGCGCTGGTGCTCGAACTGGCCGGCACGCTGGGCTCGGCGACCGCGGAGGAAACCCGGCGCGAAGCACGCGACATCGTCGCCACGGTGGCGGATGCGCCGCGGCTCTGGCCGGCGACGCACGCCGCTGGCGTCGCGGATCGCGACGTCGTCGCGCGCGCACGCACGGCGGCAGAGCGCCGGCGCCGCGGGATGCCATTCGCCTACGCTGTTGGCCGCGCCGCGTTCCGCCATCTCATGCTCGAAGTGGATGAGCGCGTCCTTATCCCGCGGCCGGAAACCGAAATGCTCGTGGATCTGGTGTTATCGGCGACGGGCGGCGGTGCCGGACTGGCGATCGATGTCGGAACCGGCTCCGGGGCCATTGCGCTGGCGCTCGCGACGGAGGGCCGGTTCGAACGGGTCGTGGGCACCGATGTCTCGGCCGACGCCCTCGTGGTCGCGGCGGCCAATGCGCGTCGGGTCGCGGGACCCGGGACGGCGCCGACCGAGTTCCTCCTCGGTGCCTACCCGGCGCCGGTCCGGGGACTCAGAGCGCGGGCGATCGTCTCGAATCCACCCTACATTTCGTACGCCGAGGCATCGGCGTTGCCGTCCAGTGTACGCGCATGGGAACCGCCCGTGGCGTTGCTGGCTGGCGAAGACGGATTGGCCACGACGGCGGCGATCGTGGAGCAGTCGGCGGCGATTCTGGAGCCGGGCGGAGTGCTCGCGCTCGAGGTGGACTGCCGCCGGGCCGGCGACTGTGCTGCGATCGTGGCTCGCGACGCACGATATGCCGGCGTCGTGGTCCGGCAGGATCTGACGGGGCGGGACCGGTTCGTCACGGCGACCCGCAGCAACCGGAGTTGAGAGGACATGATCGAAGACAAAGCGATTGAACTCGGCCGAATGATCGGCCAGAGCACCGAATACCTGGCGGTCAAGCGCGCGAACGAGGCGTTGAGCGGTGATCGCGACGCCGTCGCATTGCTGCAGCGGCTCGAACAGCTCCGGGTCGATGCGCAGCGCATGATCGAGCGCGGCGAAAATCCGACCGCCGAGATGGAACAGCAGCTCGACCAGTTGCTCGGCACGATCCAGAGCAAGCCGATCTACCAGGCCGCCGTGTCGTCGCAGGAGAACTTCGACAAGATCATGGCCCGCGTGAACAACTGGATCCTGGACGGCATCAAGCGCGGTGCCGCCAGCCCGATCATCACGCTCGGATGATACGCCCGGCGGCGGGACATCGCGGCCGGATGATCGTCCTCGAAGGGGCGGAAGGCGTGGGCAAGACGACCCAGGCCGGCCACCTCGCAGCCGCCCTGCGGGAGGCGGACGCGCCGGTGGTGATCGTGCGTGAACCGGGCGCGACCTGGCTGGGCGAGAAAATCCGGGGGCTGTTGCTGGATGCACGAGTCGATATCGAGCCGCCTGCCGAGGCATTCCTCTTTCTGGCCGCCCGCGCGCAACTGATGAGCGACATCCGCGACCATCTGGAGGCTGGCACGACCGTGGTGGCTGACCGATTCTTTCTATCGACCTACGCGTACCAGATCGCCGGCCGCGGTCTCCCCGCGGATCTGATTCAGTCCGCGAACCAGTTGGCCGTCGGCGGATTCAAGCCGGATCTGACGCTCGTGCTCAACTTTCCCGTACACGAAGGGCTCGGCCGCAAGGGGAACGGCGGACGCGGCCCGGACCGGATCGAACAGGCCAGTGCGGCGTTTCACGAATCCGTCGCGGCGGCCTTCCAGGAGTTTCTGACGCCGGAGTGGCAGCGCGCGCATCCGGAATGTGGTCCGGTCGCCGGAGTCGATGCGACCGGCACCGAGGCGGCAGTGGCACGCAAGGTCATTGCGACAGTCACCGAATGGTGGCCGTCGCTCTTCGAGAGCGCGCCGCTCCTGGGCTGATCGGCCCGAGCGTCGCTACCCGGGAGACGGATGCGGTCACGAGCCGTAGTGGTCGCGGGGATCCTCAGCGCCGCACTGGTGTGCGGCGGTTGGTTTCTCGAGCTGGGCTACCGGGGACGCGCGGCGGCGGGCGTGATCGGCGTCCTTCCGTTCGCCAGTGGCGGAGATGGCGGGCGGGTGTTCGCGGAAGTCGTCGAACACGTGACTCATGATTACGTGGATTCGGTCGGGCTGGACCAGATCTACCAGAAGGCGATCGACGGCATGTTGCAACAGCTCCGCGACCCGCACAGCGCGTTCCTGCCACCGGACCGCCTTCGCCGGCTGACGGAGAGCACGACCGGATCGTACGTCGGGCTCGGTGTCCAGATCGACATTCGCGATGGCTGGATCACCGTCATTGCGGCGGTTCCGGGCTCGCCGGCCGAGCGCGCCGGCATTCAGACTGGCGACCGGGTCATCGAGATCGATGGGCGGGCGACACATGGATGGACGCAGGATGAGGCCTCGGCAGCACTCCGCGGCGTCCCAGGCACGACGGTGCGCATTGCCGTGCAGCGGCCGGGTGTCGACACGCCGATCCGGTTCGAAGCCACCCGGCGTGAGATTCACATGCGCGCCGTCCGCCACGCTGAGCTCGTGCGCCCCTCGATCGGGTACGTGGACGCCGTGATCTTCAGCGATTCGACCGCCCGCGAGCTGCGCGCGTCCGTCGACTCCCTGCGCGCGCGCGGGGCGCGCACACTGATCCTCGATCTGCGCAACGATCCGGGTGGCCTGCTGGCGCAGGGTGTGGCCGTCGCGGATCTGTTCCTCGACAGCGGCCAGACGGTCGCCAGCATGCGCGGGCGGTCCCCCGGAACGACGCGCGACTTCGCGAACGATTCGCGCCAGCCATGGCCCGGAATGGGCGTCATCCTGCTCGTCAACCGCGGTACCGCGAGTGCATCGGAGATCGTAGCCGGCGCGCTGCAGGACCACGATCGCGCGTTGATCGTTGGATCGACAACGTACGGAAAGGGCAGCGCGCAGACGCTGTTTCACGTCGATGATGCGGCACTCAAGCTCACCACGGCGCTCTGGTACACGCCATCGGGACGCTCCATTAATCGCCGCGGCCAGGGGCCGGGCGGAAACGACGCAGCGGATGACGATGGGGGTGATGACAGCGACGGAGCGGCGCGCACCGATACGACAGGTCCACGAAGGACGTACCATACGGACGCCGGGCGCGTCGTCTACGACGGCGGCGGTATCACGCCCGACCTCGTGGCCGGCGATTCGGCCACTCCGGCGGCCGACGCCGCGCTGCAGCGTGCCCTCGGTACGCAATGGCCACTCTTCCGGGATGCGCTCACCGGATACGCGCTGTCGCTCAGAGCGTCGCACTCCACGACGCCATCCGGTTCCCCGACGCCCGCGATGCGTGAGGCGCTGTGGCAGCAGATGCGGCAGCGCGGGATCCGTGTCGACCGTGCGACCTTCGACCGCCTGTCGCCGGCCGTCGATCGATGGCTGACGCACGAGATCGAGCGCTACGTCGTCGGACCCGAGGCGGCGTTTCGCACGACGCTGGATGCGGATCCCGTCATGCGCGCGGCCCTCGATGCAGCGGCGCACGCGACGTCGGCACACGACCTCGTGCTCCATTCGGGGGCACCGGCCCCAGCCTCGCACAGCGGGACACCGGCACGCTGACCGTCTTCATCCTGGGGGCCGGGCGGGCCGGGCGAGGGCTCGCGGCAGCGATGAGCGCGGCCGGCATCCCCGTGGTTGGGCTGCACGGGCGGCGCGCGGCGCCCGCCGTGCCGGCGGAGGGTCTGCCAGCCGTGACGGCCGGATCTTTGCCGGCGGTGCTGGCGACGGCGACCGTCGTGCTCGTGGCGGTGCGCGATGAGCAACTCACGGCGGCCCTGGCCGAGCTGAGCGGGGCGGTGCTCGCACCCGGGGCCGTCGTGCTCCACGCCAGCGGCAGCCTCGATCCCCGTGCCGCACTCGATCGCCTGCGTGCGGCCGGTCACCCGGCGGGCACGTTTCACCCGCTGATTCCGCTAGCCGATCCGTCGCGGGCGCCCGCCCTCGTGCGCGGCGGCTGGATCGGAGTCGATGGTGATGCGGCCGCCGTGCGGGCGGCTGAGCGGCTCGCCGAGCCAATGGGCGCGCGGGTGCTCACGATACCGGCGGCCGGACGGGCGGCGTACCACGCGGCTGCGGTCATCGCGTCGAACTTCCCGACCATCCTGGCAGCGCTCGCGTCGCGGCTGATGCGGCAGTCCGGCGTCGAGCCCGCGGCAGCCTGGGACGCGGTGCGTCACCTGATGGTGGCGGCAACGGCGAATCTCGCGGCTAACCCGCCGCACGCCGCCCTGGTCGGCCCCGTCAGCCGCGGTGATGCGGAAACCATCGAGCGGCACCTGGGAGTGCTACGGGGGGATCCGGATCTGTTGTCGGTGTATGTGGCGCTGTCGCGCGCTGCGTTACCGCTGGCGGTGGAGCAGGGAATCGATCCGGCCAAGCTGGCCCGGATCCGCACCTTGCTCGAGGTCAGCCCTTCCCGCTGAGCATCGAGCTCTGATCGACGACTTTCACTCCCGCTGGCGGAGTGAAGGTGAAGGCGGCGTGATCGACGGGGACGTTGAACGCGACCTTGATTAGCCGAACACGCCGGACGGTTCCACTCTGGTCGGTGACCTCGAACTGCCGCACCACACCGTCCGCGTCATCGACCCACAGCTCGGCCTTGCTGAACTGCGCGGTCCCCCGCGGCACGAGCACGATCGCGTGTGTCCGCGCGCCGGCGACGGTGTCGGCGCCGGCATCGGTGACCGTATAGCGGTCCAGCATCGGCTTCGTGAGGAACTGCGCGATGAAATCGACACCGACCGGACCGTTGCCCGACGATTCGTCGGTTACCGGCATCCGCATCACCTGGCCGGGTGTGGCGCTCGGGACGTACACCCACACCCACTTGCCGTCGGCGACGATGCGATCGCCGTCCGGATCCGTGAAGCGAATCGCGAGATGGGATGGGCGCTGCTGGACGAACTCTCCTCGCGCCGTGACGGTCGTCCCGGTCAGCGGATTGGTGAGGCTCTGCTCGAACGAGCCCCGGGCCGTCGATACCCGCGAATAGACGTCGACCGCCCGATTCAGGGTGGCGTTCGCATCGTGCTGTGCTCGCAGAGGGACCGCGAGGGATACCATCGCCAGCGCGACGCCCGC